>Ga0316202_10000013_pt1 | contig 503437 bp, 404 predicted proteins | sample 3monrhotite_MG_FD_204934 | JGI IMG/M metagenome (GOLD analysis project Ga0316202, IMG submission 204934) | Microbial mat bacterial communities from mineral coupon in-situ incubated in ocean water Damariscotta River, Maine, United States -... | ecosystem: Environmental > Aquatic > Marine >...
ATGGCTAAGAGAAAGCCGAGAGAGGCAAAAATGATCTTGTCAGCAGGAAAAAAGGGAGTAGGAAAGACCTATCAAACCTTAAAACTAATTACTAAATATATCCGAACCACCGCCATAAAGAAAGGGCGGAAGTTTTTGATTTTTGATGTCAATAATGAATTTGGAAACGTAAAGAAGGATCACAAGAACCCGAATTTTCCGAAGATTCATAACATTAACTTGAATCAGGTAAGAGCCTTTGGCCGAACTACCGCACCAATCGTTGCAAGGGTATCTATTTTTAAAGACAGCGGGCAGCAAATGAGTATGTCCGAAATGAGCAAAGCGTTAGGGTACATTCTAGCCAACTACCGCAACGGTGGATTACTCATCGAAGACTTAACAAAGTTTGTTACTGATTCAATGCCAGGCGATCTAATAGGAATGATCTGTACCCAACGGCACGTTTCGGTTGATGTAGTGATTCACTTTCAGCTAATGGGTAAGCTGTTCCACCCAAAGCTATGGGGAACTTGTACCGAAGTCCGAATGCACAAAACAGAGGACACAGTAAAAAGGCATGAAAGTAAAGTAAGCGGAAACATAGAACACTTACAGATCATGGAAGCCCTGATCGCTCAGAAATATGCAAAAGGAGATCACCGCTTTTTCTGTTATCTGGATAAGGACTATTCAAAGATCAAAGGGAACTTTTCTAAACTCGATTTTATCAAGGCAATCGAGAGTTATTTAGAAAGTAATTACAACAAGGTTTTAAAACCACTACTTGATAAAAGGCACATCTATACAGGTGAAAAATTATACCAAAACCAAAAACAAGCGGTGAACGCTTATATCGTGCGGCTCATGCGCCAATACTTATAAGCCCACCGAATTAGTAACCATAAAACGAACAAAATGAAAAAGAAAGGAATGCTATTATCTGGAGGCTCTATTTTAGGCGCAATGCAGGTAGGTGCAATACAACAAGTTATAAGCGAAGGATTTGAACCAGATTTCATTGACGGAATTTCCGTTGGGGCATTGAATGGGGCATTTCTAAGCAACGAAATAGGAAGCAGAGGAGATCAAGTAACATGGTTAGAAATAGCCAACAGCCTAGAAAAATTTTGGCTAAAGAACATTAGACAACCATCAGATTTAATCAAGAAACGAAAACCTGTTAAACTAGCTTGGCAGATTTTGCGAAAGCGATTTAATGGCATGGTCTCAACTGAGCCATTACAAAAACTAGTTAGGAATATCCTGAATGCTGACCATTTGAGAACAAGCACAGTAGATTTTACGTGTGGAGCTGTTGATATGATTTCGGGCAAAATTCGGTATTTCAATAAACTGGACAATAACTTGATTGATGCAGTAATTGCGAGTTCAGCAATTCCTTTAATCATGCCATTGGTTCATATTGGTGGAAACCCATATTATGATGGAGGTCTTAGGGATATTGCACCTTTGAAAAACGCCATCGACCGAGGGGTAGATGAGTTAGTTATTATTGCGTGTCAACCAGAGGAGCTGCCAAGTAAGTCATTTGAAACTGGTAATTTGATGCACCAAGCTACCAGAGTAATGGAAATTGTGGCAAATGAAATTATTAACAATGATATTGCGAGGTTACTTTATTACAACCGTTTGATTGCTGAAGGTGATAGTAAAAACGAAGAACTGTTAGAAGGTAAAAGGCACATTAATTGTAGAGTGATCCGACCACAATCAGCATTAGGCGTAAAGATTGATTCTTTCAATACCAATGACATTCGAGAAATGATTGAGATTGGTAGGATAACTGCTTTTAATACGGCTGTTGAGGGAATTGAAGATCAAGAAGGAGAAGAACGAAAATTGGGATTCTGATGGTAAACCATTAGATTCCAATTCAGAGTTTTCACGTATGGAATTAATGGCTAAAAATATTTAACTTGGTTACAAGAAATAATAAGTCAATTAATTGAGAAACAGATGGTAAGAGTTGTAAGTCGTGAAGCAAGTTCATATATTCATAATTAATATGATTGACCAATTAGGCGATATTAAATTTTATAAAGAGCTTCATGAAAATGAGGTCAAAAGAAAAATTGAAATTAACGGTTTGGTTAAATTCCCTACTACATTATTAATGGTGATAATTGGAGCGGGATTTTACCTTTACAAACCTCTTTTTGAGGTGTCCCCCAATTCTATTCATGATTGTGTTTGGTGTACACTAATATTGTTTGCGATCGTATTTACTACGTTTTTATCAATTGCAACTTTTTTCCTTATCAGAGTTTTCCATAATTTATTTAGAAAATATGAGTATTTACCAACACCATTTGTGTTAAGAGATAGGCACATAGAAATTTATGAGCATTATGTGTCCTATTTTACCGCTCAAAATGCGAATAATATTAAGTCACAATCAATTAAATTTTCTAAGAAAGAATTTGAAAAGGAGTTGTTCGATCATTACATTGAGTGTTCTTCAAACAATCAACGGGTCAATGATAAGAGAATTAAGGACTTCTATCGATCAAGGCATTATTTAATGTTTGCACTTGTTGTGCTGGCAATTTCCAGCGTTATTTTAATTTTAAATCAATAAACTATGTCAGAAGAAGAAACACCCCCACCTCCACCGCCAACACCCCCGCCATCAAGAAGACGATTGAATGAGGATATCCAACTTCCCAAACCTCCTAAACCTCTAACACCTCCACCTGCTTCAACGGAAGATTAGCGTATTTTAAACCGGCAGAGGGCTATTTAGCTTTCTGCTTAATTAAGCATTATGGCAAGAACAATATCAAAAGCGTTTGAGGATTTTCATACTCGTTTAACACCAAGCACCGCAGAAACATCTGCTTTGTCAAGTCATCGGACATCAATTAATGCATGTCTTAAAAGTAACTATGGTATGACCAATTTCTTTAGGACAGGATCAATTGGCAACGGAACAAGTATTAAAGGACATAGCGACACTGATCGTTTTGCCGTCATACCTAGTGGGAATTTAAGCAGCAATTCTGCCACGAGCTTGCGGCAGATTAAGGAAACGCTACGGGTACGATTCCCCACAACTGGTGTTTATGTTGATTCACCTGCTGTTATCTGTCCATTTGGAAATCGGGCTTCTCAAACCACTGAAATAGTGCCAGCATATCACCTAACTCCGTCCAATGGATTTAATGTCTATGGCATTCCAAATATGAATGGGGGTTGGATGAAATCAAGTCCGGCCGCTCATAACTCCTACGTTAGTGGAGCAAACTCTAAAAAGGGTATAGCTAAAAAGGTTAAACCCCTGATAAGATTTGTTAAGGCGTGGAAATGTTATCGAAATGTTCCTATCAATTCTTTCTATCTGGAGCTTCGTGTTACAAAGTATGCTTTGTCTGAACCGTCTATTCTGTATCAAATAGATATAAAAAATGTCTTCAAAATGTTAATTGACATTAATTTAGCATCGATGCAAGACCCGATGGGTGTTTCAGGGCTTATTTCTGCTTGCAACACTGAGGCGAAAAGGCTGGATGCCATGTCCAAACTTAGGACAGCTTATACAAGAGCCGAGAACGCTTGGGATTATGAGCAAAAGGGTAATGTTCAGCAAGCATTTTATTGGTGGAATATGCTTTATGATCAAAACTTTCCATCATATTATTAGCAATGCCAATTGACTTAATCCAAAATATTGCTAAGAATATTAACTTAATTGCTGCACAGAGGTACTTGTATTCGAGAGCTAAAAAAATGCGGACAATTAGGGTTGTGGGTTCGCTTCTTGTGGCATTAATCATTGCACCCTTGATTATAGTCTTTGTACCCAAATTCACAGTAGGATTGGGGATATTTAGTAGTATTTGGTTGGTAGTAATGTTTTTACTGAGCCACTTTGAAAATAGGACGATTCGAAGTGCAGCAACAATACAAGAACAGTTTGATTCAACCGTTTTCAGGCTCGATTGGAACGAATTTCTTGTAGGTACTAAAGTTAGTACGGAGATTGTAATGAACGCCAAAAGGAAATATAAAGGCGATTTGACCGAACTTGAAGATTGGTATGGAAAATTAAACGATATACCGCACGTAATTGGTGTTTTGGTGTGTCAACGCTCGAATCTGGTTTGGGATTGGAGACTTAGAAGGTACTTCAGTTGGTCCATAATTGTCAGCTTATTAGTGCTAATTGGATTAGATATTTCAATTGGTTACTACACAGGAATAACGACCAAAGACCTTATACTTGCATTAATTCTACCCTCGCTACCTGCAATAATAATTGGAGTTCGTGAATCAAAGGAACATTTTGAAATAGCCAATGCCAAGGAGGCTTTAGAAGGACGGCTATCTAAATTATTGGATGGTGCGATTGACCAACATGATCAAGTTGATAATACGCAGTTAAGACAAATACAAGATAAGATTTATGACCTTCGAAAAAAAGCTGCGCTTATTCCTGACTGGTGGAATGATATGTTAGAGAATCAATTTGAACAGGATATGCAGAATAGTGTAGATATATATAAAGAAAGAGTAAATAAGATGAAGCTGTAATTTATGTGTCACTAAAACCAGATTAATTAATACTCGACCATGTTTTGATGGACTTAATTAAAATTTATCGCCAAAATGAAATTTCCCAGACTAGACAGTACAGATGAAGAACTTAGAGAGATATACAAGGAACAAAGTGACGGATTTCTGAGGTTTTTTGAAAGGGACGGAGCTACGGTTTCGGCTAATAGTGCTAGAGATATTGCAATGCTCGCTCATAATGAACTTGTTAAACGATCGAATGATAGATATTCTAAATTATCTAAAAGGCTGACTTATTTAGTTGTGGTTCTATCCATTGTAACTCTTGTTTTTGCGACCTTAGATTTTCTGGGGGATAAGGATTGGCAAAAAAAACAATTAGACCAGCTTGAAATATTGAATTTGAATGTTAGCAATCTTAACAATTCAATGGACTCTACTCGTACTAGAGTTGGAATTATTATTCGAGATGTAGACATATTAAATCGTCAAACAGCAGATATTAGAATGAAACTTAATAACGATAGTGTGATCGCAACGTTTCATTGATTGAATTGTCAAATCAGGCAAATCATTTTTTATCCTTTAATTCATTTTCGAGCATAGATATATGCTCATTTTTTTTGGAACCTAATTTGTATTAATAATTATTGAACTATACGGGCATAGATATATGCTCATTTTTCAACTAAACTAATCGGAGAAAGGCTTATTCGAGAATATGAGCATGGTTTTACGCTCACTTAACAAGAATAGAATTGGAGTTCCATTCAGGGCAATGTCAGACATCATACATACTGTTTTGCGCTTTATTTTCTCCATTAAATTGTTCTAGATAGGCGCATTAAAGTGATGAATTAATAGTTAACCTCTATCCCTGTCACGACAGATCGAAAGTCATTGGTTTGTAAATGGTTAAAATAATCAGTTTTAAGACCAACATTCAAGACGTACATGAAATCATTAAAATCATAAATGGTAGTTTCGTCATTCTCATCCATTAAGTTTCGCCTAATACTCTCTGTTTTAGAAATAAGACATAAATATTGGTATTCTGAATCTATAGCCCTGGTGTTGCCATTTGGATGTGCACGCTGAAGGTGTTGACCACTTGTTAAGGCTATTAAGTTTTCGATGTAATCTGAAATTTCTTTAAACTGATGACTAGGGAAAATATGATGCATATGAGTTGCAATTTCTCCAACTGAAAACTTATCTAAAATTTCAGATTTCTTGTTATTATACTTGTCATTAAATTTCCTCAAATTCTTCTTTGCTCGGCTAACCTGATACTCATACATTTGTTCACTACTTGAAGTAGAGTCATAATTTCCTCGAGATATATTCTTGTCTTTCTTTGCGTCCCTCCAATTTGTTCGATTATATTGAATGTTATCAAATGTTATAATTGATGAGGACACCCTTCCTTTTATGGTTCCTTTTTTGTGTAATTTACAAGCAAGTGGATTAAGAACTTTGATAAATATCCGATTCGCTTCAACTGGAGTATTAATAGGGGTATATGCAATACAGAAACGAGCGAATTTTTTCTTCAAAATATCAAATGTATCGATTGATTCTTCGTCAAAAAAGGAATCAAAGCTATCCCATAAACCACTGTCACGTAAAGTTTTTTCAATGTACAGACTTAAAAAAACAAATGAATTACGTTCACGAAGTGCAATGTACTCGAGAACATCTATGTTAGCTACACTAAAATCTATGGAGTTTCCAACCTTTTTTTCGTTTAACACCCCTGCTGCTGCTAACATCTTCATAGGTTGTCTGAAGAATTTATTGTATTCATCCATTGTTGATGGGTGCAAAGGGTCTGGCTTGCCAAACCAAAGCTGGACATTGCGAATAGCATATTCGGACTTCCAGATATCTGGTGAATGGAACGGTTGAGAACCACCCTCTCTGATGTACTCTAAAATACAATCTGATACAAAATTGACGGAATCAAAAGCACACTTTTGATCAATCCATCTCCCGTTTCCAGTAACCCGAATATCAAGATTCTGAGCATTAATAAAGTTAGCTAGTAGATTAGGTGTCATACATTAAGTTTTCCGTAGAAAAAGACACTTGTTTTATCTACATTAATTGATTGGGTTGAAAGGTTTCTAGCAACCCCATAAAAGCGTCTATATTCTGGGGTAGAATAATATGATAATTGGACTTTAGTTAATTTTAGAATAGACTTAGGAATTAAAATTGCTGTCGAACCGTCTGGAATGGTGTTAGGAACATTCTCAACTACCCTTGGGTTGTAAGTCATATTAGGGGTAAGATAAACTGTTTCGTCATTAACAAATTTATAAACGGCTAGTTTTTTCGCTATGGTTTTTGGTAAATAAAGATCGTAGTCTTGGATATGTGAAACTTTACCACCTTCATCGCTGATGTTCTTTGCTTTTATTATCCATAAATCACTTTCTTTAGGTGATGTTGATGCTATAGACTTTGTAATTTGTCGATCTCTGAAAACATCAAACACGTTGAATTCTAATTTTTCAGCAACATTATCAAACTCTTCGTCCCTGTAAATAAGAAAACAAGGAAATTTAGTATCAGTAATGTAGTTTTGAACTTGACAATATTTCTTGTTGAATTTCAAACTATAAATAAAAGTGTCTTTAGGTTTCTGTTTTGGGCTTAATACTAAGCATATGGTTTCAATTGAAACTCCTGTGAAACCATAACGCCCAAAATCGATTATTGAATTAATCCCTATGTCACGTAACACATCCCTAGTAGCAGAAAACTCATAATTACTTAGTATCGTCTTATTCAACACTAAAGCAACTGTGTCACTATAACGTATACACTTTTCAAGGAACATCGCTGACAGATTGCTAGTGTTCTTGTTCTTGTTGTTTTCGAGATACTTAGCCTTTAATTTAGGATTGCCCTTAATTTTAGAAAATGGAGGGTTACCTACAACCAAATCATATTTCTTATTGATTTTCATTAACAAGAAATCTTCACAAATTATGTTTATTATAAAGTTATCTGGAACCTCAAGTTTTCCAAGAATTAACTGAAGAGTCTCTATGCTATCCTCATCGATATCAACTAGGTCCAGCACAACACGCTCAACGTCCGCGTATCTTTTAATTATGAAAGGGATAAAACTCCCAGCTCCAACGGATGGTTCTAAAATATGAATCTCGTCTTTCCCAAAATTGGGTAGACACCCCATAATTTCGTTGACAATAAATTTATTCGTATAAAACGCTGCATTTTCCTCCCGTTTCGCATTACAAAGTTCTGTAACCCTCATTAACGAGGCAACATCGAGTTCATGTGAGTTTGTATATAGAAACTCTTTTAAATTAGATCTTTCTTCTAAATTACTTTCAGAAATGACTTTGTTAGTTTCTGTTGATTCAAAACGATTCTTTAGAAAGCTGTTCTTTATGTTGGTGGCAATTCTTCTCATAAACTCTGTTGGAACAGCCTCACCAATACAACGTCTTATATTTAACTCATGTGTTTTATATAATGCCCTTTTCTTCTCACTACTTAAATTGTTTAATTCATCAATATCGATGTCCACCCATTTAAAATTATCTGGAATTGTCATCATATTCATCAATTCTCTTATACTATAAACTCGATCTTGTTCTGGGTGAATCGTGTTTTGAGCAGCTAATTGATCATTCCTTGTGTGAATACATTGAATAAATCGATCCCATGGTTGTCTTGTATATTTATCTCTGGTCTTTCTTTTGTTCTCAACAATCTTTCCATCAATAACCCTGTGAGGTCTTTTTTTAGGATCAGAGTTGTCAAATGCGGACTCTCCCTCTTTTAAATCTCTAATCCAACACCTCATGTGTTCTCCATACGTTCTAAAAGCATGGTAAAAATCATTAGAACTTATTTGTCCCCAATTAAGTCTCGGGAAGTTGTAAATGACATCACGAAGGTTATTCTCTTTTTCGTATGCTGGAAATAAATCGTAAGGAGTAATGCTATTCCGGTACGACCTGTCAACCCCTATCATTACAGTTCTTGTTCTAGACGAATTTGAACCGTAATTCATTAAGTTTATTATTCGTCCAGTGATTACATAATCTTTACCTAGCGTTTCTCTAACATAATCTCCAATAGGGACTGTTCTTCCATCAGGTGTGGTGCAAAGTGTTTTTTGAAATGCCATAACATTTTCAAAAATAAAAACACGTGGTTTTATCTTTTTAACAACCTCTACAGACTCAACAACCAAGCTATTCCGATTGATTTCTTTTGAGTTTTTCTTATGGTTGATTACACTTATTCCTTGGCAAGGTGGTGTGGCTAATACAACATCAATCCTATCGTTACCTTTCTTCTTCCACCTATTGATTTCTTTATATATGTTTTCTTTTATTTGTGCTGTAGAAATGTCACCGACAATATATCCTGACTCATCCTCACAAATGTTATTAGCTTTTTGAACATCCATCCGTTTAGCTATAATTTCATTTGTAGCAACACAATTGAACCCTTCAGATTTTAATCCGAAACATCCCACTCCTCCAGAACTGAAAAGAGTGACGTATGTGAGTTTCTTATTTTTTAGCATGTATACTATACAAAAGTAATAGAATGAAATTCATTAAATCCAATATCGCTATAGTCTTTTACTAGAATCTTTATTCAGGGAAATATGTAATATGACTTTCGATGCTTAGTTTCAATTGTGCGTAACATTACGCGTTTATTTTCCTTATATTAAAGGTACAGTTATTATATATCTATTGCGAACTTAAGTTATTCATAAAAAGGTCGCTTTTCTTGGTCGCTTTTTGTGTGAAAATGTACTTTTTTGTAGAGTTTTGCAATTCAGCAAAACCAGTGTTTAAGCTAGAATCAGCATGGATTGTTGGGGAATAGTGATTTCTGAACCTCAGTACTCATAACCCAAAGGTCGCTGGTTCGAGTCCAGTCCCCGCTACTAGTAAAAGCCTCAAGCATAGCTTGAGGCTTTTTTTGTTTCAATAACCAGCAAAGCGAAGCTTTAGTGCAGTTAATTGAAACAAAAAAAGTAGTTGGCGAAGCCACCTGCTTTTCCTAGTAATACCTCCCCTTTTGGTCCGATGAAAATCGCAAAGCGATTGTTCATCAATCCAGTATTCCAACACTATAGGTTTTGTGCAGTTAATTGAAACAAAAAAAGTAGTTGGCGCAGCCACCTGCTTTTCCTAGTAATGCCTCCCCTTTTCGTCCGATGAAAATCGCGAAGCGATTGTTCATCAATCCAGTAGCCTAAACGAATTTCACATTGAACTTACATTTTAAAGCCGGACAACCACCTTATGATATTCTAAGTTAATCTTGTTGTTTTATTTTAATCGAACCAGTAATCTTACAAACTGTATTCAACGTGTTGTAGATGGTTCCATATTTTTGAATGTTTCTAAGCAATAAATCGCTATTCAGTTTCGGGTCAGTACTTTTAATTACGATTTCGTAGCTAAGCTCATTAATCATTGGCGGTTTATCTTGCCTTTGGGCATTAACGGTAATCCGAGCATCGTGATAAGTAAACTTCATCATGTCAGAAAAGCGCTGAATATTCTTCAAACAGCAAGCGGCAAATGCTGCAACTAGAAGTTCCGCAGGACTTAGTAATTTGGAATCTTTTGTGATACCAAATTTAATTTCATTGTTACGTATTTCAGAATTGCCTTGCAATTGGCTAGAAGAGGTTGCGCTCAAAGTATAGTTCATGTAATCTTTTTTGTGAAATTCGGTTTTATGCTAGAAAAGCACCATGATTTCAATCAGGTCAAACGTGCTCAATAATCAGCCAAATACCCTAATTTCACAACGTGAAAAAATCAGTTTCTATTATTGGAGGTGGACCTGCCGCATTGCTTTGCGCAGCTTTCTTGGATGAAAAGAAATTTGATGTAACCATATATGATCAGAAAAAAGCATTTGGTCGAAAGTTCTTAGTTGCCGGTAAGGGAGGGTTTAACCTCACTCATTCCGAACCGATTGAAGACTTCGTAAATCGATATACACCCAAGGACTTTTTAAAAGAACCACTATTTAATTTTACAAATAGTGACTTTCGAGTTTGGCTAGAGTCAATCGGAATTCCTACAATGGTCGGAAGTAGTAAGAGGGTATATCCTGAAGGTGACATAAAGCCAATAGAAGTGCTTGATACCATTTTGACTCACCTGGGGAGTAAAGGAGTTCAATTCTGTTTTGAACATAAGTGGACCGGTTGGTCTGCCAGCGGGAATATTATTTTTAATGACCAAGGTGAGCTTCAGTCTGATTTCACAATATTTGCTCTCGGTGGAGCAAGTTGGGCCAAAACGGGCTCAAATGGTGCTTGGCTCGAAGCATTTAAAGAGAACTCAATTAAGGTAGTTGATTTTGATGCTTCTAACTGTGCTTTCCATGTTAATTGGCCAGACGAATTTATCCAGCATCATGAAGGTATACCGTTGAAAAATATTGCGGTGTCTTGTAATGGTAAAATACAAAAAGGTGAAGCCGTGATAACCGCATCTGGAATGGAAGGAAATGCCGTTTATGCGCTTAGCCCTGAGGTTCGTAGCGAAATTAGCAAAGGAGGTAGCGCGGCAATTTATATGGACCTAAAACCAACAATGACGGAAGAGTCCATTGTTGTTAAACTGACCAACAGTAACTCGAAGAAAGTATCTGAGGTGCTAAAAAAGGATTTAAACATGAATCGTGCGCAGATATCTTTACTCAAAAGTCACGTTTCGAAAACCGATTTTCTTAATAACCATAATCTTGCAAAGAGTATTAAAGGTTTAAACCTTCAAGTAATGCACTTGGCCTCAGTGGAAGAATCTATTTCAACGGTTGGTGGAGTTGCGCTTTCAGCTGTGGATTCGAGTTTTTGTTTAGCGCAGATTGAAAATACATACTGTATTGGTGAGATGTTGAACTGGGATGCACCTACTGGCGGGTACTTGATTCAAGCATGTGTTAGCATGGGAGTTTGTGTAGCTAATAGCCTGAATGAAACTTAAAAAAAAAGCCTCTCATTTTTAAAATGAGAGGCTAATTAATAAGATTGAAAGCGACTACTTAATTTTAAAAGCAGCTTGAATTTTCTTTACATAGTTCAACTCTTCCCAAGGGAATAATTTCACTTTCATTGTCTTTGTTTTTCCTGCACCGTCAGTGAATGTCTTTTCAACAACTTCACATTCTCTACCCATGTGTCCATAAGCAGCAGACTCTCTATAAATAGGAGTTCTAAGTTTAAATCTTTGCTCAATAGCGTAAGGCTTCATGTCAAATACTTTCTCTAAAGTCCTTGCAATTTTACCATCGTCCATTTTGATTTTTGAAGTACCGTAAGTATTGATGTAAAGTCCAACTGGTTTAGCAACACCAATGGCGTAGGCTACCTGCACTAATACTTCGTCACAAACTCCAGCAGCAACTAAATTCTTCGCCATGTGACGAGTTGCATAAGCTCCAGATCGATCAACTTTTGATGGATCTTTACCTGAAAATGCACCACCACCGTGAGCACCTTTTCCACCATATGTGTCAACGATAATTTTTCTTCCTGTTAATCCAGTATCCCCGTGAGGTCCACCGATTACAAAAATTCCAGTTGGATTAATATGATATTGAATCTTATCAGTAAATAATTTTTGAATGCTTTTTGGAAGCTTCTTTTTTACTTGAGGAATTACGATGTTAACCATATCTTCCTTGATCTTCTTCAACATTTTCTTTTCCGTATCGAAATCGTCATGTTGAGTAGAAATAACAATAGCATCAATTCTCACTGGCTTGTTATTGTCATCGTATTCGATAGTAACTTGAGATTTAGCATCTGGTCTCAAGTAATTGATTTTTTTACCGTCTTTTCTAAGAACAGCCATTTCTTTTAAGATCAGGTGAGAAAGCTCTAAAGAAAGAGGCATGTAATTTTTTGTCTCGCTGGTAGCGTAACCAAACATCATTCCTTGGTCACCTGCACCTTGATCTTCTTTTTTCGCACGCTCTACACCTTGATTGATATCTGCAGATTGTTCGTGGATTGCTGAAAGAACACCACAAGAGTTTCCGTCAAACATATACTCACTTTTAGTATATCCAATCTCATTAATGGTTTCTCGAGCAATTTTTTGAACGTCTAAATACGTTTTTGATTTTACCTCACCAGCTAAGAATACTTGGCCCGTAGTTACCAGAGTTTCGCAAGCAACTTTAGAATCTTTATCAAATGCTAAAAAGTGATCAATCAATGCATCTGAAATCTGATCTGCTACTTTGTCTGGGTGTCCTTCAGAAACAGATTCTGAAGTAAATAAATATGACATATGTTAACCTTGTTTATTGAGCGGCTAAAATAGAAATTTATATTGGGTATGGTTAGTTCTGAGTCAACTTTTTAAACGCATCTTCTAATGAGTGCTCTTCTTTTTGCATCGTAAGAATTAAAACCCCATTATCATTGGCAAATTGCGAGATTGCAGGTCTAACATCATCCTTAGATTTTATTTCAACTAAGAACATATTGTTTTCGACTCGCTTCACACCGGAAACACCATTTATTGATTGCAGTTTGTTTCGGGAGATATCTTTATCAAACTCTACCCGTATTACCTGCTTCTTATTAGTTTGTTTCTGCAAGTTAGCTGCAGAATCATCTGCCACTATTTTTCCTTGATTGATAATTACTACACGATCACATATAGCCTCAACCTCTTGCATGACATGCGTAGAAAGCATTACAGTTTTTTCTTTTCCCGTAGTTTTAATTAGGGTTCTAATGTCCTCTAATTGATTTGGATCTAAACCACTTGTAGGTTCATCTAAGATCAGCACTTTCGGATCATGAATTAACGCTTGGGCTAATCCAACTCTTTGTCTGTATCCTTTAGATAGTGCACCAATTTTCTTGTGGTATTCTCTTTCTAATCCAACCTGCTCGATCATCTCATTTACACGAGCTTTTCGATTTGGTACTTTATGTAAATGTGCTAAGAATCTTAAATATTCTCTCACATACATATCAAGGTACAGGGGGGTATGCTCAGGTAGATAACCAACTAGTTTTTTAATGTCTAACGCTTGCGTCTTAACATCTAGTCCACATACTTCAACATCACCTTCAGATTGCGAAATGTAGCAAGTAATGATTTTCATCATTGTGGATTTTCCAGCACCATTAGGCCCAAGAAAACCAATAATCTCGCCTTGGGATACTTCCAAATCAACATTATCTAGCGCACGCTGGTCGCCATAGAATTTAGTAACACCTTTTACCGAGATCGACATGATTAAACAATTTATACGAATTTAATACATAAAGTATAATTGATTTATAGTTGTGCGTTACACTCTTTACACAGAGTTGTTAACTTTGACGAACTTTGAAAAAGGGATTAGTCATAAGATCTACCGGAAGCTGGTATGAGGTAAGGGAAGAGGATGGGAACATCATCAACTGCAGAATACAAGGTAAATTTCGAATTCAAGGAATAAAAAGCACAAATCCAATTGCGGTAGGAGACTGGGTTGACTTTACGATAGAAGAGGATGAGACGGGTGTGATTTCTAATATTCACGATCGAAAAAACTACATTGTTCGAAAATCTGTAAATCTTTCCAAACGACTTCAAATTATTGCTAGTAATGTAGATCAAGCTTTTTTGATGGTTACAATAGCAAGTCCTAGAACAACTACAGGGTTCATTGATCGATTCTTGGTTAGTGCAGAAGCCTTCAGAATTCCAGTTCAAATCATTTTTAATAAAGTTGATTTACTATCTGAAGAAGAGCGGAAGCAGATGAATTATTTGATGTGGATGTATCGTAAAATCGGATATCCGTGTCGGGAAACATCGGCAACAGAAAATACAGGAGTAGAAGCAGTCAAGCTGTTGATGAAGGATAAGGTAAGTATGATTTCTGGGCATTCAGGTGTTGGAAAATCAACCTTAATTAATTCAATCGACTCAAGTTTAGACTTGCGCACTGGAGATGTTTCCGAATCCCATTTTAAAGGAAAACATACCACGACTTTTGCAGAAATGTTCGAATTAGAATTTGGCGGATTTATCGTTGATACTCCAGGGATTAAAGGTTTTGGAGTAGTTGATATCGATAAAAAAGAACTAGGGCATTTCTTCGTTGAGATTCGAGAAAAAATGGCGAATTGTAAGTTTAATAATTGCCAACATATTAATGAGCCAGGCTGCGCGGTTATAACTGCCGTAGAACGAGAGGAAATACCTGCAGAGCGATACGCTAATTATCTTTCGATATATGAGGATGAGGAGTCTGAAACTTACCGAGGAAAAGGTTATTAAGTCAATTTAGGTTTATCTTGAACCAGCATGAGAGTATTAATCCAACGAGTTTCTTCAGCAAGTGTAACGATAGATCGTCAAGTGAAATCTACTATCGATGCTGGATTATTAGTGTTTTTGGGGGTTGAGATTGAAGACGATCAATCCGATGTGGACTGGTTGGCTAGAAAAGTAGCAAATCTTCGAATATTTGCGGATACGGAAGGTGTCATGAATAAGTCTGTGATTGACACGAACGGAGAAGTCTTAGTAATTAGTCAATTCACCCTTCAAGCTTCAACGAAAAAAGGGAATCGGCCTTCCTATATAAAAGCAGCCAAACCTGAAATATCTATTCCTTTATATGAATCATTTGTAAAGCAGATTGGTATTGAAACTAGCCAAGAAGTTAAGGCCGGAGAATTTGGAGCAGATATGAAAGTTGAATTAGTAAATGATGGTCCAGTTACCATCTGGATTGATAGTAAAAACAAAGAGTAATGGCATTAAAAGATCAACAACAAGAAGTAGATAATTGGATCAAGGAATACGGTGTTCGTTACTTCAACGAGTTAACCAACATGGCCATTTTATCTGAAGAAGTAGGGGAGATGGCTAGAATTATTTCCAGAAGATTCGGAGAGCAATCAGAGAAGGAATCTGACAAAAATAAGGACTTGGGAGATGAAATGGCCGATGTACTATTTGTTGTGATGTGTCTTGCCAATCAAACCGGAGTGGATCTAGATGAAGCTTGGAATAAAGCAATGGATAAAAGAACCTCTAGAGATAAGGATCGACATGTGAATAATGATAAATTGAAATGAATGATGAAAAGATCATTTGCTATGCTCATTGTTAGAGATTAGCTAATTTTCATCAAACATCAAACATCAAACATCAAACATCAAACATCTAACGATTCCCTCTTTTCTTCTGACCTCTAGTTTTAGGCTTTTTATACTTCTTTTTGATTTCTCTTCGATACGATCCGCCTTGATTTGTCTTGCTGTTTTTAGCTGATTTTTCATGAAAAGCTGGACCTCTTTCATCTAGAGTTTTAGCCTTTGGTTTCGGCAGATAGTTTGTTTCCTCAACTTTTGGACGTTCCTCTTCAATTAGCTCAGTGGTAAATTCCACTTCCTTGGGCATTTCGACAATCTCTAAAGGTTTGTCAATTAATTCCTCAATTTGACATTGAATGCTTGATTCTTGCTCAGTAATGAACGAAATGGCAACACCTCTGCGGTCGGCTCTACCAGTTCTTCCTACTCGATGAACGTAGCTTTCTACTTCATCCGGCATGTGGAAGTTAATTACGTGTGAAACATCTTTAATGTCGATACCTCTGGAAATTAAATCTGTAGCAATTAAAACTCGGTAGGTTCCATCAGCAAACGATTGAACCGAATTAATCCTGTAATTCTGAGATTTGTTGGAATGAATTACTCCTACTTTTTCTTCAAATTTAGGTTCTATATGTTCATATAATCGATCCGCAAATTTTCGACTTCCAGCAAAAATGAGCACCTTACTAAACTTGTTCTCATCCTCCAATAGGTGTTGTAACAAGGAAACCTTAGATAAGAAGTTAGGGACCTGATATACTTTTTGAGTAATCAAGCTCACCGGAGTTCCGGCTCCGGCTGCTTCAATTTTATCCGGAGCGGAGAAGAACTTATTGGTAAAGAATTCTACATCTTCTGTAATCGTAGCTGAAAACAGCAGGTTCTGTCTACGTTCTGGAAGAATGTCGAGAATGTTTAACAATTGCGGTCGAAATCCAAGATTTAGCATTTCGTCCATTTCATCAATTACGAGTTGCTTGATGTCTTTTAGTCGAAGCACTCCGCTAAGTGCTAAATCATGTAATCTACCAGGAGTAGCGACTAAAATGTCTAAACCATGATCGTGAATGACTTGTTTTTGAATATTGATGTTGGTGCCACCGTAAACTCCATATATTCTGCAGTTGGTGTATTTAGCTAGTTCTTCCGTACGCTCAACAATTTGAATTACAAGTTCTCGAGTCGGAACGATTATAAGAACACGTGGATGGTTTTGTTTGGAAAATTTAAGATTCCTAAGTATCGGAAGAAGGAAGGCCAACGTCTTCCCCGTTCCGGTTTGTGCAATTCCAACAACATCCTGACCAGACATTACTTTTGAAAACACCTTTTCTTGAATTGGAGTTGGTTCGGTAAAACCTAATTCATCAATAGCATTTAATAAAGGACCGTTTAGGTTGAGATCTGTAAATTTCACATTGTGTTAATTGGAATTAACCCTCGATTGGAACGGGAGTTCTTTCACTGTTTACTTTAACAAAGGTATAAGAACCTTCGGTAACTTTTACTTTTTTAGTTTCATCAAATTCTCGGTTCACCCAAGCTTCGATATGAACTTTCATAGAAGTACGTCCTTTTCGCTCCATGGACACATGGCAAGACAGCGTGTCGCCAACAAAAACAGGCATTTTAAATTGGGTAGAGTTGATCGCCACGGTAACAACTCGTCCCTTGGCAATTGACCTACAGTAAATGCCTCCCGCTAAATCCATTTGAGATAAAAGCCATCCACCAAATACGTCTCCAGCTGGATTCGTATCTGTAGGCATTGCTACTACTTGCAGTGTTAATTGTCCTTGAGGTTGTTCCATGAAAGTAAAGTACACAAAAAAAGGAGCTTTGATTCAACAAAGCTCCTTCAATTTTTTTAAAAAGTAAGATTCTATAATTCTTCTTTCTTTTTAGCACAGCAAGATTTAGCAGCTGTTTTAGAACAACATTCTGTTTTCTTCTTACTTTTCTTTTTGCTTTTCTTTTTCTTTTCAGTCTTAACTGGATCACCATCATAAGTTGATGTAGCAGCGAATGTTCCTCCTCCTACAAGAGCAACCATGGTAAGTGTGAATAATACTTTTTTCATATCTATAAAATTAGTGTCTTGATTTATGATTAATCTAAAATAGCGAAAAATCACTTTGGCTCATGTTATACTGAGGTTAAATAATTAAAACTCAGCTAAAACCGTTTCAGATCCTACTGTGACTTGATCGATGTCAACTAATATCTTGGCATCTAACGGAAGCAGCACATCTATTCGAGATCCGAACTTGATAAAACCGCAGTTTTGACCTTGCTCAGCTTTATCTCCTTCTTTTGCATAGCAGATAATTCTTCTCGCAACAGCACCAGCTATTTGCCTGAACATAATTTGCCTCCCATCTTCCTTTTCCACAACAATGGTACTTCGTTCATTTTCTGTGGATGATTTAGGATGCCATGCAACCAAGTATTTTCCGCTGTGGTATTTATAGTATTTTACAAAACCAGGAATTGGATACCACTGCGCATGAACATTAAGTGGTGACATGAATATTGATAATTGAATTCGTTTATCGTTAAAGAATTCAGTTTCTACTACTTCTTCAATCACAACTACCTTACCATCTGAAGGTGCAATTATTTTATTACCGTCAATAACCGGATTTCTTTTTGGCATTCTGAAGAACTGCACAATTAAGAAAAAGAAAATGACAGAAGCGGCTCCCAAAATGCAAACGATCCACATCCAATCAGAAAGCAAGTAATAGAATAAGGAGTTAAGTGCCCCTAAACCTAAGAATGCAATTAAGATGATTACGAATCCTTCTTTGTGAATTTTCATGTCGCTAAATTAGTGATTCGGCTTTGATGTAGAGGAAATAAGTTAGAACAAATGGAGCTGCGTATAGCACACCATCAAATCGGTCTAGAATTCCTCCATGGCCTGGTAAGAAATTACCAGCATCTTTTACACCAACACTTCTTTTAATTTGTGATTCCGTTAAATCTCCTAGCGTTCCGAATACCACAATTAGTAAGGAGATTATAGCCCAATGAAGGTAATCTCCGTTAGTAAGGTATGCGAATAAAAAAGACCCACCAACTGCGGTTAACGCTCCTCCGAAGAAGCCTTCCCATGTTTTGTTAGGGGATATTCGTTCAAATAATTTAGTGCGACCGAATAGTCTACCAAAGCAATATGCACCAGTGTCATTACACCAAATTATGATGAAAAAACCGAGCAGAACCGTATACTCATATTGCGACTCACTTACCTCTGCATTAAAGTTTTCGTAATAAGCGAAATAATTCAGAGACGCTAACGGCATAACGATATAGATCATCGAAAGTACCGTGAACGCTATATTAGAAACCGGAGATTTTTGTTTTCTAAATAGTTCTAGAACCACAATGGCAACCAGAATCGGGAAAATAATGGATAGTGTATGTAAAGGAATCCAGTCAAAACTGTGAAGGGCTAGGAGCGCGTAAATAATTGCCCCACAAACGAAACCAGTAATTTTATGAGGAGTAAATCCTCCTTTATTCATTAATCTATAAAACTCGTTTAAGCCGAGCATTGATACAAAAAGAAATAAAATTGCAACGGAATATCTGTTCCAGACGATACTCCCAATAAGGGTTCCAATAAAAATTAACCCTGTTGCCGATCTTGTTAAAATTTCTTTCAATTAGCTGTACTATCTATCAAGTGTTTGGCTAATATAACATCGTCTTTTTGAACATACAATTCAGCAAACCCAAATTGAACCATTGAGTCTTTCTTATTTAAAATGATGGCCTTGATTCCGTTTTGTTCCAAGAGACTTTTTAAAGTCTCACAGACCATCTCTAAACTAGACTCAAACACTTTAACCCAATTGTCATTCATTAGATTCGCTAGATTCTTCTTTCGATTCAGAATCGGTTTCAGGATTTTCTTTTGCAGGAGCGTCTGCTACTTTCGTTGCTTCTTCTGCATCGGAAAGAGGAGCAATATCACCTACTTCAGGAATATCTGGAACAACTGATTCAGCATTTGCTTTCATTTCCTTAGAAATCTCTTTTGCATCTTCATCTTGAGAATCATCCTTATCAAACGGACGTTTTCCAAAAATTGCTTCCAAATCGTCTCTGAAAATAACTTCTTTTTCAAGTAGCTTTTCAGCAAGTGCGTTCAACTTATCCCTGTTTTCAGTAAGAATCTTTATAGCTCTTTCATACTGACCTTCAACCAGTGTACTGATTTCACTGTCAATTAATTGAGCCGTATCGTCACTATATGGCTTATCCATTACAAAGCTTTGTTGCCCTGATGAATCATAATAACTGATATTTCCAAGCTTCTCGTTTAGACCATAAATCGTTACCATGGCTTGAGCCATTTTAGTGGTTCGCTCAAGATCACTTAACGCACCAGTAGAAATCTGATCGAAAACTACTTTTTCTGCAGCTCTACCAGCTAAAAGAGAGCACATTTCGTCTAGCATTTGAGCCGTTCTAGTAATCTGTCTTTCTTCTGGAAGGTACCAAGCAGCCCCTAAACTTTGACCTCTAGGTACGATCGTAACTTTCACTAATGGATTTGCATGCTCCAACAACCAGCTCACTGTAGCATGTCCTGCTTCGTGGTATGCAATTGCTTTCTTTTCATCTACACTGATAATCTTGTTCTTCTTCTCAAGACCACCAATTATTCGATCTACAGCGTCCAAGAAATCTTGTTTTTCAACTGATTTCTTACCTTTTCTTGCTGCAATTAATGCCGCTTCATTACAGATGTTGGCGATGTCTGCACCAGAAAACCCTGGAGTTTGTTTCGCTAAGAAATCTCGATCTAAATCATCTGCCAATTTTAATGGCTTCAAGTGAACTTCAAAAATTTCTTTTCTTTCATTAATGTCAGGCATGTCAACATAAATCTGTCTGTCAAATCTTCCTGCTCTCATCAATGCCTTATCCAGAATATCAGCTCTATTCGTAGCGGCTAGAATAATAACCCCACTGTTAGTGCCGAATCCGTCCATCTCAGTAAGCAACTGATTCAACGTGTTTTCACGCTCGTCATTTGAGCCCATATTAGGATTTTTCCCTCTTGCTCTACCGATTGCGTCAATTTCATCAATGAAAATGATCGCTGGTGCTTTTTCTTTGGCTTGCTTAAACAAGTCACGGACTCTAGATGCTCCAACTCCAACGAACATCTCTACAAAATCAGAACCTGATAATGAGAAAAATGGAACTTTCGCTTCTCCAGCAACTGCTTTTGCTAATAAGGTTTTACCTGTTCCAGGAGGTCCTACAAGCAATGCGCCTTTTGGAATTTTAGCTCCTAAGACTGTGTATTTTTTCGGATGCTTTAAGAAGTCAACAATTTCCTGTACCTCCTCTTTTGCTCCTTCAAGTCCAGCTACATCGTTAAACGTAACGTTGGTTCCTTTACTCTTGTCAAAAAGTTGAGCTTTTGATTTTCCAATGTTAAAGATTTGCCCACCTGGGCCACCTCCACCAGACACACGTCTCATGATAAAGATCCAAACACCAATCATTAAACCGAAGAGTAATACCCAAGAAAGCATTTCACGTCCCCAAGTGTCATCAACTCGAGATGAGTAGGTAATGTTATACTTGTCCTCCCATTGAATTAAACTATCCGCTAAAGTTTCCTGATCAACAATAACGAAGGTGTAATGAGGTCCTTTAGCTGAACCGCCAAAAGATTTATTGATCTTTCCTTTGTGAGCTTCACTGTCTAACTGATCTGGTTTAATGGTAATTTCCGCGTCTCGATTGTTTACAATAGTCACGTCTTTAACCTGATCATTGTAAAGCATTTCTTTTCTGAATTCGCTATACGTTGTTTCAGCTACTCCTCCATCCCATCTAAACAGGGCCAACAAAATCAATACTACGATAATGACGATGTAAATCCAGTAAAAATTGAATGCTGGTTTTTTTCCTGTCGGTTTTTTTCTATTCTCTGCCATAATATACTTTAGCTACTCTCGGCTTAGGGCCTTAATTCTTATACTTGATACTCAAATTCTTCAACGGGTGCATCAGCCCATAATCCTTCTATGTTGTAGAACTCTCTCGCTTCACGATAGAACACATGAACTACAACATCCACATAGTCCAGCAGAATCCATTCTGCATTTTCTTTCCCTTCAATGTGCCATGGTTTTTCTCCAAGGTCCTTTTGGGTTTGTCTTTCAACAGCTCTAGCAATTGCTTCAACCTGCGTGTTTGAATCTCCATGACATATCACAAAATATGAACACACAGCTCCCGAAACGTTCGAAAGATCTAATAATTTGATCTCACTACCTTTTACTTCTTGCATCCCCTTAACAATGGTTTCAGCTAAGATTTTTGAGGTAGATACTGATTTAATTTTTTTACTCATTTATTTTTTTCAATCCAAGGAGCTAAAGCTACTTAATTTGGCAAATTAAATCTACTTTTAATCTCTCTTAAAACACAGTAATGTCCACTTTGTTTATCGGTCAGAAAAAAATAGTCTTGCCAACTGTAGATTCAACTAACAATTTTGCTGCCAATTTGATTAAGGAGACAAATGTGGTTGAAGGAACTGTAATTCTGTCAGAAAAGCAGACAAATGGTAGGGGACAGTCAGGAAATTCATGGCATTCTGCCTATGGAGATAACGTCACATGTTCGTACATATTATGCCCTAAATTTCTTAAAGTTGACCATCAATTTTATATTTCAATAATTACTTCGTTGGCTATATCATCCACATTAAAATCATATGGAATTTCTCCAAAAATTAAGTGGCCAAATGATATTTTGATTGGAAGTAGAAAAGTGGCGGGAATCTTAATTGAAAACACGATTTCAGGACAAACATTGAATCATTCGATTGTTGGAATTGGATTGAATGTAAATCAAACATCTTTTGAATTGGGTTTAAGCGCAACGTCAATGGCGAATGTTACCGGCCAGATTCAAGTTAAAGAGCAGGTATTAAGTAGGTTGAGTGAAAACCTCGAGAAATATTATTTGCAGCTTAGGACAGGTGGGGAAGAGGCACTCAAAGAAGAATATCTAAGTGCGTTAATCGGATATCGAGAGCAGCTCAAGTATAGAGACGTGTCTTCGGGTGAAACGTTTGTAGGAACAATTGTGGACATTGGAAATACTGGTCCAGTAAAACTAAACACCGGAAGTGGAATACGTTCGTATTACTTTAAAGAAGTTGAATTAATTATTAAGTAGATTATCCTGCTGGATAAATTTTCTCAAGTCGACCAGCCATGTAGTCAAAAAGATTCTGCAAAGGCTTTAATGCCATCATCTTTAGAAAAGGATTCAAATCCGCATCGCAAAACATTTGAGCCTTACATCCGTCACCGTTTTCTTCCAATTTTAAATTTAAACTAAACTTAAGAGGAGATCCTTCCGCAGAAATTAAATGAACTTCTTTATCGTCAGTGGTTCCGTTTGCCAATAGAGAAATCTTGTAAGTATTCTGAATTTTACATGAAAAGTGATCTTTACCAGCTTCCCATTCATTGATTTTATCCTTAGGGAGCAACAATTCATAATTGTTCATGTCACATAAGAATTCAAATACAGTTGGTAGATCTGCACCTAAAACGGCTTCTTTACTTGTAATTTCAGTCATAATTATACGTTCCAAGATTTAGGATTTTCTCTCCAGTTCTTTAGTGAAGATAATTGTTTCTCATCAATGTAATTTGTCTTTAATGCTTGTTCCAGCAATTGCTCATAATCACTTAAGACGATTAACGGACAATCTTCTTTGATAAATCGCTCTTTAGCATCTTCAAAACCATAACTGAAAATTGCGATCATTCCTTTCACTTTAACTCCTTTTGCTCTTAATGCAGCAACTGCATCAAGACCGCTCATTCCTGTTGAGATTAAATCTTCAATCACAACAACATCCTGCCCAGCTTCTACAACACCTTCAACTTGGTTTTGTAAACCATGCCCTTTGCTAGAAGAACGAACATATGCAAATGGCAAGCCCAATTCATGTGCAACTAAAGCACCTTGAGCAATTCCACCAGTTGCAACACCCGCAATCAACTCAGGATTTGAGAAGTTCTCCTGAATTGCAGCACACATTTCTTGTCTTAAATATGTTCTAATTTCAGGATAAGAAAGCGTCAATCTATTATCGCAGTAAATAGGCGACTTAATTCCTGATGCCCATGTAAACGGATCATTAGGTTGAAGTTTAATCGCCTTGATTTGAAGTAAAAATTCCGCTACTTTAGCAGCAGTTTCAGGTCTGAAAATCATAGTCGCAAATGTATAAAGTTTTTATAAACGATAAGCCCCTATTCTTCCTTAACAACTTGGAAAGTTATACACTTACTCAGGGTTCTGGAGTGGTTGAATTTTCTGAGTTAGAAACGATTGAAGAGTTAATGGATTTCCATGAAGATAACCTACACACCTACATTATAGGAGATGAGGATGAATGGAAAACCTTTTGCTCAATTTTTGTAAATATTGAGGCGGCCGGTGGACTTGTTGAAAACGAAACCGATGGATTTCTCTTTATTCTGCGAAATAGCAAGTGGGATTTACCGAAAGGAAAATTAGAGAAGGGTGAATCTATTGAGGAAGGAGCAATTCGAGAAGTTGAGGAAGAATGCGGAATCAAGAATCCAGTCATTACTGCTCATTTATTGGATACTTACCACACTTATTTCCATAAAGGGAATTGGGTTTTGAAAAGAACTTATTGGTATAAGATGCAATATAAGGGAGACGATAAGCTGGTTCCTCAAACAGAAGAAGGCATTACAAAAGTAGAATGGTTGTCAGAATCCGAATGGCACCAGGTACTGGTAAATACTTATGGCTCAATACAAGATGTGTTGGAAGAGCATTTGAAAGCAGAAGTGTAACTAACTAGTTTTCTTTAACACCTACGTTGAATTTTTTCTCAGGCTCCAGCTTCTTTTTAATTGCCCAAAAAGTTCGGTCAATTGTGGAGTATTCAGCTCCAGGGCTAATAGGTGCAGGTCTCAATGCATTAGGGTCAATCATTCTTCCATCTGGGCCGATCAAGTAGTAACTTGGTAAACTTCTAACATCGTATTCATCTAGTAGACTAACGTCTCCTTGGTAACTAGCAAAGGTCCAATTGTAAGCCGGGTTATCTTTTAAATAAGCGTCTAGATCTTCAGCTTTATCATCGAGACTAATGGATACAAATTCTATGTATTTACCGTACTTTTCTTTCAGGTCTGGAATCAATAATTTTTCTGTGATTGCAGGTGAGCTCTGTGTGTGAAAGAAGTCTAAGTAGACATACTTTCCTTTAAAGTCCTCTAATGAAATAGTATCATCCTTAGTAGAGATTAAATTGAAGTCAGGAGCTTTATAACCTGGTTCCAGTCTCGTTAAAATGTGGTGCAAGCTTGTTGCGATGGCTTTGTTCTCTGGGTAAATTGAAACCATAGAAACGCTATCTAATATATGTGCAAGATTCGGCTTGTAATACCTTCCCGAATGATATTCTTCTAAGATGCCTTTCATCATTATCAACTCGCAAATTTGAGGGTGTTTCAAATAATGCTGGCTGCCAAGTAAATCGATCAATTTGGTATAACTGGCTGTTTCGTTAATGATGTCCTGTGTTGCTATATAGTTTGCACGTCCAATCATATTAAAAGGCTTTTCGTAAAATTCGAAAAGAAAGTACATATAGCTACTGTTGTTATAAAGAATTGGCTTGCCCTTTAAATATGAGTTGAATACTGCTGCTTTATTGAATTCAACGTATTCTACTCCTCCTGAAAATTGTTCGTACCCAGCAATTGAATACTGTACATACTGGTGAAAGAAGTCATTTTCAACATCCTTGTATTCTTTTCTGCAAATCCCTTTGAATTCATCCAATACATCTTTGCCTTCTCTGGTCATGATGATCTTAGCCAAATTCCAAACAGAGTCATTTTCTTTGTCGTAATTACCTACATGTAAGAAGTGATCTAGTCTTGCTTCGTAATCAATGATGAGCGTGTTAATGTCGTTTTGGCTTAAGCTATCCAATACAAGTGACGCGTTTTTACCATTGTAATATTCCGGCTGATTCGCTCCTGGAAAAAACACGTGATACTCGGTTTCTTTTGGATCTATATATAAGATTCCCGACTTGTCTTGGATTTGAATAAACGTCTCTGTTATTTCACTTAAATGGGCTTCAAATGTGAAGTTTCCGTATTGATCTACAATGTCACCATCAATTTTTTCATACCCCTGAGACATATAATCGGTGAACTGATGTAAATAAACATGTTTGCCAACAAAACTTGGTGCCGATCCGTGAACCGTTACCATTTGAGCGTTCGCTCCGAAAGCGAAGATTATAACCGAGAGAATGAAAATTAAACGTGTCATAGTATTTTAACTTTATCTGGTACAAACATTGAAACATCTCCTTTGTGGATTAGTATCTCTCTTACAACAGTAGAGCTTATTGCTGCATACTCTGGCGATGTTATTAAAAATACTGTTTCAACCTCTGGGGCTAGTTTCCTATTTAATTGTGAGATCGATTTCTCGTACTCAAAATCATTGGAATTTCTAATCCCTCTTAGGATAAAGTTGGCGTTTACTTTTTTGCAAAAGTCTATAGTTAATCCTTGATAAGTATCAACTTTAATTGTTGGATTGGTTACAAATGTTTTCTCGATAAACTCAATTCGTTCCTCAATCGTGAAATGAGATTTTTTTGCAGAGTTCTGCCCAATGGCAATTATTACCTCATCAAAAAGATCTACGCTTCTTAATAAAATGTCTTCGTGCCCTTTAGTAATGGGGTCGAATGAACCTGGGAATATTGCTATTCTTTTCATTTGAATTACTCAAAAAAGGAGAAATGTACTTTTCCATACTTCCTCAGTTCCAAAAACCGTTCCTCTTTCGTAAAATCGGAATCTCTATCATGCTCAACGATTAAAATGCCTTTAGGTTTCAATAGATTTCTTTCGAGTATAAGTGAAGGAAGTTTGAGCATGTCTCGATGGGCGTATGGAGGATCGGCAAAAATGATATTGTATTGACCTACATGGTTTCTAAGAAATCGAAAAGCGTCTGCCTTTATAACGGTCATGGGCAATTCCATTTCCTCCGCTTGCTTTCGGATAAATTTCTGACTGGCCAAGGCTATGTCAACGGCTAAGATTTGTTGCGCGCCCCTTGATCCGAATTCGTAAGATATGTTTCCAGTACCTGAAAATAAATCCAAGACCGTCACTTCTTGTAAATCAAACCAGTTATTAAGTATATTGAACAGGCTTTCTTTGGCAAAATCCGTAGTGGGCCTTGCTTTAATGGCTTTAGGCGCAGTAATACGTTTGCTCCTGTATTTCCCCGAGATTATCCGCATAAATGTTGTCTGGTTACTTGATTGAACACGTGCGCTTCGCCAGTTGGGATGCAGCCAAGATCAACGTTATTAGCTTCAGCAGACTGAATTTTTATATTCGGAAGGTATTCCTTAAGTCTTTTGTAGAATTCTTCTGTTTGGTTGATCCAACCTGAAATTTCCACGTCTGCTTCTTTCTCAATGCCAAGTTGTCTTAGCGCATATGTAATATAGTACAGAAGGTCTTCAACATTCTCATATGCGAAACAGTTGAAAATCTTAAAATCATTGTCTTTTACATGGATCAATTGAAAGTGCGTTGGGTGCATCTCAATTAAAACTAGAGACTCTTTAGTTCGGTTTAATTCTATTAACCCAGTTGACTGATGGCCAATTTTGGCATTGTTAATTAACTTGTGAATGGCCTCCTTTTCTTTTTCAAAAATGAGATAGCAGTTTTTTGCTTCAATTGTTTTTAAATCATCAACTGAGGAAATTGCATTGTCGATTGTCTCAAAATTGAAATCTAAATAAGCATTTACCTGACTTTCTTCAAACAGCTCATTAGGTATTAAGGTAGAGTATGGGTTGACCAAGTTGATAGATACTTCCGCGTACCCAATTTGCTCTAGTTTGTTGGAGGTAATAGATTCTTCAATTCCAGTAGATTCCTCAGCGCAAGCCCAAATAACTTTTCCTGAAGTTGGATTGTAAATAATAGCCTTAAAAAGACCAAAACCACACTCGATGTTGAGGTGGTTTTGATTGCTGAGAAGATAATCTTCAGCAGTATTTTTAAACAGCAGTTGCTGCATTAGTCTCTCCAGTTCCCTTCGGTGTTTTGTTTCTTTAAAGAACCAACGATTAATGTATCTCTGTTTGTAAACGGATCGAATGGAGTAGCATCATAAACTTTAAAAACTGGTCTTGACAATGCAGTGTCTCCAATGTCGCCAGCTTTTAGAATGAAGCTACCTTCGAACTTACCACGTTTTACCCAAAGGGAATCCATGTCAAAATTGTATCTTCTTTTAGCAGGATTACTCATAGGAGCAACCGTTACGTTATATAAAAATTCGCCCGTAACGCTATCATTACAATCACAAATGTGAAAAGGAGTACCGTATTCACCATTTTCATCTTTAGTACCAAAAACGTAATCAAGTACAGGAATTAAAATAGTGTCTTTCGTGATTAGCCCGAGTTTTGTTGCTTCAGCATCATCAAAGCTTTCCATTTGACTATTACCAATATCCGAGTTTGGATCATAACCTAAGGAATCCGCCTCAGCGAAAGTTAATCTTCGGCCCGGAGCTTGTCTCTCATCACATTTACTAGTTACAAATCGAACTTGGCCGTTGTGTAAATAAGATAAAAGTTCATCTGGGTTGTCGGTGTATTTGTAATAAGACTTTTTATAAGCAACCTCAATATCTTTAATGTCAAGTAGCGCTTGTTTAACATTGTCTTCGTATAAATCAAACCTATTGCCTAAATCAATTCTTGCTTTTACAGAAGCATAATTCATGTAAGAGAACCAGATACAAAGTCCAATTAATACAGGAACTAGCACCAAAGCAACTTTTTTCTTAAAGACTCCTGCGATGTGCATTCCCATTAGGAATCCCATCAACGTCAAAACTAGACCCGCATAAACGAACCAGTTACTTTGAACAACTTTTGTTTCCTCATTAGTGGTTAAACCAGTAATCAGCAAAATAATTCCTACTACGAAGAATATACAAGGGACAATGTACTTACTTACTCCTTGTGTTAATTTGTCATATGAGTCCATATCTTTTTACCTCCTTTTTGAAGTGTTACAAAACTACAATTTTTTTTAAATGAGCTATGCTGTAATTAAATTTTTACAACCTGTAGTTTTAATGCTTCTTATTCGCTTAATTTATAGCATTGAACTATCTTCAAGTTCATATTCTTAGATGCATGCCCCAAACGAATTCCACAAACAAAACGGATCATTTTTATAGGTTATTGTCGACTTATTTTGCACATGAGCCTACGGTAAAGCAAAAGGAACTATTTCATGCTTTAAGTGCTTTTTTGTTTGAGGATTCGGAGCGAACTGTTTTTCTCTTACGAGGATATGCAGGGACTGGTAAAACATCTGTGATTGGTGCTCTAGTTAAAGCCTTGCCAGACATGATGAAGCGAAGTGTTCTGCTTGCGCCAACTGGGAGAGCTGCTAAAGTTATGGGGAATTATTCTGGAAAACCCGCATCAACTATTCATCGGAAAATGTATTTCAAAACCAGTAAAGGAGGAATGAATTACTTCAAACTGATGGAGAATAAACATAAGAATACATTGTTTATCGTTGATGAAGCGTCCATGATTTCGGTAAAAGGAGGGATAAAAAATCCTTACGAGGAAGAAAGAAACTTACTGGATGACTTAATGAAGTACGTGTATTCTGGAGACGGATGTAAATTGATTCTGGTAGGTGATACGGCTCAACTTCCACCAGTTATGGAAGAAGAAAGCTGGGCTTTAGACGCGAATTTTATCAAACGAAGATTTCAGTTGCCGGTCAAAGAAATTGAGTTGACTCAAGTGATGAGACAAATGCAAGAGTCAGGAATATTATTTAACTCCTTTCAAATCCGAAATCAACAGCATGTCGCTCCAAAGTTGTCGGAAGATGATTTAATGGAATTCCCGGTTATTTCAACTGAACGTTTTAAAGATGTAATTAAGGTGAATGGTTATGACTTACAGGATGAGTTAGAATCAAACATTGGAACCTATGGTGTAGAGAATTGCATGATCATTACCCGATCTAACAAGCGAGCAAATCAATTTAATCAACAAGTAAGATCCAGAGTTCTTTGGCATGAAGATGAGGTAACTGCCGGTGACTTAATGATGGTGGTCAAGAATAATTATACATGGTTGGACGCCACCTCTAAGGCTGGATTTATTGCTAACGGAGATATAATAGAAATCTTGAAAATTGTAAAGATTGAAGAAATCTATGGGAAGCGATTCGCTAACGTTGTTTGCAGATTATTGGATTATCCTGAAGAACCTGAGTTGGAAACTAAAATAATGCTGGATACCATTATGGTAGAGGCTCCAAATTTGCCGCGGAAAGATATGAAGGAGTTGTTTACTGAGATTGAACAAGACTTCATGGAGTTCTCGAATCGAAAACAACGGATTAAAAAAGTCTTAGACAGCCCCTATTTTAACGCGCTACAAGTTAAATTCTCATATTCAGTTACTTGTCATAAATCTCAAGGTGGACAGTGGCCGGTGGTATTTATAGATCAAGGGTACTTAACTGATGAAATGATGAATAAAGAATATTTAAGATGGCTTTATACTGCTGTTACAAGAGCACAAACCAAATTATACCTACTAAATTTTAACAAGAACTTCTTTCCAAATGAAAAGGAAGAAGAATTCTAAAGTCGTAATTCGAAAGCCCCTTCTTATCCCCCAAATTCCTGTTTGAACTTCAAGTAATCTTGAAAACCCAATTCTAATTTGTCGTTACAATTGGCTTTTATTCGGTCTCGGAGTTTTTTCAAACGTTCGATACATTTAGCTTTTTCATCTCCGGACAGCCCTTTCTTAGCTTGAGTCTCTATTTCATCTAGTATGATCTCGTACAAGTAATAGGACCTTAATGTACTTAAGACTTCATTTCCACTCGCTTGCTTTTTTTCGAAATGAGCTTTAATGAGCGGTTTCTTTAAATGCATTTTACTTTTTACTGGATCCGTATAGGATTCGATGTCAACATAAAGTGAGCTGTCTCTGAAATAGATCTGGGCCTTACTCATTCTCAAGTCAGAAAACATTCTACTTTTTTTAATCCGCTCTCTATCTGCCGCAGTTGGTCCAGGGTATTGATCCCAATCTAACCCTAGTGAAGGTTCAATGCCATTTTCAGTTTTCATTCCAATGCCTTTTCCAGCAACAGAAGCATAGGCAGTAGTGGACGGGGTCCCCATTTTTTTAGCGATTCTTTTAATTTGGAATTTTTGAAAATCATCTAACTCAAAACTGTCCAATATGAAATGATCAGAATGAAATACATCCTTTAGTTTCAAATTGAATTCATCGTAAAAACGTTCTATTTCTTTTCCGTTGGTTAGGTTAACATGTAGTTGAATTTCATCAACGTTTTTATTGAAAGCTTTCCGACCAATTGCGATTAGTCTTACATAGATATCTTCTTGGCTCGTTACATCGCTAAACTTAAAGTCTTGCGTGTTGGCATCGAAAATAGATCCATCTTCAAAAACATAAACGCTTCCAATTTTTTCAAACTCCTGACGATCATGGCCGAGATACTCGTTCATTTGAGCAAGCTTCATTTTGTATTTCTTAAAATCGTCATGGCCATGCTTGAGGTTATATTCAGCTTCCTCTAGTTTCTTAGAATAATTTGATTTCGAAGTATGTAGACGAACCAATTTATCTTGTTGTTTCGAAATCTTCTTTTTGTTTTTGAGACTATTACTGCGAAGCGTATTTAAATCTCCTTCACAAGTAAGGATGGCCATCTTAGTTTCTTCTAGCTTTTCTTTGTAATAGTCTTTCCAATATTCAAACCCAAGTTTACCATAAAGTCCTTCTCTTAGCTCTTCAATCTTTTTCTCTACATCAATTATTAAGCGATGGTAAGTTTTACCGCCAGAAAAGGCGGTGTCTGGAGAAAGTTCTTTGGATTCTTTGTTCGCATAGAATAGGTATGATTTACCTAAATGCTTTAATACAACTGTGGTTTGGTGAATCGAGTTAAACCCCCAAATACTAAGGTGTAGATTTGTTGTTTTGCCTTCGCCAATTAATTGAAATTTTCGTTGGGGAGCTTTTTTAACTTCGATTTGCTCCCAATTTCTACTATTCGTGAAAATTTTAGTTTGGTAGGTGAAAAGACCAATCCCTTTTGGCTTACCTCCTTTACGTTCTCCAAGTAATCCTGCTGTACCACTTCCATCTCCTGCAGCCATCAATGTATTTTGGAATGAACCTCGTTTTCCTCCCAACATTAGAAAATAATCTTTTGCCTTTTCCTGGGTGTAAATGTCAATAGCAGAATGATAGGCATCTAATACCTTTCGCTGGTCTTCAACAGAAAACAAACCTAATTCTCTAACATAGGTGATTTTCTCATTCATAGAGAAAGAAGGCTCTAGAAGCCCATTTAATTTCGGTACAATCTCCAACACGTTATTTCGCATGCGTGTTGCAACTGGTGGCATTTCTTCTGCTAGTTTCCCCATGAAATGATTAAAAATTCGATCTGAATAACCTTCAGGTGTCTCTTCATTTCTCTTTTTCAATTCGAGGTGGAGCGCATACAAAGCCATTTTTGTTGTTAACTCAGATAGAAGTCCAGGGGAAACATCTGTAAATCCTTGAATGTTTATTTCCAACAGCGAAGGTTCGTAAATGATTCTTTCTTCGATCAAGTCATAATCAACTTTGTCTCCATAGACTAAAGAATCTCCTTTGAAGTGTACTAAATCTGAGATATTCCGCTCTAATACAGGGCTTTTCATGATGACGTGATACAAGAAAGCTTTTTCTTCTGGGGTGAGGAGGGTAGGGGCAGCCTTAGCTACAATAGATACAAACAGGAAACTAATAAGTAAAAGTTTTTTCATTCGATGTCCATGGTCCCTATAAAGTAAATGTAAAATCCTTAAATAGTTACATGTTTCAGGAGAAAACGTTCATATAATTTATTCGTCAATTACTTCCGAGTCTTTATAATTATTTAGAGAAGGATCAGAAGTTCGAACATATTTTTTCTGGAATATAAAATGTAAACTCACGCCTCTGAAAATCATCCAGCCTGCATAAGCTGCCCAGATTGAAAATACGGATCCAAGTACGTAATCTAATCCGAAAATTACAGGAACGAAAACACCAAATGTTCCGATCAGTAAGCTGTTTCGTAATGCTTTGGCCTCACCGAGTCCTTTGAAGATACCATCGTAGCTAAATGCAATTGAATTAAACGGTTGCATTACTATAACAATCCAAAAGAAGGTGTAGAAAATGGACTTAACCGTTTCGTCTTCAGAAAAAAGATTCCCTATAAATAAGTATGAGATCAAGTAAGCCACAGCTAATCCAAACCCGATGATTCCATTTATTTTGAGTAAATCATTTCGAAGTAGCTTTAATTTCTCAAAATTTTTCTCTCCTAATAACTTCCCAGAAATCGCATTTCCAGCGTTGGAGAATCCATCGATAAAATAGGAAGAGAATAGCCAAATGTTGATTCCAATAGCATAGGCGGCCAACGTCCCTTCTTTGGTTTCTTCATAACCATTGGCGAATCTTAAGGCAAGTATAAATGTTCCGCTTACCGCAATCGTACGGATAAACATATTAATAAAGAGGTATAGCATTTTCCTAAGTTCCTTAACCTTAGCGCTGAAATAGAACAGACTAAATGGAGTTTTGGATTGAAGGAAAACGAGGCATAAAATGGCCATTACTAGTTGAGAGATAACACTTGCCCATGCAGCACCGGCAACTCCGTATGCGGGGATGCTTCCTATTCCATTAACTAATACTAAATCCAGGAGTAAGTTAATACCTCCACCGATTAAACTGATAACCATCGCCCAGCTTGTATTTTGTAGTCCTCTGAAAATCCCAAAAATGCATGCGATAAATAAAGACAGAGGAAGTCCAATCGCCCTGATTTGATAATATGAATTGGCACTGTCAATTATTAACAGTTCCGATTTAGCATATAAGAAATCACTTATTGGTAGGTAGTAGAATGAAGTTAAAAACCAAGCAATAGTTCCTAATGCAATGCTTGCGAACAACGCGATTGGAATAAGGGATTTTATCTCGTGAATTTTGTTTTTACCTAAATACTGAGATGTAATAGAAGAGACAGCGGTTCTGAGCTGAGCAAGACTCCAGATTAATAGAGAGATTAGTCCGGCTGCCAATCCAACCCCAGCTTGCGCTTGTGAAGCGTGTTCAGGTATTCGGCCGATTATGGCCATGTCGGTCATCCCAATAACAGGTTCAACCACATTGAATAAAATGGCAGGAATAGCGAGTTTGCTTATTTCTTTGAATGATATTCTTTCCACCTGATTATTTTCAGTGCGAAGTTAGGAAAGCAAACGAACATGACTGAGGAATTAACTTTGATTTATGTCATGATTAATAACAGCTGAATCCAATTTGTAAATGGCCATTATTGAGCAATAAGGAAAGAAGTGAGTCGTTTCTAGTTGGTATGTTGAATTGACTAAAAATTAAGAGGTTGTAACTTAATTGACCCCTTGCGTTTTATATATGTAGTAACTAACATTTATGTTTACTACTGAATACTAAACATGAAAAACCTAACCGTTTTATTCTTTCTTTTATGCGTTTTGTCCACCTCTTTTGGGCAGAAAAAAGGGGTTGTAGATGTTTCTAAACGAGTTGGGATTGGCGGTGCTCGAAATGTCGAGGTGCTTGCGCGCAAGCTCACCAAACGTTGGGATTCCGAATCGGATAAGTATTTAGCGATCTACACATGGGTAATTCATCGGATTAAATATGATGTGAAGAACATGGAATTTGGAGACATCAAAAATCAATCTTCAAAGAAAACTCTAAGAAAACGTAAAGGGGTATGCATGCATTACGCACAGTTACTCGAAGACTTATATGATGAGGCAGATCTTACTTGCGAAAAAATTGATGGGAATGTTGATCGGGACCTATGGGTTTACGAACATCCTAATTCATATCATATCTCCGATCATTCATGGAATGGACTAAAAATTGACGGGGAATGGCAATTAGTGGATGCAACATTCGATGCAGGATACATTGAAACCAAACAAAGAAGAGGTCGACAACTGTTGAAAAGGCTATTTGGGGTTCCGTATGTAAGAGATAAATTAAAGTTTGTTAAGTCTCCTTCATTTGAACGTTATAATATGGCACCAGAAGAAATGATTATTGACCATCTTCCTGAATCTCCTATGTGGCAGTTATTGCAAGACACGGTAACTGTTGATACATTTCGCTTAACGATGAATGAAAAACGAACTTTCATGAAGAACAGGCCTGGAGGAGGTTTGTATAATTTCAAAGATTCAATTGAACATTATGCCTCATCTGAGTACCAAGCCCGAGTAAATGGATGGTCTACGGTGAACTATAACGACACCAATTATTTTGCATATGCCTATGGTCACGAAGATTATGTATTTCTCAAATTGAATAAGTACGATGATACTAAGATTGAACAGGTTGAGGATCTTGAGTTACGATACGAAGAGTATGACACATTAAACCATGATATCGAATTAGCTAAAATTGGTTATTCGCACCAAAAAAACATTGAAAAAAGTGTCCATAATCAATTTCGAAAAACCCAAGTGGCGCGATATAAAGAGGTTCGAAAAGAGAACTCCGATGTGATTAGACGAACGTCAAGAGGCATTTCTAATTCTTCTAAACTGTACAAAAACCTTCACAAGGAAAATAAAGCAATAAAGGAAAAACGAGGGAAGTTAATAGAGTCCAAGCAAAAGCTGAATTCAACCATTTTAAAAACGAAGAAACCAGAAGAGAAATATTCAAAAAAAGTAGTGAGTTCAAATTTGAATATGCTTGCGTCTCATGAAAAATCGATCGAAAGGCTTTTAAAGGAGAATGACAGCATCAGGGCTCAACTAGATGTAATCGCAGCGATACTTCCAGGATTGTCAAATTCAATCAAAGACACGTTGCTGGTGCAAACAGGAGTTACAGCTGATGCCGAGCTTTGGTTAATTAAGTTCTTAGCGATTTACGATTCGATTTATATGGCGACCAGATTAAAAGCCAAATGTTTAGATACGATCCAGATACGTTTTCGAGATAGCTTATTTACGATGTTAAAAAAGGATCGAAAAAAATTAACAAGTCAACATAATAGGAATGTCATGTTGATGAAGAAATTCTGGAAATCTTCTCGATCTGGATATGCTGAATTGTCAAAACACATGGATGTGAGTCACTTAAATGCTGGATTAGAGGGTTTGAAAGATGAGGTTTTAAATGAGTTTGTAGAGCAGGAGGGAGTATTAAATCGAATTGTAAATCAGAATCAAATGCTCAAGAAATGGTTGAAAAAAGATAGGAGTAATTTGAAAAAACTCAAAGGCGCAACGCTATGGGAAAAGAAAACAGAAGGGTTCAGGCATTATAAAAATCAACTAAAAGAAAGAGATCGATACTTTTATCGTTTAAAAGAACTTCGTGGTCGCAAAGAAATATTGTCTAATGATAAAGTACACATACGAGCCAAGCTTCATGAAATTAATGATGAACTAAAACTCCGTGAAGAGAATATGGAAAAAACGGATTCAAAGATCATGGCTAAAAGTAAATAGGGGACTTATTTCAAACTTCGCGAAAATCCAGTCATAAAAAAGCCCTTTGGTTCACAAAGGGCTTCAATTTTTCTAAAAACTAGGATTATTAAAATCTTCCTGATTAGCAGCCTTCACCGTAATCAACTTCTTTTACTTTGAAATCTTCACCGTAATCAACGATTTTAATTTTAAACTTCTCTCCGTAATCAACGGCTTTCCATTTTCCTACTTTGTCTTCACCATAGTCTACGTATTTGATTTTCAAATCTTCACCATAGTCAACAAATTTCACCTTATAGTCTTCACCATAATCTACGAATTTAACTTTTCCGTATACGTGGCATCCTTTTCCTTCTGAGTCAGCATTGTCGGCAGAAATAAAAGAAAAACCACTAAGTAGTAGAGCGCTAGCTCCTGCAGCAAATAGTAATTTTCTCATTGTTCTTTTCTTTTAGGAGGCAAGAAGGTACAAAAAAAGCCCTTTCGTTTAGATGAAAGGGCTTTTAATATGGGTTAAACCTCCTGATTTAACATATTAAAGACGTTTTCTAACTCAAATTAAACTGATACGCTTAATGAATCCAAGATGTTGTTAAAAGTGCTACTTGGTCTCATGTTAGTTGAGGCTGCGTCCATATTTGGATGGTAATATCCATTTAATTCAATAGCTTTTCCTTGTGCATCATTCAGTTCAGAAACGATCTGTTCTTCATTTGTCGCTAATTCTTGTGCGATTCCGCTAAAATCTGACGCCAAATCGCTGTCTTTAGTTTGGGCAGCTAGAGCTTCTGACCAGTATTTAGCAAGGTAATAGTGGCTTCCTCTATTGTCAAGCTCACCAACTTTTCTTTTAGGAGATTTACCAGTCATTAATAATTTGGTAGTTGCCTCATCTAAAGTTTCAGCCAGCACTAGTGCTTTTGAATTATCGCAGGTTTCACCTACGTGTGTTAACGAAACAGCTAATGCTAAAAACTCACCAAGAGAATCCCATCTAAGATGATTTTCATTATTGAATTGTTGAACGTGCTTCGGAGCAGATCCACCTGCACCAGTTTCAAATAAACCTCCACCATTCATTAGTGGAACAATTGATAACATCTTAGCACTTGTTCCTAATTCAAGGATTGGGAACAAATCTGTTAAGTAATCTCTCATTACATTTCCAGTAACAGAAATGGTGTTTTCTCCTTTAATTATTCTTTCCAAGGTGAAAGAACAAGCAGCCTCTAAATCCATTATTCTAATGTCTAAACCGCTGGTGTCGTGATTAGGTAGGTAGGCATTGATTTTTGAAATAATTTGAGCATCGTGGGCTCTGTTTTCATCCAACCAGAAGACAGCTGGCCAACCTGTAGCTCTTGCTCTATTCACACACAGCTTGATCCAATCTTGAATAGGAGCATCTTTTACTTGACATGCTCTCCAGATATCTCCAGTTTCAACTTCATGTTCAATTAATGTTGTTCCGTTTTGATCAACAATTCTCACGGTTCCATTGGCTTTCATTTCGAAAGTCTTGTCATGAGAACCGTATTCTTCTGCTTTCTGTGCCATCAATCCAACGTTAGGAACAGTTCCCATTGTTGTTGGGTCAAACGCACCATGTTTTTTACAAAAATCAATTACCACCTTATAAATTCCAGCATAGCTACTATCTGGAATAACAGCTTTAGTATCTTGAGAATTTCCGTCTGAATTCCACATTTGACCAGAAGTTCTAATCATTGCAGGCATAGACGCATCTATAATTACATCACTTGGTACATGCAGATTAGTAATTCCCTTGTCAGAATCAACCATTGCAAGTGAAGGTCCGTTTTCAAAACAAGACTTTATATCTACTTCGATGGCAGCTTTTTCATCAGCTGGCAGGTCATTAATTTTGCTAATTAAATTTCCGAATCCGTTGTTAACGTCAACTCCAAGTTCTTCTAGCTTAGTTCCATGTTTTTCAAAAACATCTTTAAAGAACGTTTTAACAGCATGTCCGAAAATGATAGGATCTGAAACCTTCATCATCGTTGCTTTCATGTGCAAAGAGAACAGTTGTCCTTTTTCCTTTGCTTCCGAAATTTGACGGTCTAAGAATGTGATCAGTGCTTTTTTACTTAGACAAGTTCCATCAACTATCTCTCCACTTAGAACAGGGAATTCTTTTAAAACACTAACTGCTCCGTTTTCGTCAGTAAACTCAATCTTAACATTTCCTGCTTCGCCAATGGTAACCGATTTTTCATTTGATTGAAAATCTCCAGCACCCATCGTAGATACTTCTGAAATAGAGTCAGCACTCCAAGCACCCATTGAATGCGGGTTGTTTTTAGCGTATTGCTTAACTGCTCCTGGAGCTCTTCTGTCAGAGTTTCCTTCTCTAAGAACAGGATTTACAGCGCTTCCTTTTACTTTGTTGTATTTGGCAGCGATTTCAATTTCTTCTGCTGATTGTGGGTCATCTGGAAAATCTGGAATGTTTAATCCGTGCCCTTGAATTTCTTTAATAGCGGCTTTAAGCTGCGGTATTGATGCGCTTATGTTTGGAAGCTTAATGATATTGGCTTCTGGCTTTTTTGCTAAAATTCCTAGCTCAGCTAACGCATCTGGAGTGCGTTGATCTTCTGATAATCGATCAGGGAATAAAGAAATAATTCTAGCAGCTAACGAGATGTCTTTAGTTTCAATTTCAATTCCTGAACTTTCCGTGAAGACTTTCACTATTGGAAGTAAAGATTGAGTTGCGAGCAATGGTGCTTCGTCTGTGATTGTGTAAACTATTTTTGGTTTTTGCATTCGAAATTGAGCTTAAGTGGTCATGAACAGATCTGGTTTTCAGATGCTGTTTAAGGGTGGCAAATGTAGTTGAAACGAAGGTTATTGTCAAGAGATTTGACTAATAATCTAAATCCAAATTGAGTAAATCTTTAAGCTTATTTAGAGATGGGTTTTTTTCGGCCAGTTTTTCGAATTTATCCCTAGTGGTGTAAAGCGCATTTCCAGATTCAGTTTTAATTAAAACGGTCTTAAGCTGAATTTGGTAGTTGTTAAGTTCGCTTCTCAAGTAATCCAAGAATTCCATCTTTTCAGTTGCAAGCACTTCCTCTTGAACCGTATTGTCTAAAGTTAACTCAATTACAAAGTTAGGTTTCAACTCCGGCTTATGTTTGGTAAGTGTAGCGTGCAAATTTGTTTTGCCGTCATGTTTAATTCGATTGGCATAACTATTCCATTTATTCATTAGATCATCAACACCGAAATTTTCTTTAGGCTTGCTAGATAGATCTTCATCTTTTTTCTCTTTTTCTTCCTTCCCTTTATCCTTTAAAATAGAGTTGATGGAAAGAGACGATTTTCTTTTGGTTGAATTAAATCCAACATTTCGATTCAGTTCTTTTTTAGAAGCTTCATGCTCGGCTTTTCTATTTTCACCTGGTGATGTTTTCTCTTGAACTTCAGCTCCTGTATTCACGGAAACACCTGCAGCTGGTTTAGGGCCTTTAGGTTTAACGTCTGAAATGGTGTCTTGAGTAAACTTAGCTAGTTGTTCTGGTGTAAGTTCCTTAAATCCTGGAGGGATTATGCTGATGCTAGTTCGGGCTTTTTTTTTTCACCCGATTGATCAGTAGCAGTTATCGAACAAAGTTGCATCATTGCTAATTCAACTAATAGCCTTTGGTTTTTGCTCCCTTTATAACTGATGTCCGCCTTGCTTAATAATTCGATGCCAGTTAGCAGGAATCTCTGATCAACTTGTTGCGCTTGCTCAGCATATCTTTTCTTGATCGCATCGCCAGCATCCAATAAATTAATTGTTGCTTGATCTTTACAAACTAACAAATCTCTAAAATGACTTGCCATCCCATTTATAAAATGATGTCCATCAAAACCTTTTGATAAAATTTCATCAAAGGCTATAAGAGAAGCTGGAATATCGTTCTCTAAATAATGTGTGGTAAGTCTAAAGTAATAGTCGTAATCAAGAATGTTTAAGTTCTCAAGAACCGAGCTATAAGTAATGTTTTTCCCAGAAAAAGATGCCAATTGATCGAATAGAGAAAGCGCATCTCTTAATGCACCATCTGCTTTTTGAGCTATAATTGTTAACGCTTCGTCTTCTGTTTTAATTCCTTCTTCCTCTGAAATGAATTTCAAATGATTTGCAATATCCTTTACTTGGATTCGGTTGAAATCAAAGATTTGACACCTGGAAAGAATGGTTGGAATAATTTTATGCTTCTCCGTAGTCGCTAATATGAAAATAGCATGTGGAGGCGGTTCTTCCAAAGTTTTAAGGAAAGCGTTGAATGCCTGTTGCGAGAGCATGTGAACCTCATCAATTATATAAACCTTATAAGTTCCATTTTGAGGTGGAATCCGAACCTGATCAGTTAATTGTCTGATGTCATCAACTGAATTGTTGGATGCAGCATCAAGTTCAAAAACGTTGAAAGCATCTTCCTCTAATTCCTTTCCATCAACTTGATTAATGGTCTTTGCGAATAGTCTTGCACATGTTGTTTTACCAACGCCTCTAGGACCACAAAATAAATAAGCATGAGCAAGTTGATTAGATTCAATTGCATTAACCAGCGTATTGGTTATCGAAGATTGGCCAACAACACTTTCCCAAGTGGTTGGTCTATATTTTCTAGCCGATACAATGAAATCGCTCATAATCCTTTATTGGAAGGAGAACAAAGATAGAAATCTAGTCTTGAAATTAGGTCTAGAGTTATCAACAGAAGTGCTCTATTTTGTCAATTTAAATTCGGTACGTCTGTTAGCTTGTCTTCCAGCAGGATTGTCCTTACCGTTAGCAAGTTGGTTGTCTTCAGATGGATCATCAGCTCCAACCCATTTTACAGTTATTCGATCACCATCAATTCCTCTTTTAACCAACTCTCGTTTTACCTTTTTGGCTCTTTCTCGAGAAAGTCGTTTGTTGTATCGAGCATTACCTATGTTATCCGAGTGACCAGTAATTTCTAGATTGAACTCTTTGTTCTTTCGCAGTAAATCAGCGATGTGATCAACATCTTTTTTGGATGACTGGATCAATGATATTTTGTCAAAATCGAAGAATAATGAGTTGATATCAAATTCGCCCATGGCATTTGTCAAAGCAGGGTCCGTATCAACTACAGGATCTGTGTCAATTGCAAGAGGTGGATTAAGCGCATCGAAATGAGCAGTTGCAAGAGAGGTGGATAGAACAATTTCTACGTCAGTTATTTTTGCAAATCCTTTTTTCTCAAGCTCCATAATACTCAGCACCTCGTCCAGTTGAATGTCATTTTTTGATAAAATGCGAACGTTAGATTCTTCGACCTTCATTTCTGGTTCGGATTCAAACCTTTCGTTTTCTTTTTGATAAGGCAGCACCGAGTAAGATTGCCCTGGTCTTAGCGGGAAGAAGAAGTTTCCGTCAGAATTTGTTTTAATTGTGTTTGCTACTTTACCTGATTCAATTTCATATATGGAAACATCTAGATCTGCAACTGATTTGCCCAGATCATCTTTAGCGGTTCCAACGATCATATCGATTCGGTCAGGGTTTGGTACAAAGTAAATGTCCTGATTGCCAGTTCCATCTTTTCTAAACGAAGAGAAATATGCGTCTCCACCGCCAACTACCGGATAATAGAATATGTCATCTCCCGGACTGTTAATAGGCATTCCCATATTTACTGGAGTACCCCATTTTCCTTTGTTGTCTTTTTTAGACATGAAAACGTCAAACCCTCCAATGGTGTTGTGACCATTTGATGAGAAGTACAAAGTGTTTCCGTTGTCGGCTAAAAAGGCCCCGTCTTCATCCTCTTCCGTGTTAATAACATCACCTAGATTCTCAATTTCGCCAGATTCCGAATGAAGAATCCAAATGTCTCTAAACCCTTTTGTTCCTTTTCGGTTCGAAGTAAAAACAATGTCTTTGTTTGCGGTCGCAATTCCGTGAGATTCCCAAGCTTTCGAATTAATGTTTAATCCTAATTTTGTTGGAGGAGCCCATTTTCCATTAACCATTTTAGCTTCCAGTATATCCCCACCATGTGGATCCTCTCCATTAAATTTATACAATAGAATTTCAGTCTCGTCTGGATTTAAATATAGAATTGCCTCATGCGTTGCTGTATTTAATGTGCTTACTGTTTCCAGTTCACTCCAAACACCTCTACAATATTGAACCTGATAAATATCTTCGAAATACTTCCCGTCAAGATCCCTTGATTCAGTTGCGCTTCCAGATCTACTTCTTCTCGAAGTGAAATACATCACATCTCCATAATGATTTGGAATCGGTCGATATTCAGGTTGTTCAGAGTTAGTCATGTTTAAAGGAATCAGCATCGTGTTTTGATCCACTTTTTTGCTCAGTTCTATTGCACTGATGACCTCCGATAATCTTTTTTCTGCAAGATATCTTTCATCTGATTTTTGTTTCGATAAATAACTCAGATAAGTTTCAAACTGCAGCTTAGCTTTTTCAAACTCATAATTTAAATGATAGGCTTGACCTAAATGAACTAGCGACTCAAGTGGTGCAAGAATTTCTTCGCTATCACCATCTTTATAATCAACAGTTAAATCGTCCGGAAATTTTAATGTTTCTAAAACAGGAATTGCTTTTGATAGCTTGTTATTAGATTTTAAATAACAATAACCAGCCATACTTTTTAGATTGGCATTTTCAGGCTGATCGAGTCGCAATTTTTCCAATATATCTATTGCATCTTCATAGTTGTCATTTGAAATGAACGTGTAGGCTTTGGAAAATTCGGACTTAAATTCTTCATCAGTTCCATTTATAAAGGTAAATGAAGCAAGACAAATAAACGCCAGAATAGCCCATGTGGAAGGCTTTTGTGTAGGATTTCGAAACATTTTGTGTGCGTTGTGTTAGTTCTGTTTAATCAAGTTAGCGAAAAATTCCGAAAAAGCGCTATATTTGCCGCCCAATAAAACAAAACATAAATTATGAATCGATACGAAACTGTTTTCATTTTGACTCCCGTTTTGTCTGAAGCACAGACAAAGGAAGCAGTTGGTAAATTCGAGAAGGTTTTGAAAGAAGGAAAAGCAAAAGTTCGTAACTCAGAATTCTGGGGAATGAGAAAATTAGCTTATCCAATTCAAAAAAAATCTACCGGATTCTATCAACTTCTTGAATTTGAAGCACCAGGAGATGCAATTGAAAAACTGGAATTAACTTTTAGAAGAGACGAAAGAATCCTTAGGTTCTTGACCGTGAAACTAGATAAACATGCTTCTGCATATGCAGACAAGCGAATTAAATTGCTTGCTGAAAAAGCAAAGTAAACATCTAAAAAACTAAATCATGGCAGATAAGCAATCAGAAATTAGATACTTAACTCCGATCCAAATTGAGATCAAAAAGGAGAAGTATTGTAGATTCCAAAAGAATGGAATCAAATACATAGATTTTAAGGATCCAAACTTCCTTTTAAAATTCGTTAATGAACAAGGTAAAATTCTTCCAAGAAGATTAACTGGTACTTCATTAAAATTCCAACGTAAAGTGGCACAGGCTGTAAAAAGATCTCGTCACTTAGCATTAATGCCATATGTTGGCGATATGTTAAAATAAAAGGAGGAAACATCATGGACGTAATTCTTAAAACAAACGTAGAGCACTTAGGTGAAAAAGATGAACTAGTAACAGTTAAGTCTGGATACGGTAGAAACTTTTTGATTCCTCAAGGAAAAGCAATTTTAGCTACGGCTTCTGCACGAAAAATGCATGAAGAGACAGTAAGACAAAGATCACATAAAGCGGCTAAAGCATTAGAAGATGCCAAGGCTTATTCAGAAAAACTAGCAGGTGCTTCAGTAAAATTAGGTGCTAAAGTTGGTGAGACTGGTAAAATCTTTGGATCGATTAATACGATTCAATTGGCTGACGCGCTTAAAGCAGCAGGTTTCGAAGTAGACAGAAAATCTCTTAAATTAGAGAATGAAGCTATTAAGGAAGTTGGTTCTTATAAAGCAACTGTGAAGCTTCATAAAGAAGTAAGCATCGAAATTAATTTCGAAGTAGTAGCTGAGTAAAATTTAATCTTTAACGAGATGTAAGGGAAGCCAAACGGCTTCCCTTTTTTTATGCAAAAAAATCAGTCACTACTCCGTTAGCAATTTGTCCGTCATTTTATTAAATTCGCCTTCCTTCGAAATAGCTATTAAGCTAGAAAGGGGAAGCAAACCGTTCTGAACAATTAAGAATGGTTATTGTTCATTTTTTAAAAGATACTTCTATATGGCATTCGACATTGACATGATTAAAGCCGTTTACGAGCGATACCCGGAAAGAATCGCTGCTGCAAGAGCAATTGTAAACAAACCACTTACACTTTCAGAAAAGATACTTTATACCCACCTATGGGAAGGTGCTGCTTCAGAGGCGCACGAAAGAGGAGAGTCATACGTTGACTTCGCTCCAGATAGAGTTGCAATGCAAGATGCAACAGCTCAAATGGCACTATTGCAATTCATGCAAGCAGGGAAAGCTAAAGTTGCTGTTCCGTCAACCGCTCATGCTGATCACTTGATTCAAGCAAGAATTGGCGCAACAAAAGATTTGCAAGAAGGAATTAATAAAAACAACGAAGTATTTAATTTCCTGAGTTCTGTATGTGATAAATACGGAATTGGATTCTGGAAGCCAGGAGCTGGGATTATACATCAAGTTGTATTAGAAAATTATGCATTCCCAGGTGGAATGATGATTGGAACAGATTCTCATACAGTTAATGCTGGTGGATTGGGAATGGTTGCAATTGGAGTTGGTGGAGCCGATGCCGTTGACGTAATGGCAGGAATGGCTTGGGAACTAAAATTCCCTAAGCTTATCGGTGTGAAACTAACTGGAAGATTGAACGGATGGACTGCGCCAAAGGATGTAATCCTTAAAGTTGCTGGTATCGTATCAGCTAAAGGTGGTACCGGAGCAATCGTAGAATATTTCGGTGACGGTGCAGAATCAATGTCTTGTACTGGTAAAGGAACAATTTGTAACATGGGAGCTGAGATTGGAGCAACTACTTCAACGTTTGGTTACGATGATTCAATGAGAAGGTATTTAGCGGCAACTGGAAGAGCAGATGTTGTTGAGTTAGCTGATCAAGTTGCAGAACATTTAACAGGAGATCCTGAGGTATATGCAAACCCAGAACAGTATTTCGATCAGGTAATTGAAATCGATTTAAATACATTAACACCACATTTGAATGGACCTTTCACTCCAGATTTAGCAACACCAGTTGCAGAAATGAAAGACAAGGCTGCTGCAAATGATTGGCCAACAGAAATTGAATGGGCATTAATTGGTTCATGTACCAACTCTTCTTACGAAGATTTATCTAGAGCAGCTTCAATTGTTGATGATGCTGTAAATAAAGGATTGAAGCCAAAAGCTACATTAGGAATTAACCCGGGTTCTGAGCAAGTAAGATTTACTGCCGAAAGAGATGGATTGATTGCTACGTTTAACAAATTTGAAACGACAAGAATTTTCACAAATGCTTGTGGGCCATGTATCGGTCAATGGGATAGAGAAGGAGCTGACAAACAAGAGAAGAACTCAATCGTTCATTCTTTCAACAGAAACTTTGCGAAAAGAGCGGATGGAAATCCAAATACACACGCTTTCGTAGGATCTCCAGAAATGGTTGCAGCGATTGCAATTTCTGGGAAGCTAGACTTTAACCCAATTACGGATTCGTTAACCAACGAAAATGGAGAAGAAGTTAAACTTGCAGAGCCAACTGGTACAGAATTACCGGAAGCTGGATTTGCGGTTGAAGACAATGGTTACCAGGCGCCAGCGGCCGATGGAAGTGGGATTCAAGTAAATGTGTCGCCAGATTCTGAACGACTGCAATTATTAACACCTTTCGCTCCTTGGGATGGTCAGAACATTACAGGAATGAAACTTTTAATTAAGGCATTCGGAAAATGTACAACAGATCATATTTCGATGGCAGGACCATGGTTGAGATATAGAGGTCACCTTGACAATATTTCAAACAACTGTTTGATTGGTGCGGTGAATGCATTCAGCAAAGAAACGAACACGGTAAAGAATCAACTTACGGGTGATTATGGTGAAGTTCCTGCTACGGCTAGAGCATATAAAGCAGCTGGGATTTCTTCAATTGTTTTTGGTGATCATAACTACGGAGAAGGATCTTCTAGAGAACATGCGGCAATGGAACCTCGATTTTTAGGTGTTATGGCGGTAGTTGTTAAGTCATTTGCAAGAATCCACGAAACGAACTTGAAGAAGCAAGGAATGTTGGGATTAACTTTTGCTAATGAGTCAGATTACGATAAGGTTCAAGAGGATGACACGTTCAACTTCATAGATTTAAATGAGTTTGCTGAAAACAAGCAGTTAACATTAGAAGTGGTTCATGCGGATGGATCAAAAGAAAACTTAATGTTAAATCATACTTACAATGAAGCTCAAATCGATTGGTTCAGACATGGGTCAGCATTGAACTTAATAAAGAAAGAAGCGGCTGCAGAAGCGTAGTCTTCATTTGAAATATATTCAGAGCCCTTTTGAGAAATCAGGAGGGCTTTTTTTATATCTTTTAGTTATGAAATGGATTGTATGCGCTGTTTTAATTCTTGCCTTAACTAATTTATATGGGCAAGCTCCATACCCCAAGTTTGATTTAGGAAAACTAAAGAAAGACTATGTCGAATCTTCTTCAGATACGGGTCCTTTCAAGAAAACTCCTGCGAATCATATGTATAGGTCAGCCAGTCTAAATGGAGATTTTGCAAAACGAATTAAGGGAGAAAGTTTTGCAAGACAAGAAAAAGCGAAAACGGCACAGAATCTAATTCATTACTCTAGAACTTTCCTTGGAGATACGACTTCAATAAGTAATTCAGCGGAGTACATCGAGAATTTGAATTGGGATATGTCAGATGATGTTCTAAGCATTTATTTAACTGATATTGTTACCAATTCGGATTGGCAAATATTTAGAGCTTATGTTAGAGATTCAATAGCGAGAAGAATATTGGCGGAGGAATTTCCGGAGGAGTATCTGATTCCAACTTATGAAATTCGAAAAGGTGATAAGGTTGAGAAAGATCAACAAGAATGGAATTTAAGGTGGGAGGAAAAATTACATTATACAAGTGATTACTATTCGCCATTATTGCGCCAAATGTACTACTCACCTCACGAGGAATACTATAAGAGGCTGAAATTCGATGAACGAAAGATTTGGTACAGTTATAGCTGGACTGATGATGAGTTTACTTCATCTGGTCCATTATTGTCAAAACAGTTTCCTCAGAATTGTTATCGAAATTATGAGTTTTATGAAAAATTAAATCAAGAGCGAGTAGCATTGCTCAGGGATTCAATGTCATGGATCATTGATACTACTTTAAATCATTTTGGAAATGTAGAAGATGGTCTTGTAACTTATTATAGCAATCATGAGTACTTTAAAAACAAACCGGTTGTAGGGCTTAATGCATCACAAGCGAGAGCTTACCTAAATTGGCTCCAGGCTCAGCATCAAAAATTATTAGATGCAAAAGGTGTTGGGTTAAAGGTTCGGTATAAACTCCCGAGAAAAGCCGCATCTGATAAATTAGAAGAGGTAATAGAGATCCAGTCCTTTAATTTAGAGAGTTGGAGGATTTCAAATGCCGAATATGAGGAGTTTGTAAATTATGTCAGAGACTCGATTGCTCGAAGGATTTTGGCAGAAGAGTTCCCGGATCGATATTTAATTCCAACTTATGACTCAGACTTGGAAGAAAGGGACCAATCAGAATGGGATTTGAATTGGAAACATCCAATTGATTGGGCAAGTAAAACTGGAACTTTTACCAATGATTATAAAAAGAAGTATCCAAAAGTAGTCAAATATCCAATTTTAGAGAGTATGTTTTTACCCTCCTTTGAAGGTGATACCAATCAAATTGATTACAGAAAAATAGTTTTTGAACATTACATTAAAGACCATAAAACTTCGGCACTTGAAGGCAAGCGAATTGTCAGTAATGCAATGGAATATACGAATCAGGAGCTAAGGGGTAGGGAGCCACTTTTTGTGCATTTTGAAGAGACCTTTAAAACAGACGAAAATAAGCGCGATATAAGGCAGGTGGTTAGAGGTGACTGTTATGGGCAATTTGGAAAAGATCTAAGTCTGTCTTACCTAAATTCGAAAGGAAACTCCACTGATGTGTACTCGCATGAGGACCGCTCAAGATTTATTCTTCAAGAAAAGATTTTGGTCTATCCAACGATTAACTATAAATGGGGCAAACTATGTTTAAAGGGGCCAAATTGTGAAGGCTATTTTGATATTACAGAAGAAAATCAATGTGAGGTAATAGATTGCGAGGAATGCGGTGAGCATTTTGGGATGTTTGATTCAGTTACTAAACTTTACGATTTTAAATCAAATCCAGATGCTCAGATCAAAGTCATTACGTTCTCTCAATTCAAAGCGTATTGGTGGTGGAAAATGAGAAAAGGAGAATACCCTAAAGAATATGATAACCCAGTTATTCAGAATTACATGCCGTCTAAGGATGAATTTTTACAGATTCAAACAGGGGTAAAAGTGATGCATCTCGCAGAGACTCTTCAGCTGCCTACGTCCGGGTTTAGGTGTGAAATTCTTTATTACGCGAAGTAGAGGAGAAATAGTTTTGGAATTCTTTTAATATAAATGATCAGAATCAGCCTTAGTTGATGTGGCATTATTATATTTAAAAAGAATTTGACAACGAATTAGAATGCAGAGTGAATTTGATGTGGTGATTATTGGTGCAGGACCTGCTGGTTCTATTGCTGCAGCACGTTTGATTCAGGATGGGTTGAAAGTTCTAATTCTAGAGCGTTCCGAATTTCCAAGATTTGTTATCGGAGAAAGTCTACTTCCTAAGTGCATGGATTACCTGGAGAAGGTTGACATGATTGATTGTTTGGAAGCAATGAATTTTCAAATTAAATCTGGCGTCACCTTCTATCATGAGGATGAAATCTGTGATTTCCATTTCAAAGAAAGATCTGTTCCTGGTTGGGAGTATACCTATCAAGTTAAAAGGGCTGATTTTGATCTTGCCTTAGTTAACGAAGTTATAAAAAGAGATGTAGACGTTAGATATAAGTCTAGCGTAACTGATGTTTCATTTAGTGCTGACCACCAGGTTGTTTCCTATGAAAACGAACAAGGAGAGAAACTTAAAGTTTCTGCAAAGTTTGTGATGGATGCGAGTGGATATGGCAGAGTTCTTCCGCGCATGTTAGGATTAGATAAACCTATTGATTCGATTCCTAGAGGGGCCGTTTTTGCACATCTAAAGGACAGTAAAAGAACAGATAAAGCACTTAATAACATATTTGTGCACTCTTTCAATAATAATTCTTCTTGGATCTGGTCTATTCCATTTAGTGATGGAACCGCTTCTGTTGGTATTGTTGGTGATGTGAACTTCGTTAATTCTTGCCACGAAGAAGACTCGAAAAAGTTCAAGGAATTGGTTTGTGAATTTCCAGGCTTAGATGGAAGATTTGTTGATGAGGAATTTCTGTTTGAAGCGAAAAAATTAATCAATTACGGAGCTTCAGTAGAGAAGATGCACGGTGAAGGGTACGTGCTATGCGGAAATGCAACGGAATTTATCGATCCAATTTTTAGTTCCGGAGTAACGTTGGCAATCGCTTCTGGTTACGAAGCCGCAGATCTTGTTGCGAAAAAATTAAAAGGTGAAGAAGTAGATTTTGAAGACTATTCGAAGTTTATGTTCCAAGGAGTTGATGTTTTCAAAAGCTATGTTAAGTCATGGTACAACGGGGACCTTCATACCATCTTCTTTACGAAAGATGGAAAAGAAGAGTTCAAAAGACAAATTTGTTCCGTTCTAGCTGGCTTTGTTTGGGATCAAACGAACCCTTTTGTCAAGAAACATAACTCGATTCTGCCTACGCTGGCAAAGGTTATTGAGATGACTTAATAAACCCAATTATTTAAGTTTTATTTTGGTCAGTTGTGGTATGAAATTTGCCTATATTGTTGAAACAATACTAAAACCAAACGATTCAATTCGTTATAAAAACAAAAAACAATGCGTAAAATTTTACTAGGTGGCTTGGTCGCTGCAGGATTATTAATTGCTGCAAATCCGGCAAATGCTCAAAGAGAAGCAAATCAGGTGGTGGTTACAGCAGGGGTTGGATACTCTCTTGGAATGCAACTGTTTAAGGGAGTGTTAAACACGTCTCTTGAAGCAGCAGGATTAGCAAAAATCAAAGGAACTCCGATCATCAACGGAATGGTTGATTATGGGATTACTGAAAACTTTAGCTTAGGTGCGGCATACTCATTTCACAAATGGAATTGGAATGATAGCTACACGGATACAGCTGGCGTCATTACAACTGGTGCAGCATCAATTCAAAGACAAAACATTGCCGGTAGAGGTCTGTTTCACTTTGGGAACGCTGATAACGTAGATTTATATGCCGGTGCTAGAATCGGAACTTCATTGTGGAAACTGACCGCTGATGGAGCAAATTCAAATGGAGATTCTGCATCAGATGTTTCTATTCCAGCTGGGGTATTCTCTGTGCAGGCACTATTTGGAGTTAGAGCTTACTTCACTGAAGTAATTGGAGCAAATTTCGAATTCGGAATTGGAAGTGCACCGTACTTTGTTGCAGGCGGGATCGTAATTAAGATCTAATAGATTAAGAAATTATAATGAAAGCCCTCGTAGCCTTAGGTTACGGGGGTTTGTAGTTTTATCTTGGCAAGGTAAGCGTCCCAATCCCAAACAAAATTTCGCATCATGTCATCCATTCTCTTCAGAAGAATTGGACTAGGTGCCTTCATATCTCGGAAGTAAGCATCTTGAAACTGAGCAAGGTTGTATTTGTAAAACACCGTTTTAGACATTCCGTAAAGGATGTTCTTAGAAGGGTGATTCATTCTCCACATGAAATCTTCATACTCAGCAACGAATCCTTTGAAGTCTTCATAAGACGTTCCAAATACATTGGCGAATTTTCTGATGATCGATCGTTTTAAGATTTGCTCTTCAGTAGCACTAAAGTATCGAGGCAGGTAATTTAAATTTCCTACGAGTACCGTTAATAAGAAACGGTCAGAATCCGTATTCGAAAAAGTAGGTTCCCTTTCAAATTCAGAGTCATTTTTAATTAAAAGAGCAATATCCTCGAAACCTTCATCGACCGTTGTAATAATGCTATTAACAAATACATTGGCTAATGTGTCTTCCGTATATTTCTTCTTTCCGAACAGTGTTTGTAACATTGCGTTTGGTAGCTGAGTTGAACAAAAATAAGTGCTGAGACCCCTTGAGATGGAGGTAGACAGGCTTGCGTTATTCACAAAGTTATTAACGATAGCTAAAAATTGTAGTCTAGAAGATGTCTTGCTTTATAGGCCTAGTAAACCTTCTACCACTATATTGAACCATAGATGTAATCGGAGAAATCCGTACAACTTCCGTGCTTATTTTAGTAAAAAATTGTCGCTGCTATGAAATGGAGACCAGTATTAATTGTGTTCCTATCGCTTTTTCTCATCACTTTAATGGTCTTGTCGTTTGTTGCTGGGGCTGGATTTGGAGCGTCTGAACAAGTAGAGTTAAAGGCTAAAGAAAAAGAAGAAAGCGAAAATGATTCGATCAAGAATGCAGTAAAGTTTGTGCAAACTTCGTTGGTGAAGAATCAAAGTTATCTGCTCGATGTAAACTCACTTGGGAGAGTTAATTCTTCCCAATCAATCAGTGTTAGTTCTGAAGTCCAAGGGATACTTATTTCAGGATCAGTGAAATTGAAAAAAGGTGTTTCATTTAAAAGAGGTCAAGTGCTATTTAAGGTCAATAATAACGATGCCTCACTTTTGTTGAAGGCACGAAAAAGCAGCTATCTAACCTTGCTTGCTAATTCACTTCCTGATATTAAGATTGATTTCCCTGAAGATTATGAAGTCTGGAAGCTGTTTTTCGATAACGTTGATATGGATCGACCAATTCCGCCAATGCCACCAATCTTTGAATCAAAGCTCAAAACTTTATTAGCGTCAAGAAACATTCTTGGAGAGTATTATAACATTAAAGCAGATCAAGTTAGATTGTCTAAGTATTATATCGTTGCTCCATTCAACGGAACAATTACAGATGCTTTTGCGGATATCGGATCTGTTGTAGGGCCTGGAACCATTGTAGCCAACATTATAAATAGCGGTTCTTTAGAGGTTGAATGTCCTGTGAGTCCAGATGAGATCAACTTAATTAAGATCGGGAACGAGGTGAGATTATCTGATGATCAAAATCATATGTGGACTGGGGTTGTGAGTAGAAAAGGACAGTATCTAAACCCAAATACCCAGTCTATTCCTGTGTTTATTCAGTTAAATAAAGATAATGACCAGCTTTATAATGGTATGTATCTAACGGCACAAATTACAGGCGACTCTATTCCGAATGTGTATGAGGTACCTAGAAGAGCATTAATTGCTAATGAGGCTCAAGTTTACTTAGAGCAAGATTCTGCTTTGGTGAAAAGACCAGTTGATATCGTTGCTTTCAAAGCGGAAACGGTACTAATTGGCGGTCTAGAAAATGGAGTGAACGTGGTTACTGAACCATTGTTGAATGTTAAAGACAAGATGAAGGTGGCTTCAATAGCTGATTAGGATGAGAAAAGTAGTTTCGTTTTTCATAAAATATCCGATCTGGTCAAACGCCATTATCATTATTGTAATGGGTTTTGGATTGATGAACATGTTCAACATGCGTCATTCATTTTTCCCGGAACTGCCTTCCAATAGAATATTAGTAACCGTTCAGTATCCCGGGGCATCTCCTGAGGAGATGGAAGAAGGAGTTACTACGAAAATCGAGGAAGCGTTGAAAAACGTAACTGGAATTGATAAAATCAAATCGACTTCAAGCGAAAATTTTGCGAGTATAAACGTGCAAACATACACTGACGAAGATGTTGATGACATGGTTCAGAAGGTAAAGAACGCAGTAGATGGAGTAAATGGTTTGCCGATAGGAGCAGAGCAACCTTTGGTTATTAAAAATCAAAGAGGGATGATGAGCGTGGCCTCATTTATCTCGCTTTCCGGTCCCGATGATTTAAGAAAGTTAAAAGAGATTGGAGATGAGGTAGAGCGTGATTTTTTAGGTTCAAGCCATATATCTGAAGTTCAAAAGTTTGGATACACTGATTTAATAATGTCAGTGGAGATTAGAGAGTCAGACCTCCAAAGGCATAACATCACATTTGACCAAATAGTATTAGCAATTTCAAGATCAAACCTGGACATCTCAGCAGGTACTATTAAGACTAAGGAAGAAGAGTTACTGATTAGATCGATGAACCGATCTACTGACCCAAATGATGTGGGTAACATCGTAATTTACGCACAGCCAGATGGACATAGCATAAGGGTTAGAGATGTTGCTGATGTGAAATTAGATTTTAGCGAATTGCCAAGTAAGTCATTCGTAAATCGTAATCGAAGTGTCACTTATTTAGTGAATAAATTACCGAATGATGACTTGAAAGAAATCGCAGCATTTACAAATACTTATGTTGAAGAATTCAATAAAGAGAACGATGAATATGAAATGAAAATCATGTTCCAATTCTCTGATATGCTAGCAGAGCGGATCGATATGCTTTCGGTAAACCTCGCTTGGGGTCTTTTCTGGGTAGTGATGATTTTAAGCCTCTTCCTGCGGTCTCGATTATCATTCTGGGTTGCTTTTGGAATCCCCTTTTCGTTCATTGGAATGTTCGCTTTAGGTGCGCTCTATGGTATGACCATAAACATGATTTCGCTTTTTGGAATGATCATGGTAATCGGAATTTTGGTAGATGATGGAATCGTAATAGCTGAGAATATTTACGCTCATTACGAGCGTGGAAAATCATCAATGCAGGCAGCTTTAGATGGAACGATGGAAGTAATGTCGTCCGTATTTACCTCTGTAATCACGACTGTTGCAGCCTTTAGTTTCTTGTTTTTTGTGGAAGGTGGCATGGCGTTTATGGCAGAAATGGCCTTTGCCGTTGTTGCATGTTTGTTGCTTTCATTGGTAGAGGCATTTTTAATCCTCCCTTCACATTTATCTCACGACTATATTTTAAAACCAGTTAAACTGAAGTCTTACCAGAAGTTTAGAAATTTTCTAGAGAGAGGGATTGATAAGGTTAGGGATGCTTATGCTTATTTGTTAAGAGGGATTATCAAGCGATATCGAGCTTGGGTATTCTTTCCAATGATCTTCATCATTGTGGTTGCTGCTCTGCTTGGTTCAGGCGTAATTGGTTGGACTTTATTTGAAAACCCTCCATTTGATTCAATTTCCTTGGAAGCATCTTTTAAACCCGGTGAGTCTGAAAAGCAAACGGAAGATTTTTTATGGTATGCTCATGACGTTGTAGATTCTATCGGTAGAGAACTTAAAGAGGAGCTTGGTGTTGATGTGATTTCTTATGTGTCACTAACTGTTGGTTCAACAGAAGGATTAGGAGAGGTTGGTCCTCATGCGGGGATTCTTCGAGTTTCAACTGAGATTTCCGATGGTGTTGATACTAGAGAGATAGCGAACCAAATTAAAAGTCGTATTAGTGATTCTTGGAAGCAAAAGCTAGAAAAATTTAAAGTGGGCGGACAGGAACAATTTGGGGCTGCAGTTGCTGTTTCGTTTGTTTCTGAAAACGATGAACAGCTAGCTGATTGCACAGAAGAGTTTGTAAAGCATCTTGAAACGGTAAATGGAGTAAATGATATCGTAAGCAATAATGGTGTTGGTAATAGAGAACTTCACGTTTCTTTAAAGCCAAAAGCTAGCTTACTTGGGTTAACCGTGAATGATATATTGTCTCAAATACGTCAAGGGTTCTTTGGGGCTGAAGCGCAAAGATTAATCCTTGGTAGAGATGAATTGAAAGTGTGGGTGAGATATCCAAAGAGCGATCGGAGAAATTTAGATCAGCTTGATAACGTAATGATCAAAACCAACGATGGTAAATCTTATCCATTTTATGAATTAGCTGAATATGATATTCATCGGGGAAAAGTTGGAATAAACCATCTGGATGGGAAACAGGAACTAACCGTCTCTGCTGATGTGGCCGATAATTCTAAAATTGGTGAGATCACTGATGAGCTTTATTCAACGATGATTCCTGAGCTTTTAAAAAAATATCCTGAAGTCCAATCGGCAATGGGTGGTCAAGGAGAAGAAGGAATGGACAGTATTAAGTGGTTCATGTTCGCCTTTGCGGCTTCTATTGTAATGATGATGATCATATTATCCTTGAACTTTAATTCATTTTATCAAGCTAGAATTATAATCATGGTTATACCAGTCGGTTTCTTTGGCGCTGTATTGGGACACGGAATTGAAGGATTTAATTTCTCTACTTTAGGACTGTTCGGAGTAATTGCGTTAGCCGGAGTTTTGGTTAATGATTCGGTTGTAATGTTAGATACTTACAATAGATTATTAAGAGAAGGAGCTGATCCAAAAGATGCAGCCTATGAATGTGGTAAATCTCGTTTTCGCCCGGTTATATTAACAACAATTACTACAGTTGCAGGACTGTATCCTCTTATTCTTGAAAATAGTTTTCAAGCTCAGTTTTTGGTGCCAATGGCCATCACAATTGCTTATGGGGTTTTGTTTGGAACTTTACTTCTTGTCTTTTTCTTTCCGCCATTGATTTTGTTTTTAAATGACATGAAACGATCACGATGGTGGCTATGGAGAGGTGGGAAATATCCTCCTGCGAGAATAGAAGTTGAACCTGTTACCAAACACATGAAGCGAGAAAAGGAAATGGGCGAATTAAAAGGATTTCACAAAGTGATGGACCAGGTACATACCGTAGTGTCAGGAAGAGAGGAGAGAACGAAATGATAAAAATCGTATTCATATTATCTGTGCTTTTACTCTCGATTTCGGTTACGGCTCAAAATCAAATCTCATTGCAGGATGCAATCAATGTTGCCTTGCAGAATAATTACCAAATTCAAATTACAAAGCTTCAAGCTGCTCAAAATGGAATTAATAACACGTGGGGAGAAGCAGGGAGGTATCCTTCGGTAGCATTGAGTGGGTCGCAAGGGAATAATATATCCGATCAAAGCCAGAATCCTACTGCCTTTATTCAGCAGCTTCTAATTTCAAATTCAATACAAGGAGGTTTAGATTTAAATTGGACTTTATTCAATGGCTTTTCGGTTAAGGCCAATAAAGAACGATTAAATCAAGTGCAGGCTCAGTCGGAAGGGAACGCTGCTATTGTTATAGAGAACACAATCCAAGCAATCGTTCTAGGATATTATAATGTTCAATTGCAGTCCGACAAATTGGAAATATTGAAAGAAGTATTGCAAACTTCAAAAGATAGATACGCTTATAATGAATTGAAACAAGAAATTGGAACGGCTGTTTCTACTGATTTACTTCAGTTTCAAAGTCAAGTGCTGACAGATTCTTCAAATGTAATGATGCAGGAAATTGCGGTTAAAAATGCGCGAAGAAACTTGAATATATTTATGGGGGTTGAGGCGGATAAGGAATATGAGTTGTCAGACAATTTGTTCGAGGATTTCCCAGATTATGTTTTTTCAGATTTGAAAACAAAGATGGAAGCGAATAATCAGAATTTAAAAAATCAGTACATCAACTCTGAGATTTTTAAGCAGGATGTTCAGTTGGCTAAATCAACCATGTTTCCGGTTGTTTCATTTAATGCTGGGGCATCCGTTTCTAATAGCGCGTTTAGAATTGGAGAATTTCCAGCCCAAAACGGAACTAACATTAATTACTACGGAAATTTCTCCTTGTCATTCACGTTGTTTAACGGGGGCAAAGTAAAACGAGCAATTCAGGCAGCAGATATTCAAACTAGAATTACAGAGCTTCAGGTAGATGAGCTAAAACAAACGCTCAACCGAGATTTGCTAAATGCTTATGAGCTTTACCTAATGCGCCAGAAAATCTATTTGCTAAATAAAGAGGCAGTTGCAGTCGCTAAGAAAAACTTAGTTGCGTCAAAAGGCAAGTACGAGGCTGGCGTGATTAATTCGTTTAATTTTCGAGACGTAAATATTGCATATCTCAATGCAGGAATCTCCATTTTAGAGTCCTTATACAATTTGGTAGACTCTAAAACAGAGTTGACTAGACTGACAGGTGGGCTTATTCTGGATACATCTGCTTCCAAATAATTAAAATCAACTTTTTCACAATTATTGTATGCATGCATAATAAATTTATGTAAAAAGGTATGCGTGCATAACAAATTTATTATATTTGATACCCTTAGAAAAAGAAGAGTGTGGAAAGATCAATGAAGCCTGAAGAAACGATCGATTTTCAAGTCCGATGGGCTTGGTACAAGATTATGAAAATGTACAACATGGAAGCTGGTAAATATGAGCTTTCAATGTCGATTGGGCAGTTGTTACTGAACATTGATAAAGAAGGAACACCTTCAACTAAGTTAGGTCCAAAAATGGGTATGGAGCCTAGAAGTTTAACCCGGACATTAAAGTCGTTAGAAGATCGCGGATATATTTATAAGCAGTCTGATAAAGAGGATAAACGAATGGTTCGAATTTTTCTAACTGAAGAAGGAAAGAAGAAACGAAAAATGTCTAGACAAACAGTTTTGCAGTTCAATAATTTCATGAACGAGAACATTTCAAAAACCAAAATGAAGCATTTTTTTGAGGTTTTAAATAAAATGAGCGAACTGATTGATAACAGGGATGTTTTTAAAGAGGACTAAAGAAATTTAAAGAATTACGAATACTAATTATTAAAGGAAATTAAATGAAAAGAAACATTAGAAAAGTGGCAGTCTTAGGATCCGGAGTTATGGGTTCAGGAATCGCATGTCATTTAGCAAATGTAGGATGTGATGTTCTCTTATTAGACATTGTTCCAAAGGACGCGGAAGATTCAGAAAGTAAAAAAGCAAGAAACGCTATAGTTGATGGTGCATTAAAAGCATCAATCAAATCTAAGCCAGCTCCACTTTATTCTTCAAAGTTCGCTTCAAGAATCGAAACTGGTAACATGACCGATGACATGCACAAGATCAAAGATTGTGATTGGATCATCGAGGTGGTAGTGGAACGATTAGATATTAAGAAAATCGTATTTGATAATGTTGAAAAGCATAGAAAGCCAGGGACATTAATCACTTCAAATACTTCTGGAATTCCGATCCATATGATGTTGGAAGGCAGAAGTGAAGACTTTCAGAAAAACTTTTGTGGAACGCATTTCTTTAATCCACCTCGATATTTAAAGCTACTAGAGATTATCCCAACACCCAAAACGGATCAAGCTGTGGTTGATTTCTTTATGGAATACGGTGCGAAGATTCTTGGAAAGACTACTGTTCTTTGTAAGGATACTCCAGCTTTTATTGCAAATAGAGTTGGAGTTTATGCGATTCAAGATTTGTTCCATACAGTTTCTAAAATGGGACTTACTGTTGAGGAAGTAGATAAAATGACTGGTCCAGTTATGGGTCGACCAAAATCTGCTACGTTCAGAACTTGTGATGTTGTTGGATTAGATACTTTGGTGCATGTTGCTAACGGAGTAAAAGACAATTGTCCTGATGACGAGAGAAGAGAAGTATTTGAAATACCTTCTTACGTTTCAACGATGGTTGAAAAGGGATGGCTTGGTTCAAAGTCGAAACAAGGATTCTATAAAAAGACCAAAAATGCTGAAGGCAAGAAAGAGATCTTGGTTTTAGATTTAGAAACATTAGAATATCGATCTAAAAACAAAGTTAAATTCGGAACACTAGCTGCGGCTAAGTTGGAAGATGACCTTGGGAAAAGAACGAAGATTTTATTTTCAGGTAAAGACAAAGCAGGAGAATTTTATCGATCTGTATTTTCAGGTGTTTTTCAATATTCTACCAACCGAATTCCAGAAATTTCTGATGAATTGTACAGAATTGACGATGCATTGAAGGCAGGTTTTGGATGGCAAATGGGTCCTTTTGAAACTTGGGATGCAATTGGATTCGAAAAGGCTTTGAAAGTGATGGAAGAGCTGGATCGTAAACCAGCACAATTTGTTTATGACATGATTGCTGATGGCGTTACTTCATTCTATAAAGTAGAAGATGGTGCTAGAAAGTACTATGATGTTAATGATAAGGCCTACAAGATTATTCCAGGTACTGAAGACATTATTTCACTTGCGAACCTAAGAGAAACCAATACGGTTTGGAGTAATTCTGATGCACACCTAATTGACTTAGGAGATGGAATTTTAAATGTTGAATTCCACACGAAGATGAATACCATCGGTGGTGGAGTTTTACAAGCCATTAATAAAGCAATTGATCTTGCTGAGCAAGGTGAAGAGTGGAATGGAGTTGTTATCGCCAATGAGGGTGAAAATTTCTCAGCGGGAGCGAACGTTGGTATGATATTCATGATGGCTGTAGAGCAAGAGTATGATGAATTGGATTTTGCAATTAGAGCATTCCAAAATACCATGATGCGATTGAGATATTCTTCAATCCCGGTTGTTGTTGCTCCTCACGGTTTAGCATTAGGTGGCGGATGTGAAATGTGTTTGCACGCTGATAAGGTTGTGGCGAACGCAGAAACATATACTGGTTTAGTTGAATTCGGTGTTGGTTTGATTCCTGGCGGAGGTGGAACAAAAGAGTTCGCGCTAAGAAACGCTGATGAATTGAAAGAAGGTGACATGAGAATCAATAACCTGAGAAATAGGTTTTTAACTGTTGGTCAGGCTAAGGTTGGTACTTCTGCTTATGAAGCGTTCGAACTCGGGTATTACAGACCTGGAGTTGATGAAGTAGTTGTTTCTAGACCACATCAATTGGCTATTGCTAAAGATGCTTGTTTGGACATGGCGAAACAAGGATATCAGCAGCCAGCAAAACGTAAAGATGTTAAGGTCTTTGGAAAAGAAGGACTTGGAATTGTTTACGTGGGAGCTGATGCAATGCATGCGGGTAAATACATCTCAGATCATGATAAATTAATCTCTGAGAAATTAGGGTTTGTCTTATGTGGTGGAGATTTGTCAGCGCCAACAATGGTTTCAGAACAGTACTTATTGGACATGGAACGAAAAGCTTTCTTGGAATTATGTACTGAGAAAAAGACCTTAGAAAGATTGCAGAGCATTCTACAAACAGGAAGAATTTTACGGAATTAAACAACAGATTTAAAGACAAAAGATCAAAGACAATTGATGCATAATTTTAGAGAATTAAAAATATGGAAAGAGGCGCTTAACTTGACAAAACAAGTTTATACAGTCTCAGCTCAATTGCCTTCGGAAGAAAAATTCGGTTTAATAAGTCAAATTAATCGAAGCGCGATCTCGGTACCTTCCAATATTGCTGAAGGTTCTGGAAGATCTACAAATAAGGATTTTAAAAATTTCTTAAGTATTGCGCAGTCTTCTTCATATGAGTTAGAAACACAATTGATTTTAGCTCATGATCTATTTCAAATTGAAGTTGAAAATGTTATTAAAAAATTAAACGAATTACAAAAAATGATGGCAGGATTTAAAAGAACATTGGCGTAAGTCTTATGTCTTTAAATCTGTTGTCTATTATCTTATCGATATGAAAACAGCATACATAGTAAGTGGATATAGAACTGCAGTTGGAAAAGCCCCAAGGGGTAAATTCAAATTCACTAGGCCAGATGATTTGGCAGCAGACGTGATCAGAAAATTAATGTCCGAGCTTCCACAATTAGATCCGAATAGGATTGATGATGTGATGGTTGGAAATGCAACACCTGAAGCAGAACAAGGATTAAACATCGGTAGAATGATCTCTTTAATGGGATTAGATACTGATAAGGTTCCTGGAGTTACGATCAATAGATATTGCTCATCAGGACTTCAAACCATCGCAATGGCCTCTTACCAAATAATGGCAGGAGCAGCAGATTGCATTATAGCTGGTGGAGTAGAGACAATGTCTCCAATACCATTTGGTGGATGGAGAATTGTACCAAATGCGGATGTGGGAAAAAATAACCCGGATTGGTATTGGGGAATGGGTCTAACTGCAGAAGCAGTTGCTAACCAATTCAACGTTTCCAGAGAAGACCAAGATAAGTTTGCTTTAGCCTCTCACGAAAAAGCATTAGACGCAATTGCTAACGGAAGATTTAAAGATGACATCGTTCCAATTAATGTCAATGAAGTGTATTTGGATGAGAATGAGAAAAGGCAAGAAAGATCTTACATCGTAGATACAGATGAAGGGCCAAGAGCTGGTTCCACGTTGGAAGCACTTGCGAGGTTAAGGCCAGTTTTTGCTGCTGGAGGATCCGTTACTGCAGGTAATTCATCTCAAACATCTGATGGCGCTGCTTTCGTAATGGTGATGTCTGAAGAAATGGTTAAAGAATTGGGAGTTGAACCAATCGCAAGATTAGTTGACTTTTCAGTTGTTGGCCTTGATCCTAAGATTATGGGAATGGGACCATTACATGCTATTCCAGCTTCGTTGAAAAAAGCGGGAATGCAATTAAAAGATTTAGAACAAATTGAATTGAATGAAGCTTTTGCTTCTCAAGCTGTTGCTTGTGTTCGTGAGTTAGGAGTGGATCCTAATATCGTGAATGTGAATGGAGGTGCCATTGCATTAGGGCATCCGCTTGGATGTACTGGAGCGAAATTATCAGTTCAACTGTTTAATGAAATGAGAAGAAGAAACCAGAAGTATGGTGCTGTTTCAATGTGTGTTGGAACTGGTCAAGGAGCTTGTGGTATTTATGAATTATTGAAATAAAAGGATTACAGTTTTCTACAGTCTTTTATAATCTGGCTGGTGAAAAATGTAAATCGAATTATCTATTAAAAATGGAAACAACAGAAAAAAAAGCAGACGCAATTAAAGGCGGGGAATTCTTAGTAAGAGATACATCTGCACAAGACGTTTTTACACCAGAAGACTTTGGTGAATTAGAATTAAGTATTGCCGACATGTGTCGAGATTTCTTGGCCAAAGAAGTGCATCCTAACCTTGATCGGATTGATTCGATGGAAGAAGGATTGATGGTTGAGTTAATGCGAAAAGCAGGAGAACTTGGAATGCTTGGGCTTTCAGTACCTGAAGATCTAGGAGGAATGGGCGTTGATTTTAAAACAAACATGCTAGCAACTGAAGCATTAGGAACAGGATTTTCGTTCTCTGTAGCTTACGGTGCTCATACTGGAATTGGAACATTACCAATTCTTTATTATGGTACGGAAGAACAAAAGAAAAAGTACATTCCTAAGTTAGCAAATGGTGAATGGAAAGCTTCTTATTGTTTAACTGAGCCAAGTTCAGGGTCAGACGCAAATTCTGGTAAAACGAAAGCTGTTCTTTCCGAGGATGGTAAAACATATTCTATTACAGGTCAGAAAATGTGGATCACCAATGGTGGATTTGCAGATATCCATACTGTATTCGCTAAAATTGGTGACGATCAGAACTTAACGGCCTTTATTATTGAAGCTGATTCTGAAGGAATTACTTTGAATGCAGAAGAGAAGAAGATGGGGATTAAAGGGTCTTCAACTAGACAAGTGTTTTATAACAATGTTCAGGTTCCAGCTGAAAATCTTTTAGGAGATCGAGAAGGTGGATTTAAGATTGCAGTGAACATCTTGAACATTGGTCGAATTAAATTAGCCGGTGGAGTTATGGGTGGTTCTAAGGGAGCGATTGTGGACTCTGTTAAGTATGCTAACGAAAGAGAGCAGTTCGGAAGATCTATTTCTAAGTATGGAGCAATCAGACATAAGCTTGCTGAACAAGTTGTGAAAACATTTGCGGTTGAATCTGCAACTTACAGAGCTTCTCAAAACATTGACGATGCTATTAATGCCTTGATTGAAGGTGGAATGAGCAAAGAGAAAGCTACACTTAAAGGAATTGAACAATTCGCTCCTGAATGTGCTATCCTTAAAGTAGTTGGTTCTGATTGTCTTGATTTTGTTGTTGATGAAGGAGTTCAAATCCATGGTGGGATGGGATTCTCTGCAGAAACGAATATCGAGCGTTCGTATAGAGATGCGCGTATCAATAGAATTTTTGAAGGAACGAACGAGATCAACAGAATGCTAACGGTTGGAATGATCATGAAAAGAGCTATGAAAGGCGAATTGGATTTGATGGGACCTGCCATGGCTGTTGGAAATGAGTTAATGGGAATTCCAGATTTTGGAGACGGATCGGAAGAACTTTTTGATGCTGAGAGAAAGTATGTAAAGAACTTTAAGAAAGCGGTATTGATGGTTGCAGGAGCTGCAGCACAGAAGTTCATGGATAAGATGGCCAAAGAGCAAGAAGTAATGATGAACATTGCGGACATGGTGAACATGGTATACTTAACTGAATCAACTTTATTAAGAGTTGAGAAGATGGTTGGAGTTAAAGGAGAAGAAGCTTGTCAAGAACAATTAGACTTGATGAGAGTTTTACTTTATGATTCTGCAGACGCTATGAACAAGGCTGGAAAAGATGCATTAAATGCATTTGCTGAAGGAGACGAAATGCGAATGATGTTGATGGGATTAAAAAGATTCACGAAACACGCGCCTTTCAATGCTAAAGAAGCAAGACAAAGAATTGCTTCAAAAATGATAGAAGCAAACGATTACTGCTACTAGAAAATAGTAGTGGAATTAAAAAGGGTCAACTTCAGTTGACCCTTTTTTTTATGTTTATTTTTTTGCCTTTAAAAGTTCAGGAAATTTTTCTTTGAACTTATTCAGTCTGGGAATCGACACCCCTTTAACATAGGATTGTTCTGGATTCAATTTTTCATAATTTTGGTGGTAGGCTTCTGCCTCATAGAACACTTCAAATTCTTTAATTTCTGTAACAATTGGTTTGATGTACTTACCTATTTCCTTTAAACGTGCTTTGTGTTTTTCAGCTTGCTGCTTCTCGGTAGCGTTTTGAAAAAAGATAATGGAACGATAGTGTTCTCCAAAGTCAGGACTTTGGCCAAAGGTGGTCGCGTCTTGAGAACCGTAATATACTTTTACCAAAGTTGGAAAGTCTATAATAGATGAATCATACAGTACTTTTACCGTTTCGGCATGGGAGCCTAAATTATGATAAGTTGGGTTTTCTTCTTTTCCACCGGAATAACCAGAAATAGCTTCTGAAACCCCGTTTACACTTTCGTAAATAGCCTCCACGCACCAAAAACATCCACTTGCAAAATAGGCAGTGCTCAGTCCTTCTGTATTGATTTCGATAACAGGCTGCAGTCCAATTGTATCTGCCGGATGGTCTAGGATGGAAATCGGTTCGGTTTCACTTGAATCGCAGCTTGCAAAGGCAAGAAAAGGAGCGAAAAATAAAACACTAAATAAGTTTTTCATGAAATAAAGTCTTTGAACTAAAACGAAATAATTGGTAAAATGTTTGAATAGTTGAACAAAAAAAAGCCCCATCAATTTTCATCGATGAGGCTTCGTTGGTCTAAACGAATTATTTAATCACTAATCGTTTGGTAATTTTTGTTCCTTCTTGAGTCTGAATGGTCACTAAATACACTCCAGCTCCAAGTCCATTAACATCTAATCTAATTCTATTGTTAGTCATAGATTGAGATTGTACCACTTTGCCAGTCATGTCCATCAACGTAATGAATTCAGCATTTTCTGTACCTAATTGAACATCAACATAGTCATTCGCAGGATTTGGGAATACATTCATAGCAGCAGACAGATCATATTCATCTACACTTACAAACGATGTAGGTACAACTTCTGCAGCGTCAAGAATGCTTCTTTCTCCAATTGTAGTGCTGTAATATGCCGCAAATCCAATTACTTTCATGTTGCTAGCATCTACTGTTGCAGGAACAGTGTATGTGAAGCTTTCACTAACATTGGCGCCTGGCGAAACTGTAGCAGAAATTACTCCAGCGTTACCATATGCTCCAGCTGGTAAAGCTCTTAATACGTGGTTATGAACGTAGCCAACAATTGGATCTGGATCACCATAATGTGGGTGACTAGTTCCTCCTGCGGCAGATCCTGCAGAGCTATAGTAGTTTACTTGATCATATCCTGAACCAGTTCCTGTAACTCCATCTTCCACAACCATCGCAACAAATCTAATGTCGCCTGCTGCAAAATCAACGAAGTCTGCGGTAATGTCAATCGTTAATTCTCTGCTTGTTGTGTTAAAAGTAGAGGCTAGTGTAACATCAACCGGAGTGTAAGAACTTAGTTGGTTAATTACTTCTGTTTCCCAAAGACTTCTTGTAAAAGGTTCTTTTGTCTGACCAGAAACTAAGGTTCTATTAACCATACCTCCCGGGTAGGCAGTAACATTGAAGCCAGTTTGAATTCCATCGGAGAATGTCATTCCATCACCGTTGTGAATTGAAACACCCAATACATCTCCAGGATATGAAGTAATCATGTCGTCTAGAATCAAAGCTCCGTCAGGACAGAATCCGCACCATGAACCGGTGAATTCTTCCATTAATATGGTTCGGTCACCTGAAATTCCAAGGTTAGAAAAGAGGTCTTCGCAAATCTGATCGTTACAAGTTCGCTCATCAGCATTTCCATTTAAATTATCTGCCCAAACACAAAGTGTATGATTCACACCACCGGCCGATACGGTCCATGGAGTAGAGTGCGTGTAGTTATATGTGCCACCGTTAGCTGCTATAGTTGCTGTTACAGCCATGGTCTGGGTTGTACCACCGTCAACTTCGTAGTTCAAGTCGAAAGAGGTGATTGCAACAGATCCATTATTTACGATTGATCCAGTTACGTTATTCGTTCCTACCGTTACATATTTTGAAAAATCAGTAGTTACAACACTTAAGTCATATTGAATCTGATCCCAGTAAAATGAATACACTTCATCGTCTGCAGGATCACTTCCTAAAGAAGAGATATCTAAAGTTGGGCTTCCCGCTAATTGCGTTCCGTTAGCTCCAGTTGCATCTTCGCAACCTACTGTACCTGTTAAGCCTGTAGCGGATGCGTAATTGTGAACGATATCGAAATCTCCACATTCGTAAAGTCTAATTGCAGCGTACATAAATCCTGATCCGCCAACTGGCGCAACTGAATACCATTGAATTACATGTACTCTATTAGGAGCGGTTCCATATGTGAAATTTCTTACTTCATCATCAGTGCCAGCAGTAGTTAATTCAAAATCATCCCAAAATGCGTAGATCGCATTGTTTGGACCACCTGCACTTGGAATGGCTGCATTGGCTGGGTCGCTTGTTGTGGCTCCAGTGTCAAAAGTTATATAGCCGTTGTCGCTTGCGAGGTATTGGGTTACCGCATTTCCGTAAAATTCAAATGTAAACGGGATGGTTTGAGCTGTGCTCATCACATCAAGTAGATTGTCGTCTAGTAATGTTGTGGCTGATTCATTGTATTTGTAGGGAGCAGTAGTTCCCGTACTGGTATTGCTATTATAGTTTTGGGCCATTGCTCCTGCCGAAAACATGAATAGTGCTAAGTAAGTAAGTGTTTTTTTCATGTCGTTGAGTTTAGTAGTAACTAAGATATTCCTATTTCAAGCCGCACATCGCTTCAAAAGCCCGTTATGGCCAATTATTATTGGAATCCTACTTTATTTAACGCAAAAAGTAAAGCGTGCCTAATTCTTAACAGCTTCAATTTCAATGTTTGGCATAAGAATGAAATGATGAAAAACTAAGGGTCTAAGGGAAATTGTGGCTTTTCAGTTTTGTATCTAATGGTATATTTGAACTTCATGAAAAGAACAGAGCAGTTATTCTATTTAATCCAATCGCTTACAAAATCAGAGAAAAGGTATTTCAAAGTTTTTGCAAGTAGACATGTAATTGGAAATAAGAATAGCTATATAAAACTGTTTGATTTAATCGTGAAGCAGAAAGAATACGATGAAGCTGCGATTAAAAAGAAGCTGGTCAATGATGAGAACTTGAGAAAGAACTTGTCTACTATTAAGGTGCAACTAGCTACCCTGGTTCTTAAAAGTTTAAGACAATATAAAAGCTCGTTATATAAGAGATACGAATTAAGGGAATTGATGGATTTTGCTCATATCCTATATGATAAAGGCCTTCACGATTATTCGGCAAGAACATTAGAGAAGGCAAAGAAATTAGCTAAAGATTACGATGCTTTTATCTACTTAGATGAAATCACGAGTTTTGAGCATATGCTGGTAACTAAAAATGCCAATTACGAGCAGATTGAACACTTCTTAGACGTAACCAGATTAGAGGGACGAAAGTTCAGGAACTTTAATGAGATTTTAGCTACCTACGAGGAGTTGGAAAGTCAGATTCAATTCCTCACCTTAAAGTTTCACCGAATTCGTTCCCTTCACACTGCTGCTCGGTTTGATGAGGTGATGACCCATGAATACTTGAAGAAGGTTCCTGAAGATCAGCCGCTGCTGTGTCAGGTTAAGTATCATGCTATATGGGCAGATTATTATTATGTAACTAGAAACGGAGAGAAGTGCGTTCCGCACATTGAAGCGGTAATAGCATTGTTGGAGAGACAGCCGCATGTTATTTCAGATACTCCTGAGGAGTATGTGAAGTACTTTAAAAAGTACATGAATTATACGGGTTCTTTTGGCTACTATGATGCGTTTGATGAAGCTGCCACGAAGTTGGAGGTATTCGCGGAGTCAGTTGCAAAAGAGAAATTTAGTATCAACTTAACCAATGAAATTCTAAGTTCTATTTACAACATGAAGTTATCTACTTGGATAGAACGAGGAGACTTTAAAGAAGGCCTCAAAATTGCCAAAGAGTTTGAAGTAGATACCAGGTTAAGTGAACTGTTTAGTATTCCTTCTCAAGAAATGGTGATTCGTTTTAACATGAGTTACGTATTCCTTGGAATGGGCGATTATAAAAGCGCTTTAAAAAGTATCAACTTGATTTTAAGTACCAATTATAATCAGCTTCGAATAGATTGTCAAGGCTTTACCAGGATCTTAAATATCATTTTACATTTCGAACTAGGTCATTATGAGCTTATTGACTCTCTTATTAAGAACACTTCCAGATTTTTGAAAAGTAGGAATCGCGATTTTGGGTTTGAGCTATTGTTTCTAAGGTTTGCTAAAAATTGTTTGACCGTTGAGAAATCAAAACAAAACATAAGTTGCTTTGAAGATTTTCGTGACGAGCTGCTCATTCTATTCAATGATCCAAAAGAAGCAATCGTTCTGTACTATTTTGATGTGATTAGATGGTTAGACTGTCAGATTAAGGGTGATCCGTTCTCAGAAGGGGAGATTACCAAGCGAAAAATAGTCTAATTAAGCCGTTGTAACTTTAATAGTAAGAAAGTTCAAGTGTTTGATCAGTAAGGGGTTCACGAGTTATTTTAAGTTTAAATCACCTTTAGAGCTTTAGTCTTCTCTGAAATAGAGTAAACCATAACAGCTATTGTTCATTATTGGTTGAATTACGGTCTATATATAGCTATTCTAAGGTTGAATTATGGGTGGTTCAACATTAGCAATTGCTAAAAGGTTGGTTTTATTATTAGGTGTTTGTGGGTCAAATTTGTCTCACTAAACACTTCAGAGATGAAATCGAAGATCATAGCATTACTACTTACAATCACAATAATCTGTTCAGGTTTTACTAAGGTTGATTTTCCTAATGACTCAAGTTTTATTCAATTGCTACTTACGAATCAATTGACTAGAACTCAGGTACAGACGGTTAATTCAAAACTTAGAGCGCTTCCAGGAGTTAAAATTGCACGATTAGATTTAAGCACAAGAATGTGCCTTGTGATATTTGATTCTTCGTATTCATATGATGAAGTTTTTGTCCAATCATTTTTTCAAAAACATAATCTTCAAGTTAGATGTTCGAATTTTGGCGTTCAAGGTCAGGATGCAATCGTTTCGCGTGAAGATTTTATTTGCTTAAAGAAATGAAGCAGTTAAAATTTTATAAGCCGATCATAGGCCTCGTCACGGTCTTATTAGCTTCGATAGCACTGCTTAGTTTCAATCAAGCAATGTCCAATAAGTCATCAGGATTAGAATCTATAAAATATGGACAGATTCAAAGTTCAGCAATGAGCAATACAGATCCTGCAATTACTAACCTAGCTAAAAACAAAAATAGAATCCACTTTAATTAATAGATAGGAAATAATGTCTGCAAATACTAGTTTTTCAGCAATAGCCTTGGCTTTTGTTCTTGTATTGTCCCCTTGCTTCGTTTATAGCCAAGTGCCATGTAATACGTCTTTTACGGGTTTCGATCCATGTAGCGCTGAACCATTGACCGTGGGCCTCACATGTGCCGCTTCCCAAGAAGAATTTAGAATAAATGCTTGCGGCAACTTTTGGGATCCTGGAGTGAGTTGTGGAAGTGATCTTGGAACCAATGAAGTTTGGGGAAGATTCGTTACCACATCAGCAGACACTTATACGATAACTTGGACACCAACTAACAATAGAAATTTGGCACTTCATTTATATACTATGCCCGACCCTTGTGGTTTTCCACCAACATTTACAGAAGTCGCATGTGCAAATGCAAATGGTTCTGGGATTGGCGTTGCAGGAGAAGAAACCATTTCAATGGCGCTTCCTGCGGCCACGATTTACTATGTGATGGGAGAGTGTTTAAGTCATACTGGAATTGGTGCTGGTTCAATGATTTGCGTTCATTCGGCATCAGCGGTTCCACCGTTAACCGCCAGCGATTGCAGCGATGCTGCAGTTATTTGTACAGATTTAGATTTTACGATAGAACCCAATGGAGCTGGAGCTGTAGTTGAATTTGATGAATTTTCTTATCCAGTTTCAAATCCTCAATCAAATCCTAATCCTGCACCAGGGAATATGGGATGTTTACAAAGTGGTGAATTGAACACCACGTGGATGCAAGTTCATGTAGCCGGAGCCGGTTCACTGGAGTTTTCTTTAGGTGTTGAAGATTTAGTAAACATGTATTGCTACGATTGGATTTTGTGGGACTACGATGCAAGCACCTGCGTTGATATTCCTGCCGACACAAAAACACCAAGAGCCTGTAATTGGAACGGTTCGTGCGAATCGTTTACAGGTATGGCAAATCCGTTGCCAGCTAATGGTAATTCCGATAATTTCGAAACCCCATTGATGGTTGGAGCTGGAGAGATCTATTTACTTTGTTTTTCCAATTTTAGTTCGGCCATGAATAGTGTGCCGTTGAGCTTTTTCGGAACCGCCAACATAAGCTGTGTTGCACTTCCAACTGAATTTGTAGGTTCTCAAGGCGAATGTATGCCTGAAGGAAATCGATTGACTTGGCAAACACAAACGGAATCTAATAATGATTTTTTCACACTTGAACGGAGAGAGGGAGATAGCTGGCTGCCTATACAGACGTTAAATGCGGCAGGGAATTCCGTTCAAGTGAATGAATATGAATTTATGGATGCTGGATTTAAAAGTGGGCTTAACTACTATAGAGTGAAGCAAACCGATTTTGATGGGGCGCATACTTACACGGCAGAGGTAGCAATTGATAATTCAGGTTTTGCTCCCATCTACAGCGACATGTATTACTCTAACGGATCCGTTCATATTGAATTTGAAGCGGACTTATTCGAATTAGTTGAAATGAAGGTTTATTCCATTTCAGGACAAGTATTAAAAGAGGTAGTTATTTCAGAAGGAGGACATCAAAAAGTTGATCTCTCCGATGTTACTCCAGGTGTTTATTTAGTCTGGCTAAATAAGAATGGAGTTACCGATGTATCTAAAATATTAATAAAGGAATTTAACTAGTAGTGGTTAAATATATTCAACTGGTGGCAAACGAGCCAAAACGTGTTAAGTACGGTTGATAGTTAGTCTAGTAACAAAAGCTCGGGGTAGTGTCCGAGCTTTTTTAGTTTTTGACTAATTTTTTTCGAATGATAAATCCATCTGTCAAAGTCACTTCAACGTAATAGTTACCTGGAGCATTGTCAGTTAAATTAATACGATAAGCCTTTGCGTTAAGATCTAGATTCTTGATCATTTTCCCAGAAACATCATAGATCCTAACTTGTCGCATGTTCTGATCTGCTGTCAAATCAATGTGGTTTGTAAATGGATTCGGAAAAAGAACAACTGATTGAAGGTTATGCTCTAAAATACCATTGCAATTTTCAACGGTTATCAATACTGAATCTGACGCACTGCAACCGGCAGCTGTAGAGAAACTATATGTTATCAAATGAGTACCTGGTCCTGCAATTGTCGGATCGAAAATATTACCTGTTACGGAAGATCCAGTGAAAGTACCTCCAGTTGGAGTGCTTGCTGGCAGTATAACGAAACCAGAAGTAGTGCAGACCGTGTCTGTGGCTAAAGCGCCAAACGTTACAACTGGGAGCGAGTCTACGGTTACGATAATCGAATCTTTCGCGGCACATGCGTTTTGATCGCTTGCGGTGAGAATGATGATTTCAGAAACGGTGGCTGTATCTAAGAATGGTCCAACCCCTGTATCTCCAGTACTCCAGAAATAGGTAATCGTACCAGTTCCGCCAGACGTTATTCCAGAATATGCAAATTCTTCGCCTTCGCAAAGTGTGGTGTCTCCTAGACCTGTTGCGATAAGTGGTAGAGCTGGCTCAGTTAAAACAGTGATCGTGTCATTAGAGCAACCTGATGAAGAAATACTTGTAATCGTATATGATCCAGCACTTAGTCCTGAGAATATAGTGTCACTTGCAATTCCGACTATTGAATCAAGCGTATTTCCTAATGAATCTTGAAGTAAAACCGTGAAAGGACCGTCTGGTCCAAATAAACTAACTTGAATCTGACCATCATTATCTCCATTACATGCTAAGTTTGAAAGAACTGTTCCAACTGGCACTTGGCATGAATCACAGGCTGGGACAATGTCGATTGTAGCGATGTTGTCACAACCAGAAATCAAATCTAAAATGTAAACGGAGTAAGTCGTTGAATCCGTTGGGACTAAAAGGTCCGTGGTATCACCAGTTGGATTTGATAAACCAGCGCTTGGAGACCAAGAGTAAGACAGGTTACTGCTACAGAAGATAGAAACCTCATCTAACGACCAGTTATCGCAACCAGTACAAGCAGAAAATGAAGGCTGACTCCATCTTAGTATAGTTGAAGGTCCAATTGCTCCTACTGGAATTGGTGTGTTGAAGCATTCCCAAGCTTGGCTAATGTCCCAATCAGCTTGATCATGTAGTGTTATCATGATCCAAGATAGTCCTCCATCAATAGAGTATTCTAGAATAACATCTTCTCCTGCATCCGCATTTTCACATGGAGCACCACCACTAGCGTTGTGTCCAATCAATAAGCAGTAATCAATGCTTGCACAGGCAGTTAAATTAAGCGGATTGGTTGTTGCGTTTCGAACACCGACACTATCAAAATGTAAAGCAAAAGGACCGCTAGCTGTACCACAGCCAGAATTTACTGACCCGTTTGGTATAGTTGCCCAAAGACTGCCATTCGTTGTTCCTGCATCAAAGTTATCTATGTAAGAGCTGGCTGCTCCAATAACTGCAGATAATGTTAACGGCTGCCCGCAGATGAAAGTTGAGGTACTTGCTGTAATAGATGAAGACGGTGGGATTCCTGCATTCACGTGCAAGTTAACGTTGAAAGATTCAACACATCCTTCTGGGGATGTAATCGAAACATTTTCCACTTGAGCACCAGGGCCACTTCCTGTGAAAATTACAGAATCCGAAGTGTAGTTATTTAGGTTTCCAGAATTCATCCAGTTGTAAATGTAGGTACCTGCGGGTGTCACAGAAACTGTAATTGTTGATTGTTCACTGATACAGATAGAGTCTGAGGTAAGATTGAATGTTGGATTAAAAGAAGGAACAACATAAAATGTGATGGTGTCAGTACTTCCGCATAATCCTGGAGTGGTATCGGTGGCAATTAAAACAGTTGTGTCAGCTGGAGTAAATATCGGAGATGCACATGGGTTGCAGCTGATGTTACTTCCAACAACTAGCGCTGGACCAGAATTAGCTTGCCAATAAGTAGAATCAGAGAATCCACCTAGGGTGGCAGCTTGTCCATTGCATAAAACTTGGTCACTTCCTAAAGCCAAAGATGATGCAACGTTTAGCTGAATGATTTGAGATCCAGATGCATTAAAAGGGCAAGCATTGTCTTGGAAGTAAATAGGCACAGGTAAGTTTCCAGTTATTCCAGCGGGAATGTTCCAACAGATATCACCGGTTCCAATTCCTATATAGGAAGTTTGATTAAAAGTAGCTCCGGGAAGAGCACTTAAGTCTGGGTTCATAAAGATTGAATCAGTAGCATTTGTATCTGTGGTGTGGACGGTGAAACAGATATTGTCTCCATTACAGGCATTCAATACTAAACTTGACATTTCCGTAGCACCCGTAATATTCGAAATACTGTCAAAGAATGGAGCATTATTACCAGCGCAATTAACTACGTAGAATTGCATGTCGATAATTCTAGTTCCGGTTAAACTGTCGTTCGCATCATATTCTTCTATTAACACATTAATTACAAAATTCCCCAATATTGATGGAGTGATCTGGATGGTTCCAGTTTGGCTATTCATGGTAATTCCAAGCATTGGGGTTGCTCCGGAATATGGCACTGCATAAGCTACAGCTGTTCCAGGTGCTGTTGTTGGAGCTTCGATCAGGGTAAGGTGAAGGCTGTCTCCATCCACATCATTTGGCAGCATTTCGATGATGTTCAATTCGTTTGCACAGATATATCGGATTTGGTCTGAGCTAGTGGCTGAGTTATTGCAAGGCGCGGTAGTACTATTAACTGTTGCTTCCCAGAAATAAGATTCTCCTCCACCATTTGTTAAATTGTTTGAGGTGTTTCTACAGCAAGTGGTGTATGAAAAATGCCAGGCATTGCAGTCTGCAGGAAGTGTTACAACTCCTTGCCAAACATGCTCATACATGCCAGGGAGTGTTCCTCCGTTACAGGTTGAGTTAGGTAGATCGGCTGGACATAGAGGTGCAAACTGATTTTGGTAAACCACATTAGTTAGCACAGCACTGGTCAGACCAGGAATTCCACAGTCGTTCGAAACTTGAATAGTTATATCGGCAGGGTTTAAAAATGCTGATGCACAGTTTTCATACATTGTAACTGAAATCAGAAATTGATTAGGGCCAATGCATTCATATTCAACATTTCCACCGGTAACGTGGCTTGAATAAGAAAATAAAGAAGTGCAAATGAGTGCGAGGCAAAGGATTATTCGTGGCATAGTGTGTCAGTTAGACCTTAAAGATATGGAAATGATCTAATTACGCGGTTTTCCCATAAAGGAACTCATCTAGCCCACGTCCGTTAAAGTAATCTTTGGTCCAGCGCTTTATATCAGGCGTGTCATATGGCATAATTCCATCGTTTCGTAGACGCTTAAGAATGAGGATTTCTCGCTGAGATAATTTCCCATCAATCATGATTCCAAATAAGACGACTTTAGAAAAAGCCAACTTCGTGTCGTCACTGGCCATACTTAGGAATACATCAATATCTGTTTGAAATTTTGGATTTTCCACTATTTGAACATCAAATCGATTAAGTAAAGTAATAGACAGAAGGAAATGATTGTAGTGGTAAGATCGCTTGGAAACAGAAACACTTTGCAAGCTATCGTAGATTAAGTTTTTGAACTCAACATTATCACTATGTTCCTTGTAAAGTTGATCGGTAAATTTTTTAATCAGTGGAGGAGCCATTACTCTTACTAAAGCTTCATTCATTACAACGGCTGATGCATATGCGTTCCAAAAAGCATAGACAGGAATTCCAGCAAAGTCGACCAATGCACGAATGGCGTACCGACCTAATAATCTTCTTAAGAGTAGCTTGAATAAGTAGTTAGTAAGCGCAGCTTTTAGACGAACGAATAACTGAAACAAGAATACTTGCCATCCCGACAAACCTTCATAAGGGTTAATACCAATGGCTTGCAGGTTCTTTTGTTTTCTCTCCAGTCCAACTGAAATTAATGCACTCACATTGTTTTCGTAGTTGTGGTCATCATCTTCTGGAAATCCACATGCTTGCGCGATTTTCGCAACCGCTTTAATATTAACATAAGTCAGATACCAGATTTCTAAAAATACCAGAATTAAACTATAAGCGTAGTACTCATATTCAACGTCTAACGGCTCATCTAAGAATGGTAAGGCTAATTTTCTAATCGGAAACAGGTCGGTTCCAAAAAGATGGTAAGGGGTGAACAAAACCACAATTCCCATCGCTCCCGCTAACGCAGATTTGGTTAGCGTGTTGAATTTAATTTTTCTTAACGCCTTTAATTCCTTTTCCGATAGAATGTCCAAAGGATCATCTTCATCTGGAATTGCCTTAATTCGGGTCAATTCTCGGTAAGCAAGCCGCTCCCAAAATGATCTTTTTACTTTCTTAGCGATTGAGTTTCAGGTTTAAATGAGGTAGTTAAGTTATTGGTTTTTTCTGAATCAGATTAACGCAACCCCAGTATAGTTGTGCGGAGAAAATGCTTTTAATTCTGCTTTTATCGCATCATCAACATTTAAACCATCAATAAAAACAGAAATACTGTCTGCAGTTATTGCTTCGTTTGTTCTGGTCAATTCTTTTAACGCTTCATAAGGCTTTGGGTAGCCTTCTCGTCTCAACACGGTTTGAATAGCTTCAGCTACAACTGCCCAGTTTCCTTCTAAGTCTTTAGCCAATTGGGCTTCGTTTAAAAGAAGTTTGTTTAGTCCTTTTTGAGTTGACATTAATGCCAGAATGGAATGTCCAATAGGGACTCCAACATTTCTTAAAACGGTGGAATCTGTTAAATCTCTTTGCAATCTAGATACAGGAAGTTTAGCCGCTAAATGTTCAAATAAAGCGTTTGCAATTCCAACATTTCCTTCTGAGTTTTCAAAATCAATAGGGTTTACCTTGTGAGGCATAGCGGATGATCCGATTTCTCCAGCCTTGATTTTTTGCTTGAAATATTCCATCGACACATACGTCCAGATGTCTCGATCAAGATCAAGAATGATATTGTTTATTCTTTTCAATACATCACATAGAGCGGCCATGTTATCATAGTGCTCAATTTGTGTAGTAGTTTGAGAACGATCAATTCCTAAAGAGGAGGTAACAAATTTGTTAGCGAAATCGATCCAGTTTATTTCTGGATACGCAGCTTGATGTGCATTTAAGTTTCCAGTAGCTCCACCAAACTTTGAAGAATATTTGATGGCTTTTAATTGTCCTAATTGCTCATTTAACCTTTCTACGAACACATAGATCTCTTTTCCAAGTTTCGTTGGAGAAGCAGGTTGTCCGTGAGTTCTTGCTAACATCGAAATGTCTTTCCAGTCTGTTGAAAGACCATTTAAAAGAGCAATTGTGTCTTCTAACATTGGAATATAAACCTCGCCAATACCTTCCTTCAATGAAAGCGGTACGGAAGTGTTATTAATGTCTTGAGAGGTTAATCCAAAATGGATGAATTCAGAATTTCCTGTGAAATTCATTTTCTCTAATTCTTCTTTGATAAAGTACTCAACTGCCTTAACATCGTGGTTAGTTGTTCTTTCAATGTCTTTTACGCGTTGCGCATTCTCCATTGTAAAGTTTTTATAGATATCTCTTAAGCCCGAAAATTCAGATGAATTAACATCGGCAAGTTGAGGTAATGGCAGTTCGCATAGGGCGATGAAGTATTCAATTTCAACACGAACTCGATATTGAATTAATGCAAATTCTGAAAAATATGATGCTATTAGTTTACCGGCTCTTCTGTATCTCCCATCGATAGGTGATACTGCTGTAAGTTCGTTTAATTCCATGTGTCAAATTTTGAAGGCTCAAAGGTAGAAAAGGAAGTCGATTAAAAGAAAATTTATCCCCCTCGTTTTTAACCCGCTAGTAATTGTTTATTTTTGAGTAGACCTATGGGGATATTAAAAGACACAAAGCTCGGTTTAACTAGCTATAAAGAATCGGTGAAATTCGTTATAAAGCACAAAATGTGGCTTTATTTTATTCCGCCAATAATACTTTTTGGAGGGATTTATTATTTCGGTTTTCACATGGAGGCTGGAGAGCATGCGGCTAAGAAAAGTTTGGACAATGCTGGATTTTTCGGAACGATATGGGCCTATATTAAAATTGGATTTTTTGCTGCTTTAAGCTACGTGTTTTTGCAATTAACAAGGTATATCATGTTGGTAGTCCTTTCACCTTTGTTGGCTATTACGTCTGAAAAAGTAGAAAAGATAATTACCGGAAATACCTATAAGCTGAACATCAAACAGCTGATGAAGGATGTTGGGAGAGCTATAAAAATTGCCCTAAGAAACATTACCTACGAGATCATTTTTATCATGGGCCTTTGGGTGGTTTTAAAATCTACGTTTTGGATGTTTGGTGCTGGTTCTACCACTGTTCCATTTTTAAATGAAATGAAAATAGTGGACTTGCTTTATTTGATGCTTTCTAGCTTGGTAGCTTTCTATTTTTATGGATTTGGTTTTATAGACTACGTGATGGAACGAAGAAGAATGTCCATCAAAGAATCAATCAAATTTGTAAGGAAACATAAGGGTGTTGCTATTTCTCTTGGCTCACTATTTGTACTTCTTTTTCACAGTATAGCAATAGTTGAAAATTTTGATGCGGGAATTATCCGTGAAGTTTTTAAGTGGGTTACTGCCTTTTTAGCTTCAACAATTCCTATATTTACTGCTATTGCTGCAACACTAGCAATGCATGAACTTGTTGATTTGAGCTCTAATGAATATGCAGTTCGGAAAGAACCTAAAGTTCAACAAATTGAAGAAACGCCTAACATTTCAAGTTCAACTTTAGCGGTTGAAGAAGGATTGCCGGATGATTTAGAACCAGATTGAAGTCAGGTTGAATCGAAGGATTATTTAAAATAATATTGAAGACGAGTATGGGATTTTTAAAGTGTTTTGTTGTAGGATTACTCTTATGTGGATTTACCTTGGCGCATGCGCAGGCAGGAGATACAACGTTAAATATCATTGAAAAAGGCAAGATCAAATTTCGATTAGAGGATGGTAAAAACAAACTCTATACTAATAACTATCGTGGTGCCTTAAAGGCGTTTAGAGAAGTTCTTCAAGCTGATCCTAATAATGTTTTGGCTAGGTTTAGAATTGCTGAATGTTATTATGAATTGAAGCGTTTTGAACTGTCTAAGAAATACATTGATAAGGTAGATAAGGCAAGTTTAAAAAAGAAACTATCGAAAGAGTATAACTACCTCATGGGTAAAATCTACCATCGTAATGAAGAGTTAGATAAGGCTATTGAGTATTTAACTGCATACAAAGGGATGGCTAAGAAGAAAGAAGTTATCGATTCTGAAGTAGATCGATACTTATCTCAGTGTGCATATGCTAAAGAGGCAATGAAAACCAAAATTGATGTTGAAATTACCAACGTTGGAGGGAACATTAATGGGGTGAATCCTGATTACTCTCCATCTATAACATCCGATGGTAAAACAATGATATTTACTTCAAGAAGACCAGATACCAAAGGTGGGGGAGTTGATAAAGACTACGATTACCGTTACTATGAGGATATCTACATCACTCAATGGGATGAAGAAGAAGGAGAATGGGCAGTTGCCAAGGGAATTCAAGGAAACTTAAATACTGAATTTCATGATTCAGGACTAAGTATTTCTCCTGATGGAGCATACATTTACATTTATAGAAATATTACCGGAGTAACAGGTAGTGGAGATATCTATGTAAGTAAGAAAAGTAAATCTGGTAAATGGGGTACTCCTAAACCAATTGCAGAAAAGCCGGTTAATATCAATACCTCTTATTTTGAAACTTCAGCTTCGATTGCCGAGGGTGGGACAATGTTTTACTTCATGAGTGAAAGACCTGGTCCAACTTCACAAGGACTAGGAGATTTATTCTCTATTAAGAAAACAGGCAAGTCTTCTTGGGGAGAGGCCGTGAATCTTGGTGCAGAAATCAATACCAAGTTTGATGAGAAATTTGTTTACGTACATCCAGAAGGGAATCTAATGTTCTTTGCTTCAGACGGACATGAAAGTTTAGGCGGTTATGATATTTTTGTTTGTAAAAAAGGAACAGATGGTAAATGGGGTAAGCCACAGAATTTGGGCTATCCAATTAACACGGTTCTTGATGAGAAAACATTCATCATTACTGGAGATGGTAATACTGCATACATTGGAGCTTACTACGAAGGTTCTAAAGGTGAAGCGGATATCTTCAAAATCGATTGTACCAACCTTAAGTTTATTGCTGAGTAAAGCATAGAGGTTACAAGGGTTTATAGTTGCATGTTTGAAGAGTAGACAAGTTCTGAACTGTGATTTTTGACTCAGTTTTAACTTTATTATTTAACTGCCCGAAGAAATCCGTTTTCCAAGATAAAGATAGATTACATTACAAGCAGCAATAAAAGTGCTGATACTGATTAGTATGATCAATTCGGCTCCAAAAGTCTGTAAGTAAAAAGTATACCCAGCTAGGCCAGCTTCTAGGATACTCATTATAATGACAATCACTGAGATGTTGAATTGAGTGGTAACATCACTTTTTTTAAACCTTCGAATTTTTTCAATCATTAGAATATTGATCAGGACAGAAGCAATGAGTGGGAGCAAAACAAACAGTGGGGGAAAGTCGGAATTTCTAATGCCTCCAAACAACATAATAAACAAAAACCCAATTGTCAGGATAACTAACGCAATCGAAAGCCAGCTATAGATTAGAATTCTTAATGTTTTGAAAAGTCCCTTCATGTTTCCCGCAGTTCGATTTGACAAACGAGATTAAGAAGGTATAAAATCGTAGTAGAATGGAAGTAGGTTTAGTTATTTGATTCCGGCTTCTTAGCAACCAACGTCCAAGTTTTAGATTTGATGACGTTCTCCAAATATGTACGGAACTTCTTTAGTCCATCCGGGTATCCGTAACGCATTTTAATTGCTTTGTACTCGTCAGACATCGTTGCGCCAATCATCGTTGTTGGGAGATCAGTAACACCATTCTTATCGTATTTGGTTTTCATCGTATCTAAACCAAATAACTTCGCTTGAGAAGAGATCTCAGCTAGTTCCTCAGTAGTGAATATCGTTGAATAGGTGCCTAAGCTATCCACAAAGTTGATTCCTTCATAGGTAGCATTTCCACTTTGATAAATGGCCATTTTAAAAATCGGACATCTTCCAAAGCAAGCTCCTCTTTCTAATATTGCGAATAAGGTTGCTGGAGAGTCCTGTACCTCAGTTGAATCGGAGCCAAAATCGAACTCACCCTCAAGATCAGAGAATGCGTCATTTACAAAAGTAGAGTCAGAATTTTCCGTGGATAAAGTCTCCATGTGTTCTTCTGCAGCCTTTACACGATGCCTGTTTTTGCAGGAAACCGATACGGCTAGAACCAATATTGAAAATATGACTAGATAACGCTTCATACGGCTGAAGGTACAAATGTCTTGCCAATTTTTAACTACCGCTTTTGTTTCGCTTGCTGTTGCTTTGCAGCTTCTGCTAGTCTAGCCTGAAATTTAGACTGCTTTTTAGGTTTCGTAGAAGCTTCAGCCATTTTAAGTCTAAGCTTATCTTCATTGATGAAGTACTTCTTAACCATCCACATTAGTCCCATGTTCATTAAGTTACCACACAAGTAGTATAATGAAAGACCTGCGCCAAAGTTGTTGAAGAAGAACAACATCATAATTGGGAACAAGTACATGATGATTTTCATGTTCGGCATTCCTGGTTGACTAGCTTGCATTTGCCCACTGTTCATCCTGGTATAGAAGATCGTTGAGATACACATCAATAGCGTAAATAAACTAATGTGATCACCATAAAAAGGAATCTCAAATCCAAAGTCGAAAATTGAATCAAAAGCAGATAAATCTTCTGCCCATAAAAATGACTGCTGTCTCAAGTCCATGCTTGACGGGAAGAAACGGAATGCCGCAAATAAAATTGGCATTTGAATAAGCATCGGTATACATCCGGCCATCGGACTGGCGCCCGATTTCTTATACAGGGCCATCGTCTCCTGTTGCTTTTTCATAGCATCCGCCTTGTCTGGATACTTCTCGTTGATTTTAGTAATCTCTGGCTTCAAGATTCTCATCTTGGCACTAGACTTATAATTCTTGTACGTTAATGGAAGAATAACAACCTTAATGATCAATGTCATTAAGATGATAATTAGACCGTAGCTCCAACCGGTACTTTGTAGCGTGTTAAAAATTGGAATAATAAACCATTTGTTAACTACTCTAAAAATAGAAGGTCCAAGGTTTACAATATCCTCCGCTTCCATGTTAAGCTTAGTTAGCTCCTCCATGTCATTAGGGCCAAAGTACATTTTTAACGGTATGGTTGTTCTTGAACCGATGGCCGTGTTAAAACTTACGTCTGCTGTATATTGCTCCGTATATTTTTTACTGTTATCCTGAATAACTTCAATCTCAGTATCGTCTTTTTCAAATCCACCTTCTGTATAAAGAATTGAAGAGAAGTAATTGTGCTTGAACGCGATCCATTCAACGTTGGCATCAAATTCATTGTAAGAGTCTGAAGCGGTTTCGCCAATGTAGTCTCTAGAATCTCCTTCTTCCTTAAAGAAGATTCCGCAAATGTTTCGCTCTTGCGTCACAAGTTTCTCAGTTGACAAACCTTTCATCTGCCATTTGAAACTTACATTGTTGTTGGCCAAATCTTGGTCAATTCCAATAAGGTTAACATCGTAGTTTAATACATAGCCTTCATCTAAATGGTAATGAAACTCAATGTACTTCTCCGGATCATCAGTTGGCGCACGAAGTTTAATGCTACTCGATGTAGATTCAGCCATGACAAAGTTAAGGTCCTTCGTGTTCAAGAAATCCTTAGTGCTTGAAGGTGAGATTCTTAAGTTTTGACTGGTAGAATCTTGATCAAATAATTGGATGCTACGGTCGTTAATGTTTTCCGCGTCAGGAATTGAATCTGTATAATCCTGGTAAGACAAAAAGCCTCTTACATTTGCCTGAGCGATCTGCCCACCTTTCGAAGATATTTTAAGCTTTAGCTTGTCATTCTCCAAATAGAAATATTCTTCTTCTGCTACTTCTGCGGCTTTAGCGAAAATTCCATATTGAGAGTTTATTCTTTCAGCAAGATTGCTTTGATATTTCTGTTCTTGATCTGCTTTGTACAGCGAATCGTAGATTGCTTTAAACTCAAGACTGTCTTCAATTGGATCAAGATCTGGGTTAGCCGCTACTGTTAGCTTGTAACTCTGATTTGTTGTGTCCATTTGGTCTGGCAATGCAGCCAACGTGGTCAGTGCTTCAATTTTAGCTGCGTTTGTCGCAAGGGTATCCAGTACTGGTTTTCCAGTAATAGAATCCATGATCATTGCTCCTGTAGAGTCTGTTTTGAATTTTTGGCTGGTATCAACCAAAGATTCAATTCTAGCTAATGAATCTTTTACATGAGCCTCTTTTCTTTTGTCAAGAATTTCTTGCTGAGCCTCTTCGTATTTTTTGACGTCTTCTTCTGAAGGTTGATTAAATACGTTGAACCCAATCAGGACCCCAACTATAATTACTAAACCTATTATTGTTTTCTTATCCATTATTTCTTCTGAATATAAGTGGGCAAAGATAGTTTTTTATACAACCTAAAGAAGTGATGACTTGTGTTAAATTCTCATAATAATTGAGAACAGAGATTTAAGCCTGAAAAGTAACTACCATCAGCTATAGGAAACAAAGAAAATAGAAACATGTTCGTTTATTGAACCAGTTTTTTTTCTTGAACTGTTGCGTTAACAAAAGCATTGAAAATCGGATGTGGATTTGCCACCGTAGATTTATATTCTGGATGAAATTGAACACCAACAAACCACGGGTGATCAGGAATTTCAACAATTTCCACTAATCCAGCCTCTGGGTTCATTCCCGTAGCCATCATCCCTGCATTTTCATATTCACCAAGGTATTCGTTGTTAAATTCAAATCGGTGACGATGTCTTTCAGTAATGTCTTTTTGCCCGTAAGCATTAAACATAAGAGAGCCCTCGGTTAATTCGCATGGGTACGAACCAAGTCTCATGGTTCCTCCTTTTTCAGTAACCTCTTTCTGCTCTTCCATTAAATGAATCACTGGATTTGAGGTTTCTGAATCAATCTCAACTGTATGCGCATCTTTGTGACCAAGAACGTTTCTTGCAAATTCAATTACAGCACATTGCATACCTAGACATATTCCTAAAAACGGAATTTGATATTCTCTTGCATGCTTAACTGCACAAATTTTACCTTCTATTCCTCTTGATCCAAATCCTGGAGCTACTAGAATTCCAGCTAGTCCGTCCAGCATAACACCAACGTTCTCTTCGGTTAGTTTTTCCGAGTGAATCCATCGAACTTCGATTTCAACTTGGTTCGCTGCACCCGCATGAATAAAGGATTCAGTAATGGATTTATAAGAGTCTTTCAGCTCCACATACTTTCCAACTAGTCCAATTAATACTTTTTGTTTAGGATTAGACCATTTGTCAAGAAACGAATTCCAATGAGCAAGATCTGGAGGAGTAGGAGACGGGATGTTTAGCTTTCTAAGCACAACTTCATCCAATCTTTCCCCTTTCATTAAGATTGGAACTTCATAAATAGACTTAGCATCTATAGATTCAATTACGGCATCGCGATCAACATTACAGAATCTTGCAATTTTGTCTCTTAGATCTCTATTTAAATGATGTTCGGTTCTACAAACTAATATGTCTGGCTGTATTCCGTACTCTAATAATGTTTTAACCGAATGCTGCGTGGGTTTGGTTTTAAGCTCACCTGAAGCAGATAAATAAGGAACCAAGGTCAAATGGATGAACATTGCATCTTCTGCTAATTCCCATTTTAACTGTCTACAAGATTCAACGTATGGAAGTGATTCGATATCACCAACTGTTCCACCTATTTCTGTAATAACGAAATCATAATCTCCGGTTTTGCCTAGGATCTGAATTCGTTCTTTAATCTCATTGGTAATGTGAGGAATAATCTGAACTGTTTTGCCCAAATATTCTCCTCTACGTTCTTTTTCAATAACGGATTGATAGATTCTTCCAGTGGTAACATTGTTTGCTTGCGAGGTGGGAATATTTAAGAATCGCTCATAATGTCCTAAGTCAAGATCAGTTTCTGCACCATCATCAGTTACGAAACATTCACCATGTTCATATGGGTTCAAAGTTCCTGGATCCACATTTATGTATGGATCTAATTTTTGAATGGTAACAGTAAAGCCTCTGGATTGCAATAACTTAGCGAGAGACGCTGAAATAATTCCTTTACCTAAGGAAGAAGTAACCCCACCGGTTACAAAAACATACTTTGTTGAATTGGACATGGACCCGTTATTTAGTCTTAAATACGGGATGTAAAATTACAGTATTTCTGTTAAATAACCTGAAAGATTTTATGAACATTCGACCAATCGACCGCCTAGAATGTTAATGCCATGCTAATGCTAGGCATAAACGGTAATTGATTGATGATCTCGTTTTTCTCAGGAATAACATAGAATAAGTTCTTTCTGCTGTACACATTTGTAACACCAGCATTAACTTCTAGCTTAGAATGTTCTTTAAACTGAAACGTCTTTTTGATCGTAACATCTAATCGATGATAAGTAGGAAGACGAGAAGAATTAAGATTTCCAAAAATGGTAGTCAGCTCAGCTGAGTTAGCTTGCGTGATGTCTGTTTGCGTTCCATCTTCAAATCCGATTGAATGATAATAACCAGCTCTTGGTGTAAATGGTAATCCACTCCCAAAGTTCCATCTTCCATTGATCTCCCAGCTTTCATCTTTACCAAATTTAAACGCTCCTACAAGGTTGATATTATGTCTTCTATCAAATATCGGTGCGTAAGTTATTATGCCATCCCATCGCTCTACTTTACCTAGGGAATATACAGCCCACAGGTATAAGTTCTTTTTCTTGTATTTGATTACGAAATCAACTCCTTTTGCATCTCCAGTCTCAATAATGAAATCTTTCTTTAATACGTCTGGTCTTAATACGTTGTCAGCATTGTCTTCGAAGATTTTATTTCTATTCAAGTTCGTTACCTGATTGAATCTCTTGTAATAAGCTTCTACGTTCACCGTAATGTTATCTGAAATGTCTACCTCAAACCCCGCAATTGCATGGTTCGCTTTTTGAAGTTTGTGCGTTACATCTTTCACTGTCCCGTCTTCGCTGATAATTTGCTCTTGCAAGTTTTCAGGTCCTGATAAGAAACCATAAAATAAGTTCACTACATCTCTATCAGAGGTTGCAGAAATTAAGTTCTGAGAGTAAACTCCACCAGAAGCTTTTAATCTCACTTTATCACTTAATGCATATTTAACTCCCAATCTTGGCTCTGGAGAAAAGGTTCCTAAAGATGCATACACCTGCGCTCTAAAAGAAGGGTTGAATACCCATAGTCCTTTGTTGATCGTCACATCAACATATCCAGAAAGTTCCGTAGTATTTTGATTTTGGCTAATTTCTCTACCAACTGAATTGAAAAATGAAAATTCAGTAGCAAATCCTGCAACTTCAACACCATACTTAACTTCGTTTTCTCCCATAAAATATTTGAAGTCAAACCCGAAATTAAATCCATTTACTCTACTACTTCTATCATCAAGATTTCCTTCTTCAATCTTAATCTTATAATCAGAGAAAGACATCTTTCCACCAATTAATACTGGAGATCCAGGAGGTACCAGTAACCAGTTCGCTCCAACACCAAAAGTATTCCAGCTTAAGTCAGAAATTCCCTGATATCGAACTTGATCAGTAAAGTTAAACCCGAATAAATTTACATTACTTCCTGATTTACTATCAAATGAAATTTTACCGTATAAATCTGTAAAGTTGAATGGAAGACCGATCGTATCATTTACATAAGAGTATAAAGTTTTTGACGACTGTTCTAAGTAGGAATGTTTTCCAGTTAGGATGTAAGAAATACTTCCATCACCATCTTCAACAGCTTTTTTAATAGGACCTTCCAATAGTAGCTTAGCCATGAATGGCGAAATAGAGGCTCTACCGTGCTGACCACCAGCATCACCATTTCTAGTGGTAATATCCATAATAGAAGAGATTCTTCCTCCATGCTTTGCGCTAAATCCACCTGTGTAAATTTCAGCACCTTCAATAATTTCCGTTTCAAACACCGAGAAGAATCCAATAGAGTGAAAAGGATTGTAAATAGTCATACCATCCAACAATACTTTGTTTTGAACAGGAGAACCACCTCTAACATAAAACTGTCCTCCTTGATCTCCTGTGGAAACAACCCCTGGAGTAACACCTAGGTAAGAAGCGATATCTGGATCTCCACCAGTTGTAGGAATTTGATTAATGTCATCTCGATCAATCTTAATAACTGAAATTCCAACTCTAGTTGTATCCTTTCTTTTTGAACCAACTACATTCACACCGTCTCCAATGACATTGGCGTCCTCTAAATAATATTTTTCAGAATAGGATTTGCCCTTTTTAAAGGTCATCTCAAATTTCATCTCCTTGTGATAAAACTCTTCAATAACTACCGTATATGTTCCTGGCTTAATCTTATCGATTACGAAATATCCTTTATCAGTAGTGGAAAAAGCTTTTAATGGAGAAGTACCTAAGATCTTGATATCCGCGTATTCAATCGCCTTTTTGGTTTTCTTATTATAGACGTGTCCTTTGAAAAGGGCAGTTTGACCAAAAGTGTTTCCAATAATGAAAAGTAATGCAGCTAATGTTATAATTCGTCTCATCAATCTAATTATAGTCGCCAAAAATAGCAATATCGTAAAGGTAGACAGCAATAATTCTAACTTATTGTTGAATACTTAAAAGGTAAAAATACCATTTAACAGGTCACTTAATCTTATTAATATGTAAGGGTGATTGATAATAGAGTGATCGTACCTAAAAACTGAAGGAACGGTTAATGCAAGATTCTGAATACTAATTGCTTTAATATTTCTTCTGTTCCTAAATTCGCAACACCTACGCCTTTTGACTGCAGATCAGCCTCTCGAGTCCATTCGATGATTCCGGCAAGCCTTTTTGGATTGTAAAATTGACTAGCAGCTTTATACTCTTTTAAAAAGAATGGATGCACGCCAATTTCTCTGGCTAGTGCCTGATCATTTCCCTTGTTTTTGGCGAAATGTAGTTTCATCAATTTTTGAAATAAGCCAAAAATTTGAGGAATAATTAAAACAGCCGGATGATTCTTCGGGTTGCTCGCAAAATATTTGATGATCATGTTTGCTTTTAAAACATCCCGCTTGAGCAGAGCGTTTTGAAATTCGAAAATATTATACTCTTTGGAGATTCCAATGTTCTTTTGAATAACGTCAGGTGTGATGCTAGTTCCTTTGTCTAGAATTATTGAGAGCTTGTCTATTTCGCCAGATACCTTAGATAAATCACTTCCTAAATATTCTGAAAGCATAATAGAGGACCTGGAGTCAATCACCAGTCCTTTTGATTTTACATAAGAAGAAATCCAATCTGGAACTTTATAATCTTTTAGCTGATCAGATGTGAAAAGACAATGCTTTGCAAATTGTTTTGAAATTGGTTTTCGGCCATCCAGTTTCCCATATTTATAGCAAAAAACTAGCACCGTTGAGGCTAATGGATTAGCTATGTAATCTTTGAAGTCGTCTAGTTTAGTTTTTAAATGCTGGGCTTCTCTAACAATTACCACCTGCTTTTCGGCCATCATAGGATATCGTTTGGCTGTTGCCAATATATCTTCTGTTGTAGAATCTTTACCGTAGAAAATAGTCTGATTGAAATCTCTTTCGTGTTCCGCTAAGACATTATTCTCGATGTATTTGGCAGCTTCATCAATAAAGTAAGCTTCTTCTCCTTGAAAAAAGTAGATAGGGTGGAAGGTTCCACTCTTTAATTCCTTTATCAGTGAGCCGTAATCCATGAATTAATCGAAACGAAGATGACGTACGGTAGTACTGTTATTGATTAACTCATTAAGAGACTCAATTCCAATTCGAATGTGTTTGTCAACGAAATTTTCCGTCACTAAACGATCGCTTTCATCCGTTTTAACTCCTTCTGGAACCATCGGTTGATCTGATACTAATAATAAAGCTCCGCAAGGAATGTGATTAGAAAATCCGACTGTAAAAATAGTTGCCGTTTCCATGTCAATGGCCATCGCTCTGATGTCTTGCAAGTAGCTTTTAAATTTATCGTCATGCTCCCAAACTCTCCGGTTGGTAGTGTAAACGGTGCCAGTCCAGTAATCCATCTCGTGTTCTCTGACAACGTGAGATACGGCTCTTTGTAAGTTAAATGATGGTAACGCTGGAACCTCAGGAGGGAAATAGTCATTACTTGCTCCTTCACCTCTGATCGCTGCAATTGGTAGAACTACATCTCCAATTTTGCTTCTTTTCTTTAGGCCTCCACATTTACCTAGAAACAAAGCCGCTTTTGGTTCGATCGCGGAGAGTAGATCCATAATGGTTGCTGCGTTTGCGCTGCCCATTCCGAAATTAATGATCGTAATATCTCCGGAAGTAGCATTTTGCATCGCTTTATTAGCTCCTTTGATTTCAACTCCTTCTTGCTCAGCAAAAAGTTTAACATAGTTGCTAAAGTTGGTCAGTAAAATATACTTTCCAAAATCTTTTAATTCGGTACCTGTGTATCGAGGTAACCAATTGTCTACAATTTCTTTTTTGTCCTTCATAAATGTACCTTAGGCGCAAGATGGAAAAATTGAATTTCCCAGAATACGAGTTCAAAGTTAATAGGGATGCTAAAGGAACACAAATTTTCGACATAGTTCGAAAGAAATTTGTGCTTTTAACGCCTGAAGAATGGGTTCGACAACATGCAATTCATTTTCTTCATTTGGAGCGTGGATTCCCTTTAGGCTTGATGGGAGTGGAGAAAGAAATTAAGGTGAATGGCATGAAAAAAAGATTCGATCTCGTGTGCTACAACAATACTGGATTGCCTAACATGATCTGCGAATTTAAAAGACCAACTGTGTCAATAAGTGAGTCGACTTTCAAGCAGGTTGCAAATTATAATTTGGTGTTAAAGGCTCCGCTTGTCTATGTAACAAATGGGCTCAAACATTTTGTTGCGGAAATTAACTTTTCAGACAAAACGCATAATTTTCTGTTAGAAATACCTGACTACAAGTAGTATAATCTGGTTTGTATTCAATTAGCCAGATTGATTATGGGAAAGGATTCCCACATTTATCAAATTCAAGTGGGTAGAACGCCTTCTGAGTTGGGGTATTTTCTTATTTTAGGCGCCTAAAATTTATTTTATTTCTATGAAGTTATCAGGGATCATTTCAATATCAGGAAAACCCGGATTGTTTAAAGTGCTGTCAAGCAACAGGAATAGTCTAGTAGTTGAGTCTTTAATAGACGGGAAAAAGACTACTGCTTTACCAACCCACAGAATTAGTGCGCTAGAAGATATCGCTATCTATACAGAAGATGCAGACGTTCCTTTGAAGGATGTGTATCGTACCATTTACGAAAAAGAAAGCGGTGGACCAGCTCCAAATCATAAAGGAAATATGGCTGAATTGAAGTCTTATTTATTGGAGATCCTTCCAGATTATGATGAAGACCGTGTTTATAATTCTGACATCAAGAAATTGTACCAATGGTATAACGTATTGCATAAAGCTGATGCGTTAACTTTGGAGTCTGATGAAGAGGATGCTGAAGAAGCTAAAGAAGCTATAGTTGCTTCATCTGAAGAGGAATAACGCCAAACAACTCGAATGAATTCAAGTCTCACTATACCTAGTAAACCTGCTCGAAAGTTTTTACCAGAAAACTTGATCATCGATGATTGGAGTAAACTCGAATCATTTTTTGATGATTTAAAAAACCGTTCAATCAATTCTAAAGACGAATTGGATAAATGGCTATCAGATCGAAGTGAGTTAGAGGCTGTGTTGGAAGAAGATGCTGGATGGAGATACATTAAAATGACTATCGACACTACAGATAAGGATTTATCTGATGCATACAATTTCTTCGTTACTGAGATTCATCCGAAAACGGCACCGTACGATGACTTGTATAATAAGAAGTTAGTAGGGTCAGACTTCATTAATACCTTTACTGGGCAAGCTTTTGAAATCTACGTTCGAGGAATTAGAAAAGCGATTGAATTATTCAGAGAGGCAAATATTGATTTATCAGCGAAAGCTACTCAGGAAGCTCAAGTTTATGGAATGACATCAGGAGCTCAGACGATTGAGTTGGCTGGTGAAACAGTGACGATGCAACAAGCATCGAAAGAGTTGAAAAGTGTTGATCGAGCTCACCGAAAAGAGGTGTTCGAAACGATGATCAGCAGACGTCTGGAAGACACGGACAAATTTAATGAGCTATTTGATCGACTGCGAGATTTGAGAACTGAAATGGCTAGTAATGCTGGGTTTGATAACTACAGAGATTACAAGTTTGAATCAATGGGTCGGTTTGACTATTCGATTCAGGACTGTTTTGATTTCCATGATAGCATCGCTCAGGAGATAGTGCCGATTTTAAAAGGATTTCAGCAAGAAAGAAAAGATTTATTAGGCTTTGATTTAAAGCCTTATGACATGGAAGTTGATCCAACAGGAAAAGCTCCATTAAAGCCATTTGAAACTGGCGAAGAGTTGCTAGAGAAATCGATCCAACTTTTCTATAAACTTCATCCATACTTTGGTGAATGCCTTGATACGATGAAGGAGATGGGTCACTTAGACTTAGTTTCAAAACAAGGTAAATCACCTGGTGGATATAATTATCCGCTTTATGAAATTGGAGTTCCTTTCATTTTCATGAATGCGGTTGGAACTCAAAGAGATTTGATTACGATGGTTCATGAAGGTGGCCATGCGGTTCATAGTTTCTTAAGTCGTGAACTAAAATTAACTTCATTCAAGAGTTTACCAAGTGAAGTAGCTGAGTTGGCTTCCATGAGTATGGAGTTAATCTCTATGGATCACTGGGACATTTTTTACAGCGATGAATCGGAGTTGAAAAGAGCGAAAAAAGACCAGCTCGAAACCTTACTGAAAATTCTTCCGTGGGTTGCAATTGTAGACAAGTTTCAACATTGGTTGTACACCAATCCCACTCATAGTGCTGAGGATCGTTCGGCTAAATGGAGTGAGATTAATGAATCAATGTCAGGAGGGTTAGTTGACTGGTCAGAATATCCAGATGCAAAAGCGAACAGATGGCATCAACAACTTCATATTTTTGAAGTTCCGTTTTACTACATCGAATATGGGATGGCCCAATTGGGAGCTATTGCCGTTTGGAGAAATTATAAGGAGAATCCAGAATTGGCGATTCAACAATACATGGATGCCCTTAAATTAGGATATACTAAGTCGATTCCAGAAATCTATGAGACTGCAGGAATCAAATTTGATTTCTCTCGAGAGTATGTGAAGGAATTAGCTGATTTTGTTAGAGCTGAATTAGAACTTCTCGATTAATAAGTCTAAATAATATTTACTTCTCTTTCTAGTTCAATGCCGTATTTGGCTTTGATCGATGCTACAATTTCTGTGCTTAAATCAAATATTTGGCTTCCAGTTGCAGCTCCATAATTGACCAATACTAAAGCCTGATTTTTGTGAACTCCAAAGTCTCCATCTGTATAACCTTTCCATCCTGCTTGATCTATTAGCCAGCCAGCCGCAACTTTGGTATGATTTGCACCTGCAGGATAATGAGCAATATCTGGATGGTTTTTCAGAATTTGGGCAAAATCTGAATTTGAGATCACTGGATTTTTAAAGAAGCTTCCGGAATTTCCAATTTCAGCCGGGTCAGGAAGTTTTGACGATCTAATTGCGATAACAGCGTCACTTACATTTTTTATGGTCGGTGATTCGATTCCCATTAATTGAAGTTGAGCGTCAATTGCACCGTAAGAAGTATTTACATCGTGCTTCTTATTTAGTCGATAAACTACCGAAGTGATAATGTACTCACCTTTTAATGCCCTTTTGAATATGCTCTCTCGATATCCGAATTCGCAATCCGCTAATTCAAAAGCCTCCACTTCGAGTGTGCCAATATTCATTGCCTCTAAGTATTCAAAACGATCTTTTATTTCGACACCATATGCTCCGATGTTTTGCATTGGACTAGCTCCAACACATCCCGGGATAAGCGACAAGTTTTCAATTCCAGCCCAGCCTTGATCGATGCAGTGAAGTACAAATTGATGCCAGTTTTCTCCAGCCCCGGCTCGAACGTAAAAGTGATCTTCATCCTCATCGATTAACTCGATTCCAAACAGTTCATTTTTTAATACAACTCCATCGTAATCTTTGGTGAGTAGAATGTTGCTTCCTCCTCCTAATATCAAACGTTCTTCCTTAAGGATCTCTGCATTAGATAATAGTTGAGTCAAGTCATCAATGGTTTGGAAGCAGGCAAAAAGTTTAGCCTTAGCGTCTATACCAAAAGTGTTGAAAGCCTTTAAAGATTTATTCTTTTCGATGAGCATGATACAAATGTAATCACCAGTTGATATATCCAACATCAGGTCTTAAGCAAGAATCAACAGCAATAATTGAATAACTATGCAGTTACTAGGCATGTTAAAAGAGAGCATTATCTTCGCGATGCCCATGGCTAATAAAAGAGTTATAGTTTCGGTTACGAATGATCTAGTTACAGATCAGCGGGTGCATAAAGTATGCACATACCTTCATGATAAAGGGTGTGATGTTACTTTGGTTGGGAGAAAATTAAAATCTAGCGCACCCTTAAATAGAGATTATAAGACGAAAAGAATGCGCTTGCTTTTTGCCAAAGGGGCCTTGTTTTATGCAGAATATAATAAGCGTCTTTTCTTTTACTTATTATTTAAAAAAGCCGATGTTCTTTTGGCGAATGACCTTGATACGCTTTTAGCGAATAAAACTGCTTCAAGATTTAAGTCTTGTGAGTTGGTGTACGATTCACATGAGTTTTTTACCGAAGTTCCAGAGCTAGTCAACAGGCCTAAAGTCCAAAAAATTTGGGAAAGAATCGAGCGAAGGATATTTCCAAAACTGAAACATATATATACGGTCAATAATAGTATTGCCGGTTTATATAAGGATCGTTACAACAAGGAAATTAAAGTGGTAAGGAACGTGTCAAGGCGATATCAACCAACCAATGTGCCAACTAAAGAAGAGCTAGGATTGCCAGTGGATAAGCGGATTATCATTTTACAGGGCGCTGGAATTAATATTGATCGTGGTTCAGAAGAATTATTGGAAGCCATGAATCATTTGTCAAATTTTCATTTACTCATTGTAGGGGCAGGGGATGTAGTTCCGTTACTTAAGGATAAGGCCAAAGGCAGAACAGACGTTACTTTCATAGGAAGGAAAAACTATGAATCCATGATGGAGTACACGGCTAATGCGGACATTGGAGTGTCATTAGATAAGGACACAAACATGAACTATAGGTACAGTCTCCCCAATAAAATTTTCGATTACATCCATGCTGGAGTTCCGGTTCTCGTGTCGAATCTAGTTGAAGTAAGGAGCATTATTGACCATTATCAAGTTGGTTCCGTAATACCATCACATGATCCGGAGCAAATAGCAGAATCAATACGGACGTTCTTCCTTGGTTTGGATCAAGATGACTTGTCAAAGAAGTTAGCTGCTGCCGCAAATGAATTAAACTGGGATAATGAAACGAAGGTTTTGGATTCCATTTATGATCCGATTTTAAATTCTTAACCTTATTTTTGCTGTAGATGTACGAGAAGGCTAAAAAAGCAGCAAAAAAAGTAATCCCTGGAAAGATTCTGAAAAAGAATGAATCATTCATTAGGAGTTTAGTTTCTGCTCGATACAAAGGAGGAAACTACCAATGTAATATCTGTGGCTTTCAAATGTCTAAGTTTATCGTTCTGGAAAACGGAGATAAACTTTGTCCAAGATGTGGCAGCCTTCCTAGAAACAGAAGGCTATATGAGTTCCTTCATGAAGAAATTGGAATAAATGGAAAGTCTATTTTGCATTTCTCACCTTCAAAAGCTATGTCTTCTCGAATTGGAGATTTAGGTTCGGTAGAGTATACGTCAACAGATTTTGAAGGCGACTTTGAAGCTGAAGAGAAGATTGATATAACAGATATTAATAAAGAGGACGGTTCTTACGATATTGTTATTTGCTTTCATGTTCTGGAGCATATTGAAGATGACGAAAAAGCAATGGCTGAACTGTTTAGGATAGTGAAACCGGGAGGAAGATGTCTGGTTCAGACTCCTTTTAAAGATGGGGAGACCTATGAAGATGATTCCATTACTGGCGGAGAGGATAGACTCACTCATTTCGGTCAAGAAAATCATGTGAGAATATATTCCATCGATGGTCTAATGGAGCGATTGATAGTTGCCGGCTTTGAAGTGGTCAAACGACATTTTACATCCACCGATCAGGATGCTCAAGGTTTACTGAAAGATGAACATATATTAATTGCTTCTAAAAGATGATATCAGTTTGTATACCGGTATATAATTTTGATGTTCGGCCATTAGTAAATGAGCTGCTGAATCAGATTGACGGTTTAAACTGTGAACTCATCTTAATTGATGATGCTTCCAACGAATGTGTTTTCTCTCACGATGAATTAGCCTCAAAAACCAAGTTTATAAAGTTGGAAGAAAATGTTGGTCGATCTAAAATTCGAAATCTATTTTTATCAGCATCAACCTGTCCATACCTTTTGTTTTTAGACTGCGATTCATTAATTGAAAAGAAAGACTTTGTGGCTAGTTATATTGCTGCCATAAATGAAGGTGTTACAAAAGTTGTTTGTGGCGGAAGATATTATCCTGATGTGTCGCCTTCTCAAAATCAAATGCTTCGATGGAAATACGGAGTTGAGTCAGAAAGTACTACTGCCAAAGAAAGATTAGCCAATCCATACAAGTCTTTTATGACCAATAATTTCTTGGTCGAGAGATCTGTTTTTGAGAAAATCCGATTTGATGAATCGTTAACTAAATATGGACACGAAGACACGTTGTTTGGATTTGAGCTTAAAAATCATGGCGTCAATATTGATCACATTGAAAACGCCATTCTGAATGGTGAACTTGAGTCAAATCAACTCTATTTGAATAAAACGGAGTTAGGTGTTAAGAATTTGGTGAAGATAATTTGTGCAATGGAAGAACCAGATCAATTTATAGATGAGGTCTATCTGCTAAGTTTTCATCGCGAGGCGAAAGAAAAAGGAAAGATTAAAAACTTCAAAAGGCTCCATTCTATATTTGGTAAACGGATTTTGAAGAAGTTAATCAAAGGAACTGCGTCCGTGAAGCAGTTTAATTTCTATAAATTAATGTTGCTGATTAAGTATTTAGAAATAGAAGAAAAGTCTAAAATCTGAATTCTTCCGCTTGAGCCAGATTGATTTCCATTACTGTCCCGGACTCGGTTTTTAAAGTTCTAGATGGAAATTTATTGATGATATGGTAGTCATGAGTGGCCATCAAAATCGCTTTGCCGGCACTGCTGATCTCGAATAGAAGTTTCATAATCTCATCGCTCGTGATTGGGTCTAGATTTCCAGTTGGCTCATCGGCAAGGATAATGTCAGGATCGTTAATTAAGGCTCTGGCAATTGCAATTCTTTGTTGTTCCCCACCTGACAATTGACTAGGTAATTTGTCGTGTTTGCCTTCAATTCCCACTTTGGTCATAAGTTCGTCAACTTTTAAATTCATTTTTGTTTTGTCTTTCCATCCAGTGGCTTTCATTACAAAAATTAAGTTGTCTTTTATAGATCGATCCATCAACAATTGAAAATCTTGGAACACTATTCCGATCGTTCTTCTTAATTCAGAAATATTATTTCGGCTAATTCCAATGAGGTTAAAATCAACAATTTGGCCTTCGCCATCTTTTAATTTTAGCTCCCCGTAAAGTGTTTTCATTAACGATGTCTTGCCACTTCCTGTACGACCTATCATATATACGAATTCACCTCGATTTACTTCGATGTTTACCTTGTCTAAAATCGTAGTTTTCTCTTGTTTGATGATCGCATCAACGAGTCTAATAATTGAATTTTCGTTCATTGAATTTTTGATTGAATGGAACAACTTCTACATCAAAGGGAATAAATAAATGAAAGTTTGGAACGAAGTTTGAATAAACTTATTGACAAAATAAATTGAATTTGTTTACGTTTCAATGAACAGATTCGAAATCGCTGAATTTGAAAAAGGCTAATTAAATGTCTCTTCGCTAACAGCACCGAGTTAATAAATAAACTCGACCTCTACAGACCAAACGCGCGCCCTTACTAATTTTATCCTGTTCCTATGTTGGGATCAGTATATCGTTCTAGTTGATTGATGATGAAGTTAGTTGTTCAAATATCGTTTTGTTTTCTGTTGCTCAGCACCACTGCTGTGGCGCAACAGACTAAAGTCTATACTGATAAATACGTTCAGTTTAAAGACGGTATGGAACTTTATGACAAGTTTCAATATCAAGCAGCCCAAAAGAAATTTAATGAGATAATCGACAAAGTTGAGAGTCCTCAAGATGAAATTCGAATAGATGCAGAGTACTATTCTGCCATTTGCGCATTGGAATTATACAATTTGGATGCAGAATATCTACTAAACAAATTTGTTTACGATCATCCAGATAACGTTCGAACCAAAACTGTTTTCTTCAATTTAGGCACGCACCATTATCGAAGAAAAAGATATCATGCGGTGATTAAGTATTTCGAGAAGGTAGATAAGTATGAACTTTCTTATGATCAGCGAATGGAGTATCATTTCAAGCTTGGTTATTCAGCTTTTAAAGCGAAAGACTTTGATAAAGCTCGAGATAATTTCTTGGAAGTAAAAGATCAAGAAACAGAGTACAAAACTCCGGCTAGATATTATTATGCGCACATAGCCTATGCGAACAACCAAAATCAATTGGCACTGGAAGGGTTTAGATCAATTGATAAGGATCCGAATTTTAAAGCAATTGTGCCGTATTACATTGGTCAGATTCTTTATCGACAGAAAAAATATAAAGAAGTAACGGAGTACGGACCGGCACATTATTCAGGAATTTCGAAAAAAAGGAAATCTGAATTTGCCCATATTATTGGTGACTCCTACTATAGGATGGGTCAGTACACTGATGCAATTCCGTATTTAGAAGAGTACAATAGTTTTGAGCGTTCTACCAGAGAGGACAATTATCAAATGGGATATACCTATTACAAGACGAAAGACTATCCTAATGCAATCAAGTATTTAAGTAAGGTGAAGTCTGAGCGAGATTCTTTAGCGCAAATCGCTTTTTATCAATTGGGTGATGCATACATTAAAAACGATCAAAAAGATTACGCACGAAACGCGTTTAAAGCTGCATCGCAATTACCATTCGACAGGGAAGTGGAAGAAGAAGCACTTTGGTCTTATGCGAAGTTAGCGTACGAATTATCTTATAATCCGTACGATGAAGCAATTGACGCTTTTCACAAATACATCGATACCTATCCGAAAAGTCATCGAGTTGATGAAGCTTACGAGTTTTTATTAAACGTTTACACGACAACAAAGAACTATGAAGCTGCGCTAGAGTCCATTTCTAGAATTAAGAACAAGAATGAGAAAATGAAAAAGGCTTTTCAGATTATCTCTTATAACAGAGGTGTTGAGCTTTTTCATAATCGAAAGTATAATGAGGCAATTAAAAGTTTTGATGACTCGAGAATATACAAGGTTGATAAAATTTTGTCGTCAGGAGCCGTTTATTGGCAAGCTGAATCCAATTTTGGAATGGGCAAATTCACTAAGGCAATTCCAAAATATATCGCGTTTAAATCGGAGCCAGGTGCAATCTTGACAGGTAAGCGAGCTTTAGCAGATTATAATCTTGGTTACTGTTACTTGCGTGGTGAAAATCATTCGGCTTCAATTACCGCATTCAGACAGTTTGTTCAAGGAGCATCGTCTGAGCAAAAAGATCGTAAAGCTGATGCTTTACTTCGAGTAGCGGATAATTACTATTTACTAAAAGAAGATGATAATGCGATTAAAAATTATCAAAAGGCTTTGGATCTGTCCGTACGAAGTGGCGACTATGCTTATTACCAAATGGCAAAAAGCCAAGGGTATAAAAGTGATATGGCAGGAAAGATAAAGTCCTTAACTTATTTATTGGATGGCTATCCTGAGTCCTCCTATCATATTGCCGCAGTTTATGAATTAGGACAAGCTTACCTGGTTCAAAATAATAATGCGAAGGCCTTAACCTACTTTCAAGAGATCGTAGATAATCATCCTGAAAACGGAAAAGCAAAAGATGCCCTTTTCAATGTTGGGGTAATTCATTTTAGAGATAAAAACTATTTAAGAGCGAAAGATGTTTTTAATCAGGTTGTAGATCAATATCCAAAAGCGGAAATCAGAAATGCTGCCATTGTTCAAATGAAAGAGGTTTATAAAGCTCTTGACCAGTTGGATGAATATGTTGCTTGGTTGAAAAGCAAAGGAATTGATGCTTCATTTGAGGAACTAGATAATGAATATTACATCATGGCACTCAATGAATGGGATAAAGATCCAAGAGATTGCTACAAGGTAATCGAGCGTTTCCAAAACTATGTAACTAAGATTCCTAAGCCAAAGCATGAGATGACGGCCTATTTTAGGATTGCATTATGTAATTACAAACTGGAAAATTATGAAAAGGCAGTTATAGCTTATAACAAAGTAACGGTGGGTGCTGCAAATGAATATAAAGAGCAAGCATTAGCTGAATCAGCTGAAATAAACTTCTATAAGTTGAATGATCTTCATGCAGCGCTGAGCGACTACAGTAACTTGGAAAAAGTGGCATTAGAAGGAGCAAATGTCAATAAGTCGTTGATTGGTCAGATGAGGTGTTTCTTTAAGTTAAACAACTTTCAATTTGCGAAAGAATATGCAAGAAAAGTCCTTAACAAAATTCATGATGATGAGGAGTTGACGGTTGAGGCACAATTTGTAGAAGGTATTTCACTTAAAGAACTGAATCAATACTCAGCTGCGTTAATTGCATTGCGAAAAACTACTGAATTAACGAAGAGTGCGCGAGGAGCAGAGGCGAAATATTCGATTGCTGAGATCTTCTTTATCCAAGATAGGTTGGATGATTGTGAAAAGGAAATTCAAGAGTTGGTACAGCAGAAACCAGGATATGATTATTGGTTAGCAAAAGGAATTATTCTACTTGCGGACGTTTACATCAAGAAAGGAGATTACTTCAATGCTAGATACAGTCTGGAAAGTGTAATCAATGGCTATAAAGGTGATGACGACATCATCCCAACTGCGCAAGCAAAATTAGGAGAACTAGATGCGCTTGAAAACCAAGGGAAAAGTATTGAAGAGGAAGATGAATCTGAGGAAATAGATCTCGGAGGCGAAGAAGGGAAAGGTTTAGATGATGATGGTAATAAACCAAATGAAGAAAAGGAGGATAACAATGAATAGGTTATTAATTATAGGTCTGATTCTTAGTTGTGTTTCATTTTCATATGGACAAGCAGATACTGTGGACGCTGGAAGTTCGGTAGTTGTTACTGGAACTGGTACAAGGACTATCGTTACTCCAACTAAAATATCAGAATTACCTGATGTTGTTGAGAATGATCAGCCAAAGCCACTGGTGAAGTATACAGTCGTTACCAAGAAGATTGATGTAAGCTTTGAACCTAAGCCAATTGCTCCGGCTAATTTAAAAGTAGCCGAACCCCTAGAGAAACTTTATGCAGGGTACTTGAAAGCGGGCATGGGTAATTACCTAATGCCGAAAGTTGACTTTTATTATGGAAGTACTAGGTCTAGGAAAAACAATTGGGGAATCCGATTAAATCATTTCTCAGCCGGACAAGGGCCAGACGATGTTGGCTTTTCAGGATTTAGTGAGAATGAAGCGCAGTTCAATTACAAGCATTTTCTGGCGCATCATACGTTAAAATTTGACGTGGGGTATAAAAGAGACGTGAACTATTTCTACGGATTTGATTTAACTGATTCGTTATTCGCAAATTTCAAAGACGCAAAAGACAAGATTAAAGCGATCAATAATTTGATTCAGTTTAGTGCTGAGTTGGAAAGTCAGTATAAAGATTCGTCAATGGTTAACCATGTGGTTGGATTGGATTACTATCACTTAAAAGGAAATTTTTCAAATAGAGAAAATCAATTTGTATTAGACGGAACGGTGCAGAAATACTTTGGAAAGGAGCTAGGGAAACTGGATTTTGCTTTAGACTACAATGATTACTCTTATCAGAAATTCGAAGATTTAGATACAAATCAGTTGGTGTCGTCTCTTTCTACTGCGAACTTCAATACGCTGCAAAATAACGTGTTGTTCAAGTTGAATCCTTCTATCAATTCGTTAAGAGGTAATTTTAAGGCAAGAATTGGAGCATCATTGCAGGTAGATTCAAGATTAGGAACTGTGCATGTATTTCCAGATGTAGAGGTGAAGTACAGCATGTTTAATGATATGTTTATTCCTTATATAGGAGCTACCGGAAACGTTCAGCGAAATTCTTACCGATCATTTTTTGAAGAGAACCCATTCGTTTCAAGCGGGTTTGAGTTGAGAAATACAGTACAACGATACGAAGTATATGGAGGAATTAGAGGTTCGTTTAGTTCTACCATGTCATTTAACTTAACGATGTCTCAAGGAAAGTATTCGAACATGCCATTGTTTTTTAGTGATACCACTATATCATCACAAAATAAATTCGGAGTTCTATACGATGATGCTAGTATTGTAAAAGTTGGCGGTCAGCTTAGTTACCGTAAACTAGAGAAGCTTAAAGTCTACGTAAGAGGAGATTACACGTCATATAAGATGACCAATGAAGCATTTGCGTGGCATTTACCATCAGTTAAAGTCTCAGTTGGTGGTGTTTATGATTTAGCCGATAAACTTATCGTTAAAGCGGATTTATTCTTTATTGGTGGTCGGAAAGCTAAATCGTTAGTTCCTGTAACTGGAGTAGAGGCAATTGAGCAAATAGAAGAAAGTGTTGTTACTGGAACTTACTATCCGGTTGATATGAAAGCAATTTTTGATGCGAACTTAGGCGTTGAGTATAGATTGACGGATAAAGTATCAGCATTTATAAATGTGAATAACCTTACTACCAAGAAGTATCAAGAGTGGCTCAGGTTCCCAACTCAAAGCATTAATGTAATGTTTGGAGGTACCGTTAGGTTTTAGTCTTTAAATCGTCTTATTTCGGCTCAAATGTGTCTTCTTTCTTGCGTTCAAATAAAAACTAGTCTTTTCGTCTGATTTTTTCTAAAATCAAGGAATAGTAACGTGCTGTTAAAATGTCTTGTAATTCAGCGTTTTATGGGCATTTTCTCCTTCTAATTTTGATTCCGAAAAAAGGCTATGTTAATAACCCTATTCGATGTTAATAACCGCTAGTAATTAAAGGTCTTTCGGGTAGTGTTAAGAGTTGCCGAATGTTATCTTTGTTAGGATAGAAAACACGAGATTATTAGTATGAGCGAAGAAGAAAAAAAACCAGGTTATTCGGCAGATAGTATTCAGGCCCTTGAGGGAATGGAACATGTTAGAATGCGTCCTTCAATGTATATTGGAGATGTAGGAGTTAGAGGACTTCATCATTTGGTTTATGAAGTAGTTGATAACTCAATTGATGAGGCATTGGCTGGACATTGTGACAAGATTACAGTAGTTATAACCAAAGAAAATGGTGTGCACGTGCAAGATGATGGACGTGGAATACCTGTCGATCTCCACAAGAAAGAAGGAGTTTCTGCATTAGAGGTTGTAATGACTAAGATTGGTGCTGGTGGTAAATTCGATAAAGATTCTTATAAAGTATCTGGTGGACTTCACGGAGTTGGTGTGTCTGTTGTAAATGCTCTATCTATTAACCTTAAGGCAATTGTCTATAGAGATGGAAAAGAATATCAACAAGAATATTCAAGAGGAAAGACGAGCTATCCTGTAAAGGAAGTAGGAACGTCTGACATCAGAGGAACGAGAGTTGAATTTCTTCCAGATCCAGAAATATTTGATTCGCTGGAATACAATTATGATACGTTAGCAACTCGAATGAGAGAACTTTCTTATCTAAACAAAGGAATTACAATCATCTTAACAGATGAAAGAGAGCAAGATGCTGAAGGAAATGATCTTTCTGAAACTTTCCATTCTGAAGTTGGTCTTTCTGAGTTCATTACTTACTTGGATGGAACTAGAGAAAGGCTGATAGAAGAAGTGATCAGCATGGAAGGTGAGAAGAACGGGATACCTGTAGAGGTAGCGATGGTGTACAACACTTCGTATTCTGAAAACATTCACGCTTACGTAAACAACATTAATACACATGAAGGTGGAACTCACCTTTCTGGGTTTAGACGTGGACTAACAAACACCTTAAAGAAGTATGCGGAAGCATCAGGGATGTTAGATAAATTGAAATTCGAGATTGCTGGTGATGATTTCCGAGAAGGATTGACTGCTATTGTTTCGGTAAAGGTTCAAGAACCACAATTTGAAGGTCAAACTAAAACGAAATTAGGAAACAGAGAAGTAACTGCACCTGTTAGTCAGGCGGTTAGTGAAATGCTTTCAGATTACCTAGAAGAGCATCCGAATGATGCGAAGACCATTGTTCAAAAGGTTATTCTGGCAGCCCAGGCGAGACATGCAGCTCGTAAAGCTCGTGAAATGGTTCAGCGTAAAAACGTTTTAACTGGATCAGGTCTTCCTGGGAAATTAGCCGATTGCGCTTCTAAAGATGCAGCAGAATGCGAAATATACCTAGTTGAGGGAGATTCTGCAGGTGGAACAGCTAAGCAAGGAAGAGATAGACATTTTCAAGCAATTATGCCGCTTAGAGGTAAAATTTTAAATGTCGAGAAGGCAATGCACCATAAGATCTTTGAAAACGAAGAGATTAAAAACATTTATACTGCTCTTGGTGTAAGAGTTGGAACTGAAGAAGATGCGAAAGCATTGAACATGGAGAAATTGAGATATCACAAAGTAATCATCATGTGTGATGCCGATGTTGATGGTTCTCATATCCAAACGTTGATAATGACATTCTTCTTCCGACACATGAAAGAATTAATTGAAAGCGGATACTTGTACATCGCAACACCACCACTTTATTTGGTGAAAAAAGGCGCTAAACAATCTTATGCGTGGGATGATGATCAGCGAGATCGATTAGTTCAAGAGTATAAAGGGTCAGGTGCTGAATCAAGCGTAGGTATCCAGAGATATAAAGGTCTTGGTGAGATGAATGCAAATCAGTTGTGGGAAACTACAATGGAGCCGCAAAACAGAACGCTTAGACAAGTTACTATCGAAAATGGGATGGAGGCTGATAGAATCTTCTCAATGCTCATGGGAGATGAAGTGCCACCGCGTAGAGACTTCATTGAAAGAAACGCTAAGTATGCAAATGTAGATGCATAGATAACTTACTTTATCAAACAAAAAGCCTGCTAGTATATACTAGCAGGCTTTTTTAATGCTTAATTTTTGGAAAGAGATACCTGATCTATTTTAGAATCGTTACGTGTCCTTTAAACTCGTACTTATCACCTTTGTATAAGTCTTTGGCGAATAGTCTCCAGACATAAACTCCTGAAGGAACAGGTGTACCTGTTTTAAAGTTTCCATCCCATCCAGTTGCAAAACTGTCGGTAGACCATAACATTGTTCCCCATCGGTCAAATATCATGAATTCAAAGCCGTCAGGATCAATCATGTCACCTTCCGCTTTAAATACATCGTTAATACCGTCTCCGTTCGGGCTAAATGCATTAGGAACGTATAACGTGAATATTCCGTTAATAATTAAGGTAAATGTAGTGTCATGAGAACATCCAGCATCGTTAAACGCTGTTAACGTAATTGGGTAAGTTCCAGGATTAATATTTGGAAACTCTGCCAAAGGATCAACTAACGTAGAAGTAGTCGGATCAGTGTTGGCTCCAAAATCCCATAGGTATGTTGTCGCATCAGCACTCATGTTTGTAAACTGAATTAAAGTTTGATTTAAATCAGTTGGATTCGGGTTCATCGTAAAGTTTGCTAACGGATAATCATCCGGGCAAATCATACTTGGTTGAACCAAAGTTGCTACACAGCCAGCAGGACTTGTAACTGTTAACGTAACATCGTAACAGATCGGATCTGGATAAGTTGCACCAACAACACCAGTACTGGTAGTAGTTGATCCATTTCCAAAATCCCAAGACACAGATCCAACTGATGCGGGAGGCGTATCATTAGTAAAGTTCACGGTTATAGGGTAACATCCAGAATTAATGTCAGATGAAAAAGCGATCACTGGTTCTGGATTAGCAACAACCGAATCACAAACGATAACGGGTGTTGATTCGCAAGCGTCAGTTACAGTAGCGCAATAAGTAGTACTTACTGCAGGATTATCATTTAATTGAGAACCAGTAGCTCCATTATCCCAAGTAAAGGTATATGGTGCTCCTATTCCACCAGATGCAGTGACATCGTAAACTACTGGGTCACCAGGACAAATAGAATCTGTTCCAGCAATCGTAGCTAAAAGTGGTGGATGTAAACTTATACAAATGGAATCAGTTTGAGATACACAACCAAATGCATCTGTTACAAACATATTATAACAAGTATTTGCAGTTGGATTAACATTATGTGGGGCATTTCCAACTAGACCAGCAGACCAAGTTTCAACAAATGGTCCACCAAGACCGCCTGTTGGGTTAGCCGTTAATACAGCTGTTCCGTTTTCACAGACGATAGAATCATTTGCTAAGTTTAAAACGAAGGGCTGAGCAACATTAATTGTCATAAATGATGAGTCGGAACATCCACCAACTCCAACAACATATGCGTAAACGCCAGAAGGTTGAGTTGCAGGATCGAACATCGCTGTAATTGGGTTCAAAGCAGCGTCAAACCAGTTTCCACCTGGATCAGGACCACCAGGGATTAATGGGAATAAATCAGTGATTACTGCATTTGTACAAAAGTTGATCGTAGTATCATTACCTGCTAAACCAGTAGTAGTAACCGTAATATTAATAGTGTCAGTAGCTGAACAAGCCATGTGCCCAGTTTCCCATCCTTCAACAACATATTGAATTGTACCGCCAATTGTAGCAATTGGATCCGCAATTAATGGATCAGTAAGAGCACCTGGAGGGGTCCAAGAGAAATTATATTGTGGAGCAACGTTACTAACAGAAAGCGTGTTAAACGCCATCCCGATAATAGGAGTGGTTGCCGTAAAGTTCACACCATCTTGGAAAATTATATTTCCATCACAATCTAGAATTTCATAACTCACCTCAGTGTCAAACACCCCGGAAACAGTTACAAAGTCTAAAACTTGCCCATCAGATACAGGAATAGCGGCAGTTGATGTCGATCCAGTATTAAAAGTATACACTCCAATTGAAACTCCATCGGCAAAAACTTCAACACTAAATCCGTTCCAACCATCTCCGAAGGTATCGTACATGTTTATAGTATAGTCACATGTTGGGGGAGCTAAAATTCCTCCAGTTGCTAATGCTTGTAATTGAAGAGGTCCTGGACATACAGTTGTATCATTTCCAGCAAAAACCGTTGGACCTGGATCTACAGTCACAGTCCATGTTGAATCATAAGAACATCCATAATCATCAGTTACAGAGAATGTGTAGTCAAAGGCACCTACCTGTGTTGGAGTAATACATTGTTGATTACAATCTGACGAAGTAGACACAACGAATGATTGCGCTAAGGCATTTCCAGACCAAGAACTAGAATCACACTGATCTCCAATGATCGGAGTAAAAGTAGAAATAGCCGGGTATAAAGAAGGATCGAAATTCACAGAAAAGTCACAAACGAAACCGTCATCAGCTCCCCATAAATCGCAAAACTCTAAGGTCCAAGTTCCGTTAAGCGGACATCCGACTAATCCACTTAATGGATTTAAACTCTCGTAAGTCCCTGGCAAAAGACAATTTCCAAAACCATTGTTTACTGAAGGGATGGTATTTGGAGTTGCTCCAAATTGTGAATTGTCAACCCATGTTCCATTAGTAGCGGTAGGACTGAAGCAATATTGCCAGCAATCACCAGGCTGTAAACTGTCGTTAACGTCAATAGGATCTCCTAAAAATGTTCCTCCACCATTTTGCTGATGGAATATTACGCTTTGTCCATTAGGGCAATAAATAGTACCTACTAAATCACCCATATACGAGTGCTCCATGTTGATACATAAATCTTGTAAATCGTTTACGTTAGACAAAGTTTGACCAGGTGTAAATGCAGAGAAGTCAAGCGTTGCCGCAAAACACTGTCCAACGTCATCCGGAAGATATGTTGCTCCACCTAAACTACTAACTGGCTGACCAGTCCAAGTATTCGGAACAATGTGACCATTTACAGAACCTGTGCTACCTAAAGAACCAGGTTCTCCCATACACACGGATTCACCTAGACAAAGGGTAGTGTCTTGAAAAATATAATTGAAAGTTGGAATTGTTCCTGCTTGAACTACAATGGTTTCAACATTGGTATTTATACATCCATTATCATCAATTACGAACAGATTACTAGAATATTCTCCTGGTCCAGAGTTGTAGGTGTGTGATGTAATTGGGGTATTTAAAGTATCGCTTGTTCCGTCACCATACACATAGATATAGTCAACGATTGTAAATCCAGGAGCTGCAAATGAAGCACTTCCGTCAAAATTTACAGTTTCCCCATCACATATTTTAACAGGATTGTTAGGAACAGTAGGCGCTACCATGTGCACCTCTGGTCTTTGGCAAGGAGTACTACAGGTAATGGTTGCTGCAAAAACACCAGTTCCGGCACTATTTGACGTAAATACTAGTGTTAAACATCCTGAAGTATTTAATGTAGTACAAGAAACAAGAAGTCCAGCAAGACTGTTTCCAGTGTAGACGCCTAGGGAAGGAGCTGCTGTGGAGTTTCCGTCATAAATTGCAAGGTTATCAATGTTGTTGGCAGGAGGGGTTGCCGTATTGGTGTTATCTAAAGCGAAAGAAAGGAAATCTAATGTTATTACATCGCCAGGAATATCAGGGCATATGGTTAATACAAAATATTCTCCATTTTGATATCCGGCTGCTCCAATTCCTCCCGTATCATAGAGGATACCGTTACATGTGGATGCCGTGGCGTCAGACATCAGAACAGTCATTTGACTGAATCCGAAGCTAGAGATGCACGCTGCTAAAACGCACATAAGTAATCTTTTCATCGTGGTACTTGTGTTAGTTACACGAAGAACGGTTAATTATTCAACAGGTTGCCTCGAAAATGTTATTATAACGAAGGTTGATTGGAATCCTACTCTTAAAGGTTTAGGTTTCCTCCGTGACTATTGATAACGTGCTTATTACCTTGATTAAATAAGGTTCCATACGTGTCAATAAATCGAAGTGAAATTTCGAATCCACCTACGCCATTAATTCTTGGGCCTAGGTTAGAGGTGGTATAGTCATACGATAGCCCAACTTCGAAGTCGTTGAACTTCGCTCTTAGGCCTACTATAAACGAATCTTGTAATCTAAATTTAACGTCCAGTCCTAAGTAAGCTTGCTTAACAAAACCAGTATACTTAGTATCTGCCTTTAGGTAGAAATTAAGTCCGCCTCCAATAACGGTTTCAATGAGGGGACCTTGCTTTTGCCAAAGGACAGTTGGAATAAAACCGAAAGGTTTGTCTTCCATTGTGAATAAAGCTGTGGCCGTAGCTACAATTCGCCCGTAAAGCCGATCCTGAATTCCTTGAAAGAATTCTTGCTTGCCTCTAGTAAGGTGAAACAATGCTACTCCACCATCAAACGCAAACCGCTCAATGTTATAAAGGTTGGTTGAAGAAGAAAAATACTTATAAGCAGCTCCTGTAGATAAATCAAAAAATCCTGTTTTGTCCGCAAATCCAACTTCTCCTGATGGCAACGATGAATCATATTGGAAACCATTAAATTGATTATCCCACTGAATGTTTGCTACATCGATTGATTTCTGCATGTATCCACTTTGTATTCCAAGAGAAACTCTTTGTTGACGATCTATGTTAATAATGCCTGATAAAGTCAAGGCTGCGTGAAGTGTACTCATTTGAGAATCACCAGCTTTATCATTGAAAAATGACACGCCAACACCTAACAAGCCACTTTTATGCCTCATTGCCTCATTCAAGATTGGGAAATCCATCGATACATAGGGTGAGCTATATACGTTGCCAAGACCTGGATACTGGGTTCTATAAACAATGTTTGCTCGGTTGTATCCTTTACCCATTCCTGCAAATCCTGGATTTAAAGCCAGAGGTGCTGCTTCAAACTGAGAATAGTGAATATCCTGAGCATTTACCCCCAATGATATCGGGAGTAAAAAGATTATTAGATATTTTTTTAAACTAATCATCTAAACAAAGTTAGATTTCCTTGGAATCTTAGCTCTTCTCCATTTTTAAGAAGCACATCACATTTGTATACAAATACGTCTGAATTCAGTTCTTTACCGTTGTAGATTCCGTCCCAGCCTCTAAGTTGATCTTTCGTTGTGAAAACCATCACACCCCATCTATCAAATACTTGCAAATCCATGAGGGCAATTCCAGTTCCTCGCACTAAGAATAGATCATTATTCCCGTCACCATTTGGAGAGAATCCATTAGGAATAAAAAGCGGAAGATATTCTACAGATACAGTTACTGTATCGTAATTCTTACATCCATTTGCGTCAGTAATTTCAACAATGTAAGTGGTTGTTTCTGCAGGCGTAGCTTGTGGGTCTTCACATGTAAAGCAATCTAAACCTGTTGAAGGACTCCATAAATAGGAGGTACCAGTGGAAGTAGTAAGGAGATCGACATAATTATCAATTGGAATCGTTGTGTCGTTAATTGTATTTACTGGCGGATCAGGATTAACGATAACCGTTGTTGGATACGTATAAGTCTGACATGCCGTAGATGCTTGAATTATTAAAGTAGTATCTCCAGTTGGAAGAAATGTCACAGACGTTCCAACAGATCCATCAGGCCACAGTTGGCTTAAAGCATCATTAACAAATAAGGTAGTTGATTCACCAATACATAAGCTTGTGTCCCCGCCAACACTTGGAAGAACCAATGTGTCTTGAACGGTAACAGTTATTGGAGCTGACGTTTTAGTACATTGAGGGAATCCAGTTAAGGCCATTGTAAATGTGTAGGTGGAAGTGTTAATGCCGGTAAACGCAGTTGTGTCACTATTCGGTGTAGTTAAGTCTGTTGGAGGAGTCCAAGAATAAACAAAGTTGTAATTAGTAGTACAACCAATATTTCCAATTGTTTGCAATCCAGTTAAGGGTGCAGTAATTCCGTCCCCATCGCTAAATATAATTGCGCCTGAGGGGTCAGCTATCGAATAAATTACCTCGCTTGCGAAAGCACCTGCTGCATAGGAGACTTCAAGTAAATCCCCATCATTTACCGCAAAACAAATGGTGTCAAAAGAGCCGGTTGCTAAAGTATGTGTTCCTGAGACGGCCCCATTTAAAAGAATTGTAAGTGCTCCTCCATTCCAGCCATCACCAAATGTATCTTCTAGATATATGCAGTAGCTACATGATGAGATTGGCGGTGCAGCGCCATTGATACCGACTAAATTTAAAGGTTGTCCAGGGCAAATAATAGTATCTGGAGATGCTATTGGATCCATTTCTGGAAGAACAAATACGTCTACTATCGTATCAAAAGTACAACCGTACTCATCAGTGATCTGGAAAGTGTAAAAATAAACTCCGTTACTATCAGGAACAGCATAAGACAGAGAATCTGACACACCAACCACGGTCGGGCTTATCCATTCACCATTGCTAATACCAACGGCATAAAATTCTGAATTTGGATTAATTGCAGGATTAATTGCAATTCCCCATTCGCAGATATAGCCGTTATCCGCTCCAATGTTATCTGTTATTGTAAGGGTCCAGTTTCCATCAATCGGACAACCTACTAGGAGATTAAAGTCATCAAGTGGCTGATAAGCCCCTGGGGTTAAAATTTGATTTCCAGGAGTGACGGTGGAAGGTATCGTATTTCCTGCAACATTTTCTGCGGTCATATTTCCCCAAGCAGCGCCTAAATCAAAACAATATTCCATGCAAGTTCCAGGAGTGGTAGATCCATCATCTAATGCGTCCCCTAAAAATACATTCCCCGGACCAGCACCGTTGTAAGTATCCATAAGTTGGATTACCGTACCGTTAGGACACGTTAGCGTCATATCTAAATCTCCGATGTAAGAATGCTCTATTTCCATACAAACACTTGTTATATCTGTTCCGGCCGCAATAGTTTGAGTTCCGAAACCGCCAATATTAACTGTTGTTGAATAAGATGTTCCACTTCCATCAGGTAAGAATGTAACACCTGAAACAATTCCTCCAGCGCCTATAAAACCAGTGTTAGGATCAGCACCAACCACAGCTGCTGAAACAGTGTTATAACCACCAAGTAATTGCACCGTATCACCATAACAAGTAGTGTCTGGATTAATTGAAATCCCACTAAAGGTAGGCGTAATTCCAGTTCTTACTTTATGGGTTACAGTTTCCATGCATCCATTGGCATCCGTTACTTCTAACGTTATTAAATATCCTTGTTCGCCAGCAAAAGAGTTGCTTGGGTTTGTTCCTGTTGCAGTAGTTCCTTCTCCAAAATTCCAATCGAATGTAGAAGTTGCATCACTTTGTGCATAATTAACTGGATTTACACCATTGTCTGGGTAAGTTCCTGCAACGTTAAATATTACAGTATCTCCCGGGCAAATGTTAGTATAATTAGAATCTGGGCCATACGAAACCAAAGCAGGTGTTGTGGTAATTACAGGTAATATTGGCTGGCAAATTGTTCCGCAAATTATATTGGCGTCCCATCCTGTACCTTCAACTGCACCGTCTGAAACAAAAACTAATGTTAAACATCCGCTAGTGTTCGAAGTAGTAGAAGAAACAGCAACCGGTACGTTTCCATTATTGTAAGTTCCAATTAAAGGAGCTCCAATACTATTTCCGTCATAAATTAATAATTGATCACTTACATCGATGTCCGGTGGAACAACAGAAAAGTCTAAAGTTATTGAGTTACCAGTTCCGTCAGAGCAGATGGTAACCGTGTAGTTTTCGTTCGGTCCATAGTTTCCTCCTGCAGCGTCACTATCTGTAGTGTTACCTGCACATTGAGTAAACGAACCTCCAGCTGAAACGTTTACGGTTTGGGAAAAACCAATGACGCTTAGGGTAAGGGCAAATAGAGTAGCGGTTAATCTGGTAAGCATAGTTAATTTAGTTACACAAATATAACGATTAAACCTTGCTTAACGTTGCTTCATCGATTGATTAAACACATTAAATGTTTAATAGGATCATGATAATAATGAAATTAAGGTCGTGTTTTTACTTGAGAATAGTCACGTGTCCTTTGTATTCATGCTTTTCATTATTCATTGCATTAACAACTTTTAATCGCCATACATAAACATCTTGTTGAACCATTAGACCTTTGTAAGTCCCGTCCCATCCAGTTCCAAGTACTTGAGAGTCGTAAATCAGTTCGCCCCATCTATTGAATATTAAGAACTCATATTGCAATGGATCCGCCCCAATTACTACCGGAGTGAAGACTTCATTGATGTTATCTGCATCTGGTGTAAAGGCATTTGGAACATAAACTAAGAACTCTTCGTCAATTACAACCGTGCTGCATGTGCTGTCTTGACATCCAAAACTTGTGGTCGCCACTAAACATGCTTGATATGAATCTGGGTTATCTGAAGGGAAAGTAAATGTTGGATCAGTATCTGTTGATGTTCCTAAACTTCCACCAATTCCAAACGACCAATCATAGGTGTCAGCTCCAGTTGAAGTATTCGTGAAGTTTATGGTCGGATCTAATACAGACGTTGGCTGAGGTCCAAACAAGAAGGTTGCGGATGGATATGGATAAACACAAATTAAACTTGGATAAGAAATTTGATCCGTACATCCTAAATCTGAAATAACGGTTAAGGTAACATCGTAGCATCCAGGAGCCGTATATGTGTTAGTCACTGTTCCACAGGAAACTGCAGCATTTGCGTCTCCAAAATCCCAGAAACATTGCGATCCAGCTGGTTGACCAATTTCAGTAAAGTTTACAGTTACAGGACTACATCCGTCCACAGTATCAGGAGTAAAATCAACAGTTGGCAAAGGATTTACTGTAATGGTAACAGATGCCGTTGCATCAGGTGTTTCACAACCATCAGAAGCAGTTACCGTATAGGTTGTTGTTACCGCAGGCGACACATTTTGAAGTTGACCAACACCTAATCCATTATCCCAAGTATAAGTATGGTTTCCGTCACCACCATTTGCAAGAGCAGAAATGCTAGCAATATCACCCGGACAAATTCCTTGATCAGACAATGCGATTACTTGTAAAGTTGGGTTAACAGTAATTGTAACACAAACTTGGGCGGGAGCAGGGCAGCCGTTTGCGTCAACAACTCCAACACAATACTGTTGCGTTCCAACTGGCGAAGGTGTAATAGTTGCCGTAGTTTCTCCTGTATCCCATAAGTAAACAAATCCGCCAACTCCACCACCACCGGTAGCCGTTATGGTTGCAGTTCCACCGATACATATAGTAGAATCTGGCGTGGCCGTTAAAGTTACTGCAGGAGGTGCATTAATTGTAGCCGTTGTATCAACTTGACATCCTGACGGATCTTGTCCAGTTATAGTATAGGTTCCTGCACATAATCCGTTAAATGTTGCTGGAGCGGCAAAAGGGCCACCATCAATACTGAATGTTGTAGCAGTTGGTGATGTAACCGCTATGGATCCGTCACATGCTGCTGCACAAGTTTCGTCAGTGGCAATAACGCTTGAGAATGTCACTGAAACAGGAGCTGATATGACCCAGTTAAGCGTATCTACTGAACAACCACTTTGATCGGATACGTTCAATGAATAAGTCCCAACACAAAGGTTTGTTGCGTTTGGAACATTTCCTGCTGCTGACCCTGGAGTCCAGGTATAAGTATATCCACCAGGACCAACTATTCCACCTGCTGGAATTACAATTGCGTTTCCATCACACATTCCATCGCAAGAAGCATCGAATGCTGAGAATGTAATGCTCATTTGAGTAAACGTAATATCCACCTGATCGGCAGCTGTACATCCGCCACCATTGTCTTCCGTCCATGTAAGTGTATAGGTGCCCGCAGTGGTTGCTGTAACAGTTGAAGTTGCAGAGTTTGCTGTTCCAAAAGTAATTCCAGCTGGACCAGTCCATGTTCCAGTTCCTACAGATGCTACTGCCGCTAAATTATAAGTAAGCGCACAAATTGTGTCATCTGTACCGGCATTCGCAGTTGGTAAACCAACAAATGGTCCACCAGAAACAGTTATAGGACATCCGTTTCCATCAACCACATCAAATGACCACATGTCACCATTTTGTAGGCCGTCAATCACAATGTCACCACCATGTGCAGCAGTAGTATTTACAAATGAGGCAGTTGCAGGCAACAGGTTAGAAGCTGTATAGTTTCCACCGAATTGTTCTGGATAACCTCCAGTTAATGTAACTGTGACCGTCCCATTCTGACAATCTGGTACTGCCGGAGTGGCAATAGGACTTAAATAAGTAACCTGTACTGCAGGTCCAACGTCCCAACAATTGGAATTCCATACGGCAGTTGCACCATCCCAAGAATAAACATTCGTTTGAGCATACCAAAGATCTGTATAAGGTCCCCCTGGTAACGTGTTCGCCCATGAAGCGGCATTATTAATATCAGTCATAGTATTTGTTACCGGCAAAAGGCCTACATAACATGGGTCAAGTGGAGGCCAAATTCCTGGAGTAGGAGGACATGAGTAAACCACATACATTAATGCAGGATTGAAAGGATAAAAAGGTCCAGTTCCTAATGGTCCAATATCGTCAGGGTCTACAAAGTCGTTATTGGTTGTAATATCAATTTGATCTCCATCACAAAGAACATAGTTATTTGTACCGTCTCCCGTAATATTGGTTGTAACCGTTCCAGCATCAGCAGAACACCCGCAGTTCATTGTCACCTGACCACCACATGTTGGGTAATCAGAGAAGAAATAACTAATGGTGTAAGGGTTGGCTGTTGGATCTAATCCAGAAACAGACCAGTTTTGAGGACTAGCAGCTGGCAGAATAATATTGGTGTCAATTGTTGAAGTACCATCAAATACTGAAATTGTTAAAGTTCCTGATGAATAGGTAGCATCAAATGTTATATCTCCATTAACGGCTCCACCACCTACAGTACAGAACGACTGGAAGAAAGTAATAACCGGAGGAGTTAAAAACGGTTGCGTGAAGGTACACAGCGGATCTGCGCTGAATACTCCAGTGAAATTACAGTTACCGACACCTTGTGGTAATCCAGTAAAAGTAAATGCGCTTGAACCAGCAGCAAATGGGGCGTTAAATACAACAGTTTGCCCATCACAAGCAGTTACAGTCAACGTTCCAGTAGTTGGAGGGTCAGTATAGTAAACAGTACCTGCTGCATCCCAAACTAAAAATCCACCACCGTCAACATAGCAATTAGTTAATGCGATAGGTAAAGAGTCAATTACACAATTAACACAAGATGGTCCGGCAACTAATGTGAAGTCAGCAGAGGAAACACAACCATTATTATCTGTAACAGTTACGGTATATGTTCCTGGTGCTAAGTTGCTAATTGTGCTTGTACCATTCTGGTTAAGATCTGTTTGCAAAGTTGCACCACCTGCATCTGTCCAAACATAATCCCAAGGATTATCAGTACCAATGGCAGTTGCAGTGATAGATCCATTATTATCTCCCAAGCAAATTTCTTGAACTCCGGCCATAGTAGGTGGAGCACAACAAGCAAGCGAAGAACTAAAAATGTAATCAGGATCGGTACTGCATCCTAGATTAGACCAGCTTCCTACTTCTCCATCACCAAGTGTGTTTATAACAAGCCCGAGGTCAGCGCCATTGGCTAATGGCGGACAACTACCTGCATTTATTGTCCAGCAAAATTGCCAGTTCAAACCTGCGCCTTGACAGTTATCACCAAAATTATTCCCAGGATCGCCATCTCCGCCAATATCATAGTAAAATCCAGCACCTTCTGTATTACCGTTTGCGGAACTTGTTATACTATTGAACCAACCAAACGTTCCAAGACCATCGCAACTCGCAGCAGGAACTAGTCCTCCTAACGATGCCACGTCCCAACCAGCACCGAAGTTAATTTCAATACCGTGAAACCAGTTTGTATTCGTTTGTTGCCATTCAGTAACCGTATAACAAAATGTAACGGCAGTTCCAGCTAAGAAAGTTCCGTTAGTCGGAGCAGGAGATACAGTTAAATTAGAGGATACTAGACAATCAGTACATCCAATATTATTTACTAAGTCTAACGTAAAGTTTCCAGTGTCAAATTCATCTTGACCACTTATTTGCAAGTAGTAAACAGTACCTGGAATTAATTGATCGAACGTACCAGTTACAGCACCTGATCCAACCGCTCCAACTGCACAGCCGAAAGGGGTTAGGGCTCCACAAGCTCCGTAATAAAGTCCAATATTAGGAGTGTTTAAACCTGCAATTCCGATTACAGCTTGGTTCCCTGATGCAGTAAATGAATACCAAACATCGGCAGCTGGGGTAGACATATCTACACCACCTTGACACCCAACTAATGATGTGTAAGGATTTTCAGCAATCGCGGCAGTATTGGTAAGGTTGAAAACCGTACTTGCTCCTTGACCTTCAGTTCCAGAACCATCACATGGATTCGGAGTTGCTGCAGTTCCTAAATCGATAGCACCAAAACAATCATCATTTGCTACTTGAGCAAATGAGGTCTGAACACCAATTAATACAGAAATTATTAAGATTAACTTTTTCATTTTGCCGACTTCTTTTGGTTAGATAAGTGTAACTCCATGATGTGGCCGTTGGCATTGATTTTAAATATGCCCTTGTAATGTTCTAAATCTTGATCTGGGAGAATTCGATTTGCTTTGAAAGCGATTCCAGATGATTGTAATTCTGATGCTGAGAGTAGTTCCAATTCAACTCCATTTTCAAATTTAATCGTTCTTCTTAACGATTGCATTCTATATTTATCCCAATTAGCGGCTTCTACTGAACTGCGGAAACTAGCGTTTGCCTTACTGATTTCTTTCGTGATTTCGTACGAATCAGGGCTTGTAGCAGAAGTGTTTTGCGAATAAGATATTTGTGAGAATCCAATAAGAATCAACACCATTAGGGTTGATAAAAATTGAATTATTGACAATTTACGTTTCGGATTAGTCAGACTATTATCCGAACCATTGGCAGCCACAGCCAAGGCAGTCGTTAATTTTTTCACAGCAAGTTAAGTTTAAGGCAGGCTACTTTAAAACTTATTTTAACAAAGTAACGTGTCCTTTATATTCGTGTTTCTCATTGTTCATGGCGTTAACAACCTCCAGTTTCCAGACATATACATCTTCTTGCACCATCAAGCTTTTGTATCTGCCATCCCAACCTTGTCCGAGAATTTGCGAATCAAAGATTAGCTCTCCCCAACGGTTAAAAATAAGGAATTTATATTGAAGCGGATCTGCACCCACAATAACAGGGGCAAACAGCTCATTCAAATCGTCTTCATCTGGTGTAAATGCGTTAGGCACGTACACTAGGAATTCTTCATCTATAACAACGTTATGACATACGCTATCCTTACAGCCAAAATCTGATGTTGCAACCAAACATACTGGATAAGTACCTGGTACATCACTTGGGAAAGTAAAGGATGGATTAACATCAGTTGATGTTCCTAAAGTGTCTGCTCCAAATACCCAGCTATACGTAGTTGCGTCAGTTGAAGCATTAGTGAAGTTGATGGTTGGGTTCAACACCGATGTCGGTTGAGGCCCGTAAGTAAACTCAGCATTAGGATATGGATAAACACATACCAAGCTAGGGTAAGTAATTTGATCTGTACATCCTAGGTCAGAAATTACCGTTAAAGTAACATCGTAGCAACCAGGTGCAGTATATGTGTTAGTTACCGTTCCGCAAGCTACAGATGCATTAGCATCACCAAAATCCCAGAAACACTGAGATCCTGCGGGCTGACCAAGTTCTGTAAAGTTTACAGTAACTGGGGAACAACCTTCTGTTACGTCTGGAGTAAAGTCTACTGTTGGTAAAGGATTAACAGTTATTGTTACAGAAGCCGTTGCATCTGGCGTTTCACATCCGTCAGAAGCTGTTACCGTATATGTAGTTGTAACTGCTGGACTTACGTTCTGCAGTTGACCAACACCTAATCCATTGTCCCAAGTATAAGTGTGATTCCCATCACCACCATTAGCGAGTGCTGAAATACTAGCTACATCTCCAGGGCAAATTCCTTGATCAGATAGCGCAACAACTTGTAAAGTAGGATTAACTGTAACCGTTACACATACTTGTGCCGGAGCTGGACAACCATTCGCATCGGCAACACCAACACAATATTGTTGAGTTCCTGCAGGAGAAACTGAAATTGAAGCTGTTGTCTCACCAGTATCCCATAGGTAAACAAAACCACCTACACCGCCACCACCAGTAGCAGTTAATGTCGCTGCACCACCAATACAAATTGTGGTATCTGGAGTTACCGTTAAGGTAACTGCTGGGGGAGAAGCAATATTTACGATTGTATCCGCTTCACATCCATTTGCATCTTGGATAGTAATAGTATGAGGACCAGCACATAGACCATTAAAGACAGTTCCACCACCAAACGGGCCTAAATCAATACTATATTGAGTAGCTGTAGCTGAGGCAACGGTAATAGTTCCATCACATGCCGCGTTACAAGTTTCGTCTGTAAATACAACAGAAGTGAACGTTACGGCAGCCGGTCCTAGAATGTCCCAAGCCAAAGTATCTATTGTACAACCGTTGTCATCAGCAACAGTTAAGTTATAAGTTCCAGGACAAACAGCGGCTGCGTTTGGCACGTTACCTGCAATTCCTCCAGACCATGTGTAAGTGTATCCAGCTGCAACTGTTCCACCTGCTGGTATAACGATTGCAGATCCATCACATAGACCAGCACAAGATGCATCAAATGCTGAAAATGTGATGCTCAATGGCAAAGGTTCGTTGATTACTTCAATAGAAGTGCTTGTACATCCGTTATCATCAGTTACAGTTACCGTGTAAGTTGCTCCAGATAGCCCAGTAAAGGTTCCATTGGTTTGAACTATTGCTGGATTTACTAAATCATCTACCGTGTAAGTGTAGTTGGTTGCCACTGTTCCGCCAGCACCGGTAATTACTAATTGACCAGTTCCATCCGCTGCACACAGTAGATCTGTCACGACAACAGAATGTGAAAGTGCTGGAGGATCTATAACAAGACCCGCATCAGTGTTTTGACAACCTGCTGCATCCTGAATCCAAACTGGTTGATTTCCGTCACATAATCCAGTCCAAGTATCTTGAAGCGGAGTGAAAGTAACACCATCTAAACTATATTCATAAGGCGCTGTTCCTCCCGATCCGTAAATTATTAATTGACCGTCACATGCTCCAGCACAAGTAGGGTTTGTAACCACTACGCTGTCAATGAAAGGAGATCCCGAGTTTGCAACCGAAATGTTGTTAGTAAACTGACATCCAACGGCATCTTCAATGAAACCACCATAGTTGTTCGTTCCAAGTCCTGTGAAAGTACCAGTTGCCTGTGTCGTTGTACCGTTATCAATACTGAATACGTATGGTCCGATTCCGCCAGAAGCGGTGATATCTATTGAACCGTTAGTTGACCCACATACTGCTGGTGTTGTAACGTCCGTAAAAGTAGGATCAGAAAAAGTAATAATAACCTGGTCAGTAGAAGTACATCCACCTCCATTGTCTTCAGTCCATGTTAATGTATAAGCACCTGCTGCTGTTGCGGTAACAGTTGAAGTTGCGGAATTCGCATTTCCAAAAGTGATTCCTGCTGGTCCTGTCCATGTACCTGTACCGAATGATGCAACACCCGCCAAAGTATATGCTAAAGCACAAATTGTATCATCAGCACCTGCATTGGCAGTCGGTAATCCAACGAATGGTCCTCCAGAAACGGTTATTGGACATCCGTTAGCATCTACAACGTCAAATGACCACATGTCTCCATCTTGAAGATTGTTGATTACGATATCGCCACCATGAGCGGCTGTGGTATTAACAAATGAAGCAGTTGCTGGTAGTAAGTTAGAAGCTGTGAAGTTTCCTCCAAATTGTTCAGGGTATCCACCGGTTAAGGTTACTGTAACATCACTATTCTGACAATCTGGTACTGCTGGAGTCGCAATTGGACTTAAATAAGTAACCTGAACTGCAGGTCCAACGTCCCAACAATTAGAGTTCCATACTGCGGTTGCACCATCCCAAGAATAAACATTCGTTTGAGCATACCAAAGATCTGTATAAGGTCCGCCAGGTAATGAGTTTGCCCATGAAGCCGCATTATTAATGTCAGTCATAGTATTTGTTACTGGCAATAGTCCTATATAACACGGGTCAAGTGGAGGCCAAATTCCCGGAGTTGGAGGGCAAGAGTATACCACATACATTAATGCTGGATTGAATGGATAAAAAGGTCCAGTTCCCAACGGTCCAATATCATCAGGGTCTACAAAGTCGTTATTCGTTGTAATGTCAATTTGATCTCCATCACAAAGTACATAGTTATTAGTTCCATCACCAGTTATAGTAGTTGTAACCGTTCCGGCATCAGCTGAACAACCACAATTCATCACTACTTGACCACCACAAGTTGGGTAATCAGAGAAGTAATAACTAATGGTGTAAGGATTCGCTGTTGGATCTAATCCAGATACAGACCAGTTTTGTGGACTCGCAGCTGGAAGTATAATGTTTGTGTCAATCGTTGACGTTCCATCAAATACAGAAATTGTAACCGTTCCAGACGTATATGTTGCGTCAAATGTAATGTCACCATTAACAGATCCGCCACCTACAGTACAAAACGACTGGAAGAAAGTAATCACTGGAGGAGTCATAAATGGCTCTGTAAAAGTACAAGTTGGGTCAGCGCTAAATACTGCTGTAAAGTTACAGTTACCAACACCTTGAGGAACTCCAGTAAAAGTAAAGTTACTTGATCCAGCTGCAAAAGGAGCATTTAAAACCACAGTTTGTCCATCACAAGCAGTTATGGTAAGTGTACCAGTTGTTGGAGGATCAGTATAATTAACCGTACCAGCAGCATCCCATACTAAAAATCCACCACCGTCAGTGTAGCAGTTAGTTAAGGTAACTGGCATGGAATTAATTACACAAGTAGCACAAGCTACCACGTCTATAATGGTTTGACCAACACCCGTACAAGGTGCGGAACCAATATTATAATCTATTGTATGACTTCCGATACCTGCAGTTGCAGGATCAAACATTCCAGTTGGAGAAACTCCAGGACCAGACCAAACACCACCGAAGTTTGCTGCCGTCAATTGAACAGCACCATCAGTGTCGCAATAAGGACCTACAGGATTAATAGTCCCATCTGGCGGACCAGTTTGAGCAGCAGGCGGAGCACCTAGATCCAACGTAAAATCATTTGAATAATCTCCACCAAGGCCATTACCCCAGTTTTCAACGATAATAAAAATAACATCACCGGCTGTCACCATCGGAGCGGCAACACTTGCTGGGCAAGGGAAGGTGGTTCCGAATTGGTTACATCCACTTGCGGAACTAGCATAATTACATCCAATTTCGTTTCCAACATTTTGAATAGCCGTACACGGATCTTCACCAGGTGGTATGTTAAATAGAGCAACATCTAAAAATCCAACAGTGTTGTCTCCTTCTATTAAAATTTCCAAAGGACCACTTGCCGTGATGTAAAGAACGATATATGCATAAGTTGGAGAAATCCAATCTAAACAAGAACTAACTTGAGGTCCAGGAGTTGAAAATCCAAAAGGACCAGCTTGACCCGGTGTACAAATGGTTACGTCTGTATTACATCCGTTACCTGTAACTACTGGAGGAGCACATCCAACGGATGCATTTAAACCTGCAAGTGTATGTCCACATCCAAAGTCATCTACTAGTAAATTTACTACTCCTGTGTATGTAGCGGTCCAAACAATTTCTGATTCCAGACCACCAGCACAAGGGCCAGTTAACGCATCATCGTTACTAGCTAATACTAATAATCCAGCTGCATCATACAGAGTTATTTCAGTATCAACACCACCATTTCCACAAGTGTTAAAAGTGTAAATGTTACCTGCTACCACGTTAATAGTTATATAATCACCAGAGTTTAAACCAGTAACGTTAACGTTTCCAGGGCATCCTGTTGGAGTTGCGTCTAACGAAAATGTATTATCGAAAGGACATTGTGCTTTGGCATCAGAGATAGATAAAACCGCTAAAACTGATATAAGTAGGGTAGTTGCGAGTAAATTTTTCATGGTTGCCTTTATTTGGATTCGACATCAGTTCGTGTCGCAACCGTTCTTTTCGCTGGTTCCGTTGTAGTCTTTACTGGAGCCGCTTTTTTCTTAGTAGCCGCTTTCTTAGACTCTTGCTTGAAATACAGCGCATCTCGCATTTTCTTATACGTGACTTTTCTGTTTTCTAACTCTTTAATTCGATTATTAAAGGCCACTGTCTCGGAAGCTTTTAATGGCTGAGGTCCTTGAACCCTAGATTTCAAGTTTAGTATTGCTTGATCCGTACGACCAATTTCTACGTCAAGACGCTCAATAGTCCAATCTGATTCCCAGTTTGGGCTGGTTAATTTTGCCGATTCGTTTGCTGGAGTCAAGCTTGAGATCTTTTGTCCGTAGCTCATCACAGCCATTGACATAACCAAAGCGGACAGTAAAAAATACTTCATTCTTTTGAGTTTTCCCTTTAAAAAATAAAGAACAACCAGTGTTATTTCAGTAGGTTGATTGTTCCTTTAAATATTTGATCAATGCCTTCATGATCTTTGTACTTAACGATCCATGCGTATGCTCCTAATGAGCATTTTCCGCCATCACGTTGATTGATTCCATTCCAAGGGTTATTAAGACTCCTAGACTGGTAAATCAATCCACGCTTATCGTAGATCGTCATTTCAAAATTCACATCTAGAATTTTGAGTGCTTCAGGTATGAAAAAATCATTGATACCATCAGCATTAGGTGTAAAGGAATTTGGCGCTAAAAGATTGTAGTCATTTGCAACTTCAATTTCTGCTTGAGAAGCCTTAGAACAGCCCTCAATATTGGTTGCAGTGAGTGTAATATTATAAAAACCTTTTCGTTTATAAGTGATAATTGGGTCTTTTTCGTTCGAAACGGTTCCGTTTCCTAAATCCCAGCTCCACGAAATCGCGTTATCAGTGCGGTTTATAAACTCAATTGAAGGAATTACATCAGAATTATTTTCCTCATAGCTAAATTCAACATCTGGCGTTGGGTTAACTATGATTGCTATTTTGTCAGATTTAGAGACGATTGAATTATCAACTGAGCTTCTAGATTCAAGTGAAACGTAGTAAACTCCCGCTTCTTCAAAATTGTGAGTAGGTGATTTCTTTTTGGAAAAATCTCCGTTTCCAAAATCCCACAGGTAATCCGTGTTATCTATTTTATTTAACGCAGTAAACGTAATATCCGATCCAGCACATACTGATGTTGTAGTCAGAGCGAATTGCGCACTAGGTCTTTCAACTTTAACAGGCTCTTCCTTAATAGTAGGAGTCTGATCGTCAATTACGATATCATCCACTGGAGGTTCAACTATAATTGCGTCATCCTTGATTACCTTATCGGTAATAGGGTCATCCTTTTTAAGGTCTGGTGTTACGTTATTCTTAAGATCATCATTAGATACAACAACAGCGTGATCTTCAACCACAATTAGATTTTCATCTATTGCTGGGTTGAGATCATCATTTGTTGTGTTGGCGTTATCAATATCAACACCTATAAGTGTTGATTTCTCTGGGTGATTCGGTAAGTTAGAGTCAGCTAGCTGATTCGTGTTATTGTTGGTAAGTGCCCACGCAAGAACACTTCCAGCCACAATAACTGAGGCAGCAGCAATATACTTCCACGTTGATCCCGGTTTAGGTGGGGGGAGCTGCTTCTCAATAGCGTTCCACTGAGAAGGGTCGTAAGCATACTGCTGATGCTCCAACTTATTTTTTAATATGTCTTCAAAACCATCTAGCTTATTCATGGTATTTGCGTTTATGTTCAAGTAAGGTGCGTAAATTTCTTTTCGCCTTTGCCAAATTGGATTTCGAAGTTCCCTCAGAGATTTCTAAAATTTCAGAAACTTCTTTATGAGAATAATTCTCCATGACGTATAAATTAAATACCGATCTATAAGCGGGACTTAATTGCTGAACTGCTTCAACTACGTCCGATACCTCTAATCCAACAAAATCTGTTGTGTCAACTTCATCCTCGATGTCATCACTTTCTATTCTGCTGTCATCTTCTATGATTGTCAGTTCTTTTTTAGACTTTCTGATCTGGTCAATGGCAGTATTTACCATTATCCTTCTCATCCAACCTTCAAAAGAGCCGTCAAAGCTGTATCGTTCCAAATTATCAAAGACCTTAATGAATCCTATCTGACAAACTTCCTGAGCAGTATCGTGGTCACGACTGTATCGCATACACACAGCGATCATTTTACTGTAGTACGCTTTAAAGAGATGTTCCTGGGCTTTTCTATTGCCCTTCATGCTCTTCTTTATCGTATCCTTGAGCTGCTTTTCTGTTAAATTCATCTACGAATTCATGTTAATGACGAACCGATTATCCGAGGGTTGCCTTTATAACATCGTTTTTGTTTAATTTTTGTAATCCTAAGTAGTAGCGCGTGTAAATATTAACTTTTAAACTCGTCTGATCTGCTATTTCTTTATTATTTTCGTAAACCTTATTAAAAAATTGAACATAATCAAATAAATGAGTTTCCAAAAGCGCCAAGCTTAACATTTTTAAGGCTAAGTTTTAGGGAAGACCATTTGTGAAATAAAACAAATAGAAACACATGAAAGTTACAGTAGTAGGAGCAGGTGCAGTTGGAGCAAGTTGTGCAGAATATATTGCCATTAAGAATTTTGCTTCGGAAGTAGTATTGGTAGATATTAAGGCCGGTTTTGCAGAAGGTAAAGCAATGGATTTGATGCAAACAGCATCATTAAACGGATTTGATACTAAAATCACAGGTAGTACTAGCGACTATTCTAAATCTGCAGGTAGTGATGTAGCAGTAATAACTTCAGGTATTCCTCGTAAGCCAGGAATGACTAGAGAAGAGTTAATTGCTACAAATGCTGGGATTGTGAAATCTGTAACTTCAAGTTTATTAGAGCACTCGCCAAATACAATCATAATAGTGGTAAGTAATCCAATGGATACCATGACTTACCTGACGCATAAAGCTTCTGGCTTAGCTAAGAATAAGATTATCGGAATGGGTGGAGCACTTGATTCAGCTCGTTTTAAGTATAGATTAGCTGAAGCATTAGATTGCCCAATTTCTGATGTAGACGGTATGGTTATCGGTGGTCATAGTGATAAAGGTATGGTTCCGTTGATCGACAAAGCAGCTAGAAACAGTGTGAAAGTTTCAGAGTACCTTCCTGCTGATAGAATGCAGCAAGTTGTTGAAGACACTAAGGTTGGTGGAGCTACTTTAACAGGGTTACTTGGTACATCAGCGTGGTACGCTCCAGGTGCAGCAGTATCAGAACTAGTTAAGGCAATCGCTTTAGATTCAAAAAAGATCTTTCCTTGTTCAGCAATGTTAGATGGTGAGTATGGGTTAAGTGATTTATGTATTGGAGTACCAGTTGTTTTAGGAAAGAACGGTATCGAAAAAATCGTAGAAGTGAATTTATCAGATGCTGAAAAGGCTAAATTGTCTGAAAGCGCTGAAGGTGTTAAGAAAACCAATGCACTTCTTGAAGGTGTTTTAGCTTAGTAAACACATTCTTTGAAATTGAGAAGGGAGCCTGGCTCCCTTTTTTTATGTCCTATTTTTTGATAAATCGCTGAGCAGAAACACTTCCGTCATTGATTAACTTCACGAAATACATTCCGGTTGAAAGATCACTTACATCCAATTGATAAGTTAGGTCAGTTAGCTGGTTGCTATATAATAACTGACCATTTGCGTTAAGTAGCTCTATCGTTACTTCTGACTGTTCCTTTATTCGAACCGTTAACGAGTTGTCTGTTGGGTTCGGGAACAGAACGAATGATATTGGAGTTGGAAGTTCCGCTATACTTGTGAATGTTGGGTCGCCAATTGCTATTTGAAGTCCGCCTCTTTTATTACCTACAACTAAATCTGGGAAACCGTCTCCGTTAACGTCACCTATTGCAGGGGTGGATCTTAATCCAAAATGTTCATCTGAAACCTGAGTGTCATATAGATCAAAGTTACCTGCGAGATTCCCATCAATATTATTGAAGTGTTCAATAGATCCATGTTCGCTACCTACAAATAATTGAGTTTCGCCAGCTGCATTTTTAAAAAATCTAGGAACGGACATTCCGATGCTGGTTCCCAGGTATTGAACTCTTACAAAACCTAAGCTATCAGTTACTTTGCTGAAGCTAGGAGAAGAGGTGCTCGCATTTTCAAAATAATTCAAGTTTCCATTTCTTTCTCCAATTACAATATCTAAATCTCCATCATTATCAAGATCCACTAAGTCTGGAGCCGCATGCAAACCAACGTCTATTGTTATTGCATCCACATCTGTCATCTGTGGTATCATTAAAACAAAGTTTGCAGTGTTTCCTACGCCTGCTGTATTCATAAAGTAATGCAACACTCCATCATAGTCGCCAACGATCATGTCTTCATCTCCGTCACCATCTAAATCTCCAAAAGTTGGGATCATATTTTTTTCAATTCCAGAAGTTGAAAGGTTCATGTAATCGGAAGTGATCAAGGTAAATGCAGGGCTAGTTGCTGTTCCAGTGTTTTCGTACAACGAAATTGATGGGACATATTGATCCGCTACTTTATCGTAAGCTCCAAAATTAGAAACTAAGATATCCATTAATCCATCAGCATTGTGATCAAAAAAGGTCGGGGTAGATCCTGTTCCAACCTCAATCATTTCATCTTGTAGTAAGTCACTTTGTTGGAATGCAAAATCAGGATTTGAATCCGTTCCATTGTTGATGTAGTAATGAACGCTTTGAATGTCTTCACTTTGATTCGTGGTGTTCGGACAAATTATTAGATCACGATTTCCGTCATTCGTTACATCTTCGTAGAAGGCTGCAGGAAATATCTGAAGATCAATCGGAGTATCGTAGCTAGGGAAAGTTGTGTCTTGCGAAACCATAGACGTATTTAAGTTAACCCCAGTGCTTGAATTGTTTAACAATGGCATGTTTCGATAACTAACGTCTCCAATTAGAATGTCCTTTACACCATCTCCGTTTTCATCCAACGTCAAAACCGTTGAACCACTGTGAGCGCCTCCTCCTTTTTGTTCTATTAAATCTGCTCGAATTAAACCGTTGTCAACAAATTCAGCTGGAACTCCTAAGTTGGAGTTGTCACATGTGTCATATAATAGTAAAGCATTAGTTGTGAAGGATTCTGAAAAATGTCCCCAGCAATTATTTAAAAGTCTAAAATTTAAACTGTCACAGGTTCCGTAATCTTCCATTGAGTAATTCCGATGATATTCTACGTTAGTTCCAAAAATGCTAAATGTCACTACATCTAGGTCACCATCTCCATCAATATCGTCAATGGACGGAATGTCGGTAGAGCTTACATATAGGTTCAATAAAGAGGTGTTATACAAAGACATGATCAAGTTGCTGGTTAAGTCGAATTCAACATTGCCAGCTGTTCCTGTATTCTTAAAAACTCTAATCCCTCCTGGGGAATAAGTCCATATGTCTTTTTTGCCATCACAGTTATAATCTCTTAATAAGCACCAAGCATTAAGATCAGTTGGAAAAAGCTTTTGGTATTCAGGTGCATGCTTATACACCGGATTGCCAACGGATCCTTGATTGATAAAAGTTAAAATCTTGTTGTCTGTTCTGTCAAACACAAATAAATCTTCAAGAAAATCTCCATTCAATTCAATTGATGATAGTTGTCCAGAATTGATTCCGCTCGCCCATGGGAAGGCTATGGTGCTGCCTCCTTCGGTAACAGGAACGCTATCTATTATGTCAAATTGATACTGTTGGCCGTAAGACGACACAACTAAGGAAAACGATAAGATGATATATAAGTACTTCATATGGCTAGGAACTAATGACGTAAGTATCGACAAAAAGATTGCTTAGTACGTTAAAAATAAACCTTTGAAATTGGAATCCAAAATCTAGTTTTAACCTCATTAAAATTAATGTTGTTAATAATCAATTGAAATTCTATATTTGCACCCCCAATCTCGAACCTTGGTATTTCATATTTGAATGAAAAGGTGAGTGTGATTGGCGATTAGAACGAATTAAAATATAAAGAATGCAGAATAAAGCTGCCATTTGGTTATTTACCATTTTATTGGCGATTGCTTGTCTATATCAACTTTCATTTAGTTGGGTTGTGGGCACAGTGGAGACAGATGCGAAGATTAGTGCTGAGACTAAACACCTAGATGTAAAGGATTCATTAATGAATCTAGTGCCTGCTCAATACTCATACAAGATCGGTAAGAAAGAAATTGTTTTTGCTAATGAAGGCGGAGTAGATAGTGTTGGATTAGCGGAATTGAAAGATCATTTCGAGCAAGAATACTTAATTAATATTGCTGATAAAGCAGTTTATCCACTATTAGGAGATTACGGTCATACGTATCAATATTGTAAAAACCATCAGCTTAACTTGGGGCTTGACCTTCAGGGTGGGATGTCAGTTACGTTAGAGGTATCTATGCTAGATTTAGTAGAGACTTTAGCGGGAAGACAAGCACAAAGCCAGTCCGTTTTTATGGAGCCGTACAATGCGGCCGTACTAGAGTATGAGCGTACGAATGGAAACTTCATAGATATTTTCAAGGCAGAATGGGACAAGATTGACGCAAGTCAAAAAATGACCAGATTCTTCTCTGTAGGTTCTAAAGACTTGTTTGATGATGATTTGTCAAATGATCAAGTTGTTGAAGTTTTAAAGACACAGGCAAAAAGAGCGCTAGAAAAAACAGAAGAAGTAATTATGGCGAGAATCAACAAGTTTGGTGTTTCTCAACCTAACGTTTCTACTGACCTTATTAACGGATTAATTCATTTAGAATTACCTGGTGTTAAAGATGTTGAAAGAGCAAGAAAGTTGATTGTAAGTACAGCTAACCTAGAGTTCTGGGAAACTTCAGCTCCTACTTCAGCTTATGAAGCGAGTTTAAATGCTGTTAAGCAATACTTGTATAATCAAGACAGACAAGCTAAAGGTGAAGAAGTATTAGAGTTAGATAGTTTGCGAGTTTTGGATACAGTTTACCTTCCATTGTTAGATCCAATTACATTGGATACAATTAGAGATGACTCTACTAACCTGGCGATTCTCGATACAAATGCAACGTTGATTGATTCAATGCGTGCGTATTCAAAGGCAGAATTAGATGCTATTCTTAAAGATAAATTAGCTGACGGTAACCGTTGGGATCGTTTAATTAAAGCACCTAGACTTCAATTTGGTATAATTGGAGATGTACTAGTTTCGGATACTGCTGAGGTTAATGGATTCATAAACGATCCGGTTTTATTAAGTTTAATGCCAGCTAACACTGAATTCCTATGGGGTTATAAAGCCGTAGAGAATGCAGATGAGGATGCTAGAACAATCGAACTTTATTCTATTCAAAAGAATTTTGACAGAATTGCAAGGTTAGATGGAGATGACATGGCTTCTGCTGATTACTCTGTTGATATGGACGGAGGAAGCGGATGGCAGATCAACATGATCATGACGACTGCTGGAGCCAATGAGTGGGAGAAATGGACAGAGCAAAAAATTGGTGAGCCAATTGCGATCATAATGGACGGTGCAGTTTATTCAGCTCCAAACATTAGCCAAAAGATTTCTGGAGGAAGTTCTAGAATTACTGGTCGTTTTTCACAGGATGATGTAAAAGATGTTGTAACGGTACTTGAAGGTGGTTCTTTGAAGATTAAGCCAAGAATTATTGATGAAGCGAAGGTTGGTCCAACATTAGGTCAAGCTAATATCGATAGTGGATTTTTATCTTTCTCTATCGCAATTGTATTGGTTCTTCTTTACATGATCTTTTATTATGCTAAAGCTGGTGTAGTAGCTGATATTGCTCTTGTGGCAAACATATTCTTCATTATCGGTACGTTAGCATCTCTTGGTGCAGCATTAACGTTACCTGGTATTGCTGGTATCGTACTTACAATTGGTATGTCTGTTGATGCAAACGTGCTAATTTTCGAAAGAATACGTGAGGAAGTTAGAGCAGGTAAAGGAACTAGGTTAGCAATTACGGATGGTTATAAACATGCCTATTCAGCGATTGTTGATGCCAACTTAACAACATTGTTTACTGCAATTGTACTGGCTTACTTCGGTTCTGGTCCAATTCAAGGTTTCGCAATCACATTGATCATTGGTATTTTCACATCATTGTTCTCGGCAATCTTTATTACTAGATTGGTGTTTACTTACATGTTAGATGGGAAAAAGAAAATTTCTTTTGCTTCCAAAGCAACTGCTAAAGTTTTCTTGAATGCTGATTACAAGTTTATCAAGAAGAGAAAAGTATTCTACGTAGTGTCTGCTTTAATTATTGCAGGTGGAATTGCTTCTTTAGCTACAAAAGGTTTGGATGCTGGTGTAGAGTTTAGTGGTGGTAGATATTACCATGTTGAACTATCATCTAGTGCAGATCAGCAAGTTCTTCAAGATAATTTAACAACTGCCTTTGAAGGTGCAATACCGAAAGTGAAGCAAGTAGGTAACGGTGGATTTGGTTGGTCGTTTACCACGAAATACAAACATTCGGATAAAGGACCTGATGGAACTGCAATCGTTGAGAATGCATTGAAAACGGCAATGTCTGGAATTGGATATGCTTATGCGGAGGATGATCAAACTTATCAGCAAGCAATGGCCGCAGGTATGGCTGACAATCCTAATATTACAGGGGCGTATAGAGTAATAGAGTCTAGAAGAGTTGATGCAACTATTTCTGAGTCATTACTTCAGTCTTCTTTAATTGCTATTGTCTTGGCGTTGATTGTAATCTTTGCATACATCGCATTTAGATTTAGAAAGTGGCAATATGGATTGGGAGCGCTTATTGCAATGTTCCACGATGTATTAGTGGTGTTGTCTATATTCTCAATTTGCTGGGATTTCCTTCCATTCTCAATGGAAATTGATCAAGCGTTTATTGCTGCAATCTTAACGGTAGTTGGTTATTCAATTAACGATACGGTGGTTGTGTTCGATAGAATTAGAGAGTATTTAGGTGTGCACAGAAAGCAAGATCATAAAGAAGTGATTAATAAAGCGTTGAATAGCACACTAAGTAGAACGATTAATACATCATTAAGTACGTTTATTGTACTTCTTGTAATCTTCATATTTGCAGATAGTATTAAAGGATTCACTTTCGCATTAATGATTGGTGTTGTAGTAGGAACATACTCTTCACTATGTATTGCTACTCCTTCTGTAGTTGATTTGTCAAAAGACTTTGATGCAAATTCAAAAAAGAAGAAAAGCTAAATAAAATTCATTTAACAAAAAGCCTCCCTTCCGAAGTTACGGGAGGGAGGTTTTTTTTTACTTTTACATTTATAAATTACGCGTATGTTCGGAATGAGCGGAGGGGAGATCGTAATTATCCTCATGATCATTTTAGTATTTTTTGGTTCTAAAAGCATGCCCAAGATGGCTCGCATGCTAGGACGAGGTATGCGCCAAATTAAAGATGCTTCACAAGATCTTCAGCGTGAGATTCAAAATTCAGTGGGAGATGCCGAGTCAGGTGTTGGCGCGATGGCCAAAGATCTAAAAAAACCATTTGAGGATCTCGAAAAACCTGTGTCTGATCTAGGCAAGCCTTTTAAAGATTTAGAAAAGCCAATTAACGATGTTGGTAAACCATTTAACGATTCAGGTAAGTAATGTTAGACATCGGGTTGCTGATTCTTGGGTTGGCAGTGTTAATTGTCGGAGGGGAGTTTCTAGTAAAGGGAGCTGTCGGAGTTGCTAAGATATTTAGAATTTCACCTTTAGTAATTGGAATGACCGTTGTGTCGTTCGGGACATCTGCCCCAGAACTGTTGGTTAGCGTAAAATCTGCAATAAATGGTAATCCAGGAATTGCCATTGGTAATGTTGTTGGATCTAATATCGCGAACATCGCCTTAGTCTTAGGGGTAACCGTATTGATCTTCCCAATTGTCGCTGGGCGACAAACGAAGCGACTTGATTGGCCAATGATGATTCTGGCCACCATATTATTTACGGTATTCTCGATTACCGGAGGTGAAATTGTGTTGTGGGAAGGATTAACCCTTTTGATGATCTTATTAGTTTTCACAACATATTTGATTCTAAATTCGAGAAGTGAGTCCAAAGCAAATCAAAGCAAATCTGAAAACGAAGACACGGAAAAGAAAATTCCTGCATGGAAGAGCGGGGTGTTTTTACTTCTTGGATTGTCAGGACTGTATTTTGGCGCTGAATGGTTAGTTAAAGGAGCGGTTAATATTGCAACTGCCTTAAATATGGAGCAGCATATTATTGGACTAACAATAGTTGCATTTGGAACGTCTGCGCCAGAATTGGTAGCTTCTGCTGTGGCTGCTTACCGAAAACAAACGGATATTTCATTAGGAAATTTAATCGGATCTAACCTTTTCAACATTATGGCGGTAATTGGCATAACGGGTATGGTAACTGATGTTGCTGTTGAAAGGGAAGTTTTAGAGTTTGATTTTTGGTGGATGGGCGGTATTGCTGTAGGTTTAGGCTTGATGTTGTTCATCGGGAATAAGATCGGGCGTTTCAAAGGCGCAATTTTATTGATAACCTATTTTTTATACATCACGTTGGTTGTTTTGAAGGCAAAAGGAATCCAGGTTTGGCCTTTTTAGCGTTTTAATTTCAAAATGGTTGAAAAAATAGGGGGGTGTTAATAAAAAACAACTCTTTTTTCTGATCTGCCCCCTTGGTTTTGTCTATTTTCGTGTTGAATAACTGAAATTCATCAAAAAAATCAATCGAAATGAGCAAAATGCGGTTTAAAGCACTTGAAGATTCTCAAAAACGTACTTCAATAAAAGTTGACCCTCCAGCAGGGAAGGTTTCTGAATTCTATGGCGAAAATGTTTTCAATCAAGATTCGATGCGAGAGTATCTTACTGAAGAAGCATATAAATGTGTTCAAGCTGCAACTCATCAACATACAAGAATTGACAGAGCGATCGCTGATCAGGTTGCGTCTGCAATGAAAGATTGGGCAATTGGCAAAGGAGCAACTCATTACACCCATTGGTTTCAACCATTAACTGGGTCGACAGCAGAAAAGCATGATGCATTTTTTCAACCAATAGAAGGAGGAAGAGCAATTGAACAATTCGAAGGAACTTTATTGGTTCAGCAAGAGCCAGATGCGTCAAGTTTTCCAAATGGCGGAATCAGAAATACATTTGAAGCAAGAGGTTACACCGCATGGGATCCTTCTTCTCCAGCATTTATAATGGGCAGTACATTATGTATTCCAACTATTTTCATCGCATATACTGGTGAAGCATTAGATTATAAGATGCCACTTTTAAAGGCGTTATCTGCAATTGATAAAGCGGCTACCGATGTATGCCAATATTTCGACAAGAACGTGGATAAAGTAAATGCAAGCTTAGGATGGGAACAAGAATATTTCCTTGTAGATAAAGCACTTTATCATGCAAGACCAGATCTGTCTACTACTGGAAGAGTGCTGGTTGGGCATTATCCTGCAAAAGGACAGCAACTTGACGATCATTATTTTGGTTCTATTCCAGATCGTGCACTCGCATTTATGAGAGATTATGAATTCGAAGCGTTGAAGCTGGGTATTCCTGTTACGACAAGACATAACGAAGTAGCTCCAAATCAATTTGAGTGTGCACCCGTTTATGAGGAAACAAATTTAGCTAACGATCATAATCTATTATTAATGGATTTGTTAGAAAAAGTAGCTCGGAAACACGACTTTAGAGTATTGTATCATGAGAAACCATTCGCAGGATTGAACGGTTCAGGTAAACACAACAACTGGTCTCTTTCTACAAACACCGGAGTTAACTTATTAGCCCCTGGAAAGAATCCAAAATCGAACCTACAGTTTTTAACTTTTTTAGTTAATACCATAAAAGCGATTTATGACAACGCTGATATATTAAGGTCGGCTATTGCTTCTGCCTCTAATGATCATAGACTAGGAGCAAACGAAGCGCCTCCAGCAATTATCTCTGTATTTATCGGGACGCAACTTTCAGAAATGTTGGATCGATTGGAGAAAAGTATTTCTTCTGGAAAAATGACTCCAGAAGGTAAGACTGAATTGAAATTAGACATCGGTAAGATCCCTCAGATTTTATTGGATAACACGGATCGAAATAGAACTTCTCCATTCGCGTTTACTGGAAACAAGTTTGAGTTCAGAGCAGTTGGATCAACGGCAAATTGTTCTTCAGCTATGATTGCATTAAATGCAATCGTTGCCAAACAGCTTCAGTGGTTTAAAGTTTCTGTAGACGATAGAATTTCCTCAGGTGATAAAAAGGATGAGGCGATTTTAAAAGAGCTTCAACTGTTAATCAAAGAATCAAAAGCGATTAGGTTTGAAGGGAATGGCTATGGAGATGAATGGGTTAAAGAAGCTGAGAAAAGAGGTCTTTCCAATTTGAAAGATACACCTCGAGCGTTAAGAGCTATGGTGGAGAAGAAAACCGTTAAGATGTTTGAGGAATTGAATATCCTAACTGAAAGAGAACTTCTTGCTCGTCACGAAATTGAGTTAGAGAGCTATGTAATGAAAATTCAGATTGAAGCAAGAATTCTAGGTGATTTATGCTTTAATTACGTAATACCGGCAGCAATAAAATACCAAACTGAATTGATTAATAATGTTGAAGGTATGATGGATGTTATGGGAGATAAAGAAGGTAAAAGCCTTGGATCTGCTCAAATTGAAATGATAAAAGACATATCTGGATACGTATCAAGTATTAAATCTGATGTAGAAAAATTAATACAATCAAGAAAAGATGCCAACAAGATCGATGACATGGAGAAAAGAGCAATTGCTTATTGTGATAATGTTAAACCTTTCTTCGATACGATCAAGTACTCTTCAGATAAATTAGAATTAATGATTTCCGATGAGCTTTGGCCTCTCCCTAAATTAAGAGAGATGTTATTTGCTAACTGATTAAATATCAACTAGAAAAAGGCCTGTTTTTGATTTGTCGGAAACAGGCCTTTCTATTTTACATTGATTTTTTACTTCCGATAGAGGGTAAATGAAGCAGAATTTTCATTGATGAATTAAAATATTTAGTTATTTTCGTCTGTCCTATATAAGATTAAGGAGATAAATAAGCACACTAACCATGAAACTAATAAGACGAATTGCAGCAGTACTGGTAATTTCCCTCATTTCTTTTGGAGCATATTCCCAAAAGAATTTTACCAGAGAAGCGGATGGAATGTTCATGAATGAACGATTCTTTTCGGCAATTGATGCCTATAAAAAAGCAGAAACTAAAGAAAAGAAGCCAGCTGAAAAAGCTAGGATCAATTTTCAAATTGGAGAATGCTATAGAATGCTGGTAGAGCCAACACAAGCAGAAACTTATTATAAGAGAGCTATCAAGCTTAAATTTGATAAGACGAATCCACTTGTTGTTTTTCAAATGGCAGAAGTATTAAAAGAAGAAGGCCACTATAAAGAAGCAGCTGAAGAGTATGAAAAGTTCTTGAAACTAAAGCCAGGTTTTAAAATGGCTGAAGACGGACTTTCAGCTTGTGCTAAATCACAAGAGTGGAAAAACAATCCAACGAGACATAAGGTTTCTTCGGAACTTCAGCTAAATACTGAGAAGTATGATTTTGCTCCTGTTTTTGCGGATAAGAAATATACTCAAATGATCTTTTCATCTTCAAGACCTGGTTCTACTGGTGCTGAGATTGATGATAGAACAGGTGAGAGTTTCATGGATCTTTGGTTAACTACAAGAGATAACAATGGAAAATGGAGTGAGCCTAAGCCAATGGGTTCTGCTATCAATACTGATGATAATGAAGGTTCTGCAGCGTTTAACAGAAAAATGAGCAGAATGTATTTTACTAGATGTCCTCGTGAGAAGAAAAGTAATATTGGATGTGACATCATGTATTCTGATAAGCAAGGAAGTAACTGGAAAGCTGGAAAGTCTATTGAATTGAAGCCAGAAGGTGGAGATACAATTACTATTGGTCACCCAACACTTTCTGCAAATGACATGATCATGATTTTCGCGTCAGATTTACCTGGAGGAAAAGGTGGAAAAGATTTATGGATTTCAAAATGGGATCGTAAAGAGAAGAAATGGCTAGAAGCAACTAATCTAGGTGGTGGTATTAACACTGCTGGAGATGAAATGTTTCCGTATTTAAAAGCGGATGGAAGTTTATACTTTTCATCTACGGGTCACATCGGAATGGGTGGACTTGATATGTTTAAAGCTGAAAAGACTGGTGAAGAGCAGTGGGGTAACATTGCTAACTTAGGATATCCATTGAATTCTTCAGAACATGATTTTGGAATCATTTTCGATAGAGGTGATACTGAAAAAGGTTTCTTTACTTCTTCAAGGTCTGATACTAAAGGTCATGATGATATCTATAGCTTTAGATTGCCAAACATCGTATTTACATTAGAAGTAGTTGTAAAGAATAAGGCTACAAGCGAGCCTGTTCCAGGAGCAACTATCGTTTTAGTTGGTACGGATGGAAGTACGATTACAAAGACAACTGATGAAACAGGAAGCTTTAAGTTTGATGAAGAGAACAAAAATAGATATGTAAACAAGCAGATCAATTATACGGTTCAAGTAAGTAAAGAAGATTACCTGCAAGAAAAAGGTACTTTCTCTACAATGGATCGAACAAAAGGACAAAACTTCCTTTTTGAATACTTCATTCAACCAGCATCTAAAGATGTTGTAATTGATTTCCCAGAGGTTCGTTATGATTTAGATAAATGGGCACTTCAAGTTAATGCTGGTATTAACTCTAAAGATTCATTAGACTATTTATATACAACGCTTACTGAAAATCCTACAATTGTTATTGAACTTCAGTCTCATACAGATTGTAGAGGATCAGACAACTATAACCAAAAGCTTTCTCAAAAAAGAGCTCAGTCTTGTGTTGACTATCTAGTAACAAAAGGAATTCCAGCTGATAGAATGGTGCCGGTAGGATACGGGGAAAAACAACCAAGAACTGGTTTAGAGTGTAAGTCTATTGATAAGCTTCCATCGAAGCAAGAACAAGAAGCTGCTCACCAGAAAAATAGACGTACTCAGTTCAGAGTATTGAGTTTTGATTATAAGCAAGCCGGAGGAACGGAGTAATAGTTCATAACTTATTAAGATTTGTTGAAAGTCTTTCTTCGAATCCAGTTAGCTAGCTGGATTTGAAGAAAGACTTTTTTATTTTTGCTAAACAATGGCAGTAGAAACTAGATATAATGCACGTGGTGTTTCAGCAGGAAAAGAAGATGTTCACGCTGCAATAAAAAATGTAGACAAAGGTCTTTTTCCAAAGGCATTCTGTAAGATCGTTCCAGATTATTTAACAGGTGATGAAGAATACTGTATAGTGATGCACGCTGATGGTGCTGGTACAAAATCTTCACTTGCATATATGTACTGGAAAGAAACGGGAGACATTTCCGTTTGGAAAGGTATCGCACAAGATGCGCTTATCATGAACGTTGATGATTTGCTTTGTGTTGGAGCCGTAGATAACATTCTCCTTTCAAGTACGATTGGTAGAAATAAGAACTTGATAACTGGCGATGTCCTCTCTGCGATCATCAACGGTACAGAAGAACTACTTACTGAACTTCAGAAGCATGGAGTCTCAATTAAGTCAACAGGAGGAGAAACTGCGGATGTTGGAGACTTGGTTAGAACGATTATTGTAGATAGCACGGTAATTGCCCGAATGAAAAGATCGGAAGTAGTTGATAATAGCAATATTCAACCTGGTGATGTAATTGTAGGACTTAGTTCATCTGGAATGTCGACTTATGAAACTGAATACAATGGTGGAATGGGAAGTAACGGATTAACTTCAGCTAGACATGATGTGTTCTCAAAAATATTGATGTCCAAATATCCAGAGAGTTTTGATCCTAGTGTTCCAGAAGATCTGGTTTATTCCGGTACGAAAGAGTTACTGTCTAAAGTGGATGGGGTACCCTTAGATGCAGGGAAATTGGTTTTGTCTCCAACTAGAACCTATGCGCCAATAATTGCAAAAATATTAGAATCACATCGGAAGGATATTCACGGCATGGTTCATTGTAGTGGTGGAGCACAGACAAAGATTCTTCATTTTATTAATGACGGTCATATCATTAAAGACAAATTATTCGCAACGCCTCCGTTATTCAATTTGATTCAATCTGAATCAGGAACTTCTTGGGAAGAAATGTACAAGGTCTTTAATATGGGACATAGAATGGAAATTTATCTTCCGGCAGAATTGGCTGAAGAGGTAATTGAAATTTCTAAATCTTTTAACGTTGACGCTCAGATTGTTGGTCGAGTTGAAGCAGGAGATAAAAAATTAACAATCCGTTCAGAGCACGGGGAATTCGTATATAACTAATATGAGCGGTCTTTTAAATAAACTTGCAGCCATTAACATTCGTAGAGACGAGGTGGGGAAACTCATTGTCGATCCGGATATTATTGCTGACATGAAGCGATATGTGAAGCTTAGCAAGGAATATAAAGACCTAGAGCCAATAGTAGATGTTTATATCGAGTATAAAAATACACTAGAGAACATTGAATCTTCCAAGGAGATTATCCAAACGGAAACGGATCCTGAATTCAAGGATATGGCTAAGGAAGAACTTGACGGTTTATTAGCCAGAAAGATTGAAATGGATGAGGAGATTAAAGTACTGCTTATTCCAAAAGATCCAGAAGATGACAAAAACGTAATCATTGAATTACGAGCGGGAACCGGTGGAGATGAAGCTTGTATTTTTGTAGAAGACGTCTACCGTATGTACACCATGTATTTCAAAACCTTAGGTTGGAAGGCTGAAATTGATTATTCAAGCGAGGGGACTAAAGGCTATAAAGAAGTAGTAATGTCCGTTAGCGGTGAAGGTGTTTATGGAGTTCTAAAGTTTGAGTCAGGTGTTCATCGGGTTCAAAGAGTTCCAGAGACAGAATCTCAAGGTCGAGTTCATACTTCAGCGATTACGGTTGCAGTAATGCCTGAGGCTGAAGAGGTAGACATTGAGCTGAACATGGCAGACGTAAGAAGAGATACTTATCGAGCTTCTGGTGCAGGTGGTCAGCACGTTAATAAAACGGAATCTGCGGTTCGGTTAACACACATTCCTACTGGCATCGTTTCTGAATGTCAAGACGGACGATCTCAACACAAGAATTTTGAGAAAGCTTTGTCGATTTTAAGATCTAGAATGTATCAGGTGGAAGTGGATAGAGCTCAAGAAGAAAGATCGGCACATCGAAAATCATTAGTTTCAACCGGGGATAGATCTGCAAAGATTAGAACTTACAATTACCCTCAAGGAAGAATTACCGATCACCGTATTGGGAAGACCATGTACAATCTCTCTCATTTCATGAATGGAGATATTGCAGAAATGATTGAAGCATTAAAGATTGCCGAGAATGCAGAGAAATTAAAAGGAGAAGACGATCAATAATGAACAAGCTTGAGCTATTTCAACAAATTCAAAAGAAAAAATCTTTTCTCTGTATTGGATTAGATGCAGATCTTAACAAAATTCCTAAGCATCTACTTGAGTGCGATGATCCCATTTTAGAATTCAACAAACAAATCATTGAAGCAACTAGTGATCTGTGCGTAGCCTACAAACCCAATATTGCATTTTACGAAATGCTTGGGTCAAAAGGATGGGATACCCTTCAAAAGACAATGGATTATATTCCGTCTGATATCTTCACAATTGCAGATGCAAAAAGAGGTGACATTGGGAATACGTCACTGTATTATGCAAATACTTTTTTCGATACTTATAATTTTGATTCCGTAACGGTTGCACCTTATATGGGAAATGATTCGGTAACACCGTTTTTAAATCATAAGGGCAAATGGGTAATTATGCTTGCCTTAACTTCAAACGCAGGTGGCCTGGATTTTCAGTTAATTGAAGATGCTAACGGAACGCCCTTATACCAATCCGTTCTTAAAAAATCAACAGAGTGGGGTAATAGCGAGAACTTAATGTATGTTGTTGGAGCTACCAGAGCGGAGTTATTAACTGAAATTCGAGAAATCGTAAATGATTCGTTCTTGCTAATTCCAGGAGTCGGAGCACAAGGCGGAAGTTTGGAAGAAGTGGCGAAATATGGCTTAAACGAAACTTGTGGTCTATTAGTGAATTCCTCTAGAGGAATTATTTATGCTTCTAACGAGGCAGATTTTGCTAGCAAAGCACGAGCAAATGCTAAAGAGCTTCAGTCTTCAATGGAGGAAATACTGCAAAACGCTCAATTAATTTAGAGTGCTCAAATAGTTTACGTTCTGCAACGATCTCTTTGCAGAATGAAAGAAGATTTACTACAATACATTTGGAAAATGAAAGTGATCCCATCGTTGGGGTTAAAAACAACTGATGGTGGAAGTCTAGAAGTTTTGAATTTTGGAACCTTGAACGATAACCAGGGTCCGGATTTTCTGGAAGGGCATATTATATTGGATGGGGTTGAGTTCGCAGGCAGTATTGAAATTCATATTAACGGCTCTCATTGGCATGCTCACAAACATGCGGAAAGTAGAATGTACGACAATGTAATCCTGCATGTAGTTTATTCGCATGACGTTCAAATTTATAATGCAAGTAATCAGGCAATTCCAACTTTAGAATTGGCTCCATTGATCGATGAAAGTTTATTGGAAACTTATAAAGGCTTAATGAAGTCAACTTCTCCAATTCCCTGTCAGAAACAAATGAATCTGGTCAGTGGCTTTCTTTGGAATAGTCTTAAAGACAGAATGTTCGCGGAAAGGTTAGATCGCAAAACGGATCAGATAAAATCAGTTTTGGCTGAAAATAATAATGATTGGGAAGAAACGTTTTACCAATTTCTGTTCAAATATGCGGCAATGGGAGTTAATAGTGATAATTTCTATGATTTGGCCAGATCGGTTCCGTTAAAGCTCGTTAGGCAAATAGGTGATGACCCATTTATTCTCGAAGCCATATATTTTGGTCAAGCTAATCTTCTAGACAGAGCGCACACCAGCCATGAAAGAGAGTTGGCCGGAGAGTATGAATATCAAAAGATGAAATATGGCTTAATCCCAAACTACTTTCAGATGAAGTTTTCAAGAATGAGGCCAGCTAATTTCCCAACAAAAAGATTATTTCAATTAACATCTATCTTGGCGAAGCGGAAAAATTTGTTCCGGTCTATTATTGAATCAGAATCTGTGAAAGAAATTGCAGAACTATTTTCTGTAGAACCGGGACCTGCCCCAGATTCAAAAATAAGTTTTGGGTCAACGGTGATCCCTGTTTTAGTGGTAAATGTTGTTGTCCCATTTATGTATATGTATGGCAGGCATCTATCGAATGAATTAATAGTTGAAAGGGCTAAAAGTATCTTAGAAGAACTTAAAAGTGAGGATAACAAAATTACCCGATTATGGAGATCGATTGGGATTGAAAATGAGAATGCATATGATTCACAGGCGTTGATCCAATTGTATAACGAATATTGCTCTGCTAAAAAATGCTTAAATTGTGGGCTCAGTTCTAAAACTCTATTGAATAGATGATTCGTAATATTCTCGCATACTTTGAGAAGAAAACCTTTGGCGTTTGCGAATGGTGGGGTAAAAAACTAGGAATAAAAGTAGGCGGAATCAGGTTGTTTTTCATCTACGTTTCATTTTTAACGTTTGGTTCTCCAATTATCATTTATCTTATCATGGCATTCATCCTAGAACACAAAAAATTCTTTAAATTTAGCCGCAAGAGAAAAAGTATTTGGGATCTCTAAAATCGTAGGCTAAATGTTATTAAACTTTAAATTATTTTACAAGATTTTTTATGCCTTGTTCCTCTTGGCATTAATCATTGTTGTAGGTGTAGTAGGTTTCATGTACATCGAAGACGATTACACCCTCTTGGATGCTTTTTACATGACAATAATTACCGTTTCAACTGCAGGTTTTAATGAGGTGCATGAACTTTCGGATAATGGAAGATTATTTACAGCATTCTTAATTATCACAAGTTTTGGTACTTTCGCATACGCGTTAACATCCATAACTTCTTATCTTGTTGGCGGGGAATATAAAAAGTATTTTAAAGAATTTCGAATGTTAAAAGATCTGGATAAACTTGATGGTCATGTAATAGTTTGTGGTTACGGTAGAGTTGGCAGTCAAGCTGTTTCTCAATTGATAGCACATAATCAAAAGTTTGTTGTAATTGAGCAAGATCCTGCTATCATAGAAAGGTTCGAACTAGCTAAGACTTTTCCTTATTTGAAAGGAAACGCAACAACCGATGAAGATCTAGAAAAAGCAGGGATTCATAAAGCGAAAGCTATCATAACAACCTTGCCTTCAGATTCTGATAATTTATTTGTTGTCCTTACCGCTAAGGAAATAAAGAAATCCTTAAAGATTATTTCAAGAGCTTCTAAAGCATCTTCCGTTAAGAAATTAAAAATTGCTGGAGCTAATAATGTGATAATGCCAGATTCGTTAGGTGGTTCGCATATGGCATCGTTAGTAATAACTCCGGACGTTGTTGAGTTTTTAGATAATATAAGCATACAAGGGGAGTCTGATGTAACGTTGGAAGCGATTTCGTTCGATGAAATTCCAGCTGACGCGAAGTACAAGACGCTTGCAGATTTAAATAAAAAGTACAACACTGGCTGCAACATTATTGGGTTTAAGGATCCCAATGATGAGTATACAATCAATCCTGATTGGGATACAGAGATCATTGCTGGAAGTACGCTTATCGTTTTAGGTAAGCCAGAACAGATCACAAGACTAAACCGAATTTTCGGAATAAGCTAGATGAGCAAAAGAACCATTCTTATTACTGGGTCAAATGGCTTATTAGGGCAAAAACTAATTCATCAGTTAATCGGTAGCGATGCGTTTGAATTAATAGCCACAGCAAAAGGTGAAAACAGAGTTTCAAATGCAGGATCTTTTCGTTTTATCGAGCTAGATATTACCAATAGGGAAGATGTCTTAAAAGTTATTGGTGCTGAATCTCCAGACGTAGTTATTAATACTGCAGCGATGACAAACGTTGACGCGTGTGAGTCTGCTAAAGATGAATGTTGGGACTTAAATGTTAAAGCCGTTGAGTATTTGGTAGAGGCTTGTGCATTGTCCGAATCACATTTTATTCAATTGTCTACAGATTTTGTATTTGATGGTCTTGCTGGACCATATGTAGAAACAGATAAACCAAATCCAGTTAGTTTTTATGGTTGGTCGAAGTACGCTGCTGAGTTATGCGTGGAAATGAGCGGCCTGAAAAATTGGAGCATCGTTAGAACGATTATTATTTATGGTCTTGTTGAAGACATGAGCAGAAGTAATATCGTGCTTTGGGCAAAACAAGCGATGGAAAAAGGAGATGTTATCAATGTTGTAGACGATCAATTCCGATCTCCAACGTTAGCTGAAGATTTAGCAGAAGGTTGCATCCTAATCGCAGACCAAAAAGCAAATGGAATCTTCCATTTATCAGGAGAAGAGACAATGAGTATTCTTGATTTAGTTTATAAAGTCGGGGATTTCTTTAATTTAGATGCTTCGATTGTGAAACCTATTAAGTCTGCAAGTTTAAATCAAGCAGCTAAAAGACCACCACGCACAGGGTTTTTAATCGATAAAGCAAAAAACGAATTACAATACCAACCAAAATCATTCGAAAAAGGACTTGAAATATTGAGCCAACAAATTCGAATCAAACAAGAATCATGAGGAAGTTATTTTTATTAATGTTAAGCATATTAGCCCCAATCTTTTCTTTTGCGCAGGATCTGATAGAAGAAAAAGGAGTTGATCAACTGATTGACGAGGGATTTGGCAATGCAACAGGTGGATTTGTTGCGTTTATATTTTGGGAAATTCCAGTTTTTGGAGGGATTCCTTGGGTATTGATTCCTTTAGTAGGCGCAGCAATTTATTTTACCTTTTACTTCAGGTTAATAAACTTGACCGGGTTCTTTACAGCAATTGGAGTTGTAAGAGGTAAATATGATGATCTAGAAGAGCATGGAGAGCATCCAGGAGTATCCGAATCTGTCTCAACTGTAGATGGAGACAACCCTGATACAATTAGAATCGAAGGAGTTGAGGGAGAAGGAGAAGTGTCCCACTTTCAGGCTTTAACCGCAGCACTTTCTGCAACCGTAGGACTGGGTAATATTGCCGGAGTTGCGGTGGCTATATCAATTGGTGGTCCAGGCGCAACGTTTTGGATGATTATTGCAGGTTTGTTAGGGATGGCAACCAAATTTGTAGAATGTACACTTGGTGTAAAATATAGAGAAGTTGATTCAAAGGGCGTGATCTATGGTGGGCCAATGTTCTACCTGAAGAAAGGACTGGCTGAAAAGAAAATGAAGGGGTTAGGGAAAGTCTTAGCCATCCTGTTTGCGATTATGTGTATTGGCGGGTCTTTTGGAGGTGGAAACATGTTCCAATCGAATCAGGCTTTTGTTCAGTTAGAGTCATTCAATAAAACAAACATAGCGGACATTGCCGTATTAGATCAGGCTGAAGTTATAGGAAAAGAGGTAGTAGTTGGCGTTGATTCGCTTCAAATGAATTTTAACATTGATTCTTATACCGAAGATAAAGTGATGCTTACATCGGTTTCAGGCGATTCGATATTGGAGCTTACGAAATCTGAACTTATTTATGGATCGAATATTACTGCCTTAGTAAGTGTTGATTATGAAATAGAAGATGGAACGCAAGTATTGATAGCTGGATATAGAAATCCTTTTACGGTGGAATCTTCAGATGAGAGCAACGTAGATCTTTTGTCAAGCTCAGAACAACCTCTTCAGCTGACGTCAGGAGATTTTGCAAAAAAAGCAACTATTTCTCCGCTGTCAGGAAACGGAGCTTGGTTCGGACTTTTAATGGCTGTGCTTGTTGGTATAGTTATTATTGGAGGAATTAAGAAAATTGCCAAAGTAACTGATAAGATTGTTCCATTTATGGTCGTAATCTACGTTGGTGCGGCACTTATTATTTTGGGGATGAACTTTTCATTAATCCCAGAGGCCTTCGGACAAATTTTCGGAGGAGCTTTTACTCCGCTTGGAATTACAGGTGGTGTTGTTGGAGTTTTGATTCAAGGGTTTAGAAGAGCTGCTTTTTCAAATGAAGCTGGTGTTGGATCCGCCTCAATAGCGCATGCTGCTGTTAAAACAAAAAATCCTGCAAGTGAAGGTTTGGTTGCATTACTTGAGCCTTTTATTGATACTGTATTAGTTTGTACTATGACTGCTTTAGTATTGGTTATTTCAAACATAGATGGTGGTTTGTTTGAATACGGAACCAAAGTAGCTGGTGGTGTGGAAATTACATCTGCGGCATTTGAACAGTCTATTTCTTGGTTCCCGCTGGTATTAACAGCTGCCGTAGTTCTCTTCGCATTCTCAACAATGATATCTTGGTCTTATTACGGATATCAAGCTTGGACCTTCTTGTTTGGAAGGAAAAAGTGGTTGGAATACTTGTACAAGTTCATTTTCTGCCTGTTTGTAATTGTTGGTGCAGCAGCTAGCTTAGGGTCCGTTATTGATTTCTCTGATGCGATGATCTTTGCCATGCTAGTTCCGAATATTATCGGATTGGTGATTTTAGCACCGGTAGTATCCAAAGAACTAAAGACTTATAAGGCTAAAATTAAAGCACTTAAAGAATCTAAATAAAGCACATTCTTATTTATATTTAAAGGCGTTCTTTCTTAAGGACGCCTTTTTTATGCTCAATAAAATCAAGAAATACTTCACTTATTCTTCTTCGGAACGGAATGGCCTACTGGTGATTCTGTTTTTAATTGTAATTGTGGTGGGCATGATTTTTATTCAGGATTATGCCGTTGACGACTCTGATAAATTCACATCGATGAATTTGGATTCATTACTGGTTTCGTTGGACGGTAAAGATCCGCAACTAGCAGAAGTCAAAGAATTGACCCCTTTTGACCCAAATGCACTCGGTGAGGGCGATTGGCAGAAGCTTGGGTTTGGTGAAAAACAAGAATCATCTATATTATCCTATGCGTCTAAGGCAGGGAAATTTAAGAGACCCGAAGATTTGCTAAAACTGTATGCGATTGACTCGGCAAAGTTCGAAGAATTAAGGCCGTTCATTAAAATCTCTAACGCCAACGTTGACAAAATATTAAAACGCAACGTGTTAAATATAAACGCATGTGATTTAAACGATTTGATCTCTCTTTCTGGAATTGGTAAAATACGTGCTGAGAAGATCCTGAACTTTAGGGAAAAGCTGGGCGGATATTCATCCATGAAACAAATTGAAGAAACCTATGGAATTGGGTATGATGTGTTCATTCAATTTAAAGATCAAGTTTACATTCCAGATTCTTCTTGGACAACATTCAACGTAAATACGATTACCGAAATTGAATTGGCAAAGCATGCCTATATTTCTGAGGAGACTGCAGAAAAGATTGTTTTTTATCGAGAAACGGTCGGGATGTTTCAAACTAACAACGACTTAGTGCATATGGATTTGATTTCAGAGAATTTATACGTAAAATTGCAACCCTATTTAAGGACTATCAAATGACGATTGAACAAAGATTAGATCGAACTTTACGAACTATTCCTGATTTCCCGAAACCTGGGATCATGTTTAAGGATATAACTCCGGTTTTGGAAGATCCTATTTTGTGTCAAGATTTGATAAAGGATTTTATCTCCAAATTGGATGGGACAAAAATAGATGCGATAGTGGGAGTGGAAAGCAGAGGTTTTCTTTTTGGTCTTCCATTGGCAATGGCTTTGAATGTTCCTTTTGTTACCGTTCGTAAAAAAGGAAAGCTACCATATAAGACAGTTAGTTATTCTTACGATCTGGAATATGGAAGTGCTGAAATAGAAATGCATAAAGATTCAGTTCAAAAAGGATGGAATGTATTGGTGCATGATGATCTTTTGGCAACAGGAGGTACAGCTGCCGCGGCAGCAGAATTAATTAAAATGGAAGGTGGCCATGTTGCTGGTTTTAGTTTCCTAATCGGATTAGCCTTTTTAGAAGGTGGAAAGAAATTGAGTAAATACTCAGAAAATATAGTGTCAACTATTGAATATTAAAATAGAACAAAATGGATTTTAGTTATACAGAGAATCAAAACATGATTGCGCAAATGGTTAGAGATTTTGCGGAAAAGGAAATTCGTCCAGATATGATGAAATGGGATGAGTCCCAAGAGTTTCCTGTTCAATTATTTAAAAAACTTGGAGAACTAGGATTGATGGGCGTATTAGTGCCTACCGAATATGGTGGTTCTGGTTTTGGTTATAACGAGTACATTACAGTGATTGATGAGATTTCTCAAGTGTGTGGATCAATTGGCCTTTCTGTGGCAGCGCACAATTCGCTATGTACCGGACACATGTTGTACTTCGGTTCTGAGGAACAAAAGAAAAAGTATTTGCCAAAGCTTGCTACGGCAGAACACATTGGAGCATGGGGTCTTACTGAAACAGGAACAGGTTCTGATGCAGGTGGAATGCACACAACTGCTGTTAAAGATGGCGACTATTACATTGTGAATGGAAGTAAGAACTTTATTACGCACGCTATCTCAGCAGATGTATTTGTTGTAATCGTTAGAACTGGAGAAAAAGGAGATTCACACGGAATGAGTGCTTTTGTTTTTGAAAAAGGCATGGAAGGTTTTTCTTCTGGTAAGAAAGAAGATAAGCTAGGAATGAGAGCATCTGAAACTGGAGGTTTGTTTTTTGACAATTGTCGGATCCATAAAGATCAGATGTTAGGAAATGAAGGAGAAGGTTTTATTCAAGCAATGAAAGTGTTAGACGGTGGAAGAATTTCTATTGGAGCACTTGGCCTTGGTATAGCAAGAGGGGCTTTTAAAGTAGCCGTGAAATATTCGAAAGAAAGAGAGCAATTCGGAAAGCCAATTTCACAGTTTCAAGGAATCTCATTTAAATTAGCTGATATGGCTACTGAGATTCAAGCAGCAGAGTTACTGCTTTACCAAGCAGCATATTTGAAAAACAGAGGGGAAAATTGCACGAAAATTTCAGCGATGGCTAAGTATATGACTTCAGAAGTTGCCGTTAGGTGTGGAAATGAAGCGGTTCAAATATTTGGTGGTTACGGATATACAAAGGAGTTTCCAGCAGAGAAATTCTACCGAGATGCTAAGCTTTGTACTATTGGTGAAGGGACCAGCGAAATTCAGAAACTTGTAATTTCAAGAGAAGTCCTGAAAGAGAATTAGTCAAAACAATCATTTAATAGGGCAGTCTAATAAAAATTAGAATTCCTTTTGAGAATTCGTAAAAAGACATACATTTGCACTCGCCTTTAAAAAGCTCAGGCTTATAAAGGATAAAAAAATTAAGATTTAATACAAAGATTTATGTTAATCATTCCAGTAAAAGAAGGAGATTCAATTGAAAGAGCTCTTAAGAAGTACAAGAAGAAATTCGAGAAAACGGGAGTTATCAAAGAATTAAGAGCAAGACAATATTTCGAGAAGCCTTCTGTGTCTAGAAGAGAAGAAGTTCTTAAAGCTGCATACAAGCAAAGAATGCAAGCTGAAGAAGCTTAGGAAACATTTGTATTTAAAAATACGTAAAAAGGGTAGCGGAAGCTACCCTTTTTTTTGTGCAAAGAACTTGGGTACTTGACCGTCAATAAATAAAACTGGGTGAAAGAGTTCTTAGATTATATTCAATTCGAAAAGCGGTATTCACCGCATACGGTTAAATCGTACTCGGTAGATCTAAATCAATTTTCAGATTATCTAATGACTGACTTTGAGGTTGAGTCACTGGAGCAGGCAGGTTATCAAATGGTTCGTTCTTGGATCGTTAATCTTATGGAGAGCGGTAGTTCTACTAGAACAGTTAACAGGAAGCTTTCTGCGCTTAAGTCATTTTATAAATTCTCGATGAGGCAAGGAACAATCGAATCCAATCCAATGGTAAAGATTGTAGCTCCTAAAATGTCAAAGAAATTACCTGAGTTTGTTGAGAAAAGTAAGATGGAGTTATTGTTTCTTCCGGATGCCTTTGGCGATGGTTTTTCAGATACAAGAGACCGGTTAATCATTGAGATGTTATATGGCACTGGGATTAGACTTTCCGAATTAGTGGGCTTAAAAACGTCCAATTGCTCAGAGGATGCAATTAAAGTGCTGGGAAAGAGGAACAAAGAGCGCATCATTCCTGTTAGTGTTTCATTAGCAAGATTGATTAAAGAATATTTGATTTTAAAGTCAGAGTTATCAAGTGCTGATACTACCTACTTATTAGTAGGGGATAAGGGCAATAAACTATATGAAAAATTTGTTTACAGAAAAGTAAATCGTTATCTTGGAAATGTAACGACCGCGCAAAAAAAGAGTCCACATGTCCTGAGGCACACCTTTGCAACACACATTTTGAACAATGGTGCTGACCTAAATGCGATTAAGGAATTACTAGGCCATGCGAATTTATCAGCAACGCAGGTTTATACACACAACACAATCGAAAAGCTGAAAAACGTACATTCATTGGCTCATCCAAGAGCCGATAAAAAATAGGAGGAAATATACCATGAGTTTAAAAGTTCAATCCATTCATTTTGATGCAGATCAAAAATTAGTAGATTTTGTAGAAGTTAGAGTTGGGAAGCTAAATCAGTTTTATGATCAAATAATTGATTCGGAAGTATTTTTAAAAGTTGATAAAGGCGAATCAAACGGAAATAAAATTGCGGAAATAAAATTGGCACTCCCTGGAAAAGAGTTGTTTGCGAAAAAGCAGAGCAGCACTTTTGAAGAGGCTACCGATATGGCAGTAGAAGCTTTAAGAAGACAAATTAAAAAGCACAAAGGAAAAATTTCAGTTTAATCCTGGAAAGTCGGTATAATCAAAGACTGACTATTTATTAAAAAAATCATCTCTGTCGTTTGCACAAGACGATATTGTTTATACATTTGCAGACCTTTTTACGGAAAGGTCTGTTTTTGTTTAGTCAAATTGGTATTCTAAAAACAGTTTTTTGACATCATTTTTGCCTCTATAGCTCAGTTGGCTAGAGCAGCTGATTTGTAATCAGCAGGTCGTGGGTTCGAGTCCCTCTAGAGGCTCCATTCTTTTCGCTGAAAAGATTGGGGAGATACCAAAGCGGCCAACTGGGGCAGACTGTAACTCTGCTGACTATGTCTTCGTAGGTTCGAATCCTGCTCTCCCCACAATTTTCTTAGACTTCTGTGAAGTCTTCAGATAAATTATATATCTTTGCAAGCGTTTTGAAAAAATAAGCGGGAGTAGCTCAGTTGGTAGAGCGTCAGCCTTCCAAGCTGAATGTCGCCAGTTCGAACCTGGTCTCCCGCTCATTAAAAACAAATAGAAGAAGCAAGCTGTTTCTTCTATTTTGTTTTGCTATAGGGGTGGTAAAAAGCCGATGTAGCTCAGGGGTAGAGCGCTTCCTTGGTAAGGAAGAGGTCACGAGTTCAATTCTCGTCATTGGCTCCGAAAAGAAAATTGAAAAGGGTTGTTACTCCCTTAAAAGAAACAGAGAGCTGTAATGGCTCTTTTAATGATTAATTAAAGTATAAAATAAATAAACACTAAGGATATGGCTAAGGCGAATTTCGAAAGAACCAAACCGCACGTGAATGTTGGTACTATTGGTCACGTTGACCACGGTAAAACTACTCTTACTGCGGCAATTTCAAAAGTACTATCTGATGCGGGTCTAGCTGAAAAGCAAGATTTCGATCAAATCGATAATGCTCCTGAAGAAAAAGAAAGAGGTATTACTATTAACACTGCTCACATCGAGTATGAAACAACTGCTAGACATTATGCGCACGTTGACTGTCCTGGTCACGCGGATTATGTAAAGAATATGGTAACTGGTGCTGCTCAGATGGATGGTGCAATTCTTGTTTGTGCTGCGACTGATGGTCCAATGCCACAAACTAGAGAGCACATCTTATTGTCAAAACAAGTAAACGTACCAAGATTGGTTGTTTTCATGAACAAAGTTGACATGGTGGATGATCCAGAACTTTTAGAGCTTGTTGAGATGGAATTAGCTGAGTTACTTGAGTCTTATGACTACAATGACACTCCAATTCTTCAAGGTTCAGCACTAGGTGCAATGAACGGTGAGCAAAAGTGGGTTGATTCTGTAATGGCGTTAATGGACACTGTTGATACTTGGATCGAAACTCCAGAAAGAGATACTGAAAAGCCTTTCTTGATGTCTGTTGAAGATGTATTCTCTATTACTGGTAGAGGTACTGTTGCAACAGGTGCAATTGAAACTGGAATTATTCACACTGGTGATGCTGTTGATATCGTTGGTCTTCAAGACGAGAAACTGACTTCTACTGTAACAGGTGTTGAGATGTTTAGAAAAATACTTGATGAAGGTAGAGCTGGTGAGAACTGTGGTCTTCTTTTAAGAGGTATTGAAAAAGAACAAATTAAAAGAGGAATGGTAATCGCAGCTCCTGGCTCAATTACTCCTCACAACAAATTCAAAGCTGAAGTTTATATTTTGAAGAAAGAAGAAGGTGGAAGACACACTCCTTTCCATAACAACTATAGACCACAGTTTTACTTAAGAACTCTAGATGTTACTGGAACTATCCAGTTAAGTGACGGAAGAGAAATGGTAATGCCTGGAGATAACGTAACTATTGATGTTGAGTTAATCACTCCAGTTGCAATGGGCTTAGGACTTAGATTCGCTATCAGAGAAGGTGGTAGAACTGTAGGTGCTGGTCAGGTTACTGAGATCATCTCTTAAGAAATACATTGAATTGATTAGAAAAGGTGCGCACCCATTTGGGAGTGCACCTTTCTTGTCATTTTAAAAACACACTCCTCACGTGGAGGGTGGATTGGAACCAATGTTGACAGTGAAAGTGTAAATCTTCACTGTAAGATTGAAATAAGGTGAGTTAATTGCCTAATAAACGGGCGTAGCTCAGCTGGTAGAGCAGCGGTCTCCAACACCGAAGGTCGAGAGTTCGAATCTTTCCGCCCGTGCAACCAAGATTTAAATGTGAAAATTTAGATCTAGAAAAAAGAATTGAAGTGGCAAAATTTGTGACATACATAGAAGAGACAGTTGATGAACTGGTGAACAAGGTTTCTTGGCCTACTTGGCAAGAACTTCAAACTAGTGCCATTATCGTGTTGGTCGCGTCCGTTATTATCGCACTATTAGTGTGGGCAATGGATATGGTTTTTGGAATTAGAGACGGTGACGTTATTTGGCGTGGTGTCTTAGGATTTTATTATGAATTTGTTAATCCTGCTCCGGTAGATCCAACAATAGGAGGTTAATCTTATAGAGATGGCAGAAATTGATTTAAAATGGTATGTGGTCCGAGCTATTAGTGGTAAGGAAAACAAGGTTAAGGATTATATTGAATTAGAAATTGGAAGACTAGGTCTATCTGACTATGTGAAACAAGTTTTAATTCCCACGGAAAAAGTTTACCAGATTAGAAATGGTAAAAAAGTATCTAAAGAAAGAAGTTTCTTTCCTGGATATGTGCTGATAGAAGCTTGCTTAGTGGGTGAGGTGCCTCACGTTATTAAAGGAATTACCAATGTTATTGGTTTTCTTGGTGCGGAGAAAAGAGGAGAGCCAATGCCACTTAGAATTTCTGAAGTGAATAGAATTTTAGGTAAAGTTGACGAGCTTGCAGAGAGTGATGAAGAGTTAACAATACCCTTTGTTATTGGAGAAACCGTTAAAGTTATTGACGGACCTTTCAACAATTTCAATGGCCTTATTGAGGAAATCAATGAGGAGAAAAAGAAGCTTAAGGTTATGGTTAAGATTTTCGGAAGAAAAACACCTCTTGAGTTGAATTATATGCAAGTAGAAAAAGAAGTATAATTGGTATAGAGGTTGAGATGTTTTTGAATGCTTCCCATTTAAACACCGAAGTACCACAATTATAAATAAAATGGCAAAAGAAGTAGCTGGATTAATAAAGTTACAGATTAGAGGTGGAGCCGCAAATCCGTCACCTCCCGTAGGACCTGCATTAGGTGCTAAAGGGGTGAATATTATGGAGTTCTGTAAGCAGTTTAACGCTAGAACTCAGGATAAACCCGGCAAAGTACTCCCATGTGTCATTACCGTTTTCGCAGACAAATCTTTCGAGTTTGTAATTAAAACTCCTCCTGCAGCTGTACAGTTGTTGGAAGCAGCAAAGATTAAGAGTGGAAGTCCAGAATCAAACCGTGTCAAAGTAGGTACAGTTAATTGGGATCAGGTAAGACTAATAGCCGAAGACAAAATGCAAGATTTGAATTGCTTTACTATTGAGTCAGCCATGAAAATGGTTGCAGGTACAGCTCGTTCTGCTGGTATTAACGTTAAAGGTGGGAATGCTCCCTCATAATATCCAAATTGAATAAACATGGCACTGAGTAAGAAAAGAAAAGACGTGTTGTCTAAGTTTGATAATGAAAAAGTTTACAGCTTAGCTGAAGCTTCTTCTATTATAAAGGAAGTATCTACAATGAATTTTGATGCATCTATCGATCTAGCCGTAAGACTAGGAGTTGATCCAAGAAAAGCTAACCAAATGGTTAGAGGAACAGTTTCTTTACCTCACGGAACAGGGAAAGATGTACAAGTACTCGTATTGTGTACTCCAGATAAAGAAGAAGAAGCAAAAGCGGCAGGAGCTGATCATGTTGGACTAGATGAATACATCAATAAGATCAAGCAAGGCTGGACTGATGTCGATGTGATTATCACAATGCCTTCAGTGATGGGTAAAGTTGGTGCGCTAGGTAGAATTTTAGGACCAAGGGGTTTAATGCCTAATCCTAAAACAGGTACTGTTACTATGGATGTCGCGAAAGCGGTAACCGATGTAAAAGCAGGTAAAATTGATTTCAAAGTAGACAAGTATGGAATAGTTCATGCAGCTGTTGGAAAAGCATCATTTGATGCGCAAAAAATCCAAGAGAATGCAGACGAGTTACTTCAAACACTTGTTAAAATGAAACCATCTTCTGCTAAAGGTACTTATGTGAAAAGCATATACCTGTCAAGCACGATGAGCCCTAGTGTTCAAGTGGATACTAAAAATGTAACTGTATAAATAGCTTAGTATGACTAAAGAACAGAAAAACGAGGCGATTGAGCAGTTAACGGTAGATTTAGCAAGTGCTAATATCTTCTATATCGCTGATACATCACAATTGGACGCAGATGCAACTTCTAAATTAAGAAGGACCTGTTACAAGAATGATATCTCGCTTAAAATCGTTAAAAACACATTGCTGCAAAAGGCAATGGAAAGAGTTGAAGACAAAGACTTTAGTCAGTTATATGATGTTTTAGCTGGACCAACGGCTATTATGTATTCTTCGGTAGGTAATGCACCTGCAAAACTTATAAAAGAGTTTAGAAAGAAGCATGATAAACCAGTCCTTAAGGCTGCATTTATTGAAGAATCAATTTACATCGGAGACGAGAACTTAGGAACGCTTTGTGACATTAAGTCAAAAGAAGAACTAATCGGAGAAGTTATAGGACTTCTTCAATCTCCTGCGAAGAATGTTGTTTCTGCATTGCAATCTGGAAAACAAACATTGGCTGGCCTAGTAAAGACTTTAGCTGAGAAAGAAAATTAATAAATTAAACACAACACACAAATACAAAATAAAATGGCAGACGTGAAAAACTTAGCAGAAGAGCTAGTAAACCTTACTGTTAAAGAAGTTAATGAGCTTGCTACAATCCTTAAAGAGGAACACGGAATCGAACCTGCTGCTGCAGCTGTAGCTGTAGCTGCTCCTGGAGCTGGTGGCGGAGACGCTGGTGGTGATGAGCAAACAGAATTCGATGTAGTTCTTAATGCTGCAGGTGGTGCGAAACTACAAGTAGTAAAGGCTGTTAAAGAATTAACTGGTCTTGGTCTTAAGGAAGCAAAAGAAATGGTAGATAATGCTCCTAGTACACTTAAAGAAGCTGTATCTAAAGACGAAGCAGAAGGAATCAAAAAGGCACTTGAAGAAGCTGGTGCTGAAGTAGAGGTGAAGTAATTCTTCTTCCTTTTAAATTTGGTATAGACTCTCAGTTCTCGTGAAAACGGGAACTGAGAAGCCTATGCCCTTTTGTCGTTATAGACGATTATTTTTTTACCGAACTTCTTATTAAAACGAAATTACATTGGCAACAACAGATAATACAGCAGGGAGAATCAATTTCGCGTCAAGCAAACATCCGTTTCCTTACCCAGATTTTCTCGAAGTTCAATTAAAATCTTTCCAAGAGTTTTTCCAATTAGAAACAACTCCTGAGAACAGAGAAAAAGAAGGACTGTACCGAGTATTCAATGAGAATTTTCCAATTACAGATACAAGAAACCAATTCGTTCTTGAATTTTTGGATTACTTCGTTGACCCACCTAGATACACCATTGAAGAGTGTATTGACAGGGGATTAACTTATTCAGTACCTCTTAAAGCAAAACTAAAACTTTATTGTACGGATCCTGAGCACGAGGATTTTGAAACAATTGTTCAAGATGTATATCTCGGAACAATACCGTACTTAACTCCTAAAGGATCTTTCTGTGTGAATGGTGCGGAACGTGTAATCGTTTCTCAACTGCATAGATCTCCTGGTGTGTTCTTCGGACAAAGTAGACACGCTAACGGAACAAAACTTTACTCTGCTAGAGTAATTCCTTTTAAAGGATCTTGGATTGAATTCGCTACTGACATCAACAGTGTTATGTATGCTTATATCGATCGTAAGAAAAAGTTACCTGTTACCACGTTGTTCAGAGCAATTGGATGGGAAACTGATAAGGACATCCTTGAAATCTTCGACCTTGCCGATGAGGTAAAAGTTTCAAAGGCTGGACTTAAAAAGACAATCGGACGAAAACTTGCTGCAAGAGTCTTGAAGACTTGGGTAGAGGATTTCGTTGATGAAGATACTGGTGAGGTTGTTTCTATCGAAAGAACTGAAGTAGTTATCGATCGTGAAACTATCTTAGAACAAGAGCACATCGATGAGATCGTAGAATCAGGTGTTAAAACAATAATCCTTCATAAGGAGCATGCAAATTCAGCAGATTTTGCAATTATTTATAACACACTTCAAAAAGATACTTCGAACTCTGAAAAAGAAGCTGTTGAACATATCTATCGTCAACTTAGAAATGCTGAGCCGCCAGATTTGGAAACAGCAAGAGGTGTTATTGATAAATTGTTCTTCTCAGAACAACGATATGACCTTGGTGAAGTTGGTAGATACCGATTGAACAAGAAATTAGGAAACGATGAAAGTGTTGCTTCTAGAGTATTAACTAGAGATGACATTATTTCAATTATCAAATATTTGATCGAGTTAGTAAACTCAAAAGCGGATATTGATGATATTGATCACTTGTCTAACAGACGTGTGAGAACAGTTGGTGAGCAATTGCATAGCCAATTCTCAGTGGGTCTAGCTAGAATGTCTAGAACGATTAGAGAAAGAATGAACGTTAGAGATAACGAAGTATTTACTCCGATTGATTTGATTAATGCGAAGACATTGTCTTCAGTTATCAACTCATTCTTCGGAACTAATCAATTATCTCAGTTCATGGATCAAACGAATCCACTTTCTGAGGTTACTCACAAGAGAAGACTTTCTGCATTAGGACCTGGTGGACTTTCTAGAGAAAGAGCTGGTTTTGAGGTAAGAGATGTTCATTACACGCACTACGGAAGACTTTGTACTATTGAAACACCGGAGGGACCAAACATTGGTTTGATTTCTTCACTTTGTGTATTTGCAAAGATCAACAGACTTGGATTTATAGAAACTCCATATCGTTCGGTAACTAAAGGAAAGGTTAACATTAAAGATGCACCTGTTTACTTTAGTGCTGAAGAAGAGGATGAACAAACAATTGCTCAAGCGAATGCTTCGGTAGATGAAAAAGGAAACTTCTTAACTGGAAAAGTGAAAGCTAGACTAGAAGGAGATTTTCCAGTGGTGGACCCAGACGCAATCACATTGATGGATGTTGGGACCAACCAGATTGCATCTATTGCTGCATCTTGTATTCCTTTCTTAGAGCATGATGATGCGAACAGAGCCCTAATGGGATCTAACATGCAACGTCAAGCTGTTCCTTTATTGAAACCTGCTGCTCCTATCGTAGGAACAGGAATCGAGCATTTAATTGCTAGAGATTCTAGAGTTTTAATAAACGCAGAAGGAGACGGTGTAGTTGAAGCAGTTGATTCTACTGAAATTACTATTAGATATAAAAGATCTAAGGAAGACCAAATGGTTTCTTTCATTGGAGATTCTAAATCTTATAAACTAACTAAATTCCAAAAGACTAATCAAGGAACTTGTATGAACCTTAAACCAATCGTTTCTAAAGGCGATAAGGTTACTAAAGGACAAGTACTTTGTGAAGGTTATGCAACGGATGGTGGTGATCTTGCATTAGGTCAAAACTTGATGGTAGCGTTTATGCCTTGGAAAGGGTATAACTTTGAGGATGCAATTGTTATTTCTGAAAGAGTAGTGAAGGATGATATTTTCACATCTGTACACATCGATGAATATACACTTGAGGTTAGAGATACTAAACGTGGATTAGAAGAACTAACAGCTGATATTCCTAATGTTTCGGAAGAGGCTACTAAAGACTTAGATGAAAATGGAATTATTAGAGTTGGTGCTGAAATTAAAGAAGGCGACATCTTAATTGGAAAGATTACTCCAAAAGGTGAAACTGATCCATCTCCGGAAGAAAAATTACTGAGAGCAATCTTTGGTGATAAAGCTGGTGATGTAAAGGATGCTTCTTTAAAAGCTTCTCCATCGTTAAGAGGTGTAGTTATTGATAAGAAATTGTTCGCCAGAGCAATTAAAGATCGAAAAGCTAAAGCTCAAGATAAACCGATGCTTTCTGAACTTGATAAGGAGTTCGAAAAGGAATCAGCTGAATTGAAACAAATTCTTGCAGATAAATTGGTGGAAGTTGTTGGTGCTGAAAAATCAGCTGGAGTTAGAAATAACTACAAGGAAGAAGTAGTGAAAAAGGGAACGAAGTTTACTGCGAAAGCATTAGTCGTTCTTGATTACTCTGTTATTTCTCCTAACAAATGGACAGTTGACGAGAAGATTAACAAATTGGTAAGCCGTTTATTACATAACTATAACATCAAGTATAACGATGTATTAGGTGCTTATAAACGTAAAAAATTCCAAATTACTGTTGGGGATGAACTTCCTACAGGTATCGTAAAACTTGCGAAAGTATATGTTGCTAAGAAACGTAAACTTAAAGTAGGTGATAAGATGGCTGGTAGACACGGTAATAAAGGTATTGTGGCTAAGATCGTAAGAGCTGAAGATATGCCGTTCCTAGAGGATGGTACTCCAGTAGATATCGTTCTTAATCCACTTGGTGTACCGTCAAGGATGAACCTTGGACAGATCTATGAGACTGTACTTGGTTGGGCTGGACTTAATTTAGGCAGAAAGTATGCAACACCGATTTTTGATGGTGCGCATATCGATGAAATCAATGCTCAAACAGATGAAGCAAATGTTCCTAGATTCGGTAAGTCTTACCTATATGATGGAGGAACTGGTGAACGTTTCGATCAACCTGCAACGGTTGGTGTGATCTATATGATCAAACTAGCACACATGGTTGATGATAAGATGCACGCTAGATCGATCGGACCTTACTCATTAATTACGCAACAGCCATTAGGTGGTAAGGCCCAGTTTGGTGGTCAGCGTTTTGGTGAGATGGAAGTATGGGCACTAGAAGCATTTGGTGCAGCCAATATCCTTCAAGAAATCTTAACCGTTAAGTCGGATGATGTTCTTGGAAGAGCAAAAGCTTATGAAGCGATTGTAAAAGGTGAAAACATGCCGACTCCAGGAATTCCGGAATCATTCAATGTATTATTACATGAATTGAATGGATTAGGATTGAACGTAACATTCGAATAAAAGATCATTTTTTTACCATCAACTGAATAGTATTCAGTTGATGGTAATTTTTTAAAATACTCGCAATAGTTTAAATATGGCTTACATAAAAGATAAAAAACAGAACAGCGGATTCAAGAGCATTACAATTTCACTTTCATCTCCAGAGATGATTTTGGAAAAGTCTCATGGAGAAGTTCTGAAACCTGAAACTATTAACTACAGAACATACAAGCCCGAAAGAGATGGTTTGTTCTGTGAGCGGATTTTCGGTCCTGTTAAGGATTACGAATGCCATTGTGGTAAGTACAAGAGAATTCGATATAAAGGAATTGTTTGTGATAGATGTGGTGTTGAAGTCACAGAAAAGAAAGTTAGAAGAGAGAGACAAGGTCACATCGCATTAGTTGTGCCTGTAGCTCACATCTGGTATTTCAGATCGCTTCCAAACAAGATTGGTTACCTATTAGGTTTACCAACAAAGAAACTGGATCAAATTATCTATTACGAAAGATATGTTGTGATTCAACCAGGACCAGCAATGAACGCTGAAGGAGAGCCTGTTCTAAAAATGGATTACCTTACTGAAGATGAGTATCTAGATATCTTAGATGCACTTCCAAAGGAAAACCAGTACTTAGAAGATTCAGATCCAGAGAAGTTTATTGCAAAGATGGGTGCGGAAGCACTTCACGGTCTTTTACAAAGATTAGATCTTGATTCTCTTTCTTATGAATTAAGACATAAAGCAAACACTGAAACATCTCAGCAAAGAAAGAATGAAGCTTTAAAAAGACTTCAGGTTGTTGAAGCGATGAGAGATTCTCACACGAGAATTCAAAACAATCCAGAATGGATGATCATCAAAGTTGTTCCAGTAATACCACCAGAATTGAGACCATTAGTGCCTCTAGATGGTGGACGATTTGCTACATCGGATTTAAATGATTTATATCGAAGAGTTATAATCAGAAACAATCGACTAAAAAGATTGATCGAGATTAAAGCTCCAGAAGTAATCTTGAGAAACGAGAAGCGTATGCTTCAAGAGTCTGTTGATTCACTTTTCGATAACTCTAGAAAATCTTCAGCTGTTAAAACTGAAGCAAACAGACCACTTAAGTCTTTATCAGATTCATTAAAAGGTAAACAAGGTCGTTTCAGACAAAACTTATTGGGTAAAAGGGTTGATTACTCTGCTCGATCTGTAATTGTTGTTGGACCAACTCTTAAACTTCATGAATGTGGTCTTCCTAAAGGAATGGCTGCTGAACTTTACAAGCCTTTCATTATTCGTAAGATGATTGAAAGAGGTATTGTGAAAACAGTGAAGTCTGCTAAGAAGATAGTAGATAGAAAAGAACCTGTTGTTTGGGATATTCTAGAAAACGTATTAAAAGGACATCCAGTTCTATTAAACAGAGCACCAACTCTTCACAGATTAGGTATTCAAGCTTTCCAACCAAAATTAATTGAAGGAAAAGCAATCCAATTACATCCATTAGCTTGTACTGCATTTAACGCGGATTTTGATGGGGATCAAATGGCTGTTCACTTGCCTCTTGGGCACGCGGCAGTACTAGAAGCGCAAATTTTAATGCTTGCTTCTCATAACATTTTGAACCCTGCCAACGGTGCACCAATTGCGGTACCATCTCAGGATATGGTTTTAGGTTTATACTACATTACTAAACTTAGAATTGGATCAAAAGAAAGAGTTGTTAAAGGTGAAGGAATGACTTTCTATTCTCCGGAAGAAGTGAATATCGCTTACAACGAAGGAGCTTTAGAACTGCATGCTGGAATAAAAGTAAAAACGGTTGATTTAAACGAAGCAGGTGAGCTAGTTGATACAATTATCGAAACCACTTGTGGTAGAGTATTGTTTAACGAAGTTGTACCAGAAGAAGCTGGATTCATCAACGAAGTTTTAACGAAGAAAGCGTTAAGAGACATTATTGGTAAAATTCTAAAATTAGCTGGTGTTGCTAAAACTGCAGCGTTCTTAGATGATATCAAGGAAATGGGATATTACAATGCATTTAAAGGTGGACTATCGTTCAACTTAGATGATATCATTATTCCAGAGGCAAAAGACGGAATGGTAACGAAAGCTACCGGTGAAGTTGAAGAAGTAATGGCCAACTATAATATGGGTCTTATTACAAACAACGAGAGATATAATCAGATTATTGATATTTGGACACACACTAACTCTAGGTTGACGCATGATTTAATGACGAGATTGAAAACCGATCAACAAGGTTTCAACTCTATTTATATGATGTTTGATTCAGGAGCAAGGGGATCTAAAGAACAGATTCGTCAGCTTTCAGGAATGAGGGGATTAATGGCGAAACCGAGAAAATCTGGATCTACTGGTGGTCAAGAGATTATTGAAAACCCGATTCTTTCTAACTTTAAAGAAGGACTTTCAATTCTTGAATACTTTATCTCAACTCACGGTGCTCGAAAAGGTCTAGCAGATACAGCTCTTAAAACGGCAGATGCTGGTTACTTAACAAGAAGATTGGTTGATGTTTCGCAAGATGTGATCATTACTGGTGACGATTGTAGCACACTAAGAGGTTTGATAGCGGTTCCATTGAAAAAGAATGATGAGATTGTTGAATCTCTATTCGATAGAGTTCTTGGTAGAACATCAGTACATGATGTTTATCACCCAGAAACAGAAGAGCTAATCATCGAATCAGGTCAAGAATTTAAGGAGCATCACGCTGCTGGAATTACTGAAGGAAAATTCGAAGAGATTGAAATCAGATCGGTTTTAACTTGTGAGCAAAAAAGAGGAGTTTGTGCTAAATGTTACGGACGAAGTCTAGCTTCAGGTAGAATGGTGAACATTGGAGAAACTGTTGGTGTAATTGCAGCACAGTCAATCGGTGAACCAGGAACACAGTTAACACTTAGAACATTCCACGTTGGGGGTACAGCATCTAACATTGCAGATGAAAGTAGCTTAACAGCAAAATACGATGGTAAAATCGAATTGGATGAATTAAGAACTGTTACGCATAACGGTGCTGACGGAGTCGAAAAAGAAGTTGTTATTGGTCGTGCTGCCGAATTAAGAATCATCGATGAAGATTCTGGTGCAGTTTTAACTACGAGTAACATTCCTTACGGATCTGAAATTCATATTAAAGGAAAAAGAAAGATCAAGAAAGGTGAAACGATCTGTTCTTGGGATCCATATAACGCTGTAATCCTTTCTGAAGTTGACGGTACCGTTGGTTTCGAAATGGTTGAAGATGGAATCACATACCGTGAAGAAATTGATGAGCAAACTGGATTCGTTGAAAAAGTAATTACTGAAACAAAGGATAAGAAGAAGAACCCGATGATTAATATGCTTACTGGAAAAGGTGACATATTAAGAACGTATAACCTTCCTGTTACTGCTCACATTATGGTAAGTGAAGGTGACAAAATTGGTCAGGGTGATATTCTAGTGAAGATTCCTCGGGTTGCCGGTAAAACCGGTGATATTACAGGTGGTCTTCCAAGGGTAACTGAATTATTCGAAGCAAGAAATCCATCTAACCCAGCTGTAGTTGCTGCGGTTGAAGGAATTGTTTCTTTCGGAAAAATTAAAAGAGGGAAAAGAGAAATTATCGTTGAATCTAAAAACGGTGATGTAAACAAATACCTCGTACCACTTGCAAAACACATTCTTGTACAAGAGAATGACTTCGTAAGAGCTGGACAGCAATTGTCTGATGGAGCTACAACTCCTAAGAGTATCCTTGAAATTAAGGGGCCTACAGCTGTTCAAGAGTACTTAGTTAATGAAATCCAAGAAGTATATAGACTTCAAGGGGTGAAGATTAACGATAAGCACTTCGAAGTAATCGTTAGACAGATGATGAGAAAAGTTGAGGTTGTTGATCCAGGAGATACTAAACTTCTTGAGAAACAAGCTGTAAACAAACTCGATTTCTTGGAAGAGAACGATGAGATGTGGGGCAAGAAAGTAGTGGAAGATGCAGGAGATTCTGAGAACTTTAAAGAAGGTCAGATTCTTTCAGCAAGAAAACTTAGAGATGAGAATTCTGTTCTGAAACGAAAAGACAAAGCTTTAATTATTGCAAGAGATGCAGTACCTGCAACAGCTCAACCAGTACTTCAGGGTATTACAAGAGCTGCCTTAAAAACAGATAGTTTTATATCGGCAGCTTCTTTCCAGGAAACAACTAAAGTCCTTAATGAGGCAGCAGTTGGTGGAAAAGTTGATACACTAAGAGGTCTTAAAGAAAACGTAATTGTTGGTCACAAGATCCCAGCAGGAACGGGTATGAGACAATGGCAAAATGTAATTGTTGGTTCACAAGCAGAATATGATAAGCTAGTGGGTAACAAGGAAGAAGAAGCAGCTGCCGTAGTTGGTGAATAAGACTAGTAAATAATTTATAACCTCCCTCTTTCTTCTTGTTGATTCATTCAACGATTAGAAAGAGGGAGTTTTTTTTGAATAAAACATTGATTATTATGAGTGAAGAGAACCAAAATCAAAACCAATTGAATATTGAACTTTCTGAAGAAATTGCAGAAGGGACATATTCTAATCTTGCTATCATCACACATTCTCCAAGTGAGTTTGTTACTGATTTTATTAGAATCATGCCTGGTATGCCAAAAGCGCGAGTTCATTCAAGAATTATTATGACCCCTCAGCATGCGAAAAGAATGATGAGAGCATTACAAGATAATATCCAGAAATATGAAAGTGCTCACGGACAAATCAAAGATGATGATCCAAGAGGTCAGGCCATTCCACTTAATTTTGGTGGGCCAACAACTCAAGCATAACATTCAAAGGCTTCCAAATGGAAGCCTTTTTTAATTAAGATTATTTCAGGTTTCAACTATACGAAGCTGATAGTCGTTTTTAGCTTATTTTAGAGCAGCAGAGCATTCTTTTGAGCAATCACATGCATAATGATTTTAGAAGGATTCCATACCGTTGGAGACTACGATATGGCTATTATCAATATTTCGATCATTTTCTAGGGCGAAAATTATTTTTCAAACTGACCCATAAAGGGAGAAGAAAATTTTATAAACGCTTGCATAAATTTTTGAAAAATTGCGGGCCAGCGAAAATTATTGATGTTCCACGAATAGAGAATATTACCCAAACGGAATTTTTAGATAAGTATGTTAAAAAGCAAAAACCAGTCATTATCTCGGGGTTTGCAAAAGACTGGAAGTGCTGCCAAAATTGGTCTTTAGATTATTTTCAAGAGTTACACGGAACGGATAAAATACTTTTTGTTAATCAAGAAAATGTTGATGAAAGTCCGGTCACTGAAACAACGCTAGGAGAGGTCATAGATCAAATTAAAAAAGGGGAGAATAACTACTATAGGTTTTACCCTTTGCTGAAAATGCATCCTGAACACATTCTAGATGTAGATTATAAATGGTTGAGAAAAGGAAGATTAAAAGGTGGATTAGGTGAAGGTTTCCAAGTTTTTATAAGTGGGAAAGGTGGATTTACACCTGTTCACAGTGCAAGTGCTAATAATATCTTTACTCAAGTTCATGGTGAAAAAGAATGGTATTTGTACCCATTTGATTACACCTGTATAATTGATCCAGACCCCGTGAGGAACTTATCAAGAAGTGCTCCAACAAGAAATGGAGTAGTTTTCGACCCGTTTGACGATTTGTACGATCAGCACGAATTGTATCAGTATATGGACGGATATAAAGCGCATTTGAAACCTGGAGATGTATTTTTCAACCCTGGTTTTATGTGGCATACTGTAAAGAACCCAACCGAAAGTATAGGAATGGGCTATCGTTATTTAACTCCTTTTCAGTCGCTGTATCGAGCTCCATTATATTCTTTTCTTGAATATTTTACTTGGAAACCACCAATTTGGAGATCGTGGAAGAATTATGATGATATAAACATGATTCATCTTGCTGAAACCGGGAAGCTAAAAGAAATTGCAAAAACTCGTGGGGTCAAAAGAATTAAGTCAACGGTTGAGCTTACCGACAAAGAGAATTAATTCAGCGTGAAAACCATAAAATGTTAGGAAGCCGAATTTATGTTAATAAGTCCATTCTTTTTAAATCAATATTTGTGATGCCCGATCAAAAGATCGAATAACTTTGCGACCTAGTGAAGTCAATGAAAATTTCATTAGCAAATTCTCCTTTTAAGGGTCCAATAATGACCCTCAACCCTCATTTATTTTCGTTTTATGCCAAAAGATAATAGTATCAAATCGGTATTGATTATTGGAAGTGGACCAATTGTAATTGGCCAAGCCTGTGAATTTGATTATTCAGGATCTCAAGCCTCGAGATCACTTCGTGATGAAGGAATTGAAGTAACATTAATCAATTCAAACCCAGCAACCATCATGACTGATAAGGTTGTAGCAGATAATATTTATTTGAAGCCGCTTGAACCGGACTCTATTATTGAGATTTTAGAAAAGCATGATATTGATGCGGTCTTGCCAACTATGGGTGGCCAAACGGCCTTAAATCTCGCCATGAAATGTGACGAGATGGGAATCTGGGAAGATTTTAATGTTAAAATGATCGGGGTAGATATTGACGCAATTAATATCACTGAAAACAGAGAAGAGTTTAGAAACTTGATGGGTGAAATGGGCATTCCAATGGCTCCTCAAAAAACAGCTAAATCTTTTCTTGAAGGAAAAGAAATTGCCCAGGATTTTGGGTTTCCACTGTGTATTAGAGCTTCTTTTACGCTAGGTGGTTCTGGAGCTTCTTTTGTACATAACGAAGAAGATTTCGATAAAGCATTAACGGATGGATTGCATAAATCACCAATTCACGAGGTGATGATTGACAAAGCCTTAGTTGGCTGGAAAGAGTTTGAATTAGAGCTCTTAAGAGATTCAAATGATAACGTAGTAATCATTTGTTCTATTGAGAATTTCGATCCGATGGGAATCCATACGGGAGATTCAATTACCGTAGCTCCAGCCATGACTCTTTCTGATACTACTTATCAGAAAATGAGATCTATGGCAATTGCTATGATGCGTAAAATTGGAGATTTTGCAGGAGGCTGTAATGTTCAGTTTGCAGTATCTGATGATGAAAGAGAAGAAATCATTTCGATTGAAATAAATCCAAGGGTATCAAGATCTTCTGCATTGGCTTCAAAAGCAACCGGATATCCAATTGCTAAAATCGCAGCGAAACTTGCAATCGGATATCATTTAGATGAATTAGAGAACCAGATTACAAAAACTACTTCTGCTTATTTCGAGCCAACTTTAGATTACGTTATCGTAAAAATCCCTAGATGGAATTTTAATAAGTTCCCAGGTTCAGATAGAGAACTAGGACTTCAAATGAAATCTGTTGGTGAGGTAATGGGAATTGGACGTACGTTCCAAGAAGCACTTCAAAAAGCATGTCAGTCACTGGAGATTGGTCGTAATGGACTCGGAGCTGATGGAAAAGGAATAACAAACCAAGATGAAATCCTACACAGTTTAGAAAGACCAAGCTGGAATCGTTTATTTCATATTTATGATGCGATCAGATTAGGGATCCCTTTCAAGACAATCAGGGAAAAAACCAGAATTGACGAATGGTTCCTACGAGAAATTGACGACTTAATTCAAGTGGAGCTGAGGATTGAAAAGCATACAGTAGATTCACTTCCTAAAGAGCTACTTTACGAAGCGAAACAAAAAGGTTATGCTGATCGTCAAATTGCACACCTAGTGCGATGTCTAGAGAGTGAAGTTTTCAATAAGAGACACGAATTAGGGATAAAAAGAGTATATAAATTGGTTGATACTTGTGCTGCAGAGTTTGAAGCGCAAACCCCTTATTACTACTCTAGTTTTGAAGATGAAAATGAGTCTGAAAGCTCAGATAAGAAGAAAATTGTTGTGCTCGGTTCAGGCCCGAATAGAATCGGACAAGGAATTGAGTTTGATTATTCATGTGTTCACGGTGTTCTAGCTGCTAAAGAATGTGGATACGAAACAATCATGATTAACTGTAATCCTGAAACTGTTTCTACTGATTTTGATACAGCTGATAAGCTTTACTTTGAGCCTGTTTTCTGGGAACATATTTATGATATTATTCTGCATGAGAAGCCAGAAGGAGTAATTGTTCAATTAGGTGGACAAACAGCCCTTAAGCTTGCGGAAAAGTTGGAACGTCATGGGATTAAGATCATGGGTACTAGTTTTGATGCACTTGATCTTGCTGAAGATCGTGGTCGTTTTTCAAATCTATTGAAGGACCTAGACATCCCTTATCCGGAGTTTGGAGTTGTGGAAAGTGCAGAACAGGCATTAGAGCTTTCAAAAGATTTAGGTTATCCGTTGTTGGTTAGACCTTCTTATGTTCTTGGTGGACAGAAGATGAAAATTGTAATCAACGATGACGATTTAGAGCATCATGTTGTGGACATTCTTCGAGACATGCCGGAAAATCAAATACTCTTAGATCATTTCTTAGGAGGTGCAATTGAATGTGAGGCAGATGCTATTTGCGATGGTGAGAACGTTTACATCATTGGAATTATGCAGCACATAGAGCCAGCAGGAATCCATTCAGGAGACTCGTATGCTGTATTACCACCATACAACCTTGGTGATTTAGTAATTGAGCAAATCGAAGAATACACCAAAAGAATTGCGATAGCGCTTCGAACGGTTGGTTTAATGAATATTCAATTCGCGGTTAAAGACGACAAAGTTTACATTATTGAGGCTAATCCTAGGGCTTCTAGAACGGTTCCTTTTATTGCGAAGGCATATGATGAGCCATATGTAAATTATGCTGCAAAAGTTATGATTGGGGCTAATAAGGTGAGCGATTTTAATTTTCAGCCAAAGCGAAATGGATACGCGGTTAAAATTCCAGTCTTTTCATTCGAGAAATTCCCGAATGTGAATAAGGAATTAGGCCCTGAAATGAAATCTACAGGTGAAGCAATACGCTTTATAGACAACTTAAAAGATCCATTCTTTAGAAAAATCTATTCAGAACGGAACTTATACTTGAGTAGATAGAAAGGTCTAGTTGAGAATTACTTTTTTGTAAAAGTATTGGTTCTTAGTATTTATAATCTTTATCAGATAAAAGCCCGCTGGTAGGCCTGATAAATCGACTATTGCTTCATCGTGAGTAGTGCCAATTCTTGATTGAGGGATTGGGTTTCCGTCCATGGAGTATACTTTAAGCTCTTTTAAGTTTTCTGCGTTGAGCTGAACTATATTTTTAGCCGGGTTAGGATAAACTGAAAAGTCGCTCGTTTCGACTGGAATGGATGTGGTTAAATTGTCTAGCGAATATCTTTGCGCGTAAACTCCTGCACCATCTCCATCTTGATTTTCACTAACCCAGCAAATGGTAAAATCACCATTTTCATGAAACGTAGTTGTAGCGTCCTCCTGGTCAAGGTTTGTAAAAGTATTGACGATAAATGAACTGCCTCTTTTCGAACCTGTGGAATCAAATATCTGAGCAATAACAGCATTACCACTTCCATCTTCGATGTCGCTATCCCAGGCTATGAGAAAATTACTCAGCGTGTCAGTAGAAATAAAACTTCTTCCTTGTTGCCCATTAGATATTTCAGTGTTGACCTTAAATTCAGACCCAATTGGAGAACCAGTTTGATTAAATATTTGCGCATATATGCTACTAGCTGAACTATCTTGATTGATACTGGTCCATACCACGATAAAGTTATCGTTTGGGGCGAAAGAAACTTTTGGGCTATGCTGAGAATTTCCTGTAAAAGAATTGACCAAGAATTCATTACTTAAAGCATTGCCTTGTAAATCAAATAGGCGGCAGTAAACCCCTTGTTGATCTCCATCTTGATTATTACTCATCCAAACGACTGCCACGATGCCATTTTCCGATACAGAAATGTTCATTTGAGTTTGCTGGTCGGTTGTGGTTTGGTTAACAACAATTTCACCGGATATCGGAACCCCCGTAGAGTCATAGGTTTGTAGGAGAACATCATCACCTGATGCAAATCCAAAAGTCACCCAAGTAATGGCATAATTTCCATTTTTGTCCATTGATATTTCAGAATTACTTTGGTTAAAACCCAGATTAGTATTTACTGTAGTTGGACCCGAAATTGCATTGCCGTTTAAATCGAATAATTTCATTAGCACGTCCTCATCGCTTGCTGGCATTAAAGATGTCCAAGTAATTATAAAGCTGCCATCTACGTTCATAGCAACAGCGGGTCTGTACTGTTGTCCAGATGTAGTGATGCCGTTTACCAGAAATTCAGTGTTTAAGGGCATGTCATTTTCATCAAATAACTGGGCATATACGCCCTCACTACTACCTGTTGGCTCATCTTGACCGATACTCGTCCATACTACAATGTAATTACCGTTTCCTCCGGACGAAATAATTGGTTCGTATTGGTGGTTGGTAGATTCTGTGTTGACCTGAACTTCAGATCCGATAGGTGTTTGAGCAATTACTAGGTCGTTCAACATTAGTAAGACAAACAATGTCTTGCGCGTTATTTTTAAGAAGTTCATGTGTGTTAGTTTAGAATTACCTTTTTATAAATGGCTTGATTCTCATTATCTATTTTGATTAAATAGACGCCTTTCGAAAGACCAGAGAGATTAATTGAGTATTCACTATAAAACTTCTTTATAGTTATTTCGTGCCGTGAGCCATCCACCGAAAAAACGGAGATTTTAATTGGCTGTTTCGAGCATATAAAGACATATCCGTTTGTAGGATTTGGATATGCAATAACATCAAAACTGGTCAAGTCAGCTGTGGTTAAAACTCCGTTAATAGTTAGTTCAAGAGTTAGAATAGTGTCGCAACTTGAATAGCATAAGCTGGATAATTCATAATAAGTACCTGCAGTATCGTAGAAGCTACCATTCCATAAAACGCTATCACCTAATGCAATTGTATCGTAATCCGTTTGGATCAAGTCCCAACATAATGTTAAGTCGTAGCTAGTTGAGTCAACGTTGTTGTCATTGTCTGTTACAATCAAGCTAACCGTATAATTTCCAGCGGTTGCATAAGTATAATTAACGATTGAACCAGAAGCTGTATTCCCATCTCCAAAGTTCCATTGATAACTGGTTATGCTGCCTCCTCTATCAATTGATCGTCCGGCATCAAAAGTTCTTGTTCCTGGAACCCCATTGTTTACAACATCGAACATCGCATCAGGAAGTTGAATTTCATCCAGAAAAAATGGTTCTACAGCCAAATATGCTGGCTTTGGATTAATAGCTGTATCGGTTAACTGTATTGCATAGAGTAAACCTACCCAAGGTTGCCATGAGTTTTCCCCATCGTCATATCCGGCCGACATAATTTGATGAATGTTTGGTATCGCCCTTAACGTATCATATGCAGATAAATAAGCAGCTCCCTGCCAATCCCATAAATCATTGTACAAAACCCCAGTATTTGGGTCTGTATAAGGAAGAGCGGGATCGACATACCAACTATGAGATATTACATCCCATGGCATCCCGATGTCGAATTCAGTAAGAACAATTGGTAAGCCTATTAAGCTATCAATTAACTCAGCATTCGTTCTCCAACTTCCAATTTTCTCATAAAAGTTATTATAAACAGGTGGTCCCTGACCCCATGAAAAAAAATGACCTTCTGCTCCAACATAATCTAGTTCAGCTCCTTGGGCTAATGCATCTACGTACAATTGTATGAATTCATCTCTATGTGGAATCGACCATACATCATCCGCAAAAATAATCCCCCAATCATTGGTCAATAATTTGGCATCCGAACATAACGAGTCTAATACATGCCTTGCATGTTTAGAGATGTTTACTACCATCTCTACATTAGTCCAACCTAGTAAAGTATTCAGATTTGTTCCACCGGTTATTTCGTTGCAAAAATTCCACTCATCTGTTTCAGGATATCGAGCTAATATCTCAGTAATCCGATTCAAATATTTTTTTTGTCTTACCGCATTACTTCCAGTGATCCATGTTGGTGTGAAGTAACCTGGACCGAAATTTCCTCGAAGCTTAAAATTATTTGTCAATGAGTAATTGTATGCCTGATCTAATTCAACCCAAATTGGAATGGCGTTCCAAGCAAATGCGCCAATACCGCTTATTCCAATCCACGTAAAATTGTCATTAAGTACCTGTTTAAATACTCCTGCACCAGGAGTTGAAGCATGAGTTCCCCACCAATTGTGAACATAGGAAGGTCCTTCAGATCCGTAGTTCCCTTCAAATAACATAGTAGCTCCGTATCCATTTTTTGGATGATTATAAGCCTGAGTTTGTCCAAGACTTACATATGAAACAATAAGGAAAAATGATAAAACAATTAGATTTTTCATGGCGGCTGAGTTTATTTAATAACGGTAAATGATTCAATAAGGAAATTTCTCGGAGATACAGCTTTAACTACATACTGGCCGGGAATTAGATTTAAGATTATTTCATTGGAACCGCTGAAGTTTGGATTAGTGAGATCATCTAGAAAGACTACTTTTCCCGAAAGGTCATAAATTATTAAGGACTCAATATCGCTCATGTTTTGAGTAGTTTTTAGATTGAAAGTTCCATTGTTAGGGTTTGGATAAACAGCTAAATCTTGCTGACGTGTGGAAATCTCTTCGATACTGACGGATGTGAATGGTTCATAAAGGACAACACCACCTGACCAAGTGCTAACCCAAACGTTATCATTTATATCGATAGCTATGTCACTGCATCCATTGTCAATTAATCCCGAATTTGAACTGTTATAGGTTGACCAGGATAAGCCATCGTAAATACCTATGCCACCGGTTGTTGCAACCCACATATCTCCATTACTAGTGAATGACACAGCATTTACTTCGTCAAAAGGTAAACCGCTGTTGCCGATATTATAAGTTGTCCAAATAGTTCCATCAAATGAAGCTAAGCCTCCTCCTGCAGTAGAAACCCATTTTGTGTTATTTACGTCAATGGATATAGTTTTGGTGAAATCGGCAGGCAGTCCAGAGTTAGATGTGTTGTAGTTAGTCCAGCTTACCCCATCAAAACTTGCTACACCATTCGTGGTAGCTATCCAAATCAACCCGGTTAAATCTGAAGTGATTCCAAAAATCACATCAGAAGGCAGTCCATCTGCGGCTTGTGTGAATTGGGTCCAAGTAGGTCCTCCATCAAACTTGGCTAATCCATTATTGGTACCTACCCAAATATCGGATCCTACAACAAATACTGAAGTAGCCGTATTGCTTGGAATACCGGAATTACTTGTGTTAAAAACATTCCAAGTAACCCCATTGTAAATAACTAAACCTGCATCACTTGCCACTAAAATATCACCAGAGATTAAATCTATGTCTAAATCTCTAATATCATTGGAAGGTAAGTCCCCAGTTGACGTGTTATAAAGTGTCCAAACGGTACCGTCATAGTATGAAATGCCGGCCCCCCAATTTCCAACCCAGATATTTTCGTTCGCATCTAAAGCCAACTTTTCGGAAGTGTTATTCAGCATGGCTCCATTAGATGTGTTGAATGGCGTCCAGGTTTGAGCTGCTACATTTAGCTGAATCAAAAGGGTAATCGTAAGTGTGAAAAACAGTTTCATGATTTATTTGTTAATTGTTTAACCCAAATTTAGGAGCTACCGTGCATTAAAATATCCTAGAAAATCACCATTTAATTTTTTAGTGGAATTCAACTAGTGTTGTCTGTCTTAGAAAAAATTTCCATCATAATGGAAGTGCCAAGGCCCTTTTCTGACTCAATTACAAAGCTTGATCCAATATTGTCAGCTCTATTTTTCATGTTGGTTAAACCAATCCCGTTTGTTTCAGTGTTTATTTCGAATCCAGTCCCATTGTCTTCTATGAAAATGTTTAATACCGAATCCCGGTAGGTAAATTGAATTAATAGGCTATTTGCATTTCCATGTTTTAAAACATTATTGGTGGCTTCTTGAATAATCCTGAAAAAGGCTATTTCTGCTATCTGATCTATTTTAAACGGGTCACCAAGAACTTTAATTTCAATGGTCAGATTGGATGCTTGCTCAACTTGATTTGCGAACTCTTTAACAGCATAAAGCATCCCCAGTTGCTGAATTGATTCTGGCAACATTTTATGGGATATTTGCCGTACTTCTTCTATGGTCTTTATAATTTGTCCAGAAATTTGTTGGAGCTCAACTTTTTGCTGAAGATCCGATTCTTGTTCAATTTTTTGTTCAATTTTAAGTTTCATTAATGCTAAAGAGCCGCCAAGTCCGTCATGCAATTCACGAGCAATTCGACCACGCTCTTGAGTTTCGCCATTAATTAAACTTTGAAGACTTTCAATTTTATTTTGAACCTCCAAATTGTCCAAGTCTTTTTGAAGTTGGTTATTTACTTTTTTAGAAAGAATTGATTTTAATCGAGCTTTTTGTCTCATCGTTCGAAATAGTAGTAGACCTGATGCTAGGATTACAATTAATACGAAAATCGTTAAATAAAGTCTGTTATTTGCTTCTTTTTGTTTGGATACGTTTAGTTGATTTGCGAGATTCTTTTTTTCCAATTCGACTATTTCCTTTTTACTGCGTTCGGCTTCATATTTCACTTCTAGCTCAATTAATTGTCTGCTCGAACTTTCGCTAAAAAGACTATCCCTTAATGAAATGTAGGAAGTGTAGTAGAGCGAAGCATTGTCATGTTGGTCAAGGTCTCGATACACATTTGCCAGGCCGATATAGATGTAGGATAAAACTTTTACGGAGTTACTTTTTGAAGCGTATTCTTCAGCCAACAAGAAACTATTTAATGATGATTTGTGATCTCCCTTATCACTATAGGTATAACCTATGTTCGTCTGAACGTCAGCCATCATGGTGAAGTCTTCGACCATAACGTAATTTTGAAAAGCATTGTCAAAGTAGAGCAAGGCTGAATCTTGCACAGATTCAGTTTTAAATAAAAGTCCAATAGCATTTAAAGCTTTTCCAAGACCGCTTGGATCATCGTCAAGTAAAGTTTTTATTTCAACAGCTTTATCTAAATGGCCTCTAGATATCCAAGTAGTGTCTAGAGCTGCATAATAAAGTCCAAGGTTAATATTGCTATTTCCTTCCCCTGATAAATTATTAATATTATTGAAAATTTTCAGAGCTTTTAATTCAATCTCGATTGCTTTACTGAAAAGCCTTAGTTCTGCATAAATCTTACTTAGCTTACTATAAATTTGGCCTTTCGTCTGATTATCTTGGCCCTGCTCAACTAGCTTCAACGCTTCTAGGTACTTTTTAAGAGCAAGCTCATTATTACCCATTTCCCAATAGTTGTTTCCTTGGATTAATAACTGTTTAGATTGGAGTTTTGAGCTGGTAGAATCCTTTACTAAATGCAGCGCTGATATTGAACCGGCAAAAACGCTGGAAAGGAGAATGAAGAATGGTATGACAGTAAGGATTGCTTTACGCATCGATAAGATTATGGTAAATGGCATTTTTGACGAGTCCTGCCGTATTTCTAGCTCCTAGTTTTATTAGTAAGTTGGCTCGATGCGATTCGACCGTGCTTTCTGCAATAAATAATTGAGAGGCTATTTCCGAAGTTGTTAATTCATCAATAATAAGTTTTAAAATTTCTTTCTCACGCCTCGAAATTCTAGGTGTCTGCTCTAATTGGGAATTTCCTGAAAGTCCTTTGATGATTTGATCTTTTACTTCGTCACTATAATATTGTTCGCCTTTATATACCGTTTTAATCGCAAGAATGAATTCCTCCTTGGTCGATTGTTTTAATATATATCCGCTAGCACCTGCTTTTATTATTTTAGAAATAAAACCTGGGTTTTTATGCATAGAAAGCGCCAGGACTTTAAGGTGAGGGAATTTTTTCAGGAGGACGGAGCAAAGTTCAATTCCGTTGCCATCGGGTAAATTAATATCTAGAATTAATACATTCGTTTCCGATAATTGAGACAATTGCATTGCAGAATTTACGTCATGGGCTTTTCCAATTACTTCTAACCCTGATTCTTTAAACAGCATTTCGGCAACGCCTTCTAAAAATAGCTGGTGGTCGTCAATGATTGACACGTAAATCACATTTTTATTCATGCTGATTTAATTGATTATCATATTATAGACGAGGAAGGTTAACGAAATGTTGGTTCATTAATTAAAATTTACGCTTCCAACATTGAATTTTCTAATTCTCAGGCCGGGATATTTTTCAATTAAGGCTGATTTTAATACTACTCGACCAGTTTTCCATTAACATTGCTTATTTTCGAATCCACTAAAAAGCAATTTAATGGGAGCTTTCTTCAAGAAAAATTACGTTCACTTTGTCGCTATTGCGATATTCTTAATTATCGCGTGTGCATTTTACGCGCCTGCATTAAAGGGATTTATTCCGAAAATGCACGATATAACTACGCACAGATCAAGTAGTAAAGAAATCAAAGACTTAAAAGATGTCTATGGTGAAAACAGCTACTGGACCAGTAGAGTTTTCTCAGGAATGCCATCTTATCAGATTTCGGCAGATTATCCAAGAAGCCCACAGACGTATTTGTATAAGGCTGCGACTTTATGGCTTCCTTATCCTGTTAACTTTTTGTTTCTTCTTTTTGTAAGTCTCTACATTCTTTTAATGTGCTTAAAAGTCGACCCCTGGATTGCAATAGCGGGATGCGTTGGATTCGGTTTATGCTCTCATTTTATAAACATTATGGGGGCAGGGCATACTTCTAAGACCCATGCAATGGCTTATATTCCAGCGATAGTTGGGGCCTTTTATATGGTGCTAAAAAGTTCCAAATTCCTTCGCTACGGAATTCTACTGACCTTGCTTTTAACGCTGCAGCTCTTCGCGAATCATTATCAGATTACTTATTACACCTTTATTTTATTAGTATTTGTAGGTGGATTCGTATTCTTTTCTTCACTCAAAGAGGAGAAGTTTGTGGTTAAATTTAAACGAATTGGAGTAATCATTTTTGCAGGACTAATTGCCTTTGGAGCAAACTCCCCGAGCATTTTGATGACCAATGATTTTGCTAAAAATACCATTAGAGGGAAGTCAGAATTAACTATTGGACCTGACGGGAAAACAATAGATGCCTCAGACTTTAATAAAACAGAAGGACTTGACCGAAGTTATATTACAGAATATAGCTATGACAAAGGTGAGCTGTTAGGTTATATGATTCCTAATTCAATTGAAGTTGATAGTAAGGTTCAACAGGAATTCATGCAGAATTTGGCTCAAAGAAATCCGCAAGAATATCAAGCCTTAGTTAATGCGTATCAAGCTAATTCATCAAAGTTAGATCGGAATAGGGGAGTCTTTCTCTCGGGATATTTCGGTGATCAAACCTCGGCTAGACCACATTACATAGGCGCGCTCTTCGTTTTCTTAGCCTTGTTAGGCTTAATTTTCGCCAAAGGCTGGATTAAATGGGGCTTGTTTTCAGCTTCAATTCTAGCAATTTTATTGTCTTTAGGTCAGAATTGGGGTGGGAGTTTACAGGACATGTGGTTCACTAATTTGTGGATTGATTATATGCCGATGTATAACAAGTTCCGTGCGGTTAAGATGATTTTAGTAATTGCTGAAATATCGGTTCCAGTGCTTGCAATGTTGGGCTTACATCAAATTTTAAAGGATCGTGAAGCAGCCAATAAAAAGAAAGTTTGGTTTTTCGTTGCAGCTGGTGTTTTCTTCATTTTTATGATTTCTAATATTGTTAGTCCTTCTTTGATCGCATCTTTTTATAGTTCGAATGAAGAGATAGTAATTAATGGTTATGGAACTGAATTGTATGACACAAATCCTGCGGAGTCTGCAGCTTTTGAATCGGCAATTGAAAAGGTGAAAGACTTAAGATTAGAAGGGTATAGCTCAGATGCAATGAGAGCAATGGTCTTTTTGCTTTTAGGTATGGTTGTGCTAATTCTATACTTTCTGAAAGTGATTAAAAGGGTAGTGGTGATCCCAATTATCAGTGTGCTGTTATTCGCAGACATGGTAACTGTCGCCAATAGATTTACCAATAATGAACTTCAGTCAAAAGAGTACTTTAGGGCAAATCCAAAAGATAAAAAGGACAATCCATATCAGGCATGGATGCCAAAAGAAGACTTAAACAAACGGCCAGTTAATCCTAGTCCGGCCGATTTACAAATTTTGGCAGCGGAGAAAGTGAATATTCCAAATTTTGCTAAAAAGAACAAAGAGGTTCAAAATATTCTGAAGTCAAAAGGGCTAATTGAAAGTTCTGCGGATAGGCAGATTGCTCAGTTTACAACCTTGAATTTCAACTCTAACTATAGAGTGTTAGGGTTAACTAATCCATTCAACGATGGAGAAACTCCATTCTTGCACAAGAGTACAACTGGATATAATGCAGCTAAATTGAAAAAGTTCCAGGAGATTATTGAATTCAGATTAGGTGGAGAGTTAGGTCAACTTCAAGACCCAACGGCAACTAAAGTGGTTAACATGTTGAACACAAGATACCTTGTAGCTCAGGATAAATCTCAAATGTTCAAGAATCCGTTTGCTTTTGGAAACGCATGGTTCGTATCTGGTTTTCATAAAGTGAAAAATGCTGATGAAGAGATAATGGCGATCAACGATGTTGACGTACATGAATTAGCAATTATTCAGGAAAAGTACACTGGTAATGGATTTAATGAAACCATCGTTCCTGATCCAAATGCTACGATTACACAAAGAACACTGGATTATCGCCCAAACCATTTAACGTATGATTTCGAGGCGAAAAGTGATCAGTTTGTAGTCTTCTCTGAAATTTATTATCCAGACGGTTGGAATGCATATATCGATGGTGCTCCTGCCACTCATGTTGGTGTAAATTACATTTTGAGAGGGATGAACGTACCAAAAGGAAAGCACTTGATTGAGTTTAAATTCGAACCAACAAAAGTAACTTCCCTTAATACGGCAGCGATGATTTGCTTAACCGTAGTGTTCCTGCTTCTTTTTGCGTGGATTTTCATTATTTATAAAGACTTTAAGAAACCTGCTGAGGCGGCATGAATAAAGCATCGAACCGAAAAGTATTAATCATCACTTATTATTGGCCACCGGCAGGTGGTGTGGCGGTTCAACGATGGTATAAGTTTGCTCAATACATGCAGGAATTTGGATACGATCCGATTATCTATACGGTTGAGAACGGGGAGTTCACTACAAAAGACGAGTCCCTAACTGATCTTTCTGATCAGTTCGAAGTTTTGCGAGAGCCATTATTTGAACCGTATAAATTCTACAAAAAGTTCACTGGTAAGAAGAAGTCAGATGCAGTTGCTCAAGAAGTAGTTGGTAAGACTGGAAGAAAAGAAAATATGGCGGTCTGGATCAGAGGGAATTTCTTTATCCCGGATGCTAGAAAACATTGGATTAAAAGATCGGTTAAGAGATTGTCAGCCTATTTAACTGATCATAAAGTTGACTTGATTGTCAGCAATGGTACGCCACATTCTTGCCACCTAATCGGTCTTGGATTAAAAAACAAATTCGATCTGCCTTGGTTGGCAGATTTCAGAGATCCTTGGACGAAAGTTGACTACTTCGATAAACTTAAACTAAGCGATTCATCACAAAGAAAACATGAGAAGTTAGAACGAAGAGTTCTCGAAAATGCAGATGTGGTTACAACGGTGAGTCCTTCATGGAAGAATGATTTTATGGAGCTAGGAGCAAAGAATGTAGCTTCAATTACCAACGGTTTTGATCCTAAAGATTTTGGTGGTGTTAGTTCGGCACCGGTTGATGATTTTATTATTACCCACCTTGGAAGCCTCTCCAATCATCGTTTTCATTTGAAGTTTTGGGAATCGATTCTTAATGAGGTAAAGCGGAACGAGGCATTTAAGAAACTACTAAAAATTCGCTTGATTGGGAATGTGGATGGCGCGTTCATCCAATATTTTAAAGAATCAGGGTTAATTGATTATGTTGAGCTAATAGACCAGATGTCCCATCGAGAAGCATTGCAAAAGGCTTCGGAGAGCCACGTACTGTTATTGCTCCTAGGAGATAAGCAAAAATCGAAAGGTAGGATCCCGGCAAAATTATTTGAGTACATGCCAATGAATCGCCCAGTACTTGCTTATGGTCAAGAAGAGAGCGATGTTGAAGAAATTGTTGGTGAATTCAGCTCATGGAAATTTGTGCCATTTGACAATTTTGTTTGCTTAAAAAAGAGCATTCAAGAATTATTTATGGACAGACAGGAAATTATAAATGGACAATTTACTAATCCGAGTATTGAGAAATATGAAAGAAAGTATCTTTGCCAAGAAATGACAGCGTTGTTTGATTCTGTTGTCAAAATTACTAGCTAAATGGGATTAAATAATTTTCTCAATTCACGAGGTGTCGAAAAATTTAGGCGATCATTTGCCAAAACGACCGGAATCTATTTCAAACTGAAAAGATTTACTGCTTCTACGAGCGATGACTTGCGATTAGCTAAAATTCTTAACTGGAATAAAATCGATTATGTAATCGATATTGGAGCAAATAGAGGCCAATTTGCCGTTGGACTAATGGACTTTGGTTATAAAGGGAAAATCTTGTCATTTGAGCCTGTAGGTTCGGTACACCAAGAACTATCTAAGGTAGCTGCGAAGTATGACCGCTGGGAAGTTGCAAAACAAATTGCAATTGGTAGCGAGAATGGAGAAGTTGAAATTAATGTTTCTGACAACTCCGTGTTCAGCTCGATTTTAAGTATCAAAAAATCCCATGTTGAACAAAAAGATTATTCAAAAACGGTTAGAACAGAAACGGTTAAAATAGGAAGACTCGATGATGTACTCCCAGATTACCTTGACGTTTCAGCCCACCGAGTATTGTTGAAAATTGATACTCAAGGTTTTGAGAAACAAGTATTAGATGGTGCTCCAGAAACACTTTCTAAAATTCAAGGTCTTAAAATTGAAATGCCGTTAACACCGATTTATGAAGGTGTAAATTATACGTTCTATGATATAATTGATGTGGTGAGAGCTCGCGGCTTTCAGCCATTTAGTTTCAATAGAGAAGGGGTAAATCTAGAAACGGGAAGGATAAATACAATGGATGGTTTATTTTTATTAGAATCTTAATCCTTTTTTATCAGGGCATAAAGCAAGACTACTCTTATGTTTCGGAATTCTTAAGACGTAAAATGTTGTACCTTTAAAGGGTCATTTACGACCTAATTGAGTATGGTGAACGCCTTAAAATATTTTTCAAGAACCATAATTACGCTAGCGATATGCTTAACTACTGTTTGTGGGCAAGCTCAAGGAAGTGGTAATACACTCACTTTTAACGGGTCAAATGAATTTATTGATGTTGGAGATCAAGTAGGAAATAACTGCAGAACAATTGAGATGTGGTTTAAACTTGAAAATAACGTGACATCAAGTTTGACAACCTGTATGTCACTTATTATGCGAGATTTTGATTTCACAAATGTAGCTGGCACAGATGAATTCGGTATTTATATTGGACAATCAGGTTGGGCGGGACAGGCAGGAAGATTAGTTTTTTCAAGACATTTCGGGGGTTCATATCTACGAGTAGTTTCAGATAACAACTCTTGGCAAGCAAACCATTGGTATCACGTTGTTGGTACCATAGATCCAGTGTTGGGAATGCGGATGTACGTGAACGGAGTACTTCAGGCAAGTACGGAACCGAGTACAAGCCCATTTGGCACACAAAGTGGGAGTATAGCAGATAAGCTTTCAATTGGTAGATGGGGGAATGTAAATATTAGGTATTTCGAAGGGGAAATTGACGATGTTAGACTTTGGGAAGATGCGAGATCTCTAACTGAAATACGAGAAAACATGTGTTCAAAGCTGATTGGGACTGAGCCTGGGTTAAGAGCCTGTTGGAATTTCGATAGTACTTCAGCAACTCAATTGGTAGATATTGGGCCAGGAAGTTATAACGGTGTATTGAATAATATGGGTAGCTCTAATCGAATATATTCGGGAGCACCAATTGGAGACATTAGTTCTAATTTGTATAACCTTGGAGGATTAATCGGTCAGAGCCAATCACTTTCAGTAGGAACAGGTGATAGTATTTGGGTCGATAATATTATATCTTCTTCAATTGGCGTCCAATTGTATCGAGTTAACTCATTGCCAAATTCACAAATAAATTTAAACACTCCTACGATAGGCAGTTATTTTGGGGTTTTCCTAACGGATATATCAGGGACTTTTGATGTGTCATATGACTATTCGATTCACGGCTGTTCAAGTTGTGATTCAGTTTTCTCAAGAAATGACAATGCGGTTTTGGCGTGGACAGGGGTTAATTCGTTGGCTGCTAGCTGTGTAGTAGGGATGTCTAATCAAAGTTTAATCGGCAACGATTACCGGGCTGAATTTATTTTAGACAATGTGGCCTCCTTCACATTAGGCAATGACACAACATTGTGTGCTGGAAATAATATAACTCTATCGGCATTTACAACTGGAGCTACATATTTGTGGCAAGATGGTTCAACAAATGCTTCGTTTGCTGTTAGTAACCCCGGAACTTATTGGGTTCAAGTTCAGGATGGATCATGTAGTTTTTCTGATTCCATTGTAGTTAGCTATGATGCTCTTTCTCAATTTAGCTTAGGAAATGATACAACAATTTGTAATCAATCTCCCATAACGCTGAATAGTTCATTTCTAGGTTCAGGTTCATTTTTATGGCAAGATGGGTCTACCAATAGTTCATTACTCGTGGACTCTTCTGGCACATATGCTTTGACAATTTCAAGTTCAGGCTGCTCTTTCGCGGACACGATTAATGTAACTTACCCTGGCATTCAAATTAATTTGGGAAATGACACGATTTTATGCCAAGGTGATTCAATTTTGGTAACTGCTTCTGGGAGTCCAGGGTCAACGTATTTATGGCATGATGGTTCTATAGTTCAATCTTATTCAATAGGTCAATCTGGTATCTATTCGGTCACAGAGTCAAATTCAGGGTGCACAGTAACAGACAGCATTATTGTTGGTTATGACTTATTAATGCCTATTGAATTAGGAAATGACACAATTTTGTGCGAACCAAGCCCGATAATTTTAGATGCAAGTTCAGTGGTTGGAGCATCCTATTTGTGGCATGATGGATCTGTAGGTTCAATGTTCACTGTTCTTACAAGCGGTGTTTTTTCAGTAATTGTAACTTCAGGAGTTTGCGTCTTTAATGATACGATAAATGTGAGTTTCTCTCCTTTTAATCAGATTAATCTTGGAGGCGATACGGTATTGTGCGCTGAGAATACAATCGCATTAAATGCAGGGGTTGTAGGAGGCTCATTTTTATGGAATGACGGTTCAACTGATTCAGTCCTAAATGTGACTCATTCTGGTATATATTCAGTTCAAGTTCAAATTGGAATTTGTACTTTGGTGGATACAGTAGAGGTAACAATTGATGACTTGCAACCTGTGAATTTAGGTGCTGACACTGTTATCTGTGCAGGCCTAGCTTTTCAATTAAATGCTGATAGTATTGGAGGAAACACTTATGTCTGGCAGGACGGTTCATCTGATTCAGTATTGTCAGTTGGGGCTGCAGGAGTGTATTGGGTAAACGTGTCAAATTTAGAATGTTCCTATTCTGATACTATTGAAATATTCTCGGATTCTGCAATCAATATTGGATTTGGATCGGACACCATTTTGTGTGTTGGGGAGACAATTCAAATTGGTCAGAATGCCATTGGTGCTTCATACTTATGGCAAGATGGTTCAACTAACCCTTATTTCGATGTAACTGGTAGTGGAACATATACGCTAGATGTAGTATCTGCCTGTGGTAGTTCCTCGTCAGACACAATTAAAATTGAGTTGATAAATTGCGCTTGTGAAATTTTTATTCCTAACGCGTTTACTCCGAATTCAGATGCTAAAAATGAAAATTTTTATCCAACTGCAACTTGCGATTTCGTTAGATATGAGTTTTTAATATTTGACCGTTGGGGGGAAAAAATATTTGAGTCAATTGATATTACAGAAAGTTGGGATGGGAAGTATAAAAACAAGAATGTACCGGTGGGTGTGTACATTTATGTTCTCAATTATAGTTGGGAAATTGGTATTGATAAACAATTTAAAGGACATGTTTCTGTAATTAGATAAATTGAATTATTTTACCTTAAATTAGTTATAGTCCCTTGTTGTTCATATGAAAGTTGTTTTAGTCCTTCGTGCACTTACAGGTGAGGAATTAGTCAAGGTTAAAGAACTAGCTGAGAAAGGATGGGAGCTCCAATCTGATCAAGTTTACGAACAGTTACAAGGGATATCTTCAAGCGTTATAGAAGATTACGCGGGGATTAAACAATCCGTCAGTACAGATTTAATCAAGAAGGTTTGTGAATTTCCAAATTCGGAAAAGGGTAATGAGATAATTAATAAACTCTCAACGGATAATTTTCACCTGTGGTATTATCACCGGTTTAGGCTGTTTTTCGCATTAGAACAGGAATGGATCTTGTCCAGATTAATAGCAAGCGTAAACTTCGATGAAATATTCGTGTTTAGTACGATTAAAGTTAGCGTACCTAGCGATATTAAAGTAGAGTTTAAACTTTCAACGGCCGCTAAGAAAGTGGGTAAAGGGCAATGGTTCAATTACCTTTTCGTCTTATTGAGAAGGTGGCTTTACCAATCAGGCAAGCCGAAGAAGAAACACCCAATAATGTTCCTTAATCATGCACTCATGGAAAATTACATCTATGATGCGGATAAAAGAAAAGCCGTAATTGATAATACGTATTTAGGAAGCTATCTGGAACGAACTAAAGGTGAACTGTACGTAATGGATGAGGTTCCTACTCCAGCTGCTGGTAAACTAACCTCGAAGAGACGGTATAAGAAATATCCTTATCCCGATAGAGATGTACTGTATTCAGAACGTATTTTAGTCAATGGATTGTTAAGTGCAAAAATTAGATCGTCTGTCAGAAAAACCAGTGCTAGTTGGAATTCTTATCTACAGGGGATTTCAAACAATGATGCTGAAACAGATTTCGTAAAAGACATTTCGCGGTTACTTTTAAGCTACAACTCAGCTACAAAGGATTATATGATACGGTATCATTCGTTTATTAAATATTTCAAAAAACACAAACAGTTTAAATTAATTGCCACTATTGGAGAACAAGACTCGATTAGAAAAGCAATTTTGGATGCAGCTCGTTTTTCAAATATCAAGACTGTTGGGATTCAGCACGGTACGATTTACGATAATCATATTTCCTATACCTATTCTTCTCAAGAACAGAAGAATCAGCCTGCGCCAGACCACATGTTAGTGTGGGGCCAAAAATGGAAAGAAAATTTAATCAAGTTCGGAAACTATTCACCTGAAAGTATCGAGGTAGTTGGTCAATTAAGAACAGATGTAATACCTCAGTTACAGAGTGAACAAAGTGATGATAAAGAGTCTTTCAAGATAATTTTCGCTTCACAACCGATGCCAATATTTCAAGATAGGATTGATGTGTTGAGAGCCGTACTAAGGGCAGCAGCTAATGTGCCAGAGGTAGAGTTGATTATTAGGCCTCACCCAAGAGAGTCAGATAATTTGTTCTTTGATCGCATTGCAAAAGAGGAAGGAGTTACTTCTTATTCAATAGAAAGAAAAGAAGGTCTGTATCAAACAATGGCCAAGAGTAACGCATTAATTACATGTTTTTCCAGTGTTGCCTATGAAGCGCTATATTTTGAATTACCGATCCTAATTTTTGATCCAAGAAAAGAAGACCGTCTTTCGTTGATTCAAAACGAATTATGCCTTCATGTAAAAGACGAGGACAGCTTAACGGAAACATTCAAAGCGCTTATTAGCAATCAACCATATTCTTCTCCAGAACGCGTAAAACGTTTTACCAAGACTTACACGCACCTAGTTGATGGCAATGTGGTAAATAGAATCAAGAAATTCACGGAAGATCAAGTAAGCTAGGTCTTAGGAAGTTGTTTGTTATTTCCAACAACTTTTAAATGAGCAGTGATGTTTTTTGTGATGGTAGCATTGGCGCCTACTATAACTCCTTCTCCAATTTCAGTTTCCTGAATTACAGAAGATCCTATTCCTATAAAAGAATTGGCACCCACTTTTACTCTTCCAGCAAGCGCTGCATTCGGAGCTACGTGCACGAATTCACCAATGATACATTCATGTTCGATTACTGCCGCACTATTAATAATGGCACCTCGTCCAATTTTTGTGCAAGCATTAACTATTGCTCTGGCGTTTATAAAGCTCCCAGCGCCAATTTCCACTTCAGATTTTGAAACAACTGCAGATGGATGAATCATTGTGATGATCTCGCAATTAAGCTTATCTAATGATTCCATATGAGCTTTTCTAGTCAAGTTATCTCCAATCCCAAAGGCAAAGACATGATTTTCAAGTTGCAATGAATCAATTACATCCAATCCACCAATTACTGGAATTCCAATAATTTGCTCTTTAGTACCAGTATAATTAATGTCAATAACGCCATAAACGTTGATGTTCAGTTCCAAGGCCGTATCAATTACAACTCTAGAATGCCCTCCCGAGCCAATAATTATTAAAGACTTATCCATTCAGCTAAAAATTGACTGACTTGATATTCAATTATCGAGTCAAGGTGAAGGTAGGGATAATATTAAAATCGAATGCGTCTAAGCAGTCACTACCAGCCTGTTTTAGATTATTTAACAGCCATTACTCAATAATTTATATCCGGTGTTGTTATTACTGGGCTATCAAAATGTTATTCGTGATAACTGAAGTCAGAGAAAGTATAATGGCCCCAAAACAATGTTAGATTAGCATCGGTAATGGGAATTATTGCAAAACAGGGAACTTGGAATTTCGTGATTATTTATCTCGGGGTAATTCTAGGTGTGGTAAATAATTTATTCTTAATGCCGAAAGCATTAAATAAATTCGAATTAGGGATCATTAGTGTATTACTTTCATTAATGCTTATTGGAGGGCAGTTATCCTTATTCGGTAGTCCTCAAGCCATAATCAAGTTTTTTCCGCGGTATCAAAATAAACGGAAACAAATAGGGATCATCAATTATATTTTAAAGAACATGATGGTCAGTTTGGTCATGTCCATTGCGTTGTATCTGGTATTTAAAGAGTCAATTATCGAAGCGTACAGCGAAAAAGACAATGCTAGCTTGTTTGGCGATTATTACTACATGTTTATTCCATTGCTGACCTTCTTTGTGTTTCAAGAGTTTTTTGGAGGTTATTTGAAAAGTCTGTTAAGGTCGGTTTATTACTCAGTAGTAAAGGAAATTGTGCTGCGGGTTTATCAAAGCACCATGTACCTGCTATTGCTTTTAGACGTTATTGAATTCGATTTATTCTTAACACTATATGTATCTGGTTATCTGTTAACTACGGTTTTAAATGCTGCAGGTGTTTGGAAACATTCTAAGACAAAATTATTTGTGCCATATCGTGGAATTAAAAAAGACCGGAAGTCAATTTTTAAGTACTGCGCAGCTATATTTCCAACTGGAATTGCAGGGGCGTTATTAAGTAATATTGACGTGATCATGATTGGCGCGATCGCTCCAATGTTTATGGATTTTAATGGTTTGGCGTTGGCTGGAGTTTATGGCAGAATGGCTTTCATGGCTGCTTTAATTATGATTCCTTTCAGAAGCTTAGTGAACATTGCGGTACCAATGATTAGTAGAGCGTGGGAGAAAAATGATCAAGCTGAATTAGCCTCAATTTATAGGAAGTCTTCATTAACCTTAACGATAGTAGGTACACTAACCTTTATAGGTATTTGGGCGAACATAGATAATGTCTTTAAAATTTTTCCAGAGGGGTTTGAAATTGGTAAATATGTATTTTTATTCCTTGGGTTAGGAGCACTGATGCAATCAGTTCTTGGTACGAATGGTCCTATTATTTCGAATAGTCCGTATTACTGGATTGGAGGAATTGCCGTGCCGATACTAGCGATATTGGTGATTATCACCAACTTAATTTTTATCCCATTGTATGGTATCGAGGGTGCTGCGTTCGCAACAGCTGGTAGTCGTTTTGCATACAGTGTAATGGTTTACTTGTTCTTATTTATCAAGTATAAGATGCAGCCGATTTCTTGGCGTAATTTGTATGTGTTCGGAATGGCAGGTGGAACACTGTTTGTAGTCTCGCTGATTCCAGTTTTTGATTCTTTGATAGGAGATATCTGCATTAGAACGATTTCAGTACTGGTGCTCTTTGTTCCAGCAATATTGATCCCTAAGATTTCTCAGGACATCAACCAGATGACCCTTAATTTCCTATCTAAAACGAGATTAAAGAAGTCTTAAATTTTCTCAATGGTCTCGCCATTCAGCGCCAATTCAGATTTACGGTATAGGTCAATTTTGGTAGTAAGCTCAAAACCAATAAGCAATATTCTTGAACAAAGGTTGACCCAAATTAATAATACAATTAATGAGCCTAGGGACCCGTATAGCTCATTGTAACTGCCAAAATTTGTAGCGTAAGTAATAAAACCAACAGAAGCTAAAATAATTACTACTGCAGCTAAAGAAGAACCTGCACTCATGAATTTAAAATTTTTCATTTGCGGATTACCAAAATTATAAAGAATGGTGATTCCGAAAATCAGCATTAGAAAAACAACAATCCATTTTATTCCATGCCCTAAGTAATAGGTGATCGACTCGTTAATAGACATTGACTCTTGCAGTAATATGATTAAGTCTTCACCCAACACCATTAAAATGATGGCTCCAAGAGAGAAAATTGCCCAAATTAAACTAAGAAATAATGCAATTAATCTTTGTTTAATTGGGTTCCTTTTTAGCTCAATTTGAAAGGAGGAATTAAATGAACGCAAAATTGCGGTAATACTGTTAGACGCGTAATAGATGGTTAAAACGAAACCAATGGATAATACGAAATAGTGCTTTTCTAAAATTAGATCTTCTAACGTAGGAACAATGAAGGGAGCAATGTTTTCGGGTATAAATTGAGTAATCTCGGCCAATACTTGCATTTGAAAGCCTTCAATTGGTATATACGGAATCAAGGCAAGTAGAACCAGTAATAGTGGAAAGATGGCCAATATTAAGTTGAATGAAATAGCCGCTCCGCGGATTGAAAAATTCCCCTCTTTGAATGACTTACCTAAAAACATAATTAACTGGTAAAGATTCATTCCTTCAAAACCAGGTGGCTTTATGCTAGAAAGTAGTTGAACCAACCATTTAACAATAGTCGTTTTTCTAACCCATATTATAATTTTCTTCAACATCTAGTCTGGGCCGCAATTTAGCTGATTGCTTTTAAACTGAGGTCCATATTATGGACTGAATGCGTTAGTGCCCCAACTGATATAAAATTCACACCGCATTCAGCATAGTTTCTGGCCGTTTCCATTGTGATCCCACCTGAAGCTTCGGTTTCAAATTTCCCATTAATCATTTGAACGGCAGTGCGTAAATCTTCATAATTGAAGTTGTCCAGCATGATCCGATCAACATTCCCAATCGTTAGAACCTGCTCAACTTCACTTAGATTACGAGTTTCTATCTCGATTTTCAGGTTTTTGCCAGACTCCTTAAGGTATTCATTGGTTTTTTGAATTGCTTTGCTAATTCCTCCAGCGTAATCGATATGGTTGTCTTTAAGCATGATCATATCGTAAAGTCCGAACCTATGATTTGTTCCTCCTCCTATTCGCACGGCCCATTTCTCCATAAATCTAATGCCAGGAGTGGTCTTTCGGGTATCAAGAATTTTAGTATCTAGTCCTTCGAGCAATGTCACCATAGAATATGTTTTCGTGGCAATCGCGCTCATTCTTTGCATACAATTAAGGACGGTTCGTTCTGCTTTTAAAATGTTTTGAGAAGAACCATGAACGTTTAAAACGATGTCTCCAATATTAACTTTAGATCCATCGGTAATAAATACTTCAACGGATAAATTTGGATCAACAAAATTGAAAATATGCTTTGCCATTTCAACTCCAGCAATAATCCCAGACTCTTTTACAAGCAGCTTTGCGCTGTTTGTTGCTTCAGAAGGAATGCATGCCAATGATGAATGATCTCCATCTTTAACATCTTCGTCAAAAGTTCTTTCTAGGAATTTTGATATCTCATTTTGCATGTTGACAAAACTATGAAATATCTATCAAGAAGCATGACGAGGTTTAAGCCTTTACAAGTATATTTAACGTGAACAGTTCAGTATGGATATCAGGTTAATTTTAGTGGGTAAGACAAATTCCTCGTTCTTAATAGAAGGGGAGAGAGAATACGAGAATAGGTTAAAACATTACATTAAGTTTTCTGAAGTAATAATTCCTGAACTTAAGAAAGCATCAAAATTATCTGAGGATCAAATTAAAACGAAAGAAGGAGAAGAGATTTTAAAGAAGCTTGAAAAAGCAGACTATCTAATTTTGCTTGATGACAAAGGAAAGCAACCCACTTCTTTGGAATATTCTAAGTGGATTCAAAAACGATTGAATTCGGGTGTGAAGTCAATTGTATTCGTGGTAGGTGGTGCATATGGATTTTCAGATGCTGTTTACAACAGAGCAAACGAAAAACTATCTTTGTCAAAACTCACCTTTACGCATCAGATGGTTCGATTAATATTTAAAGAGCAATTATACCGAGCCTTCACAATAATTAAAGGTGAAAAATATCATCACGAATAGCTCGTAATCTATTGTCGCAGGGTACACAAATAGAAATTTGGGAATGGTTTTTACTACCATTATACCTTCTGGTGATTTATGGAATCGCCTACCGAGTTAAAATTGTCAATAAGGTTAACAGAGGTCGCAGCTACTATTCTTATTTTGTAATTGGACTAACCGCTAAAATTTTTGGAAGTATAGCGTTCTGCTTAATTTACCTTTACTATTACGGAGGTGGCGATACAACCATGTATTATGAGGCCTCCATGCCTTTGAGGAATTTGTTTTGGGAAGACACTACTTCATACATTAAGGTAATGTCTAAGGATCCAACTGTAGAGGTGATGTCGCTTTTTACCTCAGACTCCGGTAATCCATATTCTTATTTGTTCTATGATTTAAAAACAAACATGGTTCTTAAATTAACCAGTGTGTTTTTAATTATTGGTAGCGGAAGCTATCTCATCGCTACTGTTGTATTATCGTCCTTGGCTTATGTAGGTATTTGGAAAATTTTCGAAATGCTAAATCTATATTACCCCGAATTAAAAAGGCATTTCGCGTGGTGCGTATTGTTTGTTCCGTCCGTAACGTTTTGGGGCAGTGGAATATTAAAAGACACTTATACCATGGGCGCAACAGGTCTTTTTGTATATGCATTTCACAGTGTTTTTATTAAGAAAAAATATAAATCGATTTTCGGTTGGCTGCAGTTCTTTATAGGTGCTTTTATTCTTATTTCTATTAAACCATACATTTTCATGGTTCTTCTACCAGCCTTGTTCATTTGGCTGGTATTTGAGCGAGCTTATCAGATTAAAAATGCTTTGATATTGATTTTGGTGCTGCCGATTAGTATTGGAATTTTTGCAGCGGCATCTTATTTTTTATTCTCAGGTCTAGGGGATATGCTTTCAAAATTCTCGTTAGATAATGCACTTGAAACAGCAGCTATTACTCAAAAAGATCTTCTTACAAATAAGCAGTATGGTGGGAATAGCTTCGATGTAGGGAATTTTGATGGTTCGATAGGTTCGGCATTTGCGCTGTTTCCAAATGCAACTTTTGCTGGGCTTTTTAGGCCAATGATATTTGAAAGTAATAATATAGTAATGCTGATTAGTGGTTTGGAAAACACGGTTCTACTTTTATTGCTCGTATTAGCCTTATTCAAAAGAAGTATTAGAAAAACATGGTACGTGATCCGATCCAACGCTTATATTGTATTTGCTCTGATCTTTTCGATATTCTTTGCCTTTGTAATTGGTTTAACTACAGCCAACTTTGGGGCTATGGTTCGGTTTAAAATTCCGATGTTTCCATTTTTTCTGTCTGCTTTGGTTATCCTTTATTACTACGATGCCCTAATCATGTCTGCTCGAAATAAAGAAAACGTGCAGCCAGATCCTGAAATAAATAGTTCAGATACTAATGGTGAAAAAGGGAATGAAGAGCAGGTGGAAAGTCCCGCTGTTTAGGATCTGCTGTAGATTTTTTCGTAGACCTCATGCGCAATTTTAAAGTTTCGGTGGGTTTCCGCTATTTCTCTGATTTTTGAGGAGATATTTGGATTCATAAGCAGTGTTTTGATCTCTCTCGCATATAATAGCATCGCGTCATATTCAGTATCCCGCATTATAACACCGATTTTATTGGATTCAATAATTTCAGAGTCTTCAGATATGTTCGGTGTTATTACTATTGGTAATCCCGTAGACCAGTATTCTCCGTCTTTTATTGAAGTGCAATATCGTTTAGATGGAACCGGTTTTACAGGGTTTAGTGCAAAGTCAGCCTGAGCCAGTAAGCCAGGGATTTCTTTATGAGGAACAAACTTCTGAATGATTAAGTCTTCTCTAAGCCCATGCTTAATACGCATTACTTCCGTGTCAGCTGGATCGTAGTTAGTAAGAAAAAGAACTTTAAAATTTTCAAACACTTCATCGCAGGCTTTCCAAAAAAGAAATACTTCATCGGTCATGTATATGCCACCAATTTTTCCTGCGTAGACGCAAACTGTATCGACTGAATCCATGCCTAACATTTCTCTTTGAGAAGGGAAATTGGATTTGCCATACAGAGAGGAATCAATACAAGCTGGCTTAACGTAATAGTTCTTAGGGGTAACACCGTATTTATCAATACTGTATTGTCTCATTCCTTTGGTTAGCCCAATTAAATGGCTGGCTTTAAGCGCTTGTTTTCGTTCTAATTTCCAAAGGATTTTAAAGGCCATCGAGTTTGCTTTCCAAGTACTATTTTCAACCATGCTCTCGGCATGTGGCTCAAAACTGTCGATAACTAACTGAGCTTTGGTTTTCTTATGAAGGAAATAACCGATAGCACCAGCAGGGGTGCACCAGCAATGAATTGTACTTATGTTTTCAGTTTTAATAAATCGAGCCAACTCAGAAATCATTTTTTTAAGCCGCCATATTGCAGATGCTCCAAATGGAGTATAAACCATAGGTTTTAGCCTTACTCCCAAATCCGATTTATTGTTCAAACGATCAACTTCTTCTTGATTCGGCTCTTGCGTAACTAATGTAATTTCAGATCCAGGAGGCAAATATTCCTTTAGGATATGTACGTACGGTAGGGTATAGGTTTGCACCAATGCATCTTCAAAAGACCAATACGTTATGATCAGAACATTATGAGAGGTACTTTTTGACAATTGGTGGATAAATTAGTATTGATTTAAAGATGAATTTAATTCCTTTTAATTTATTATTTCCCTGTTTCCACCAGCTTCCAGCAATGATTTTATAAAGATTTGCATAGCACTGTCTTTTAAATCTGCCCGTTTTAAAGAGATTTTGATCTTTCGCTTTTTGAAAAACTAATAGGTGATCTGTCTGCATTACTCCAATGTTTCCATGCATATTGTTGTCGTGAATCCGGTAATAAAACAGTACCTGGTCAATCGCAACAATAGGAGTGATTGCAGCAACTCTCAAATGAAAATCTTGGTCCGCAGCTGTACTCAGTCTATTGTCAAAAGCACCTGCTTTTTCAACCACAGACTTTTTATAAATAGCACATCCCATAGAAGCAACATAGCCTAATTTCCATGCTAAAATATCATCAGCAGAATTAATAGTATTCGCCTCTATGTATTCTTCTCTTGGTTCGGATTTCTCATTAATCAGTTGGACTCTTGAGTAAACTGCGTCAATATGGTCTTTAGTTAGTTTAGCTACGCATAATTGCAAAAAATCTGGTTCCCATAGGTCATCAGCATCCAAAAACGTGATGTAAGCACCTTTGGCCGATTTATACCCAAGATTCCGACTGTCGCAAACGCCAGAATTAGTTTTAGTAATTAGCTGAATCTTTGAGTTTGAGGCTGCTAATTGATCTAGTTTTAGCTGCGTACCGTCAGTACTGCCATCATTCACAATAATCAACTCTAATTCCGTGTACGTTTGGTCTAGAACTGACTTTACCGTCTCTTCTATGAAATGTTCTGCGTTATATGCAGGTATGATTACCGAAACCAGACTTTTACTCATTTAAAGCCTTTTTTTTGTGAAAATCATGTTGTACATCCTGTAAACAAACTCAATCAGTTTCTTATTGTTTGGGAAATCGACATAAGTTTTTGGAGGGGCCGCTAGATACCCGTCAAATTCATCATCAGAAATTCCGAATTTTTTAGCAATATACTTTCTATCCTTTTTCGTTTTTTCTTCATCGAAAGGAATTGATTTCAGTAGCTCCAGAGCTTCAGGTCTGCTAATTTGCTCGCTGCAAATTTGAGATGCAAAGGTAGTTCTTCTGTAATCCATGTTATACTTAACAGGCATTGCATAGGATTGCCAAAATGCAGTTATTGTGGATTCGTGATGTTTACCTCCATAATTCTCCCAACCGTAAGTGGAAATAAGAAAGTCTCTCGCTTTATCCTTATCAAATGGTACGTAATTCAGCGGATAAATGGTTTTAATATTCTTGATGAACTTGTAATAATATTCGCCCCATAGCCCAACTGTTGGCACTTTGTTAAGCGGAACTGCTGAGTAGTTTTTAACGATGTGTTTATATAATTTGGCGTCTTTATAAACATGATAGCCCATCTGAAGTGGTAGAATTCCTTCACCAGTGTAGTTTCCGCCCGAAATTATGTACTTGATGTTATGTTTTGCAGCAGTTTCGTAAATACATGCTGGTATCGCAATATCTGTTGGCATTTCTAAATCAACTATGGATGATTTTAAAAAAGCGAGCTGTATTTCTTTAAATTCTTGCCAATCTATTACATAACTTAAATAGTCAAAACCTAGCTTTTCTACCATGGTCTTCACGTTTTTAACTGAGATTTCAGTATTCCATCCATTGTCCATGTGAATTAGCAGCGCGCGTAATCCATGTTCTTTGCAAAGATGAGCCGTGTAGCAACTGTCTACGCCTCCACTAATGCCAACTATACAGTCGTATTCTCGATTTTCGCCTTTAGTTTTGATGTTTGATAAAATTCCGTCCAGTTGTTTTTCGGAAACTCCAGCGGTATAAGTTTGAGAACTGATTCGAGTTATATAATCTTCACAGTGGTTGCAAAAGCCCCTATCATCAAATTCAATGTCTGGATCGGAGGTATCCATTACACATCTATTGCAAATTTGATATTCTTTAGACTCCATTAAAAATTATAAGATTTTATAGCAGGATATTGAATTAGCACTCCTCTAAATTTTCCTTTGAAAACAAAAAAGCTTCCAGCAGCTAGCCCAGTTGCATATGAACTTTTATATCCCTCTTCTATGTCAGAGATAGACCCTGCACCACCAAGCGCAACCACAGGGATCGTCAAAGAACTAGATACACTTTTAATCATGTCTAAGTCATAGCCTTGCATCATTCCGTCTTGATCAATTGATTGAATGATCACTTCGCCTGCTCCAGCGTTTTGCATTTCTAAGGCAGTTTGTACAATGTCTTTTCCGGTTTTCTTTTTTCCACCATTGGTGTAAACATTTTGTTTTCCCCAACGATTTTTCTTGTAATCCAAACAAACGCATATTGTTGATTGTCCAAAATGGTCGCTTGCCTCTTTAACGAATTGGGGGTTTTCAATAGAAAAGGATGATAGTATTACCCTTTCCGCACCCGCTTGTGTTAACTCAGAAATGGTTTTTATATTGGTAATTCCACCGCCAACCGAAAATGGCATGTTGGCTTCTTCTCCAATTTCTTTGATTAACTCTGTTGAGATTGCGCGATTTTCTTTTGTCGCGTCAATATCTAGTAATACTATTTCATCAACTTTTAAATCATTGAATACTCTAACCGCGTTTAATGGGTCTCCGATATATTTGCCGTCTGAAAACTTAATTGTTTTTACAAGACCCTTGTTATGCAGAAGTAATACCGGTATGACTCTGGGGCGAAACACTATAATTCAATAAAGTTCTTAATAAGTTGAAGGCCAGTATCATGACTTTTTTCTGGATGAAACTGAACACCGTAAATGTTGTTTTTTTCAACAGCGGATACAAACGAACTTTCATATTCAGTACGATAAAGTACATCAGAATCCTGCTTGCAGTTGAAGTGATATGAATGTACGAAGTAAAATTCAGATTCGGCCGTTAGCGTTTTGTTTAACACTGAATCTTTGCAAATTTTGATTTGGTTCCAACCAGTATGAGGCACTTTGTGCGTTAATGTATTTTCTATCTCAAATCGCTCCACTTTGGCATCAAACCAGTTCAGCCCCTTACTTTGTCCTTCTTCTCCTTCGGCAGCCATGAGCTGCATACCGAGGCAAATTCCCAAAATCGGTTTGCGTTTTTCCAAGACTTCTTCATTCAGTACAGTGACCAGATCTAGGTTGTTTAAATTTTCCATGGCCTTACCAAAATGGCCAACACCAGGCAATATAATCTTGTCACAGTTCTTTATTTCAACGGGGTCGTTGGTAGTGGTTACATCATATCCTAGAAACGCCAATTTTTTCTGAACGGAAAAATGGTTTCCTACGCCATAGTTTATGATTGCTACTTTTTTCGACAAATTACCTTAGATAAGTATGCATTAATAAAATGGTTAGGAATTAAAATAACCATGAAGTTTTAAGCAAAGTCTTTCTAACCAATTACTTTTTACTCAGTATGGATCTAAGTCCATCGTCCAGATTAGTGTCTGGCTTATAATTAATGAATTTATTCAATTTTTCAGAAGAACCAAACCTTCGCCCAACTTCATAATCATAACGTTTCGAAGGTGCATTGATAAGAGTGATTTCGGAATCAGACGATGTTATCTCTTTTAGCTTATTTGCTAAAGCTAAAATATCCATCTCCTTTTCATTTGCAACATTGAAAATTTCAAAACCGTCCACTTTTTCTGCCAACTCAATTGTTGCATGAACTGTATCATCGATAAACGTGAAATCTCTCGTTTGCATTCCGCTTCCATAGACAGTTAATGGATCACCTGCTAATGCTTGCTCAATAAATCTAGGGACAACCATTCTATTGTCTTGTCTTGGTCCATAAACGTTGAAAAATCTTAGGCAAATGCAATTAACGCCCTTCTCTTCAAATAGGGAAGCTAAATAAATCTCATTGTAGCGCTTTGCCATTGCGTAAGATGTTCTGGGATCAACTAAAATCTCTTCAGTTACACTTTTTTCAATTGCATTATGACCATACACGCCACTTGTGGATGCATAAACAATCTTAGAAACATTGTTTTGTAAAGCGGCTTTTACCACGTTCTGAGTTCCAATAACCTCAGTTTCCATTGTTTCCATCGGATTGTCAGCAACAATGTCAACACCTAAAATTGCTGCCAAATGAAAAATTAGATCACATCCTTTACTGGCTTTTAAAACAGCATCAAAATCGCAAACATCTTCTTTGTGAAACTCGATTTTTTTAAAAGTTTCAGACGGTATTTTGTTGCCACGCAGTAAGTTATCTAATACAACAACTTCATTGTCGGCTTCCGCCAATTGTTCAACTAAATGGCTGCCAATAAATCCGGCACCGCCAGTAATGAGTATTTTTTTGTTTTTTAACATAGAAGGTGATTCTGTGCAGTAAACTTAATGATTCTATTTTACTTTATGAGCACTCATTACTTATATCAACTTTATTAAAATAGAATTGATATTTGATAATTAATTTACCATGTCTTTTAGGTAAGTACGTGCTTGTGAAAGTATGTTTTCAAAAGTGTATTCTTGAGCATAAGAAATTCTTATTTTGCTAAATTCCGATGGTTCGCCATTCTCTAAAAATGCTCCAAGCATATTTAAAAGTTCGTCATGATCATTACTCATGTAGAATATTTCATCTAGGTTTTTGTATTCGCTGAAAGCAGCTCCGAATACTGGCTTTCCATGCGACAAATAAAGCAGGGATTTATGATGCGCGATCATGTTCCCTTCAATTTTCGTATTCATAAAAGAGATACAAAACTTTGCTTCGGCTATGTAGACTTTTAATTTTTTAAAGTGAACAGCACCGGGAGCAAATAAATTCGGGTATTTGTTTTCAGTAAAAATTCGATGTGCTATTTCGTTATCAGGAAGACGATGAGGTCCAAGAAATAAGAACGGAACATCTTTAAATTTTACCAGCGCTTTCTCTAGTAGTCCAAAATCAATTCGTTCATCGATAACACCTGTATACAACCCATAATCTTTATGGCCTATTTCAACTTCATTTGATTCAGTTGGAGAAACCTTAAATTCTTCTGAAGAAATCCCATGTGGTAAGGAGAACATTGGTTTGTTGAATTTCTGGTAAGTGTCAAAAAATGTCTTTGAACTAACAAATATTACATCCGAATTTGAGGCAATTTGACGCTCCCCATAATATTTGAAACCATATAAATCTACACAATGGTATATGCCAATTTTAGCATTAAATAACTTATGGTCGTACAGACGAAAAGGATCAAAACTCCAATGAATTGGCTTAAGGAAATTGTCTTTTTGCAGCTGTTTTCTTAAACGTTTACTGGTAATTTTGTTGTTCCATTTATCTAAAAAAGAAGTTCTTACCGGTAATGCGTTGCTGTAATTTAGAATAGTTAGATTGTCATTGTACTTGGTCTTATTAATGAGTGCTGAGAAGAGTGATTTAGGGTTCCACCTTCCAACTGGATTAATAAAAATGACCTTGTTAGTTTTTGACAATTCATAAGCGTAATTCTGTTTTGAATACCAAATATCTCCCCAAGGTTCGTTTGAAATTACCAATATCTGTTCACCAGATATGGATTCGTCTTTTAACGAATTCGAATTTTCCTGAATGTTGATTAGATTATCAAGTTTAGTTAATATTTGCTGAATCAGCTTAGGGTAAAGAAGTGATTTTAGTTCAGACTGGATTAGATCCTCATCTATTGAAAGTTCTGAGTTCAACCCTTTTTCAATTAATGAAACGAAATCTGCGCTATTATCAGCACTATAAATACCACGGTTTTGAAAAAGGTCGAGATCATTGGCTAAAGTGCTGATCGTAATTTTATTCTGCGCGAGATAGTTCATGTTTTTCAACGAAGATGCTGCGCCTAAATTAATAGTAGAAGCATGATCAAATAGATAACATGTTAGGCAAATTCTTGCGGCAGAAATATAATTTTTTAATTCTGCTGCGGGAACAACTCCTTCAAATGATACGTTAGAAGATCCAATTAATTTTTGCCATTGTTCGTCTTCTCCTAAATGATCGCTTCCTAGGAGGAGAAGGGTAAATTCAGGAAAAGAATCTGAGATTAATTGAAGTAATTGTAAGTTGCTTTTTTTAGAGAATGAACCAACGCTTAGTAAAAAGTTATCGTGCTTGGATTTTATGTTTTCACAGGCTGCCTTGTCTATAGTAAGTTCATCTAGTGAGATGCCATGTGGTATTACTATTTTCGGGCAACTGGCGTTTTCATAGCCCTTAATGAAATGTTCTGACGTACATACGATCAAGTCAGAATTTTTTGATACAATATCATCTAGCAAAACAGCTTTATTATTGTCTACTATATGATAAATCATCTTGCAACCGGGCTCGGCAAATCTTCTACCATCAAAATTCCATACTAGGGTCTTTGGTCCAAGAATTCCAATTTTTCGAAGCGCATTTAAATTGATAACGTCATTTTTTAGCGCTTTTTCAGGATTGATTCCGATCGGATATCGATTTGGTATGGTAAGAACTTTAATCTTTCCTTCTTTCCTAGTGCTGATTTTAGAAACGATGTTTTTAGCAGACCATTTTCCCGGAGGATCAACAAAGTAGACATCGTATCCAAGTTTAACCAGTTCATTGGTGTAATGGTGCTTGGACATCCACATAGGGCTCCAAGGCTCATCGCAAACAACCAAAATGTTTGATATGTTTTTAAGCTCAATCATGACACCTGATTGTAAATAGATCTAATAGAATCAATGGAGTTTGTCAGACTTGCATTTCTCTTTACATGATCCGCTGCAATTTTTACTTTTTTAAGAACAAGGTCTTCAGTAAGAGTTTTTAATTCTTTCATCTTACTGCACAGAACTTCAGGGTTATTTTGGTCAATTTTCCAGAGCCAATCTGTTGAAAATAGATTTTCGCTATAAGGGGCATTTCCTAATAATAAAGGTGTCTCGCAAAGCATCGATTCAAGTGCTGTATTTGGTGTGCCATCGGATTCAGGAATCATCACCGTTAAGTCTGAGTCACAATACTGTTCTATTAATTCTTCGAAATTTAAATTAGGAAGAAATTTAACTTTTGAAGTGATGTTAAACTTCTCGACAAGATTTTTCACCTCTGAGGCATAAGAGTTATTGCCATCTATTAAAGTTAGTTCTGATTCAGGATAGGATGCTAATAACATATTAAATGCTTCGACTACAATGTCTATGTTGTACACTGGTTTCATATATCGAGGACAAAATATTCGATAAGTGCTTGATTTTTGTCGACTTTTCTTTAATGAAATTATCCGTTCAATATCAACCCCTGTAGCAATAATTTGTTGAGGTGTGGACGTAATTGACTTAACCACATCGGCTTGAGCAGGAGAGGTGCAAGTAACAAATGCTGCTTTCCTAAGTGAGTCCTTAATTTTTTGATCGAAGACTTTGTGCACGAGCTTTTTAGTTCTTGAATTTACTCCAAAGTAGTTCCCAGGATATTCTACCAGAATGTCGGAACCTCTTGTTGTAATGATATGGGGGATTTGATTTTTAACCTCATTAGCCCAAAAAGAATTAGGAACCATATACATGGAGTGAATAACATCCGGCTTGAAGTCAGCAATTATTTGCTTCAACATTTTACAAGTATCCGCTCTTTTAAATTTGAAAGTGCTATACAAAGGCAATACAGGATGGACTTTAATCTGTTCTAGGCTTAAGACCCCAACTAATTCTTGAGCTTGAGATATTATTTCTACTTCATGATTTTTCGCTAATAGATTGATCCACTTAGTGTCATGAGGGGAACATGGATTTGCGAAAAAAAGAATTCTCATAAAAACTCGTTTGATTAAAAACCCAATTTTAAAGGATAACCTAAATCTAATTTAAATTAGGCGGTTTTTGCACTTTGAAATTGTCCTTTTTTCAGGTCGTATATCGTGGTGCATATATCTAGGGCGCTTTGGCGATGCGATACAATTATTACGGTCACTCCCTTAGAATTAAGTTCATCTATTGAATTGTTAATTCCTTTTTCAGTTGCTAAATCCAGAGCGTTCGTAGCCTCATCAAAAATCAAAATTTCGGAACCTTTGTAAAGGGCTCTGGCAATGGCAATTCTTTGTCTTTGACCGCCCGATAATTTGGCGCCTTGTTCACCAATTTTAGTATTTAATCCATGATCCATTTTGGCTATGGTTTCTGTCAATCCTGCCATTTCTATCGACTTAGAAAGCTTTTCTTGGTCAATGTGATTTTCAAAAATTCCAAAAGCAATGTTCTGAGCTACGGATCCATCTACTAAAAACACATTCTGCTTCACGTAGCCAATTAGCTTTCGCCAAGATTGGATGTTCCGTTCGGTTAATGGCTCGCCATCCACTAAAAGTTGACCTTGATTCTCGATATTAAACCGCAGTAGTACATTAATCAAAGACGTTTTACCGGCTCCCGATTCACCAACAATTCCAATTTTTTCACCTTTTTTAACTCGAAGCGTAAGTCCGTTTAATACATTAGCACTTCCGTCTGCATATTTAAAATGGATGTCATCTAGGCGTATTTCAGAATTGAAATTAACAGGTTCATATCCTTCATCTACTGACTCGCCAATGTCTTTTGGATCTTTTTTGAGAATGTCAAAAACAAAATCAAAGCTTTTCATGGAAATAATAGCCTGTAAGATCTTGTTGGAAGAAGGCATGATTTTATAAGCGGCTACCATGTACACACTAATTAGGGTTAAAAGGGCTTCTTTTTCTGAGAAATAAATAGAAGCAACCAACAAAGCAACAATACCCAATATCGCAGTAAGCTCAATAATCTTAGGGAAGGCTTGATCGTATGTATGGCTTAATATTTTCATCCGATTGAGTCGCATCTGATTTCGGATTATTTTTCTGCTAAAAAAGTCAATTCTTTGATAAAGAATTACATCTTCCATTCCTCGCACAGCTTCCAACGTGTCGTTGATCATGATCGGGGAGATCTTATTGGTCAATCGTTCAATTTTTTGAATTTTAGTTTTGACCGATTTATAAAGAATTACAAATACTGGAGTTAGTGTAATTGCAATTAGCAAGAATACCTGATAATTATATATAGCAACCGATAATACAATTACTGCTATGATCGCCAGTTCAGCAAGGAAATTAATAATGGTCAGCAGGATTCTTAACGAAAACAAAGATGGAACAACTGCAACGTTATGAGCAACAATAGAAGAATTTAGCTCTTTATCATTTGGCTCTACATCATTTGGATTCAAGTAATATTTAAGCTGAGAGGCTGTAAGGTCATTGGCAACGTTAAACGAAAATTTAGTTTGGTAGTATTTAAGTGCCAGCATCAATACATTTTTGAAAACAAAAACAAGCACAATTCCCGACAACATAGCAATGTGAAACTGGGTTTCGGAAGTAAAACCAAAAAAGCTATTTATCCATCTTAAATTCGCGTTAGTTTCAATCAGTGTTGGGTCAGAAATAATTTTAACCGCGGGAATAATACCGGCCAGTCCGAAGATGTCAATTACTCCACCGATGATAGTGAAAATGACTAATAAATTTAACTTTCTACGTTGGGTTTTAGAAAGAAACGATCTGCACTTAGATAGTGTAAGTAACGCAATATTATTTATCTTTGGTTTTACCAAATAGTAATAAATTATTTGTCACGAAGTTAGTAAAATAAGGAGTTGAACGCTTTTTAGCTTTTTGGCAATGTCACCCTAAAGAATTGAACTCACAGCAAGAACATAAGGTTATGGTAGAGGTTGGAGATGTTAGAGAATTTTGGAATAGCAATCCTGTCGCGGCAGCGGCTGTTCCTCATGAGCTTGGCAGCAAAGAATATTTTGAATATTATAATAAATTAAGGGAAGAAAACGAGTCGCTAGAATTCTCTTACGACCTTCATGAATATAGAGACTTTAAAGGGAAAAACGTTCTAGATGTCGGATGCGGAAATGGCTATGTTTTAAGCAAATTTGCCGAAGAAGGTGCTTCTGTTTATGGGGTAGACATTACTGACGCTTCAATTGATCTTTGCAAGAAACGATTTGGGTTTCTTGGATTAGAAGGAGATTTTAGAGTAGGAAACGCTGAAAAGTTACCCTTTGAAGATAATACATTCGACTGTGTAACTTCAATGGGAGTCTTACATCATACTCCGAATACTGCAGGAGCTGTTGCTGAAATTCACAGGGTGCTCAAGCCTGGAGGTAGATTCATTATTATGCTCTATAACAGAGAGTCTTTCGCATATAGGGTAAGAATGAAAAAAGAAGCTAAGGCCTCTGGAAAGTCAATGCAACAATTGGTTAATGAGGTGGACGGATTAGAAAACCCGCTTGGAGATGTCTATTCACGCGATGAAATGAAAACCCTATTAAGTGATTTCGAAGTAACAGAAATGTTTGCAGGATTAGTTCGGATGCAAGACATGGATAGAGATACATATAACCCATTTGTTTATCGTTACATGAAAATGTTAGAGAAAAAAAGAGGTTGGTTTCTGTACGCTAAAGCAAACAATAAGTAGAGCAATTCTATGTGCGGAATCGCAGGAATATTTGATTTTGAAGGAAAAAACGGTGGCGTCAGATATGATGCTATTGAGGTAATGAATCAACTTCAAGCACACCGTGGTCCCGATGAAGATGGAATCTGGGTTCATTCTAATTCAAAGGTCGGGTTTGGACATAAACGCTTAAGCATAATAGATCTCAATGAAGGTCAACAACCGATGAAAGATTCATTGGGAAATGTCATTACTTTCAACGGAGAAATTTACAACTACAAGGAGCTACGAAATGAACTTCAAGGATATCATTTCCAAACAAATTCTGATACTGAAGTAATTCTTGCAGGATATGCCAAATGGGGAGAAGACGTAGTTAATCATTTACGAGGAATGTTCGCCTTTTCTATCTGGAATGAAGCAAAGCAAGAAATGTATTGCGCCAGGGATCGGTTTGGAATTAAACCTTTTAATTACTCTTTAATCAATGGAAGTTTCTATTTCTCCTCAGAAGTTAAAGCGTTAATCCCTTTTGTAGACAAGGTTGAAACTGATACTGACGCCTTGGTTGATTATTTACATTTTCAATTTTATCTGGACGGGAAAACACCATTTAAAGACGTAATTGAACTTTCACCAGCTCATTACATGATTATTTCCGATGCTGGAGTTAAGGTTGAACAATATTGGGATGTTTATTATAACCTAGATTGGGAAAGAAACGATGAGCAATTTCAAAACGAACTGTCAACTCTTCTAAACAAGTCGGTAGAACTTCATTTAAGAAGCGATGTACCGGTTGGATCCTATATTAGCGGTGGAGCTGATTCCAGTTTGATTGCAAGTTTAGCGTTGAAACATCAGGATAGCATTAACGGATTTAATGGAAAGTTTTCTCTTGGAGAATTATACGATGAAAGCGAGTTTGCAAGAATCTTGGCAGAAGAGAAAGAAGTGCAGTTGCATGAACTTGAAATAACGAGTTCAAATTTTATCGATAATATTTCCAAAATCATTTATCACCTAGACTATCCAATTGCCGGACCTGGGTCATTTCCTCAATTCCAGATTTCAGAATATGCTTCTAAGCACAATAAGGTTGTACTTGGCGGGCAAGGAGGGGATGAAATATTTGGAGGATATACGAGGTATTTAATCGCATATTTTGAACAGTGCGTGAAAGGAGCGATAGACGATACCTTGAACAATGGGAATTTTGTTGTCACCTATGAATCAATTATTCCAAATCTGGTCGCTTTAAAAAATTACAAGCCTCTTCTTAAAAAATTCTGGAGTACTGGACTTTTTGAAGATTTGGATGATCGATATTTTCATTTGATCAATAGAGGTACCACCATGAAGGAAACGGTGGATTGGGCCAAATTGGGTGATTATGATCCGTTACTTGCCTTTAAAAAGATCTTCAATGGGTCTAATGTTGGAAAAGAATCATATTTCGATAAGATGACTCATTTTGATTTTAAAACTTTGCTTCCTGCGTTGTTACATGTGGAGGATCGAATGAGTATGGCCCATGGAATTGAGTCTAGAGTTCCATTTCTTGATCATCCATTAATTGAGTTTTGCGCAACCATGCCTTCGAATATTAAATTTCAGGACGGGAACCTTAAACGCATATTATTAAATACATTTAAGGGCGATTTGCCGGATGCGATAGTAAACCGAAAGAATAAAATGGGATTCCCTGTACCATTAAATCACTGGTTAAAAGATGATTTAAAAGATTTTGTTTTTGATATTTTTAATAGTCAGAAAGCAAAGGATAGATTTTACTTGGCGCCAGGAACGTTAGATAAAACAATGGATAATGTGCAGGTCTTTGACCGAAAAATATGGGGGCTTTTGTCATTAGAACTATGGCAGCAAGAGTTCCACGATAAAGAACAAGAATTTAAAAAGAAAATTAAATAATAAGATAATGAAGATATTAATTACAGGAGGTGCCGGATTTGTAGGCTCTACGTTAGCAGATAGCTTACTCAGCTCTGGCCATGATGTAATGGTAATAGACAATTACTCTACTGGAAGAAGGGATAATTTGAAAGAGCATCCTAATTTGACAATTATTGAAGGTTCTATAGCAGATTCGTCATTAGTAGATCAAGCGTTTGACCAGTTCAAACCAGACCAGGTTGTACATGCAGCGGCATCTTATAAAGATCCTGAGGCATGGATGGAAGATGCTTTGACGAATGTTGTCGGTACGATCAATATAGTTCGAGCATCGCAGAACACGGATGTTAAAAGACTTATTTATTTCCAAACGGCTTTATGTTATGGACTAAAACCAATCGAGCAGCCAATCACTTTTAATCATCCTTTATTCTCAGGTGGTTATGAAGGAGGAAGCTCATATGCAATTTCTAAAACGACAGCAGAACAATACATAGAATTAAGTGGATTAAATTTTATCTCATTTAGATTAGCTAATGCCTATGGGCCAAGAAATGTTACCGGGCCGCTTCCAACTTTTTACCAAAGATTATCTCAAGGCAAAAAGTGCTTTGTAATGGACACCCGTAGAGATTTCATTTTTATTGATGATTTGGTAGGATGTGTAGTTAAAGCTTTAGATGGAGAAGGGAACAGTGGATTCTATCATATTTCATCGGGGTCAGATTATTCGATAAAAGAATTATTTGATGCAACTGTGTCCGCCCTTGACATAAAGTTGGAAGAGGAAGTTGAAGTTAGAGAAAGAGGAGAGGATGATGTATTTACCATCTTAATTGATCCTACTAAAACGAATCAAGATTTTGGTTGGAAAGTGTCTACTCCTTTCTCAGAAGGTGTGGCTAAGGCAATTGCTTATTACCAAGAATATGGAATTGAAGAGACGTTTACTCACTTAAATCAGTTTGACGAGTAAATGATTAAAAACAGTAATGTTCTCATTGTTGGCGGAGCGGGTTTTGTTGGGAGTAACCTTGGCAAAATGATTTTAGCGTCTGATGAGCTAAATACGGTAACCGTAGTAGACAATTTGTTGTCGTCTGAAAAACAAAACCTGTGTGATTCTGATAATCTAACATTTATCGAAGGGTCTATTACTGACAGTGCTGTCTTGTCAAAAATAGTCGATGATTTCGATTATATATTTCAACTAGCGACTTTTCACGGGAACCAAAGTTCAATTTTTGACCCGGTTCAAGATTTGGAAAATAATACGATGACTTCGGTTAAGCTACTGGATCATATTAAAGATTTTAAAAAGCTTAAAAAATATGTTTATTCTTCTGCTGGCTGCTCCGTAGCGAAGAAAACTTATGGTGATGCTCAGGCTACAACGGAGGAAGACCCAATAACATTAGATCAGGATAGTCCTTATTCAATATCAAAAATAAGCGGTGAATTCTACTGTGTTTATTTTTATAAACAGTTTAGTGTTCCAACAGTACGAGCAAGGTTTCAAAATGTATTTGGACCTGGTGAAGTTTTAGGTGCTGGTATATGGCGTGGAACAAATGCTACCGTGTGGAGAAATGTCGTTCCAATCTTTGTATATCGTTCCATTCATAACATGGATCTGCCTTTGCATAATGGGGGAGATTCAACACGTGACTTTATTTTTGTGGAAGATATATGTAGAGGGTTGATGGCTTGCGCCTTGAATGGTTCAGCCGGAGATGTTTACAATCTTGCTTCAGGAGGAGAAGTTTCGATAAAGGAACTTGCAACCAGAATTTGCGATGAAGTTAAAAGTGAATCTACGATTGAATTGCTGCCTAAACGAGATTGGGATACTTCAGGAAAAAGATTTGGAAACAATGAAAAAGCCAAACGAGAACTTGGATTTGAATGTGTCGTCCCTTTTGAGGATGGAATTCAAAAAACCGTAGCGTGGACAAAAGAAAATATGGAGTTTATTGAGTCGTGTATGGCGAAACATAAAGATCACATGAACTAAATGTTTTTAATTTGAGTGAGTCTAAAATAAAAACCCTCGTACTATTCTCGCATTATACAGATCGAGTTTCATACTATAATGATTGGGCCGATGCATTTGTAAAATCCCCCGAATTAGATGTGACTCAAGTCAATCTTTATGAACTGTCCAATATTAAGTCGCTTAAGCAGACTATAGGGGATTATGAACTAATTGTCTGCCTGCATTCTACCAATGCGGTAGGATTTAAGTTTCTTTTTCCTTACGTATCGACTTTAAATAAAAGAAAAGGCAAATTGCTGCTATTCTTTGGTAATGAGTTGAATTATCCACTGGTAGGAATGCGAATGCAGGATAAGCTTCACTTACTATCGGTAATAAACCCTGACTTTGTTGCTTCTCAACTTCCAATTAACTCGGCCAAGGCTCTTTATCAGGACCAAACTAATGCGGATATTTTGGCAATGCCTCATGCCTTGAACGTAGAAAGTTTTAAGCCAGCAAAACCTCAGGAAGATCGACACATTGATATAGGTGTTAGGGCAGAAAGATATTTCCCTTTTATGGGTAACAACGACAGAAACGATTTAATTGATTTCTTCGAAGATTATAAGTTCAAATCTCCTATTCAAAAAGATTTTGGTAGATCTTGGAAAGATAGATTTACAAGAGAGGGTTGGGCCGAATTTTTAAATAGTTGCAAAGGAACTATTGCTACTGAAGCAGGGTCCAGTTATTTAGAAAAGGATGACCATACGGTTTTAGAAATTGAAAAGTATATACTAAGTAAAAGCGAAGTAAAGAAACAGCGTGCTTCTGACCAGTTTAAATGGCTTAATGCAAACTATAAGTCTTGGTTGTCCTATAAGCAAGTAGCAAGAGTGGAAGATTTTTTAGCGCATAAGAAATGGTTAAACAACGAAGCAAACTACGATCATTTCTTTTCAGTGCCTTTTGAAGAAATTTTCGACAAATTCTACAAAGACTATTCTGGGGCAATAAGCGGAAAGTGCATCTCTTCAAGGCATTTTGATGCCGTGGGTTGTAAAACATGCCAGATAATGTTTGCTGGAGAATTCAACGGGATATTAGAAGAGAACAAACATTATTTAAGTTTGAATCCAGATTTTTCAAATGTAGACGAAGTCATGGAAAAGTTTGCGGATCGAGAGTTAAGAGAGAAAATTGTTGATGATGCATATGAACATGTAGTAAGCAATCATACTTATGATAAGCGAATTTCTTTTTTCTTAAGTCACCTTAGTAAATAACTAGTCGCCTATCTGAACTTTGTTGATAGTTCTTTTAAAACGAGATCAACATTTTGTGTCTCTAATGAAAGTCTATTTAGGCTTTTAGTAAGATTTGATACGAGCCAATCCTGCTGCTTCAGAAGCTGATAGTGCGCAAGAAAAGCATCTTTAGATTCTAAATTTTCACTTTTCCCAATCACCCAGAAAATGTGTCCGTTGTGGCCTTCACTTTGCAAAGAGAATTTTACGTTTTCTATATTAGCACTATTAAAAAAGTCGAAATATCTCTGCCAGTTCTTAAGTCTGGCGGTGGTAACTTTTTTAACGTCTTGAAGTTGCGCCCATAAAAAAGCAGCGTTTAATTCGCTCATTAAATAGCTTGACCCAATGTCAACTTTAGTGTAATATGGTATTTCACCTCGAAGAAATTTACTTCGATTTGTGCCTTTCTCACGGATGATTTCAGCTCGTTCTAATAAGTCTTTATTATTAATTAAGATTGCTCCGCCTTCTCCGCAATGTATATTTTTTGTTTCATGAAAACTGATGCATCCAATGTCTCCGAATGTGCCAAGATGTTTATTGTTCTGATAAGCATCAATACACTGAGCTGCATCTTCTATAACGAACAAGTCATGAGCTTTAGCGATGGCACAAATTGCCTTCATATTACAGCCAACTCCTCCGTAATGCATGGCAACAATTGCCTTTGTCTTACTGGTAATACAAGCCTCAATTAGATTCTCATCAAGGTTTAAATTGTCCTTTCGGATATCGCAATAAATGATTTTGGCTCCTCTTAGTTCAAAAGCATTTGCGGTGCTTGAAAAAGTAAATGGTGACATGATAATCTCATCACCAGGTTGAACGTCAATCAGTATCGCAGCCATTTCTAAGGCATGAGTGCAAGATGTAGTCAGTAAAACATCGGTTCCTGTAAATTTTTGAAGAAAGTCTGTGCATTGTTTTGTAAACACACCATCTCCAGAGAAATGATCGCCAGACTCAATTAATTGTTGAATATATTTACTTTCGTTTCCCGATAGATAAGGAACGTGAAATGGAATCATATGTTGAAACTCGTATTTGCTACTAATAACAAAAATAAGATAAAAGAGATTCAAAATGCCTTAAATGGTATAGTTGAAATTTTAAGCTTAAAGGACATAGGGTTTGAAGGTGAAATCCCTGAAGATTTTGAGACGCTCGAAGAAAATGCTTTGCAAAAGGCACATTATATTGCGGATCGATATAATGTCAACTGTTTTGCTGATGATACGGGGCTTGAGGTAGAAGCTTTGAACGGGGAACCTGGGGTTTATTCAGCTCGATATGCTGGTGAAGATTGTATAGCCGAAAACAACATGGCTAAGGTCTTACTTAATTTAGAAGGTCAATCGAATCGAAATGCTCAATTCCGAACGGTAGTTGCACTCGTATTAAATAACGAGGACCATACTTTTGAGGGAATGGTTAATGGAGAGATCCTGGAAATTAGAACAGGAGCCGAAGGCTTTGGCTATGATCCAATATTTAAACCGCAAGGTTTTGAAGAATCATTTGCTCAAATGACGATCGAACAAAAAAATGAAATTTCGCATCGCGGAAAAGCAATTTCCAAGCTAACAGATTTCATTATCGGCAAATAACTCTTAGCTCTAATTAGCTGCTAGGCCAGTTGCATTCTCAATTGTAGTCGTAAAAAGGTCTTTTAAGCTAATTCCTTCGTAAATAGCTACTTGTGGTATGAGCGATGCTGAAGATTGGCCGGGAATAGTATTGATTTCTATTACATGTGGTACATCGTCTTTAATGATGTAGTCTATCCTGCAAATTCCATTGAGTCCAAGTTTTTGATAAATATCAACCGTGGTAGCTTTTATTAAAACAGTAAGTTCATCGCTAATTCTGGCTGGTGTTATTTCTTCCGATTCACCATTATACTTTGCCTTGTAATCGAAAAATTCGTTGGTCGTAACAATTTCAGTAATTGCAAACGCATGAACATTTGTTCCATTAAAATAGACTCCATTGGTAACTTCGGTTCCAGGCATAAACTCTTCAACAATTACCTGATCTCCATGCTCAAAAGCAGATTCGATGCATTGTCTTAATTCGCTTTGGTGGTTTACTTTTGCCGCACCAAAGCTAGATCCGCCATCGTTAGGCTTAACAAAACAAGGCAGCCCGAGTGTATCAACTATTTGTTCATCGTTGTATTCATTCGAATGTCGAAACAACAGCGCTTTTGCACATTTTATACCGTACGTTTCCAGTACTCTATTACAAAAGTATTTGTTGAATGTCAGGGTAGACGTAAGTTGGTCACAAGATGTATAAGGTATTCCAACTAAATCAAAATACGCTTGAAGTTTCCCATCTTCTCCAGGCGTTCCATGTATAATAATCATGGCGCAATCAAAAGTTATTTTCGTGCCATTAATCAAAACTGAGAAATCATTTTTATCTACAGGTAAAGGAGTTCCTTCAGGATCGTAGATCCAATTATGATCAATAATTCTAATTCTGTGCCCCTCGTACTTTTCGCTATCAAGGTTATTAATAAGCGTTTCAGCACTTTTAAAAGACACTTGCGCCTCTTGAGAGAAGCCACCGTCAATTATAGCAATATTCTTCTTCATGTATTGTCAAGTTCTTTCACAAATTTACCCAGCAGAACACTGATTTATTATTCGCAGCACACTACTTATTAACAGAGATTATTTAGCTGTTCAATATTTTTATCTTTGTTGCCATTAATGGATCTTAAGTATATAATAATTGTAGGACTGATATTGCTTGTATTGCTGTTGGTCGTGCTCAGGAAAAAAATAGGACCTTATTTACGGTTCATGTTTACAGGTGTTTTCATCGCTAATTTTTTTATTGGCTTAATTGTGGCAGGCCTAGCTTTTTGGGGCTTATTAGCTTATCTGGATGACTATACATTACACGGAGAAGAAATAGCGGTACCTAATTTTTACGGAATGAACGTAGATGAACTGGGCACATTTACATCTGAAAAAAATCTGCGCTATAAAATTGTAGACTCTATTTATTCAGACGAATCTCCGAGAGGGACAGTAATTAGTCAGTTGCCTTCTGCTCATTCAGATGATATTGAATCATATGTAAAACCGGACAGAACCATTTATTTGACCATTGTTAAAACTGGGATAGAGTACAAAACTGTTCCTTACATCGTTGATCAATCTAAGGATTATGCGGTTTCGATGTTGAAAATTAACGGGTTAGATGCAAGTATTAAACCTGTTGCTGGTAAGCATGCCAATTTAGTTTACGCAGCATCATACCAAGGAAAAGATATAAAAGAAGGAATGCGAGTGCCTAAAGGTTCTTCAATCCAGTTAAATGTTGGTTTGGGGACGGAAGGACAACCTACCTCAGTGCCTTCTTTAAGATGTTCCACAATAGTTGAAGCTAAAAATACGTTAGGTAGCTATCAGTTGTTTTTAGATTATCATTGCGATGATTGTTTGACGGCAGCAGATACCTTGAATGCTAAAATTTATAAACAGGTCCCAGGGCCAGTAGGATTAGCTAATACAACGGTGAGAGCCGGTGCCGATTTAACAGTTTTCGCGTCAGTTTCGAAAGCATGTGATGGATCAACACCAGCAATTCCTGATTCTACCGCCCCTGATACACCTTGATCTAACGAATGAGATTAATACTAGCCACGTTAATGATCTTTCTCACCTCTTTGGTACATGGCCAAAAGGGAGTGGAAGGGGAATTCTTGTCACCTTTAGGGACAAATCATGTCCTAATAGAAAAGAATCAAAATAATTTATCTAAAAATGTTGATGGACTTTTCGTGTACAAATATGATACGCTAGTTGTGTCGGGAGCCGGAATAATTGACGACTTCACTACAGATAAGTTTAAGCCGCTAACTGCAAAACCAGGAGATCCGCAAGTAACAGATACAAGCTGGTTCCATTTATATCAATCGGGAGTTCCTGATACAATGGTTACCGAATACATGAATGATACAACATACCAAACTACTGTGGATACAGTTGCAGGGTATGGGTTTGATTCTTTAAGTATTGTTGTGACACCAATTCCATGGGTAGCGGTTGAAGTATATGATATTTGTAATTATCCGCCAACCTTTGTTTTAGATACATTGTGGCCAAATGATGAATACGTTGATTCACTTTGGACCGTAGGCATTGACCTAGTTTTAATTGATCCGAGCCCTGATTTTGCTCAAGATTCCGTAATTGTTTACAAGGTTGATACAACCGCAGCTGATTCGGGTTACTTATGGATTGACAATTTCGTTTATCGAAACAATACATATGCAATTGATCCGCCATCCTATGGAGTCGCTACGTTTGATGGACTTAATGAAGTAGGATACCCATATAATTTTACAACAACTTCGGCAGGATTGGCTGACATGCTAACCTCGGTGCCAATTGATTTGGCGTTTGATGGAAGTGGAGCTCCCTGGGCTGCTAGTGATTCGTTAGAATTAAGTTTTTGGTATCAAACAGGAGGATTAGGAAATGAGCCTGAAACCAATGATACCCTTGTATTGGAATTTTGGTCTCCAATGGATAAGGCTTGGTCTACAGTGTGGAAAGCCAACGGAAAGCCTTTAGACACTTTTGAAAGAGCGGCCGTTAAAATTATTTCAATTAATTATTTGATGTCAGGGTTTCAATTTAGGTTTAAAAATTATGGAGCTTTAAACGGTAGTTTAGACCACTGGCATTTGGATTATATCAATTTAAAACAAAACCCGGGCAATGACACGGTCCTGCATGAAACTGCAATACAGTATCCAATTAATACCTTGCTTGAAGAGTATACTGCAATGCCATATACTCATTTTGAGGCGTCTCCAACCGCTGCAATGGATGATACTGTATTTGTGCAAGTTGTGAACACGGAAACTAGCACTGTAAATGTCTCCAATGTGTGTTTTGACGTATTTAACGGGACCGATTCATTAACTACGAGGTGCTCAGATAACGTTACCTATAATGTTCCGGGGGAGTCTAACATGTTAATAGATATCGACTATTTTGATGTGACCCAGTTCGAATATGATACTTCTTTGACTGACACATCCATTATATTCTCGGTAAAATTCAGAACGAATCCAGGAATTGGTCTTGCGGACTTGTCCAGCAACGATGAATATTGGATGCAGCAAAGATTTACCAATTTCTATGCATACGATGATGGGACTGCCGAAGGAGCTTACGGAATTACAGGAACGCAACCAAAACTGGCTTATCGATTTACTTCGCCTATTGCCGATTCAATATACGCTGTAAAGATTCATTTCTCACCTTCCGTTAACGATGTAAGTAATGATCCTTTTATTTTAATGGTTTGGGATAATGATGGTTCTGGAGGTACTCCTGGAACAGTTCTTTATGAAGAACCGTTATTAATGACACCTCAATACAACTTAGGAACCAATGGTTTTTTTACTTATGATCTAAGTGAGAAGGTTGGAACTAGCGGAACTTACTACGTAGGTTGGAAGCAGACCACAACGGATCGATTAAATGTTGGCTTTGACATGAACATAGATAATGGAGACAAAATTTATTACGATGTAACTGGAGGAACTTGGAGCAATACTTCTTTATCTGGATCATTAATGATTAGACCAGTTTATGACGCTGCTCAGCCAAGCGGATGGGTTTCTGTAAGAGATGTGGAATTGTCTGCTAAAGTTTTTCCAAATCCAGCAACCGATAAACTAAATATTCAGATGCCAACAAATGAGCAGTACGATATGGTATTAGTAGATATTAATGGTCGACTGTTGCAAGAGACTAATTTCAATAGCCAATCTCAACTGGACCTTAGTGTTTATCAAAGTGGCGTCTATATCTTGAGAATTTCCGATAAAAATGGCAACTTTACCACCGTTAAGGTGATTAAAGAATGACAGAAGAGGCAGATTCACAAGAATCAGAAGAATTATACGAGCATCATAAGTTTATAGCTGACAAAGGGCAGGTACCTTTACGTATCGATAAGTTTCTAATAGATAGAGTCCCAAACACGTCTAGGAATCGGCTGCAAGTTGCCGCTAAGAATGGAAACATTTTAGTGAATAAAGCTGCAGTTAAATCCAATTATAAGGTTAAACCAAATGATGAGATCTCAATTGTGTTGCCTTATCCGATTAGAGAGATTGAATTAATTCCTGAAGACATTCCACTAGATATAGTTTATGAAGATGATGATGTATTAGTACTTAATAAACAATCTGGAATCGTTGTGCATCCGGGATATGGAAATTATTCTGGAACGTTGGTGAACGCTTTAGTGTATCATTTCGAAAACTTACCGCAAAGCCAAGATCATGTGGGCAGACCTGGGCTCGTGCATAGGTTAGATAAAAATACCACCGGGATTATGGTAATCGCGAAAACGGAAGATGCCTTAACTCATTTGGCGAAACAGTTTTTCGATCGTACCTCTAAAAGACAATATTATGCGATTGTCTGGGGTGACGTGAAAGAAGATACAGGAACAGTTGTAGGGAAAGTCGGAAGATCTTTAAAGAATAGAAAGGTGATGGACGTGTTCGAGGAGGACTCGGAATATGGAAAACATGCCGTAACTCATTTTAGCGTAATTAAGCGTTATGGATACGTAACATTGGTCCAATGCAAGCTGGAGACTGGAAGAACTCATCAAATTAGAATTCACATGAAGCATATTGGGCATCCCTTATTTGGAGATCCAGAATATGGTGGAAATAGAATATTAAAAGGGACTACTTTTTCAAAATACAAACAGTTTATTGAAAATTGCTTTAAGGAACTACCAAGACAAGCGCTTCATGCAAAAACGTTAGGTTTTACCCATCCAAAATCTGGCGAATGGAAACAATTCGATTCTGAATTGCCGGAAGACATGGTAAAAGTGCTTGAGAAATGGCAACGCTATGCGGAAGGTTCTACCAATCAGTGATCAATACATAAGTTAAATTCATTGAAATAATGAGTTGTAACTTGTACTTATAAAATGAAACTATGATTTTTGAGTTCAACGGATTTAAACCAGTAATACATGAATCGGCTTTCGTGCACCCTCAGGCTAATGTAACTGGCAACGTTTTTATTGGGAAAGATGTTTACGTTGGACCAGGTGCCGCGATTCGAGGAGATTGGGGTAAGATCGTAATAGAAGATGGGTGCAACGTTCAAGAAAGTTGTACAATTCATATGTTCCCTGGAACCACGGTTACTTTAAAGAAAGGTGCCCATATTGGACACGGGGCAATTGTTCATGGAGGTACGATAGGAGAAAATTGTCTGATAGGGATGAATGCAGTTATAATGGATGATGTAGTCATTGGTTCGGAATGTATAATTGGTGCACTGTCTTTTGTGGCTGCTAATACCGTTATTCCAAAAAGAAAAGTGGTCGTTGGAAACCCGGCTAAAGAAGTTAAAGACGTCTCAGATGATATGATTGCATGGAAGTCGAAAGGAACTCAATTGTATCAAGCACTTCCTCAAGAGTGTCGCGAAACACTCAAAGAATGTGAGCCGCTGAGAGAGCCAGAAGCAAATAGACCTTCACAAGAGGCGATTTTGAGCACTTGGGAATCGATTAAAAACACAAAACAATAAGAAGCTTTATAAAACGATTAGCTGTAACGTTATATTTACACCATTAAACCACTTTACATGAGTATTTTTTCCGAAGAAAAAGAAGAAGCCAAATCGATACTGAGTTATTTTTTTAAACATGGAATTAAAATTATAACAGCCTTCGTTGTCGGTGTAATCATTGCTATTTGCTTGACTTTTGCAATCCCTAAAAAGTTTAGATCATCGGGAATTATTTACCCTCCAAATTCATTTACAAGAGATCAGTTAATTAGCAATCCGCAATTTGGTCATGAGAGTGAGACTGAGCAATTGATGCAGTTGTTGGAGTCTTCTACCTTGCGAGATAGAGTGATCAATGAGTTTGACTTTAAATCTTATTATGAAATAGATACAAGTGGCTTAGGCTGGAGGCAAAATTTAAACTTGAAATTCATCAAGGATATTCAATTTTTCAGATCCAAATATTTATCTGTGGTGATTTCTGCCGAATTAACTGAACCTGAACTTGCTGCCGATGTCGTTAACTTTATTATTGATGAGGTAAATACATATAAAAAGAACGTATTTACGGAAAATCGAGAGTCAGAAATCTCATTTTATCAAAGTAGACTAGGGAGAAGTAGGTTAGAAAGAGATAGCATAGTTTCTATAATTTATACGCTAAAGGATACTAGTAACAAGGAAAACCTGATCACGAATTACAAACAACGAATAGGCACTGATAACTTCATTGACGGGGAGTATATAAATAGCAGAGAAATGGAGGAGCTGATTCAAGCTTATGATATTTTGGAAGCTCAAACTCATCAGTTTAAAGTTGATTATGAACATGCGATTGACGAAATGAATAAGCCTTTACTTAAGAATTATATCGTGGATCGAGCAATTCCGACTTATAAAAAAGTCTCACCTTCCTTTATTACAAATGGATTAATCGGTGGGCTACTTTTAACCATTGTTATGGTATTGCTTTTTGTGGTCAGTGACAAATACAAAGTTTATATATCGAGGCAATAAAATTGCAACTTATCAGAAATTATCGCTCTTTAATAGGTCTAGTAATAGGCGGTATTATCGTTGTGATATTTTTGTTGTTTCCAGACAATAAAGCGAATCTTAGTTTTGGAATTTTAGGAGCATTAGTTTTGTTTTCTATTGTGTTTCTGTTTTACAAAAAGTGGCTTTTATTTATAACTATTGCCGCAATTCCAATTTCAACTGGAGCCATTTTTCCTGGCACAGGAATGAGCGTTTCTATGCCTTCGGAATTATTAACAGGCTTGTTGGCCATGTATGTGGTCGTTCAGTTGGCTAGAAACAGAATCGATTCTGCAATATTAAAGCACCCGGTTACCATCCTTCTTTTTATTGACCTATGCTGGATGTTAGTTTCTACTATTACAAGTAGTGCGCCTGATGTTTCTATGAAGCGATTTTTAATGAGGGCAGTTTTTTTTCTAGTCTTTTATTTGGTGACGGTTTCATATAGTAAAGGTTCGGCTATCAGCGTTTTAAAGCTATTTTTGCTCTACCTATTTGGATTGATTCCGGTGATGTATTTCACTTTTACAAGGCACATGCATTACGATTTTGATTTAAGGGCCGTTTTTGAAATCTGTGCTCCTTACTATTCCGATCACACAATATATGCAGCTTGTTTAGCTTTTGTAATTCCAATTTGTTTGGTGGTTATCTGGAATGCTCGAACTTTTAAATTATCAGTGCTTTTCAAATCGTTCTTATTTCTAATTTTAGTATTCCTCGTTTCGCAAGAATTGCTGGCGTTATCAAGAGCGGCCCTAATTAGTTTGGGAGCGGCTTTTGTATTTTATCTGTTTTTGAAAACGAAATGGAAATCTTATGTGCTTTTTGCTGCGCTGGGAGTTGTTATAACTGTTGGTATTTCAATGAGGGAAGAAATATATGGTAATGTACAAGCTACCGAAGCGGTGAGTAATGATGGCGATGTAGCCAATCATTTTAGTTCGGTGACAAATGTTAAAACTGACGCATCAAATTTGGAGCGAATTAATCGATGGGTTTGTGCCTTTGAAATGTTTAAAGAAAGACCTTTAACTGGTTTTGGACCTGGAACGTATCAATTTGAATATGGTCAATTTCAAACATCGGAATTCAAAACTTATATCAGTACAAATCATGGAGATCGAGGAAATGCACATTCTGAGTACCTAACTTATTTATCAGAACAAGGTCTTCCAGGAATGCTAATTTTTATCTGTATAGTGGTTTATACGGTTCACCTAGGGATTAAAAATTACCATTTAACTATTGATCCAAAGGATAAGGTGATTTTACTAGGAATCTTAATTGGCTTAATAACCTTTTTCGTGCATGGGTTGGTAAACTCGTTTCTAGACCAAGATAAGATGGCTTTTTTAGTGTATGCCTCACTTGCAGTAATCGTTTTGTTTGATTTGAAAAATAAAAGACTTGAAGCAAGCGCTGCGTAAACTTCGATCGAATAAGTGGGTTAAACGTCTTTTTAAATGGTCGTTGGCATTTATGTTTATCCTAGGGTTTTTCGAAATAACATATCGTTACCAATTGTTCGATTATTATAAAGCTGAACTGACTGGATTAAACATTGATCTAGACGTAGATAAACCTAATGTATTGGTGTTTGGCGACTCATTTACCGCGCAGTCGGGAAGTTATTTAACTCACCTAAGAGATTCGATCAAGAATTACAATTTTGTTAATTGTGCTATCCCGGGCACTGCAGCAAGGGAGGCAGCTTATATAAGTGGCAATAGGGTAGCGCATTATGCTCCAAAAAAAGTGATTTACCAAATGTACCTGGGCAATGATCTATTAGATGAGTCGCCTCCCATTAATTGGTCTGAACTTTCTTTTGTCAGAAACTGGTATTGGTCATTTTCTAAATGTTTTCGAGTAGTGGGATATTTTAATTACAAATTTTCTCAAGCAAGTTCTAGTTTGAATTCTGACTTTGATGAATCCTTTCAGTCAAAGAATATGGAGGAGTTTTCTATCGAGAAATATTCACCGAGATGTAAAATGTTAGTTCAAGCCAACCCTAATTATTTACAACAGACCTATCATTTAGAAGATGAGATGACAAGCTCATTTAAAACAAACCTAAATTACATTCAAAGTATAAAAGAGTCTTTGCCAGATTGCGTAGAATTTCAGCTAGTTGTTATACCACATGCGGTTAGTGTAAGTAAAACATACCAGGGACATTTCAAGCAAATGGGCGCAAATTTTTCCAGTGCTAACCAATATCCTATTTTTCAAAAATTGCGAGAAACTTTTCCTAATCTTATCAATGTTACAGATGAATTGGCCCGAGCCGAGAATGCAAATAATGCAGTATATTTCAGTAATGATGATCATTTAAATCTAGAAGGCCATCGTATTACAGCAAATGTAATTTTGGACAAAATTGAGTGGTAGCAAAAGAAATATTTCAAAAGTCAAAAAGAAAGTACAGTGGCTCTCAAATGATATCTTGGTTTCATCTGGGATTAGGAGTTTAAAATTACCTAAGAAGGGAAGTTGCACGTTACTTTATCATGGAATAGATGATGGAAAAACAGAGCGATATAATAGCAAGTTCATTTCTGAGCATCGTCTTTTACAACAATTACAGTGGTTGAAAGAGAATACTGAAATTGTTTCTACGGAAGAGATTTTCAAGAATGACAGTGTTTCATCCAATTTTAAAGTTGCTATTTCATTTGATGATGGATTCTTAAATAATTACAAGTACGTCCTTCCGTTAATTGAAAAATTGAACATTCCAGTAACTGTTTTTGTCACTGCAATTAACCTGAAAGGGGAGAAGTTTCTTTGGCCAGATGCAATGGATTTATTAGCAGTAAATGGGCCTAAGCATATAGAAATTCAGAATGTTATTTTTAATAAGACCGGCAGCGGATATGAGAACGGAGATGGGGTTTCTCTAAAGTCAACTGCGATAAAAAAGGGATATGATTTTGCGAAAGAAGCTTTAGATCACTTAAACTATAACAAATTAGAACTGAAGAAATACGCTAACGATCTTTGGGAAATGATGGGTGATGAAGAGATTAAATTAATGTCAAAATCAAAATACGTTACAATTGGTTCGCATGGTGTAACTCATGATTCTTTTACTGAAGTTTCAGAAATACAATTGTTAGAAGAGTTATCGCAGAGCAAAAAGTACTTAGAAGAATTAATTGATGAGTCAGTTGATCAAATTGCCTTTCCGTACGGGCATTTTAATTCGAAGGTAGTGGATGTTTGTATGAAAGCTGGATACAGGTTTCAGTTTGCAGTGGAAATGGATTCTAAGGAGGTTGGAGATAAACGTGTTCAGGGACGATTGGGAATCAATCCATTTATTTCATGGGCAAACCAGGTAAAGGCTATTGGAAATGGAAAATACTAATATCACATACGAAACTTTATCGGAAAAGCATTTAGCCGGATTAGTAGCTTTGTGCCTTAAAGTGTTTAAATCAAAAAGAACGGAAGCTTATTTCAGATTGAAGTATTTGCAAAATCCGATCATTGCAGATTCGGTAAGTTCCATAGCCTGTGACCGAGGAAAGGTAGTTGGATTTGTAGGAGCAATACCTCAAAAGTATTCCAATGCGGGGCGGGAGTATTTGGTAGCTCATTCATGCGAATATCAAACGCACCCGGATTACAGACTTCTTCAAATTCATTCAAAATTAGTTGAACGGACCAATCAATTACTAAGAGATAAAGGTGTCAATTTGTTGTACGCTTATTTTAGCGATGTAAGCCAACGAAGTGTAAAGAAACTTGGGTGGAACTATTTGCGGCCTTTAAATTATGCAGTGATCCGAACGGGTGCAATTCCAATTCAAAAAGCACAATATAAATTGCTTGGAAAGTCAAGGTGGAAAAACTTCGCTAAAACACTAGATCAACAATTTAGCTTTAACGAAGAGAATGAATTTGTTATGGAAGTTATTGATGCAAAATTGCTCAATTACCGCAGGTTCACTGATAATGGAATTTTTAAAATTAATGGATGCGATTTTTGGATTAAGCTTTCCGAAGTATTGCATGTTGGAAAATTCTCAACTAAAGATTTCAATAGTTTTAAATTAGGACTCGAAGAGTTAGTGTTAAAGTGCAAACAGTTTGGAATCGATAAAATAGTGTTCCAAGTGGATCCTTTATGGGAAGAGTTTCAATTCCTTGAACAATTTGGTTGTAAACTGCAGCCAGGAGCTAATTTAGCTACCCACCATTTTAATCAAGAAGTGAATACGGATAACTTCAGATTTACGTATTCCAGTTTTGATAATTTTTAAGCGCGATCGTCCGTTGCGCTAATCTCGTATAAGTAATTTGTTTCTGATACATTTTTTTCAGCCTTAATTTCCCTGAATCTATAATTTTCAGCCATTGCAATTGCCTTAATGGTTTCGAATTCACAATCATCTGAAAGGGTCATGAAGACGCCATTTGTAATGTTCCTTTCGTTTAATTGAAGAAATAGCTTTTTGAAATAGTTAAAATTTTCTCCGCAGTACCAGGCATGCTCCTTCTCTGATGATGCATTTTTTGGGTAGAACGGTGGGTTAATCAAGATATAGTCAAAAGTGTTAGCACTAATGGAATCAAAAAGGTCGGACACCACAACAGGGAAAGTAACCCCATTTTTTACTTGATTTGATTTTAAGTTTGAAATCGCTAATTCACTTATGTCGCTTGCAGTAACGATTGCTCCTTTTTTATTTGCTAAAAATGAGGTAATCCCGCTCCCACAGCCCAATTCAAGAACATGCTTGTTGGAAATTTCAGCCTCTTCTATCAAGTTCATAAGCAATTTAGAACTGGTAAAGTACTTGGGATGAAAGATTCCAGCAGGTATGGCTAATTCAATGTCCGCACACGTGTAGGTGTTGTCCGCCTCGATTATTTTTAGCAATGATTTGCCAAATATCTTGTTAACGGTAGATTTAATTTTTCTTTTCACTTGCGCTACTGCCCAATAGGACCACGTAATATTGATTTCTTAATTGAACCGTCACTGTACAAGTCAATATAGATTTGGCCAAATTCTTTCTTTTTCACTTCTCTTCCAAGTAAATCGATTGTTTTGATATGAAATGGCTTTGCATTAACGAGTTCATTAATTCCAATTGAAGTGCAGTAAGCAGAGTTGAAATGGATTGGCTCTGAACTTATCTTACCAATCCCTTGAGGCACCCAGACTTGATAGGAGGTGTCTGATTGTGGTTCGATGGATTGAGTCGTTTCTCCTGTTGACCATAAATAAGAAGAATGTCCGGACTCAGCAATCAGAAATGTACTTCCTATCGAATCTAAACATGAAACAGATGGTCTGTCAAAGCTGAATTTAGGCTTAAATGGCTGAGCACGATAACTCATAACAGTATCTTGGAAAAACACTAAAGCCTGAATTTGGTTTAATTCATCAGCAACAACTATAGATGGGTCAGGTCGATATGCTCTACCGTAATTAATTGTTTTACTATCGTTCCATCGATAGTAGCTGCCAGTTGCTGGACTATAAATTGATGGTGTATGGAGGTACTCTTCAACTAAAGTTGCAGTCCAAGCTATAGTGTCCAAGCTATACTCAACCCCTCTGGATACCTCAGGAGGGCCTGACATATTGCCATTGTCTAGAACTGAAATAAACCCGGAAGGTCTTCTTTCTGCATTGTGCTGACCAGAAAAACCAGTATCATTCGTGAAAATGAAATCGCTAGATTTTCCTCCAAGCTGCCAAATGATATTACCAGTGGCTCGGCTTATTTTTATCACGGCATTTAGATGTCTAAATGACATTAAGAAATTTCCATCGTCATCTTCATAGACTGAATTAAAGTGGGCATAATCGTAACTTGACGGATCATAGTTGTAAAAGTCATAAGACTCGGAAGGATGAATGTAGTCGCAACTATTCCATTCCCAAATCAGGGTATTCGAATTGTCGATAATTTCAAGGGTGTTGCACCTACATACGGTAGACGGATTTCCCGGACCTCCATTGATTAATATTGAACTTAGGTCAAAAACACTGTCTTTAATACCAAGTATTATCATGTTGCCATCGTTTAAAGATTTAAAATCATGACCGTCAATGTAATCGGAGTTTACTGGTGAAAATTGATTTATGATGTTGAAATTAGTGTCTATTATATTTGGTACAGTTAATCCGGAACTTCTAGTAATTACTAAAAACTGACCAAGAATAGAATCATACTTGAAATCACTCATGATTCTACTTGAGGTTTCTGCGCCATACCAAACATTATATCCGTCAGAATCTAGAATTACTGCTTTTGGTTGAATGTATTCTGGATCAGAAGGTGTTGAACCAAGTTTAAACGTTCCTAAGGCATAATAAATATCAAGTGTACTATCTAGTTTTTGAAACTCGTAAGGGAACAGTTCAGGAGTAACAGGTCGATTGAAATTTTGGCTCAAAGAGTTCACACAAATTGAAAAGCACGCGAGAAACAAGAACAGTTTTAGGCATAAACGCAACATATGCAAAGATATCTAAGATTTTCATAGAGGGGATAAGTTTCTTTTCTTTGTTGCCTGAATAAATGGGTATTTATAGCATTGTTAGTGATCGGAATTGTAGTTCGATTTTTTCACTTTGGAGAATTGTTGGACAGCCCTCATACATGGCGACAAGCCGATACAGCCAATTACGTTTATGATTTTTATACGAATGGATTGGATCTTTTTCATCCTTCTGTTTGTTGGATGGGGAATCATAAAACATTGTTGTTAGAGTTTCCATTACCTGAAGCAATCGCCTCAATCGGATACCACATTTTTGGAGAAAGTCATGTGATAATTCGGCTGGTTTTCTTCTTGTTTTTTCTAGGAGCAGTTTTATTCTTTTACAAGATTGTTGATTTAGTTGCGAGTAAAAAAACAGCTCAAGTTGCTTCTTTGATATTCTTATTTATTCCATTGAGTCTTTTCTTCTCAAGGGCTGTTCATATAGATTTTACGGCCCTGTTCTTCGTTCACGCTGGAATTTATTGGTTAATGAAGGGCTATCAAAAGAAGAACTTTGGTCACCTCTTAATCGCTTCGCTAATGTGTACATTGGCAATATTAATAAAGGTGCCTTACTTATTTTATTTTTCTATTCCGGTAATCTGGTTTGTCTGGAAAGAAAAAAGGCTAAAGTATTTTCTTAAAACCTTCTTTCTATACCTGATACCGCTAGGTTGTTTTGCCCTTTGGCAATACCATTCGCATAGTCTCAATAGTTCTGCACCAGATTGGGAGTATGTGATAGGTTACCGCAAATTTGATGACAATAGTCTGTGGTATTTTGGCGATTTGAAACAAAGGCTAAGTGCGGAGAACTGGCTCTTACTTGGTGAAAGAATGCACTCAGAAATCTTGGGCTGGACAGGGTTGGCTTTGGGGGTATTCGGTTTAATTATGTCAATTATAAGAAAACATTGGTTTTCCATTCTTTGGTTAGCAGGAACATTCGTTTATGTTTTAATCTTCTTCAACTTGAACGTGGTCCATAATTATTATCAAATTCCGTTTGTCTCGATCAGCGCTGTTTTTATTGCTGTAGGAATCTTACAAGTAGGAGTTTGGCTTAAGAAGTGGAAACAATTTACCATTATCCTACTATGCCTGCTTTTCGCAGGGGAATCTATCTATTATTCAGAAGCAAACTACTACATCGTTCAAACCGAGCAAATCGAAATTGGTGAGCTTATTAAAACCAATACGAACCAGAATGATTTGGTAATGATTAATTATGCCAATTACGATAGTAAATGTCCAAATTTCCTCTATAGAGCTAGGAGAAACGGCTGGCAAATAATGGATTACGGGATTGAAGGGTCCATTCTTTATCGATTAATGAAAGAAGGGGCGAACAAATTTGCAACGGTCAGAAGTTCTACAATTGAAGGAGAAATTGGCGAATTTTTAAAAGTTTTTCCAGTCCAGACATTGGACTTGAATTCTTCTAATAAAAGAGTGTATTTATACGATTTAGATGTTAATCATATTTGGGAATCTATGCCGGATGAGGAAAGGGAAGCTTTTTCCAGAATCAGCATGTGAAGTCCTTCAAACCAGCGATCTTCAAGTACATTGAAATGTTTTTTTAATACAAAAAGATTATCCGCATCGTCAGCTTTCTTTGAAATATAAATCAGCTGTTCAGGGTTAATGTATTCGAATAATTCATCGTCAATATTATCTATGAAGTATTTGTTTTTTTTATAAGACCGTTTAAAAACTTCTCCCGCCAATTTGAATTCTTCTTTATCCGAATAGTAAAGAAATGGCCTATACATAAATACTGGCGAAACTAGAAAATGAGCCTCTTTATAATTTGACTTGGCATAATTTACGGCACCTCGCCAGTCTTCGCCAGTGCTAGTTCTTGCATTAAATGTTAACAAGAGAACAAGAAAAAAAGTACCTGAGAGTATCAATGGAAGAATTGTCTTTTCAATTTTTGAAATGAAGAAACCAAGACTAAATAGAATTAATAGAGCACCAACAAAAATGTATCGCTCCAAGAAAAAAGGTACATAAAGGGAGACCCAGAAGGCTGCGAAAATGTATACGATAGGAATCGTTAGGATAATTTTATTTAGCCAGTTTTTAATAAAGACAAAGCTTACAACTAAGCTTGAAATAAAAACAACTCCCAACCAAATAGAACCGTTTGAAAACTGGATCCACATTGGCCAAATGGCATTGGTGGAAGGAGCTTGAATCCATGAAGATGTACTTGCAATTTTATCCGATGTAATCCAAAAGAAAATGGGTGATACTGCGAGGACAGCAACCAGATAAATCCAACTTAATTTGATCGTGTTTTTCCTAAATAAAAGCAGCAGTACAATCGGAATTTCAACAAGAACCAATACGATATTTGCGTAGTGTAAATAGAGTAATAAGATAAGACTTGCGGAATGAAAAAATAACCTTTTAAAGGTTATTTTTTCTGTAGCCCTTATTAACAAGTAGAAGGATAGAACACCCGCAAATCCTGACATGGCATGAACACGTGCTTCATTCCCATAAAAGAACAATGGTTCGCAAAATGCGATTCCAATCGCAAGAAGGATAGCATTAAGTAAAGTAGTCTTTAATCGAAAAAAGCAAAAAGCTAAACCTATCACCAAGCTGGAAAATAAAAGTGAGAGAGATCTAGTAGAGATTTCAGAGATTCCAAAACATTTTATCCACCCATGTAAAATGAGAAAATGACTTGGGGGATTTGCCTCTTTTTCGAAGATTTGACTTAGTTCTGAAAGATCTTGTTGGCTATGATAAACGCTATAAGCTTCATCTAAGTTAAAACTTGAGTTATCTAAAAAGTAAAATTTACACCCAAAATTAACTGCGATAAGAACTATTGCGATTAGTAAATGTTCCCATTTCATTCGCTGTAAAATCCTTGTTCTTCAGGTTGTCGGTATTTCCAAATTTTATGAAAAACCTTTATTTCGTAGGGTAATGAATAAATACCACTCCCATATCTTATTCCTGAAAAAGTTTTAAGAACGGCTTTTTTCCATCCAATAATTCTAAAATCAGAGGCAGTAGGGTAGAAGCCATTAAGAACTGTCTCAAAGTTCTTTATTTTATTAATCATTTTAGGAGTCAACCAGGGTGTTAAGGGGTTTTTGCGAAGATCAAAATTCTCCCAACTAGGAGAAATCCAATCTTCTAGTTTTTCTGGAAACTTGAATCCTTGTTTTGTTATTAATTCAAATAAATCAGATCCTTCAGTCGGCACAGGACTGTAGAGGTATATGATAATTTCTGTGTTCGGGTTTATTTTTTTAATCTCTTTAATAAATTTAATGTCTTGATCGATCTGGTTCTGGACTTTTTCTTCAGTATCGGCTGGCATTCCAAGAACAAATGAATATTCTGGTACAATGTCAAGTTCCTTTAATCTACCAGCAAATTCTCGAATTTGCTCGGCTGATTGAGTGCCACCTTTGTCCATTTGAGCGAGTACCTCATCGTTGCCAGTTTCAGCACCAAGAAAAATCATTTTTAACCCAGATTTTCGCATTAACCTTAAATCATCATCTGAGTATTTATTAATAGTGTCAATTCTTCCTTCACCCCACCAACTAATTCCTTTGTCAAGCATTAATTCCGCGAATGCGACCGTTCTTTTTCTCGATGTGAAAAAATTATTATCGTGAAACTCAACGGCATCAACTCCATATTTTTCTTTAAACCACATCACATCTTCGAAGACTCTTTCTGCAGACATCCCTTTCCATCGAGCATTGTAAATGGGCACTACTGCGCAAAAGGAGCAAGTGAATGGACACCCAAAGCTAGAATGATACGCAAGCGTTTTGTTTCCCAAGAAAGTCTTTGCTAAATAGTTCTCTAGGCTATAACTTTCGTTAAGTTTTTGATATGGAAAAGGTGGAAGCTCATCTAAGTTCGGCAACGTTTCTTTAACTGTTTTTATGTACTCATTTCCTTTCTTGAAGATTAAATTTCGAATAAGATCAACTTCATCGTGATTTTCTAATGCGTTAAGTAAATCTGGAAAAGCAGAGTCACCGGGGCCATTAATAACGAAATCAACGTAGCCGCTATCTAAACTTGATCGATACTGATTACTGGCAAAATATCCTCCCCAGATAATTTTCACATCGGGAAATAGTTCCCTTACTTTTTTGGATATCGGAATAGCTTGTTTAAGCTGTGGTCCAGGCATAACGGTAGTTCCAAAGTACTTGATGCTGCCATTTTTAATAAGGTCTAAAATTTTAGTTTCAGGGTCTTCTTCAAGATTCCCGTCTATAAATTCATATTCAAATTTGCCATCAATTGAAGCTCCTACCTGTAGGATTGAATTGGGCATCCGGTGTTTTCCAGACGCGCTTCGAGGATTAAATATTAAAACTTTTGCAGACAAGTATCGAAGATATTAAGTTTAACTGGATTCATACTGTTTATTGTTGTCTGTAGTTTATTTTTGTCTGAATTCAGAATGAAAAAAGTCGTCCTATATAATCCTAAAGCAGTTTTTTTCGATATGCCATTGGCTTTAATAGCCATTGCAAGTAACTTAGACAGAAAGAAGTACGACCCGGTAATTATCGATGGTAGGATTTCTCAAGATCCGCTTTCAGATATTCTAAAGGAAATGGACGGTTCGGTTTGTTTTGGAGTAACTAGTCTAACTGGTGCGCCTTTGAAAGATGCGATTGAAATTAGTGAAAAAGTTAAAAAGGCTTTTCCCGAGATTAAAATTGTGTGGGGTGGCTGGCATACCTCTTTATTTCCAATTCAACCGTTAGAAGATTTAAACTGTGTAGATATAACTGTACAAGGGCAAGGTGAACTTTCTTTTTCTGAAATAGTTGAGGCTTTAAGTGAAGGAAGTGATCTGGGTGACGTTGCTGGGATCTGCCACAAGGTTGACGGGAAAGTGGTGAAGAATAAGCCAAGAGTTATTTCTGAAATGGATGATTTTGTGCCGCCCGATTATTCGTTGGTCAATGTAGAAGCATATTTCTCAAAAAAGCAAAACAGACAGTTTGATTTTATAACTTCAACAGGTTGTCATTTCAGATGTGCATTTTGCGCAGACCCCTTTGTGTTCAGTAGGAAGTTTACATCGTTAAGTCCTGAAAATGTTGCTTCCCAATTGATTAAGCTTCATGATGAATATCAATTTGACGATCTTAATTTTCAAGACGAAACATTTTTCACTTTTAGAAAGGACATTATTAAAATGGCCGAACTCTTTATTGAGTCAGGAAAGAAATTTACTTGGGCAGCTACGATGCGAGCAGATCAAGGTAGTAGAATGTCTGAAGAAGAATTCGTTTTACTTAAGAAAAGTGGATTAAGAAGGTTACTCATAGGTGTTGAATCAGGATCCCAGGAAATGATGGATTGGCTGAAAAAAGACATCAAAATGGAACAAGTCTGGCTATGTGCTGATCGATGTAAGCGTTTAGGGATTAATGTGATTTTCCCTTTCATAGTTGGGTTTCCTGAGGAGTCCGATGAAAGCGTGGAAAAGTCAAAAGCCATGATTAAGAAATTAAGATCCATGTCCAGTGGATTTGACACACCAGTATTTTATTATAAGCCATATCCAGGATCAGCAATAACAGATGATGTTGTTAAACAGGGTTATGAGTTGCCTAATAGCACAGTAGATTGGGCTGATTTTGATTACATAGGTTCACATGGACCATGGGTGTCGGATGAAAAATATCAAGACATCGAGAATTTAAAATTTTACTTAAAATTGGCGTACAAGAAACTTCCAATATTTGCTAGGCCTGTGCAAGCAGCAGCAAGAAGAAGATTGAGGAATGAACGTTACGGTTTTGGTTGGGAAAAGGTACTGTTGAAGAAATACTACGGGACTAAAAAATTGTCTTAAGCAGTAAATTAAAAGGCACTACAGCATCTGCTACATGCTGGGAATAATCCATTTGATTTTGAAATATTTTTCCTAAATGAGGAAAGAACATTAGAGTGCCAGATTTCTTTTAGGTCACTTTGATTCATGTTTCCTAATGTTAAATTATAACATCTGCCATGGGCGGGAATTACGGACCCATCAGATTTTATCATAATATTTCGAAAAATATCTTTGCATCCTTTTCCCATTAAAATTTCGGGCTTATTATAAAATGTGTCTAGCTCTTCCGCTGTATTTATTTTCGGGGAAAAAACGAGTTCAAATGGAAATTCTTCCTGCTTAAAACGAGAAAGTTCAAGAAACAACTGGTCCAAATCTAAATCAGCTGGGTTAAACTCATCAATATTAGAAACAGTAGCCGGATATTTATCACCGTAGAGTAAATTGTGTTGCTGAGCAGTGGATTTGTTGGTGTAATTAGGGTGCATGAATCCAAGATGCTTTAACGGATATTTGCTGAAATATTTTGCAAAGTCAACAAGCTCGTTTTGGTTCCAGTTCGTGATTACACAGAAAACGGAGATGGCTGGAGGGTTCGTAGACTCCAGCAATTTTTCTATTCCTTCAATGGCCCGTTGGAAAGAACTTTTATGTCCGCGAATAAAATTATGCGTGTCTTGTAATCCGTCTAACGAGATATTAATTTCACTTACCTCTGCATTTAGTAGGATATCGCTTTTCTGCCTTAAGTTCAGCGCATTTGTGGTAACAGAAGTAAAGAGTCCTTTATGCTTAGCATATTGAAGACTTTCTTCTAAATGAGGGTAAATTAATGGTTCGGTAAAAGCGTATCCAATTTTAGCCTTAGGATAGTACTTGGCAGTTTCATCAAAGATTTTCTCGACCAACTCCATAGGCATATTCATCGGATGTGTTCCAACCAAATTGGTCGCGAAGTTTGTCGCGATGCTTTTAGTTCCAACATCGCACATTTTACAATGCAGGTTGCAAATATTATTTACGCCAAGCACAATCCATTCAGGAGAGAAGTGAAAGCTTCCAGGAAGGAAATTTTCATTCGCAGCTCGTATTTTAGACTTAACTGACATAACTGTGGAATTTATTGGAAACGCTTTTACTAAAGCCTGAAATTAAAACAATTATTTTGCAATATGCTCGTAGAACGATTCGTCTATTGTTTCCACTTTGGATGGTGATAAATAGTTTATTTGTAAATGGACCGAATCTTCTTTTATAGTAGCCGAAATGAAATGATCATTAATTCCAGATCCCATACCCGTGTAAATGATTTTCATGTTTTCAAAGCTGTATCCTCCTGGGTTACAATTTCTTGCATGAATGCCAACATCACCACAGAAAAAGTAAAAATTAGATGGGGAATCCGTTATCTTCTTGTAGTATTTGCTAAAGAAATCCAAATTTGGAGCTTTCCCAGATTTGGAATTAGGAACAATATTTTTAAAAGTAGGACCATCATTATAGAAAAACAATTGATGGGTCATTACAAATATATTTTCAAATGTTTCAGGATTGTTTTTGATTGCACTTTCAATCATAGCCCATTGATTATCCCAAATGTTCCATCCCGTTGAGTTTAGATCTAAAATGACAAATAGATTGTGATCTTTCACAAAAAATCGATTTGTTACATCGTGCCTTTCTTCAAACAACGATCGATCACCAACGTCATGATTGCCGGCTACGAAATTTAATTCAGGTAACCAATTCTCGGTTACCGAGTCTACTTGGTCCCAGTTCTCTGGCGTAGCGGATAAAATAAAATCACCTGCAAAAAAACCAGATTTATATTCAGAATGATGTGTATCCATGTATTTCTGAAAAGGAGGGTGGAAACCTTTATTGTTAATCGTTGGTTTCCCATACGCATGTCCGGCAACAAAGAAATCAAAGACTGGGGCTTCAATTATATCCGAAGTTATAGGGGCATCATTTTTGGGCGCAGTTTCGGCACAAGAATTGAACATGATTACTACTAGTAGCCCCAAGTATGTTAATTTACATTTGATTCGACTAATTTAGTGTTTTGAAAAACTACACGCTCTATATTTTATTCAACTTATTTTCGATCTACTCTTGGTCAATGGATACCTTGGATATTCAAATTGAAGACTTAAACTTTAAGAACCTGCAATCGTGGAGAAGTTCAGCTCTTGCAGAACCAGTTATTGCCCCAAAATACAAGTCTAAGGTCCCAGCAAAATTTAACTTTTCAAATAAATTTTGGTCTGGATCAATAAGATTGAAAGGTGATTGGACTGATCATATTAATTCTGAAAAATGGTCCTTTCGTATAAAGTTAGATTCAGGTTCTTTTCATGGAATGAAAAAGTTCTCCATTCAACATCCCAAAACACGAGGTTTCTTTTTTGAAGCAATGTTTCATCAATTGCTTCAAGAAGAGGAGGTTTTAACAACAAAATATGAGTTTATCCATGTTAAATTAAATGGACTTTATAAAGGGATTTACGCTTTGGAGGAGCATTTTGATGAACCGTTGTTGGTTAAGGCGGGTAAGTCAATTGGACCAATAATGAAATTTGATGAAACAGCGTTTTGGGAATTTCAAGCGTACCATAAACGGTATGGAGAAGACATTCATTTTGAATATCCAATGTTTCAAAAAGCTGAAATTCTGCCGTTTGGGGGAGGCCGAATTAAGAAGGATTCTATGTTATTTGCGCTGTTTGTTCAAGGCAGAAACAAACTAAATGCTTTAAGAGACTTTGATTTTGACACGTTAAGTGATTTAATTGATGTGGATGCTTTTGCTAAGTATTATGCGCTATGTGGATTACTTGGAAAGGACCACGGGCTAAACTGGCACAATCAAAGATTTTATTTTAACCCAAATTCTGAACTACTGGAACCGGTAGCTTATGATTGCTGGAGAAAGACAACATATGTACAGCACTACAATTCCAGTTTAATAAAAAAAGGGGTTGATACACTATATTTTGCTGACGTCTTCTTTAATGCACAATTGTTTAATGATGATGGATTTAAAAAATCCTATTTAACTTATATCAAGAAGTACTTAAAGAAGGAACTTCTCATCAACTCTATCCGTGCTATTGTGAAAAATAGGGATGCCGATTTGGAACAGCTTTCAGCCGAGTTTAAGATTTCTAAGGAAGTTATGTCAGCGTATGAAAAAGCTATTTCGACTTTGAGGGAAGTTTTCAACTCAAGAGACCCTTCATCATCGTTTCATTACATTTCATACGAAGACTGGAAGAAAGCCCATCCTGATAAAGTTTGGCAATATAAAAATCCGTTGCCAACTGACTCTTTTACAAAACTGGGAATTATGGCATTTACCGATCAACTTAAAGATTCCACTAAAATCATCTCGGTCTATAACATAGCGAAAGGTAGATTTGAATTAACTCATTCTGGTTCGTTTGGAACCGGATTTTATATTGGCCAATTGTTAAAGCCCGAAGATGATCATATAGAAATTGAAGTGCCGATAGATTCGGAAATTATTAATTATCATTCCAAAGGAGTAGAATCGGCATCGGGTTCGAGCTTGAAACATAACACGCAATTTGTTCGGATTAGCCCTTATCCATATTATCAATCTTTGAAGAACTAGCCATATGGATTTTTTAAAGAGGAATTACATTTTCATAATACCGGCAATTGCTTTTTTAGTCATTAATGTAGGGCTAGACTTTGACGGTTTTTATGGTCAGGACAGTTATGAATATTTAAGGTATACAGAGGCGTTAACAAATTACTATACGAATGGTGTTGATCCTGGTGATTATTTCTGGCCAGTAATGTATCCATTGATATCGTCAATTTTTACATTGGTTATTGATTCAAAATTGGTCTTAGTTTTAATTTCATTTTTGTCGTTTCTAGGAATAATATATTTTTCAAGAAAGATCTTAGAAAAGCTTTATCCTAACGGAAATTCTGACGAATCGGCCAATTTGTATTTACTAGTAACTTTAATAGTAAGCCCGTACTTTTTTCGTTCTTCAATTATAGGTATGAGTGATATGTTTGCTTGTTTCTTTTTGATCTTAGCACTATATAGTTTATTAATTTTTAAAGATGCAAAACTTCCGAAATGGGCGGTTTTGTTTGTGGCGTCCTCGGTTTTAGCTTTCATGACGAGGTACGTAGCCGCTGTTATTTTAATACCATTTACGGTCTATTTTATTTATTTAATAATAAGCAACAAAAAGTGGTGGTATTTGATTTTATCAGCTGTTGTGGCTATCGTTTTTACGTTGCCCCACTTGCTGATTCGAGGCGCAGATAGTACTAGTTTTTTAAGTCATGAAGGTTTTCTCGCTTGGAGTCCTCTTAATTTCTTTCAAAGTAGTTTCGCTACTCCTGAAGGAGTTCAGAGCCATTCGTATATAAATTTGCTCTATGGACTTTCACCAATAATTCATCCAGGATACCTTTTGGTCGGATTAGGATTGCTACTTTTTTCTAGGTACAGAATTCAACAATCGTTTGCCAGTTTAATATTTATTGCAGTTGTGTTGTATTTGTTTTTTATTGTTGGAGTTCGAACACAGAATATGCGATTTTTCATTCTTGTTTTTCCATTTGTAATTCTACTGCTATTTCCTGCTTTTCTCAGAGCGAGGGATAAACTAAATCGCGGTTTTTTCACTTTGGGTATATCGCTGGCTTTACTTGCACAGGTTGGCTATTTCAGTCTTAGTTTTTCCAAATTTCAAGTTCATCATACACTCGAAAAAAATGTAGCGATGAATATTGTTGAACTTGATATTAAGGAACCTATTTACGCATTTTCTTTGGATGTTTCTTTACCACATAGAGGCGTTGAAAATGAGTTTCGTAATATGTGGATTAAGGTTTATGATGATTTCCAAAGTGGAGCATACGTTCTTTTTAATGAAGAGAAACTTGCAGAACAATGGCAAGATCAGCCGCCAATGCAAAATTGGAACAAATTAAATTCAGATCATTCGCTAATCATTGTTTCTGAGTATGATGATGGTTGGAAATTATATAGAATTGAATAAAGTACTGTACATATCACCTGGGTTTCCTGCCAATGGGGATGACTCTACTTGTATTCCAGCATTGCAGGACTTCTTTAAGGAACTCAAGCGCAACGAAGTTGTCTCCGATGTGGTGAGCTTGCATTATCCCGCGGAGGCCAATTATACGTGGCACGGACATAATGTAGAAGCGATGGGCTGGGATAATCCTGGCAAGTTTAAGAAAGTAAGTTTGCTGAAAAAGGCGATAAAAACTATTACGAAAAAGGCTCAAGCCAATGAAATTAAATTGATTCATTCTTTTTGGATGACTGACGCAAGTTATATTGCGAGTAAAGCCGCTGCAAAACTAAGGTTGCCCCACGTAGTAACAGTTATGGGACAGGATGTGCAGAAATCGCCTTATACTGATCAAATAGTTAGTGAGAAAGCGCATCTAGTTTCGCTCAGTAGTTTCCAGCAACAATTGGTTAGTTCAAACCTTGGGCCATCTCGAGTTATTCCTTGGGGAATTAATCCCGATGAATTTCGTTCAAAAGAAGAAAAGACGATTGATCTTATAACGGTAGGTAGTTTAATTGATTTAAAGCAATCGTTTCAGACAGTCGAATTGGTCGCGAACTTAATTGAAGATTTTCCAGGGATAAAAGCAGTAATCGTTGGTGATGGACCAAATAAGTCAAAGCTAGCTGATTTAATTTCTGAAAAAAGACTGACAAATCAAGTGACTTTGACTGGGGAGTTATCTCGATCAGATACCATGGCACTAATGGCTAAATCCAAGATCTTATTTCATCCGTCATCATATGAGGGGTTTGGAATGACGTTGATTGAAGGGCTAGCGGCTGGAGCTTCTGTAGTTTCTTACAAAACTGGTGTGGCGATGGACCTAGATCAAATAAATTCGGTTCAAAATTTGAAAGAAGCTGAGATCAAAATTCGAGATCTTTTAGGGGGTATGAAAGTTGAACTATCATTTCCAATGACCATTAACAGCACCGTTGAGCATTACCTAAAACTATATCAAGAGGTCTTAACCTGAATCCAGTAAAACGGATTTCTCTTGCCAAATGCTTTTCCAATTTTGCTTGGTTTATAATGCACTTTTTCAATTGACAATTCACCAATCAAATGATGATAATAAAAAGACGATAATGGTGCAAAACCTTTATCATTATAATATTGTATTGATCTGTTTTTTGCAGCGCTAGCCTCTTCCTGGTTCATGTAGAAGGGACTATCAATAATATGGATTTCACCGTTTTGCTTCAATTTGGTTTTAAGTAATTCAAAGGTCTTGTTAGGGAATTCAAAGTATTGAACCGATGCATTGAATACGATTAAATCAAATCGACCGTCAGGTAATTGTTCTAAATCATAACAACATATGAAATTGAGATTTTCGAGTTCAAAACACCTTCTTGCTTGCTTCAGTTCTTCTAGATTAATATCCTGGCCAACAACTTCGTTTTGATTCGTTAAGGCCATTTGATTACTGAACCAACCATTCCCACAGCCAATTTCAAGAACTGAAAGTTTTCCTTTTTTGGCGATTCCAGTCAGGAATTTCTTAGTGCTTTCCTGCCTAAGCTTCCATTCATTTGTTAATGGACTATCCTTGAGATAAGGCAACGATTTAACTTGCTCATCACTTAAAATTCGGCCTTCTTTTTCTCGGAGAGCCACATATAGCTTTTCAAATTCTGACTGATGTGTTTCACCTAGAATAAAAACGCCTTCTTGATTAGGTATGTTATCGAGAAAATTCAATTTTTAAGTTTGTTCATCATTCGGTGAGCGACTTTAGCTTTAGTTAGATGGAGTTTGCTTTTAAGAGTACTTTCCTGTTTCGCAGCTTGATAGCTGTTGGAAATATATCTGATTGCGTGTTTGTAATAATCCTTTTGATAAGTTCTTTTAAAATCGATTTCTCTATCCGTACTTGTGGCCCAATCAGGTTGATGGATAATGTCATTTTCAATTTCCTGATAGAGTGCCGTTCCTTTAATTGGATAGGCGAGTGTTATGGTAAATTGTGATGGAGTAGATGCTTCTAAATACTTGACTGTCTTCTCAATGTCCTCCTGAGTTTCATCTGGATATCCAACCATAATAAAGGTTCCAGCTTCCATTCCGAATGACTTGGTTAAATTAATTTTGTCTCTTACATCGTCAATAGAAACCCTTCTGTCCATCTTGTCAATAATCTTTTGACTCCCACTTTCGGCTCCGATCCATATTCTAAAGCAACCAATTTCTTTTAGCATTTTTAGTACTTCCTGATTCAAACGTTCTGCTCTGGTAATTATCTCAAATTCTACTTTGACTTTTCTATTTCGCATTTCATTGTAAAATGCTTTCAGCCATTTATGACTTACGGTAAAGACATCATCAACAAACCATAAAGCTTCTACCTGATATTGCTCTTGAAGAAGAAGGATCTCGTCAACAACTTTATCTGCAGGTCTTCTTCTATAGCTTTGACCATAGACCGCGGTACTGCACCATTTACATGTGTAAGGACATCCTCGTTGCGTTGAAATATTCAAAGTGGATTTTCCGTGATGATTCTTCCAAGTGTCTAGATACTTAGAAAGGTCGATCGAGTTTCGATCTGGCAGCGGAAGTTCACTCAGTGATTTTAGCTTTTGCCGAGCGCTATTTTTAATGAGCTGTCCTTCTTTTAGGTATGCGATACCATCTATATCTGGGTTGGATGTTTCTTTTTCTATTTCTTCAACTAATTCCAAAGCCGTTTGCTCTCCTTCACCGATAATGCAATAATCAAATCCTTGGGACAGATAGTTTTCTAGATTATAGCTTACATCTGGACCTCCTAGAACGGTTTTAATTTTAGGAAAGTTTTCTTTGAGCCAACTATTTAATTTGATGATATTGATCTTAGTCATCAAATTAGTGTAGAACATGATCACGTCAGGCTTTTCAGCTTGAATGCAGTTGTACCAGCTTTCTTTTGTTTCAAAAGTTGAATCGAATACAGTACAGTCAATTCCATTTTGAGAAAGATAGGCCTTGATGTACAGCAAACCGAGCGGAGGGTAGGGCTTCATAATCTGCTGTTCAATCAGATCTTCAGCAATAAAATAACCGTGTGTTAAAGTAACTTTCAACGTAAACCCTTTTTAAAGTGGATTAAGTAATGATCTGCCTTATCCGAACTTTTATTTGAAGATACTGAAAATGATTCCATGAGTTTTAGAACACTGAAGATCACTTTTTTCTTTCTGAAGTATGGTTCTAAATAGGATGGAGGAATGAATAGTCCGATTGGTTTTGAGCTAACAAATGTGAAGTTAGACTCCATATTCTTGATAATCTCTTCTGGGCTATAGTACCAAGTTTTAACATCAACTCCATCTACATTTGCCAATATCACTTCTTTAGAACGTCTTCTATTTCTGTTCAATTCATCTTTCTGCTTTTTGAAATAGAATCTTTCCCAAGCACAATTTCGAGACATGATAACAGCAATAAACTCACCTCCTGGATTTAGTTTGTCTGATAATGAAGAAGCAAGTTTTTTCCATTCTTTCGGGGCTAGGCAGTTTAAGCCACCAAAGTTTGAAAAAATCAAATCGAATTTTCCTTCCAATTTGTTAAGGAGGTTGATGTCCAAAGATTCGAATCTTAAGTTTGATTTCTGATATTTTTCGCTTGCGAAAGAAATCATTTCGGGAGATAGGTCAGTGGCTATAACAGATTTACAATGTTCTGCTAGAAACTGGGCATCTCTTCCTGTGCCGCAATTTAGTTCGAGCGTATTTTGGGCCGAGTTAACTTGGTTTCGCAAATATTTCCAAACTAAGTCACGCTGTGCTTTACCAATTTTCGTGTCGGTAAATTGCTCATCATATGCTTTAGCTACATGGTCGAAAGACTTCAAATTAATTGGTGTTGGATAGTTTTTGCAGCTTCTTATTTTGTTTGCTGGCTTTAACCATATTGTAAGGAGTTAATCCCATGGTTCTCCAATTTACTTTGCCCCAATTTCCCGGATTAAAAGATCTTTTTATTGCCTGCTTCCCTTGTGAGGCTCGGAACATTCGGTGCAAGTACCGGTGTAACGTTTTATAATATTCAGAATTAAAAGTACCTGAAAACATCATTGCCAGTTCATCCGAATCGGTCCAGTTCGCTTTGTGTTCAAGATCAGCTTTCACAATGTCGTAGAACTTAGTGCCTGGTAAAGGGTATGAAACTGAAACACCGATGTCATCTGGTTTATTATTTCGGATCATATCAAGCGTCAATGAAATGTCCGATTCAGTTTCACCTAGATATCCAAATTGGATGAAATAAGCTACCCTTACATTGAGATTTTGAAGTTTGTCAGTTGCTTCTTTAATCTGTTCAAGGGTCGTCCCCTTATCCATTGCGTCCAAAATCTTTTGGGAACCACTTTCTGCACCAATCCAAACTTCACTAAGTCCACTCGAAGCTAAAGCTTGAATGGTGTCTTCTTTAACTAATAAGTCAGCTCGACTTTGAATTTTATATTCAATTTGGATGTTTTGATTCTTCAACTCTTTGTCAAATTCTTGAGCCCATCCAGGAGTCAAACCAAAGATGTCATCACACATCCAGAATTTGGAGACGTTAAACTTCTCTTTGATAAGTTTTATTTCAGACAGTACATTTTGAGGTGTACGTGAATTGTACCGAGTGCCGTAAATTGGCTTTGCGCACCAATTGCATTTAAAAGGACAACCTCGCGTGGTAGCAAGGTTAAGGGTGAATTTATTCCCTCCATCTTTCCAAACATTTTGATAAGCTTCTATGTCTATCAAGTCCCAAGCAGGTAATGGAAGATCGTCAAGGTTTTTAATTACAGCTCTGGGGCTGGTTTTAACCGTTTGGTCGTTATTTAAATAGGCAATGCTGCTTATGGAATCATTAGGAAGATGACCAGCTTCATAATTGGCTATCAGTTCTTTCAAGGTTGCTTCACCTTCTCCAATTACTACAGCATCTGCACCACCATTAAGGTACTTTTGATAATGATCTGCTGCGTCTGAACTACACACGATGATTTTGCAATTACTTGATTTTGCAAAACCAATCATTTCCATAGCTGCATCTCTCATGTTCGTGAGACACATCTTGGTCAGATAGTTAAACCCATCGTCATAAATAACAAAGTATTTAAATCCTTTTTCGAGCTCATTCTTAACTGAATCTGGCTCCCATTTTAGGTTGGTGTCAAATAGAGAGACCTCGTGACCTTCTTCTCTCATTACACTAGCTGCCCATATGGTTCCTAGTGGAGGATAAGGCATTTTGGCCTTCCACTGTTTCTCATCCAGGGGATAAAAATAGGAGTGAGAGAAAAGTATGTTCCCTTTTAAGCTCAAGCCAATTCAAGTTTTAATTCAACTTGTTTTAAGTTTTTAGCGGATTGATCAAGCACCATTCTTTGGAAATTTCCAGGATGATGTTTCGATACATACTTTCTGGTCTTGAAGGCTACTTCAAAGTCTTTTTCGTCTAAAGTTGATCCGAATTTTCGTTCCCATCTTTTCAGCGTGACCTTCATGTAAAATCCATCTAGTTTTGCACCGAGCCACCCGTTTAAAACCCATTCATTAAATTTCTTGAATGCGCCCCGACCATTTTTACCGGTTAATTTATTGGGAGTCATGTTCGGATAATACTTATAGGCCCATTGATTGGCCGTTACAAATGCATCGAATTCCGTTTGCCCAAAAACATTAATTAATGTAACAACTTCGGTCGCAGTGAACTGATTTTGTTCTTCAATTTCCAGATGCTCTGTATCGATCAAATAATTGATGCAGAAGAATTTTCTAGAATTAAATAGAAATACTTTTTTGTAAAGAATCAAGAAGGTCCGGGCAATCCACAATCGTTCTGCTTTTGTTATAATAAAAAAGTCCAAATCGGCATCCTGGTCCATATAGCCTTTGCTCATAGAGCCGGAGATACAAACTGATCTTACAAATGGAAACCGACCAATGAAGTTCGCTTTTCGAATGGCCTTTTTTTCTAAACTTTGAGCCTTTTTGTTTCCTTCGATTCTTTTATTTAAATCAGCTTGACTATCAACTAGACAGTAGTAGTCACTGGCGATTTTTTTCAAAGCACCTTTTTCTACCAGGTCGAATAAGTCAATTTCAGAAATAGGCGACTTTGAATATCTTGAAACTTCTTCAATGGTAAGCGGGTAGTGAAATACATCGAAATACGCGAATATCGCTAGCGCCTCGTGCTGACAGGATTTTATGGCTATTTCTTGCTTGATAATGATGCGCGTAGTAACTACTACAAATATCCGACAATTATTAATGTATCCGATGTTGAGTTATCATTTTTAGGTCATGATTTCAACAATTTGTCGGAATCTGCGGAATTCAATTTAAGCCTTTATTCTAGCCAATTACCGGTCTTTCAAAGAAATCAGAAAGGGGTTTCATAATACTATAATGGGCCGTAAGCATTTCAACAAAATCGTCTTGCAATGCAACTTCGCAATCATACTGGGCTTTCCAGTAAAACTGTTTGTTGAAGATTAACTCCTGGGATTCTGCATCTTTCTGTAATTCTTTTGGGATTCGAACATTCTTATTTCCTTGAATTGTTCCAAACGTATTTACAAAGTCTTTATCGGCAATCAGTTTATTAAATTTTTCAGGATGAAATGCGATTTCTTCTCTAATTCGAAGTAATTGCTCTTTATCTGGTTGGAAACATCCTCCATAAATGTTGACGTTTTCACAATTGACCTCAAAATAAAGTCCGGGGATACTTTTGTCTTTCTTACCTCCAGGGCTTATAGCCGCAGAACGATTCATTTTGTAGGGAGTTTTGTCTTTGGAAAACCGAATGTCTCTATTAATTCTAAAAACGCAGTGTTTGGGTTCCACTTCAATCTTAGGCTCAATTTCCCGCATGGCGTCAATGACATCTCCAACTAAGGCATCAAATGGATCTTTTACATGTTGCTTGTAGCGTTTTCGATTTATGTCAAACCAATCTTTATTGTTGTTTGGGGCCAATTCCATAAAGAATTGGAAAAATTCATTTGTTAAGTGCGCCATCTTCTGTTCTCTTTAATAGGTAAACTTTCTTTTTTTGGAAGGTCATCCAATTTACATAGGATTCTTCTTTTAAAACTTCGTATCCCACCTTATTGTTCGTCAGTTTCACTACATATCTGTCATCTTCCACCCACCACCAGTTTAATTCCTCCGGATCATAATTGTTCATGTCAAAATTATGCCACGCATTGTACTCAAATCCACCGTTTATTGTTTTAGAATTGCCACCATCTCCTTCTGCAAATTCAATTAATGCAGCTTTTGACTTTTGAAAGTTGAATTGATTTATGCAAAGCAACGTAGTGACTAGTGCCATAGCCCCAAACAACCATTTATTCACTTTTAAATGATAAACTCTAGCAACGGCCATGACGGCAAAAGTGACGGCAAAAATCATATATCGATCTGAGATATAAAGCACAACCAATGGTAGTATCGAAATCAACACGATAGTTACGAGCTCGACTCTTAATTTTGAACCTGCTCTTTCTATTCTCCCAATCAGGTTTGCCAAACTATAGCATGAAATAACCATTAGCGAAATGCCGATTACCGCAACGAAAACTGTATTTGTTGGATTTGAGCTAGAATGAAAGCCATCGAGAAATATGGACCCTAGTCCAACTGGATAAATTATGTCAGCTGTAAAAGGCCAGTAATTATCAGTTAACATGATTTTTAATACTCCTACGAAAATTAAAAGGCCAAAGGCCAGTGACTTTCGCCATGGCCAAAACTTAAAATGACGCAAGGTCATCGGAGCGATACCTAAGCCCAGAAAAATCAAAGCGTTGTATCCGTAATATCCGATCTTTTGGAAAGGAAGGTTGGTGAAGTCTAACCATAATTTTTTAATGGTATTGAATTGGAATCCATAGTTCTTAGGAAGTGCCCCTTGGTAAGACTCAGTAAGGGAATTGTGTAAACTCAGCAAGTATAGCAGCACTCCGGTTAAGATCGTATAGAAAATGATTTTGATGAAATTGGTTTTGATTTTCCATCCAGCTCCTATTATAAATGCGATCGGTACAATTAGGGCAAACTGTCTAATTAAGGTTCCTGCCAAAAGGAAGAATAAAGCGGGCCAGAGGTATTTTGTTCTGCCACTTAATTTAAATCTCATCAAGTAAAGAAAGCCTCCAAGACTCATGGTTAGACATGGAATGTCCGTCATAAAAGAAGCTGAAAGATGAATGTACAATGGATTACAAGCGATGATACAAGTCATCCAAAATGCATTTTCAAATGTTGTTAAAAGACGCAAGGACTTAATTAAAAAATAGAGCCCTAGTGCTCCCATAAAAATTCCAGAAAATCTTAAAACCGTAAATGAGAAGCCGAATATTTTCACCCAAACTAATCCCCATACCTGCTGTGCGAAGAATGGCATTCCTTGCCAGTTGGAATATTCCCAAGTTCCATTATTTAAATTCTCAACCCCTTTGGCGTAAGCCCAGTCATCGTTGATGCAGAATTCACCCCAAGGGCCAATCATGGCCATAGTGATTAACCACGCAATTAAAATCCAGAGGTAGTTATACTTTATTCTCATGTTTTTTAAAAAGTTTAAACATGAAAAATTGAAAGGCCACAACAGAACCTATTATCAAGAAAGGTTCTATCATTAATCGATGCCGAGTTTCAACATAGAAACTGGCTTGAAATAAACATAAAAGGAGAATTGAAAGTAGTACAGAACGCCAATGGCTGTCGGATACAATGAAGCCAATCATTCCAAAAATTAAAATGAACACATATCCAATTTTGTAATAAATTATTAAATCGGAAATGCCCGGGCCATAGTCCACTCCAATGTTTGATCTAAACCACCAAAAGTTTTTAAGTTTAACAAGAAACATCGAAGTCCATAGTCCTGGCTTTTCCTCCAGCTCGTTCTGATATTTTAAACTGAAATAGACAGATTCCTCAATTGGATTTAATTTGTTGATTGCAGCAATGGTGGAATCACCCATTAGATTGTAATAAGATTGGCCGTTAGCTTTTTGAGCTGTTCCCTCTGTCTCTTCTTGAATTCCAATCCATAAATTTTGACCATAGCTGGAATTTAACGACCATTCTTCATAGATAGAGTGATTTCTGACCATCCACAATCCTACTGGGATAACACCAATCAGAACAATTACTGATCCTTTAATAAAAAGGGGTTTAAGGGTAGAAGTAGTTAGCAGTCGATAAGCTATTGGTACTGTAAAAACAACTAGAGTAGGCCTGTTTAAGACTGCTAAACCAACGATAATCCCACAAATTATAGACCTTTTCAGTGTGATGTCTTTCCAACAAATGCCCATGTAAATCAGTAGCGTGGCAAATAACAGGTCTAATGCAAATGGATGAATTGCCCCGACTTGATAATAGCTGATAATCGGATGTACAATAAACCCAATTGTTGCGGTTATGGTCAACCAATTATTTTTCTTGAGAACTACGTAAGATATTTTGGCAATGAAATAGGCAGTTACTCCGGAACATAGTAGGTTAAGGAGGATGGCCATTTCTGGAGCATCCTTGATGTAGTAGAAAATTGCGATTAAAAACGGATAGATTGGGAACTGGTAATTGAAGTTAAACCCATTATTAATCCAATACTTGAATTCATTGGTAGCCAATATATTTTGAGCAATGTCATGACCTTCAGTAATTCTTAATTCACCTAGAAATAGCAGTTTAGCTAAGGTGAGTGCAACTATTATTGTGATTATGAGGTATTTAATCTTTCTTTCCATTCCAAGAATTGGGCACTCTTTTTGTTGTGTATAACGAGAACAAAATTTAATTTTAATCGTTATAAGTTTTTAATGAACAAGATAATCGCAGGCATATTTGTGTTGATTTACCTAGTTACTAGTTCCAATGTAACTATAAATCTGCATTACTGTTGTGACACCTTAGTGGATGTTGCCATAAACAGTAACGTTGGGTGCGGTGATGATTGTGATGATGAGGAAGGGTTTAAAAATCATTCTTGTTGTTCGGACGACATAATTGCTAGTGAATCGGAAAATCATGTTTCCTCAATTGAAGATTCTAATCTGGATGTCAATCCTAGATTTTGGCCAATTCAACCTGTTCAAAACGTAGAGAATCAGGTTAGTTCGAAAGAATCACGGATTAATAATTTAGCTCGAGCCGGCCCTAAAATTGGTTCTGATCGGCCTATTTATTTGGTTAATTCGAGTTTAGTGTTGTACGCGTAACACTGTTTAATAAAGTGCGGTTCACGTTCTGTGAGCTGAAGTAGTCAATGCTTCTTTTTAAATAGTACCACATTAAATACAAAATCATGAAATTCATTAAAATATTACCAATTACCATTTTACTTTTTATCGGGCTGAACAGTTTTGCTCAAAAAGAATCTAAGTTCACGGAAATTAATTTTCGAGTTGAGGGCAAATGTGATATGTGCGAAACACGTATAGAAAATGCTTTAGATGTTAAGGGGATTAAGCTTGCGGACTGGGACGTTAAAACAAAAAACTGTAGAGTTATCTATAAAACTGCAGATTTTAAAGAGTTAGAGATTCATCAGATTATTGCTGATTTAGGTCATACGACTGAGAAAGTTAAAACGACTCCAGAAAATTACGACAACCTTCATCACTGTTGTAAATATTAGAGCCATGAGATATATACTAGTACTACTAGTTCTCCTTCCAACATTTCTTTATTCTCAACGCAAAGATCATAAACATGTGGTCAAGGGAATTGTAGTTGAAGATTTCGGAGATAGCTTAAGTGCGATTCCGGGGGCTGAATTGCATTGGATCGGGACGGAGATTAAAGTTATTTCTGGAGATGATGGAAAGTTTGAAATCCCTCATGAAGAGGGATTCATGGAACTTGAAATTCAGGCCTTTGGCTTTACAACGGATACAATTACCTATAATGAAGAAAAATTCTTTTCGATCGTAATTCGAGATGGAAATTTAATTGAAGGTGTATTAGTTGAGTTCGATAAAGATCGGCTTAGACTGAGTTTAATTGACCCGCTAAACGCGCATTTAATAGATCAAAAAGAAATCAGAAAGGCTGCTTGTTGCAGTTTGGCCGAGAGCTTTGAAAATGATCCTTCAGTAGATGCATCGTTTACTGATGCGGTTACAGGAACGCGACAAATTGAGATGATGGGCCTTTCTGGAAGATATGTTCAGATCATGCAAGATAATGTTCCCATGACACGAGGTTTAGCTACTGTTAATGGCTTAGAGTATGTTCCCGGAGCTTGGATCAATAGTATTCAGGTAAGTAAAGGAGCGGGGTCCGTTGTAAATGGATTCGAATCTTTAATTGGTCAGATCAATGTGGATTGGAAGAAGCCTGGAAATGCAGAACAAATGCATTTAAATGTATATGGAAATCAAGCGGGTAGAGGAGAGATCAATTTAATGTTGGATCAGCCAGTAGGTGCAAGATGGGAATCAACTTTGTTATTACATACCAAACAAGACAGAATAAGGTGGGATAAAAATTCAGATGGATTCCTAGACAATCCATTAACGAGTCACTTTATTGGCCATAATCAGTGGAATTATCGAGGAGATGATTTGCACATGGAATTCGGAGTAGGAGCATTGATTATCGATAAGCTTGCAGGTCAAGTTGACTATGAAGAAACAATGACACCAGCAGACTTAGTTTATGGAGTTGAACTGCTTACGAAGCGGGTTCAAGGGTTCGCAAAAATCGGTTATTTATTTCCGGATGAAGAGTTTAAAAGTTTGGCAGTTCAGCTATCAGGTTCTTTTCAGCAAATGGAAAATCAATTCCATTTAACCAACTATACAGGAGAACAAACTTCGTTCAATGCGAACTTAATTTTTCAAAATGAACTAGGAAAAGGTAAGAAACAGAGCTTCAGAACCGGTGCTAGCTTTCTTTATGATGATTATTCAGAAGCGTTGGATTCAAATGGATATCAACGAACCGAGATGGTGCCTGGTGTGTATTTTGAGTATAATTTAATTCCGAACTCTAAGTTTAACATGGTTGCTGGAATTAGAGGAGATTACCATAATTTATATGGGTTCTTTTATTCGCCTAGGCTTCACTTGAGATATAGTTTATCTGAAAAAGCTTCGATTAAAGCATCCGCTGGGAAAGGTCAGAGAACTCCGAACGTATTTGCTGAGAACATTGGCTCATTCGCAAGTTCAAGAGTTTGGTCAATACAAGGAGAACCAACTGATCCAGGATATGGTTTGTTACCGGAAGTTGCCTGGAATTTTGGACTTAACTTGACTAAAAAGTACCAAGTTGGTATTGGCGAAAGAGATGGTTCAATTGCTATTGACGCTTATCATACTAGGTTCGAGAATCAAGTAGTGGTCGATATGGAAGATCCTACCCAAATTCAATTTTACAATTTGAATGGACAGTCGTTTTCAAACAGTATTCAGGCGGAGATAAATCAAGAGTTGAATAAACGAATGGATGTAAGATTAGCCTATCGCTTTTTAGATGTTCGGACGGATTATAATGATGGAATGCTTGATAAGCCTTTCGTTCCAAAACATAGAGCGTTTATAAATGTAGGTTACGAAACCAAAGTGAATGAGAAAGAAGGCAATTGGAAATTTGATGCAACGCTCCAGTATATTGGAGAACAACGAATTCCTAGTACGTTAGGGAAGGCCCCTGAATTTCAACTAGCAGATAGGACGGATCCATTTTTAACGTTGAATGCGCAAATAACGAAAGTGTTCAGTAAGAAGTTTGAAATATACTTAGGAGGCGAAAATTTGACCAATTATAAGCAGCGGAATCCAATACTTTCTTCTTCGAACCCCTTCTCGACAGAGTTTGATGCTTCTTTAGTGTGGGCTCCAATATTTGGTAGAATGGTTTATGGTGGCTTAAGGTGGACGATTCAGTAAGTACCTGACATCGTTGTTTTCGATGAATCGATGTTTTTCATCGATGAATCTTTAAGGTTGGCACGTAAATTGTTATATGAAGGGAAACTAACCTATCATGAAAAAATTACTTTACGTGCTCCCTTTATTTCTTTTGTTTGCTAGTTGCGAGCCTTATCAAGGTGAACTTGATCAGTGCTGCGATGGGCTTTTAAAAGTTGACATCCCAAATACAATTGACAGAATCATTATAGCCGATGGTAACGGAAATATAAATATCCGATATCAAGACGAAACTGCCTTCTACTTTCCTGATGGATGGATTCAGGACCGAGGACATAATGACTTTTCAATCACGGGAAATACATTGACTATATATAGCACTTTCTCCGAAACGTATTTGAGTTTGAATCAACTTAATGACGTTGAAATTCTGGATGGGAACAGCTCAACCTTTATTTCTAAAACATTTGCTGAAGGGGCTTTAGATTTATCCATAGATGGAAATGCGTCTGTATTTTTTGATGATAACATTTGCGGAGATCAAGGAAATCCGGCAGCGAGAAACGGTGATTTTGATTTGGATCTAGACGTTCACGAGAATGGGAGCTTATATGGGTTTGGTATCGATTTTACAGATGTAAATGCAGATGTGTTTTCGAATGGTACGGTAGAGATTTTGGTACACGATCAACTTAACGCAAACATTCCATCAAACGGCACTATTTACTACAAAGGATACCCAAGTATCAGCACTAGTATTGGATTTCAAGGAAGCTTGGTTGATGCGAATTAAATCGTAAGAAATTAAAAAGCCCCATGCTAGTTCTAGCATGGGGCTTTTTTGTGATCGTAATTTTTATACTATTTAGCTATAGTCACTTTAAGGTTAGAAACAGTTCCATCTCTTTCTGAAAGAGAGAAAATGTACTGACCGTTAGCTAAATCAGAAACGTCTAATGCTATTGTTCCAGCACCGTTGTTGTTAAGAGCTCTGGTCTTCACTAAGTTTCCTGTAATGTCAAGGATGCTTAAAGATGAAAGAGCAACATTGTTTCCAAGTTTAAATGTTACCATGTCTCCGGCTGGATTTGGGTAAGCAACAAATGCCGGTCTAGATACTTCGTTCACTGCATTTACGCCAGTTACTTGAACTGCTGTTGAAGGAATCGGTTCAGAACCAAATCCATTTGCATTCCAAGATAAATCTGCTTGAATTGGAGCTAAAGGCTGTAAGTAATAAGCCTGGTTGATTGTATAATCAGCATCCGCATCGTAAGAGATGAATACGTTATCAATTGCAACTTCTACACAGAATAAATATCTAGTGTTATCATTTAAGGTCAACTGAGAACCTAATGAAGTTAGAACTGGTGCGTAAACAAATTCGTTTTGAAGATCTGCTAAATAATCATATTCACCAGAAGCAACTTCAGTTAAAATAAGGTTTACATTGTCGTAAGCTGCATCATTTAAATCAGTAAATACATCAGTCCACTCGTAAACAAACAATTGCATGTATGTTCCAGTAAGTGAATCACCGAATCCTCCAGAAGATGCAAACCACATTCCTTCAACAGCTAATCTACTCGCAATTGAATCTTGGAAATGAACACAAGAAGTAAAGTCTGTATTACCAGCGCCATTTACCGCTCTAAAGAAAGATCCAGCTTCTGGAGCTAATGTAGAATCAAGTTGTCCAAGAGAAAGTAAGTTGTCTGAAATTTGAAAATCAGCTTCAATGTTATTATCAGCATTTAACTCATCTACAACTCCCATATTCACAGAATACGTAACATCATAATATCCAACAGGATAAGTTGCTTGAGAGAATGTAGGAAGCGGAATAAACAAAGTGTCTCCTGAATTCATTGCCATAGGCGCTGAAGATTGAGAATAAATTGCAGCTCCACCATATTCGATAGTTGCAGTTAAGACAACATCTGTTTGATTGTTGATACCGTAATTGTAAACATTAGCACCCATATCTACAGAGAAATCAGCAGCAGTTTGTGCTAGTTGACGTGGAGTTGAAGCATTTTCTGCTCTTAGCACATCTCCAGGTCCGTAACCAATATCATCATTGAAAAATCCGAATTTATTACCTATGAATACAACAACATCATCTCCTGCATCCATTCTTGCTCTTAAAATTGCTCCATCTGTATCGGATATGAAAGTAACTGGTATAGTAACTAATAAGCCTTCCGTACCTCCTAGCATATTCACTAAGCCTGGCTCTCTGTTTACGATAATTACCGCTCTAGCCCCTGCATCTTGTGCGTTGAGACATTTAACACCGAAACCACAAGAGTTTCTGTAAATCATAGCAATTTTTCCAGATAGATCATTATCAATTGTGTCACACGCTTCATAAGTACTATCGATTCCTTGAGCGTTGATACCTGGAGTACCATCTTCCGCTAGAACTACGGTGTCTAGCACTGCATCTGCAGGATTTAATAAATCGACTAAGCCCCAATCTCCTGTGGCTCCGTTATCTGTAAATGCCATCGGTCCAGCAATACTTGCAGGTGCGGTTACGGCAAATTGAACTTGCGCTTGGATCGCAACGGTTGCGAGAAGGCAAATAGAAAGTAATAGTTTTTTCATGTGGTTAAGTTTGTTAATTCGGATTAAAGTTAGGTATTATTCTAATAATTCTAGGTGATTTTTGATGCTGCTTAGTAAACGGTTTATGTGAATATTTCAAGTTATGGACGATTTTAATCTCCAGAGTTAGCGGAAATCAAGTAAAATTTGGGCCAAAAAAAACACCCCAATCTCAATTTTAGTTGAGATGGGGTGCTTCAGTACTAATTTGAAATAAAGCTTATTTCGCTATCGTAACTTTTACGTTAGATACTCTACCATTTGATTCAGTTAGAGCAAAGATGTAGTGTCCATTCGCAAGAGACGATACATCAAGTGCTATACTTCCTGCACCATTGTTGTTTAGTGCTCTTCGCTTAACTAGGTTTCCAGTAATATCCATGATAGAAATAGATTCCAATTGAATGTTATTTCCTAATCTGAAATTCACAAGGTTTCCAGCTGGATTTGGATAAGCCATGAATTCTGGCTTATACTCTTCGTTGATCGCATTTACTCCGCTAACTTTAATTGCAGTTGATGGAAGCGGCTCAGCGCCAAATCCATTCGCATTCCAAGATAAATCAGCTTGAATTGGAGCTAAAGGCTGTAAATAATAATCTCTATTCAATGTATAATCGGCATCACTATCATAAGACATGAATACATTATCGATTGCTACCTCTACACAAAACAGGTATCTCGTGTTATCTAACAAAGTAAGTTGAGAACCTAAAGAAGTTAATACTGGAGCATAAACAAATTCATTCTGAAGATCGGTTAAGTAATCATACTCCCCAGATGCAACTTCATTTAAAATCAAGTTCACATTGTCGTATGCCGCGTCATTTAAATCTGTAAATACATCAGTCCATTCATAAACGAAAAGTTGCATGTAAGTTCCAGTTAAAGAATCACCCAGTCCACCAGATGCAGCAAACCACATTCCGTCAACTGACAATCTGCTCGCAAGTGAATCTCTAAAGTGAACACATGAAGTGAAATCAGAATTTCCGCCACTGTTAACAGCTCTGAAATAAACTCCAGATTCTGGAGCCATTGCAGTATCTAATTGACCTAATGATAATAAGTCATCAGATATTTGAAAGTCTGCGTTTATAATGTTGTCACCAATAAATTCATCAATGGCACCCATCGTAACAGAATACGTTACGGTGTAGTAACCTACAGCATATCCAGCAGGTTGTGAAAAAGTTGGTAACTGAATGAAAATTGTATCACCAGAATTTAAAGGTGTTGCAGCAGAAGATTGAGTATATACTACAGATCCACCGTATTCAATTGTAGCATTTAACACTACGTCAGTTTGATTACTATCTCCATAATTGTAAACTCTGGCTCCCATATCAACATAGAAGTCAGAACCACTTTGAGCCAATTGTCTTGGTGTAGAAGCATTCTCAGCTCTTAATACGTCAGCTGGAGTAGTTCCAACATCGTTCGAATAGTAGCCAGATTTAGATCCGATAAATGCGGTTACGATTCCGCTAACGATAGAATCTCTTAACATAGCACCATCCGCATCGCTAATCATAACGGTTGGAATACTAACACTTGGTCCACTAGCACCCGGTCCCATGCCTACTGGTCCTCCTGGTATGTTGTTAATAATAATAACACCAATTGCTCCTGCATTTTGTGCATTCAAAGCTTTTGCACCAAACTCACATGCCCCTCTGTACAAAACAGCGATATTTCCAGCAATCGCAGCTCCATTTACAAGAGCACCACAACCTAAAGTGTCACCTGCTGTTCCGTCATCCACAAATACCAATGTATCAAGTACAGCGTTTAAAGGATCGGTCATATCTGGCATTATTGTCCAGCCACCACCAGACTCAGCAATCGTAAAGCCAAGGCTTCCAGAAACGGCTGCTGGTGATTCAATGTTTACAATGATTTGTCCAAATGAAAGGACAGACATTAAAGCAAACACATTAAGAAGTAATAGTTTTTTCATTTTGGTTAGTTTAGAAGTTAGTTTTCAGGCTATAAATGTAGTAAAAAAACACAAATTGTTAGTTTTCAAACAAGTAGAATTAAAATCAAGTTTGGAGGTCTCTTGGCAATGCGTATTTTTAGGGCGATAAAAAATTGAAATGGACATTTTAAAAGGTGAATTACTAAAAGAGATCAATCACATTCCTCGAACAATCTTTAGCGAGGATCACGATTTATTTCGTCAAGCGATGGAAGATTTTGTGAAAGCTGATGTTATCCCTCACCACGAACAATGGGAGAAGGATAAGATGGTTTCCAAGGAGTTTTGGTTAGCCATGGGCGCAAACGGATTTCTTGCTCCTCAAATTCCGGAGCAGTATGGAGGGATGGGTTTAAACGACTTTCGTTTCAATGCGATTATTAGTGAAGTATTGAACCGCGCGGGATGCACTGGTCCAGGAATTGGAGTTCCGGTGCACAGTGATATCGTAGTGCCTTATATTATTCATTATGCATCCGAAGAAGTAAAAAGTGAATGGTTACCTAAAATGGCGTCAGGCGAAGCGATTGGAGCTATTGCCATGACCGAGCCAGGAGCGGGAAGCGATTTGCAAGGAATCAAATGCACGGCCGAGGATAAAGGAGATCATTTTCTAGTAAATGGTTCAAAAACATTCATTACAAATGGATATATCTCAGATGCATATGTAGTTGCAGTAAAAACAAATCTAGGCGCCAGGTCAAAAGGGATTAGTTTACTATTTATGGATTCTTCGATGGAAGGATTTACCAAGGGGCAACCGTTTGAAAAGATTGGAATGCACGCCCAAGATACTTGCGAACTATTTTTTGATCAAGTAAAAGTGCCGAAGCATAACTTGATGGGTGGTTTAGGTGAAGGTTTTAAGTACATGATGAATAAGCTTCCGCAAGAACGAATTATTGTTGCACAAGGTGGTTTAGCAGCAGCTGAAGGAGCATTAGAAGTTACGCTTGGTTACATTCAGGAAAGAGAAGCTTTTGGAAAACCAATATCCCACATGCAATCCATTAGACATAAGATTGCTGAACTTACTACGGAAGTTCAAATTGCAAGAGTGTACATGGATCGCTGTTTAGAGTTACATACAAGTAAGAAGTTGACTAACATTGCAGCATCTCAGGCAAAATATTCAATGACTGATCTTCAGTGTAGAGTAATTGATGAATGTGTTCAATTACATGGAGGATACGGTTATATCTGGGAATATCATGTTGCAAGAGCATATGCGGATGCCAGAGCACAAAGAATATATGCAGGATCTAATGAGATCATGAAAGAGCTTATTTCAAGACCTATCTGGAGAAAGAAAAGCTTTTAAAATGCTCCAAGCACAATGTTTCAAACATACCCTTTCGTTTAAGCGCCCAAGCGGCACGTCAAGAGGGGTGCTAAAAACAAAGGATAGTTGGTTTATAAAAGTTTGGGACGAATCCAACCCAGATATCGTGGGAATAGGAGAATGCTCGCTAATTCAAGGTTTAAGTCCAGATTCGGTGCCCAATTTTGGAGCTTTCTTAACCGAAATTTGCGACAAAATCAATGAAATAGACCTCAAGGCTGATGATTTTGGACTAGACCTTTTAGCGTGGCCTTCCATTTCATTCGGATTGCAAAATGCTTTTTGGGACCTTGAAGCAAAAGGAACTAAGAATTTTAACGCTGAATTCGTAACTGGAAAATCGATACCGATTAATGGTCTGATTTGGATGGGGCAGAAGTCTTTCATGAAAGAACAAATTGACCAGAAAATAGAGGACGGATTTTCATGCATCAAATTAAAAATTGGTGCAATTGATTTTTCTGATGAATTGGAATTGCTACAATACATTAGAAAAGAATACAGTTCCTCTGAGATTGAATTAAGAGTAGATGCAAACGGTGGATTTGATAATAAAGACGCGTTGGAAAAACTGAAGGTACTTTCCGATCTGCAAATTCATTCAATTGAACAGCCGATTATGGCGGGTCAATACGAGGAAATGGCCAGATTGTGTGAGTTCTCTCCGCTTGACATTGCGCTAGACGAAGAACTTATTGGACCTTTCAATCGAGAACGAAAAAAGAAAATTTTAGAGGCTATCAACCCGCCATACATTATATTGAAACCAAGCTTACATGGAGGTTTTTTCGGAGCAAATGAATGGATTGAATTAGCAAGCGAGCAAGAAATAGAATGGTGGGCAACAAGTGCATTGGAATCTAATATTGGATTAAACGCAATTGCCCAATGGGTTGAAAAGTATAAGAACCCTTTACCACAAGGACTTGGTACAGGCGGATTATTCGATAATAATATAGATTCTCCTTTATATGTATCGAATGGCCACCTCTCGCATTATAACAACGCCACATGGGACCTAAGTTTATTTAATTTAGAACCAGTTTGAACAAACAGCCCATCATAATAGATTCGTTTAAGTACGATGAAAGCAATGATTATACGTTGCTCATAAATAATTCAACAGGAATATTAAATGAAGTTTTCGTTTTCCTAAAAACCTGGTATGCAAGTGATGAGAAAATACTTCAGCCAACCTCAGGAAGCACTGGTGTGCCGAAAACAATAGAGTTGTCTCGAGAAATGATGATTGCAAGTGCTAGAGCTACTTGTAAACATTTCAATATTGTAGAGAAATCTACCATTCACCTTTGTCTACCCGTTAACTACATTGCAGGTAAAATGATGCTAATTAGAGCAATGGTGTCAGGCGCCAAGTTAATCGTGGAAGAGCCTGCAGGTTCGCCTCTAAAAGGAAATCAGAGTAAAATTAGTTTTTGTGCCATGACTCCAATGCAGGTGCATAGAATACTTGTGGAGGACCCAAAAAGGTTTGATAATGTTCAGCAGCTGATAATAGGAGGTGGTTCAGTTTCTTCGGTTTTAAATGGAATGCTTCAAAAATTAAAGACCATTTGTTATTCTACTTATGGTATGACTGAGACTGCAACACATGTAGCGGTTAAAAATTTAAACGGACCTCGAAGGAGTGATTTGTTTTGCGCGATAGGTAAAACAGGTTTTTCTATAGATAAAAGAAGTTGCTTGGTGATAACCGCCTTTCATTTAGATGTTTATGATTTGGTTACGAATGACGTGGTAGAATTGGCCGATAATCAAGCATTCAGATGGCTTGGAAGACACGATAATGTGGTAAATACCGGAGGAGTTAAGGTGTTTCCAGAAGTGATAGAGTCCAAATTGGACGGTCAGATAGAATCGAGCTATTTTATAAGCTCAGTACCTGACGATGAATTAGGGGAGAAAGTAATTCTCATTGTAGAAGGCAACGAGAGGTCTATTGAGCTTAGATCATTAAATAAATTTGAAACCCCAAAACAACTATTTTTCACGCCAAATTTTCAATACACTAAAACTGGAAAGATTCAACGAGAGTTGACACTTAGGATGATTTTAGATGCGTAATAAGTATTTGAAAATATTGGGTTTGCCTGAAACGGCAACAGAGCAGGATATCAAAAAGGCATATCGTAGAAAAGCATTTTTATATCATCCAGATTTAAACGATTCACCTAACGCAAAGCAAGAATTTGTAAAAATTGACCAGGCATATCAGTACCTAATAAGTGCTAAGCCGGAGCCGCAAGAGGATGTATATCGTGGGAATCCGCTGGATCAAAAAAGGAGGGAGAATGCGGCTGCTTACGCTCAGTTTGCAAAGGAGTTCAAAAAGAAACAAGAGGCACAGTTTCAGCAAAAAATTGAACGCAGAATGGGCAAGTTTCGGAAAAATCCGCTTCTTGATGTTGCCATATCTTTCCTTTCCATGTTCATTGTGATTTATGGCTTTTTGTTTTTGATGGATCAGGTTGTTTCTCCAATTGAAGAAACATTCATGTCTTCAGGAGTTTCTTCTTCAGATGATGGGTTTTATCATTTGCACCTGTCAAAAGACAAATCAGTTACGGCAATTGTTAGCTATGAAGTTGCTTTAAGAACTAACGTGGACCAAGCTGGAATGTCTGTAGTTGATTTAAAAGTCTCACCAATTTTCAAAACACCGGAAAGGGTCCAATTGGTAAATAATCGACCAGTTGCTGATTCAAATATTATAGGAAATATATTTTATCTATATATACTTCCTATAACCATGCTATTCCCAATTTTTTGGCTGTTCTATAGGCGCTCCACCCATCCGATGATCATTCTAGGGAACGGAATTCTCATTGTCTATCCTGTTATGCTGGCAGTGCATATGTATATGTCGCTGTCCTTTAGGTTGGCAATGATGGACGGCATGATCTAATTACAAATCTGAAATTTCTTCAATGCTCCTTTCACTCCCTGTAATTGTCTCAGTTGGAGAAGGGGCAGGACTTGTTAAAGCGAGACTCGCATTTCGCCTTTTCCTTGCTATTATTATCTCTATGATTGGAAATACCATTAACAAAATCCAAATGAGCACAGTGCCCCAAAAATAGGGTCTAATAATTCCTTTTATCCATACATTGGTAAGTGACCTTAGTTTACTAAAAGTACCGTGGAAAAGACCATCGATTTGACTAGCTCCAAAAGTTCTTACTTCTTGAACGTCTTCTTTTTCTAAAAATGAATAATCTGCAATAGCTTCTTCAGCTTCATTTTCGGCTACTTCCAAAAATAAGAACATAATACCCTCAAGTATCCAATCATCTTCCTTTCTGTCAGGACCGTCAAAGAAACCTTTTACCAATTCTTCGTTAGATGGAAGAATCATTTCGCCAGTATATTTTTCTACATTCTCAGTAACGTACTTATGAAAAGGTTCGTAGGTCTTTTCTTCAAATTTTAAAATGACTGTATTCGCTGTTGTCTCTAGTGCATTTTCTGCGTAAGTCAACCCTTTCAGAATTGTAAAAGACCATGCAAAAATAATTGGTACGAAGATCCAATAGGAGATAACGAGCACTTTTGAAATGCCTCTGGATCGTTTTAAAAGTCCTTTTGCCCGGAGTACGAACATAATAGCAACGCCCAAAAGGCACCCCATAAATCCGAAACCGAGAGATCCTAAAATTCCTTTACTAATAATACTCCATACGATGTCTCCAGCCAGTTCCATTAATTAACACTTTTCGTATTTCCAATGTCGCTTTTTTCCTTCAGCCAACCATTCCATCATGGTTGCCATTCTTTTATCTCGCGTAGCTTCGCGTTTGGCTTCAGTAATCCATTCTATGTAATCACGTTTAGCTCCAGGTGGAAGCGTGTTGTAAAAATTATAAGCCGCTTCGTGTTTTTCAAGCTCTGCCGATAAATACTCAGGAAGATCGGTGTCAATAGTTCTTTTTGGAACTTTGATTTTTTCTGAATTAACTCTTAATGCCTCTTGTAAATAAAAATTCAGTTGTTCTACATTGAGTTCTTCTATCGAACGATACTTGATCATTCGATTATTTTTTTCTTTCTCTGAATTTCCGCAGGGTTCGAACAAATTAAATTCATCCTTTATCAGAACTCCTTTAAAGAAATTTATTCCAACATGATCTTTAAATCGAACCAGCCAGCAAAACATCCCATTGTAATTAAAATTGGGCGCTCCCCATTTCCAATCTTCTAGAATGTTTGGGTTAGCATTTAGAATCGTCTCTCTAGCTTTAGCTAGTATATCATGACTGAAGTCGGTCTGATCATTTATATAATCAGTTATTAATTGAGGAGCCTCCGGATTTACTTTAATATCAGCCATGTACTTTCTTTTATGAAAAGGTACAAAATCTAATAGACCAACTTTGTTAAGTTTTCTTAAGCTCTTTCAATAATCGTTGCATACCCTTGACCAACTCCGATACACATTGATACTAAAGCGTATTTTTTGTTCGTTTTTTGAAGCTCAATTGCGGCAGTTTGGAGTAAACGTGCACCTGTCATTCCAAGTGGGTGACCAATTGCGATCGCACCGCCATTTGGATTAATTCTAGGGTCGTTGTCAGCTAATCCTAATTCTCTAGTGCACGCTAGTGCTTGAGCAGCAAACGCTTCATTTAGTTCAACGATGTCCATGTCGTCCATTGTTAATCCAGCTCTTTGAAGTGCTTTCTGAGAAGCTTTAACAGGTCCAATTCCCATAATTCTTGGCTCCACACCTGCAATCGCGGTAGACACTATTCTTGCCATTGGTTTTAAGTTGTGTGTATTACATGCATCTCCTGAAGCTATCAGCATTGCAGCAGCGCCATCATTTAAACCAGAAGCATTTCCTGCGGTTACAGATCCACCTTCTTTTTTAAATGCCGCTCTTAGTTTTCCTAATATCTCCAATGAAGAATTTGGTTTAATAAATTCATCATTTGCAAATATGATTGGATCGGCTTTGCGCTGTGGAATTTCAACCGGAATAATCTCTTCTTCTAACCTTCCATTTTTTTGAGCTTCGGTTGCTTTCATTTGAGACCAAAATGCGAACTGATCTTGATCTTCTCTTGAAATGTTATACATCTCAACTAAGTTCTCGGCAGTTTCACCCATTCCGTGAGTGCCATACATTTCTTTCATTTTAGAATTTACAAATCTCCATCCAAACGAACTGTCATGCATTTGTGCATCTCTTCCGAACGGCTTAGATACTTTGGAAATCACCCAAGGTCCTCTGGTCATGTGCTCAACACCACCAGTGACGTAAATTTCACCATCTCCTAATGCAATTGCTCGATATGCGTTTATAGCAGAAGCCATTCCAGAAGAACAAAGTCGATTTACTGTTTCTCCACCTACTTCCCAAGGGAGACCAGCAAGAAGTCCACACATGCGGGCCACATTTCTATTGTCTTCTCCAGCTTGATTCGCACAGCCGAAAATAACATCTTCAATAGCTTTCGGATCCAGATTTGAGTTTCGATTCATTAATTCCTTAATTACATGTGCTCCTAAATCATCACATCTAACAGTTGCTAATGTTCCTCCAAAATTTCCTATTGGTGTTCTTATCGCGTCAACTATGTATACTTCCTTCATTTTACTAATATTTTAAACTTCCCAGTTTTTGCTTGTTCTGTAAACGGTTCCTTTGAATAAGGCAACAGTTTCATTTTCTTGGTTCGTCAATTTTATCTGATAGATACCAATTTTATTTGTCAAACTTACTTCTTCTGCGGTAGCGGTAACCACATCTCCCTCTTTTAATTGTTTAGTGTGAGAAATTGATGTTTCTACTGAAACACTCATTCTACCATGAGAGTTCGATGCAAAAGCTAAACAACTGTCGGCTAAGGCATATGTTATACCTCCGTGAGCAATGTCAAATCCATTTAACATCTCAGATCTGACGGTCATTTGCAGTTGAGATTTCCCTTTGTCGTCATCCAATCTTTTAATCCCTAACCATTAGCTAAAGGGATCGTTGTTGAACATTTTATCGACAACTTTTACTGCTTTCTCTTTTTCCGTCATATGGCTCTTTTTTCAAGAGTTTTTAAAAATATCAATTTTATAACTATTTGAGAAATGCTTTAAAAACAATTTGACTCTCCATACATTTAGTTTGGTGAGGTATTGGATGTTTATATCGTTTATTCTAATTGCTGGGGTTGTGAAGACTCAAGACTTTAATTTGAGCATCTCTCATGAATCTGGAATTTACCAAGATGATATTGAAGTTACTATAGAAGGAAACTTTGAAAAAGTGTATTATTCATTGGATGGTTCAAACCCTAAAAATGGCAGCCGATATAAGAAACCATTAAAGATTAAAAAAAATACCGTGTTGCGACTGATCCCATATCATAATGGGGCTAGAATGGATTCTGTATTTTTTAGGACTTACTTGTTTGATTTCGAAACTAAACTGCCCATCGTTTCCATAGCGCTCGAAGATAGCTCACTGTGGTCCGCGAAGTCAGGCATATATGTTAAGGGGAATAATGCCGTATACGATGATAGCACAAAGCATTGGACGCATTGTAATTTCCAAGAGAAATGGGAAAAGGAAATGCAAGTCGAATATATCGATACCAGTGGAAATAGCGTATTCAATCAAATAGCAGGAATAAGAATCTTTGGAGAGTCAACGAGAAGGCAGCCTGAAAAATCAATGAAGATTGTAGCGAGAAGTGAATATGGAGTCAATCGATTTTCAGGTTCCGTGTTTCCGCTCAAACCAAATCTAGATGAGCATAAACAGTTTGTACTTCGGGTGTCAGGTAACGATTACAGAGGAACTAGATTTAAAGATTGTTTAAACGCCTACCTAGTTCGAGACCTCGATTTAGATTATATGGCCTATCAACCAGTTCAGCTGTTTGTAAATGGTAATTATTGGGGGCTTTACAATCTTCGCGAGAAAGTTAATAAGCATTACTTATGCTATAATCGCAATGCCGATCTGGATTCAAGTTCAATCATAATGGGAAGATGGGTGAGACAACATGGTACGGCAAAAGATTACATGAGAATGTACCGGTTTTTTGAGAATTTGGATACTATGGACAATCGTTCCTACCGAAAAGCAAAGGAGATGCTGGATGTGCGCAATTATATAAATTTCAGAACTACTCAAATATTTTTAAATAACTCTGATAGTCGAGGTAATATTCGTTATTGGAACACGAAAGACGGTGATGGGAAATTTCGAATGATTTTTTACGATACGGACCACAGTCATGGATCCTATGACAGGCTGTATCTGCAAGAGTGTTTAAAGACTTTTAAAACCAAATGGTATAATCCGAAATGGAGCACAATGTATCTGACAAACCTGATGCAGCATCCAGATTTTAAGGCAGACTTCATCAATCAATTTGCTCATTTATTGAGTACGAAACTTCATCCAGATACCATTAATGCAGCTGTAGATATTTTTGTAGAACAATATAAAGATGAGCTTCCTAGAGATCGCTCAAAGCTTCCAAAACAATTTAAAAACAGTGCATTGACGGAAGAAAAATGGTTTCGCGAAGTATCGAAAATCAGGAAGTTTGCTCGGCTAAGGTCAAAACACATGTATAAAGAAATCAATAGGTTGCTGACAGGTAAAGGAACTTATGTTTTGAAGGTTGTGGGTGATTCTGGTCAAGTAATAATCAATGGAAACAAACCGATTCAACTCCCATTCACTGGTGTTTATTTTAAGGGGGTGAATCTTCCAATAGTTATGGCAACAAATGAAAATTGGCAATTTGATTCTTGGGGAAATGCTAGTACGGACAGTTTGAAAATCGTAAGGGGAAAATCAGATACCATTATTCTGACGCCTCAGATGACTTATATTCCACCAGTTGAAACCGCAGCAACTACTGTTGATCATACCCCAATTGGGCCTAGTGCGCTAGATTATTTCGAAGATGAAACTCAAATAAATTACCTTCTCTACCTTGGGTATTTATTAATTCTGATTGGGTTAATCTTTGTGATCCTATACTTCGTTAAGAAGTCTTAGTCCATTGCATTTAATTTGTCCATGTTTCGGATTAACATTTTTCCTCTTTCCATGTAGATTAAATCTTGCTTCTTCAAATCATTCAAGATACTAGTCACGGTTTGCCTCGTTGTTGCCGTTAAACTTGCAAAATCTTGGTGTGTTAAGTTGTGCTTAATCATGACTTCATCACCTATTAGTTTACCTTGTTTCTTGGCGAACTCTTTTAGTAAATCAGTTACTCTAGTATAAGTGTCTTTAAACATTAGGCTTTCAATACGATCTTGAAATTGAACTAATCGATCTCCCAATACTTTCGAAATACCCCACGTGAACATGGCGTTCTTTTGCATTAATTCTTTAATGTCGAAAACATCTATTGTGCAGATTTGAGTTTCATCATCCATTGCTTTGGAATAATTTGCTCGATTTTTTTGATTAGAAATCGCCATGATTCCAAACATCTCATTTTGAAAGAAAATATGTTTGATCATTTCCTTCCCATCTTTATTATAAGCACCGAGTTTCACTCTTCCTTCTGCTATAAAGTAAATACTCTGTGAAGGATCTTCAGGGTAGAAAATGAATTCATCCTTCGTATATAATTTTGACACGCATCGATCTGCTAACCAGGTAGTTTCTGAATCAGTAAGCTCCTTAAAAGCTGGTAGTTCAAATAGTTTAGTTAATTCGTTAGTCATTATTTCTTTAATTCTAAAATGGCATTTTCAATGCCATTAACAGTTAACGGGTACATTTTGTTCTCCGTAAGTTCTTTTATCGTCTTTATGGTGGATGTATAATCCCAATTTTCTTCAGGAACAGGATTTAACCAAACCACTTTGTCAAAATGATCGGTAAACCTTTCAATCCAATTAGCTCCGGTCTCTTCATTGTAATGTTCTACACTTCCAAATTTAGAGTGCAACTCATAAGGAGACATAGAGGCATCGCCAACAAAGACTATTTTATAGTCCGAATTATATTTGTTTAATACTGACCAAGTATCTTCGAAATCATCCCACCTTCGGATTGAGTCCTTCCATAGTTTTTCATAAACGCAATTATGGAAGTAGAAATACTCCAAATGCTTGAACTCGTATTTAGCAGCGGAAAATAGTTGGGAACATGTTTGGATAAATGGGTCCATCGAACCTCCAATGTCGAAAAGCATCAACACTTTTACATTGTTCTTTTTCTTTGGAGCCATTTCAATTTTCAGGTAACCAGCATTATCGCTCGTTTCTTGAATTGTCTTTGGTAAATCCAATGATTCAATTCCACCTTCTTTTGTAAGCACTCTTAACTTACGGAGTGCCATTTTCATGTTTCTAGTATCTAACTCAAGGCTATCGTCTAAATTTTGAAATTCTCTTTTGTCCCAAACTTTTATGGCGCTATTGTGTCTGCTACCGTCTTGGCCCACTCTCATTCCTTCTGGATTATATCCATATGCTCCAAAAGGTGACGTTCCGCCTGTTCCAATCCATTTATTACCACCTTCGTGACGTTCTTTTTGCTCTTTTAGTAATTCCTTCATCCGATCTAGAATTTCTTCTAAATTCCCCATGGACTTTATCTGTTCCATTTCCTCAGGAGATAAATACTTTTCGGAATTTTTTAGCAACCAATCTTCTGGGATATGAAGAAAGTCGTCAATGTTAATGGTTTCTAATCCTTTAAAATAGGAGGCAAATAACTGATCAAATTTATCCAAGTCATTTTCTCTTTTAATAAGAGCCGACTTGCTCAAAAAATAAAATTCATCCACGTTCTGATTTATGACTCCTTGATTGAGAGCTTGGAGCAAGTCGAGGTATTCTTTTAGTGTAACCTTAACTCCTTGGTTTTTCAGTATTAGGAAGAAATCTAAAAACATATTGCATTTGAAAATAGTTATTTCCCTGGGAAAACAACTATTTTCCAAGGGAAATAATTGAAAATGTCAAACTTAATTGCTTCAAGGATTAGTAAAAGATAAGTGGCGTTGTTATTAACGAATTCTTTTAAATTTGCGGTACTTTATTAAACTCAATGATATATCCAATAGTTGCATACGGAGATCCGGTTCTTAGAACGGAATGTGAAGAACTGAAAGAAGGAATTGATATTTCGGAATTAAAACAAAACATGTTCGAAACCATGTACAAGTCGAAAGGCGTTGGTTTGGCTGCACCTCAAGTAGGGAAGTCGATACGAGTTTTTGTAATCGATGCGGCTAGTTTTGCAGAAGATGACCCGGAAAGTGAGGAAGAGGCGAAGGAATTTGAGTTTCTAAAAACATTCAAAAGAATGTACATTAATCCAATCCTTGAAGAGGAGAGTGGTCCTGAATGGGGATTTTCTGAAGGATGTTTAAGTATTCCTGGGATTAGAGAGGAAGTGTTTAGAAAAGACACAGTTGTAATTAGCTACTTCGATGAGAATTGGGAATTTAAAGAAGAGACATTAACTGGTCTTGCGGCAAGAGTGGTTCAGCATGAATATGATCATATCGAAGGAGTCTTATTTACTGATTACCTAAGCCCAATTAAAAGAAGATTGCTTAAATCTAGATTAACGGATATTAGTAAAGGTGAAGTTGACGTTAATTACAAAATGAAATTCCCAAAAAGAAAAGGAAAATAATGAAGAATCTAGTTTACTTATTGATTATTGGTTTGTTAGTTGCTTCTTGTGGAGAAGTAGTGGTATCTGAGGATGCATTGGAAACTAACGGTCCCGTTTTGCCGACTCAAGAAGATGGTTATAAGGCAATTGTTGAATTACATGAAACAATGCTTTATGACAATTTAAAAGCAAACAAGGTTAAGGCAAATGAACTGTTCGATTTGACTTTGGTTTTCTTAGAAAGATTTCCAGAAACAGATGTAAGAATGGAAGTGATGGAATACGGAAGAGCAGCCGCTACCGGTTCTGATAATCTTCAAGGAGCAGACCGTTTGTTAAAAATGATGATAGAAGAATTTCCAGAACATCCTTTAAGAGCTGAGAAAATGAGCTTAAGAGCTTATACACTTTGGAAACTTAAAGACATCGCTGGTTCTACCAGATTATATACACAAATTATAGAGGAATACCCTAATACTGAATGGTCTGCAGATGCGGAAGGAAGTTTAATGATGAATAATTTGGATACAGATGATGGCAAGCTTCCGGATTATTTCGAAAAGCCAAATTCATAAGAGAATTCAAAAGCCTCTATTGTAAGGATTCAAAGTACTTGTCGAGTACTGAGCTGTTAACCAATTTCGGAGTTGCTATTTCTAAGATTGATGGCCTTTGATTTTCTGACGGAAGGAAAAAGGATTCCAACTCAGTTTCTAGCTCAGCCTCATCTTTTGCAAACTGATAATTGACATTAAACTGCTTAGCAATATGTTCGCAGCTCATGCTCTGTTCTGTTTCAAAAAACTTCTCGAGCTGATCCGTAGAACTTGGACCAGGTATAATTCTAAATATCCCACCTCCGCTGTTATTAATAACGATGATTTTTAAATTTGGAGTTAAGTGATTATTCCAAAGTGCGTTAGAGTCATAGAAAAAACTCATGTCGCCAGAGATCAACGTTACGAGTTTCTCAGACTTACATGCCATTCCTGCCGCTGTAGAAGTACTGCCATCTATCCCACTTGTACCGCGATTTCCGAAATACTCAACTCCTCTAATTTGATTGAATAGCTGAATGTATCGCACTGTTGTGCTGTTTCCCATTTGTACCACGGATCGGTCGGGAATAAAATCAAGCAAAACACTAAAAGCTTTTAAATCGCTAAATTCACAAGATTGCAGATAGGCAAGATGTTGATCTTCTGTGTGTAAATCTCTTCCTTTCCAAAGTGTTTTATATCCTGACTGTATTGGAACAAGTCTGTCTTTTATTCCATGAAAAAACTGATTTGGCCTGCAACGGACGGTTTTAGTTAAGGATTGAAATGTATCTAAATGAGAGTCGTGGTCTGAAATATGCCAATGTTCAGCGGGTTTATTATTTCTTAAAAAGGCCTTAATTTTCTTACTGATAAAAGCATCACCAACCGTAATTAGAAGGGTAGGACAGAAGTCGTTTTCGTCTTGATCAGAAAAATTGGAAATTAATCGGTCGATACAAGCATTAAAGCTAGGGTGCCATAAATTGGCTGTAGACTCCGTTAATATGGATACAGATCCATCTGGTGAGATGATTTCCAAAGCCTTTAAAAGACTTTCGTCAGGATCCATTTGGCCGCATAAAATCAACTTTTTCTCATGACTATTCCAAACTTCAGCTAAAGCGTCTAACTCATCATCGCTTAACCTTAGCTCGGGATTTACGTTTTGAATTACTTTGACCACTGCTTCTGATGAAGACTTTCCGTAGAGGCTTTCACGTAATGGGACATTAATGTGAACAGGTCCAGGGACCGGGAATGAGCATAAGTCTATCGCTTCATTGGCGATTCGATTTGAACTCCAAATTTCATCTGTATGAATTACTTCCTGAGGCAATTCATAAGATCCACGAATGAAGTTTTTGTAGATATCTCGTTGCACGATTGTTTGACCATCTCCCTGATTCACCCATTCTACTGGTCGATCACAGGTAAGGATAAGTAAGGGAATTCTTTGATAATATGCTTCAGCAATGGCTGGGGCGTAGTTTAAACTAGCACTTCCACTGGTACAGCAAATGGCTACAGTTTCTCCAATTTCTTGCGCGATACCTAAAGCGAAAAAACCAGCAGATCGTTCATCTGGAACTGAGTAGCATGTTATGTCTTTATGCTCATCAAACGATACGGTTAGCGGTGCGTTTCTGGAACCCGGAGAAAGTACAACGTTCTTAATCCCTTTTAAGGCGCATAGCTCTACTAAATTTTGGATTCCGATTTTGTCTGTTGGCACGCTGTAAAGGTCTATAAATTTTCAATAATTCCTAATAAGGTTTCGGCCTTCGCTTCGGTTTCATTCCACTCATTTTCTGGGATTGAATCTTTCGTTATTCCCCCACCAACGAACAAATGAACTTGTTCCTTATCCATCTTTAAACACCTCAAATTAACAAAGAGTTCATCAGAATCGTTAAAATTAATTGGCCCTAAAAATCCACAGTATAGTTCTCGATCATGAGGTTCATTCTCGCTAATAATATCAAAAGCTTGATTTGTAGGGATGCCGCAAACAGCAGGAGTAGGGTGAAGCTTATTAATAATTTCGATTGGGTTAACGCTAGTTTCAAAATTAAATGCTGTGCAAATATGAGCGATGTTTCCAGCTTCTTTAGTGAAAGGACCTGACAATTCAGGTTTAACGCTCAAAGAAGAAAGTTCTGTCAGGATATAATCAGAAACTAATTGTTGTTCTGTTTTTTCTTTCTCAGCCCATTCGTATTGGTCATTTTTTACCTGAGTTCCAGCCAACGCCATAGTCTTAAAGCCTTTCGACTTTCTTTTTAGAAAAGTTTCAGGAGTCGCTCCGATCCAAGTGCCTAGTTTTGAATCATTCAAAATGTATACAAATGCATCCGGATAGGCCATTCTTAGGGCATCAAATAATTCTATAGGAGATGCATTATATGCTCTTGATTCTACCCTAGAAAGAATGATTTTGGAAAGTCCATGATCACATTCTTCAATATATGATTGGCAAATATCAAGATACTCTTCTTTTGAAAGGCTTTTGATTTCATTACCGTTTCCAACGTCAAAGGTTATCATTGGATTAAGAATGATCTCGTTACTTTCGATGAAGTGAAATGGCAGTTTTGAATCGAAACTTGAAACTACAAACCCTGATTCTTCAGGCCATTCTGAGCGGTCTAAGGTGGAAAGTTTTCCTTTAATTAATGAGTAATTTGGGTCGGAAGGAAGACTAAAACATACAAATGAATCATCTTGATTTAACTCCATTTATTTTTTTCTTTCAATAACCATCATGGTTAGACGACAGATAGAAATGAGTTTATCTCTTTTGTCCTTGATTTCAATATTCCAGATGTGAGTTGACCTACCTTTGTGTACAATCGTTCCCGTACCGTAGACGTATCCTGAATGTACTCCACCTACGTGATTAGCATTGATCTCTAGGCCCATGGCTATTTGAGTTTCAGTATCTATCATTAGATAAGTTCCAGTACTTCCAATAGTTTCAGCCAAAGCCACGCTTGCCCCTCCATGTAATAGACCCATCGGTTGATGCGTTTTTTCGTTAACAGGCATTTTAGCAATTAAATAATCAGATCCAACTTCAGTAAATTCAATTTCTAGATTCTCCAAAAGAGTACCAGGAGCCATGGCATTTAAATGTTCTGGGGAAACGTTTTCAGGTATCATTTTCCAAAGCTATCAATTATTTATTCTGAGTCTTGTTAATGGAGAATAAAAAAAGCCGCTCAATCTAATTGAGCGGCTTTTGAAATAAATGATTATCCAACTAGTGGGTAACCGATATTCGCTTAGTGAGTAATCCTCCTGTTGTCATAATTCTAACGAAATAGATTCCCGCAGGTTGATTAGTAAGGTCGAATGAAGTACGGATGTCGATTCCATTTACTTGTTTGGTTTCAATCAATTTTCCGATTGCATCAATCATTTGAATCTGAATATCTAGATCATTTGTATTAATCATGTCAACATGAACAAAACCTTGAGCAGGGTTCGGATAAATTGAAGTGGAAATTCCATCTACTTCTTCATGAATTGAAACAGATGCTAGTACAATGATTGTAATTACATCGGTGTCAGTACATCCTCCTAAGGTACCAGTTAAAGTAACTGTGTACGTACCGACCGCAGAATAGCTATAAGTCGGACTGGATGAAGTAGAAGATCCGCCATCACCAAAACTCCAATTGTATCCAGTTGCTGGTGATCCAGTATTGCTGAAATTAACCGTTGCTCCAGCACTTAAATATACAGTTGTAGCTGAGGCTGATGCAACCATATTTGGTGCTGGTAAAACGATAACAACTACTGAAGCTGGAGACCCAGTGCAAGAACCATTCGAAGCGATTACTGAATAAGTTGATGTTGAAGGTGGAGTTGCTACAATTGATTGAGTTGTTTCTGTAGTATTCCAGAAATACGTAGTCCCTCCATTCCCTGTTAACATTACAGACTCTCCTGAACAAATGGTTGTATCGCTTGAAACTGTAGTAACTGGAATTGCATTTACATTAACGGTAACGGTTGCATTATCTGAGCACCCGGCTCCATCTTGAACCGTTACGTTGTAGGTTGTTGTTGCAGTTGGAGCATCAATAAACGATGAGGTGGTTGGACCTGTACTCCAAGTGTAAATTGTTCCACCAGTAGCACTTATTGTAACATTGTCACCAGCACAGATTGTTAAATTTGACGCAGTTGCAGTGGCGGTAATTCCACCTGAGCTAACTAATACTTCGCTGCTAGAGCCGTTGCATCCTAAACCGTCCTGAACTATGATGGTATATGTGCCTGCAGCTAGACCAGAGAAAGCTCCAGAAGGCTGAAATGTTGTACCTCCATCAATACTAAATTGATAAGTGCCAGATCCGCCAGTTGCATTAATTGAAATACTTCCATCACTCCCAGCACATGAAGGATCAGTCCCTGTACTTGATACAGATAAAGCCCCAGTAAATACTACAGTAGATGACGTGTTTCCTGCACAAGAAGTTGATAAGTCATTAACAATTACGGTGAATGAACCAGCTGTTAATCCAGAGAATGAATTCCCAGGTTGGAAGGTCGTTCCTCCGTCAATACTATACTCATACGAACCTGAACCTCCAGTTGCCGTTATGGTAATTGTTCCATTGCTTCCAACGCAAGATTCGTCAGTTTCTACGGTAGAGACCGTTAGTCCACCTGCTGAAGCATTTAAGGTATATGTATCTGAGCCGGTGCAACCAGTTGTAAGGTCATTTACAATAATGGTAAATGTACCAGCTGACAAACCTGTAAAGGTTCCACTTGGTTGAAACGTTACGCCACCATCTGTGCTGTACTCGTAAGATCCAGAACCAGCACTTGCAGAAATGCTGATTTGGCCATCATTACCAATACAGGTTGGATCTGCTCCAGTGGAAGTTACGGTTGGTCCAGAGGTAATAGTTACTTGAACCGAATCAACGGCTTGTCCACTGCACGCTCCACTGGCCACTAAGTAAGCGGTATAATTCCCTGCAGTTGCATAGGTAACACTTTCGGATACATTTGTTCCACTAGCAGGGGTTCCACCCGGTAATATCCAACTGTAACCAGACGTATTTGTAGAAGTCGAACCGTCAAAGATAATTGGTTGTCCAGCGCAGTTAGTTGATACGTTAGAAGTCGCAACTGCGGCCACAGGTTGATCGGTCATAAAAGGGTTAATGTAAAGAGAGAAAGTATTTCCTGCGCCCCAAGCTGTTTCCATATCATGCCAAGAAAGGTCGCTCCATTGCTCATAAGCCGTATTCGATCCGACTGTTACTAAGTTTTGGAAAACTCCCATTGAATCTCCTGCACCGAAAGAGGTGAAGTCAAGCCCGATATAAAAGTCAGCGCTTCCAACGTTTACGGGTGCATTAAATAATAAGTTCAACACGCCTTGATTTCCAGGGCCGCCTAAAGCTGTCTCTATCGCCAACCAGTCATAAGAAACTCGGTCAATTTCAGTTCCAGGTAAGCCTGCAGCGTCTCCATAAACTACCAAGTCTAAAGTAGACCCATTTCCGCCATCTGTAACATCAAATAATCCAACTTGCGCTCCATTTACATAAGTCCAGGGAGCAAATCCTGAATAGCGTTCAACTTTTTGAATGTCACTGAAATTATTTACACCTGACACATATCCGGCTGCAGCGCCATATACGGTAACTGTACTGGTGTCGTCAATATTACTTAACGTATCACATCCAGAGGACGCCACAACCGTAATTATAATGGAGGTATTACAGCTTCCAAAAGCGTTGGAAGAAGTTAGTGTAACTGTATATGTTCCTGGAGCGCTAAATACAATTCCTGTTGGGTTTTGCACTGCCGAAGTTGCAGGGCTTCCGCCACCTCCGAAGTTCCAACTCCACGTGTCTGGAATCCCAGATGAATTATCAAAAAAGTTAACCGATCCTCCAGCCGTAACAGTTGTGCTGCTCGCAGAAGAAGCGCAGACAGGTGGACCTGAAGCATTACATTTATCAGACAAAAGCAAACTACTTCTTTGTGCAACCGTACTGCTCATAACGGCATTCATTACATTAGATTGATCTTGCGTAAACATGGCGTAGCAGTTACTGTAATCCATGAAGTTCTCGTATTGAGTTTCTATACTTCCACAAGTGCTTATACTTGATGGACAACCAAATGAGTAATTGAAAAAAGGACCAGCTGTAAAGGGAGTGTCTGATAATCCATCATCATCACCGCAAGTTCCAGATCCTGTTCCTTCCCAAGTGTGATTTAGTCCTAGAAAGTGACCTACTTCATGAGTTAATGTCCGTCTTGTTGGTGCACCTAAATTGTAATCTAATACAATACCATCCCACCAACTCGTTAAAAAGTTAGAAGGTAAATAAGCATATCCTGCTGTTCCAGATGAAGCTCCATTCGATATGTCGCAAATCCAAACATTTAAATAATCTGCTCTAGGCCATGCAGTTGCTCCTCCAGTTGAAGCTTGTTTCATTTTATTTTCTTCTCCACCGTTAGAATCATACCATCCTTCGGTAGTAACCACTCTTTCAACTCCTGGTTCAGCCAATGTATTTCCACTTGGGTCAACCAGTGCTAAACAAAAAGATAATTCAACATTTGCAGCATTAAAACCATTTGCCGTGGTATGGGCTGTACTGGCATCAGCATTAAGCAGTTGAAAATCTTCATTTAAGATGTCGATGTAGCTCTGAACGACACTGTAAGCAACATTTTCCGCAGGATTGGAAGTGTTGTGCACAATATGGAATATAACCGGAATTGGTCCTCTTAGTGCTTTGGCTTCTGGCTGATTTGCTGCAGCCGCCATTAATTGATTTCTATAATGATTGTAATTCCCTTGAAGTCCATTTTCTTGAATGAACTTATTTGTTAATGTATGAGAAGTACAATAGTGATTTCCAGAAGCAACTGTGGGAGAATTAACTGGGGTAGTTGCTGTTGGGGTTTGTTTACTCGTATGAATTTTAAAATTTGCGATTTGGATCTGTTTCGCTGTAGGCGAAATAGAAGGATCGTTTTGTTGAGCAATTCCGAATAAGAAAGAGAAAGTCAATAAAATTGACCAAGTTAGTCTAGTTGTCATCTGTTACCTGTTTACGAATGTAATGTGGATCAGGTATTGTAGTGTTTGTGAAAAACGGCAGAAAAAAAGGGGCATCCATTACTGAATACCCCCTAAAGTAAGAATTAAATTTTACTTAGTGTGACACTGATATACGTTTTGTCAGAATTCCACCATCCGTTAAAATCCTAACAAAATAGATACCTGCTGGTCTTGATGTAAGATCAAATGACGTTCTAATATCGTATCCGTTCAGTTGTTTTGAGTCGATAATTTTACCGATTGCATCTACAACTTGAACTTCAACAGCAACATTGTTAGTGTTGATCATATTGATATTAAATAATCCTTCAGTTGGATTCGGGAACATCGTCATTGAGATTCCGTCAACCACATCATGAATTGCAACGTCTAGTAACACAGTTATGATAATTGTGTCAGTATCCGTACAACTTCCAAGGGTACCAGTTAAGATCACCGTATAAACACCAGTTGCACTGTATGCATGACTAGGGCTAGTTGAAGTAGAAGATCCACCGTCACCAAAATCCCAGCTGTAAGAAGTAGCCGGAGATCCTGAATTACTAAAGTTAACATTAGCACCAGTTGATAAATATACCGTAGTAGCTGAAGCAGTTGCAACCATCGTAGGAGATGGTAACACGGTTACCACAACATTAGCAGCTGATCCAACACATGATCCGTTAGATGCAATTACAGAGTATGTAGACGTACTTGCTGGAGATGCAAGAATAGACTGAGTAGTTTCAGTTGTATTCCAGAAGTAAGTCGTTCCTCCATTAGCCGTTAACATTACTGTTTCTCCTGCACAGATTGAAGTATCTGCTGTAACCGTTGTTGTCGGTATTGAATTTACTGTTACCGTAACACTTGCGTTATCTGAACAACCTGATCCGTCAGTTACAGTTACGTTATACGTAGTTGTAGCAGCTGGTGTATCCGTAAACGATGCCGTTGTTGGTCCAGTGCTCCATACGTATCCAGTTCCACCTGTAGCAGTAATCGTAACGTTGTCGCCAGTACAAATTGTTAATGATGAAGCTGAAGCAGTAGCCGTAACACCACCCGTATTTGTTAGAACTTCCGTTCCTGTATCTGTACATCCTGCACCATCCATTACTACAATGTTATAAGTAGCAGCACCTAGACCTGTAAATGATCCAGAAGCTTGGAAAGTAACACCACCATCTATAGAGAAAGTGTACGAACCGTCACCACCAGTAGCAGTTATCGAAATAGAACCGTTTGAAGAGTTACATGTTTCGTCAGCAGCTGTTGATGACAATACAACTGGAGCAGTTCCAGAAATAGTTTCAGTAACACCTACACTAGCACATCCATTTCCGTCAACTATATTCACTAAATATGATCCAGCCGCTAATCCTGTAACTGTTGGTCCCGTAACTGGAGATCCATCTACATAATATGTATAAGATCCATCTCCACCAGCACCAGTAATCGTAATTGTTCCATCACTAGCTCCACAGTTTGCAGCTGTAACAGCAGCTGTGTGTGTAACAGCCGTTGGATCAGTTAAAGTAACGTTAACCGTTTCAGTACATCCTCCACCGTCAGTTATATCTACCGTATGAGGTCCAGCACAAACTCCAGTGAAAACACCAGTTGGTTGGCCAGTTCCACCATCAAGAGAATAACTTAATGAACCTGTTCCACCTGAACCGGTAACTGTAATTGTTCCGTCACATGCACCTGCACATAAAGGATCATTTGAACTAAACGTTGAAGTAATTCCAGACGTTGAGTTTAAGGTAACAGCATCAGTTCCAGTACAAGAACTAGAAAGATCGTTTACAACGATACTGTAGGTGTTTGCCGCTAGACCAGTAAATGATCCACTTGGTTGGAAAGTAGCTCCACCATCAATACTGTATTCATATGATCCAGATCCACCAGTTGCAGTAATAGTGATAGTTCCGTCTCCACCGGCACAAGTAGGATCAACTCCTACAGAGCTTACAGTTAAAGAACCAGTTGCATTTACCACTGATGTAGCTGTACCGCCACAAGAAGTACTTAAGTCATTTACAACTACGTTATAAGTGTTAGCACCTAAACCTGTAAATGAGTTACCTGGTTGGAAAGTAGTTCCACCATCAATACTATACTCGTAAGAACCAGATCCACCAGTAGCAGTAATGGTAATAGTACCATCTCCACCAGCACACGTTTCATCAGTTTCAACCGTGGTTACGGTTAATCCACCCGCAGTTGGATTAAGAGTGTATGTATCAGTTCCTGAACATCCAGTAGATAAATCATTTACAACAATGTTATAAGTGTTATCCGCTAAACCAGTAAATGATCCACTTGGTTGGAATGTAGTTCCACCATCAATACTATACTCATAAGATCCAGATCCACCAGAAGCAGAAACTGTGATCGTACCATCCGTACCAGCACATGTTGGGTCAGTTCCAGTTGTTACTACTGTAGGACCAGAAGTAATTGTTACCGACACAGAATCAATTGCCTGACCACTACAAGATCCTTGTGCTACTAAATAAGCAGTGTAAGCACCAGCAGTTGCATATGTTACTGCTTCAGTTGCGTTAGTGCCAGTTCCTGGAGTTCCTCCTGGGAATGTCCAACTGTATCCTGTTGCGTTTGCAGAACCTGTTCCGTCAAAAGTGATCGGCTGTCCAGCACATGTTGTTGTTGGTGTAGCAGAAGCTACTGCACTTACAGGCTGGTCGGTTACAAATGGATGAATGAACAAAGAGAAGGTATTACCAGCTCCCCATGCAGTTTCCATATCGTGCCAACTTAAATCGTTCCATTGCTCGTAAGCAGTGTTTGTACCAACAGTAACAAGGTTTTGGAAAACTCCCATTGTGTCTCCTGCTCCAAACGAACTGAAATCAACCGCTACATAGAAATCCGCTCCACCTACATTTACAGGTGCATTAAATAATAAGTTGATCACACCTTGACTGGCTGGTCCACCCAATGCGGTTTCTATGGAAAGCCAATCAAATGATACACGATCTATTTCAGTTCCTGGTAGTCCAGCAGCATCAGGATAGATTACTAGATCTAAAGTTGCACCGTTGCCACCATCTCTTACATCAAATAGTCCAACTTGCGCACCATTCACGTGAGTGAAAGGAGCATAGCCAGTATACTTTTCAGCTTTCTGGATATCTCCGAAGTTATTTACACCAGACACATACCCAGCCGTTGCACCGTAAACAGTGATTGTACTTGTGTCAGCAATGTTGCTTAACGTATCACAACCGGTAGAAGCAAGAACTGTAATTACAATTGTAGTGTTACAAGAACCTTGAGCATTCGTAGCTGTGAACGTGACTGTATAAACCCCTGGAGTTCCGAAAACGATTCCAGATGGATTCTGAGCAGTTGAAGTTGCCGGAGCACCACCGCCACCAAAGTTCCAACTCCAAGAAGTTGGTACTCCAGTTGAGTTATCAGTAAAGTTTACAGATCCACCAGCAGTAATAGTTGTAGCACTTGCTGAAATAGCACAAGTAGGAGGTACTGGTACTGGAGGTGTACATGGTTGGTAAGTTCCATCCATTGTCATAGCTCCTGTCCCGATTGGGTCTAAGAAAGACTCAAGTCTAGCCGTTGTAGCTGTTCCACATTGATCCCAGTTCATATACATCTTACCGTATACGTCAGTTGCCGTTGGGTTCGAACAAAATGATGATCCACCAGATAACTGACCAACAATTCGTCCGTTGTTATCGAATATTGGTGATCCAGAAGATCCACCTTCGGTAACACCGTGACCGTTTGTAGTTGCGGCCCATTGCACCACCCAGTGAGAGTTTGCAGCTCCACCGTTAAAGTTACCGTTAGTTAATGTACTCGTATAAGTAGAGATTTTCTTTGCAGATCCAGCAGGATGGTGCACACTCACACCTGAAGGAGAACCTACGTTAGCCCTGTTCCATCCTGCATAATAAGCATTGTAAGCAGTTGGTGGCTCAGAACTTAGTTGTACCAGATAGAAATCAGATCCTGCAACTTGATTCGTTCCAGGAGGATTACTTAAAGTACCATTACCTGAAGATGCTACTACTGTACCACCAGTCATGGTTTGTGTTCCTTTAGAAGGATCAGAACCATTTGATCCAGGAGAGCAAGTTGCTTTTTGATAATTCCAATACCAAGTCCAGTTAGAAATATTTGTTCCAGCATTTGGTTCTCCACAGTGCCAAGCTGTTAGTATATAAGGAGTACAATCAGCTGCAGTATTATTAATCATAGAAGCAGAACAAACATATGTTCCAGTACCATCGTTGAAAGTGTAATGAACGGCTGCATCAATTTGCTCACTCCATCCAGTACTTTCTGGTGTACAAGCAACATCTACTTGACAAGGATCAGCTTTAGGATAACCTGTCATGCCAGCTTCATTCAAATAACCGTTAATAAAATCTTCAACACCTCTATAGAAATAAACAACTTCCTTAATATCAAGAACTGGAAATCCAATCGTTCCTGCAGGAGCGTAATACTCTATCGTTAAGGATTCACCTTGAATCATTTGCGTTGCACGAATCGTGTTTACCGTATTATATGCTGATGTAAAAGCACCTAAGACTTGGTTTTTGTTTTCGTTATAAATGAAAACTTTACCTCCGTCTGGTATCCAGAAATCATTATAATAAAGAGCTAAAGCCATCGCATCATCAGATTTGATTTTGAGTCTCCATACCACATCTCCATTGGCTAAAGTTTGCCAAGTTCCTGAATTTGTAGGGTTTAAATTAACAGGTAAGTTAATTCCAACTCTATAAGCCATTCTTGGATCATTCAAGTCATCTTCAATTTTAGCTTGAACAATATTCGGAGCAGCTAAATCTGTTTTTGAAAGTTTAACCCATGGAAGAGTGTTATCAAAAGAATAAGGGGTACCTCCCTCGCTAAGTTGGGCATACGAAATCCCGGACGCCATAAACATTAACATGCATATAGCAATTGCGTAAATTTTTCTCATCATTTTAAATCTTGGTGGGGTTATTTTTCTGTTTTATTTGTTCCAGACTCCTTCTTAGGGTCAACTGCTTCGGCCTTTTTCACTGTGTTCGATTTTATCGAAACAGAGCTAGTAGGCTTCTGGACAATTACAGAATTTTTAATTTTAACTTCTCTAGGTTGTAAGGTAGTGGCTTGAGATTGGCTCTCGGTAGTTTCAGTGGTTTTGGATTGCGAAAATCCTACAGAACACAAAAGAACTCCAAGTCCAATTGTTAAAATTGATTTTTTCATTTTATTATTTGTTTACTTTAATGCACCTTAAATATATTGATTTTAATCCACGACTTCAAATCTGGATTTAAATTAGAAGGCAAAACAATTAACAATCATGGCTAGAATATGTATCGTTGAAGATGAAGTTTCAATTTCTGAACTTTTAGAAATTAACTTAAATCTCGAAGGGCACGAAACAGAAGTTTGTGCAAACGGAAAGATCGCTTTGGATGTGATTAAAGCCAAGAAATTTGATTTAATTCTTTTAGACGTAATGCTTCCGGTTGTGGATGGATTCAGTGTTTGTGAAACAATTAGGTTGGAAGATGAAGCCACACCTATATTGATGTTGACAGCCAAGAATTCAAGTCAAGATAGAGTTACTGGATTAAAGGTTGGGGCCGATGATTATTTAGCAAAACCATTTAATCTCGAAGAGCTCTTATTAAGAGTAGAAAAATTGTTGAAAAGAAGTGGAAATCAACCAAACCTAGATTATCATGAGTTTTCATTTTCAAATTCAAAAATTAACTTTTCTACTTTCGAAGTTACAACTGCAATTGGCGAAGTTCAAACCTTAACTAAAAGACAGGTTAAATTGCTGAAACTCCTTGTTGATAGGCAAGGACAGGTGGTGAGTAGACAAGATATTTTAGAGAAAGTTTGGGGGTTTGACGTCTATCCGACAACTCGCACGATTGATAATTACATTGTTGAATTCAGGAAGATTTTTGAAAAAAACCCTAGAAACCCAGACCATTTTCATTCAATTCGTGGAGTTGGGTATAAATTCATTCCTTAAACTAAATTATTTTTAGCCGTTTATCAATTGATTTGACACATTAGTCATCAATATGATGCCTTTCGTTCAATTCACTCTTCGATAGGGGCAACCTTCTTGAAAACATGGGCGTCTTTATAACAGAACGGAGACAAGTTGCACGCTACTTCTTGTTTCTACTGGTTTTTTATTTTCCTTGCTTGTAAAACCCGAGAGGCCCCACCTTCTCGGGTTTTCTTTTGCCCGAATGTTTGGGAATCTACTAAATCAACAGATCCTACAGTATTCTGAAGTGCTCAAGTGTTCTATCCTGACATCAGGATCTGAAATGTTGGAGATAATGTAGTCCAAAGCTTGTTCGAAATTGGCTCGAAAGTCTTCGCCCCATGAATCGCCTCCTTTAATGACTCCCTGAAAAGTGATTTCTTTCGTGTTTCTTATTGCGAAAATCCAGCTGGTCACTTTCTTGTCGGGGTTATTTTTACCATAGATATAACTATAGTAAGCTAGTTGAAGACTTTTCGATGTTTTATTGCTGAAATTGTAACCATCAATTCCAACCTCTAGATTTAATTTAGGAACTGAATCTTTAGATACGCCACCTGTTTTATAATCAATTACTCGAATCTCTCCATTTCGTTCGTCAATTCGATCTACGTTTCCACTCAGTTTGATTTGAATTAATTTTCCATTAAAATCATGAGTGAATTCAGTTTGAATTTCTTTCTCTGTTCCTAGCAATAGTATTTTAACCCCTGCCTTTAAATCTTTAATGTCTAGTTGAAGTACTTTTTCAACTTGGGTAATTGCGATTTCCTTCGAAATGTAGTTATGACCGTTAAGGTACTTTTGATTCAATTTTTTGCTGAATTCTGCTTCAACTAAAGTCCTAACCCTTTTTAATTCAAGTGTTAGCCGTTCCTCTGATAAATAAGAGTCAATAAGAGGTTCATAGATGTGCTCTAATACTTCATGAATTAAAGACCCCATGGTACTGTCTTCAATTTCCTCTTCTACTGAGTCATCTTCTTTTAAACCACATATATAGCTATAATAGAAATCCAATGGGCATCGGATGAATTTGTTAATGGCCGAAACAGATAACCCTTTATTAACCATGTAATTTTCTAACTCCTGAAAATAAAGTGAATCCTTTTCAATCGTTAGCTGCTCATTTTTAGTGCCAATCGGGATGGCAAATCTCTTTGGCTGAGGAGCTATTTTTACCTGTTGAAGCTCTTGTTCTAATTGAAGTAAAAACCTGCTTTTTTCACCAGGGCCAAAACCGTCCGAAATAGGAGCATAAATTAAATGGACATTTTTTGCTCTTTGAATTAGTCTAAAAAAATGATTTGCCATTACAGCGTCTCGTTCGTTCGTGCCTGGAAGATCATGATACCTCTTGAGATCATAAGGTAGTATTGAAGAATCATGCTTTCCTTTTGGGACGATTCCTTCATTCATTGAAAGTAAGATCAGATTCTCAAAATCGAGCGATCTAGTTTCAAGCAGCCCCATAATTTGAAGACCTGAAAGTGGTTCACCATAAAACGACATTTCATAGCTTTTTAAAGCATTTGAAAAAACACGTTTAAACGTACTTAGCTTCGTGATATACGGATATGTTGAAAGCACATGCTGGAGCTTTAACACAGACTCAGAAATACCATGCAACGCTTCTAAATTAATTTTGCTAGCTGAAGAATCCGCAGTAAGGCTTGGCTTTAGAAATTCGATTAAACTCAAGATCGCTTTAAACGAAGTGGAATTGAAATCTTCCCATTTACTAAATAGGAGGGGGCAAGCTTTAAAAATTGCTAAGTTTTCAAGGTCCTTAGTGTGGATGAATACCTTGTTATTTCGCTTGATTTCAATATCAATTGATTCCAGTTCGGCTCGATGCAAACTTCTAAGTATAGGGTGCTTAATGATCCTTAAAAAAGGCATGTGGTGGAAATTGATTTGATTTCCACTTTGGTTTTTTTGAATGTTGTCTTGTAGATTAAAGACGTGATTAATTAACGAATAAATTTCGGTCTTATCCAAAGGGAACCCCATGGTCACATTCGCCTCTTGAAGAGTTTTCGGAAGTTCCTCAATAACTGGGATTAATAGAGCAGCGTCCGGAAGAACCAAGGCGCATTTTTCATGAGAAATGATAGGTGCAATTTCCTCTAATATTTGAGCTGCAATTTTAGCTTGACCAACATTTGAAGGTGATTCATAAAACGTTATCTTTTTGTCAGCCACGTCCAAATTGCTAGGTGGTTTATTTCCTTGTAAATCGGCTTCGCTTGATTTAATTTTTCGGTAAAAGTGACCCGCTTCGTGGAACGGATTTTCAACATAGTGAGCGTCTAAATCCCAAATAATTTGGGTTGGAATATTTCTTTGAAAAGTTTTAATGATATCCAATTCACTAGGAGAAATTCCATTTAGGCCACAAAAGTAAATGTGGCTATATTGATTTTGCTCAATACCTGTAAGCTTTAACTGCTGGACTACATGTTTATAAACTGCTCCACTATAGGTATATCCTTTTTGCTTTAAGTGATCTTTGAAAGCGTAATATAAAGGCGCAAGTTTTTGCCAGAAACCTAAATATTTCTTTTGCATGTCGGTATAGCTTTCCGTATTCCAACTTTCCAATTGCTGAATGTTTCGTAAATCGCGGAATACTTCTTTTGCATCTAGTAAATAGAGATCGATATCATTAAAGTCGCTTAATAATATTTCACCCCATTTATAAAACTGATCAAAAGTCTCTGCGTTTTTGCCTTCTTGAATTTTGTAGACCTCATATAATTCGAAAGACAAAGAAGTCTTATCTAAAATTATTTGATCTTGATACTGATTAACTAACTCGGAGAAGTTAATAGTTTGTGGAGCCCAAAAAGTTGTTTTTAGCTTGGCTGCTATTGATTTTTTTAAAAAAAGTGAGGCACGTTTACTCGGAAGTATTACTGCAACATCCTTTAGATCGCTTCCATGATTTTCAATTAGCTGCTCAGCGACTTCATCAAGAAAGTTCATTGTCGCCTGTTTTAAACCCTTTCTTAATGAAATTGATAAATTCTTTCCTGGTTTTTCTGTTCCTGAAAACATCAACCATAATTGAAGATGCGCCCTTTTCTTTTTCTAACTTTTTTTCGAGGTTCAATTCCTGTTGAAGGTTGGTTGGCTCCACCCACTCCTTTTTTGGAGTTTCTTTTTGAACAGAAATATTATTGTCATCAAGGATTTTACTTAAACCATCAGATTTAACAAGATCATCAGCTTTTGCGAAGCGCTCTTTTGCTTTTTCTTTTCGGCCAAGTTTTTCTTCAAGAATGCCTAAGTTATTGAGCGCAATGGCGTCTTCTGGGTCCATTTTGGTGCAGATCATATAGTCTTCCACAGCACCTTTAGTGTCTCCCATTGAATCTTTCAAATAAGCTCGGCTGGAATACCTGTACGGGTTGTCAGGTTCTAGTTTTAGTGCAATATTTAATTCTGCTATCGACTCAATTTTTCGATTTAAGTGAAATAAAGCCACGCCTTTTTCAGAATGATAATCCGCATTGTTTGGTTCTAGTTCTATGGCTCTAGATAATTCTTTAAGCGCTGCTTTTGGGTTTTGATCGATTAAAAATTGTTGACCTTTTTGATAATGCTTTTTACCTGACATACTTCAAATTTAGACATTCGAAATAGAAAACGGAAGTTTGTGTTCAGCTATTCAGTAAATGCAAAGTCAACATGATAATGATCATCATGAAGTTGGTTAATTAAAGGCTCTAGTTTCTTCACCACATAAATGCCAGACGACTTAATTTTTTGACCAGATTTACTAGCATAGAGATCGTCTTTTAATTCAGTTTTAATGATCACTTTCTTAATCTTAAGGCCATTTTTTCGACAAGATTTTTCAAGTTCAAGAATGTGCTTGCAGACGATTTCAAAATTTACGGAGACTGTAGTGTCTTCGATGTATTTTCCATCATTGTCAAAATCCATGAAATAATGATCTTTTCCGATAAGGTCTAAGTCGCGATATTGCTTGTTGGACTTTTTAAGCGGCATCGCAAAGTCAATACTCATGCCGTTTTGATGTGTTCGATGTGGCCAAATTTTCCCACCTTTTTTATTAGAGCATTCCATTAAGGTGAAATGGTATTCTGGGCAAATTGAATCGCAAGATGAATAACTGTCTAAGACTGCCTGTCGAACATCGCTATGTACAAATGCCCTGGAATATAGATAGCTAGAAGTGTCGAAATAAGTGAAGTTTTCACCAGAGAAAGGCATTAATTTGCCATTTTCTAAACTCCCCTTATTTACTAGGCCGATAGCTTTACTAGGCTTGTTGTCATCTACAATGGTCTTCGTGTAAATTGTAATTTTGTCTTCTAATTCAGTAACCTCTGGTTCTTGACTAGTTTGGGCACATGCGCCTAAGGTTGTTAAAGCGGTTAATGTTATAACGATCCATTTCATATTGGTAATTAACATAAAATGATTCTTAAAAACTCCCAATAAAATGTGAAGGCATGTTAAATATGCCTTCACATTTTATAGCACGTCATTCTAGTTCATTAGGATAATGTTTACCGCTTCATCATGGATCCATTTGGCATTTTCTAGATCTCCTTGGTTCACGGTTCCAATAACATATTTTCCATTTTTACCTGCATATTGTTCTTGAATGCTTTTAAAAATTGAAAAGTCAGGTTTGTCCTGGTGGGCATATCGCACGTAGATATCCACATTTGCGTTTGAACTAAGATTTAACTTTTTACCGTTACGCTTGCTCTTTTTATTTTCATATTTATAATCATAAGTAAGTGCTGATATATCTGATAATACCGCTGAACCAGTAGGTTTATCTCCAGCGCCTTTTCCAACAAGAGTTTGCTGTTGAGAGAATGCACTTTCTACTACAACTGCATTGTACTCATTATTAGTAGTGTAAAGTGGTGAATCATCTTTCACAAAGGTTGGTGCGCAGATAGCGTTAACTTCATTTTCTTTCCTTGAACAATTCGCAATAAGCTTAATTCCAAGGCCACGTTGCTTCGCAAACTCCAAATCAAATTCGTTCACTTTCGTAATTCCATAATTGAAAATTGATTCGGGATTAGTAACTAATCCGAAGGCATGGAATAGGATTATCCCTAGTTTGTACTTAGCATCAATTCCTTCTACATCAAGCGCAGGGTCTGATTCTGCAAATCCTAATTCTTGAGCTTCTTTTAGAATGGCGTCATATGAACCACCTTCTTTCGTCATTTTTGAAAGAATAAAGTTTGTACTGCCATTGAATATTCCTGAAACGGAAGAAAGCATATCATTATCATAATACTCTTCTAGGTTTCTGATAATTGGAATACTCGCACAACATGAGCCTTCGTATAAAAATGAAACGCCTGCTTCTTCTTGCAAGTCTAAAAGATCTTGAAGGTTTTCTGCAATCATTTTCTTGTTTGCCGAAACAACGTGCTTGCCTTTTTTAAAGGCTGTTTTTACTATGTCCAATGCAGCGTCAGCGTCATCGATAAGTTCAACGATAATGTCAATGTCATCATCATTTAATAGCTCGTTTTTATCCGTGGTAAAGAAGTTGGAATCTATACTTCTGGATTTAGAATCATCTTTAATACAGATTTTCTTAATTTCTGCGTCTAGTCCTTTCGACTGGTTTAGTACTTGATACAGACCAGTTCCAACGCACCCAAATCCAAATATTCCTAATTTTATTACGTCACTTCGCTCCGTGAGCGCTTTGCTTATAGTTTTACTCATGTCTTACTTTTTAAAAGTTTGACTTAGCAAAGAAAAGTTTGGCGGGGCCGTTTGTAAAAAACAAAAAAGCCTCAACCAGATTATCCAGAAGAGACTTGCATATTAATAGTCTTGATCCGAACTCATCTGTCTTCGATTAATTACCGAAGCTGGATTTAGCACCTTTTCTCAATTGCTTGAGTTGGTTGCTAAGGTTTCATAGGGCCGTACCCTCCACCTTTCTTGATAAGTCATAAATTAATGAACGAGTACAAAGTTAGTCGATAAAAAAATCGGTATCCAAATGAAAGTTGATTTAATTTGTCCTAATGGAATTTCCACAATACAGAAAGTACAGTAATAACAAGGGTTTCTTTAAAGTTTTAAGCCTTGAAAAATTTGAAGAAATTCAAATAATGGGTGCGAAATCGTTTCACACCGTATTCGAGGCCAAAACTTTTGTGGATCGAAATTTAATTCAAGATATGTTGGATTGTAAAGAGGGGAGATGGTTAACAATTGAAAGCCGAGAATATGATCAGCTATCCTTAAGCTAATCTACAATCTCCCAGGTATGATCACCCAATAATTTGACTGAAGCAACAAAGGTGAAAGGGCAATCTCTTCGGCCCCATTGATTTGGCCCAATCATGGATAGCGTATGCTTCCCATTTTCTTTTTCATAAAGGTGGTAAGTGTGAAGCACATCAGGTTTGAATCGCATCTCGGCACCATAAATTTGCTCCGAAACTTCAACTCGATCTTGAATTGCTGAAGCCTGTTTAGCTAGCAATTCCATCTGCTGCTTAATTTGACTCAACTGCTGATTAGTTTGGTGCTCCATTGCACTCATCGCCTTAATCTTAATCTCGCCTTGCTTAGTAGGTGCCACAGGTAGGCTTCCACGATGATGAAGGTAAGCCAAAGAGTCTGGCTTATCAGTAATTGTGTCTTTGTCTATTGGATTAATAAACTCTTCTTCCTCCTCAATCATATTGCAAATATAACTCCTTGAATTGATGAATTCATTATTCGGCTAATTCTAAGCACGGACAGCGTTCATAAACTTTCTCTCCGGAGAATTTTTTACGACTCGTTATTTCCAATCCTCCAATTTCTGGATTGGTTACTTCCGAGCATAGTATTTTACCGATTCGTTTATAGTATCGATGTACAGGATAATTTGGTGCGTTCAAGCCATATAAACTCCAGTAGGTAAAGTAGGTGTTAGTGCCTAGAAAGTTTCCTAAATCATCCTGGTTAATAACCGAGGCCTGTTCTTGATATTTCAACATTTTGGTTTGACGGTAGCCATCATAATAAAACGCAACTTCATCATGAGTGCCTTCATACAAACATCCAGAAAGAGGAGGATCCCAGTATCCTACTAGATTAAAAGCAGGCATAATAAAAAACAACAAAATCATGACGTAATTGAGTTTGATCGGTTTAATGTTGGCCCTAAAAGTGATGTCAGGGTTAAAGAATAAAAAAGCGATTAGAATAAGCATTTGAGAGACATTCCAGGGCCACACAATTTGATTCCAATTATGTCCCAGTGGACCAACAGAAAAGAGGATGAATAAGTGCATAATCAACGTGCCAATCATACCAATTTTTCGAGTTCTCTTAAATATAATCATGAGCCCAAGTGCGGTTTCGCCAATGGCTACTAAGAATAGGAGATAATTGATTGTAGGGGTTGGATCGCCAGCTGGAACAATTAAGTCGATTCCGGTAGCTGATAGCAACCAAGGAAAAGTTTCACGAATAAAATTGAGGTTAAACTTTTGTAATCCACTCCATAAATAAATGCCAGCGACCACAATTAACACGCCTGTTAGTACTGATTTTTTTATTTCCGGAGAATCTAATTTTTTCGGTCGAAAACAGAGGACGCCTAAAATTGCCGTTTGTCCATAGACCCAAGGCTGTAAGCGAGCCACATCTTCTAAGATTAAAAGCACAAAACAAACAAGTAAAATGATAAAAGCAAGCCTAGATTGTTTGTGAATTATAATTAGAAAAAAAGAGACTAAAAGGAAACACATCAGAATACAATCACCAATTACTCCGAGGGATATTGGAATTGATTCAAGCGCAGAAACCATAGGGAATTCTCTACCAATTGGTATCCACATTTTCCAGCAGAGCGCAATTTCTGCGACAAAAGAAAAGGCCATCAATTGAGACAGCCTTTTAATCATTTTTTCTTCCATTTGAACGATCATTAATTTACCAGATCGTTGCTATTTTATCAGCTGGTTGACGCATCGCGTCACCCTCTTGCACATCAAATGCTTCAAAGAATTCAGGCATGTTTCCTAAAGTTCCATTAACCCTGTACTTACCGGGTGAATGATAATCCGTATTAACTCGAGTTATCAATTCATCATCCTTGATTGTGTTTTTCCATACTTGACCGAACGCAATGAAAAATCTTTGCTCATTCGTATAACCGTTGATCACAGTTCGTTCTTTACCTTCTAAAGATTTCAGATAAGCATAATAAGCGATTGTTAATCCACCGAAATCCGCAATGTTCTCACCTAAGGTCAGTTTACCTTTTATGAATACACCATCCAATACTTCAAACTGATTGTATTGTGATATTAGTTTTTGAGTTTTCTCGGCAAACTTAACGCTGTCTTCAAATGTCCACCAGTTCTGTAGATTTCCATCAGCTGCATATTTTGCTCCTTGATCGTCAAATCCGTGTGTTAATTCATGTCCGATAACTGCACCCATTCTAGCATAGTTCACTGCATCCTCATATCCTGGATCGAAAAACGGATTTTGCATAATTCCAGCTGGAAAAACAATCTCGTTAAGTGCAGGGTTGTAATATGCATTTACCATGTGCGCTGGCATTTCCCAAAGGCTTTTATCGATAGAGTTATTTAGTTTTTCCATCTTTTCGTTAAATCGATATTGCGACAAGTTGATTGTATTAGCCAGGTAATTTGAATCGCTTATTTGCAATCCTTCAAACGATTTCCATTTATCAGGGAAACCTAGTTTTCTAGCAAATGCATGAAGTTTTTCCTTTGCTTTAACTTTCGTTTCATCGCTCATCCACTCTAATCCACCAATTCGTTCTTCAAAAACAACAGTAATGTTGTCAACCATTTCATTGACTTTTACCTTGTCTGCTTCACTAAATTTGACATCAACAAATCGTTTACCCAATATTTCATTAATAGGGGATCTTGTAATTCGCTGAATCGCTCTTTTCCAATCGTCTTGCATCACTTTTTTACCACGCATGGTTCGAGAGTAGAAATCAAAATTCTCAGCGTTTAATTTGCTAGTCATCATCGTTTCAAACTTGTTGAGAACCTTCCATTGTAGGTACAGGCTCCAAGCTTCAATAGGAACTGAATTCATCATTTTATCTACATGTGCGAAAAATTCAGGTTGTTGGACGATAATCTTATCGGTCTTGGTAAGCCCAATGTTTTCGAAGTATTTGATCCAATCAAGATTCGGGTACTTCTCAGCTATTTCAGTTGCTGAGTGTGGATTGTATTTAGCATTATTATCTCTATTGTCTTCTTGAGTTCTAGAATTCGTTGCCAATTCTTTCTCTAAATTAAAAATAGACTCTACATCAGCTTTGCTAATTTCAGAACCATTTAATGCAAAGACTTTTCCAATGTGCTCTTTGTATTTAGTACGGATTGTTTTAGATCGGTCATCCTTGTTCAGGTAATAACCTCTATTTGGTAATCCAAGTCCACCTTGCGCCATATAAGCAACATATTGCGAGTTGTCTTTTTCATCAATTTCAACGTAAAAATTGAAAAGGGAGCTAATCCCTTTTGGATGATGAAAGGCAACAACATTTCCTATTCCTACAGCATCTTCGATGGAATTAGCATACTCTAAGGTCTTCGTTTCTTCAAGGTGACGAGTTCCAATGTCATCTCTGTGAATCGTGTCCATAATTGAAGCGTAGAAGTCTGCTAAGATTTGTTCGTTCGATCCGTTAGCATGCTCTTCTTGTCCCATGTCCATAAGAATCAGCTTCAATCTTTTATCGATTTTATCGCTTACTTCACTAAAAGAAGAATAACGTGATTTATCATCAGGTACGGGGTTGTTAATAATCCAAGAACCATTACAGAATTGATAGAAATCTTCTTTAGGATCTGCTGTATTATCCATGTATTCAAATTCTAACTCAACCGGTTCAACAACTTCCGCTGCTGTTTCATTTCCAGTTTCGTAGTTGGTCGCTTCAGTATCTGCTGGAGGTGTGCTGCATGCTACGAAAGCACAAGCGGCTCCGATAAATAAGATTTTTGATTTCATCACAATAGTTATTTAGCCCTAAATATAAGGAAATGAAGATTCTTAAAATGAATCTATGTTTTAAACGGTTGAAATGTTTAAGATGCTGGAGTGTAGAGCATTTCTACATGCGGAATATCATCTTCCAAATACATCTCCGAAGTTTGTTTAAACCCATGACGTCCGTAATAAGGAACCAGATGCTGTTGGGCAGACATTTTTACGGCAATGTCTCCATATTCGTTCCGAATAGCATCCATTGTTTCCTTCATTAACTGATGCCCTAATCCCTTGCCTCGATGCTCAGCAGAAATTACAACTCTTCCAATAGCTGGTTCCGGATAAGCGAACCCTGGTTTTACAATTCTAGTGGTTGCCACCACTTTTCCATCATGCTTGCAAACTACGTGGGTACTATCTTGATCCTTTCCGTCAAGCTCTTGATAAGGACAGTCTTGTTCAATAACAAAGACTTCGATTCTTAACGCAATTAATTGATAAAATTCTTCTAAACTGAAATCATTAAATGACTTTACTTCCCAAGTGTACATTTATGTTGGCTTTATATAAATAATAGCTAAAAGAAAAAGTGGGATTAGAAATGCGGCATAAAAAACAATCTTGTCTACAGGTGACGATTTGAAATTTTTCTTTCTTGCGAAGCTTAACATTCGACTTCTAATTGTCTTTTTAAATACGAGCACTCCTGCAAAACCAAGTAGTATGGCCAGGATGTGAAATACGTTTCCTAACCATAAGCTTTCCGCTAATGAGGTTTCAGCCGTGTTATTAAAATGAAGTGGAATAAACATCATCATTAAGGGCGCAACCACCCACATTAGACCAATTATGATTCGGAGTGATCTATAATTTTCTTGAAAAGAAGATCTTGTTTTAATGAATTTGGCCTCACCTAAAATGTACCAAAGGATAATAGAATAAGACCATATGATTGGATGAAATCCGTGTCCTTGCATTTCTAAAACTCGATGTGTAATTACATACAATCCCCAACAGACCCCTGTGAAAAGTAGAAATCGCATGCTTCCTAGCACTTTTTCTACAGGGCGCGCAATCAAAGAAAAAAGAACTAGAATAATAGCCAAATGCACGATTCTTGGAATGGCTGAAAATCCATGTTGAAAAGGAACCGTAAGTCGAACCAAAAATGGTACGCCACCAGAATCGGAAGCTCCATAATACGCATCCAGATTGGCGAACATTAACGTTCCGGCTGTAATCATTAAACAGCACAAAGCCAGTACATAAGTGATTTTTGGACGATAGGAGTTGTCCGAGGTTAATTCATTAATCATAGGGTCAGCACCTGTTTTAGTTCTGATTTTCGGACGTAAAATAAGTATTTTTTAATATTTGAATAGCCTAAATCCAACAACAAGTGACCATAGTCAGTTATTTGATGTTCATCTTTTGTTCTTGGCTGACCAGTTTTAAAATCTATCAAAATGGTTTCGTTCTCAAGTACTACAATTCGATCTGGAATGTAAATTTCTCCGAATTCATCAACTATTTCTTGTTCTCGAAGCTCTTCATGTCCCGCGTTTAGCCATTTGCTTAATTCCCCATGGTTAAATGTGTTTTCCAAATCAGATGCAAATTGTTGCTTTTCTTTGTCGTCTATTTTTCCAAGAACAGTAAGTTCATTCACAAACGCATTAATTTCATTTTTGTCTTTAATCAGTTCCAGTGCAGAATGCATCAATTGTCCCCATCGTTGTTCAGAAATACCCTCTTGTTCTTCCCTGTTTCTAGTCGCAATATCGATGCTCAGTTCCGAATTAAGTTCATAGGAGAAACTACTTGGTACGGATTGGAGTTCACGATCTGGCGCTTTTTGACGCTCACCTTCTTTCCAAAAAATTGGAAATTCTGATTTCGGATCAATTTCCAGGAAATTTTTAATTAAAGATGAAATGTCCTTATCACTTTTACTTGAAGCATTAATGTAAAGTCGGTGGATCGGCCTTGTGGCAGCCACATAAAATAAATTGATCGCATCTAAAAATAGTCGTTGATTCGCTTCACTTAGTTCATCTTCTTTGTCGATCCCTAAAAAGTTCTTTTCACTCGGGTAAAGTTGAACATTCAAGGAAACATTGGAACTAGACACGTTTGTCCACACTCTGGTAAACTTAGTTGCTCCCATTTCCCATTCGCAGCGGTGCATTATAACTATTGGGAATTCCAATCCTTTCGCTTTATGAATGCTCATGACCTGTACTGCATTTTCATTTTCAGAAGCCTCAATCGCTGGATCTTTGTCTAATAACCACTCTAGAAAAAGACTGATATCTTCTCCTTTCGATGTGCTAAATGAGTGCGTGTTTTCTAAAAAGCTTTCCAAGAACTGGTCCTGTTCTTCTCTTTTGAAGAAATGAGATATTATTTGTTTTGACTTGGTGTACAAAGAATCACTTTGCCAATCCAGCAAATTGATGTCGAGCTCCTTTTGAATAATAGTCAAAAGCTTTTGTTTTCCGTTGTCGGTAGTTGTTCTTAGTTCTAGTTCCTGTGCCAAAGAAGTAACTTGATCTGGAAAGAAATTAGATATAACCCGAATTACATCGTCTTGGCTATGCGTGTTTTCTAAAATATTTAACAAGGCTAAAATCGCCAAGATTTTTTTATTGTTTAAGATCTTTAAACTATCAGATGAGGTCACTGGAATTTCTTCAGACAACAAGAATTCTGCGATTTCTTGCCCAATTTTATTTTTAGATACTAGGATGGTTATGTCGGAATACTCAAAACCATCGGATTTACAATCTCGAATTGATTTCAGTGTTTGTTCGTTTTCGAAATTTCGCTTCTCTTCCGATTGACCAGCTTTTAAGGCATGTAATGAAATTTCTATTAGTCCAGTAAATTCTTTAATCGGAGTTTGGCTTTGCCTATCATAATGAGCGGCAACTTGTTCGGGCATAATACCTCTTACAAATTCAAACATTCGATTATTGAAATTGACAATTGTTGAAGCAGATCGATAATTATGATCTAAAAATCTAGGATTGTATTCGGTATCAAAAGTTCGTTGGGCATCTTGGAGTACAATAGAGTCATTTTTCTGATAAATTTCCGGTAAATCGATAAATTGTTTTGCCTCTCCATTTCGAAATCGGTAAATCGCTTGCTTGGAGTCTCCAACGATCAAGTTTGTTTTGCCTTTAGCCAGACTATCGTCAACTAGTGGAATGAAATTTTGCCATTGCTGTACAGATGTATCTTGAAATTCGTCAATGAAGTAATGATTGAATTTGCAGCCTATTCGTTCGTAGATGAAGGGAGTAGGTTGATTCAAAACGATGTCTGATATTGTTTTATTGAAATCTGAAATCAGAACAAGATTATTGTTTTTCTTGTATTGCTCCAGGATAATCGAAATCTCTTTTAGTAAGCCTAAACCAATAATTTGCTCTCTAATAATTTGACTTTTTTGAATCGAAGTACAATTGGCCAGAATCTCTATCGTGTTTTTTTCCACTACTTCTGAAAAGTAACTTTGTAGATCTTGTGCTTCGGCTGGAGCATCTTTATTGACCCAGTTTTCACTTTCAATTGCCGCGTACAGTCGGGCATGGGGCTGTGACAGTAGATCGGCAAATTTGCCATTTAACGCTTTAGTGAAAAATGAACTCCATCCACCTGACTTGTACTTAATGTGTTCGATTCCAAAAGTTTCGATCGCTTTAATGATTGGGGCGGCAAGTTCTGAAATCCGTTTAGTAGCCTTGTTGACATCGGCAATTGCTTTTTGATGTGCAACGAACAATTCTTCGATTGAAAATTTTCCAATTTCCTCAATTTGTTTGGCCGTATCTTCTTTAGTGATTAGGGCTCCAAATTTTTTAAAATCTTCAACGGCTTTCCAAGATTTGTCCAATTTTGTTTTATCCTTAGCGTGATGAACAACAAGTTTGGTAAGGTCTTCCCGAGTTCCAACTTGATCTATAAGCTGATCGATACACTCAGCTAAAACTTTTCTTGAATCCATTTCAATTTCAAAATCTGCTTCCAGGTTTAAATCTCTTGAGAATGATCTAATTAGGCGATGAGCAAATTTATCGATGGTTAAAATGCTAACATCCGTATAGTTGTGAAGCATTGAACTAAGCCTGTTGCTCGCGTTTGCGCTAATGATAGATTCATCAATTTCTAATTCTTTAGAATATACTTCCATTAGTTTGGAGCCTTCTTTGTTATTAGATAATTCGATGAGGTGCTCGAAAACTCGAGCTTTCATTTCGCTAGCGGCTTTATTCGTAAATGTAATGGCTAAAACTTCTTTGAACTTGAACGGGTTGTCAGAAGCAAGAATAATGGATAAATAGTTGAGAACTAAAGTGAATGTTTTTCCAGACCCGGCAGAACTTCTATAAATTAAAAGCTTGCCATTTTTTGCTAAATTGTCGTTCATAAATCTAAATACAGAAGATGAAAAATAAACTTTTTTTTACTGGAATCATGTGCCTTTCTTTTTTGCTCGTTCAGTGCGTTACAAGGAAAGAAGGTCAAACTCAAAAATTAGGTGAATTCATCGTTCAATTAAAGGGAGATGCCACAATTGAGGAGCTTGTTGCTGAGTATCAGTCTTATGACATGAAGAATAAACGAGTGATTTCAAAAACCATTAAAATGTACTTAGTTTCTTATAACGAAATATTTATTAACCAAGATGCAATGAAGGCGAAGTTGGAGGCCAACGATAAAATTGCAAAGGTCGAAATGAATACAAAGGTTTCCAATCGTGATTAACCGTTTGTAATAATTTTGACGGTAACGGTTATCGCTATTGATTATCTTTAATGCTATTGAAAACTAATCGACTATGAAAAAACTAATACTCTCTATATTAACGCTAGCATTTATTACATCATTTACTGCCCAGGATAACATTGTGCCAGGCGAATTAATGGTGATGTTCAAGAATAAAATTGATGCTCAAGAAGTATTAAAAGACTTGAATGAAAACCACCCAGGTACGGATTTGCAAATTATAAAACCGATTTCAGCTCGAACTAACATTTGGCATCTTTCATTTAATGATGCTGTTACTTCAAATACGGATGCAATCAATTTGTTTGCGATCAGGGAAGATGTTCAGATTGTTCAATTCAATCATAACAATGTTGTTAATAGAGACACCGTTTGCACCAATGATCCAAGTTTTGGTGATCAGTGGGCATGGGGAGGTTCGGCAGGTTCCGTGCACATTCAAGCATGTGACGCTTGGGGAATAACTACAGGTGGCTTAACATCGCAAGGAGATCGTATTGTGGTTGCAGTTATTGACGGTGGATTTGATATTGCTCATCAAGACATTAATTTTTTCCAAAACGCGACTGAAGTGGGAGGTACTGCTGGTGTTGATGATGACGGTAATGGTTATATAGATGATATTGATGGCTGGGATGCTGGAGGCAATGATGGAACGATTCCATCGGCACAGCACGGAACACACGTATCAGGAACGGTTGGCGCTATTGGAGACAATGGAGTTGGAGTAACTGGTGTGAATCAGGATGTTGATGTAATGGCTATTGCGACCAATGGTGGCTCTGGAAGTTTTGAATCTACAGTTTTGACGGCCTATGGATATGCGCTTGAAATGAGAGCTTTATACGATCAGACGAGTGGTGCAGAAGGTGCTTTTGTTGTGTCAACAAATTCATCATTTGGTATTGATAATGCTGATCCTGCTGATTACCCATTGTGGTGTGCTTTTTATGACTCTTTAGGAGCATATGGAATTATTAGTGCGGGTGCAACCGCTAATGCAAATACTAATATTGATGCAGTTGGAGATGTTCCTACGGCTTGTTCTAGTGACTGGATGATTTCTGTTACCAATACAACTTCTACTGATGCTAAAGGCAATGCGGCTTGGGGATTAACAACAATTGATATGGGTGCTCCAGGTACCGGGATTTTATCTACGAATCCTAGTGACGCTTATGGAAGTTCATCTGGAACGTCAATGGCAACTCCTCATGTTGCTGGAACTATTGGTTTGATGTGGTCTGCAGCATGTAGCGATATGATAACAGACTATAAGAATGATCCAGGGGCTCTTGCCTTAACTGTTAGAAATTACCTTTTAAATGATGGGTTAGATCAAGTTGCTTCATTAAGTCCAACTGGTGCAACGCCAACAGTAACTGGAGGAAGATTGAATCTTTATAAAGCTGTTGTTTCAATGGGCCAATATGGTTCTTGCCCTGCTTTAGGTGTTAGAGATTTAGAATTTGGAACTTTAAACGTGTTTCCAAATCCTTCTGATGGAAATGTAAGTTTTAAATACAGCGAATTGGAACAAGGTGTTTATACAATTGATATAACGAATATCCTTGGCCAGACGATGGATGTAAGACAAATTGTCTTGAATTCCGAAGGTGTATTAGATGTTAATTATAGTGATTTAGGCGCTGGCCAATATGTGCTTCGCGTAATCAATCAAAATAATAAAGCTTCAAATACGTTTAAGTTAATTATAGAATGAATCTAAAAGGACTTATAGCTTTTACTGGGATACTATTCCTTCTTTTTACCAGTTGTAAAAAGAAGGAAGTAACGGAGCCTTGTAATTCTGCAAGTTGCACCGGAACCATAAAACTTGATTTTCAACATGTTGTAGATACCAGTGCGTTCGCTTTTAATTCTGATTTTGTAGATGACTTTGGTAATACCTATCAGTTTACTAGAGTTAATTGGTATTTGCATGTTCCTGGTTTCCATGAGGCTGATAATTCAACCTCTATAGTTGATTCTAATGAATACTTCATGATCGATCCGTCAGTTTCATCAGTAACATACGGACTTTCAAGTTGTGTAGATCATCATAATATGCGATGGGGGTTAGGGGTTGATACTGCTTCTAATCATCTTGATCCAAATACATATCCGCTATCTCATGCGCTTGGGAATCACTCTCCGAGTATGCATTGGGGATGGTCTACAGGTTATATTTTTTGTGCGGTAGAAGGATTGGTAGATATTGATGGGAATGGAAGTTATGATGCAGGTGAATATTTTTCGCTCCACATAGGAATGGACACGAATTACCGAAGTGGCACCAATTTACTTGTTGATATGAACGTGCCAGAAAATGGAATTGGAACCGCGAATTTAAAAGTTGATTACGCTGCTTTTATTGATGGGATTGACCTTTCCGTTGATAATTTCACACACACTATGGATAACATGCCACTTGCAGTGCGAGTGGCAAATAATTTTGATCAAGTCCTGGACCTACAATAAAACTTTTTTGTGCTGTTTGGCAGTACTTCTGTTTGCATTAACGGGATGTGATTCTAACCAGAATCAACCTGAATTTGTTGAGATTCAAGAACCAAAATTTGAGGTTAAATTACCTGAAGGATTCCCAGAAATAGAATACCCTGTTGACAATAAGCCAACTGCCGAAAGGATTAGTTTAGGTAAACGATTATTCAATGACCCCATCTTGTCAAGAAATTATACCGTTGCTTGTGCGTCCTGTCATTTGCAAAATTTTGCCTTTTCAGACACGGTTTCATTAAGCTTAGGAGAATTTGGAAGAACGGGTATTCGAAATTCACCATCCCTTCAAAATGTAGCTTACTTGCCGTATTTATTCAAAGATGGCGGAATTCCTAATTTGGAATTACAAATTAAAGCGCCAATTGAAGATTCAAATGAGATGAACTTCAACATGAAAGAAGCAGCTATTAGAGTCTCTGAGGATTCAATATACCAAGCCTTAGCACAGGGAGCATATGGCCGAAAGATGGATGCATTTGTTTTAACCAGGTCTATATCGGCCTTTATGCGGACATTCATTTCTGGAAACAGTAGATATGATCAAGCTGCAAGTGGAGATTATTCTTATTCGAAGTTGGAAAAAGAAGGTTTTGATTTGTTTTTTGGTGAACAGGGGAAATGTTCAGAATGCCATAGCGGCTTTAATTTAACCAACAATAGTTTTGAAAATAACGGTTCCAAAACATACTATTCGGATACTGGTCGAGCAAGGATTACATTGAATCATCTGGATCATGGCAAATTTAGAGTGCCATCATTAAGAAATGTTTCTGTTACCGCACCTTATTTTCATGATGGGAGTTATGCAACTTTAAAAGAGGTATTAGAGAGTTATGGCCAAGGAGGGAGCGGGCATTGGAATCAAAACCCGATCATTTCGTCAATTGAATTATCAGAATCTGATCAAATTGCAATTATAGCATTCCTACATACGTTAACGGATGAATCTTTCGTTAACAGTAATAACATCAAAGAATAGTATCTTTGAGATATATGAATAAGAGTAGTTTTCTAATATTGGTTCTCGCATTCCTGTTCGTCACTTGTAAAAAGGACAAAACAGTGAATCCAACCGAATGGGTCTATAGCCCAACTACTTACAACATGCAATTGCCTTCTGGCTTTCCACCAATGGCTATCCCAACGGATAATCCTTTAACGGTTGAAGGAGTTGAATTAGGTAGGCACTTATTCTATGAAAAAAAGATGTCTAGCACGTTGACTCAGGCATGTGCAGATTGCCATTTTCCACATAAAGCTTTTTCAGATACAATGACATTCAGTCAAGGTGTTTCCGGTGCTTTTGGTGATCGTCAAGCAATGGTTTTGCAAAACTTAGGCTATGCCAATGATTTTTTCTGGGATGGGAGAGCTCCAACATTGGAAGATCAAATTTTCGGACCTGTCGTTAACCCGATTGAAATGAATGATACTTGGCCAAATGTTGAATCTAAGCTTCAGGCCGATACAATGTACCAACGAATGTTTTATGAGGCTTTTGGGATTGAAGAAATAGACTCAGTTCATGTTTCAAAAGCAGTCGCTCAATTTCTTAGAACTATGGTTTCTGGTAATTCAAGATGGGATAAATGGAGTCGTTTTGAATTGGCCCTTACTCCTGATGAGTTAGCAGGATATGATTTATTTAAAGATTTATTAGGAGCAGATTGTTTCCATTGTCATCCTCATTCATCAAGGTTGTTTACGGATCACAGTTATTCGAATAACGGTCTAGACTTAGTGTTTGCAGATGATGGTTTAGGAGGAGTAACTGGTGTTTCTACAGATGACGGAAAATTTAAAGTGCCGACCTTAAGAAATATTGAATACTCGGCTCCTTATATGCACGATGGAAGATTTGCGACTTTGGACGATGTCATTGATCATTACAGCGATAATGTTGAGCCTTCTAGTCCAAACATTAGTCCATTAATTGAGTTTGCTGCGGGTGGCGGTGTGGCACTTACACCTACTGAAAAAATGCAGGTGAAAGCATTTCTGTTGTCGTTGTCCGATCCAGATTTCATCAACAATCCAGCATTTTCAAATCCATTTGAATGAATAGGCTTCTATTCTTCGCGATCATAGTGCTTTTCGCTTCTTGCGGCTACGAGTTTGATCCAAAAGTTGATAATTCTATTTCCCTGGTTATTGCAGTCGATGGAACAGAGTCTGATCAGATTATCTATCATGACGTTGTTTCCAAAAGAGTTACGCAATTTGGTGTTGGCTTTGTTTTGTCACCAGCTTCCAGTGAACTTATTTTAACAGTGCCTGAATTCTCAGATGTGGATCGAATAAGGCAGATCATTCAATCCAAGGCTAAAATTGAAATTAAGCCTGTGCCTCCTAAGGAAGAATTAGAAGGGATTCTTGAAACGCTAAATGAAAGAATTAGGAACTCACTCATACTTGATAAGTCTATAGAGTATGATACAACAGTTCCGTTAGCCTCTTGGAACCCACTTTTTAATTGGTCAAAACATGATTTGTATGGAGTTATATCGAAAGGTCAGTTAGGCGTTTTTTCTCCTAGAGATACCACTAGAATCAACCATTATCTTGCAAAATCAAATATTCAAAATAAGTTTCCGGTTGAGTTTAAATGGGGCGCAGATTTTGCCGTTACTGAAACAGAATATGTTAATGAAGCAGTTTTGTACTCGGTAATTGGTAATAACTCAAATACTATTTACAACGAAGACATCCTGTCGGCAAAAGCAAGTGGTGCGTCTGAACAGAATATTCGAGCTGTTTCAATTGAGCTTACCAAATCGGGTTCGAATAAATTTTGTGAGTTAACTCGGGCGGTTACAGGGCAGCAATTAGCGATAATGGTAAATGACTTGGTACTTTCTTCGCCAGTAGTTGCAGCTGAAATTTGTGGTGGAAGCGTTCAGATTTCAGGACAATTCACTGAAAATGAGGCGAAAGATTTAGCTGCAATTCTCAATTCAGGAAATTTTAATGCTACGGTTCGAATTATTGAAGAGGTTGTAAATAAAGTAGAGTAGCTTACTCAAAAGCTCCGAAGCCAACTTTCATTATGGCGTGAGGCACTTCACATCCTTTTACTTTTTCCATGGCTACAAGGAATGCCTCTTCTCCTGGATATTCTTCATTTTCGTATTTCAAATCTACTTCATAAATACATTGGTCTGGACTGTCCTCACCCGCAGCCAAATTCATCATGGTGATTAGGAAGTTAATTTTAGTAGTACTATCCATTTCCAACATGTAGGCTTTGTAATCAGATCCCATTGGGAGTTCAGCCATTTCAATAAAAGCGTACCGCACATTTATGTTAATTAATTGCACAGCATCTTTCATGCAATCACAGGCATCAATTGCCATTAACTCTGCGATAGGTGTTTTAACTTCCGGAGTAGTTTCAATTTCTGGAACATCAACATTTACGTCTGACGAATCAGCGCAGCTGCACATAAATAGAATTAGTAATAAAATTGAAAAGTTTCTCATCCTTAGAGCCTTTGGAGAGGAGTACAAACTCCATCAACACAGCTGTAACATTTCAACTTGTCTTTAAATACAGAAGATTTAAAAATAGATTTATTCAGAAGCATACGCACACATTCCTGAATTCCCTCGATAATTGATGGGTGAGGATGAACCAATTCTGCTAATTCTTCGATTCCTCTTCCTTGCTTGATCAGTAAGGCTACAGCTTGAACGGCACTTGAAGCGTGTTCCCCAATAGCTCTCATTCCTAAAATTTTCATTTCATCATCGTTGGTGACAATAATTTTGAAAAATCCTTGTGTTTTTCGCATAGCAATAGCTCTTGCGATACATGAATAGTCAATCTTCACTACTTTGATCGGAATGTTCTTATCTCTACAAGTCATTTCATTCATTCCAACTGCGGCTACTTCTGGCTGCAAGAACATAATAGTAGAAACGTTATCGTAAGAAAGCGGTTCCTTCTTGTTGTCGAACATTTTTTCAACAGCATGACGAGCTTCAATCTCGCCCATGTTTACCAATTTTATTCGTCCAGACGCATCACCAGCAGCATAGATGTTTGGAATGTTAGTTCTAGTGTCATCGTCACCAATGTGATAACCACGTTCACTCATTTTAACACCAACTTCTTCTAATCCAATATTTTCAACATTTGGTAATCGACCAATTGATAACAATGCTTTTTCAACTCGAATGATTTCTCTTCTCCCGTCTTTATACGAAAGCTCGTATTCAACCTCACCATCTTTAATTTCGAGTCTTTCAAGGGAAGAATTGTGATGCATTACAACACCAGCTTTGGTTAGGTTTCCATCAACTAATTTGGAAATGTCTTCATCTTCAAAAGGTAAAATTCTATCCGCTCGGTCAATTAGGTGAACCCTCGTCTTACCAAAATTTGCAAAAATCGTAGCGTACTCACAACCGATGACTCCGGCTCCTACGATAACTAAACTTTTTGGGTAGTCCGTAATCTGATGAATTCCATCAGAAGTCATTATAATTTTTTCATCAACATCAGTATCGGGCAGATACCTCGGTCTTGATCCTGTAGCGATAAGAATATTCTCAGCCCAGACTATTTTATCTCCACGTTCTCTCTTGATTTCAACTTCATGCTCGTTGAGCATTTTACCAACACCTCTTTCGTAAGTAAATACGCTGTTCATAGATTCTTCTTGAAGAAGTTTAATATGACAGCTATATTGAAACTTTCGATCAAATAAAGCTTCTTGTTCGGTCTTTTTAACCTCTTCCCAGCTCAGCTCGAATTTAGATCGACCGACAGATACAATTGATTCATTTACCGATCGAACTTTTTGTGAAAGCTCCCACCAAGTCTTTGAAGACAAGGCACCATTGTAAACTCCAGCACCCCCAACTTTACTCTTCTCAATTAAGATAACTTTCTTTCCAAAATCAATCGCACGCATGGCCGCAGCATAACCTGCTGGTCCACCTCCAATAACACATAAATCAAATCGTTCCATTTGCACATAGGGTGTTAGTCCTAGACGAATTTAAAAAAATAACCGATTCGGTATCTTAAGGTTTTAATTTTTCTAATTTTAAAATCATTAATAGTCAGAAAAAAAATACGAAGACGGAGTTAGTATTTTGGGTTTTATTGAGTGGTTTGCTGCTTTTTTTAGGACTTAATTTAAATTCTAAAAATAACCAGGACGGCTATAAAGACCCCATATGGGCTGATGCAGCTGGTTATTACATTTATTTGCCAGCCACTGTGATTTATGGCTGGGAGCCAGGAGCTATCCCCGAGGACTGGCCAGAAAAATTAGGCAACGGTTTCAGTTTAGATTCAGCTGGGAAAATCCAGACTAAATATCCAATTGGGGTTTCAATGATGGAATCACCATTTTTTATGGCCGCTCATGGGTGGGCAAGTGCCAATAACCACGCAGATGGGTACAGTTACGAATATCATTATGGACTGTGGATTGCGGGATTATTTTATTTATTACTAGGGCTTTATTTTCTGCGATTATATCTGATGAATAGATACGAACTTAAAGTTGTTTTCTTTACGCTATTGTTCATTTTTCTGGGTACCAATCTCTACTACTATAGTTTGAATTCAGCAGGGATGGCACACGTCTATTCCTTTTTTCTTTTTGCTGTGCTTCTTTGGCTTGCACATAAAATTGAGTCAAAAGTAAAAGTGAAACATGTTTTGGCCTTTTCCTTTTTCGCTGGTTTAGCAATCATGGTTCGTCCAACCAGTGTAATATATATTGCTTTTCTTTACTTTCTTCATCCTGGTTTGCTCAACGGGTTATTAAGTAAATTTAGATATCCGTTGGTGCTTTTAGGCGCTGTTTGCTTGGTTGCACTTACTTGGGTTCCTCAAATGATATATTGGAATTACAGCTCTGGAAGCTTGATTCAATACTCTTATGGGGACGAAGGTTTTAATTGGCTAAGCCCACAATTATTAGAGTTCTGGTTTTCTTCTAAAAATGGGCTTTTTAGTTTTGCGCCAATATTAGTTTTCGCCTTGATTGGGATTGCGATATTATGGAAGAAAAAACCCGGGGAAGGGTTGAAATTCACGATACTTTTCGCTATTATTAGCTACGTTTTCAGCGCTTGGTGGTGCTGGTGGTACGGGTGTAGTTTTGGATCGAGGAGCATGGTGGAGTTTTTAGTACCGTTAAGCATACCATTTTGTTTATTTATCGAGCAAACCTTTAAGGCAAAACGAACGTCTGTTAAATACCTACTAGTAGCCATCTCGGGCATTTTCATTTTTGTTAATCTTAAAATGATTTACAAGTATGATGATTGCTTTCACGGAGGAGTATGGGACTGGGACACTTTTTATAAATTGATTTTTTGAAATAATGAGAATTGCGGCTATTGTTTTTTTAATCTTAATCACAACCAATCTTGTTGCCCAGCGTGGTAAAGATGGAAGTGGGACGGTAAGTGGTGCCGGCACAATCGTTAACGAATATACTACGCTAACTGCAGATGCTACAGCTGGTGTTACTGCAATCTTTGTTGGTTCCAATAACTTAAATACAAATGGCAGATTCGCAGCTCCATTGGCAGCTGGAGATTTGGTTTTAATTTATCAAGCTCAAGGCGCATCAATCAATGGTGTTTTACATCCTACATTCTTAGATGTTTGTTCTCCTAACAATATTACTTGGGGATCCATCAACTCTTTGGATGAGGCAGGTAATTATGAATTTGTTGAAGTAACAGGCACCATAGGTGGATCAATAATAAATTTAAGATGTGGATTGGCAAATTCATACACGGCTGCAGGTAATGTGCAAGTTGTGCGAGTACAACGATATACAGATTTAACAGTTACCGGAGCTGGCACCCTTACTGCTGAGGATTGGGCCGGGTCTACTGGCGGAATTGTAGCAGTTGAGGTAGAAGGAAATACTATAGTAAATGGAACTATCGATGTTTCAGATTTAGGTTTTAGAGGTGGGGTTGCGGCAGGTAGCTCAACAACCACTGAGTATAATACTGGTTGGCATGCAGGAACGACTTCCGATAAAGGCGGTGCCAAAGGAGAAGGTGTTGTTGGAGATTGGGCAGATTACGATTTAGTAGGAGGAAGATTTGCCAAAGGTGCTATTGGAAATGGTGCCGGTGGAGGAAATGCTCATAACGCTGGTGGAGGTGGAGGAGGAAATGCTTCTTCGGGAACTTACACATGGAGTGGAGTTGGTATTCCAGATTTTGTAACAGGATCTTATGCCACGGCTTGGGCTTTAGAAGGATTAACTCCAGGTTCCGAATCGTCAGGTGGAGGACGAGGCGGATATGCTTGGTCCACAAATTCAAATAATCCGTTAACAACCGCTCCAGGTAATGCAGCATGGGGAGGACATAACAGAGCGAATATCGGTGGATATGGAGGTCGAGATTTAGATTATTCAACTGGAAAAATATTTTTCGGTGGTGGAGGTGGCGGAGGTCACGAAAATGATAATCAAGGTGGCGAAGGTGGTGACGGAGGCGGAATTGTTTTCGTTTATTCATACGGAACAATTTCTGGTTCAGGTACAATTCAAGCCAACGGTGAAGACGGACAAGGGTCAGATTACACCAATGCTGGTTTTGGACAGATTACAAACAAAGATGGCTCTGGTGGAGCTGGGGCTGGAGGGGCGATAATACTCTCTTCACCACTCAGCATCACATTAAACAATATGTTCGCTGATGGCGGAGATGGCGGAAATCAAGTATTAGATTTTGGTCCATTTGCAAGTGGTGATGAAGCTGAAGGTCCAGGAGGAGGAGGTAGTGGAGGTTACCTTAGCACAACAGGAACAACTGGAACTACTACGGTTACCGGTGGAAGATTTGGAACCTCAAATGCTTCTCATTTATCTGCTTTTGATCCAAATGGCGCTACAAGTGGTGATGCTGGATTAATAGAAACAAACCCATATACTGGTTCATCATTAACTGTACCTAACGATACGATTTGTACTGGAAATACTGGAACGTTAACGGCAACCGGATCACCAGAAACTGGATCAACAATTACTTGGTATGATGGAACATGGAATCAAGTGGGAACAGGTTCTTCTTATACTACACCAGTCTTGGCAGCAGATGCCATGTATTTTTATGGCTCGTGTCCAGGAACGGATTATGATACGGTTTGGGTGATTGTCGGAACGGGAGTTGTAATTGACGATTCAGGAGTATCAGTTACAGACGAAACGTGTGCGGGAAATGATGGAAGTATAACTGGAATTACGGTTTCAGGAGGAACCCTACCATATGTTTATACTTGGAATGCTGGTCCTTCATCTGGACTTGATACGTTAAACGCTGGCGCAGGTTCTTACACTTTGGTCATTACCGATGCTGCAGGATGTACAGATAATTCAGGAGCCCATGTTATTGGAACAGGATCTGGAGTTTCTTTAGATGTGACTGGATTAACGATAACTCCAGAATCTTGTGCTGGAGGTGATGGAAGTATTACCGGAATTACTGTTTCTGGTGGAACTTCACCTTACATATATGCTTGGAATGGTGGTCCTTCAAGTGGAGCCGACACAACATTAACTTCTGCAGGAACTTATACTTTAATTGTAACAGATCAATCAGGTTGTACGGCCACAACTGGTCCTTTAGTGATTGGGTCTGCTGCAGGTTTGTCTCTTGATGTAACAGCACTGGTTATAACTGATGCTAACTGTACAGCAACTGATGGCTCAATTACAGGGATTGTTGCTTCTGGTGGAAGTTTGCCTTACTCATTCCAATGGAATGGAAGTACTTCTTCATCTGAAGACTCCACCGGATTAGCTGCTGGCAGCTACACGCTATTAGTAACCGATGGGGGAGGATGTACAATTTCATCTGGTCCGCATGTGGTAAATAGCGTCAATACCTTAATTGTTGATTCGGTTGGCTTCGTGTTAACTGATGAAAATTGTACAGGAGTTGATGGATCTATTTCTGGAATTACGGTTTCAGGTGGCGCAATGCCTTACGTATACGCATGGAATGGAAATAACGCATCAGGGCCTGATACTTCAGGGTTAGGAGCAGGAACTTATACTTTAGTTGTTTCGGATGCGAATGGATGTATCGATTCTACGGGTGTTTATACCATCAATAGCGTAAACAATATGGTAATTGATTCTACCAGTTTTGTGCTAACGGATGCGAATTGTGCTTCTTCGGATGGAACAATTACTGGAATTACAGTGAGCGGGCCTGGCTCCTCCTACACTTATGATTGGAATGGAACAGGTTTTCTATCGGCAGATTTGACTGGCGCAGCTCCTGGAACATATACGCTCGTTATTACAGACAACAACGGATGTGTTGATTCAACTGGAACATATACGATAAACAGTGTGAATACGATGGTTATTGATTCAACTGGTTTTGCGGTAACTGATGCAAACTGTACCAGTGTAGATGGTGCGATTTCGGGAATTACGGTTTCAGGCGGATCTTTACCATATGTATACAGCTGGAACGGAAATAATGCTTCGGGACCAGATACTTCAGGTTTAGCGCCAGGAACATACACATTAGTCATTTCTGATAATAATGGATGTATTGATTCTACCGGAGTTTACACGATCAATTCAGTAAATAACATGGTAATTGATTCAACAGCATTTGTAATAACCGATGCGAATTGCGGAGCTACGGATGGAAGTGTTTCAGGAATTACCGTAAGCGGACCAGGTACTAGCTATACGTATACTTGGAATAGCACTGCTTCTGGCACAATTGACCTTACGGGTGTTGCAGCAGGGAATTACATGTTGGTTGTTACAGATGATAATGGTTGTGTGGATTCAACAGGTCTATATAATGTTGGAAGCATTTCGACTTTAGCAATAGATACTTCGGGAATTACAATTGCAAATGAAAATTGTGGTGCTTCTGATGGATCAATTACAGGGATATTAGTAACAGGTGGAACATTACCTTACTCATTTGATTGGAGTGGAGTTGCGACTTCAGGAGCTGATACTACTGGAGTTATAGCAGGTGCCTATGTATTAACCGTAACGGATGCTGCGGGCTGCATTGAAATTATGGGTCCTGTTACGGTAGGAAGTAACTCAACATTATCAATAGATGCTTCTTTAGTAGCGCTTACAGATGAGAATTGCGGACTAGCAGATGCTTCGATAACAGGAATTACGGCAACTGGTGCTGGGACATTAACTTATCAATGGAACGGAGTAACCACCAGTGGAGCCGATACGGTTGGACTTGGTGCAGGTGCTTATACTTTGGTTGTAACTGACGGAAATGGTTGTGTTGATAGTGTAGGTGTTTACACGATTACAAATTTAGCAGGACCGGCAATTGACACATCGGCAATGGTCATTGTAGATGATGCATGCGGACAAGGAATTGGAAGTATTTCAGGAATTGTTACTACCGGAGGAACAGGTGCTATAGATGTACAGTGGGACGCGGTTACCGCGAGTTTCGATACATCAGGGTTGTTTGCCGGAGCTTATACTATTTCAATTATGGATGCAATTGGCTGTACCGATACAATCGGGCCAGTTCTAGTTATCGATCTTGGAAATCCAACGGCAGACTTTGGAGCTTCACCAATGGTGACGGATGTCAACAATCCTTTGGTTACGTTTACTGATGCTTCTTCTTTAGACGTTACGAGCTGGTCTTGGACATTCGATACGCTGGGAACTTCTACAGCCATGGACACGACTTTCAATTTCACAGAGGTTGGAAGTTATGATGTCACGTTAGCGGTAATGAATGCATTAGGCTGTGTTGATACAGTTACATACACAATCGTTGTTAACGATGTGGACTCATTGTCAATTCCAAATATTATAACTCCAGACGGAAATGGTCAAAATGATATATTCGTTATTTCAGGGCTACCATCAGGTAGTTATGTGGCCATTTATAATAGATGGGGACAGAAACTTTTCGAAACAAAGAATTATTTAAATAATTGGGATGCACGCACCAGTGCTGGTGATAAGGTTGTTAACGGAACCTATTACTATGTAATTCAGGACCCTAGCGGAAATGAATATACTGGACCCCTTACCGTTGTTGGTGAATAACTTAAAAATTAGTTGAAAAGTAACTGAAACTGTTTACCGCTACTTTTCGTATCAAAATTATGTCCCCACTACCTACCCGAACCGCAATAGTGGCGCTTTTCATATTCCTTTTCACTTCGTTTGGAGCGAAAGGGCAATGCGAGCTCTATGATGGTCTTGGAGTGCCTTCAATGACACCCCAATGGATCAGTTGCTTTGGTACGGATTTTAATCTGGTAGTTCAAAGTCCAGCTACCCTCGGAGCATGGACCATAGATTGGGGAGATGGAAGCCCAATTGATGCAGGCGCAAGTTTAATTCCGCCCGCATCAATAGCCCATAATTATACGGCTACCATTGATGTTTATACGGTAACTTTTATTGAGACTGGAACTGGATGTACAGTTATTGGAACCGTTATCATGGAAGAGCCATCCAACGCATCCATTCAAATTCCTTTTGGAGGAGTAACCCAGGCATGTGCTCCAGCAACCTTAGAATTTATTAATTCCAGTACGGATGTCTCAGCCACCACGATTTTTACTTGGGATTTTGGAGACGGAAGTCCGATCATAACCTATGGCGATACGAATGCTGGACAAACGGTCCAACATCAGTATTTACAAGGAACTGTGAACTGTGAAACATTCGTAACCTTAACAGCTGAAAATGCTTGTAATACAAGTCAGGGGGGGCCGAGTATTGCAACCTTTAATCCAATTCGAATATGGGATTTAGACGATGCAGCTATAACACCTTCCGCAACTTTATTATGTTACCCAGATACTGTTGTTACTTACGATAACACGACTAACCGGAATTGTTTAGCGCAAGGAAATACATTTCAACGTCAAGAGTATTGGAACTTCGGAGATTACTGGGGACTTGGATATGATAGTATCATTGATTGGACTCCATGGCCGCCTACATTCCCACAAACCGTTGCATATCCTGGTTTAGGTACTTACACCACCATGTTGATTGATAGTAATTTCTGTGGGTTAGATACGGCATTCGTTACGATAAACATTGTGCCTCCTCCAACGGCTGACTTTTCTATTGTTGATGATACAGTTTGTGTAGCAGAAGATCTTACCACAGTGAATTTATCAGGAGGTGGAGCAAATGATTGGTGGTGGAATTTTGGTGATGGAACAGGTTGGCAAAATACTGGGAATGGGAATCAAACACATCAATACGGTGCCCCTGGAGATTATACCATCCAATTAGTCGCAAATATTTTAGGAGGTACAGTAAGTTGTACCGATACAATTGCTTATCCGGTGCATGTACTGCCGAGTCCTACGGCTCAGATCGTAATTGATAATAATAACGGATGTGACACGCTAACAGTCGGTTTTACTGATGGTTCAATAGGTGCGGTTCAATGGGCTTGGGATTTTGGAAACGGTAATAATAGTACCGCGCAAAACCCTGGAAGTGAATTTTACCCTTCCCCTAATAATTACAATGCCACGCTAACGGTTACCTCCATCAATGGATGTGTTCATTCAACCAGTACGATTATAAACGTATATCAATCTCCTGTAGTTAGTTTTATTCCAAACAGCGTTTGTCAGAATGCCCTTGCACAATTTGCTGACCAGAGTACTAGTGCACCAGGAGATCCGATCATTAGTTGGAATTGGGATTTCGGAAATGGAGATAATTCAACCAATCAAAATCCATCCACGACTTATACAACAACTGGTTCGTTTAATATTGACTTGCAAGTAGCTACGGCCTTTTGCTCGGCAGGAGATACGATTACTGTGGTTGTAGAGCCTACTCCAACAGCCAGTTTCACTCAAAACACAACAACAGGTTGTCCAATTCTGAATGTGGTGTTTACAAATGGTAGTACTGGTGCGGTTAATTATAATTGGGATTTTGGTGATGGTACTACTTCAACGTTAATGGATCCGACACATAACTTCACCAATACAGGAACAACAGATACAACTTACACGGTTACTTTAATATCATCTACATTATTTGGTTGTGCAGATACAGCAACTCAAACGATTACGGTTTTTCCAGCGGTTTCAGCCAGTTTTACTCATAACGGGTTTCCAGGTTGTGCGCCATTACCAGTAGACTTTATAAACACTAGTGGGCCTGGAGCAACTTTTGTTTGGGACTTCGGAGATAGTGCTGGAAGTACAGTAACTAGCCCATCTCACATTTATATTAATTCTACATTATTTATAGACGTATATAATGTAACGCTAATAGCTACTTCACCAAATGGATGTGCCGACACAGCAACTGATAACATAACCGTATTTCCTTTACCAGACTTTAGTTTTAGTTCGGTGCCAGATTCCGGGTGTAGCCCGTTAGTCGTGAATTTTCCATCTGTGTTAGGAGCGGTTCAATACGATTGGGATTATGGCGATGGTAATACAGGGACAGGTCCAAGCCCAACCCATATTTATAGTAATTCTACCACGAACAACGTAGTTTACATCGTTGAATTAATTGCATTGTCTCCGTTTGGCTGTGCTGATACAAATTTCGGGACTGTTACGGTCTTTCCTAATCCAACTTCACAATTTGTAGCGAGTGCAACAGCCGGATGTCCTGATTTTCCAGTGACCTTTGAAAATCAATCAATCGGAGCAACCAATTATTATTGGGATTATGGCGATGGGTTTTTAGATTCTACAGCCGCTGCATTTCATACACATACATTTACGAATACCACAACTGGATCTTTATTTTACAACGTTCAATTAATCGTTGAAACGACCAAAGGATGTACGGATACTTCCACAATTCAGATAGAAGTATTTGAACCGGTTATTGCGGCCTATACTGGAGATACAGCTGGATGTCATCCCGTAAATATTTGCTTTACCGATGTTTCAACTAACGCGATTGCTTGGAATTGGGATTTTGGCGATGGGATAATAGATGTAGTTCCGAGTCCATGTCATACCTACAATAACTTAACGAATCAAGACACTACGTTTAACGTAATGCTGATCACTACTTCTCCAGACGGATGTTTGGATACAGCAACTTCCAATGTATTGGTGTATCCAATTCCTAATGCTGTTTTCACCGCAGTGCCAGTAAATCAGGTCTTTCCCGATACAAATGTGGTCATTACAAATTCAAGCGGAGGAGGTTCGTGGAATTATGATTGGGATTTTGGAGATGGAGCTTCTTCTACATTGCAAGATCCGTTGGCTCATGATTATTCCACCTGGGGCAGCTATACGATCGAATTGATCGTGTTTAGCCCGTTTTGTGCCGACACTGCAACACAAATAGTAATTATTGAACCGCCTTTACCTATTCTAGAATTCTATGGTAGTGATTCAGGCTGTTTCCCAGTAACTGTTCAGTTTAGTGATAGCTCAACTTATGTAGATACTTATTTCTGGGACTTTGGAGATGGTGGAGTTTCTTCTCAAAAAGATCCACTTTACACGTATAACATTCCAGGAACTTATTCAATTACTTTAACGGTGACTGGTCCGGGGGGAGTTGATGCTCAAACTAAAATAGATTCGGTTAAAGTATTTCCACATGCCCAGGCGTTTTTCCAATATGCTCCTGAAGAAGTATTTGTACCAGGTACTCCTGTTCAATTCTTCAACTTGTCTAGCATAGCGGATACCTTCTCTTGGGACTTTGGCGATGGAACAATTACTGACATTTATCAACCAACACATTTTTATCAAGATGAAGGAACCTACACCGTAACTTTAATTGCTAATAATGAGTGGAATTGCCCAGATACGCATGTAGTAATTGATGCGATATTGGCTAAACTAGGAGGGGAAATTCAATTCCCGAACGCATTTACTCCAGATCCGAATGGGTCTTCAGGAGGAGCTTACGATCCAAACGCCTTTAATAATGATGTGTTTTTCCCAATTTTCGAAGGGGTTGAAGATTATCATCTGATGATTTTTAATAGGTGGGGTGAACTGATCTTCGAAAGCTTTGATATTAATATAGGCTGGGATGGATACTATAGGGATCAATTAGCACAAAGTGATGTTTATGTGTGGAAAGTAAGGGCACGATTTACGAACGGAGATGAACAAACGCAGGTAGGAGAGCTTCACTTAATTAGATAATGATTAGAAGAATTATCATATTAACAATAGCTGTTGTGCTTGGATTAGGTAATCTATATGCTCAACCTAAGCTTAACAGGAAGCAGAAATTGCTTCAGACTGAAGCTCGGATCTTGTTAAAGCTAGAGGATTATTACAACGCGAAAATTAGATGGGATCAGTTGTATGAGTTATACCCTGAACATCATGAATTTAATTATGGCGTTGGTGTATGTTTAATCAATACCAGAGGTCAAGAGAAAAAGTCGTTTGACTTGCTAAAGAAGGGCCTCTCGCAGGAGAACATGGATTCCTATTATTGGTATGGGAGATCCATGCATTTGCAACATCATTTTGAAAAAGCAATTGAGTCTTATTTGATGTACAAGAATAAACCAACCGAAATCATCAAACCAGAAGAGGCAGATCGGCAGATTGCAAAAAGTAGAATGGCCTCAAGACTTATTGATCGCCCTCGAAAAGTAGAAGTATTGAATTTGGGTTCAAGTATAAACTCTGCATATCAAGAGGCAGTACCATTGATTACATCTGATGAAACAGTAATTTACTTTACCTCTAGGAGAGCTGATGGAGTAACTACTGAAAAAGATCCTACCGGGAAATATTATCAAGACATTTATTACAGCGAGAAAACATCGTCTGGTTGGACTGCTCCAAAGAATATGGGATCTATGATCAATAGCGATACTCACGATGCAACAGTTGGATTATCAGGAAACGGAGATGTGATGATTACCTACCGAACAAATCCAAATATAGTTGGCGGAGATTTGTACTTAACGGAGAATAGAAAAGGTGACTGGAGCGCGCCTGAAAAGCTAAGCAGTCACATAAATAGTGAGTATCAAGAACCATCAGCTTCAATTAGTTCAGATGAACAAACCATGTATTTCTCATCTTCTAGACCTGGCGGATATGGAGGAATGGATATTTATAAGGTTAGAAAATTGCCGAATGGAGAATGGAGTCTTCCAGTTAACCTTGGGCCAGAAATAAATACGGTTTTTGATGAAGATGCTCCATTTATATCTACGGATAATAAGTCTATCTACTTCTCTTCTAAAGGTCATCCAGGGATAGGCGGATTTGATGTGTTTAAATCAAAAATTAACGAAGCAGGAAATTATTCAACTCCAGAAAATCTAGGGTTCCCAATCAACTCTGTGGAGCATGATATTTATTTTACGATCAATGCGGATGAGCGAGTTGCGTATTATTCATCGGACATGGATGGTGGATATGGTGATCAGGATATTTATCGAATTGTATTTAAAGACAAACCAGAGGACTTGGTTGTTGTGGCTGGTCATGTTACGGATACCGCGGGCACTCCTTTAAAGGCGAAATTGACGGTGTTAGAAATGCACCCTGAACGAGTGAATGGGGTTTACAGAACAACTTCTAGTTCAGGTAAATTTATTACGTTGTTATATCCAGGAGAGTCGTTTCAAGTGATTGTAGAGGCAGAAGGATACTTGCCAACTATCCAATATGTAGATTTAATGACGGCATCAACCAAGGGAGAAGCAGAGAAATTAGCGGGTGAATTAACATTTGAATTGAAAAAGAAATGAAAAAGCTGCTGACCATATTATCAATTTTCATTGCGGCATCTAGCTTAGCTCAGGACATTCAATTTTCTCAATTCTATGCGGCACCTATGTATTTGAATCCAGCTTTTGCGGGAGCTACCGATCAAAGCCGATTGATTTTGAATTATAGAAACCAGTGGCCTGCAATTCCAAAAGCATTTAACTCTTACCAAGTTTCATACGATCATAATCTAGAAGAAATAAACAGTGGCGTAGGGTTTAGTATTACTCATGATAAGGCTGGCTCGGCCGGACTTAGATATACCAGCCTTGCTGGTCAGTATGGGTATTCATTTAAAGTTGGACGAGAGTGGATCTTTAAACCAGCAGTTCAGTATGCTTTCACCTGGAGAGATATCAGTAAACGAGATTTGGTGTTTGGAGATCAATTAATTAGAGGTGGTGCTGGTTCGAGCGTGGAACAATTTCCAATTGGCGCTACGAGCTATTTCGACTTTAGCACTGGTTTTCTGGCTTACTCAAAACTAGGATGGTTTGGATATTCTTGGCATCACGTAAACCAACCGAATCAGTCTCTACTAGGAAGTGAAGAAGCGCTCCCTTTTAAAATGAGTGTGCATGGTGGTGGAAGAATAGAATTAGAAGCTTCAGGTGTAAATCGCCCAGATCACGTGTTGATTGGTGCTTTCAATTACAAAATGCAGGGCAAATATGACCAGTTTGATGTCGGCTTTTACTATGAGCACGATCCAATCGTTATTGGATTATGGTATAGAGGAATTCCGGGTTTTAAGGCATATGAGCCGGGATATCAAAACAACGATGCGATCATTTTCTTAGTAGGATATGAGGTTACCGGAGGAATTAAAATAGGATACTCTTATGATCTTACCGTTTCAAGATTAGCATCTAACACGGCTGGTTCTCATGAAATTTCAATTCAATATCAATGGGCCAGTCCTGAGAAGAAATTAAGTAAGATGAAACGGACAGTTCCCTGTCCTAAATTCTAGCGTCTGAGCTAAAATACGTGAAATGGTTAGCTAGGCTTGGGTTATGTATTTTAGGTTTTGTTAGGGATAGTTTTTCTTATCCTGGAACTTCAGGGATTTGTTGTTTTAATTCCCCGGTTCCTTTGATAAAAGAAATACTAAGAAAAATGATCCATTCCTTTTTGGATTGCTGGTTAATATCAGAAGGTAGGTCTGCGGACATGGTGGCTACGAGTGAAAACGCCTTGTATAGCTTTTGAATTTTTTCTTCTTCAATTTCAACACTAATAGTTAGAGCAAGGTCCGAGAACATACTGAAATTCATGATACATCCGTCACCGTCAGAAATAGTATGCTTAATTGCTTCTATCGCGTTATTGCGATCATCTTTTGAAAACACTTCCCAGCTTAGTTTCTTCTGCATATCGCTATTATTTCCGTATAAGAACTAAAGTTAACTCATTATTAGGTGCTGCGATTAAGGAAAAATTAGATTTTTATTTTTTGTAAATAAAATTCAGTGAACTACTTGTTTTCAGGTCAGCATTTAATTGGATGTGCTGGTTTTTTGACCCATCGCTCACCAATATAGCTGCCGTGTTTGGAGGATGTCTTCCTTCATTATGTGCATGCATCACAATTGAATTTTCACCTTCTTGCAACGTTACGGTAATGCTTTTCTTGGTTCCTTTTAATTTGTATTTCTCCAAGACATATTTACCATTTAAAACAATGGAAATAACGTCACCATCCACTTTGGCTCCCGAATCCCAGAAGGTCAACTGAATGGTATTTGATTTCACAGTAATCGTCTCTTTTGCGATTACTGGACGTGATTCAAAGTCGGTTTTTAGTTCTTTTAATTTTCGCTGCTGACGTTTGTGTTGTGGAATAATTGGCCATTTGTACGTTGCATTCAGCTGTAGTAGTTGTCCTTTGGTAGTAAATGATGTTGATCCATCTGAAGTGGTGAAGTCTCCCCACAGCATTTCTTGAAAAACATAACGGAACCCAATGCCCAGATCAAGTTGATGGCCTCTGCCAACTTCCTGGCTTAATCCAATTTCTGGCGTTATATAAGGAACGAATGATGAGTTTAATTCGGCCGTTGTGATAAAACTAGGTTCTGAATTGAAATGAGAATTGGTGTCAACTCGTTGAAAGAAGTCGTCAATATGAATTCCAACGATTAGTTTTGCATACATGTCGGAATGCATACCTGTTTTAAATTGATACTTAACAGAAGCCAACGCGTTAAACATGTGATAACCCCAAGAGAATTCCTCTAGCTGCAATTGGTTAGAAATAGAATCTTGAAAGAGACTGGTAAACGTGTAATTGTTTAATTGAGATCCAAATCCAATTGAAAAATCAAGCTGTTCAGTTATCAAATAATGAAAATTTGCGTTGAGCATTATTCCCGCACCAGGTTTTGTTCTCCACTTTCGATCTCCAAAATGTTGGGTTTGGACCATTGTCATTCCTGCTCCACCATTTAATGAAAAAGCGAAATTAGGTCGCTTTGTTTCTTCTTGCGATAAACTAACGTTAAGCAGTCCGATAAATAAGATCGTAATGATGAATTTCATAGCCTCGAAACCTTAACGTATAAAATTCAAAAATAATGTGCGAATAATAGTTATTCAACAGCGATCCATTGAAAATCAATTTCTTGGCAAAGTGTTTGGATACATTTACTAGATACTTTTATATTATGAGAATAATTTTCACCCTAGTAATAGTTTGCTTGTGCTCGTTGGCAATTAGTCAAACGAAGCTCTCTTCTTTTTACAGCACGGATGTTTCTATTTCAGATAAAGTAGATTCAATCTACAATAGCATGTCTGATGCTGACCGAGTTGGTCAAATCATTATGCCAGCTGTGGGCAAGCATGGAAAGCCAACAGACTATGTAATCGGTTTAATCAAGAAGAGACAGCTCGGTGGAATTTTATTGCTCAATGGAGATCGAGAAGGATTCAAACAAATGGTATCTCGATTTGATTCGATTGGAAAAGCAGCAGGCTGTTTACCATTTTTATACAGCGCTGATGCAGAGCCTTCGTTAATAAAGTACAAGATTAAAAACTGTAGTCCAGTTCCAAATGCGAATAAACTGAAGACAAGTCTGGAAGTTAAAACTACCGCTGAGTCAATTTCAAAGGACCTTAATTACATTGGGATCAATTATAATTTTGCTCCAGTAGTAGATCAAGGGACTGCGAATGCTGCTATCACAAATAGAAGTTTTGGGTTCAATACAGATTCTATTTCGGTGTGGAGTAATCAATTCATTAAAACGTCTCAATCAATGGGCGTTATTACAACCGCGAAGCATTTCCCTGGTCATGGTTTAGTAGTAGGGGATACGCATGAAAAATTAGTTTTCATTGATGGTATTATGAAAGAGGTGGAGAATTACAAACCAATTATCGCAGGTGGCGTTGTGTCCATAATGGTTGCGCATATAGCCGTTAAGAATAATCCAAAGTATGGTACGCATGGAATGCCAGCTACGTGTTCAAAGAAGATCGTAACAGATTTATTGAAGACAGAATTGAATTTCAAAGGCCTAGTAGTAACCGATGCAATGAACATGGGCGGGGTTAGATCCATACCGCAATGTGGATTAAAAGCCGTAGATGCTGGTTGCGATGTGTTATTAATGCCGGTAAATGAGCCTCAAGATATCGCAGACATTCTTAAAAGATACAATGCTGACCCAAGTTTTAATACTAGGGTAGAAGATGCGGTAAAGAAAATAATTCGATCTAAAGTATGCTTAGGGCTTCTTTAGGATTTGTTGTCTAGGTAATCTCCTAGGTCTTTCAGTTTGTCGTCCCAGAATATTTCGTAGAACTTCAGCCACTTATTAATTTCTTTCAGGGGTTGAGCGTTAGCATAACACACAGATTCTCTTCCATCTTTTTTGATAGAAACTAAACCAGCTCCCTCCAAGGTTTTAATATGCTTCGTTACACCTTGTCTACTAATGTCAAACTGAGCGGAAATTTGAGTGATCGGCATTGCAGCAGAAGCGATAACCAACGCGTGAAAGATCTCTCTTCGCGTTGGGTCCGCTATTGCTTTAAAAATACTATTGATTTTAGCTTGCATGTACTTCTTTCATAAGGTGCTTTGATAATTGAGAAACACAGTCATCCCATCCACCATTGAAGCTTTCAAAAAAAGCAATGGCCGACTCGCCTGGATAGTTTGAAATTCCAGAGTGCTCTAGTTGTAACGAAGTTTGACCATCTTTAGAATCCAACATCCATTTTACAGTTGTAATGATATCTGTGTCTTGTACTACCCATGTGTAAGCTAATGCGTAAGGAGTAGCTTCTAATACTTCACCTGTAATGGTTAGGCATCCTTTTTCTTCACTAGCCGTAAAAGTATACTGGTATCCTTTTTCAGCTTTAAAGTCTGCTTGGATAAACCAAGTCGATATTTCATCTGCCTCAGAAATTGCTTTCCAAACTGTATCAATCGGATGATCGAACATTGCTTCTTTTACTATTGAATCTTTCATAATCATTTAATTTACGTCACATTATGCAACTATTGAGTTGCTAAAGTAATTAAATTATTTAAACGCAACCAAAAGGTTGCGTAAAATTATTTCTTTTGAATCGATTGTGAATTATTTATGGTTTCCGCATCTTACTTACATCAATGCGAAACCTAATTCTATTTTCTTGTTTTGTTGCTTTTGTATCATGTTCTGATATTGAGCCGAACGTAATACTTGAAGCTGATTCCAGCGAGTTGATAGAAACGCCATCTTTTGATTTGATTGATAGTTTAACCCGCAATTTATCGGAGGATGATGGGAAATTGCTTGACGTATTGGCAGTGAAATTAGCGGAGATAGGAGTTAGCGAGAAAGGGAAGAGTAGAGCGATCTTTACCTGGTTAGCTTCAAATATTACCTACGATGCTGATTTATTCGATCAGCAAATGTTAACGAATCCAACCCCTCAAGAAGTACTTTCCACCAAGAAGTCGGTTTGTACAGGGTTCTCTTCGTTAGCAATGGCTTTAGCAGAAAGAATGGGACTCCAAATGAAAGCAATTACGGGATATTCTAAGGGGTTGGCTTACAACCCAACCCAGCCGTTTGAAAAGAACGGACATATATGGAACGCTGTTTCTATTAACGGTGTTTGGGAGCTAATTGATTTTACTTGGGGGCAAGGTTATAGTGATAAAGAAAATGGAAAAACATCCAGTTTTGCCAAGTTTGATGAACAATGGTTTTGTCCGAAGCCAGCTCAGTTTGCACCAACTCATTTTCCGGTAGATTCGAATTGGCAACTACTTAATAAGCCCCTGGATGAAAACGAATATGCCAATCTTCCGGCCATGAACCCTAGCTCGTTTCATACACTCCAGAATCCTGATTCAACCTTAGTTTGTTTAAGAAAAAGCAATGAGCCAGTTGCCGATTATTTTCCACAATATGATTGCGAAGTTCTAATTTCACCCGTATTTAACCGTCTGGAAAAGTACTCAACTTACGAGTTCTTGATCCGTTCAGATTCCGCTTTAAAGATTGAAGTGCATGAGTTAGAAGAGGATCGTTGGACTGAATTTGAACAACAGAAAAATCTACACAGTTTAAACTATCAAGTTAAATCCAATCAATTAATTGGAGTATGTGTAACATACAAAGAGGAGCGATTATACTTGCAACTCTATAACTCTAAAGAGACGCGTTGGTAGCATGTTCAATTCCTAGCTCGATCCATTGTTGAAGATCATATTCGCTTTCGAATCCTTTCGGTGATACGTATATAAACTCCTTCATTGGTTTCTTAGTGAAATCCATGGGGCGTACAAATTCTTTGGCCAGTTGCTTTTCCATCTTTTCAGATACAACACGAACCATCAAGTCGTTTTTTACAACTCCAACGGCCATTTTATTTCTGTACATAAAGCACACGCCTCCAAACATTCTTTTTTCGATCATGTCTGGGATACCCGATGTTGCTGCTTTTAATCTTGCAGCGAGATCTTCGTTGAATGCCATTATTTCACAGCAAATTTTTCATCAAATTCAACTACAGCTTCCTGATTGTCATCGATTGACTTGGTATATGGTAGGTAAATTTTCGGAGCAGAGCTATCCGAGTACTCAGCGCATATTGCGTCTTGCGGGTCTTTGTTTTCCTCTAGTTGAAGACTCACTTCATAGCAAACGGCATATTCTACAAATTTTTCTTCTTTGGCTAGTGCATGCATTTGCCTAACGATTTCACCATTATTTGGAATTTTCTTTAAGTCAATTTCGATTCCCATTGGATGAACTCTGCCCGATTCTCCGATAAAAGCTCCAAATGGATGAAACTCCCCATTCATGATTAACATTTCGGTTGCAGTATCCATGCAATGATCGATGAGTGCCTGATGATTTTCGTTCATTCAGCGAATTTAAGTCCAAAATGTGCACGAATTGTAAAATAAATAGTAAGATTTTTCATTAAACAATTGAGTATCTCGATTGTAAGAGATATTTTTGGTCTCGTAAAATTAAAAGTATGAAGAGCTCAGAAGCTTTATCAATTATTGATAAGATGAAAAAGGACCTGTCTAAGTCAGGTATAGTTACGGATACAATAGTTGAAGATTTGAAAAAACTTAGACCGTATGCCATAACAGAAGAAGACCCAAGTCTTACTAAAGTTATTCGGTTAGCGTATGAGCACATTACTGAAAACGGATCTTTCAATATTCGAATCCCTGAAGAGATTGAAGAAGTAGAAGAAACGGAATTGGATGAGACACCTGCTGTTGAAGAGCCAGCGCCAGTTGAAGAATTACCTGAAATGGATTTTGAAGAGAAAAGAGAAAGTTTAGATTATCTACTTTCTATCATGACGAACTGTGATGAAAACAAAATGAATCGAGAAGATTTAATTGGTTACAGAAATGCGTTAATGGAATATTAAAACATTAAAAACATCATTGATGTTAATGGCCTTTTTCGATTTCGAGAAAGGCTTTTTTTTTACCGGAGTATTTGATTCGAAATTAGAGGGCTTCCTCAACACTCGCTTCAGAAGAATATTTTGAATGCATTTCTCTTTTGAAATTCATTTCTTTATTCATGAATTCTTTTACGTCCTCCCCTTGTGATTCCAGCCACTTAGCAAATTCCGTGATTTGATCTGGGGTTAATTTGAACATACCCATGCTCATTCTAAAATCGTGATGGTCTAACTTCATAGGGTGTAAATGTTTGTCATTCTCTTGTTGGATTAACCAACAATAATGCCGAGAATGTTGAGTGTTTTTAAATTAATACAATAAATCGATATCACCAATTCCTTCTCTCACAATTTCTATCTCATCTCTGGTACAATCAACAACTGTTGATGGCTCATTGTTCCCATAGCCACCATTTATTACAATGTCAACCTGATTTTGAAATTTTTCATAGATCAATTCTGGATCCGTGGTATATTCTAAAATCTCGTCATCGTCAAGAACAGATGTTGCAATTATAGGGTTACCTAGTTCTTGCACAATCCGTCTGGTAATTTCACAATCTGGAATTCTTATTCCAATTTCTTTTCGATTTGAATCGAACAATTTTGGAACTCTATTGCTCGCATTTAATATAAAAGTGAACGGGCCAGGCAAAGCTTTGTTCATTGCCTTAAATACCGATCTTGAAAATTGCTTCGTATAATCTCCTAAACTGCTCAAATCAAAACAGATTAAAGAGAACTGTGCTTTACGAAGCTTAATCCCTTTTATTTTGGCAACTTTTTCAATGGCTCGTTTATTATTCAAGTCACAACCAATACTGTAAACAGAATCAGTAGGGTAGATAATGATGCCGCCTTTTCGGAGGCATTCTACTACCTGATCAATTTGCCGATCGTCAGGATTTTCCTGACGGATTTCTAATAGCATTTATGAGTTTCCTTTGGCGTAATCCGCTAGGAATTTTTCTAAACCACTTGTCGTTAAAGGATGGTTTAACAATGCAAGTATTGCACTTAATGGTCCAGTCATCACATCAGCTCCAATTTCAGCACATTCAATAATATGCATTGGATGTCTTACAGATGCTGCAAGAATTTCAGTGTCGTACATGTAGTTATCAAAGATCAATCTGATTTGAGCGATTAAGCCTAATCCATCAGCAGAGATATCATCTAATCTTCCAACGAATGGAGATACATAAGTTGCACCAGCTTTTGCTGCAAGTAGTGCTTGACCAGCTGAAAAGATTAGCGTACAATTCGTTTTAATTCCTTTGTCAGAGAAGTATTTAAGTGCTTTAACACCATCTTTCGTCATAGGAATCTTCACTACGATATTTGGATGTAACGCTGCAAGTTCTTCGCCTTGCTTAATCATACCATCGTAATCTACAGCAATAACTTCTGCGCTTATGTCTCCATCTGCAATGTTGCAAATGTCTACGTAGTGCTTTAAAATGTTTGCTTCACCGGTAATGCCTTCCTTTGCCATAAGCGAAGGGTTAGTGGTTACTCCGTCTAATATTCCGAGGTCTTGTGCCTCTTTAATTTGATCAAGATTTGCTGTGTCTATAAAGAATTTCATTTCCTATTGATTTACATCGTTTAGTTCGGTCTGAACGAGGTATTAATTTGATGGCTCAAAAGTAGGTTGCACAATGCGCAAAGGCAAGGAAAAAGAATTAACAGTCGGCTTAGTTATCAATACTCGGGACCATTTTAATGGTAATATGAGTTGATCTTTTTTCAGCTTTTGTTAAAGATAGATCTTGGTGAATTCCCTTCGCAGAAATTTGTTTTACCAAGACATTAGACGGGTAGTCGTTAGATAGAAATTCCACGATGTCAGCAGCTCTGCGTTCTGACAGTTTTTGGTTGTAGGCAATTGAAGCGTCTTGGTCGGTGTAAGACACAACTTGCACCTCATACTTGAATTTAGGATCAATTTTATCTGCAAGTTTTCTTAATTCAAGCTTGTCTTTGGTTTGAACACTGTGGATATCGGTTGGATAATGAGCGATGTAATGGAGGTCAGTTAAACTGGGTGTCGGTTCGATGACTTCATCGTCAATAATTGCAGTAACAACTTCCGTTACGGTTAGTAGCTCAGCAGAATCAATAGCTGCGTCTTGGATTACATTCCCGAATTGTTTTTCCCAATCTTCACTGGACAAACTGGACTCGTATATTTTTTGAAATTCTACTGGAGCCTGGACCGTGTCATGTTCGTAATAGTAATCTGTAGAAGACAATTTTCCATATCCAAAATCTTTGGTTTCGTGAGATTGGAAGGAGCCGGTTTCTAATAGTACGCCTGAATCGTAAATGCGATCGGTTGCATCCGCAATGCAGATTTCCAAAGTATGGAGCTTTCCTGGAACCACTTGAGCCTTCGCCTGAATAAGTCTGGTATAACCATCAAACTCAACTGGAATTCTTGGGTTTTGATTAACTGCAGATGCAATTTTATAGGTAGTTACCGCATAATATAAAACACCATTTTCCACATGCTTTACCGTATCAGATCGTTCTGCATCTAAAGGAAAGGGTAATCGATAATTGTTAACGAAGTATTGAGATTGTCGGTATTGGTTTACCGAGTTAATAGCTATTCTAGAGCGGCTACCGGGAATAACGGCAATGTTGTGTTTCTTTTGTCGGGGAGTAGTTAAATAGAATGCAAACACATCATTAAAACTAGACTTTACATATTCAGGGTATTCTTCCGATCCGAACACATAATTGAAAGAAATGTACTTTGATTTCGGAACAAATTGAATTTCAATCACCGCTGCGTCCATGGTTTCTGCACCGCATAATTCAGTTAACAAATCATGTCCTCTGCTTCGATTTTTAGTTGATCTTGATCCGGATAAGTTCTCCCCTGGAATGTCTCGAACGTTTCCAGTGCTGAGAACCAGGCCTTCGTCCATGTCGAAAATGGAATCGGCTTTCGTGAATTTTCCAATAGCTTTCCGATCACCTTTGTACTTAATTCCTTTTACTTCTATTCCAGCCCCAGAGAAAAATTCCATCAGCTCTGTCCTCGACATTCCTTTACTTATTTCAAGTTGACCGTAACAGGAAATACAAGGAAAAAGAAGAAGGAAAAGTAAACGATTCACGAGATGGTTTTTTCTTATAATTTGTTAAAGTTGATTCGTTACACGCTTTTTTGGGCTAGATTTCTTCTTAAATTAGAATTATGAGAATAGTTGCCCTACTCCTTATAATGTTGATTGCTACGAGTCACGTACACGGTCAATCTAGTATGTGTGATTCAGCATTTAAGTTGGTTTCGAGACAAGAATACCAATCTTGCCAACGACTTTTAAAAGAACATGAATTAGAGCCATGCACAAAACAGGTGACTACTTCCAGAAGCAGATCTAGGCCAAAAAGGTGGTTTCCGGGATTCATGTTTGTTGCCATTTTAGGGGCACTCGGCAGTAGGTCCTCAACAACAACCCATTACTTATATGAGAAAGTACTTGATGATTCAGTAACGGTTGATCGAGATAATTTAATTCGATTTATGTTAACTGAGCCAGGTCAGTTTAATGTGGGAAGAAGTTCTTCATTTATGCATGACTTCGTAAACAACGAAGAAAATGTGAAAGACCATGATATGATGAACTTGGTATATGATAAGTGTTCTTATCAAGGCAGGCTAACCGCCTTCTCTTATTCTTTGGATCACGATATGCCATTTATTTCTAACCGCTTCATTGCCGAAAAAGAATGGCTCGTTCATAAAAAGCAAATTGTCAAACTATTACTAGAGACTAATCGAGTTGATTTAATGGATAGCATGTTTGTTCATGGATTATCTCCTGACATCCGTTTTGGTCTAGACAGTGTTACAATACCTCATTTATTGATCAAAGACATGCGGATGTCAAAAGAAGTATTTGAGTCCAATATTGCTTTTTTCGAAAAGAATAACATCGATCTATGGGCGGCTGATGCATACGGCAAAACCGTGCTTCATCATGCTATGGATAACGGTAGAGGGAATTTGCCAAAACTCCTCCTGGATATTTGTCCTGATATTAATGCCCAGGATGACCGAGGTAAAACTTACCTCCACTATGCAGTAGAGGATGCAAGCATTTATTCAACGAAAATGGTGCTTGAAAAAGATCCAATAATAACGCTCAAGGATGAGAAAGGGAAGGAGCCTGGAGACTATATCGATCAGTGGGAAGTTGAACTTCTAAAACTGCTTGGTCGAAAGCCATTAAAGGAAATAGAAAACACGATTTTTTTACAGCGTTATTTGCAACAGCGGAAAAGTAGAAATGACAGTCTAAATCGAGTAAGGGATGCCAACGCCTTAGCTATTGTACAATCCGGAATATTCTATCCAAATTTTAACCCAAATTCTAAAAAAGATTATTCGTTGGGTCGATCTGTAATTTCACATGCAGTTGAGAAGGAGATGATGCAATTGGTTTTTGAGCTAATCAAGGTTTATGAAGAAAAAAACTGGCCATTACCAGAAAAAGTTTTGAAACCGGCAGAGCAAAAGGCTAATGCTAGAATTACTTTGGCATTATTAGAGGCTGGCGCAAATCCTCGGGTGCTTTGTGATAACATGGCCGAACGAAAATATTGGAGTAATAAAACTTATTACCCAGATACGATAATGCCGTGGTTGATCTTAAACTATCTCGAGCCGATTTACGATGATGAAACCGGAAAATATCATCTTGAGGATTATGAACATAAAAAGGTGGCTATGGAATTTGATTCAATAATTCCATTTAAAAAGTACAGGGTGACACCAGTCAGAATCGGACAGGTTTGGGGATTGGTTGACATTGCGGGAACCATGGCCATGAACGCGAAATATGATTGGGTTGAAGTGGTGCATCATAGCGGTGATGACTATTACGTGAAGACGTTAAAAGATGGTAAGAGAGATGCGGTAGTGATCGACCATTTTATAAATTATAACGTGGACGAAATTTCAGGGCCTGAAGGAGTTAATATTGAAGATATTTGGAGTGGTTCTGGATACGGGATGAAGTGCATCACAAAAAAAGCCGAAAAGTTTGGAGTTGGGATCGCTAGGTCAAAACGAGTTAGAACATACGTTGCGCCCACTTACGATGAAGCTAGAAGATTGGGAATAGATAAAGTTGGATTACGTAAAGGATCCATGTGGAGTGTATATAAATTTAGAAGAGATAAATTATCCAAGCCAATATATAGAGACGTGAAATTCGAAAACGGGACCACTTATGGGCTGAAAAAAGGCAAGTGGAAGCAAGTTTAGAGCAGCAGCTGTTGATCTCTTTCATTCTTTAATAGTGCGCCAGAATATGGGAAATCTCCTTTGCCTGCTTGCCAATTGTCTAATTCCTCAGCAGTGATTTTTCCAATTGAAAGTAATTTTAACCAATCTACTATTTCGCTAGTGGAAGGTTTCTTTTTAATTGCTCTTACGTTTCTAATTTGATAGAAAACATTCATAGCCGACTTCATCATTTTCTCATCCAAATCTTCAAAATGAACGTCTACGATTCTTTTTAGCGTTTCTCGATCTGGGAACGAAATAAAGTGAAAGAAGCATCTTCGTAAAAACGCATCCGGTAATTCCTTTTCATTATTGGAAGTAATAATGATGATCGGCCGATGTTTCGCTGTAATTGTTTTTTGAGTTTCGTAGCAGAAGAATTCCATCTTGTCCAGCTCCAAGAGTAAATCATTTGGGAACTCAATATCCGCCTTGTCAATTTCATCAATGAGTAAAATTACCTGCTCTTCACTTTCAAAGGCGTCCCATAATTTTCCTTTTACAATGTAGTTGGCAATGTCATGAACTTTTTCATCGCCTAGCTGAGAATCACGTAACCTAGAAACAGCGTCATACTCGTACAGTCCTTGTTGGGCAGTAGTTGTAGATTTAACGTGCCAAGTGATAATTCGTTTGTTAAGTGCTTTCGAAATCTCAAAAGCAAGTAAAGTTTTTCCCGTTCCAGGCTCTCCTTTAACAATCAATGGCTTTTCTAATTGTACCGATGCGTTAACCGCAACTTGCAATCCTTCGGATGCAATATATGTTTCCGTTCCTTTAAAACTCATGTTTCAAAGTTAACAATGATTAACATGAAAATTGAATCGTTCGGCCTTCTTTTCCGTTCATTGAAACAAACACATCAACTTCAAGTACCCGTTAAACCATGGCACAAAACTTGAGTCTAAGAAATAGAATTAACAACATAAGACTTCAAGAAAAGTCGCCACCCAAAAAATTACATTATGGAGTTGAAAGAAAGAATAACCACAGTATTAGATCAACACGGAATTGATCAGAATAGAGAAATAATAATTAGATCGTCTACCGGTTCACTTTACCATATTCCAATCAGCAGATTATTGGATGTGATTGGTAATCTTTATAAAAAGCAACAAAGAATTATATCAGAGAAGTTAGATGAAGTAGAGTCATGTGCAAATCAGCTTATGGACTTTATGTACTATTTAGCAAAGCCTCTGGCCAAAATCAGAATCTAATCGGATACTAGAAAACACACTACGCTTAATATTTTAATTGAAAAATTTTATGAAATATGAGCGAATTTGAACCATATATAACAAAGGTTGTACAGTGTAACGAAATCGAAAAGATGAATTATCTTATTAAACAGACAAAAATGAAAACTACCAGTAGCATCTCGATGCTAGGCGTTCTTTTTATTGCAGGAATTCTTCCTGTGTCTTCTGTTGCCCTACATTCTATGGGGTTGATATCGATTCGAGCGATGATTCTTCCTAATGTTTTGATGATTTCGATCTGCTGTTACCATTTATTTAATGACGATACGATAAAGAAATTAGTAACCCGAGGATGGGTTGGCGGTTTAGTAGCTGTATTGCTTTATGATTTAGCTAGAATCCCTTTCGTTTACTTAGGTTGGGATGATTTCATTCCTGGACTTGGTGGTTGGATTGTTGGTTCTGAAGAAAATTTTGCCGTTGGTTATCTCTGGAGATACCTTGGTAATGGAGCAGGTTTAGGCCTTGGGTTCGCAGTGCTTTGCCATTTATTTAAGTTTAAAAAAATTATCCTAGCGGGGTTGGTTTACGGTATTGGCGTATTTCTTGCCCTTGATATCGTGCTGCTAGTTTCTGAAACCGCACAGAGTATGATGTTTAAAATAACTCCTTTAACCTTCACAGGTAGTCTTGTTGGACATGCTGTTTATGGTCTTACTATCGGATTTATGGTGAACAGAATGAGTAAATCTAAGGAGTAAGTCTTTTTACATCCTTCAATTTTCCCCTTTCCCTTTTCTCAATTACGGTTAAAACAATATCTTCACAGTATGGATAAGATACTTGTTGCGAATAGAGGAGAGATTGCGTTAAGAGTAATGCGGTCGTGCAAGGAGATGGGGATCAAAACAGTTGCTGTTTTTTCTGAGGCCGATCGAAATGCACCATTTGTAAGATATGCTGACGAAGCAGTTTGCATTGGACCACCAGCAAGTTCCGATAGCTATTTGCGAGGAGATAAAATTCTTGATGTTTGCCGAGATCTAGGAGTTGATGGAATTCACCCTGGTTATGGTTTCTTATCTGAAAATGCTGAGTTTACCAGAGCTTGCACAAAAGCTGGAATTATTTTTATTGGTCCCTCGCCAGAAGCGATGGAAGTAATGGGCGATAAACTTGCTGCTAAAGCTGCTGTGAAAGGATATAATATCCCAATGGTACCGGGTACAGATCACGCGATTACCGACATTGAAGCTGCAAAAGTTAAAGCAAAAGAAATTGGATTCCCGATTTTAATTAAAGCTTCTGCCGGTGGTGGTGGAAAGGGAATGAGAGTTGTAGAAGAAGAATCGGAGTTTGTAGATCAAATGAATAGAGCTGTTTCAGAGGCTCAAAATGCATTTGGAGATGGTTCGGTTTTTATTGAACGATATGTGGGTAATCCTAGACACATTGAAATTCAGATTCTAGCAGATACTCATGGCAACGTATTGTATTTGTTTGAAAGAGAATGCTCTATTCAAAGAAGACATCAAAAAGTAATTGAAGAGGCACCAAGCGCTTGCCTTACTCCTGAGTTAAGAGAAACGATGGGTAATGCTGCTTGTGACGTTGCTAAGGCATGTAATTATTTCGGAGCAGGTACAGTTGAGTTTCTTTATGAAGATGGCAGTTTCTATTTCCTTGAGATGAACACGAGGTTGCAGGTTGAACATCCCGTTACAGAAATGATAACAGGAATCGATCTTGTTAAAGAACAAATTAAAGTGGCAAGGGGAGAAGAGCTTTCGTTCAAACAAGAAGACTTACGCATTGATGGTCATTCTATTGAAGTTAGAGTTTATGCAGAAGACCCGAGAAATAACTTCCTGCCAGACATTGGAACATTAACACGATATCGTAGACCAGGTGGTCTAGGAGTTAGAGTAGATGATGGTTTTGAAGAAGGAATGGAGATTCCAATCTACTATGATCCGATGATTTCTAAATTAATCGTTCATGGTGCTGATAGAAATGATGCGATTGACAAAATGTTAAGAGCAATCAAAGATTACGAAGTAGTTGGCATAGAAACAACACTTCCGTTCTGCGCTTATACTATTGATCATGAGGCTTTCCGTTCAGGAAATTTCACTACTAAGTTCGTAGATGTCCATTTTCAAGATCCAAAAGTATTGGATGTTTACTTTGAAGATGAGGCTGAATTGGCCAGCTTGTTTGCTGTAAAATATCACAACGATAACAAACATTCTGGATTCAAAATTGAGCAAAAAGGCATCTCAAAGTGGAAAATAAATCGAAGCTAATTCGGTTTTGACTACATTCTAGTTCACTTATTAAGTATATCGCTAAGGTTACCTTTCTCTATTGTAATAGATTAACTATTAACACGTTAATAATGTTAAAGTGCAAAATTTCGTAAATTCCTTGTAACTAGAAGGGTACGATGATTGTTATATAAATAGAGGTGAGAGTAATTATTTTCATATTCCTGTTATTTCCTTTTCTGACTATTGCTCAGGAGCCAGATTCTGTTGCTTCCAAAATTGTTTATGAAGGAGATACCATGGCCTTTGATTTGTTGCCGGCTGTTCCAGTGGGAGATGGAGGTCAAGAGTTTTGGGCGAACTACCATCACGCGAAGGTATGGGTGCCTAAGATCTATTATTATTCTGCCTTGGTAAAAGAGCTTTCTATAATGCATGACTCGATTTTAGCAAGTTTAGATTCTAAAAAACTTCAGCGGAAATATGTCCGAAAAAACAAAAAGGATATAAAAAAGGAGTTTGGTGAAGCCATTAAAGAAATGTCAACCACCCGTAGTTTCTACATGATCAAATTAATTGATCGAGAAACTGATAAGATGGCCTACGAAATCTTAGCCGGATATATTGGTAAACCGAAAGCGTCCATGTGGCAAATGATTTCAAGATTGGGCGGAGCTAATCTAAAAGAACATTATGATGCACAAGGTGATGATGGTTACATCGAATTAGTAGTCAGACAGATTGAAGATGGGTCTTTACCATTTGAAGACCATACACCTAAAACTGAAGACGGTAAAAAAGCTTTGAATAAAAGAAAAGCTAAAATCGAGAAGAGAAGGTTAGAAGAAGAGGCGAAAAAGAAATTGGAGAAAGAAGGGAAAGAGGCAAATAATTAATGACTTAGAATTTCACCAATTTAGTACTTGATCGTCCATTCTCAGAATTAATTATTGCCATATAGATTCCAGCATCAAGCATTTCCAGATCCAAAGTTAACTCTGTATCCACCGTATTCTTGGCTCTGCAGACTATTTTTCCGTTTACATCAACGATATAAATATCACGTTCAACATTTTTGTCGAATTTAAAAGTCAGCTCATCGTGAAACGGGTTTGGAAAAATCGTTGCGTTGAGATGATCAGGTATTTCAGAAATAGCTACACCTGTACAATTGATAACAGTGCTTGGGTCTTGAATTAAGTTGCCATTTTGCACGTACCAGTTCTCCCAGGTTCCTCCACTTCCAGTTTCCCAATCGGAAAGGTCAAACCAATTGGTTCCAGCATTGGTACCATTTACAACGTAAACCTTAACGGCCTGACCGCTATGATCCCATGTTAATGGAACACCTGCGATGCAAGTTTCTGGGACGTTACTAGAAACTTCACAATTAGTTTGTAAGAAGAATGCTGTCTCAGGATAGGTTGGCCAATCCCCAAAAACCGATGCTTTGCCATCTGGAGCTACACAAACGGCTGTGTACTCGTTACAAGCTATTCCTTTGGCATTGACTCCGTAATCCTCAATCATTCTCGCTAAGAAGGTCATATGTCTTCCCTTGCGATCAGGATCATCATAATGTGAGTCAGTAACTACCTCTTCCAAATAATCGATGTTTAGAAATGCGGTTGAATCAACAGTTACGTCAGTGTCAAATGGATTAGCTAAAGCAGCAGCTGAAGTGACCGTTCCATTTTCGGCAGAGAAATAATAGTTTCCGAGAATTGCCATTCCCGCACTGGTTCCGCCAATAACAATGTCTCTATTTGTCAAGCCTTCATTGATGGCAGTATCAATCGGTGTATTTCTCCAATACGTTACATAGTTCCACTGATCTCCACCCGCAAACCAGATCGCCTCCGCATTCAGAATTTTATTGATGATATAAGATTCATTCGCTGCGGCTGGGCTATTGAATACAATTGTTTCGACTGAATTCACGCTAAATCCTAGATCCGTATACATGTAATCATTATACCCATCAGATCCACTCGTTCTTAATACTAAAATGTCTCCGCCTCCTGATTGGTTTAAGAACCATCGCATCGCTTCATCATGTTCAGAAGCTCCGCCCATCATGCATACTCCTCCTTGTGCAGTTGCTAAAGAGTCAAATGTGTTTCCCGTAAAATAGGAAGTGTAGGTCTGAGCTTTGGCCGAGCCAATGAGAATAAATAGAAATATGATAACAATACGACCCATGGCGTTAGTCTGGTTTAATCAATTCTAAAAATCGGGTATCGCATATGGCTGGACTCATAATTATCCGATCGTTTATAAATCCAATATAGTTGACCCCAATGGTTTTTTGCGAATTCAGGATCGGACTCTTTCTTTGCTTTAAATTCGGTAGCCATTTCTGGATCATCTTTCAACATCTGCGCTGCTTTTTCTTCAAAAACATAATGAGAGAAGTACTCTTTTTGTTGTAAGATCTCATCAAAGAAATTCCAAGCAAAATAGGAGTCTACACCTGAAGGTTCGAGTGTTTCCACTGCAAATCGAACATTCCGTTGATCTGTTTTGATGAGGTAATCTCCTTTTGAGAAATTAATCATTTGCTTTTTCTTCACAGTGGTCACGTTGGAGTGTAAATAATGACCCTCGTAAGGCCTTGGGCGCGTGTCATAATTATCGATGTAATAGGATTGTACAATCATGGAGGTGTCAGCGGTTATCTTAGTCATCGAAACTTCATTGGCTCTTAATCGATCAATTACATCTTCCCAGGCTTGTGGAATTACATAGTATTTTGGCTTTTCTACAACCGCTGATGCGTTGTACCGATTATAATACTTGATCTCTTTGGTCCAAGGTTTCTCTCGGTTATATCGGTAGGTTTCTAGGCCCGTCACTTCACTGTTGTAATATTCAGCCTCATAACCCATGAAGTTGAACATGTCATATTTACTAGTGTCGATCTTCCAGTCTAATTCAAATTTGTTTTTTGTAGCATCATGTTCAAAAGCTGCTTTCCTTGCTTGGATGATCGCTGCATGGTTCGCATTTGCATATGCTCCAATAACTTTTAAAAACTCATAAGTGCTTTGAACACGATCTGAAAAGGGTTTCCACATATGGGTTTCGGTAGTAAAACCAATCGTGTTAAATAGCGCCCCATAACCCGTACAATACCTTGGTGATTCCATGTAATCATAGATCCCAGAATCAGGAGTAGGACCCATTGAATTGACATAGGGAGCCATTGGGAAACCAACTTCTTTCATCTCAGAATAAAGATTAGGAAGCATGTCAGTTTTCACCATCGAGCTCATTTTAGGATTCAGTTTATCCAATTGAGTCGTCAATAAGGTCATTGTATATTGATAGTCAGCTCCATTCGAAGTATGTGTATCAACTAGGATGTCAGGATTCAAACCGTGAAATATTTTGGCAAATATGTCAGCGTTTTGCGAATCCATTTTAATGAAGTCCCTATTTAAATCTAAATTTTTAGAGTTACCTCTGAAGCCATATTCTTCAGGTCCATTTTGATTGGCTCTACTGCAGCATCCTCTATTTATTGAACCACCTACATTATAAACTGGAATGATACCAATCACTAAGTTTTTCATTCGATCATCAAATTTTGGATCTTTAAGAAGGTTCGTTGCAAAATTGATACAACCATCAATGCCACATGGCTCACCAGGGTGGATGCCATTGTTAATCATCAAGACAGCTTTCGAATCATCTTCTTTCGGCTCGAATTTCTTGTCTTTATCAATTATAAATACGTAAAGGTCTTTTCCGCAATCAGCATCACCAACTCGAATCATTTTAGCAGTCGGATACTTGTCAGCTAGCTTTTGATATGCAGCTATGGTATTCTCATACGTAAGCGAGTGATTTTTTTTATAATCAAGAATGTTGAAAGTAGAAGTTTGGGCAAAGGCCCCAGTAGCAACTAATAAGCAGATTGCTAAAAATGTACATTGAATTGATCTCATGTTTTGATTTTGATCCAGATAATTTCAGGCGTTAATCAATCATCATGATTTCTGCCTTTGATTTTGCCGCCCTGTCCGTGGCCAGCATTCTCCTTTTTAATCTCTTCGTCTAGCTTACTTGAAATAGACTTGTTAAGTAATTCTGTTAAATCTGGTTTTCCTGCTTTAATCCAAGCAGTATACCAAAAACTTCCAACAGTGTGAATCGCACTTCTCATTCTTCGCTCCACCATTCCATTCATTCGAGCATCAAAAGCTTTTGAAAAATCATCAGAATACACTTTCATAATAACAGCACCTCGATTTTCGAAACTATATTTCTTATCCGCATCGAATTCTGCAGTTAGCTCTTTTTCTATTGTTAATACACTGTCTACAGCAACATTACTAGCTTTTACCGTCTCCCAGGCCTTATCTAAAGGAGTTTCTACGTATTTAGCTTGCCCTACAAAGTAATCCCAATCTTCCGCAATTAATTCTGGAATTCTCGACTCCCAAAATCCATGAATTCCATATTGACCAGTCATCTGACCATTGTAGTTCTCAGTGGTGTGTAAAGGAACATGAGCATCTCCAACATAGTGACCCAAATCTGAAGAAAGTCTTAAAATCCGATCAAGGTTTTTTTCCTTAAACGCTTTTGTTAGTCTCCCAACCATTACGTCTAAATGCCAAGGAACAATTCCATACGCGTTTAAAGTGTCTTTGGTAAACTTGGCTACTGCATCTTCCCATTTTTTCGGAACTACGGCAAACGGATCTTCCCCATTGTGTACGTAATGATCAATGTCGATATAGTGTCTTGGTGCTTCGCCACTTGCCGCATACCTTCTTTTGTCAGGGTCAACCGCATGTTCAGTGATAAATTCTATGTTCGATTTATAGAAAGTGAAAAGTTCTGGAGGCAAAGTAAATACTGCCATCCGATTAATTCTTTTATGTCCGTAAAAACCCCAAGCTGAAACACAGTTTGCATGATTCACTTGAACCTTTGGTTCATTACTTGAAAATGAAACAAGAAATATGGAGAGGAGGCCAAGGCCTAAGATTCTTTTCACACCTTGAAAATACAAAAATTAGTCCAACTAAATTGTACGATTGGCTTCGAGAACGTGAAATAGGAGAGAGAAGAGATTAATTATTCCGCAAGCGTGATTTTTCCGTTTTTATAAATCGGTACAACATCAAGTTGATTTGGTGTTAGGCAATATTTGATATCCTCGTTTAGATTTAAATCTTGTAGTCTTCTTCTATGTGATGAAGCTTTTAGATATCCTAGATAATTATCTCTAGCGCTCAAGTAAAGGTATTTCGAAGCAATGGTTGAATCTTCCTCAGATCTAAAATCACCAGTTGCCAAAAGACCTTCTGCTATTGCACCGGCACAGATGCTGTCTTCTAGGCAGAATTTATTTTTCCATCCAGAACCAAGTAGCATTACGTTCAGTTTCTTTTTGTGCAGGTATTTTACCACAGCTTCTAAATTCACTAAAGATGCAATTACCATATGCTTTGCTCTTCGTGCAGTATGGATTGCTTGAGTTCCGTTAGTGGTGGTAATTACAATTGACTCACCTTTCAATTTCGGGTCTAACCAACTTAACGGTGAATTACCCATGTTAAATCCTTCTACAATTTGCCCTTTTCTTTCAGCAGCAACGATGTATCCTTTTTGTCGATATTCAATTGCTTCTTCAACGGTAGCAACCGGAATAATTTCTTTAACACCATTTGCCATCCCTGCAGCCATTGCTGAAGTGGCTCTTAGTACATCAATCACCACAACAATGTCGGCACCGTCAAAATGTAACGGGTAAAGATTGGGGGTGAAACATACTTCTACTGTAGGGCGGTTTTCCATGTTTTAATTGGCTTTATAGAAAGGTAACTTAACAACAACAGCTTTCAATTGTTTGTTCCGAACTTGAATTAATAATTCAGTACCTGCTTTTGCCAATGCTTTAGGAACATATCCCATTCCAATCGCTTTCTTCACAGAAGGTCCCATTGTACCTGACGTTACTTTTCCAATTTCATTTCCGGCTTCGTCAACAATTGAATAGCCATGTCTTGGAATTCCTCTGTCTAATAATTCGAAGGCACAAAGTCTATTGGTAATTCCTTCTTCTTTCTGCTTTAATAATGCTTCAGAATTAGTGAAGTCTTTGGTGAATTTAGTCACCCATCCAAGACCAGCTTCTAATGGAGAAGTAGTATCATCAATGTCATTCCCGTATAAACAGAATCCCATTTCTAATCTTAAGGTATCTCTGGCTGCTAATCCAATTGGTCTAATATCGTTTCCAGCTCCAGCTTCAAAAATGGCATCCCAAATTTTCTCGGCATCGGCATTGTCAAAATAAATTTCAAATCCTCCAGATCCAGTATAACCGGTAGTTGAAACAATTACGTTTTCAACTCCAGCAAATGTTCCGATAAGGAATGTGTAATACGGCATATTGCCAAGATCCATGTCAGTTAATGACTGTATAGCTTCGGCTGCCTTTGGTCCTTGAACGGCCAAAAGAGAGGTGTTGTCTGAAATGTTTTCCATCTCACAATCGAATGTGTTGTTCTTAGAAATCCAATCCCAATCTTTGGCTATGTTTGAAGCATTAACCACCAATAAATACTCATCTTCTGAAACTCTATACGTAAGGAAATCATCTACAATACCTCCAGTTTCATTAGGAATACATGCATATTGCGCTTTGCCATCAAATAACACAGAAGCATCATTCGAGGAAATTTTTTGAATCAAGTCCAAAGCACCTTTACCTCTTAACATAAATTCTCCCATGTGAGAAACATCAAATACACCAACACCGTTCCTTACGGCTTCATGTTCATCGTTTACACCAGTGTATTGAACAGGCATACTGTAGCCAGCAAATTCAACCATTTTTGCACCTAGTGCTTCATGTTTATGTGTTAATGCAGTATTCTTCATCTTCCTAAATTTTCGCTTTGATTAACTAAAGCAATATAAAATTCTTTAATGTGAATAGATCACGATTGCAAACTTATTATATTCTGCGACTTTCATTTAATTTTTACCAACAAATAACGGCTCTCATAATTTACGTTATGAATTACAACCATGGAAAGCAAATAGGACAATTCACTTAATTCGCTTGTCCTACCACAAACCGTATTTCGTTCTCATTGGATACTGTCTGGTCTGAATGCGTTTTGTCTTCTCCCAACGTGGGTCGTACTTTTCATAAAGTACGGGCTTGTGTTTAGGCAACTCAGTGAATTCTAAATGCATTGCGTCCATGTCATTTAATCGGTGCAATAATCCCTCCCAAGAACGGGCATCGCTCATGTACTTTTTACACCTCTTGAAATTAACTACATAGGATTTGCTTCTGGCATCACCATACTGTACTTGATATCCTTCGATCCATTCGATGTAATCATCTTGAAAATCCAGCATTGCATTTTTGACGAATTTAAATTCTTCTTCATTATACTTTTCAAATCCGGTAGGGCTAGGGTTCAAATAAGGATCATTCGCAAAATCTTCTTCATCCATTTCGCGCAAAATCTCCTCGAAAAAAGTTTCTACATCATCATCTTCTTCTTCCTGTATTTCTGAAGGACGCGGAATGCAAGCAAAAAACAGTAGTGGAATAAAGAATAGAAAAAGTTTGTTCATAGAGTCAACACTTCATTGAAGTATTGAAGATACAAATCTTGGTTTGCAAGAATAGAATATTCATCAACTACTGTCTTTCTAGCAGCATTACCCATTTTCAATCGAAGTTCTTCACTTTCGATTAACCGAGATAATTTATCAACCCATTCGTCAATTTGATCTGCCAAGAACCCATTCTCACCATCTTGAATGATGTCTGAATTTACTCCAACGGGCGACATTAAAGTCGGAATATTCAGTGCCATGTACTGTAGTCCTTTTAATCCACATTTTCCATTCGCCCATTCATCATCAGGCAAAGGCATTATTCCAATATCAAATTCAGAAAGTTCCTTCACTTCGTCCGCTCGGCTCCAAGGAATTCCTTGAATGTCCAATTCTGCATTCTGATATGAACCATCTCCAATAACTTTGAAATAAACTCGATCGCCATACTTTTCCTGAATCTTCAATAGAAACGGAATTGCAAATCTAAAATGCTGAATAGTGGTAACGGATCCACTCCAGCCAATACATATTTTCGTGTTGCTGTTATCTTCCCTTTGGTACTCAGTAGTGTCTATAGTTGTTGGAATGATCTTAACGTTATTGTTTGTTTTAGAAGCATAATCAGCCAGGTACTGGTTACCTGCAATCACTAGATCACAAAGACCAATGATGTCTCCAGTCTTTTGCGGTTTCTTTAAAAAGCTCAGTGCTTTATTTCCGTCTGACATATTGAGAATGAAGATCGCGTCATCGAAATCGTACATCAATTTAGCGCCAGATGCTTTGAATTTTTTCTCGTATTTGATAGATCCGGTAGGCAGGGCATCTCTGAAAATAAAAATGATGTCAAAATCTTTAGCTCGCTTCGCATCTCTTTTCCGCTGCTTAATATATTTCATCATTAACCGCGCCTTCTTCCAGTAATTACCTTGACTGTAAAATACTTTGTCCTCCTCCGCTGTGATCAAATAAGATAGCTCACAATCGAAACCATTTGCTTCTAGATGATCGAAATACTGCTCAAACCTAAATCGTTGACCAGGCGATCGCTCTGGACGATGAAGGGCTATGAAGAGTGCTTTTTTCATGTGTTTGGTTTTCTTCCTACAGCATGCCAGTAAGGCATACCGGTTGATACAACAATGTTTTCAAGACCGCAAGATTCAAGCATTTCAATAATTTCCGCTTTACTAAAACGTTGCTCCAATGGTGTTCCAAACCTATCTAACGCATCATTCCTGATGATGTTCCAACTTTTGTCGGCATAATATGATAATGGTATTTTCTTCCAAAAACTTCCGTTTGGCGAAAGCATTTTAAAGAATCTCGCCCACAATACTAATGGCATGTAAATAAAGATTGCAATCAAGTCACAAGTGAACTTTTTTAAACCTTTCGGCATTGATGAAACCAGTTTTCTAATTCCGTTAACGATGGCAAAAAGAAATAGATAGAATCCACCTCTTCCGTCTAAGTTGTAATACAAATAGGTCAGGAAGTGCCCCCCTTTTTTAACTTTACTTAGCGTATCAGTAATCGCTTTCTTCGTATCTGGAATGTGATGATATACCCCAATGCCCATGGCGAAGTCAAAACTCTCATCTTCAAATGGAATAGAGTCTACACCTGCTTGTGTAATCCGCACATTTTCTTGCTCCTGGGTTAGAAGTTCTGCCGAATACACCGCCTTACTTGGATCGATCGCTTCAATAAACTTTACTCTTGGTGATAAATATGCAGACCATCTACCTGTACCACAACCCATGTCCAGGGCAATGGTTTCCGAATTGCAGATTTCGTCTGTTACAATATCAAAATATTGATCGCCAGCATTCTTAATTTCCTTGGCTGAAAATTTTCCAAATTTCTCCCACTCTTCTCCAAATGAATCAACCGTTTCTCGATCTAGATTTTCATCCAAGTCAGAAACGAAAGAAGCAATCTTCTTTCCGTTAAATTCAATTTCGTTGAGAGGTGAGGAGGAGTAGGGTAGCATGTTCTAATCTTCTTTCCAGCTTGGCGGAAGTTTTTCCATGATCTCAATGTTCTCAAACTTATCACTAGCTCTAGAACCAGCGGTTCTTGCCCAGTCGGCCATTTTCTGAAGTCCTTCTTCTAAAGAAGTAAATCGGTCTTGACCAAAAACTCGTTTAGCTTTAGAATGGTCAGCATAGGCATGAACAACTTCATTTCTTGCTTCCAAAAACTTTAGCTTTCCTGACAAGCCCATTACTTTTTGAGTGGTTTCAGCTAGCTCTTTTACTGAGTATTCTTTATCAGCTCCAATGTTAAATACTTCGTTTATTGCATCTGGATTATCAACGCAAGAGGCTATTTGTGGAGCAACATCACCTATATAGCTGAACGCTCTTGTTTGACCACCATCACCAAAAATAGTTAGCTCTTTACCCAACATTAGTTGATTCATAAAGATGCCAACCACGTTTCTATATCGATCTCCTAGATTCTGATATTCTCCATACACATTGTGCGGTCGGAAAATAACTGAGTTCAACCCGAACATTTCGTGTGCGGTTTTTAAGTCCATTTCTACCGCGAATTTCGCAACGCCATAAGGATCTTCTGGATGTGGAAAGTCGGATTCTTTCATCGGTGGTTCGAGGGCACCGTAGCAAGCTATTGACGAAGTGAATACGAAACATTCCACTTTGTACTTGATTGAAGCGTTAATCAGATTAATACTTCCAATTAAATTGTTCTGGTAATTAAATCTTCTAATAAAGTGGCTTAGTCCTTCAGCTGCATAAGCTGCTAGGTGATAGACGTAATTGAATTTATGTGTTTCAAATAATTCAAGAACTAAATCGTAATCGTTAATGCTGCCATTAATAAATACTGCATTCTCATTCACGTGGTCTTCAAAACCTCCACTTAAATCATCTAAAACGACAACTTTGTGGCCCATTGAGATCAGTTCATTAGTGACATGGGCCCCAATAAATCCTGCTCCTCCGGTTACAAGTGATGTTTTCATAGTTGGTTTATGTGCTACAAATATAATTAGCTGTTGCTGAACTCCTATTCGCAGGACACCTTTTTACTATCTTTGGCCGAATCAACATCGAATGATCAAACTTCCAGAACGTAATTCACCACGATGGCTCATCTTCTTAATAGATATGGGGATTTGTGTGGTATCATTGGCGCTAGCCTATGTGTTGCGTTTTGATTTCTTGGATACACCTGCACGTTATTTTGCTGAACAATGGGATCAATTGAAATGGACGATTCCGATTTTTCTTGCCATTAGAGCTGCTTCTTTTTTTATTGGAAAAACCTATCAAGGAATTATTCGGTTTACCAGTACAGAAGATGCAAAACGGTTATTTGTTACCGTATTAGCAGGTTCAGCGATGATCGCCTTGATTTCTCCGATACGATATTATTTCGTTGATGGATTGTATTTGCTGCCAAGACCAATTATCATTTTAGATTTCTTAATTACCCTCTTTCTAATTATCACGAGTAGGTTTATTGTAAAGTTGTTGTACCTGGAGTCGAAGAAGAAAAGGTCGCAAAAAGAAAGAGTGATCATTTATGGCTCGGGTGAGCTTGGAATTATTTTGAAAAGAACCTTGGATCGAGATCAAGGAAAGCGCAAGTCTGTATATGCCTACATAGATGATGATCCGAAAAAGGTTGGAAAAAGACTGGAAGGAATTCCAATTGAATCTACTGCAAATCTCGGGAAGCTATTGGATAAGAACGATATCTCTAGCGTCATCATCGGAATCTTAAAACCTGAAGTAGAAAAGAAAAATAAAGTAATTGATGTCTGTATTGAGCAAGGTGTTGAGACTTTATCTGTACCACCAGTAGAAAGTTGGATCAACGGAGAACTGAACGCTGGCCAGATTCGAAAAATCAGGATTGAAGATTTACTAGGGAGGAAAGAAATTAAGTTGTCCAAGACTAAAATATCTTCAGACTTAGATGGACAAAAGGTGTTGATTACTGGGGCAGCTGGTTCTATTGGATCTGAAATTGTGAGACAAGTACTTCGATTTTCACCGAAGGAAGTAGTAATTCTAGACCAAGCCGAATCGCCTTTGTATGATGTGCATAATGAATTGAAATCTAGATCTAATTCCGATTGCTTACAAGTTGTAATTGCTGATGTTTCTAATCGAACGAGAATGGTAAACGTTTTTGAAACGTATAGACCAGACATCGTTTATCATGCTGCGGCATACAAGCATGTGCCATTGATGGAAGATAATCCGTCAGAAGCCATATTAACCAATGTGCTTGGAACTAAAATATTAGCGGAGTTAGCGGATCAATTTGAAGTGAAGAAGTTTGTAATGATCTCCACAGATAAAGCGGTGAATCCGACAAATGTAATGGGCGCGTCCAAGCGAATTGCAGAGATCTTTTGTCAAGCTTTGAATAAGAACAGTAAGGTGCAATTTGTTACGACCAGGTTCGGAAATGTTTTGGGTAGTAGCGGGTCGGTTATTCCACTGTTTAGACGTCAGATTGAAGCAGGTGGACCATTAACAGTGACTCACGAAGAAGTGACGAGATTCTTTATGACGATTCCTGAAGCATGTCAATTGGTATTGGAAGCTGGTAGTATGGGAGAGGGAGGAGAGATCTTCGTTTTCGATATGGGTGAATCAGTTAAGATCATTGATTTGGCCAAGAAGATGATTAGCCTGAGTGGACTAAAGTTGGACGAAGACATTTCCATAAAAATTACGGGCCTAAGACCTGGCGAAAAATTATATGAGGAGTTATTGACTTCAGATGAAGGATCCTTGCCAACACACCATTCACAAATCATGATCGGGAAGGTGAAGGAGTATTCGTTTGATGAGGTGACACCAGAAATAGAAGAATTAATTGGTGATTTCAGTTCTCAGGATAACACCAAGATTGTTGCTAGAATGAAAGCAATTGTTCCAGAATACAAGAGTAATAATTCAGAGTTTTCGGCTCTTGACAAATAGCAAGCTAAGACAGCTTGTGCTTCTTTTTAAGCTTAGCAATCACTTCTTTTTCGCTCAGTTTTTTCTTCTCCGTAGTTAACCAATTGTAGTCATTCTGAATATTTACGGCTTTTAACGTTTCTTCCCAGTTGATGCTACTCTTGGGAGCATATTCTTCAACAATAGTCTTGAACTGCTTAATGTATTTGTCTTCGGTAACTTTCTTGGTGAAAAGTTGAAGCATCCATGTAGAGACCTCTTTCATTACGATGCCTTCAGATCCTTTTTCGCCTATTTTCCAATCTGTGGTATTGCCAATTTTTTGAAGTGGAATTCTATAAGAAAAATCTGTTTTCGCAATGGATACAGAGATTAGGTTTTCTTTCAGCGAATGTTTAATCATGGTGATACTTTTTGTCAATTACCAATTAAGGGCACAAATGTAGCAATCGCTGGAGAAGGAATGATGATTAATTCATTATGAATAGAATCTATTTTTTAATTGAGGTTAGTTTGAGTACACCCCCTCCGGACCATTTCCGTCCACCAGGAAAGGTAGCCAGAAATAAACTTTCGTCTTTCACGCAGAAGTTATAAGGTATTAGTGTATCAGGCAAAACATAACTAATATCTGTCCAGGAACCATTTTCAAAATCACTCCAATCTTTAAACCGGATCAACTTATTTTTATTGATGTTATCTACATCCGGGTGGGTCTTGAAATCAAAATAATTGGTGGCATACCATTCTCCATTGTAGAACTCAATGTCATTTAAAATTAATCCAGATTTTTCCCAACTTCCAAAACGATGATTTGCCTTTTTTCCAGAACTAATGTGTCTCGTGAATTGCGCGTTTTCAAAATTGTCAATCTCTAACACTATGCCGTTGGTGGAGTGGGTGACATATAGTTTTGAATCTACCATTGCCAGTCCTCTGAAATAGCCTTTCTCCGAAATTTCCATATAGCTTTCATTTTGACCAACAGAATTAAACCGAAAGATGGTTGCCGTTTTCGCATCCAGCATGTAGACGAAGCCGGAAGCAGTGTCATAAACAAGATCGTGCGGTCTAATTAGCTGCATGCCAGCCATCGTTTTTATTTTTTCAATGCCATTACTATCGGCCAAGTTGTCAAACATAACCAGGCAACCTTGGTCGCTATCTACCGCATAATATTTTTGGTCGTTTGGATTGTAAATGGTTGCGTGAATTCCTTTAAAAGTAATGGGCGAAGTCTGAAATTCACCTTTGTTTTTTTCCCGGTAAAACAACTTTTTCCAGCTGGAAATAAACTCTTGTTCTTCCGAGAAGGCAATGTTGAGGCATTTTTCCGAAGAGTATTCTTCAACTTTTAACGAAATGTCTTCGTACAGCACTGCTTCCGACTTTTCAGCTGCTCCGCAGGACGCGAAGAGTAATGTAAGTAAGATGAACTGTCTCATTTCAGAAAACTGATTTGGTGGGAATAAAAATAAGGTGATTCCTTTTTGCGAAGTGTGTCGATCAATAATTATTTTTTATTCTATTAATACAAACGCGGCCCAAAAATAAGGGTCATATTTTTCCCTCATTTCATGTTGAGTAAGGGTAAAGGCTTTTTTAATATCGTTTTGAGTGACTAGTTTTTCGTAGAACAATGTCATAAATTCTTCTGTTTCATTATCAGGAACTTGCCATAAACTCATAATTATATAATCTACTCCCGCCATTTTAAATGTTCGCTGTAAGCCATAAACGCCTTCACTACCTTTAATGTCTCCAAGACCAGTTTCGCAAGCTGACAATACAACTAGCTCTGTGTTTCGCATATCTAAATTTGCTACCTCCTGAGCTGTTAGCACACCATCTTCACTGGTCTCATTTTTATTCTTTTTACTCCAAACATCATTTGCCCCAGCAAATACTAATCCTGACCGCATCAATGGATTGGTATTTTCTACGAAGCTCTTAACTCCAAATCCTCTATTTCCTCCTCGAAAAACAATGTCTCTAGATTCGATTTTCATATTCATGGACTTGTGTCCTTCAACCGGTTCAGGATAGAAAAAGCCATGCGTTGCAATATGTAGGATGTTAGAATTACTAGCACTTATTTTAAACTCCTCTTCAGTTGCAGAAACATTTGAATAGGATTTAACCTTCACTTCCGATTGTTTCAGAATGTGCTCAATCTTTTCGGTTTCTGCTTTCGTTGCTACTAAATAATTCCAGATTTTCGATTTAGTGCTATCAGTATCATACATTATACCCCCAAAAAGTGAAGCAGTGCTCATATTGAGGTTTTGACCATTCTCTTCGGTTATCTTGCCAGTGCTTGATTTAACGTCAACTTGGTAAGCATCGCAAAGGTATACGTCTTGTTCTTTCGCTATTGCTGGGAATGAGATCTTATGTAAAAGGCCGTCAGGCGAAAGAAAAATTTGTTTGCTTCCTTTTAAGCTCTTTTCCATAGGCGCCCAGATTAATTCATAGAGCTGTTTATTTATTGCTTTGTTTCGACCATAAATCCTATTAATATAGTCGTAATTGTTTCCACCAAATTCACCTATTACCTCTTCAAGTTGCTTCTCTTCAAACAACGGTATCATTTCAGGTGTTTTGCTGTTTGGCTTCACAATTAAAGCAACATATTGAACCGTCTTTGTATATGTCACGATACTGGTATCCGGATTTAATAAAGGGAAATGCAAAAATTCAATCGCTGCTTCACCTTTTTTTAACGAAGCTTGAACATCTCTCCAAGAAATATTCTGAACTTTATTAAAGTCTGAAAATTCTTGAGAAGTTTTAACTAGAAGACTTTCTAAGTCATTTGCTGTGCTTTCCAATTCTTTCGTGTTCTGACCGCGGCTATACTTTTTCGCGATTTGCTTTTTTAAGCTAATCCATTCTTCATAAGTGTTGATTAGAACCGTGTCCTGAGAGCTATGAATGGCATTCTTCATAGCGGTATTTGATTTCAAGATCAATCCTTTATTTTTTACCGTGTTATTAAAAACTGTTTCGGTTATGCTTGGATCTTCATTTTGATAGCAGAGAGCAAAAGAATTGAAATTCCAATAATCGGATTTCACCGTTTTAAAAAATGATTCTTTTTCAAGTTCAGATAGAAATGAAAAGTTCACTAAGATGTTTTTGTTGTTAAGGTCAATTAGCTTGTTGAAATTATCGGCCGCATCGGTAGTACTGCCTGCTGCCCACCAGGCTTTCGATAATGTTGAGTATTCTAATTTTGACTGCACCTCTATTTCATTATTGATAATCAAAGCCTTTTTGGTGAAGTAAATAGTCGAATCTAAGCTAATTAGTCTTTCTTCTTCGGTTGTAGAATTGTCGGCCTGTGCAATGTGCAAAAGACCAATGTTTGTATAATTGGTAGAGATCGTATTTTGATCTTTTAAACTTTCAGAAATTTTTAATGATTTATAATAATATTCAAGAGCCTTAGATAGGTTGCCTGAGGATTTGTGAGTTAGGCCAATGTTATTGTATGAAGATGCGATGCCTTTGTTTATGCCAAGTTCTTGATTTATTTTTAGTTGATTTTCGTAGGCAGTAATGGCTCCATCGAAGTTTTTTTCTTCCCAATGTATAATTCCAATATTTCCGAGGCAAGTGGCTATTTCTTTATTGTTACCTAGTTCTTCAGCTATTTTCAATGACTTGTTGAAATTGTCTAATGCCTTTGCGAATATTCCTTGTTGTGAATAGACTAATCCAATGTTATTAAAACACCTTCCCATTGCCTGTTTTTTACCCAACTCTTCAACCAATTCCAATTGCTTGTGATAGTATTCTATAGTTTTCGAAAATTCGCCTTGGTACATATAAATAATTCCAATATTGCCATAGCTTGACGATGTTTGGTATTTATCGTCTATTTCTATATTAATAGCTAATGTTTTATTGAAATGCTCAAGAGATTTGGAATAATTCCCAAGGTATAAATGTGCAATCCCTATGTACTTGTAACATTTCGCAATTAATTTTTTCGCATTGATTCGCTCGGAAATGATAAGTGCTTTTTCGTAATAATGCAGCGCAGTATCTGGCGATGAGAATTCAAATTTATCACCAAGAGTTAATAATGATTTAATGTTGGCCGTATCATCTTTCGTTATTGATATTATTTGTTTTAGACTATCTATTTCAGATTGCTGAGCAGACACCGTGTTACTCATCACGAGTGATAAGCCTGTAAGGATGAAAAATGTTAATCTTTTAAGTTTCAATTTTAGCTAGTGACGTTGGACTAAAGCGCAAATGAGCTTTATGCAAGAACTAAAGTTAACTAATTCTAACTATTTAATAGTACAATTCACTTTGTCCCATTCAAATTGTAAAAACGTAAAAATGAGAGCTTAAAAAGAACCAATTATCATTACATTTGTTGACATATAAAAGCGTAAAGTAATGAGTGCAGAAACGGTTAAGATTAACGAAATCGAAAATGAGATTGAAGGGTACTTTGGTGGTCTAGAATCCAATAGCATTGATTTCAGTTATGTAGAGAAAGACGGACATTTTGTTCTGGATCTAAAAACGGTTAGTCCTAGACATAAACAGTCGTTTTTATTTCACAGTGTTGAGGCGTTAACCAAAGAAGATTGTCTTTACAAGATGTTAGCTTATCTAAGAGAGTATCGAGTAAAAGAAAGCTCTTACACGGTTCAGTGGAGTTTAATGGGCGAAGAAGAACTGCATACTTCTTACTTTAGAGCAAACAACATATTATCAGCATTAGACAAATTCTACCATGCAAGAGATCTAAACTCCATCGTGGTATTTAGTGTCGTTTTAAATCCAATAGCGTAATGAAAGGAACATACCCAGTAGAAGTTAGGTTTAAAGATATTGACATGGCAGGCCATGTTCACAATAGTGTTTACCTCTCGTTTTTTGAGCAAGCTCGTATCGATTACTTCAATGAAATCACAAAAGGTGACTGGAATTGGAGAAAAAAGGGGCTAATCTTGGCGAGAAATGAAGTTGACTACTTAATTCCGGTTTATTTAAAAGATAAAATTCAAGTCACTGTTCATTGTGACCATGTAGGTACTAAAAGTTTTACCCTGTCTTACGAGCTGTTCTCTGAAACTGAGGGTGAGAAGGTGATTCACACCAAAGGCCGAAGCATTTTAGTATGTATGGATTACGTAAAAGAAGAGACTGTAGACATCTTTGAAGAGTGGAAAGAAGCACTTCATGGGCTCTAAAATATCATTCATCGATAAATTTTTATAGTTCATTGTAACTTTTGGGGGTGTTCGTCTGTTTTACAAATACAGGAACAAACACCATATGACCGAAAAATTCAATTATAGCTGTCCAAATTGCTCTGCAGAGTTAAGCAGAGAGGGGAAAGTTATGGTTACGATGACCCTCGAGTCCGGTGAAAAATCGAATCTAATTTTGGATCCACAGCCTGGAGTGTATGATTATCAATGCAACCCACCTCTGTCTTTGAAGGAAGGCGAATTCGTAAGTTGTTTCTGTCCGTATTGTTGGGAGTCCCTTCAATCGGAAAATTACCCAAACTTTGTAAGATTAAAGTTAGATCGACCCAATCAAGATCTCGTTACCGTGTTATTCTCAAGATTAGTAGGGCAACACAAAACTTACATTGTTAATTCTAAATTTACGGAAGAATTTGGAGACGGCTCAAAAAGCCTGCTAGATTTCGCAACTTGAAATCCTGACCTCACCCTTTCTACAACAAGAAAGACGGCCTTGAAAACTAACCATGGATCGTCTCCTGTTTTCCGTACTTAGACATAAGAATAGCTTCGAACGCAAGAAACTTCTCCCACCGATCATCTACATCAACTCCTTCTCCATATTTTCTGGCGAAGGAGATGAATGTAGTGTAATGTCCAGCTTCACTTTCCATTAACACTCGATAGAACTCTTTTAATTCGGGGTCCTTAAAATTTTCGGAGAGTATTTTAAACCGCTCGCAGCTTCTTGCTTCAATCATTGCCGCAAACAATAACCTATCTACTAGATTTTCTGTTGGACTTCCACCTCTTCTAATGTGGGTTAGTAAATCATTTACATAAGGGTCTTTTCTTTCTGGCCCTAGAACCAATCCCCTTGATTTAATAATGTCGTGAACTTGTCTGAAATGATCCATTTCTTCATTGGAAAGTTCAATCATTGCATCCACTAACTCCGTTAAATGTGGATACTTTACAATTAAAGTGATGGCATTTGTGGCTGCTTTTTGCTCGCACCAAGCATGATCAGTTAAGATTTCTGCGATGTTTTTTTCTACGATGTTTACCCACCTAGGGTCAGTTGCCATCTTGAGTCCAAGCATAATTTAAGTTTGTTCAAAGGTAAGGATATGAGAAATCCGAAACCAAGGTTATCAACAATTGTTAATAACTCAAAAACCAACTTACTTCGAGAGAAAGCCGTTTTGGCATAATTTTAATGGCTTTCTAAAGAAAAACCAAAGACATGATAAAGAGTAAAATGAGTTGGTTGACATTATTGTTTGTATTAACAGCAAGCATAGGATATAGTCAACCAGGTGGGGAACTTACCGCTAAGGAGCAAGCCTATCAGGATTCGATAAATGCTTTAAATGCAGAGAATGCGGCAACAGCTGAATCTCAAGAAGCATATAACAAGGGCAATGAGCTCTTTGGACAGAAAAATTATAAAGGAGCGATAGCGAGCTTCAATACTGCAATCAAAGGCGATCCTAATTTCCAATTTGCATATTTCAATAAAGGAGTGGCGCAAGTAGAACTTAAAGATTACAAGGGCGCGATCAAGACTTTTACATCTCTTGTGAAATTGAATGATGAGCATGAAAAAGCTTATTTCAACAGAGGTAGAGCTTATCAAGGACTGAATGATCAAGATGCTGCTATCTCAGATTATGATCAAGCTATCTTCTTTAATCCTAAGAATGTGAAAGCATATTACAACAGTGGTGGTGCTTGGTTCTTAAAGCAAGACTACTTGAAAGGAATCGCAATGTTCGATAAAGCAATCGCAATTGACAACGCAATGGCAGATGCTTATAACGATCGTGGAAGTTGTTACCGAATGCTTAAGAAGTATCCATTAGCAGTTGCTGATTACGAAAAAGCAGGGAAACTAGATCCAAATCACGCGTTCGTATTTAATAACATTGGAACAACGAAGAAAATGATGAAGGATTATGCAGGAGCACAACACGCATACAGTAGAGCATTAACAATCGATCCTAAGTTCTATTTGGCTTATAACAATAGAGCAGCAATGCTTTATGAGCAAGAAAAATATAGAGAAGCAGAGAAAGATTATTCTGCATGCATCCAAATTAATGGGAAGTATGCGCCTGCATATAGCGGAAGAGCTGCTTGTAAGCACAAGCAAGAAAAGTATGTTGATGCCGTGAAAGATTGTGATAAAGCAATCTCAATCAACAAAAACTATGCTGGAGCATATGTGAACAGAGGTATTTCTAAAGAGATGCTTAGAGATCAGGCCGGTGCGTGTGAGGATTGGGCGAAAGCTAGGGAGTTGGGTTCAGACCTTGCGAAGAAATATCAAGTTGCTAACTGTCAATAAAAGAATCAAAAATGAAAAGATTAATTATAATATTAGTTGTTTTCTGTGTAACCGGTTCTTGGGCACAGACCAACGTAGATTTTAAAGCTGCAAACTTTAAAGATGATAAAGAAGGATTGAAAAAAGCATTGGCTGCGATCAAAACAGGTGATGAATTTCTGGAGGCAGGAAACGAGGCTATTTATGCCATCGTAACTCCTAAAGAGAATTTCAAACAAGCAATTCACCAATACCTGAAAGCGCAGAAATTCAACAAAGACAATTCTGAATTGAATTTCAAATTAGGAAATGCTTATTTGTATACCAATGAAAAGTCAAAAGCCTTGGCGTATTTGGAAACAGCGCAAAAGCTGAATCCAGAGGTTGATGATTTCCTTGACTTTTATCTAGGAATGTCTTACCAACTGAACATGGAATGGAGCAAAGCAACAAAACACTACAAGAAGTTTGAAGCTTCTTCTAAGTCTAAACAAGTTGCGTCTCTAGGAAGAATGTTGTCAAAAAGACTAACGGAATGTAAGCACGGAGTTACTCTTCAAGGTGATAAGAAACGTGTATGGGTTGACAATGTTCAAGAAATCAACTCTGAGTTAGATGACTACAGCCCTTGTGTGTCTATGGATGGTTCTATGTTAATGTTTACTTCTAACAGAGAAAATGGAAAGCCGTCTGAGTCAGGATATGATTGGGATCATGATGTTTACGTTTCTTACTTAAGTAAAGGAAACTTTAGCAAGCCAAAGAACATGGGAGATGAAATCAACACTCCTGATAACGAAACAACAGGGATGCTTTCTTATGATGGTACCAAGTTATTGTTGTTTAAAGAGGTTGATGGTCAACACGATATTTTTGAGTCTGAATTAAAAGGATCAAAGTGGGTACCTATGTATTCTTTCGCTAGTGTAATTAACACAAAGGATAATCAGACTTACGGTAGTTTCAATGCGAATCAAAAAAAGATTTACTACATCAACGATCGTAAGAAAGGTGAGGCAAACTTTGGAACAGATATCTATTTCTCTCAAGTAATGGATAAGAAAACCAGAAAGTATGAGTTTCCGAACACGGCTGGTAAAATGGTAAATACCAAATTCAACGAAGGTTCTGTTTACATGCATCCAAATGGAGATTTAATGTTCTTCTCTTCAGAAGGTCATAACTCAATGGGTGGATATGATATTTTCGTTTCAAGAAGAAAGCAAGGTCAATGGCAAGAGCCAGAAAATTTAGGATGGCCAATTAACACTCCATACGATGATCACTTTTTCGCAATGACGGCTAGTGAGAAGTATGCTTATATCGCTTCGAATAGAGGTGGTGGTGAAGGTGGAATTGATATCTATAAAGTAACATTCTGGGGTGAAGATAAATATCATGAAATCGATACAGAAGATTACTTATTAGCAAGTATCGCAAACCCGATTACCGATCCTCAAATTGAAAAAGGGGTAGTTGTGAAACGTAAAAGTCTAACCGTATTCAAAGGGGTAACACTTGATGCGTTAACAGATAAAAACGTAACTGCAACGATAGATATTACGGATAACTCAACTGGTAAAGTCATCGAGAAAATAAAAACGAATTCTGCTACCGGTAAATTTTTACTTTCTCTTAAATCAGGTAAGAACTACGGTATCGCAGTTAAAGCAAAAGGATATTTGTTCCATTCCGAAAACTTCGATATTCCGGAAACTAGCGAGTATAATTTAGTAGACAAAGAGATCAGATTAAAGAACATTGAGATTGGTTCTAAGATTGCACTTAGAAACGTATTCTTCGATGTAGGTAAATCTATCGTTAAGTCTGAGTCTGATGCGGAGCTAGGAAGATTAGTACAGTTATTGAAAGATGTTCCTGGTCTTAAGATTGAATTGTCAGGTCACACTGATAATAAAGGATCTGAGAGCCTGAATAAGAAGCTTTCTCAAGACAGAGCAACTGCGGTAGTAAACTACCTTAAAGCAAAGGGAATTGCTGCTTCTAGAATGTCTGCTGTAGGTTATGGATCTGCTCAGCCAGTGGCAAGCAACAAGTCTGCTGAAGGAAGACAACAAAACAGAAGAACAGAATTTATGATTACTGCGAATTAAGAATCAGTAGTTAAACATTTAATCTTCGTTCAATTTATTGGACGGGGATTTTTTTGTGATTAACTTTTCTTGAATGAATGCTGCATTGGAATGAATGAATACTGGATCGAACTCATAGGAAGGGAATTCCCAATTTAGAATGTTCTGGTTCTTGTCAAGGATTGGTTTAAAAGCTTTTAATAAATCATCTACATAATGATGTCCAGTTACTTTGGTAAGGGCAGCTTCATAAGCCAATTTAAAATGGTAAGACTGGAAGCACTTATTTTTAAAACTCCAATGGGTTGGATCGTCTAATGATTGCCGAATTGCTAGTTCTTCTGTTATTCCGTTTAAGTCACCATCAAATGCAATTGGTTCTAATCGCTGGGTAATTGGATCCATATAAAACCGAAGGTTGTGCCATACCAGTGCATGTTGCCCGGAAAGCAAATCTGAAAGCGCAAAGTACATCGCTAGTTTTTCAACGTTAAAATAAATCGGGTTTAAACTTGAAGCTGATCTTATTTCATCGAGTATTCCAGTTGCTAAAAGGTGAGAATAAAGCATGCTCGTATCGCTAACAATGTGCTTCGTATTGTAGGTGTCAATTCCCGCTTCCATAAAAGCTTGTTTCGAACTACTTTCTGATTGATTTTTGTTTTGCCAAAACCCTTTCTCCTCATATCGAATTACAAATCCATTCAGGTTTCTTTTAGCACAGAAGTTTTTGCCGAAATGTTCCTCAAACGCATATAGTCCGTAGTCTGTTGAATTAACTTTTACTTGAACAATGTCATAGTCCAAAGTGATTATTCCTTCTTGTTCGCATGCAAATTGCCAAAGGAACTCGTTGATATTATTTCTTCTCATCGGATGATGCAATGAGAATTTAGTAGCACCGTTTATGGCATCCGAAGATTGTACTCGATAAGACCATTTGTCAGATTGAATATGATCTAAATAATCTCCTTTAAGCCGATATTGAGCATCAGCGATAGTGCCGTTAAAGATGACTTTTGTGGGAACCATATCTGTTTTGTTAACGGTAAGCCAACCTTGATCAATCGCTTCATCTCTATCTTCATTTAAGGAATCTAGAAATGCCGGTTCCGTTTCAAATTGAATAGTAGGAACTTCATGCTTTAAGAATCCAAAATCCTGATACGCCCATTTGTAAATCGACTTTCTTTGCAGCAAACCTATTCCTAGCAGTATTGCTAAGGAAAGCAGAATGATTTTCTTGTACTTTATTTTGCGCATGAGTGATTAAAGATACTCACTGCGAAGAGAATGGATTTTTTTTGATTTAGGAATTTTTTGATTCTTTCTCAAGCTCGCGCATCCGCTTGGATGTCTTTAATTCTCCATCGTGACTCCATCCCGGAGGTTGAAACAGGTAATTAAGCTTGTCTTTGAATTTCGGAGCTCGCTTTACATCCTTGAACAAAGCGATGTATTCGTGACTTGCGATTTTAAAAAGATTGTAAGTTTTAATATTTTCTGTTATCCCGTAAACTGGATGATCCTCCTCTTTTTCTACTTGATAAGTTCCAAACATTCGATCCCAGATGATTAAAATTCCTGCATGGTTCCGATCCAAGTATGCAGTTTGCGTTGCATGATGCACTCGATGATGAGATGGAGTGTTGAAGATCCATTCTAGCGGACCCAATTTTTTAACCAGTTCGGTATGTTGCATGAATTGGAAGATTAAACTAAACGCCATCATCGTCATGATGTAAACTGGATGGAACCCAATAAACGGCAACCAAAGCCACCAAACGTATTTGTAAAGAACTTCTACCCAACTTTGTCTTAAAGCCGTTGCAAAGTTAATGTGCACAGAGCTATGATGGTTCACATGGGCTGCCCATAGAACCCGCATGGAGTGACTTAAGCGATGGTGCCAGTAGAACGTGAAATCATCTGCAAATAAAAGGATGACCCATACCCACCAGAAATCATTAATTTGGGGCCAAAGGGCGTAATTATGATAGATCCAATTGTAAATGAGAAAGGCCAGTGTTTTCATTCCAAGTCCGATGACTAATGAGCCAAGTCCCATTCCTATACTTGAGAGGGCATCTTTCTTATGGTATAGTTTTAAACTCCTTTTAAGATCAATAAAAAGTTCTACTCCAATGAAAAGTAAAAACACAGGGATTGCGAAAACCGTTGGGTCGTCAAAATCAAAAACAGATTTAACTTCGTCTAAGTTTCCAAACATGGGGTAACTATAAGTGTGATTTTAGTACAAATTAAGTAGATTCGTTTGAAGAAAAATAATTTAAACGAAACATTCTTTCAGATTATTTAAGTGAATCAGTATCAAATATATAAACAAGCCATTCAAGATCAATCGCTACCAAGCGCGTACGTTGATTTAGACCTGTTAGATGAGAATATTGATGCGCTCCTTCAAAGAGCAAATTCAGCACCTATTAGAATTGCAAGTAAGTCCGTTAGAAGTATTGGGGTGTTGAAATACCTTATGAATCGATCAAAAGCAATTGGTTTAATGGCTTTTACTTTGGAAGAAGCATGTTTTCTGGCAGAATCTGGATTCGACAATATCTTGTTAGGCTACCCGAGCCTCCAAGAAAAGAGAATTGAGGAAATTGGAGCGCTACTTAAAAAAGGGAAGAACATCACATTGATGGTGGATAGAGCTGAACACTTGGCCATCATCAATATAGTTGCAGAGAAAGTAGGTTGCGAATTTCCAGTCTGCATCGATGTAGATGTGTCCACCAAATTCCCAGGTGTTTATTTTGGAGTTCATAGATCTGCAGTTAAGGCGAAGTCTGAGTTTGACACATTATTAAAAGAAATTATCTCGCTTAATGGATTGAAGCCAGTTGGTTTAATGGGATATGAGGCGCAAATTGCAGGGGTTGCAGATCGGGTTCCGGGTAAAAAGGCGATGAATGGCGTGATAAGCTCATTAAAAAAGAAGTCGATACCCAAGATTGCTCAGAAAAGAAAAGAGTTAGTAGCTTCTTTTAAAGAGCTAACCGGGACGGATCCTGTTATCGTGAATGCTGGTGGAACAGGAAGTATTGAATCTTCAGTACAGGAAGAATGGGTAAATGAAGTAACCATCGGGTCAGGATTTTTGCAACCAGCTTTATTTGACTCTTATAAAATATTTAAGCACAAACCCGCGGCTTTTTATGCTTTGGAAATTGTGAGAAATCCTAGTCCTGGTATTTATACCGCTCACGGTGGCGGATATATTGCTTCTGGAAGCCATGGAGAGGATAAGGTGCCACAGCCTTTTCTTCCTGAAGGGATGGAGTTGGAGAAGAACGAAGGAGCTGGAGAAGTTCAAACTCCGATCTATTTCAAAAGCCGATTAGAGTTGGGCGATCCAGTTTTCTTTAGGCACGCAAAAGCGGGTGAACTCTGCGAACGATTTAATCAGCTTCACTTTATTCGAAATGGGGCCATTGTGGAATCTGTAAATACCTATCGAGGCGATGGCAAGAGCTTTTTATAAAATCATAGTAATATGAAATGGAAGAATTGGTCGGGTAGCGTAGTTGCTAATCCAACAGAGATTATATATCCTTCTTCCGAGCAGGAAATTATAGCCACAGTTGAACGAGCGAGCACCGAGAATAAGAAAATTCGCGTTGTCGGGAGCGGTCATTCATTTTCTCGTGTGGCTGAATCCAATCAAATTTTAATGTCTTTAGATAAACTTCAGGGCCTTATTGAAGTTGATAAAGAAAATTGTACGGCTACGGTATGGGCCGGTACTAAATTAAAAGCGCTTGGCGAAGTGCTTTTCGAAAACGATTTGGCCCAAGAGAATATGGGCGACATTAATGTTCAAAGTGTTGCTGGCGCTCTAGGGACAGGTACTCATGGAACTGGTAAATTATTGGGCACCTTGTCTACACAGATTTTAGAAGTTACTTATGTCAATGGGCTAGGGGAGCTTAAAACGATCGGAGAGAATGCCGAGGAGCTTAAAGCAATTCAGTTAAGTCTTGGGACATTAGGCGTTTTCACGAAGGTAAAGCTCAGATTGGAAAAAGCGTACAAGTTGAAGGAAGTAACGCAAAAAGAGCCGCTTTCAGCTTGCTTGGAAAACTTGGATCGATATGTCACTGATAATAGAAACTTTGAATTTTTCTGGTTTCCACATACGGATACGGTTCAAACCAAATTTCTAAATAAAACAGAGGAAGATTTTAAAAGGCCCGGTTTTGGAAAGAAGATTGGAGATGTTGTTGTGGAGAATTGGATGTTCTACCTAATGTGTAAAATGGCACAATTAATTCCCACTTTCTCCAAACGAGTTGCTAAAATATCCGCCTGGGGTATCGCCAATGGAACTTTTGTAGACTGGAGTCACAACATCTATGCGACTAAAAGAGATGTTAAGTTTTTTGAAATGGAATATAACGTTCCTATCGAGCATTTTAAAACAGTTTTATTGGAGATAAAAGAGATGATTCTTAAAGAGGATATTAAGGTTCATTTCCCTGTTGAATGTAGAGTGGTTCAAAAAGATGACATCATGATTTCGCCAGCATACCATAGAGATGCAGCTTACATTGCGGTTCATCAATTTAACGGAATGCCACATGTAGATTTTTTCAAAAAAGCGGAGGCGATTTTCAATAAATACAACGGAAGACCACACTGGGGGAAAATCAATTATCAAACAGGTGAATCATTCAAAAAGCTCTATCCAAAATGGGAAGATTTTAAGGCAATTAGAGATCGGGAAGATCCGAAACGAATCTTTCTGAATGAATACTTAGAAGAAGTCTTTTAAGATCAGGCAATTACACCAGAACCGATTAGTTCATCTTCAAGATACCAAGCAGCAAACTGACCTGCGGCTATGGCTTTCATTGGTTCTTCGGACGTAATGTAGATTCCCTCTTCTCTTCGTGATAGTTTAGCTTTGAAGAGGTCTTGACGATATCTGATTCGAACTAAATAATCAACTTCTTCTCCAACTGCTAATTCCAAATCAGGTCTTATCCAGTGGCATTCATCCGTTTTTACAAGCAAACCATGCTTCAGTAATCCTGGATGATTTTCACCTTGACCAACATAGATGGTATTAGTTTCAACATTTGTTGAAATAATGAATAAAGGAAATTTAGTTCCTCCAATACCTAGGCCCTTTCGTTGCCCAATGGTATAATAATGAGCTCCTTTGTGCTGTCCCACACACTTCCCATCTTCTGGAGTGTATGAATATTTTTCAGCAATAACAGGGATGGTTCGATCATCGGATGCATACGCTTTGAAATCTTCAGGAATTTCAATTACATCTCCCGTTTTCGGTGACAGCGACTGCTGTAAAAAATCAGGAAGTTTAACCTTCCCAATAAAGCATAAACCTTGCGAATCTTTTTTGTTCGCAGTAATAAGATCTTCTCTTTTCGCAATTTCCCGTACTTCAGATTTCAACAGATCACCAATAGGGAATAAGGCTTTAGCCAGTTGTTTTTGACTGACCTGACACAAGAAATAACTTTGATCTTTACTTGGATCCGCTCCTGCTAAAAGTTGATGAACCTCTTGACCGTCCGTAGTAATAGTTTCTTTTCTACAATAATGTCCGGTAGCTACAAAGTCAGCACCAAGTTCCATTGCTGCGTCTAAAAACACATCAAATTTGATCTCTCTATTGCAAAGTACATCCGGATTAGGCGTTCTCCCCGCCTGATATTCGTTAAACATGTAATCAACGATTCGTTCTTTGTACTGATCACTTAAATCAATCACTTGGAATGGGATCCCTAATTTTTCCGCTACCAATAAGGCATCGTTACTGTCTTCAATCCATGGACATTCATCATCAATGATTACGGAATCATCGTGCCAATTGCGCATGAAAATACCGATCACTTCGTGACCTTCTTCTTTCAGCAAATGTGCTGTAACAGAAGAATCTACTCCACCAGATAAACCTACGACTACTCTTGCCATGGCGCGAAATTACGTTAAATAGAACAAGTTTGAGCTCATGTATGAAGAAACATTCTCGTTTGGAAATTGTTCCAGTCCGTTGGGAAGACATTGCTTCAATAGTTAGGGGTTATACGATAATATTACAGAACGAACCTCGAATGAACGATCCTACCAACTCAAGAAGCTAGATAACAGTGGACAGAGAAACAGATCAAAATTCGCAACTAAATTGAGCAAATGGGACTCCATCGTTTAATAATGAATCAAATAAAAACGCATCTGTTAGATGAAGATTTAGAGCAGAACCCTGCGCTAGTCAGATTTATTGAATCGGTGTCTGAGACTTATCGAGAAAACGAAATAAAAACAACTGAAGCTCAAAACGAAATTAATAACCTAACCACAATTTTAACCAAAGAGCAGGAATTGCGTGAGCAGAGTTTGGAGACTTTGCTCTCTGCAATTTCTATATTAGAAGATAATCCAGAGGAATTATGGAGTATCGATACAAATAATTTACTGACTGTTTCAGAATACCTAGAATATCACGTTGAACAGATTAAAGCGATAGAAAATAAGTTGAGCATCGCCATGGATGAAGCGAAAAAAGCTTCAGTTGTGAAATCAGAATTTCTTTCCATTATGAGTCATGAGATACGGTCGCCATTAAACGTTATCGTGGGTATGTCGCACATTTTAGAAAAGGAAGTGAATACCAAAGAGCAGCAAGAAAACATTGATATTTTAAGCATTTCAGCCAATAATTTACTTCTACTTATTAATGATATTCTAGATTTTTCAAAAATCGAATCAGGCAATTTAGAATTGGAAAATTCTGCTTTCAATTTTAATATGCTCTTAAACAATGTTCGTAAATCAAATTCGCTTTGTGCCAAAACCAAGCGAAACGAAATCGTTTTAAACTATGATGAGAATCTATCAAGTCACTATCTAGGAGATAGTGGAAGAATTGGACAGATCTTAACGAATTTGGTGAGCAATGCAATCAAATTTACCAAAGGAGGTACTGTTGAGATTGAAGCCACGAAACTGGATCAGGACGAAGAAGGCACTTTAATCAGGTTAGGGGTCAGGGATAGTGGAATTGGAATTTCTCCCGCTGGTCAGCAAAAAATATTTAAGAAATTCAAACAGGCCAGAGCTAATATTACTCGAGAGTTTGGAGGGACTGGTTTGGGACTCGCAATCACGAAAGATCTACTTCACATAATGGATAGTCAAATATCTATTCAATCAGAAGTCGGTAAAGGTTCTTACTTTTATTTTGATCTCCTATTAGCTGAAGGCAGCGCGGAGCCAATGATTGAGTTGGTGAACCCAATAATTAAGGATCTTTCGAAAGCCAAGTTGTTGGTTGTAGATGATATGGATTACAATGTTCTCATTTTAAAGAAACTATTAGCAGACTGGAATATTCAAATTGATACAGCTGAAAATGGTCAAGATGCCATTGACAAAGTGAAGAGGGAAAGATATGATGTGGTATTAATGGATTTACAAATGCCAATAATGGGAGGCTTTGCGGCCACTAAAGAAATTAGAAAATTTAATAATGAATTGCCAATAATCGCCCTTACAGCATCTGCTACCGAAGGAATTAAAGACGAAGTTTATCGTGCAGGAATGAATGATTATGTTACCAAGCCGTTTAATCCAGATGATCTTTACCAGACTTTAGAGCAACACCTCACGAAATGTTTACGCAAGGGAGCTGCTTAACCTATTGATTCGACAAGATCTTTATGCCTTCGCTGGTGTGAAGGTCAGATTCTAACAATCGATGATATACCCTAGATTTATCAGTAATCTTAATTGAAGCCGTGTTTTTACCTATGCTTCCTAAGTTGTGCGCATACATTACGATTGAGTTGTCTCCTTTATCAAGTTCCACTTTCAAAACTCGCTTCTTATGCAATAACAATGTTTCCGCTAGGATTCTTCTTCCATTTAAAAATAAAGAAACGGTATCTCCATCTTCTTGACTATTATCCCAGATTTCAATAAAAACAAATCGATTTTCAACGGTGAACGTCTCCGTGTACCGAATTGCCGTATTATGAAATGGCGAAGGCATAATTAAAGAATCGCTTTCCAAACCGGCATTAAAAGGAATTGGGGTTGGGGTGAATGCTGTTTCTGCAACTTTTATATTTTTAGAGACAACTGCTTCTGTCGCTCCATCGGCATTTGAAACAGCTTCTGGAGCCAACAATGGTGAAGCGTCTAGTTCTAACGCAGGGACATCTTCCCCAACGGCTTCTTCAAAGTCAACTGGTGCTTCTGCTTCATCTTTTACCAATGCGTCAGCGAAATTCAAAGTAGGTGCTTCCTTTCGAATAATTGACTCTCGTTTCAACTTGATATCAGACTTCGTTCCATTTATTTTTTTGATTATGGTGAAATTCAACTTTCCATAAGAAGAGGAGTTGTCGCTCAGTCGGGGTCTAATTTGAATAGGATGATTGTCTCCAATCACGTTAAAGACATAAATGTGTTCTGGATTATAAGCTGTATTTGATTCAGGTACTTGCCAATTAGCACCTCCATCCAAAGAAAATTCAAAATAGCTATCCCGAAAAGGCAATTTTAATTTCCCACAATAATTAATTGGTTGCGCGAATGTATACTGAGGATCAAAGCCAACGGAAGCGTTTGTAACTCCTTTAGAATTAGTAAGTGGTTTAGCTTCAGGCTCCCCACATGTTTTACCCCATTCCTTGGCATCATAAATACTAAACGTGCCGGAAACGGTTAGAACATATACTACTCCTTGAGTTAATTTATAGTTATCCTGATAGTTCGGATCTGCCTTTTCAGAAACGCTCGCGTGCATGTCAAAGTCGAACGTACTTTGAGCATTCATTGCGATTGGAACAATTAATAGTATGATTAAGAAGGGCCTTAACATCATTACAATTTAGGAACAATAAGGATGCCAAAGAAAAACTTAGGTTTAATTAACAAGTTGCGGGCAAAGAGATGAGCTAGATTTTCAAACCAATTACGCAAATATCATCCACTTGCTCAAAATCTCCTTTCCATTCTTCCAACGAATCGGAAAGCGACTTAATTTGCGAACTCATCGGGTTGCCGTGAATTTTTAAGAGTAGTCGTTTGAAGTTTGCCGTTTTAAATTTCTTGCCTTTTTCACCACCAAACTGATCATAGTAGCCATCCGAAAATAAATAGAGTGCTTGGTTCTCTTCTAATTCTAATTTGTGAGTGTCAAACTTGGTTCGATGCTCGTAAGAACCAATGGGTTGCTTATTTGCTTTGATTTCTTTCAGCCAATGCGTTTCTGATCTAAACTTTAATTCAGCATTCACATCGGTCAACTGATTTACCAGATAAATTGGACTATATGCTCCAGAATATGCAAGCTCTCTTTTCTTTTTATCTATCCTACAAAATGAAATGTCCATTCCGTCTTTGACGTTTGAACTAGAATTAAATCGAGATGTGACCAAATCAGATGCTCGATCTAAAATTTCCCCTGGATCTCGAAGACCTTCTTCAATTACAGCCTTATTAAGTGCATTATTACAAACCACGGAAACCATTGCTCCAGGTACTCCATGCCCTGTACAATCTGCAACTGCTATATATAAAAAGTCTTCTATTTCTTCGAACCAGTAAAAGTCTCCGGCAACAATGTCTTTTGGGCTGTATAAAATGAATGACTCTGGGAAATGGCCTTTAATGAAGTCTCTTGAAGGGAGGATAGCCTCCTGTAATCTTTTCGCATAGTTGATAGAATCAACAATTTCTTTCGTTTTTTCAATCAATAAATCTTCGGCATCTTTCCTTTCAGTGATATCTGTATCAATAATGATCAGATTAGTCAAAGTTCCTTGATCATTATATATGGGAGTCAGGGTAGAGCTTTCCCAAACCCTTTGGCCCTCGTTTCTGGTATTTAAAGAGTCGTATTGGACCGGCTTCTTCGTGTCAATCGCCTGATCAATCAAATGCTTAATAGTATCGCTATTGCTAATGTCTCTTATGTTCTTACCTCGATCTGCAATTAGTTCGTCATAGGTTACTTGGTTCAATCGTTCGAAACTTTCATTAACCCACTCAACATTACCTTCTGCATCCATAATAAGAACAATGTTTTCAGTTTCCTGTGCAACGATTGATAGCCGCTCGAGCTGGGTTTTGGCGATTTGAAGTTTCTTTGCCAGCTTGTTGGACCTTGTCATTTGCCAGATGACGAAACTGATAAAGAGTGCTAGTAAGAATAGCCAGAGGTACATTAAAGTGGATAGAAATGATGAGGTTTCTAACTCCTTTTTGTGTGCGGTACCAATCGTCAACTTGTAATCGAAAATGTCCAGTTCAGAAGTTATAAACTGAGTTGAATCAACACCGGATGTACCCCAATACTCAGAATCTACACGGTCGTTAAATACTTCGCTTCCATCATATACAGTAAAGCGATCGAAGAAGTTTTTCTTTGAAGTTTGGAATTGATAAACAAACTTGGATGTGTTTTTTTGATCATAAATACCTTCTAATATATATTCGAGATTTATAACAGGAACAACGTATCCTACAGGTTTATTATCTCGATATATTCCAAAATGCATCGCAATTCCAGGCCATCCTTCAACCAAGTTGAAAGGTTCGAACATTACAATTTCCTCATGCTCCATGGCGTATCTCAATTTGTTCAGTTCTTCTTGGGATCTGAATTGAGCTACGTTGGTTCCAACCAATGAGGAAGGGTCGTTGTGGGTTCTGGAAAAAGTAGAAACGAATTCAAAAGAGGTGTCGATAAAAGACACAATCAATGAATCATCATAGTCCAAATGATCGACTAAGGTGCCTACATAATTTCGCAACTTCTTCGAATCAGGAAGGCTGTCAGCATATTTAATATAGGATCCAATTCCAGAAGTTAGAATCGCTAAGCTGTTTACCTGATTTTGAATGAGACTTTTGGCGTCTTCGTGAGCACCTTCTAGTTCTATTTTTCGTTTGTCTTCTTCTTTTTTACTAATGGAAGAATTGACGTAATTGAGAATCAATGCACCTGCTACGAAAAGCGGTACACATGAAAGAATAAATCTATACCGGTAAAGAAATAGTTTCACACGGAGAAGGTACTAAGATTAAGCCTATATTGACGTAATGGATCATATATACCCGCTTCTTAAAACTTTACATATAGTAGCAGGCTGCCTTTTATTTGGTGAATTCGTTATCATGGTATTCATCCTTAATCCTGCTCTTAGGAGAGATGTAGGGGTAACTAAAGATAATTTTGTCTTGGCCGTTTACCGTAGGATTTATAATATGAGTTCGGTTTCTATCGGCATTCTTTGGGTTACTGGAGCTTACCTGATTTATCCGTATTTACATTATTTCTTAAACGATGAATCTTGGTCTGACACCTGGCGTTTGACCATGGAGTCGGCAATGATTATTACTGTCTTGCTAACCATACTTCATGTTTTTGAAAAGAGAGCCATGATTAAGTTTAAGCGGAACTATTTGGAGCCGGATTTTAATCGAAAAAAGTTCGTTGCTAAAATGAATTGGATGCAGATCGTTTCATTAAGCGGAGTGTCTATTGTATTTTTTCTAATGTTAAGTATTCTCCGTAATCTGTATTAAAAAAGGGGCCGAAGCCCCTCTTCTTAACAGCAAGTATTACCGTTTCCGTTCGTGTTACAGTTGCAACTGCAGTTGCAGGTGCAATTTCCGTTTGTCGTGCTGCAAGCGCAGCTATTTTCGTCTTTGTTCATTTTAGTTGTTTTAAGTTTTAAACTCTATTCAACCTTATAAACGGAGTACTTAAAAAAAGACGCAATTAGCAATTACATTCGTCAAGTTTTGAGCTTAAGATGTTTCCATACTTGTCCGTTTCAACTTGACAGCATTCTATAAATAGTTCTTTTAACTGATGTTTCGAGCGTTGAAATCTAGATTTAGCCCCTGAATAAGAAATTCCAAGCTCTTCCGCGTATTGTTTCTGAGAAATTCCTTCTATCTGAATTTTTTGAAATGCTTCTTGATAAGTTTCTGGAAGCTCTTTCAAATGAGAATTTAAGCATTGAGCGAATTTCTGTTGCTCTTTTTCATTGATTTCAACGTCCTCAGAAATTAATTCTTGCATTTCAATTTTCAAATTCCCTTTTCGATAGTAATCGATAATTGCATTTCGAGTAACCTGATACAGCCAGCCAGTTAAATTGGATATTTGATCTAAAGAGTCTGATTTTAAGTGAATCTTGATGAAGATATCTTGCAGAATATCGGCAGCATCATCTTTATTGCTGATCCGCTTCTTGATGAAATTCAGCAGCTCATTTTTAAAGCTTCCCCAAATAATTGTAGTATCCATGTTTTCTTTTTAAAGACGGACCTGAATTAAAAAGACGCAAAATTCTTAGAACATGCCTTGTACTTCACTTTTAAAAGTTTCAATATCAACAATCTTCACTTTTAATGCTTCTTCTTTTTTGCGACCAATAACAATGTCCTTATAACCATAAACAACTCGACCGTCTGTGGTGTTCGCAAAAGCCATTATTGTCACATTTCTGCCCGCTGGAATATTCTCAAATTTCCCAGCGCCCTTAGCTGAATAGTTATATCCCTGAATTACTGAGTTAATGTCTTTAAAGACCATCCGATAGGTCATGGGATAATCTTTATCATTTCTTACCAGTAGCTCCGTACGGTTAGGGTCATCCATAAACCGATCACAGTTTATCCAGCCTAATTTGGAAGAGGTTAATACCCAGCCTGCTCCATCAAAGTATCGAGGTCCAGTCATATTCCACTCACCATTGTAATCCAATTTTGAAATTTCGCTATTTCCTTTAGATTTTAGGAATTTTGGTGGTTCTTCTCCACTAATCATTTGTCTATTTCTGCTTCCCCAGCCTTCTTCATCCATTTCTTGTTGATTGAATACCGAAACATCGTTATTAGTGGTGTCCCAATCAACTATGTTTTCGGAATAGGTTCCGTTAAAGGTTCGCATTGGTTTACATAAAGAATCATTGCAGGGGAAAAACACCTCTATTTTTTTTCCAGGATCTAATTCAATTCGTTCATCTTGATATTCGACCTTAACGTATATCGTTCCCCCACTTACTAGAATTTGATCCGCCATGGTAGTGGTGAGGCCAGCAAGTAATAAGTCCGCCTTACTGTAATATTCGCAAACGGTAATTTTGATTTGAGGTTTTTTCACGATGCCTTTATCCCAAGCTTTAGCAAAACAATTTGCTGGGAAATTAATTTGCGTGCCCATTGGAGCCTCGAACAATGCGTCTCTTGAATTATCGATGTAATCAGTATAGCAATTGTCTGGCTGTAAGGCGAAATCTGGTGCATAATGTTTGTCTCGCCAATAGGTACTTTTTTCCGTGATTATAGAATAATATCCTTGTTCTTTTTTGAATGCTTTTTCATCGTCCGAAGCTTTACAAAAACCAACCGTGCAATCTTCAAAATTAGTTAGCTTGAGACGAATATGATTATCAAGAATTTGCTTTTTCTTTAGGTACTTATATACCGTGTCTACCCTGCGTTTAGATAGTTTTTTCTGGTCATTAGGCTTCAGCATTCTTTCTTTTACAGAAAGCATTAGAAACTCGATCTGACTACCATTGTACATGGCGTCCCAAACAAGGTCGATTTCGTTAACAACGGACGAATCTAACTTAGCGTCCAAATATTTGAAAGGAAGAATAGAAGAATAAAGCTTTGATGTGTTTTTTTGACCTAGAGCCGAAAAAACACATGCAAAGATTATTAGTGTGGAAAGAAGTTTCATCCTGAGGGTTTGAATTATAACCACGGATGAATTAAAAGGTTACTCTATAATGATCTTTTTAGACAGAAATTCTATTCCATTTTTTCTAACCGATAAGAAATAGATTCCTGAACTTAAGTTTTCAGCATTTACATTAATTCTCGGTGTAGTTTGAACAGGAGAAGTATATGCGATCTTTCCTTGAGCGTCAATTATTAACACAGATGCTTCTTCAACTACATCATCGAAAGAAATATCAAATGCTCCAGAACTTGGATTGGGATAAACAGAAACATTTTCCTTTCCTATTTCATCAACTCCAACTGTACAAGTGCTGGTGCATGTACAAGTGCTTACGTTAGCTCCTAACGAGCCAGTGTTTAAATCGAATAATCCTGAACTTGCATCACACATGTCAATGAATGAACCGTCCATTCCAAAATTTCCGCTGTTTCCAGAAGCTCCTACCACGGTAAATCCACCACAACCAATTGTTGGTCCAGTAACATCACCGCTATTTCCCCAGTCTCTTCCAATAGAAACTATTTTTTCTGTCATAAACGTACCTGTGTTACCAAAATCTTGACCAACAGTAAGTGTGCAATGATTTTCAAATAAACCTGGAGTGAAATTTCCTAAATCAAAAGTTACAGTCATCGTTCCGTGGTTGTGAATCTCTCCACCAGTTTGACCAATAGAATCACAAGTAATAGTTCCTGAACCCATGTTGTGAAATGCAGGAATCGCTCCAGTTCCACTGATTCCTTGTGCAATTGCAATTGAATTAACGGTACCCATATTCATAAAAGTAACATCTGAACCTGCAATTAGAATACTATCGATCGTTGCAACTCCGGCAGCCATGTTTGTAAACGTACCACCGCTCATTCCCAGACCTTCATTATCCATTGTACCCATGTTCACAATTTCTCCAGCGGTCAATGCGATGTTTGCAGAACTAATTGTTCCCATGTTGCATATTTCTCCACCGTTTACAAGAACCGCTCCTGATAAATCACCTGAAGCCATGATGCACAGTTTTTGCCCTGCAGATACTACTACGGGAATAGCAGAAGCTGTTGTAATGGTCGAAGTACATCCAGTACATTGAGCATTTATACTTGAAATAAAGGCGATTGAAAGAACAAGTGTACTTAATATTTTAAAATTCATAGTGTTAGATTATGTAGTAAATATAGTCAATTGATACATTTCGAATTGTTTACAAACTGACGAATGCAGAAAAAGTTGGACTTTTAACGACTACAAATGTTTATATTTAAGTGATGAGGGAAGAAATAATCATGAATTGTGCTGAATGTGGAACGGACATGGAAGGCAGGGTAGATAAAAAATTCTGCTCCGATTACTGTAGAAATGCTTTTAATAATAAGTTGAACCGTGATTCCAATAAGTACATTAGAAACATTAACAATACCCTACGAAAGAATCGCAGGATTCTTGAAGCGAAATGTCCAGGAGAAAAAAGTGTTGCGCATAAAGATGAATTACTTTTTGCCGGATTTAACTTCGATTATTATACTAATACCTATGTAACCAAGGCTGGTACGAGTTACTTTTTCTGTTATGATTACGGTTATTTGGCGCTTGACGATGAGAAATTTGCTATCGTCAAACGAGGTGAATATGTGAAATAGAAAAAAATATTCAATGCGTGCATTGAAAAATTACTCTGCATGCATACTAATTCACTTCGATTTTGTACTTTCGACTTCTCATAAAAAACATCAATGAATAAGCACTATCCGAATTTATTTGAGCCGTTAGATTTAGGTTTTACAACCTTGAAAAATAGAACGTTAATGGGATCTATGCACACCGGTATGGAAGAATCTCGAAACGGACATCAGAAAATGGCAGCCTACTTCGGTGAAAGAGCACGTGGCGGTGTTGGTTTGATCGTAACAGGTGGAATTGCTCCTGATAGAGCTGGTTGGGTTGCTCCATTTTCGAGTAAATTGACGAGTCAGAAAGAAGCAGATAAACACAAAGTTATAACTCGTTCTGTTCACGATGAAGGAGGGAAAATCTGCCTTCAGATTTTGCATACAGGAAGATATGGTTATCATCCGTTTAACGTAGCTCCTTCTAAAATTCAATCTCCAATTACTCCTTTTAAGCCAAAGGCATTGAGCGAATCAGGAATTGAAAAAACAATCGCCCACTTTGTTAGATGCGCAGCCTTAGCAAAGAGTGCGGATTATGACGGAGTTGAAATAATGGGTTCTGAAGGTTATTTAATTAATCAATTCATTGCTAAAAGAACCAATCACAGAACTGACGACTGGGGTGGTTCATATGAGAACCGAATTAAATTTCCTTTAGAAATTGTTAGAAGAGTAAGAAAAGAAGTTGGAACAGACTTCATCATCATTTATCGATTATCTATGATCGATTTGGTTGAAGGAGGAAGTACTTGGGATGAGGTAGTGCAAATAGCTAAAGAATTAGAGAAAGCAGGAGTTACCATAATCAATACGGGAATTGGATGGCACGAAGCTAGAATTCCAACGATTGCTACAATGGTTCCTCGCGGTGCGTTTAGCTGGGTAACCAAGAAAATGATGGGGGAAATAAATATTCCGTTGGTTACTACTAATCGAATCAACACTCCAGAGATTGCAGAACAAATTTTGGCCGATGGTCATGCAGACATGGTTTCAATGGCAAGACCGCTATTGGCTGATGAGGAATTTGTGAAAAAGGCAGAAGAAGGGCGAGCCGATGAGATCAATACCTGTATTGGTTGCAATCAAGCTTGTTTAGATCACATCTTTAAAAACAAGCAAGCTTCCTGTCTAGTAAACCCTAGAGCTGGCTATGAAACTGAATTACATTACAATAAAGTAGAAATTAAAAAAACCGTAGCAGTTGTTGGTGCTGGTCCAGCTGGAATGGCAGCAGCAACAGTTGCTGCAGAAAGAGGGCATGAGGTCACTTTGTTTGAAAAGGATGATAAAATTGGAGGTCAATTTAATGTGGCTAAAAAAGTGCCTGGAAAAGAAGAGTTTAATGAAACACTTCGATATTTTAGTAAGCAAATAGAGCTGCAAAACGTTAATTTGAAATTAAATACGGCTGCTACCGTAGAAAACTTAAAAGGTTTTGATGAGGTAATTGTTGCGACAGGAATTACTCCTAGAAAACCAGCAATTCCAGGTATTGAGCATGAGAAAGTATTAGGGTATCTAGATGTTTTGAAGCATGAGAAACCAGTTGGTAAAAAAGTTGCCATTATTGGAGCTGGTGGAATTGGTTTTGATGTTGCTGAGTATTTAGTCCATGATGGAGAGTCTTCTTCATTGAGCATTTCTGAATTCATGAAAGAATGGGGAGTTGACATGACCAATGAGGTAAGAGGCGGAATAGAAGGAGTAAAACCTGATTTTCCAGCGTCTCCGAGAGAAGTTTATCTTTTACAACGTAAGAAGGGTAAACTTGGAGCCAAGCTTGGAAAAACTACCGGATGGATTCATCGAGCAAACCTGACGAAGAAAAAAGTGACAATGCTAAGCTCTGTTACTTATGATAAAATTGATGACCTTGGACTTCACATTACGGTTAATGGAAATTCGCAAGTACTGGACGTTGACAACGTTGTGATTTGCGCAGGTCAGTTATCTTTAAATCAGTTGTTTGAACCTTTACAAGAGGCGGGAGTTAATGTCCATTTAATTGGTGGAGCGGATTTGGCAACTGAGTTAGACGCTAAACGAGCAATAGATCAAGGATCAAGGTTAGCCGCAGAAATTTAAATATGAAATACGAAGGTAACATCAGGAAAATGAGGACTGAACTTAAAGATGAAGTTCATTATTCATTGCCATTATATGATATTATTGAACCAGGTTCGATGGTTGAAATGACTGGACTAGTAGGTCAAACCATTAAAATTGAGTTCCAAAACCAGATCAACTGCGTTGTTTCTGGTAAAAAAATTAACAAGACATTTGGAGACGGAATGAGTTACGAAGCATTCATGTCTTCGCCCATGGCTGTGCCGAGTATCATCAGACCTGAATTAAGTAGGATCCATGAAGGGATTGCGCTACGTGATGAAGAGTGGGAACGAAAACACCACTTACAACCACACATCGTTTATTTATCGAAGACCAGCGGAGTGAAAGTGGGAGTTACAAGAGATACTCAGGTTCCAACTCGATGGATCGATCAAGGAGCGGTGGAAGCCATCATTCTTGCTGAGGTTCCTTACCGACAATTAGCAGGTTTAATTGAAGTTGAATTAAAACAACACATGTCGGATAAAACAAATTGGCGGAGCATGCTCAAAAACTTGAACTCCGATGACGATTTGTTGGATCGAAAAGAAGAAGCTATTGAGCTTTTACCAGAAGAGTACTATGACTTTATTTCTGACAATGATGAGGTGACTCATATTACTTATCCAGTAATTGGATATCCAGAAAAAGTTAAAAGTATGAAGCTGGATAAAGTCCCGACCATTGAGAAAAAGTTAAATGGAATTAAAGGACAGTATTTGATTTTCGATGACGAAACAGTAATGAACATGAGAAGTCATGCGGGCTATAGAATCTCTATTGAATACTAGCGTATAAACGCTCTACTTCCTTCTGTACAAAGACAGCATATTCTTCTGTTGATTTCTCGGTGTGATCTCTAGGTGAAATTGGTTTTCCGTAGATAATATTCAGTTTGCCCCCTCTTACTTTAAGGCTTTTCAAAGGCCAGTGTTTTCCGGAGTCTTTGATAGCGCAAGGAATTATTTCCAAATCACTTTCTTTGGAGATGAAGAAAGCACCTCTTTTAAATTTGGCTATCGTTCCATCCTTGCTTCTAGATCCTTCGGCAAAGGTAACTATGTTCTTGCCTTGGTTTTTCGCTTTGTCGCCAGCCAACCGCATGCTTTCTAGAGCGCCCCTACGTTCGGTCCTGTCAATGTAAATCATACCGGTCGCCTTGATTCCCCACCCAACAATTGGCATTTTTCGTAGTTCCTGCTTTGCAATAAAATACATGTACGTTGGGGAAGACCTAAACAGGACAATAATATCAAGTAAAGACTGGTGGTTGCAAACAAAAATGAAGTTACGGTCTTTTGGAATGTTCTCTTTCCCCTGAACTTTAAGCCAAATTCCGGAAAAAATTAAAAGACCTGGACACCAGATGTATTTTGCAAAGAAGACAACGGTGTACTCACTAAATGTAATGAGCCTAAAAATGAATGCAAACAGGAAACAGATGATCGTCCATAGTATGCAAAACACTACCGTAAAGGGTCGAAGAATTATCCAAAACACAGATGCAAAAATGAAATAAAAAATTTAATTGCAATGGAATTGATCCTAAAGTATAAACTTCAGACTGTAGTTTTCGCTTTTAAATGATGCGACATAAATTCCTTTTGGGAAATTTATTGTGTGCGTTGAAACGCCATTAACTACTTGAGTGCTAAGCATTAGTTCTCCAACAATATTGTAGATCTCCAACGTCATTTCTTCGTTTTTCACGTTGTCAATCGTGATGATATTTTCGTTCACAAAAGCACTTACCTGTGGAGTGTAGTGCTCACCTACTGACGCAGTCGGTCCCCAAATGCTTTCAATCCATGCAGGATCATCAATAAAGGGATTCCTATTTCCTTGGATCCAATAAATTGCGTTATTTCTTGCCGTTTCTTTTGCACTTATCGGATCTGCTAAAGACCAAGACAATAGCATGTTTTCCGCCCAGCTAGAAAGATTATCTCCACTAAACATGTCGCTGGTCCATCCACTGATGCTTCCTTGATAGCGAGTCATCATGTAAAAGTAAGTTCTTGCAAAATCACCTTTATACTCATCAATTGGTTCAAATACAGTCCCTGAATATCCAGGGTAATTACTTGGTCCAACTTTACTACCGTTTGAGGTTGTGCTTGTTGGACTTCCAACTTCGCCAAAAGGAAAATTTCCGCGCTGACCATTTACAAATCCATCAGTAGGGTATATGTGGAATAAATCCGAATACATGGGTGAAGCTGCACCAAACCAACTTTGAGGAACTGAGTGCTCCCGGTTATAGCAATCACCTTCCGCACTATAAGATCCACATTGATCGCTGCCAATCGTATAGGTATAACTTGGTGTGCCCGATGGAATGTCTGAATACATGTCCCATACTACTCCTGAGTTATTATCGGTAGAGGCGAAATGTGTCCACAAATCATTATACGTATAAACCGTATGAGCATCGATGATCCCTTTTAAAGTTGTTCTCAAAGTTTCGCCAGTTTTTCCTGCGGCCAAATCGTAATAACCAGCAGGGATTTGGGCAAAAGAGCATAAAGACAGCCCTAAAAAAACAATTAAAAGAGAGTATTTCATGAGTACTTGAATAGGTAGACCAACAAAGTACGGAATTCGATTAACACAATTAGTCTGATTGTCATCGAAAGTATAATTGGATTGGATTTCGGCATCATATTAAAATGAATGGTATGGATTTAGTACATTAACGCTATGATACGCCACCTATCATATTTAATTCTATTTCTAATCGTGCCTTTGCCTGTTCTGGCAAATTTGGACACCTTAATGATTCACCAGGATATTTTAAAAGCTGAGGTAGAAATTGAGACTAATTTCTATGTGGCCTATGATATCTCAAGTAGAACTTACGCACAGTCCTTAGAAATTAATTATGAAAACGGGATCTTAAGAAGTCTTGACGTAATGGCTGCGGCTAAAGATTATTTGGGGGATTATGCCGAAGCACAGCGTTTGAACTATGAAATGCTTCGGATCTATGAACTTAAAGAAGATAAGGCAGGCGTAGCTGGTATGAATATCAACATCGGTGTGATCCATTATTATCAGTCTAATTATGTAAAGGCATTAGAGGTTACAAGAGCAGCTGAAAAGTACTATGTATCGATTAACGATAGCGGAGGTGTTTCTATTTGTCATAATAACATTGCCAACTGCTATGCCGATGAAATAAAATACGATAGTGCTTTAGTATACTACTTCAAGGCATTGGACATAGACAAGGCTCAAAATTTAATTGATGGCCAAAGTTTACTCATGGGTAATATTGGTGAAACATATTTAGAGCAGAAAAAATATGATTTAGCGACCGCGTATTTAGATTCTGCCTTGTCTCTGGCATTCAAGTCACAAGATGAATGGCAGCAGTCAAATATCTATTGCGCCTTAGGGGATTTGAACGGAAGATTAGAGGAGTTCGATGCAGCCAATAGGTATTTTGAGCAAGCTTTAAAGATTCTTACCAAAATAGATGCAGCTGCGGAATTGGAAGAGCTATACGAATTGATGGCGGATGTATACGAAAAACAAGGTGACCCGGTAATGGCATTAAAAATGCTCAAATTAAATCTCGCAATTTCAGATAGTCTTTACTCAGCAGAAAATTCGAATAAGATCGCTGAAATGGAGGTGTTGCATGGTATTCAGGTATTTGAAGATCAACTGAAAGAGAAGCAACTGGAAAGTCAACAACGAACCTTTATGTTTATCATTTTAGGAGTCGTGCTAGCAGCAGTAGTGGTGTTTTTGGTCCTTGCGTTAAGAAATGCAAAGAATAGAAAGAAAACGAATAAGGCGCTTAAGCAAGTCAATGAGCATGTAGAAGAAAAGAATCGAGAAATAACCGATAGCATTAACTACGCAAAACGTCTACAGCAAGCGATTCTTCCTCCGATGGATCAGTTCAAAAGAAACCTAGAGGATAGTTTTGTAATGTTCAAACCAAAAGATGTGGTGTCTGGAGATTTTTACTGGATGGAAGTAGTCGATGATCAGATTCTTTTTGCCGTTGGAGATTGCACAGGTCATGGAGTGCCTGGTGCGTTGGTCTCGGTTGTTTGTAGCAATGCGCTAAATTCGGCTACAAAAGAATTTAGATTAACCGATCCAGCTAAAATATTAGAGAAGACTAAAGAATTGGTTGTCGAGACTTTTGAGCGTTCTGGAAAAAATGTGAGAGATGGAATGGACGTTTCTCTTTGTGCATATGACCCAATAGCCAAAACTTTGAAATGGGCAGGAGCAAATAATCCAATCTGGATTGTTACCGATAAAGAATTGAAAGAAGCCGATCGAGTTACTGAGAATGAATCAAAGGATCTGGTCTTAAATGACGTCAAAGCAAGTAAACAGCCCATTGGGAAGTACGATTCCCCAGAACCTTTTTGGCAGTGGGAATTTCAACTTAAGACGGGAGATTTAGTTTATTTACTTTCAGATGGTTTTGTTGATCAATTTGGCGGAGAACGTTCTAAAAAATACAAAGCATTAAAGCTGAAGAAGTTCTTGATGCGAATCTCTAAGGAAAGAATGAATCGTCAGCGAGAAATGCTGACCACAGAGTTCGATAAGTGGAGAGGTGACTTAGAGCAAATTGACGATGTGTGTATAATGGGGTTACGAATCTGATCGACTTATAACCGAAATCCAAGGCAAAAAAAATCCCGTTTCAAAAATTTTAAAACGGGATTTAGAAAAGTTATAATGCCTATCTAACTACAATCTTCTTTGTAATTTGAGAATCACCAGAGCTAATGTTCACTAAGTAAACGCCAGATCTAAGCGTGTTTGCATCAATATTAATCGTGTTGTTCCCAGTTTTAATTAATTGGGTTCTTGAAACAACTGTTTTTCCAAGAATGTCTTTAATAGAAATCTGCGTATTAAAGTTAGCATTCGAAGACAATTGGATCGTCATATTGTCAGCAACAGGATTCGGATAAATATTCACCGATACATTCTCACTTAATTCTTCTGTACTTAATATAGAAAGTAAATCTTGGCTGTAAACTACTGTTTGAGATGCACCAAGTGCAGTAAGATTCGTATGAATAAATACTGGGAAGTTTTGAGTTCCAGGAAGGTAATAGTAGTACTGAACTCTATCCACATCAACTGTTCCGAAAATTCCTAAATCTGCCTGAGAGTCTTCTGTAATCTTAACTCTTAACACGTTTGTGTAAGTGTTAGTTCCTAGTAGCAGTGTACCATGTCCATCAGCAATTACCGTAACCAAACCAGAAAATCCTCCTGAAATAGGAGTCGGTCCAACGATGTCTAAAGTTCCCGCTAAAGAATCAGAAAACGTATTTCCAAATGTGAAAGGGTATTGCATTAATTTAGCTTCATCTCCACTCATTACAATTAACGCGTCACCAACAGTAGGTTCAGAGAATGTATATCCTTGAGCAAAAATGCTATCCACCACTTGATTTTGGTAAATCATGAAGTTCCCTTGTAATTCGTCAGCTTTAACACTGGTTGGGAAATCTAATGCATTAGCAGCTGTAGAAGCGTCTAAAATATTGTTGTCTACAGTTGTAAGATATCCTTGTAAAGCTGAATAATCCCAAGTTACCCCGGCTCCAGTTACTGCGTCTAAATTAACTGCATTTGAATCCGCAACATAATAAGTATGTGTTGCCCCGATTGCATTGATATTGCTTGATGTCAAGGTAGGGACTTGAGCGAATAACGCTAAAGAACTTGAAAGTAAGCAAATTGATAGTATAGATTTTTTCATATAGTTTTTGTTAGTATGCTTAAAGAAACTAAAAAATTGAAGATTTGGATTACATAATTAAACTAACGGACGCTATTTAGTTGTGAACGGTTGTATAGACGGTTGTGATTTTTTTAATTGTTCTTATAAAACATGGTCTTAGTAGATGACAAATCAAGCGAGTATATATCAATACTAGCATTTACATCGCCCATATTAGCAGTGAATTGAATTCCAAGAATTACAATTGCCAATGGGATGATAACAAGATTAGCGTAACTAAAATTAACAGTTTGCATATTTGATGCTGGGTTGATAAAGGCGGCAAGAAGAGAGAGTAATAACACCATGATTGGGATAATGTAAGTTAGATAAATGGGCCTTTCAATATCCAGCTGAAATGCATGTTCATCATTTTTGGTTATGAATGAAATAGGAGTTTTAAATATTAAAGATCTTCCGATTTCCAAAGTCCCATTAGCTTGAAGAACTTTGTAGTGAATATTGTGCATTAACAATTCTGAAGTGTGTTCTTCATTCAAGTAAACGTGCTGAAAGGTTGCGGGTATTTGAAAACCATCACCAGTGATTAAATCGATAGTTTCAGCTTCGGCATCGTACGTTTCATAAGTTTCGAAAGAAGGAGGGATTAGTCCATCAGCGATTTGTGTAATGCAAAGTAGCGCCAACAGGAGCGATACAACTTTCATGATTTTCCCAATCGGTCCAAGGAAAATTTTAGCTTTCTCTTTTACTTCTTTAATGCGATTTTCTTCGATTTTCTGTTTTCGCTCTTTCGCTAGTTTAAGTCGCTGTATTCTTTCTTCTTTGGTGAAATTGTTCTTGGCCATCCTGTTAGTTGAGTAAGGTTGTTTTCTTCATTCAATGCAAGTAAGATAGGCAAACCCTTCATTTTTACCTGAATCTTAAGATTAATTACTCCAAATTCTAGTTTTTGGCGGGGAAAAGAACTGGTTTCATTTGTTTTGAACTGATATAATTACCTCTTACATCCCTTTGTTTTAGGTTGATTATCGTTAAATCTACTTTTTTAGAATTGAAATATGCTTTCGAGTCTGGTTTTGTTAGGCTGTAGAATGACGTAACTTATATGCTAAACGAATTTTAACGCGTCAATTTTTCACATTCTAACACTAAAAAGATGAAAAGAACTATACTAATTATCAGTGGAATTGTACTTAGCACGGGCTCACTATTTGCTCAGCTTCCGTCAATTACAGCTACGAACCAAATCCCAGCCGTAGGGGATACCCTGAACTACACAAATGCGAATACTTTCGGTTTCGATCCTGACGGTGGAGGTGGAGTTACCAATGTTAATTGGGATTTTCGAACTTTAACTCCTACTGGCAGTTTTTCTGGTTGGTATGTAGATCCTGCGGGTACAGCTGAAGCAGCTAATTTTCCTACCGCAACGGTTGCTTTAACAAGTGCCGCTACTCCGGGTGGTTACGAGTACTTTTCTACAACCGCAAGCACAATTGCAAGATTAGGATATACAGATCCTGCTAATGCCTCAATTTATTATACACCAGGCTGGGATAGATACGTTTTTCCACTTGATCCAGGTGTAATAAATTCTCAAACCTACACAGGAGATATGACCTCATTAGGCGCTGGTGAAGATTCCGTTACTATTGATAATGGCAGCTACCAAGCAAATCCAGATTCTTATGGTACTTTAAGGTTGCCAGCGTTGGTTTTTGGTGCTGACCCTGAAAAATTTGATGATGTAATTAGGGTTCATGTTATTGAAACTTTTCAAATTAAAGCCTGGATTCTTGGAACTCCCGCTTTAATAGTAAATGTTACCGATGACTATTATTTTTACTTTGATGAAGAATCAAAAGAACCAATACTTATTTATGGAGTTACAACGGATGATGCTGGGGGAACACCACAGACGGTTTTAAGATATCAACCAATTCCAGGAACGGGAGTGGCAACTTCATTAAAAGAAGTTGATCCAATCAATATGACTGTCTTCCCTAATCCAGTAAATGATTTATTAACCGTACAGATGACTAATCTAACGGATGATGCTTCTATTACAATTACCAATTTACTGGGAGAGATTGTAACTACAGAAGTAATTACTTCTGGAACAACTCAAAAACAACTTAATGTTAATCACCTTTCTGCTGGTATTTACAATGTCAATATCTTAAATGACAATGTTTCATCAACTAAAAAGATTGTGATTAGATAAAGAGTCTATCGCTACTTACAAAGAGAACGGCCTTTTCATTATGAGAAGGTCGTTTTTGTTTTTATTGGTTTTATTTCCGTTCAAGCCATTTTGTTAAATTATACAGGCCTTGAACATTTGTGGTGAACGGTGGTTATTGTATTACGATCAATTTGTAAATTGCAAAAGCAAAAAGCTCTCTAAGTGAGTTTGTAAAACCTTTACCATGAAAAATTGGCTCGCCCTGGCCATCATTATCGTTTTTTCTATTACTTCCTTTGCGCAAGAGAAGTTTACGGTAAGCGGATATGTTAAAGATGGTAAAACAGGCGAAATGCTTGTTGGTGCGGATGTCTACATTAAAGAACTTCTTAAAGGGCAGTCCACAAATAATTATGGATTCTATTCAATAACAGTTCCGGCAGGAAAGTATACGCTTGTAGCACAATATTTTGGCTTTACAGATTTCAATAAACAAATTGATCTCAAAGAAGACATTAGACAAAACATTGAGCTTGGGTTTTTCTTAGATACGCTGGATGAAGTGGTAGTTGAATCTGAACGGAAAGATGAAAATACCAATGGTACACAAATGGGTACCATAGAATTGGATATGACTCAGATTAAAACTTTACCTGCGTTTATGGGGGAAGTTGATGTTTTGAAAAGTATTCAATTGCTACCAGGTGTGTCATCAGCAGGTGAAGGTAATACAGGGTTTTATGTTAGAGGTGGGGGCCCGGATCAAAACTTAATTTTATTGGATGAAGCTACAGTCTACAATGCTTCTCATTTGTTTGGTTTTTTCTCAGTATTTAATGCGGATGCAATTAAGAAAGTGAACATGATTAAAGGAGGCATGCCAGCTAATTTTGGAGGAAGACTTGCATCCGTTTTAGACATAACGATGAATGATGGTAATTACAAAGAGTATCATGCAAATGGCGGGATCGGTTTAATTGCCTCTAGATTGACGGTTGAAGGACCGATTAAGAAAGACACTTCTTCTTTTATCGTATCTGGAAGAAGAACATACATTGACGTTATTTCAAAGCCATTTATCAAACCTACTGCAGCGGCTGCAGGTTCAGGCTATTTCTTTTACGATCTTACAGCTAAGGCTAATTGGAGAATTTCAGACAAAGATCGATTGTATTTATCAGGATATTTTGGAAGGGATGTATTTACGTTTGCCAATGCAAACTTAGGGCTCAATTTTAAAGTGCCATGGGGAAATGCTACAGCATCGCTGAGATGGAATCACTTGTTTAACGATAAGCTGTTTCTGAATACTACAGCTATTTTCAGTGACTATAATTTTGCATTTGAAGCAGAACAAAGTCAGTTTAAGTTCAAGCTAAGTTCTGGAATCCGAGATTACAATTTGAAAACAGATTTTTCGTGGTTTCCTGGATCTAATCATAAAGTTAAGTTCGGGCTCAACTATATCTTTCATACGTTCATTCCTAGTTCGGTTACCGCAAGCTCGGGAGATCAAGAATTTGGTAGCCCAGATGTGACTAAGATTTTGGCAAACGAGGCCGCTGCCTATGTCCTGGATGAATTTGAAATCGGTTCAAAAATTAAAGTGAACGTAGGAGTGCGTGTTTCTTTGTTCCAACAATTTGGTCCTTTTACGCGATACTATAAAAACGAAACAACTGCTTTAGTCGACAGCACAAGGACTTGGGGTCGAGGGGAATCAATTGTAGTTTATCCAGGGTTTGAGCCAAGATTTGCAGCCCGTTATTTGTTAAGAGATAACTCTTCTTTCAAACTAGGAATAACCCACAATTATCAGTACGTGCACCTTGCTTCGATTTCTGCAATATCGCTACCTACCGATTTGTGGTTTCCAAGTTCGGAATTAGTAAAACCTCAAATCGGCACACAATATAGCTTAGGGTACTTTAGAAACTTTAAAGAGAATACTTATGAAGCATCAGTGGAGCTTTATTATAAGGATCTTAGAAATTTGATTGAGTACAAGGAAAATTCACAGCCAGATGATAATGTAGAAGACAACGTTGACAACCAACTAACATTTGGAACTGGATACTCATATGGAGCAGAGTTTTTCGTGAAAAGAAGATTTGGCGATTGGACAGGTTGGATCGGATATACTTGGTCTAAAACGATGAGGAAATTTGATGAGATAGATAATGGATCTGAGTTTCCAGCGAAATATGACAGAAGACATGATTTGTCGATTGTGTTTAGTTATGACATCAGTAAGCGAGTGAACGTAGCAGCCTCTTTCGTATATGCTACGGGTAATGCAATTACTTTGCCTTACCGCAGATATTTCGATTTTACAGAAAGTATATTGGTAACTGAATGGGGACCAAGAAACGGAGATCGAATGCCGGCATATCATAGGGGAGACCTTTCTTGTACGGTTAAGGGTAAGCACGAGAAGAAATTTATAGATCCAGAAACTGGAGAGGAAAAAATGAAACCTAGAAAAATAAAATCTAGTTGGAATTTTTCCGTTTACAATGTATATAATAGAGCAAATCCGTATTTTATATACTTCAATAATGAAGGAGATTTAAATGCTGGAAATCTGGATGTTGGTGCTTTTCAAGTATCTTTATTTCCAATCCTTCCAGCAGTAACATGGAATTTTGAGTTTTGATGAAAAGAATTTATTTAGTCATACTTCCGGTTTTGGTTTTCTTTTCTTGCGAAAAGGAAGTTCAAATTGATTTACCTGATGTTCCAACTCAATTGGTGGTAGAAGGTATCGTTGAACAAGATCAACCTCCTTTGATCATATTAACGAAAACTCAAGGTTATTTTGACCCTGTTGATGTTAGCACAGTGGATGGATTATTTGTTTCAGGAGCTACAGTAACAATCAATGATGGAACGATTGACTATCCTTTAACTGAGTTTTGCACGAGTGCAATACCTGATTCTTTGCTTGGTATAGTAGCAGCGGCCGTTGGAATTTCAGAAGCAGATTTGCAGGCATTCAACTATTGCATATATACTTCATTAGATCCTTCAGCTTTAGGAGTGAGCGGAGCTACTTATGATTTAACGATCCAATCTGGCTCAGAGACCTTAACATCTCAAACTAAGATTCCGGAACCAGTTTACTTTGATTCTATTTGGTATGAATTAGGAACTGGACAAGACTCATTAGGATTTGTTTGGGTGGAGATGGACGACCCGGACACCATTGGGAATAGTTATAAATGGTTTGCTCAACGAATCAACCATTACACTTATGGTCCTCAACAAGGTGAGATTAAAGATGCACAAATGATTGCACCCCTGGGTTCTATTTTTGATGATAAGTTCTTTAACGGACAGAAGTTTGAATTTGCTTACAATAGAGGAGAGTTAGGAAACTATGAAGGGCAGGATGATGAAGGGCCTGAAGAGAGATATTTTAAGAATGGAGATACAGTTGTAGTAAAATTTGTCTCTTTAGATCGGCCTAATTTCTTTTATTTCAGAGCCATGGAGGACCAGTGGGCCACTAATGGAAGTCCTTTTGCATCGCCTGGAAACTTACCAACCAACATCAATGGTGGACTGGGAGTATTCAGCGGATATGGTGCGGCTTTCGATACTGTTGTGTGCACTCCATAAATGAGAACTAAAGTTCTTCGATTTAGGAATCTAATTTTGGTCTTTCAGTTTACATTTATTAAGCACTTATTTTATCTACTTTTGAACACAATACAACGGGAGTTGTTTTCCGTTATGAAATCAAGAAATTGTTTTAAAGATGAGTGAAGAAATTGAAGAAATGGATTGTCTGATTATTGGATCAGGTCCTGCAGGATATACTGCGGCCATTTATGCAGCGCGTGCAAGTATGAATCCAGTAATGTATATGGGAATGCAGCCAGGTGGTCAGCTAACGACTACTGACGAAGTTGAGAATTTCCCTGGTTATCCTCAAGGGATTACAGGTCCGGCTATGATGGTTGAACTTCAAGAACAAGCGGAAAGATTTGATACTGATGTTCGTCACGGTTGGGTAACTAAAGTTGATTTTTCAGGTCCTATTCATAAAGTTTGGGTAGATGGCAAAAAGGAGATTCATGCTAAAACGGTAATTATTGCTACAGGTGCAACTGCAAGATATCTTGGTTTGGAGTCTGAGCAAAAGTATTTAGAACTAGGTGGGGGAGTTTCAGCTTGTGCTGTATGTGATGGCTTTTTCTATAAAGGACAAGAAGTAATCGTTGTTGGAGCAGGAGATTCTGCCTGTGAAGAGGCGCATTACCTTTCTAAGATCTGCACTAAAGTAACGATGCTTGTTAGACGTGAAGAGTTTAGAGCTTCTCACATCATGGAAGACAGAGTAAGAGCTACTCCTAATATTGAAATATTAACAAGTACAGAGACTGTTGAAGTGCTTGGAGATGGCACTGGAGTGACTGGCGCAAGAGTTAGAAATAACGTGACAGGTGAGGAGAAGGATATTCCAGCAACTGGGTTTTTTGTTGCAATTGGGCACACGCCAAATACGGAAGTTTTCAAACCTTATGTCAATTTAGATGAAACGGGCTATATTATCAATCATGTTCCTGGGACCTCGAAAACAAACGTGCCGGGAGTTTTTGTTTCCGGAGATGCAGCTGATAAAGATTACCGTCAGGCTATAACTGCCGCTGGTACAGGATGTATGGCAGCTTTGGATGCAGAAAGGTATCTTTCGCATTTAGCTCACGCAAATTAGACATAAAATATTAGGAGCCCTTTAGCAAGGAATTGCTGAAGGGCTTTTTTGTGTTTAAGAATTAGAAATCATACTAAAAAGGGTGAGGTAGTTTAAAATTATCAGTCTTTACAAGTCCAAGATGATAGAATATTTCTAATTTTCAGTATGGCCGATAAAAGCTACAAGGATTTCGATAGTTGGAAAGGGTTTCAAGAGTACTTTCCCGAGCGTTTTCAAATTAAAACTGGAGAAGAACCAGCTGAAGAATATTGGGACTGGAGAGATAATCGAGTTCATATAGATCGCTATGTTCCAGCGGTAAATGATAAAAAAGTAAAAGTTATACTTGTTCATGGGGGGGGAGCTAATGGCCGCTTAATGTTTCCAATGGGAGTAGCACTTCGCAGTAACGGATATGAGTGCATTTCTGCAGATTTTCCAGGATTTGGATTAACCGAAGTAAGAAAACCAAATAGTTATTACACCTGGATTGATTTAGTGGTTGATTTAATCCAAAGAGAGAAAGAAAGAGATGATCGGGAAATAGCCCTTTGTGGAATCAGTTTGGGTGGAATGCTTTCCTACCAAGCAGCTTGTAAGAGCGAACACGTTAAAGGAATCATCGTCTCGGCTCTTGCGGATCCTAGAGATAAAAAAGTGCAAGTTCAATTGTCTAAGAACAAATTCATGTCATCATTCGGGGTGAAATTCACTCAAAACATGGGTTGGGCTTTTGACGGAGTAAAGTTTCCAATCAAAGACACCACTAAAATGTGGGCAATGGCAAATAATCCGGAGTTCGTAGACAAACTTTTGGCAGATAAAGTAGGTTCTGGTAGCAAAGTTTATTTGAAGTTTTTAAGAACTCTTTTTCAGGCAGGACCCGATATTGAGCCAGAAAATTTCAAAGACATTCCGCTGTTGTTTGCGCAGCCTGTGGAGGATCATATTATTCCATATTGGGTGAGTGAAGATTTTTACAACCGATTGGCTTGTCCGAAGGAGCTGGTAATGCTTGAAAACGCGGGTCATATTCCATTAGAGGAACCAGGAATTACCCAGTTAGAAGAATCGGCCTTGGGGTTTCTAGAAAAATTGGAGGCTAGTTTTAACTAGTGAACATGGCCTAGGTACGTAGCATGGCCCTTATATTCTTGCTTTTTTCCGGTATCCATTTTTAGCTCAATCTTCCAAATATATACGTCTTCTTTCAATTTAGATTCATTGAACTTTAATACGTCCTCAACTTTAAAGTCTACTTTTTTTGATTCAGCAATAATTTCACCCCATCTATTGAAAAGGTAAAATTGAAATGAGTCCCATTGGTTCATTTCGTTTTGCTGGGCTTGTGCTAAAAATGGTTCGTGAACTTTGAGCAGGTTTGGGTAGGTAGGGTATATTTCAGGCTCTACTATAGTGTCCTGACTAAAGGACTGAAAACTAAAAATGGATAGGGCGATTAAATAAACGTACTTCATGTTAATAAGACGTGAAACGAAGTTAGTTGGTAGCCTCTTATTGGTTAAATTAACATTTACAATTTCTAGATTACTTAAAGGAAGATCAAATCTGAAGCGAAAAAGAATAAATAAGGGTGCATGGTGGTGCATTGGATCAATAGGCAGTTGGTGGATAACGATGTTTTTTAATCCTGAACTGAAACAGTTCTTCTTCCCGTTTCCAGAAGATGATGTGAAGACCTTAGTTTACGCTTTGGTAGATTTCCTTGCAGTCATTCCTATGTTTCTATTAATAATTCGGTCTAAGAATTTCACCCGTATGAAGAAAATAACCTTCGCGGTGTTAATCGTTAAAGTGCTAACTACTTTGACTTTGGTTTACAATTGGTCACTTGCCGATAACGGAGGTTTTGGTATGATCGTGATGTGTTGGTTCTGTTTTTATTTAGTAATGGCAGCATTTTACATGCAATATTCAAGCAAAGAGAAAATCGGTTAAGTTAAATGCTTCAAACAGGAATGGCTACAGTTTAGCAATCATGTCCATTACAACACTTTTTCTTCTGGTAGAAACTGGTACAGTGCTTCCTTCTTTTAAAACTAAATATCCGCCATCAGATTTAATATATTCTTTTACAAACTTGCTATTAATCAAGTGGCTTTGATGGACCCTAAGGAAATCATGTGGTGTTAATAGCTCATCATATTCTTTCAGGGTACGAGTAACTAATAATCTAGATTTATCTGAGAAGTGGAACATGGTGTAATTCACGTTGCTTTCGCATCTAATGATTTCCGAAACTTCCTTGATTAATATTTTTTCCTGCGTATTTAAAGCAATTCTTTTAGTGCTTCCATCTTTAATTGATTCTTGAAGTACTTCGATGCTTCCATTTCTAGGGTTTTCCAATGCTTTTTCAACTGCAACCACTAATTCATCTGGGTCAATAGGTTTCATCAGGTAGTCAACGGCAGAAAATTTGAAAGCTTTAATCGCGTATTCGTCCGATGCGGTAGTGAAAATAACTTTGAAACTATCGGTACCCGTAATTTCCAGCAAATCAAAACCACTTCCATCTTGCATCTGAATGTCCAGAAAGACCAAGTCAGGATTTACTTCCTTTATTAGTTTTGCACCCGAAATTACACCATCAGCTTCGCCAATTATTTCAATCTGTGGGCAGTATGCTTCAACGTCTGCTCTAATCGCTAAACGTGCATCTGATAAATCGTCAACTATGATTGCCTTCATTTTATAAATGTAATAATTATGATTGTCAACCAACTCCTTTAAGAAAGTTAATTGTTGAACAGATTTTCGCTATTAAAACAGCTCGTTTAATTTCATCCTGAGCACAATTTTAGTGCCTGTTTCGCCTCCGTCTTTTCCAAGATCAATAATTTCGAATCCCTTTTCAATGGTATCCTCATTTAAGATACTTAATCGTTCCTGAGTTACCTCTAAGGCTGCCGACTTGTGCTTTTGACCTTCCTGCGCTTTATTGTCTCTAGCGGCTTGTCTACCTATTCCATTGTCACTCATGGTACAGGTTAATACTTCGTTTTCACATTTAAATGAAACGTTAATGACAGCTTGACGATCTAATCCTTTCAATCCATGAATAATTGCATTCTCTGCAAACGGCTGCAGCAACATAGGAGGTAGGAGAACATTGTCTGGATCAAGTCCTTCTTGCACTTCAATATTGTATTCAAATGGCTCTTCTCTTCCAAAGTTTTCAAGGTCCAAGTAGTTTTTTAAAGTGTTGATTTCGTCATTAACAGTGATGGACTGACTCCTGGAATTCTCTAGCGTTTGCCGCATTAACTTCGAAAATTTTGAAAGGTAATAACGTGCTGACTTTTGATCATTTCTTAAAATTAAAGCTTGAACGGAGTTCAACGAATTAAAAATGAAATGAGGATTCATTTGAAGTCGCAATGCTTTTTGCTCTAACTCCAACAACGATCGTTCAAATTCAAGTCTTTCTTGTTCTTGTCTTACATGTTGTTTGAAAGCTCTAATTCTAACACCTATTATCAAAATGAGTATTAAGCTTCCGATTCCAATTGTGCTGATTAAAAACCAAAGTGTTTTCCAAAAAGGCGGAGTAATTGAAAAGTTAAACGTTACTGGTTTAGATGTCCAAACATCGTCTTCGTTTCCAGCGATTACCTTAAAAGTATAGGAGCCTGGGGGCAAGTTTGAGTAGGTAGCATCGCTTTTTTCAGAAATTGGACTCCATTGTTCGTCAAACCCATCTAACTTAAATTGGTAGCTAACTTGTTCCGGGTTTTTTTGATTAATCCCTTTGAAATTGAAGGATACATGATTTTGGTCATGCTTAAAAATAAGTGTGTCTTTCAGCTTGTACCAGTCGGTAATTAAATGGCCAAATTCGGTTTTAGCTAAATCTTCATAGAACAGCGTAACGCTTGTTAAACTCAAATCAGGAGCAATGGTATTTATGGTGGTGTTTTTTGGATTGTACTGCATCAAGCCATTAACAGTTCCGAACCAAAGGTTGCCGTTTCGGTCTAAACAAGAAGCATTTCTATTTGTCTCAACTCCTTTAAAACCTTCGTCTTTTCCAAAATGTTTTACCTCAGAAACTGTATTCCCATCGCCCATTCTAATTCGGTCAACTCCCTTTTCAGATCCAACCCAAGCATTTCCTTCTTGATCAAATTCAATCAAATACGTATTGTCACTTGACAAACCTGATTCTGTAGTAATCGTATAGAATCCAATTATTGCTTCTTGAGCACTGGCAATGGACACTCCCTTTCCTTGCGTACCGATCCATAGACTTCCATCTGGACCAAGTTTAAGACTCCTTATTTTAAGTCCCACAAGTCCATCTTTAGTTCTGAAGTTTGTAATTTGATTGTCAAGAATATAAGAAACTCCTCTATTCCTAGAACCAAACCAAATTCTTCCCAATCCATCTTCTTCTATGTCTGTAATCGCTGGAGTAGTGCCCATGTCAAGCTCTTCCTTCCAAACTGTTGATTCATACTGAAACAAATTAGGTTGAGTAGGTTGAAACTTGGCAATACCTCCAGATGTTGCGATCCAGATGTTTAGTAATTTATCTTGAAATATATCCGTGATCCAATAATGTGGAATGCCATCGGCTCTAGTGAACTTATGAAAGACATCACCGTTGAAACAATAAGCGCTATTACCGTCTGTTCCAATCCAAATGTTGCCCAAATGATCTTCCATTAAAACCCTAGCTTTTCCACCTTTATAGCCGTTAGATGAGTTGTAAACGATTAAGGTGTCATTAAAATTAACGGTAAGTTCGTTTTCAAAACTCGTCCAAATAGCCCCTTCAGTTGTAATCAACACATCATAAACATAGTCATCAACCAGCCAGTCATTTTTGGTGATGTGTTCGAATTCCTGTCCAAAATATTTATTGACTCCCCCGCCTGAAGTACCAAACCACATATTGCCCCATCTATCTTTCAATATTAGCCTCGTGTGATTTGCGCTCAATCCATTTTCCTTATTGATGGATTTACTTTTCCCAGTTTTGAAATCTTTAAAAATGATGCCGTCACTCAACGATGAAATCCAAATTCCATTCCCATCTAATAGAATATCATTCATCGCCAGCACAGGCGTTTGGACAGCTGTAAAATCTGAACCATCAAATTTGTTTAGACCTCCTCCGAACGTGGAGATGTAAATTCCGTTTTTGTCTCCTTCAATACCTCTGGTTGACTTATGTGTTAGTCCATCGCGAACGCTATATGTTCGAAATTCATCTCCGCTAATTTTAACAACTCCGTCATCACTACTGGCCCAAATAGCGCCATCTGTATGCTCATAGATGTCATAAATCAGTCGGTTGAAAATTTTAGTCTTCCCCGTCCAATGGGTAAACACTTCATCTTTATATTGATAAAGTCCCTTGCTGGTGCCAATCCATAAAACATTGTTTTTGTCGAGTAGGAAACAGTTTACCATCAGATTTTTCAAATCATTAATCCTAAAATTGTGAAATGAAATTCCATTGTAAATGCTTATTCCGTCATTGGTTCCAATCCAGATATTGTTGGCTTGATCTTCGTAGAATGCGGTGACGTAGTTATTAATTAGCCCATCTTTGGTTGAGAAATTTTTGAATTTTTTACCGTCAAATCTGCTTACTCCGCCACCTTTGGTTCCCATCCAGATATAGCCACGAGAATCTTCAAGCATATCATAAACTTGAGATTGCGCCAGACCTTCTCCAACAGAAAAAGTTTTGATCTTGAATTGACCAAATGAGACTGTCGGTAAACAGATTAGAAGTATGATGAGCACTCTTAGCATTACTCTCAAATATAGTAAGGTCGATTCACTTAATCGGAAGTTTGTTACGATTAATAAGGGAGCCATTGATTCTTAGTAGATATACTTAGTTTTAGGTAGATGTAATTGCAATTAGAAAACTTGAAGTTCAGCCTTAACCATATATTGAAAGTTGTTTTTTGCCCATTTCGAAAGGATGTGCAGAGGTACTCCAAGGAAGAACGTAAATCAAAATCGAGGCTTTCTAAACTTGTTATATGGCTGTGGAAATTTAAATACTACGCCCTCATATTGCTCTTCATTAATTTTTGTATTTGGCTTCAGTGTATTCCGAAGGAATTGTTTCATGAGCCGACTTGTACGGTGTTGAAAGACGCTAACGGGTCTATACTGGGTGCCAGAATTGCGGACGATGGGCAATGGAGATTTCCTCCTTCAGACTCTGTGCCGACAAAGTTCGCTAAAGCCATAACGGAATTTGAAGACCGCGATTTCCGCGATCATTTTGGCATCAGTTTTAAAGCTTTTGGAAGAGCGATTCAACAAAATTTTTCGGAAGGAAGAGTAGTAAGTGGAGGTAGCACCATTACCATGCAGACCATTAGACTTTCTCGAAAAGGGCAGAGTAGATCTTATTTAGAGAAGCTAATTGAAATCTACATGTCAACTCGATTGGAGTGGAGGTATGATAAAGATGAAATTCTAAAGTATTACGCATCTAATGCACCTATGGGCGGAAATGTTGTAGGAGTTGACGCAGCTGCTTGGCGCTATTTTGGCAGATCGAGTCACGAATTAAGTTGGGCAGAATCTAGCTTGTTGGCGGTTCTCCCAAATGCTCCAAGTTTAATGCATCCTGGTAAAAACAGAGATAAGTTGCGAGCGAAAAGAGATCGGTTGTTAAAGCGACTTCACGAGAAGGGCGAGCTAGATGCATTTGACTATGATTTAGCACTTTCAGAACCATTGCCAGATAAACCTCCGCATTTGCCGCAGTTAGCTCCACATTTAATGAACCGGTTTATAGCAGAAGGTTGTAAAGGGCAGTCTATCGGATCGACAATTGATAAGGCCATCCAAGAACATGTCTTAAATACAGTTTCTATCCACCATAAAAGGCTATCAGAAAATGAAATATTCAACATGGCCGTTTTGGTATTGGATATTGAAAATGGAACGGTGGTTTCTTATGTTGGAAATTCCAAGAACGAAGCGAAAGAGCATGGAAGTGCGGTTGATGTAATCAAAGCTCCAAGGTCAACTGGAAGTATATTGAAACCTTATTTATATGCTGGGATGTTAACGGAAGGAAGTATGACCCCCAATATGTTAATTGAAGATGTTCCAATGATTCTATCGGGATACGCTCCGAAAAATTACAATGAGAAATTCGATGGGGCGGTGCCAGCCCAACGAGCATTGTCAAGATCTTTAAATGTCCCAATTGTGAAGATGTTGCAGGATTATAGCGTTCCAAAATTTCATAATCAATTAAATCAAATGGGCCTTACCACTATTAATCGACCTTCTTCTGATTATGGGTTGTCATTAATTTTAGGAGGGGCTGAGGCTAAATTATGGGATTTATGTTTGGCCTATGGTAACATGGGTGTAATCTTGAATCAAGCAGACAAGAATGAGCCTTTTTCCTCCATGGGATTTTCTACAAGAGCAGGAGAAAAAAAGGAAGGGACTTTTAATTACCACTTGGAACCTGGTGCTGTGTGGGAAACTTTTAATGCAATGCTGGCAGTGTCGAGACCAGACGATGAAGCGAATTGGGAGTCTTTTGAAACAAGTCAAAAAATCGCTTGGAAAACGGGAACAAGTTTTGGGTTTAGAGATGCATGGGCAATTGGAGTAAATAGTAAATATGTAGTTGGAGTTTGGGTAGGGAATGCAGATGGGGAAGGACGTCCTGGTTTAGTTGGGGTGAAATCAGCCGCTCCGGTATTATTTGATGTGTTTGATCGATTACCAAAGTCGGATTGGTTCTCGAAGCCGTTAGAAAACATGGAAGAAGTTGCAATTTGTCGTCATAGTGGTCACAGGGCCTCCGGATTGTGCGAAGCTGCCGATACGATAATGATCCCAAAGTCTTGTTTGAAAACTACCGTGTGCCCTTACCACAAAACAGTCCATTTGGATCAGTCCGGCTCACATCGTGTTCATAGTGATTGCGAATTAGTACATCAGATGAAATCAGAAGTTAGATTTGTCTTGCCTCCAATAGTAGAATCCTACTACAAAAACAAACATCCTAACTTTAAACCATTACCCCCTTTCAGGAATGATTGTGAAGCTGAAGATGAAGCTCCGATGGCATTAATTTATCCGAAGAAGCAAAGCACCATATTGGTTCCGTTAACTTTCAATGAAGAGAAAAGTAAAACCGTTTTTGAAGCAACACATCGCTCTGACAAAGCAATCCTATACTGGCATTTAGATGAGAAATATCTTGGTGAAACGAGTGATATTCATCAGCAGGTTTGTGTTCCCCATGTCGGAGAACACGTGCTAACGATAATCGATAATCAAGGAAGATCAATTACTCGAAAATTCACTGTAGTTGGTACGGACGAATAACTTGGTTAGTTAGTTCTAGTAGAATCTTTTACTGTTTCACCAAGCGTAAAGTTCACATCCATGTCAACAGTAATCACATCTTTATTAACATCCTTTTTCTTAGCCGATTCTCTTAGTGGAAAATCTAAAGTGTTAAAGTCAAACTCTCCTTTTAAGTTCATCCCTCCACCATCTTCTTCTAGCAACACTTCTATTTGGAATTCTTCAGAGTGCCCTTGGATGGTTAGTTTCACTTCTGAAGTATACAGCGCTGGTTCATCTTGAGGAGTAAATGATAAAAATTCAAGGGTAGAATGGGGGTGATCTTGCGTATTAAATAATCCTTGTCCTTTTTCTTGAGCAAATTTAAACGTAGCCATGTCAAAAAGGATAATTCCATTTTTGAAAAGATCATTCGTATCATTCAGATAAGCATCTTCCATAGATACATTTCCTTCCATTTCTAATTTCACAGCTCCTAACTCAACATCTACCATAGCGCCAAATAATTTGACTTTCTTTTTCGTTGGTTTTTGATCTAATATTCTTGACCATCCAATTTCACTGGTTTCACTGTTAAACAGCCACTTTGAAGAAGTAGTATAGTCATAAGTAGGAATAACTTCTGCCGCCACATCAGTAGAGTCGCCAGATCCATTAGAGTTTGATTCAGACGCTCCACAAGCGCTTAACAGTATAACGAGAGGTAGGATTAATTTTTTCATTTGCTTGGTTTTAAGTTAAAAAGATAACGTTATTGAGAATATAATACGCGGAAAGAAGTGTCTTTTTCAAAAATGAAGAGTTCGTTCAGTAGTATCAATTCTTTTTTGATTTTCGAAGGAAAACAAAGAGAATCTTCTGGGACGTAGATAGAAATAGACTCTTCCTCTAAAAGAACTCGATACTCATAACAAATACATTTTGATCTTCTTGATTTCCGATTTAGTTTTTTTAATTCTGAATAATTCAATTGTTTAATCCAGTTAAATGGGGCGCGCAATGAATCCACAAAGTGAAGGTCTGATATTGCTTTTTTGTTTTTATTGAAATGACCGGGTTCTACAAATTGCTGCAGCGAAAGGTCGTTGTAAAATGATGTGTCAATTCCTATTGTGTCTTGTTCTAATATTAACACTTGATTTCCCCAGTAATTGCTTTTTTCAGGACTAACTATTTCCAGCTTCTCAATTTCTTGAACAGCACAACTTGAAATCAGGATGGCGGCAAAAAACAAATAGAACGAAACTTTCATCGAAGTCTTTTCAGTTATTAAGAGCTCTTAAAATTACGCAAGAATAAACAACAAGCCATTAGGTGGTTAATGAGTATTTAATTAAATTAGAGTACCACCCAGTTTGAAATTAATGGAGCCTCAACAAAATTCGAATAATCAATCACTGAAAATCGCTATAGCAGATGACAGTAGCTTAAATAGAATGTTGTGGAAAACCTTGTTCAGAGAGTGGAATCCAAACATAATAATTGATGAGGTTAAAAATGGTTTAGACCTGGTTGAATTGGTTAGGGCTAATCGTTATGATGTTGTGTTGACCGATGTAAATATGCCCATTATGGATGGTGTTGAGGCAACTAAATACATTAGGGATTTTAACCCATTTGTGCCAATTATTGGGGTGTCTGGGAGCAGCGGAGAAATGGATGCTACGGATTTTAAAGCTGCTGGAATGAATGCATTTGTGAATAAGCCGGTCGAGTTTGCTGTATTGCTGAAGGAAATTGGGCAACTCCTAAAAATGGACCTTCTGGATTCTACTTCGAATCCAGAAATATCCGGAAATTATTCAAGAGTAAGGAAGGTAAGCACATCAGAAGAGAACTTTGTAGAGTTAAAGGAAAAGTTAAATAAAGAAATTTCTGCTTTGATTATAAGTTTGCCTGAGGCTCAAGAGCAAGAAAGTGAAGCACACATTCTAGTCAATAAGTTTCTTTACGTTAATGACCTTGCGATGCTCGAACTTGCCAAGGACTGTGAAAAATTGATTAAAAGAAACTTGCCTTTTGACGAAGTCTTGAAGAAGCTTTCAGAGAAATGGTTTTCATTTCAAAAAAAACTAGTTGTTAATAGTAGAAAGTAGACTACTATCTTCCCCTCTTTGTGATTTGTTAAGTTGCCAGCTTCGGAGAATGATTTTCTCATTTCTTTTCTAAATGGTTGAGCTAATACGCAACCAATGTGTATATTACATTGTTGATCACTGAAGAAGAATATGCCCAAAAATTAGCTGAAGCATCTGGTAAACCGGAAGAACTTCAGATTATGAACGATTTTGCTTGGAGCATTCGTAGATCCTATCCTTTAAGAAGTTTGGAGATAGGAAAGACTGTATGTGATTTGGCCCTAGAATGGCAAGATGATGTGGCGTTAGCGTACGGCTATGAGAATACTGGTGCAGCTTATTATCTGCTGTCGATGTATCAAGATTCTCTTACCGACTTAATGCATGCTCGAAGTATGTTCTCAGAATTAAAACTTGAGGAGGCCGAAGCCACGGTGATCAGAACAATCGGGAACATTTATCATTCTATTAATGAAAATGATAAAGCGATTGAAGAGTATAATATAGCGCTGGAAATTTCAAAAAGATTAAATGATCCAGTTAGTGTAGCTTATAACATGGGTAACATTGGCTACGTCTTAAAAAAGAAAGGTGAGTTAAAAGAATCTAAACAGTACATGGTAAGGGCAATTAATGCCATGTTAAAGGAAGATGATGATATTGGGCTATCCGATGCATTTAATATTCTAGGAGCTGTTCACTTAGAAGAAGGTGCTGTGGAATCTGCTTATAAAGAATTCATGAAAGCATATTACATCGCTTCAAAAGTTAATCACGTTAGAGGAATGGCCACATCCAAAATGTATATGGGATCTTATTATTCGGCAAAAGATCAAAAAGATGAAGCGATAGATGAGTATCAAAAAGCGTTAGACTATGCGAGTTCAATGGGCGAGAAGTTGCTTATTGGTGAAATTCACATGCACCTCTCCGAAGTTTATGAGAAGTTTAATCAACCCGTTAAAGCACTTTCATTTTTCAAAGAATATGAAAGGATAAAAACACAAATATTTGAAGGAGTTAAACAACATGAAATAAGCGCAACAATATCTAATGAAAAACTAAAGCAAAGTCAAAAAGAGAAAGAAGAAATCTTAAGAAGGTCTGACGAATTGAAACGTGCCTATCAAGAAATTGAAGACAAAAATCATGAATTGGAAAAATTATCAATTGTAGCTAATAAAATAAACGAGGCTGTAGTCATTGCTAATAAAAACGGAGAGATTGAATTCTTTAATGATAGTTTTATTCGATCATCAGGCCATACGCCTGAGGAGTTTTATGTTGAATATGCTGGCCGATTAAATTTGCAATCTTTTGCGGAAGAAGAAAAGATTAATGCAATTATTGAAAAGTTTAAAACAGTTGATGCTCCAGTTCATTATGATTCGCATCATATTACAAAATCGGGAAGCATCAAGTGGACATCGGCTTCTTTTTCTCCAGTCTTTAAGGAGGGTGAATTAAATAAAATTGTAGTGGTTTATTCAGATATCACAGATCGAAAAGAGTTTTCAGATCGACTGAAAAAATCAAATAAAAACATCATCGATAGCTTGAATTATGCTAAAACAATTCAAGAAGCTGTGTTGCCCAATAAGATGAGGTTTGTGGAAGCCTTTGAGGATCATTTTATATTATACCAGCCTAAAGACATTGTTAGCGGGGATTTTTATTGGTTGGATAAAAGAGGTCCATATACCATATTCGCGGTTGTAGATTGCACCGGGCATGGAGTTCCTGGTGGTTTTATGAGCATGATGGGTAATGATTATTTGACTCAAATTGTCACGGACAATCAAATAAGTTCGCCAGCAGATGCCCTAAAAGTGTTGAACAAACGAATCCAAATTGCCTTGAAGCAAACAGGAGATGGAGATTCAAAAGATGGCATGGATATGGCGATTTGTGCTGTAAATATGGAAACTCTTGATCTGGAGTATGCAGGTGCAAATAATCCGCTATACATAATTAGGGATAAAAGTCTAATCGTTTTGGAGGCAACTAGGGAGTCAGTTGGTGGGGGATCGAGAACCATCAATAAAGAGTTCAAATTGGAACGGTTTAAACTTCAGAAAGGCGATCAACTCTATCTTTTTACAGATGGATATATAGATCAGTTCGGAGGCCCAAAAAGCTACAGTGGAGGCAAAAAGTTCGGTTATAGAAGGTTTAAAGAATTGATTGTAGAGATCTCCGATCTCCCAATGAAAGAACAAAAGACATTGCTTAGCGAACATTATAAGCAGTGGCGTAGTAACATTGAGCAATTAGATGACATTTGCATCCTCGGTGCAAAATTCTAAAATTCGACTCAATTTGTTTCAGTTTATGGTCTAAATCATATCTTTATCTCGAAAATTTCTTAGATGAAAATAGGGGCGAAACTTACTATCTTGTTTTTTACAATTGCATTTGTATCGATATCCGTTATCGGTTACTTGTCTTACGATCGTGCAAAGGTTTCTTTGGAGGAAGAATCATTCAACAGGCTTACTGCGGTTAGAGAGATGAAGGCTAACCAGATTGAAGATTATTTTCAAGAGATAAGAGATCAAGTCGTTACTTTCTCAGAAAATCATTCAGTAAAATTGGCAATGCAATCTTTTAAAAAAGGATTTGCTTCAATCGAAAATGAAATTCAGTTTGGTGAGAAAGAGGATGATGAATTACGTGACTATTATCAAGATCAATTTCTACCAGATTTAAACCCGAATGTTAAGCAGCACGCAATACTAGAAGATTTTTGGCCAGAAAATAGTAAAACGAGGGTCTTGCAAGAACTCTACATTTCGTCTAACCCTAATCCTGCTGGAAGTAAGCATAAGCTAACGCAAGTAGCGGATAGTTCAATTTACACCAAAGCCCATGAAGAATTTCATCCCTTGATGAGAAGTTATCTTGAGAAATTCGGATTTTATGATTTATTCTTGGTGGACGACAAAACAGGAGACATCGTTTATTCAGTATTCAAGGAAGTTGATTACGCAACTTCTTTATTAGATGGTCCATTTGCAGAAACAAACTTTGCGCGGACTTTTAAAAGTGCGATCGGATCAGACAAAAAAGACTTTATATCCATTGTCGATTTCGAACCTTATTTGGCTTCTTATAACGCCCATGCGTCATTTATTGCTTCGCCAATTTATGATGGAGATGAGCGAATTGGTGTGTTAATTTTTCAAATGCCTATTAATCGAATCAATAATATCATGACCAGTAGGCAAGAATGGCTAGACGTTGGTCTGGGTAAAAGTGGTGAGACCTACATAGTAGGAGAAGACTATACATTAAGAAATCAGTCAAGATTTCTAATAGAAGATCGGAATAACTACTTTAAAATGATCGCGGATATAGGTGTGTCGAAAGACACGATTGATATGATTCGAAATTTTTCAAGCACGGTTGGACTTCAAAAAGTAGAGACGGAAGGAACCAAACTTGCGTTAGGTGGGGAGACGGACACGAGAATTTTCCCTGATTACCGAGATGTAAACGTGTTGTCGGCCTTCAAACCGCTAGGCATTGATGGAATGAATTGGGTGATCTTAAGTGAGATTGATGAGGATGAAGCGTTCGCACATGTTTATTTGTTACGCAACACTATTTTCATTGTTTTTGGGGTTCTAATTGTTTTAATTGTTGCCGCATCGTTGCTTATATCAAGGAGCATAACTAAGCCAATTAAAGCATTAACAGCAAGCTCAAGAGAATTAGCTCGTGGAAATCTAGAAGTAAGTATAGACGTAGGTAAGGGAGATGAAATTGGCATTTTGGCGTTGAGTTTTCGAAGTATGCGAGATTCGATTAAAAAGCTAATTAGCGACTTACAAGACATCAATGCAAACCTTGAGCACAAAGTAGCCGATCGAACGAAAGCTTTGCAGCATCAAAAGGACTTGATGGAAGAGAAGAACAGGGAGATTACAGATTCGATTAATTATGCAGAACGATTGCAACAAGCAATCTTGCCTACGCTAGATCAAGTAGAAAGTAAATTTAAAGATTCGTTCATCCTGTTCAAACCTAAGGACATTGTCTCGGGAGATTTTTATTGGATGGCTACTCGCGGTAATAAAACATTAATTGCAGCAGTAGATTGTACGGGGCATGGAGTGCCTGGAGCAATGGTAAGTGTAGTTGGATCAAACGGATTGTACCGTTGTGTTAAAGAATTTGGACTCAACAAGCCATCAGATATACTGGATCGATTAACAGATATCATTATAGAGACGTTCGAAAATGATGGAACGAATGTAAAAGATGGAATGGATATTTCATTGTGTGCGATAGACACAGAGACTAGACTGGTAGAGTTTGCTGGAGCAAATAATCCTTTATGGATCGCTAAAAAAGGAATTACTGAGCCTACTGATTTTATAGAAATTAAGGGAGATAAGCAACCAATTGGCGCTTTTGACCATAGAAAGCCATTTACTAACCATACCGTTCAGCTAGATGAAGGGGATCAAATATTCATGTTCACCGATGGATTTGCAGATCAATTTGGTGGAGAAAGAGGCAAGAAATTGAAGTATAAACCGTTTAGGCAATTAGTAACTTCTAATTTACAGTTGCCGCTGAACCAGCAAATGACCCAGCTGGACCAGTCGTTTGAAAAGTGGAGAGGCGATTTTGAGCAGGTAGATGACGTATGTATCATCGGTCTTAAACTTTAGTGCAAATAATAAAGTAGTACTGGTCTTTTAGTCAATCTAAATTAAATTAGAGCATAGTTCAATTTGATTTAGATCGATTCATATCGATAACGCCATAGAGTCAAGTGATAATCGTTAATTTATAAGCATGGCTAAGGAAAAAAAGAAGAAAAAAAGTTTCATTAAAAGGGTTTTAAAGTGGACTGGAATATTGCTTCTAGTGCTATTGGTTTTGGCAGTTGTTTTGCCTTATTTTTTCAAAGATGAAATCATACAATATATTGAAGATGAAGCTGAGAAACATTTGAATGCAGAACTGGAGTTAGGTGAAGTGGATCTTAGTTTCATTTCCACTTTTCCCGATTTTGTTCTTGAAATTCAAAATCTGTCATTGACCGGTCTAGATCAATTTGAAGGAGATACATTGTTTGGTTCAAAAAAGCTTGAAGTTGCATTAAATCTTAGTAGTGTGCTGTTTGGCGACTCCTATGAAATCAATAGATTTCATTTAACTGATCCAAATATTAACGTGCTCGTTACAAAAGATGGAATTGCGAATTACGATATATACATTGAAGATTCAACTGCTACTGGAACTGAAGGGGTTGAAGAAGAACCTGCTCCTTTTAAACTTGCATTGCAGGAGTATGTGATTGAAAATGGATCTCTGCTCTATTCGGATACGAGTATGGCGTTTGACCTCATTTTGAAAGAACTAAATCATACAGGTGCTGGAGATTTCACGCTTGACGAATTAGTTTTAAGTACGAAAACGACTTCGGCCGCTGCTACTCTTGGTTATGATGGAGTGAATTATCTAGAGGATATTATAGCTGACGTTGACTGCGATATTAAAATGAACTTAACCACCTTTCTTTTTGAATTTCAGGAAAATAAGGCGAAGCTGAACGAGCTTGAGCTCGGCTTTAATGGTTGGTTTCAAATGACGGATGATTTCTATGATATGGACATTTCATTTGAGGCGGAAGATGCGAAGTTTAAGAATTTATTGTCAATGATCCCGGGAGTGTATAGCCCAGATTTTGGAGAAATGAAAACAGAAGGCACCTTGGGTTTTTCAGGAAAAGTATTTGATAAATATTCTGATAATAGTATGCCTGGATTTGAAATGGCACTAAATGTTGAAAATGCTTTTTTTCAATACCCAGATTTACCCGAAAAAGTGTCGAATATAAATGTGGATGCAACTATTAAGCGAGAGCCAGGAGCAGACTTTGATAATTTAAAAGTGGACGTACAGAAAGCTCATTTGGAATTTGGGGATAATTACGTTGATGCAAAAATGAATTTGTCTCATCCTTTGTCAGACCCTAATTTTAAAGGAGAAGTTAAATCTCATGTCGACTTAAGTAAAATGGCTTCAGTAATTCCCGTTGAAGACGGGGATAAGTATGAAGGTATAATTGATTCAGATCTTCATTTTAAAGGCAAGATGTCGAGTATTATGGAGGAAAGATATGAGGAATTTGAGGCAAGTGGCTCAGCGGCTTTGCAGAATATGAAGTATGCAACTGCTATGCTTCCTTATGAGGTGAACGTTTCAATTGCTAAAATGAACTTCAATCCTCAAAAAATTGAACTAGAATCTTTCGAATCGAAAATTGGGGAATCGGATATAGCCGCAAATGGCGTTATTAATAATTATTTGAAATACGTTTTTAAAGGAGATCCTTTGGAGGGTGCGTTTGACGTTAAGTCTAATTATATAAACTTAGATGAGCTGATGGACTTTGGAGAAGAGGATGTCGAACAAACCGTATCATCAACATCAACAGAAGAAGCTCCCTATGAAGTGATTCCTTTACCAGACAACGTAATTTTTAATTTAAATGCTTCTGTAAAAGAAATTTTATACGATAGTATGGCGGTTCGAAACGTAAATGGAAACATAAATTTGGCCGAAAGTGTAGCCACTTTGAATGATTTAAAATTGGAATTGCTTGGAGGGAAATTAAGTCTTGACGGATTATATGACACGAAAAATCCAAGTAAACCAAAAGTTGCCATGGATTTAGGAATTGATCATTTTGACATTGGCCAGACCGCAAAGTACTTTAACACGGTTGATAAGTTAGTTCCTATAGCGAATAAGTGTACTGGTTTTTTCTCTTCCAATATGAAATTCAACTCTGAGCTCGATCAGCATTGGATGCCGGTGTATTCAACCATCTTTAGCGATGGGAATTTTTTGACCAAAAAAGTGTACATAGAAGGTTTTGAGCCATTAAATAAATTGGCCAAGGCGGTTAAAATAGATCGGTTATCGAAACAGACGATTCAAGACGTGAAATGCTTTTTTAAGATTGTGGATGGTAAAATTCATGTAGAACCATTTGATGTCAAACTCGGGAAAATTAAATCCACAGTGGCTGGTAATACATCATTTGAACAGGATATTAATTATGTAATGAACATGTCAATTCCAAGAAGTGAATTGGGTGTTCAGGCCAATAACTTTATTGAAGGTCTAGCCGCACAAGCAGCAGATAAAGGAATTGATGTGAATTTATCAAACGTGATACCGGTGCACGTGAATATATTCGGAAAAGTAACCGATCCGAAAATAACCACTGACATCCAAGAACAAGGTAAAGACATAATGGATGATATAAAGGAACAGATCATTGAAGAGGTGACAGACCAAATAAATGATCAAATAGATAAAGTTGATGAGGCACTTCAAGCGAAAATAGAGAAGCTAATGAAAGATGCACAAGCCAAAGCGGATCAAGTAAAAGCGCAAGGGAAAAAGACAGCAGATCAAATAAGAAAAGAAGGTAAAAAGGCAGCTGATGTTGTTCGAAAAGAGGGCAATGCTAAAGCTGATCTTATGGCGGCTGAAGCAAAAAAGCAAGGGTCGCTGGCGGAAAAGTTAGCCGCAAAGGGAATCGAGAAAGTAAGGGTGGAAACGGAAGTAAATGCTAAAAAGGTTGAAGCTGAAGCGGAGAAGAAAGCCAAGAAAACTGAAAGTGAGGCGAACAAAAGTGCTGATAAAATTATGAAAGAAGCCCAAGCCAAAGCGGATCAAATGAAAATTGATCAAAGGGTAGGGGATGGCTCTTAAAAGTTAAATATGGCTGAAAAAGAAAACCCTCCAACACTGATTGCGGTCAGTGCAGAAGGGTTAAAATCTAAGTTGGTTTAAAACTTGCTCCGATCGTTATCGGATGAAAAACTAACTAACTAACTATTTGAAAACTTAGATTTGTTGTGGGGTTTATTGATTTGAATTTTCTGAGAGATCGTTAAAAATATTAACTGACTCAATTTTTTTAATGTCGTTTGTAAATTCCCATTTCGCGATAACTTCGGATTCAGATCCAATTCTATAAAGTTCATACTTCACATCGGTAGAAGGCATGTCGCTATCTTTAAAAGAATAAAGCAAAGCTATGTTGCTCACGTTTTTAAAGCCGTCTTTTAATCCTATAGAAGTAAGCGTGCCGTCTTCATTGTATCTAACTAATGAGTAAATGCAATTTTCTGATTCAAAGTCCATCGTTACATTAAAGAATAAGCTGCCTGCTACAACTTTTGCTTGGAGGTTGTTTACGTTATAAGTAGATTCCTTTTTCTCTTCTTCCTTTGTCTTAAGATCGTTTCCTCCATACATTGTATTGCTTAGAAGTCCGAAGGTTAAAACTGTTATGATTATAAATGCTTTCATGTCTTTTCTTTATCAGAAGGTTATAGTCAAATTTACGTGTAGAAGAATGTATTTGTGTCCTAGAAGTTCCCAACGTGCCAAATGGATTTCCCTATGTGCTAAATGATTATTTAAAAGCGGATCTGGTGTATCAGTCGAGTGTGTTTAACCAAATTAGAAAGTACTGCAAACAAAAAAACCTCTTTACTCGCCCAATGAAATGGCTCGTAAAGAGGTTTTAAAATCTACTATAAATTAAACTAAACTAACATCTATTTGGCGTTGGCAAGAACATTCATTAATGCTTCTTTCTTTCGAACTGATACATCAACATGTGAATCATCTGACAGGATTATATATCCTCCTTTGCCTTTAATATATTTTTTGATCTGTTTTAAATTGACCATGTTGGATTTGTGAACTCTGAAAAAATTACATTCTTCTAATAGTTCTTCAAATTCTCTCAATGGCTTAGAGACCACAATTTTCTTTCCGTTTTTCATGTAAAACTTACAATAAGCTCTATCTGCTTCACATCTTAGGATTTCGCTAATTTCATAAAAGTCGATACCATCAGAAGTCGGAAGTGCAATCTTTTCAAAATTAAATCCATCGCTACTTTTATTGTCTCGAAGGACTTCAAATTTTTTCGCTAGAAGGGTTGAGTTATCTCGATCTTTCATGGATACTGCTGCTTTTTCAACAGCAGTTTTTAGTTCGTTTAGGTTCAGAGGTTTAAGTAGGTAGTCCAGAGCTGCGAATTTGATTGCTTTAATCGCATAATCGGCATGTGCTGTTGTGAAAATTACTTGAAATTCAGGGTTAGGAGTGTCCTCCAATAAAGTGAATCCATTTCCTCCAGGCATCTCAATGTCTAAGAATACAATATCTGGCTTATGGGTTTCGATTGCAGCTTTTGCTTTTGCAACAGAATCAACTCTTGCAACAACCGTTAAATCATGACAAAATTGATCAATCATTCGGGCGAGGCCTTCCCGGTTTTTTTCCTCATCGTCAACTATAATAGATTTTAACATTTGGTGTGTTTTATAGGTTCAATAAATATCTTTTGTTGATGTAATTATACAATTGGTTATCCAGATAATTGTCAAATAGTTTCCCAACGTGCCGTTTGAGTTTCTTAACGTTAATCCGAGCCCTCCCATTCAGAGATAAATGGCATTGATATCACTACTTTAGTTCCTCCAGCTAATCCATCAGGCAACACTAAATCATGAATCGTTGCAGAAAATCCACTGCCTATTGAGTTATTCAACATTTGCATTCTAACTTCGGTAAGACCCATACCTTTTGATTCATACGTACCTGTTTTTAATTGCTTAAACTCGCTGGCTTTTTCCCTTCCAACGCCATCGTCCTCAATTTCACATTGTAGCATATTGTCCTTCATTTCAAAATGAATTTTAATACATCCTTTCTCCTCTTTGTTACCGATTCCATGCACGATTGCATTTTCAATAAATGGTTGTAGTAACATTGGCGGTAACATTGTGTCGTTAGCATCAATATCATCTGCGAATGTCATTTCATAAAATAGCTTTCCTCTGAACCTTTCCGTTTCTAGATGCAAGTAAGTAGTCAAGAAGTCAATTTCTTGTTTTAATGTAATTAAGTCTTTATCCGAGTGATTTAGCGAAGTCCTAACTAATTTTGAAAACTGCGATATGCTTTCAATCGCGATTTCTTTGTTTTCCTCCAGTACATGATACTGAATTGAATTAAGCACGTTGAATATGAAATGAGGATTCATTTGAGAAATCAATGAACGCAACTTATACTGTAACGCCTCTTGCTCTTTTAATTCGATTAAAGCCTGGGTAAGCTCTTGAGCTTTTAAAATTGCTTGAACTCTTGCTTTTAATATGATTGGATTGACCGGTTTCTCAATATAGTCACTTGCCCCAAATTCAAAACAACTGGATAATGTATCATGATCTCCATCTCCCGTCATCATGATTACAGGAATAGATTTCCACTGTTCATTAGCTTTAATCGTTTGGAGCAAATCAATCCCGTTAATTTCAGGCATGTTGATATCCATCAGGATCAAATCAAAATTGCCCGACTCTAATCTTTTAGTAGCAAATATCGGCTTTGGTACAAAAGATACCTGATGTCCAAATTCGGTCAGTACTTCGGTTATGTATTCCAGTACCAAACGATCATCATCAATAACTAGAATCTTGCTCATAATATATTGGTTAAATGTTCTTTAAGTTCTTTCTCATCGCCATTATAGATCGCGTCAGTAATTTGGTTTACTGTTCCATTTAGTGCAATTTCATTTTTAGCTGCTAGTTTCTTCATCGATTCCAATTCAGCTAGTAATATTTCAGATTCGAAAATTGGAGTTGAAAGCATTTTGTCAACGTAAGATTGAATTTGCTCTTTAAATTCTTCAGGAATTACTACCTGAACATGCTCTTGGTCAAGTATTCCACCATTAAAATTTAACTCGGCAGGTACATTGTTATTGAATCTTAGTAAAGTGGTTATTAGTTTACTTAAATCCAACGGCTTTGTTAAATAGTCAACTACTCCAATGTCAAATGCCTTTTTCTGAGTTTCTGCAAACGCATCAGCAGAGTAAGCAATAATTGGAATTTCATCTATGGTTATATCAGATTTTATTCTTCTAATTGTTTCTAGGCCATCCATCACTGGCATGTGCATATCCATTAAAACGGCATTTGGTCGATGCTTTTTAATTTGTGCAATTCCTTCCATGCCGTTATCAGCAATTATAAGTTCAACGCCAATTTGCTCCATTAATGATTCTACCAAATCCTGGTTCAATAAATTGTCTTCCACCAAAACTACTTTGTAATTTTCTCCAAAATTCACATCCTCAAATTGAGTTATTGAAGAGCTATGTCGAGTAGTGTGAGTGCCAACAATTAATGGAATAGAAATTGAAAAAGTAGAACCTTTAAATTTTTCACTTTCTGCGCTTATAGTTCCGCCCATTAAGTCCAGTATGCTTTTTGAAATTGCCAGACCAAGCCCTGATCCTCCAAACTTTCTTGTGATGGAGGTGTCTTCTTGCTCAAAAGGCTCAAAAATCTGATTAATACGATGTGTATCAATACCAATTCCTTGATCTGAAACTGTTAAAACCAAAAGATCTGACTCTTTTTGAGCTTCAATTTTAACCTCTTTTCCGGCTGGCGTGAACTTGATCGCGTTCGAAACAAGGTTCATTAGAACTTGCATGACTTTTGTTCTATCTCCGTGTAAGTAAGTGGGAAGGGCGTCATCTATTTTATAGCTAAAGAAAAGTTCTTTTTCAGCAGCTGCAGATTTGTTTAGATGATAGACATTCTTAATGATTTGTTCCAATTCATAATCATCCGTATCTAATTCCAGTTTTCCAGATTCAATTTTACTTAAATCTAAAATGTCATTGATGATGGCAGATAAACTCTTGCTGCTCATTTCAATATTGTCAAGGAAATGCTGAGATTTATCGGAAAGGCCTTCTTTCACGGACATTCCTTTTAGTATCTGGCTGAATCCAAGAATCGCGTTTAACGGAGATCTTATTTCATGGCTCATGTTGGCTAAAAAGCTAGTTTTAGCACTGCTGGCTGTTTCTGCAAGAGTTTTGGATTTTTCTAACTCTTGCTCAATCATTCTTCTTTCGAAAATTTCATTTCTCAGTTCAATAGTTCTTCTTTCAACTGCTGCCTCTAAGTTTTCAGTGAAACGTTTGATCTCATCTTTGTTTTGATGGTGCTCAATCGAAATTTTTAAGATGTTGTTAATTGAATTGATTGCTTCAAATTCTTCAACCGATATATTTTTATCAGTATCGAAGAACATGATAATAACCCCTTTAATTCCAAGGTGTCTAGAAACAGTAGGGAATGCATATCCAACGGATGAATAGGCTTCTATTATTTCCGGATCTGTAATTTTAAATCGAGCATAATCTTCAAGGGTAGTTTCCTGAATAACGTTTGCAGGATACATTCCAGAAAATTCGATTCCGTTTAAAAAGTCTGTTCGCTTTTTTAAGTTGCAACCTACCATTTCAAACTGACGATCAATTCTATTGTAGGTAAATACTGCAGCCAACATCTCCCCAGAACGCACCTCTTCTAGAGACAATAAAGCTTGCTGAACTATTAACTCGTATTCTACTCCTTTTGCAACATTCTCCAAAAGAACTTGCTGAACATGTTGGTTTCTCTCTTGAAGTTTTCTTATGGTAATATCTCTTACGATATCTCGAGATCCTTTAAAGACACCATTTTCATCAAATACCGCGGTAGAACTAAGTTCGATGTATTTAGTTTCGCCATGCTTCGTAAGGATTCTTCCAATGTAGTTTGCGTTGAAACCACTTGATCGAAGTTCGCTATAAAAACGCGAGGACTTCAATCGATCTAGCGGATGAATTACATCTGAAACTTTAATTTTTAAAATTTCTTGTTGAGAATAACCAAAAAGACTTTGGGCTGCCGCATTGGAGAAAGTAATATGCCCGTGCTCGTCAAGAGAAATAACGGCATCTTTCAAATTATCGATCAGATCGGTATATTTTCCATTTGCGCTAGTTAGGGCTATGTCAGTCTTTAGCTTATTCAAAATATTGTTCGCATGACGCACATATCTGCCTAGGGCATCCATTGTCTCTTCAGGTAGAATGTTTTCTAAAGTCAATGAAATGATGCCTATAACTTCATTTCCAGATAAAATTGGAACTAGAAGAAAAACCTCAATATTCATTAGTTTCACAACATATGGAGCAAGCTTCTTCAAAAGCTTATTCTTAGTATGTTCTTCTACAAATTGTTTTCGATCCGCTAAATCAGAAATTACAACGATCTCTTTCTCCTGAATAAGTTTTTGAATGAAAATATTGGATTGGACTTCAGGAATTACAGATTTTGTTTTAATGTTTGCTCTTGCCTCAATCTTGCTGATAATGTTTGGTTCTATGGCTTCAATTTCAAGAGAAAGTGATTGAGAGGCGCTGTTGTAACTATACAAACGCATTGCATCCGGTTGAACCAATTCTGTTATACCATCTGAAATTTGATGAATTAAGTAGTTAAGTTGAGCTCCTTTTTCAGCAGCATCACTTAGGTTTTGAGCAAATAGAATTTCTTTATAAGACCTTTGAATTTCTGCTTCTGCAATTTTACGATCAGAAATATCTCGGGCTTGGGCCTGATAAACTTCAACCCCTTCATAAGTTATTTTCTTAGAAATAATTTTAACTGGAAATATGGATCCGTCTTTTCGAATATGGCTGTGTTCGAATTTAACCATACCCTTTTCATGAACTTCCTTAGAAATCCACTCTCTTTTTCTGGGATCAAATTCTTCATCAACTAGCGCAGTCTTTTGACCAATTAATTCAGATTTTGAATATCCCAAAGACTCACAGGCCTTTATATTAACCTCAACTATTTCTTTGGTTTCGGCATTGATAATGAATATTGCATCATTCGCATCGTTAAAAAGAGATTTAAATTTAACCTCATTACTTGCCATGGCTAATAAAGCTTCTTTTTTAGCCGTAACATCCACAGAGTACCCCGCGATTCTAACCACCTCGTTATTCTCATATATAGGATATGCCTGCTCATGGACCCATTTTATCTGCCCGTTTGGATGAACTACTCTAAATTCAACGTTGTATTCACCTTTTACACCTTTCTCTGCATATTCTTTTGTAACCCATTCCAGGTCGTCTGGGTGAATACTGCTCGTCCAACTTTTAGAATCAGACATCAGTCGATCGACTGATCCTCCATATACTGATTCATATGCTGGGCTCACATATAAGGTTTCTTTTGTGATCCAATCGGTAAGCCAAAAAGCTTCTTTGATGGTTTCTGTAAGTTGTCTAAATCGCTGTTCACTTTCTTTTAATTGTAGAATTTGATTTACCCGTTGAGTAACGTCCCGTACTAAGCATTGGAAGCAATCTTTTCCTTTGAATCGTATTTTTTTTGCACGTATGTCAACTGGAATTTCTTTTCCAGATTTGTGAATGTGTACATGATCTAACCAGATTTCACCGTTATCAGCAATTTGGGACTTAATCCGATTGACCTGATTTTCGTTCATTTGCTTGTCTATTTCCCAAGCTGTCATTTTAAGAAGTTCTGCTCGTGAATATCCAATTTGTTTTGTAAACAAATCATTCATCTCTGCAAATTCCCTGGTTTCGCTATCTATAATGAAGATTGCGTCAGGAGAATCTTGAAACAGTTGAGCAAAGGTCTGGTCATCATTTATTTTTGGTTCAACGCTTATTTGAATTAATCGCTCGTTGTCTAACGTAAGTGGGCTAAGGTGAAAATTGAAAGCATGATTTTCATAAACTGAAACGGCAGACTCACCGCTGAAATTTTCAACTGCTGCAGACAACGCGTTGATTTCAATTTCATTTCCAGAATATCCTGAATTAAAAAAGTCGGATAGGGTGAGAATGGATTCCAGATCAGATTTGCCCAATAGCTTGATAGCTGATTCATTCACTAAAACGAGGCGTAGGTCTTTTTTCACCAAGAGGACTGGCTGAGGCAGCGCTTGCAAAATGGCATTGCAAGCCAATGATGTTGGACTATTGTTGAGGCGGTTCAATTCGGTTTATTGTGTACTGTTATTGTTTAAAAAAGCAGGTTCGCGCCTTTTTAATTCCTGTATATACTCGATATTCGGAATATAAGTTCCAATGTTTAGTGGGAAATTTCCCAACGTGCCCTTTCAGTTTCCCAACGTACCAATTGTCCCTGTTAAAAAGTGCAGTTTTTATCCAAATCACACCTAGTATAAATACCTGTTTCCCCCCGTTTAAACACCTGTTTTCAGGTGTGTTTTAATCGGTAAAGTAGCTAGGTCGCCTAACTTGATTGTGAAATAAAATCAACACCTCATGGCTAAAATTACGCACAATAATTATCTAGATACTGTTAACGATATTGTAAATGAATCGAGAGATCGTAAGGTCACACATCTAACTTATGATTCAGAAAAATGGGAAGGAAAGTACATGTATATCGAAAATCAAGCCTTATTGAATTTTGGAACTTGTGGATATTTAGGATTAGAAACTGACCCGAGGTTAATAGATAAAGCCTGTGAATATACAAGGAGATATGGAACTCAATTTTCAATTTCTAGAGCCTTCGTTGCCTCTCAACAAGCTCATAATCTAGAAAAGAATTTAAGTCAAATCTTTGAAGGACTTAAAACTTTGGTGTTTTCATCAACCACCTTAGCGCATATTAGTGTCTTGCCAATAATGGTGAACCCGGAGGACTTAATCATTCTTGATCAGCAAGTTCATTTTAGCGTGCAAAATGCTGCTCAGTTGCTAGTGCCAAGAGGTACCAAAGTTCAAATGATAAGACATAATAATGTCGACATGCTTGAGCGTTCGTTAACTAAAATGAGAGATATACATTCGAAAATTTGGTACATGATTGATGGTGTTTATTCTATGTATGGAGATATAGCACCAATAGAGAAGTTAAATGATTTGATGGATAAATATCCGCAACTTCATTTGTATGTTGATGACGCCCATGGAATAGGTTGGACTGGAGTCAAAGGATCTGGTTCGGTTTTTTCAAAGGTAAAAAACAAGGATCGAATGATCTTGATCTCCACATTGGCGAAGGGGTTTGGAGCTACGGGAGGAATAGCGGTATTTCCCGATGAGTTGAGCTATTTAAAAGTACAGACGTTTGGCGGGCCCCTTGGATATTCTCATCCTATAGCACCGTCAATATTAGGCGCTTCCATTGCCGCATCGGAAATAATGTTGTCTGGTGAACTTTTGTTAATGCAGGAAGAGTTGCGGTCAAAGATAGAATATTGTAATTCTCTACTTGAAAAAACAAATCTACCTGTATTGTCAAGCCAGGATACACCTATATATTTTATAGGGTCCGGTCAACCAAATGTCGGCTATAATTTAAATAAGAAATTACTTAATGACGGATTTTACGTGAATCTGGCTGTTTTTCCAGCCGTTTCAATGAACAACACGGGATTGCGGTTTACGATAACACAGCATGTGTCAAGAGAAAACATATATGCTTTTGTTGAAGCATTAAACTATCATTATCCCCGAGTATTAAAAGAGGAAAAGAGAACATATAATGATATTTATAAAGCGTTTAAATTACCTTTTATAGATAAAGATACTGGGGTGTTGGAACAAATTACGAAGCCTAGAACCAAGAATAAATTAACCCTTCAAATATTTAATAATATTGATTCAATTGATAAAAACGAATGGGATTCGATATCTAATGAGGAAGGACATTATGATCATATTGGAATGCAAATGCTTGAAACTGTTTTTACGAACAATCCTTGCCTCGAGCACAATTGGAAATTTTATTATTTCATTGTAAAAGATGAATCAGAAAAAGTTGTTGCGTCTACATTTTTTACGGGGGGAATCGTTAAAGATGATTTGTTTGCATATGAAGAAGTGTCTAGAAAAATTGAGGATTTAAGACTTGATGACAAGTATATGTTAACTTCCAATGCTTTGATTATGGGATCAATGTTCTCGGAAGGAGATCATTTAAATTATAATCACGAACATCCAGAACATATGAAAGCCATAGAATTAATTTTGCGAAATTTAATGGAAATCCAATGTTCTGAAGAGTATAATTCGGTGGTTATGCGTGATTTTTCACCCGGAAATATTGGATTAGAAAAGCTTTTTCATGATTTCGGCTTTTCGAAGGTAGTTATGCCAAATGCTAATACAATTGAAAATATTTCGATTAAACCGGATCTTGAATTTGTAGAAACTTTATCGAAAAGAAGTAGACGACATGTTAGAAACGAATGCCTTAAAATGGAACATTTATTCGATTTTGAAGTCAAAGGAACACTGTCAGAAAGTGAACATGAGTTGTTTTATAAGATGTACTTGGATGTGGCTGATAGAAATTTATCGGTTAATACTTTTTCATATCCAGATCAAATTTTCAAGGCAATGGACGGGCTGGAAAATTGGGAATTTGTTGTCTTGAAACTTAAAGATGGAAATGAGCACACTCAAAAACATTCTATTGAAGCTATTGGATGTTGTTATTATAACGGAGAAAATTATGTGCCGCTTTTATTGGGATTAAACTACACATATAATCAGGAGTTAAATGTTTACAAGCAATTTTTGTATCAGATCTCAAAAAATGCAAGAAATCGTGATTTTAAGAAAGTGTTTTTTGGATATACTGCAGATGTCGAAAAAAGAAAGTTAGGAGCCGATCAAGTTCCAAGAGTAGCATTTTTTAACGTTGTCGATCCATATAACCTTGAAATAATTAATCAAATGTCTAACGAAAGAAAGTAGAGAATGTTACTTTAGGATAATGAATGATGGGCAAAATAGAAATGAATGCGAATGGGGTGCAGTAGAGTACGTTGATGGTATATGTTACGGTACATTTCATAACGTGAAATTAACTTTAGAAGGTGCAAAAGAAATTGTATCTGTGCGAATAGATGCATCCAAAAGTACCCAATCGGTTTTGATTGCGGACGTAACAAATTTAGCTTCCGTAACAAAAGACGCGAGAAATTATTTTTCTTCTGAAGAGGGTAGTCGATTATTAAATGCATCTGCCATTGTCGTTGGATCAGAATTTACAAGTACAATGGCGAATTTTTTTATAAAAGTAAATTTTAAAAAACCATTAATTCCAATTAAAATGTTCTCAAAAATTGAAGATGCAGAAAAATGGATAAAAGAGTATCGATGAATTCAGAAATTGTTGATATAGAGGAAGTTAAAGAGCTTATTTTTGCTTATGCAATCGGGGACTACGATAAGCGGGCGCAAATTTCGGATAAACGCGATGAACGAGATTCAATTTTAGGTGCTATTAACATGTTAGGTGAAGAATTGGAAACAACCACAGTGTCTCGAGATTACTTCAGTAGCATTTATAATGCCGTTGCGGAGATGCTCTTTCTAATTGAAGAAGACACAACCATTGACGAATACAATGATGCAATCACCAGAGAATTGAACTTTGATGAGTTTGAATTAAAAGGTCAAAAGTTAAATTCAATTATTACTTTTCATGAAGCAAGTAAACAACAAATTAAGGAGGTTCAAAGGCACGAGCGAGACTTTTTCACGTCAGAATTGGTCTTGAGAACCAAACAAAATATTGAGGTACCTGTGTCTGTTACTATATCAAGAATTCCGGACGATCCATCTAATCGATTGCTAGTAATAGCTAAGAACATTAGTGACCAAAAGAAAACTGAGCAACTGATTCTCAGAACAATTATTGATACGGAAGAAAACGAACGTAAAAGACTTGCATTTGATTTGCATGATTCATTGGGTCAAGAAATGAACGCCATAAAAATGTATTTAAACGTTGCAACATATGGCGACATTGATTCGGAAACAAAAAAGAACATTGAGGCGTGCAAGTCGATGTTAGAGTCTTCTATTGACTCTATTCGAAAAATAGTATTTGACCTATTGCCTGCTTCTTTGGATAAGGGAAATTTAGATTTAGCCATTTCACAATTGGTCAATTCTCTTCAGGCAATTGACGACATTGATTTTAATTATGAAATTATTGGTGAGGTCAGATCAATAGAAAAACATGTGGAAGTTGCTATTTATAGAATTGTTCAGGAGTTTGTAAACAATACATTGAAATACGCTGAAGCCGATTCGCTGATCATTAAACTAGTATTTACTCCATCAAAACTGTCGTTGGAACTTGCAGATGACGGTAATGGGTTTAAAATTGATAGCCTGAAAGATGGAGGGAATGGAGTGAAGAATATGGAGTCTAGAGTGCGGGCTATTAACGGCAAGTTTAGTTTTAACAGCTCTATTAATAAAGGTACTTCCTTGAAAGCAACATTTAATTTACTGTAAATGAAAAATATAAAAATACTATTGGCGGATGATCATAGAATGGTGCGTGAAGGCCTAAAGCTTATGCTTATGCAGCAAAAATCATTCGTCCCAAACATAACACAAGCGGAAACTGGAACTGAAGCGTTAGAAAAAATTGGTGCAGAAGATTTTGACATTTACCTTTTAGACATCAACTTGCCTGGTCAAGATGGAATTTCTATTGCGCGGCATATTAAAAAGTTAAAGTCTGATGCAAGGATTATCATGATTTCAATGCACGAGGAAGAATATGTTATTGATCAAGCCATTTCGGCTGGGGCGATGGGTTATCTCCTGAAAAGTGTTGGATTAGAAGAAATGATCAAAGCGATTGAAACAGTTTATAAGTATCAAAGTTATTATTGCAACGAAGTGGCGCAAATGCTACTTAAAAAATCGAAAGGTAAATCAGTTCGTACGGCAGGAATTACCCCAATTTTCAAGAATAATTTAACGGACAGGGAGATGCAGGTCTTAAAAATGATTGCGGATGAACAAACCAATAGTGAAATCGCAAAATTACTTTCAATCTCTAAACGAACTGTAGATTATCATCGTAATAATTTACTTAATAAACTTCAAGTTAAAAATACAACGGGCCTGGTGAAATACGCGATTATGAATGGGCTCGTAGACACTTGAAGGTCAACGTACCGCTATCACTTTTATCGACTAGTGGGTTAATCAATTAGATAAATTTCGTTCTGTTAGGAAAGTGGAACGACTAGTTGGGAAGTTCGTGTTCGACCTTCCATATAGGTAGACTTATTATTGTCTTAACCTTAATGGAATCAAATGAGCATTAAACACCACATCCTAACACTTATCATCTTTCTAGCCACGGCTACAGGCAGCTATTGCCAGTCTGTGGTTGCAGGGGCCTCTACATCTGTAAATGCAGGTTGTTCACCGCTAAGTGTAAATTTCACAAACACCTCAACCAGTGCAACGAGTTATTTTTGGGATTTTGGAAATGGTACGAATTCAGTTTTAGCAAACCCAACCATCGCTTATTTGGCCACTGGAACTTACACCGTGAAATTGATTTCTTATGGTGCAGGAGGCACATCAGATACGTTAGAAATGATAAATCACATTTCCATAGTAGATGCGCCAGTTTCAAATTTCACATTAAATCAATCTGGGAATTGCCAGAGTGCGAACCTCATAACTTTCACGAATACGTCAGCAAATTCGACACAATATTTATGGGATTTTGGAGATGGAGGATCGTCAACGCTTGCGAACCCAACATACCAATACACAAGCTCTGGAACTTTCACGATAACCTTACTAGCCTCAAATGCTTTAGGTTGCTCAGATGTTTATCAATTCGTTAATGCAGTTAACATAGATCCCTCACCAGTAGTGGATTTTGTTGTGGATACAAATATTGCATGTGACCCGGCTAAAATTTACCATTTTACAGACATTACTCCTAGCTCAATAAACACAGTATGGGAGTTTGGTGATGGAAATACTGGATCTTCATCTTCTGCGTCTCATGCATATAATATGTTAGGTGCTTTTGATGTTACCGCATATTCTACAAATGCCCTAGGTTGTACAGACTCATTGACTAAATTAAATTTTGTTGAAAATATTCCAGGATTGCCAGCAAGTTACTTGGCAGATGATCAAGAACTCTGTATTGGAGACACGGTATTTTTTACAAATACAAGCTCTTTTTATACATCAACTAATTGGGATTTTGGAGATGGAAATACATCCTCCCTTGAAGATCCATATCATGTATATGGAACTGGCGGCATGTATGATATTACTTTCAGTATTGTAGATATTAATGGGTGCGTCACCGTTGTTTATGATACTTCATTTATAGACGTAAACGATGATCCCGTGGTTAATTTTTATCCTTCTCCATCTGCCGCTTGTACGGGAGATGAAATAAATTTCGTGAATAATTCAACAGGAGGCGGTTCGTATTGGTGGGTTTTTGGAGACGGAACTGTTTCTTCTTTACCTTCTCCGGTTAAGGTTTATAATGCTGCCGGAACGTACAATGTTGAGCTCTACGTTATTTCACCTGCAGGATGCCAAGCTCTTGATTTTTCTACTGTAACGGTTTCAACTTTATCTACAGAATTCACAGCGGATCAAACCGCAGGATGCGCACCATTTCCCGTCCAATTTACAAATGGAAGCGTTGGAGCAACAACCTGGTTTTGGGATTTTGGTGACGGTAATACTTCAAATGTTGAACATCCAAATCATATTTATAATTCAGATTCTTCTTATACAGTTACGTTAATGACATCAAATGGGGCAGGTTGTTTTGATACAGTTATCATGCCTTCACTAATCAATGTGGTAACGGATACCCTGAGTTTGTCTTTGATAGATACTTTGAATGGTTGTTTGCCTTTTCCAGTGGATTTTTCCAATAATATCATCGGAACCGGAACATGGTTTTGGGATTTTGGCGATGGAAATTCATCTTCCAGTGCTAATCCCACTCACGTATACACGGCTCCAGGAATTTATACCGTTACGTTAACAACTTTGTCGCCTAGTGGCTGTTACCTGTTTGTTGAAAATTATGCAATAGTTGAAATAGATGATTTTACCGCTGGATTTACCGCAGTCCAAATTGATTGCAGTAATATGGTTGTTGCTTTTCAAGATACATCCAATTCAGGAGTATCTTGGTTCTGGAATTTTGGTGATGGTACTACTTCTACCGAGCAAAATCCTGTACACGTATTTACCGATTCATTAAGTCAAGATATTTATTTGTCCGTAGTTTCTTCTACTGGTTGCATGAGTAACATCTTGGTGAATAATTTTATTGATTTTAGTTCATGCACAATGAATGGGGGTGCCGTTCCACCAGAGATTATTGCTGACCCAGGTGGAGGAGCAGCTGATACGCTTGTTAATATTCCAAGTGCATCTTTTCCTACTTGCGCTCCAATTAATGTCTATTTCCATAGCCCTTTTGCTAATGCAACTTCATGGTCCTGGGATTTTGGAGACGGCACTACATCTACTGATGAACATACTTATCATTTATACCTAGCGGCTGGTATGTACGACATTACCTTAATAGCTCAAAGTCCTGCTGGTCCTGATACTCTGATTTTAGACAATTTTGTAGAATTGATTGGCCCAACTGCCAATTTTAGTTCAACATTGAATTATGACTGCACCAGCACGGCAGTTCAGTTTACAGATCTATCTTCTGACGCAATTTCATGGTCTTGGAATTTTGGAGACAGTACGTTATCAAATTTGACCTCTCCGATGCATACGTATCCGTCTCAGGATGCACTAATTCCGGTTAGCTTAGTTGTTATGGATACAAATGGATGTTCTTCTTCTTACAGCACCGTTTTAAGCTTTACCGATTTTGAGCCAGATTTTATTTTCGAAGATTCCATTTGTTTTGGGAACAGTGCCGAATTCACGCCTTTGGATACTTTGAATTATTCTTATTTCTGGGATTTTGGAGACGGATCTACGTCTTCCAACAACACACCTCAACATGAATATATGGCAGCGGGTTCTTACCTGGTTCAAGTTGTGTCTTCACATGCTTTAGGTTGTACAAAATCAACAGTTTTAGGTCACGTAACCGTTATCGATCTGGTACAAGATTTTATTGTAACTGATTCAATTCAAGGTTGTCCAGGTGATTCATTTACTTTTACTCCTGCTTTCCTGTTCGCAGATTATTATGAATGGGATGTTGGCTATGAAGAAATAAATGGAATAGTGGTTCCAACTTTTGCTTTAGATGACCCTGGATTTTATACAACTCAACTTGTAACTCATCTAGGAACCTGTGTAGATACAGTTGTAAAGTCTCAATACATACAAGTTTGGGATGTGAAATCAGAATTCACAGTTGATCAAATAGATTTTTGTGATCCGTTTTTGTACGAGTTAACGAGTACCTCAACCAATGCTTTTACTTTTGATTGGCATGCGAATGGTACAATTATTCCTGGAGGTTCAAACATGTTTACCAATTTAAGCGGAGACTCTGTTATTTTCAGCTTATCGGTTTCAGATATTCATGGTTGTGTAGATACCTCAGAAAATATAATTTTTTCGAAATCAATTTCTACAGGTTTTACGTCAACATTAACCAATGGCTGTGCCCCTCATCAAGTAGATTTTATAAGTTCTTCAGAAAACGCAACAACTTGGCTTTGGGATTTTGGAGATGGAAATACTTCAACCTTAGAAAATCCTTCTCATACATATAACTTGTCTGGAAACTACGATGTGATGTTGATTGCTACATCTGTAACTGGGAATTGTTCTGATACCGTTTTATTCACGAATTATATTCAAGTTTCTTCTCCAGTCTCAGATTTCACCTTGACTTCAGTTGCATCATGCGCTCCAATGGTTGCTAATTTCTTTGATAATTCAGTTGATGCAATTAGTTGGAATTGGGATTTTGGTGATGGTGCTTATTCAACATTGCAAAACCCGCTTCATGTGTACACTACTCCTGGCTATTTTGATGTTGCGTTAACGGTGTTCGATGCTAATGGTTGCTCTAATTCGAAAATGGTTACGAGCGCAGTGTTTGTGCCCGGTCCAATCGCTGATTTTATCACAAGTCCAACAGCGCTTTGTGATTCTGGGGTTATCCAGTTTACAGATTTATCGATAGGAGCTAGTACTTGGTCTTGGATTTTTGGAGATGGATCATCTTCGGCTGTACAAAACCCAAATCATGCATATACATCTTTTGGTGCCTATTCAGTTGCCTTAATCGTTGAGGATACAATGGGATGTGTTACTTCTTTGGTTTTAGATAGTCTAATTTCTATTTATGAAACTCCACAAGCGGAGTTTACCATGTTAGATTCTATTGGATGCATTTCTTTTAGTCCAATAATTACAAACTCAAGCGCAGGCCATGACAATGAGTTCTGGGATATGGGTGATGGCAATCAATTTACATCGTTGCCAGTACCTTACAACTATTCAACAGCTGGAAATTATACCATTACACTAACCACTTCTGTCGCTAATACATGCTTTGATACAACAACTCATTCGATTCTAGCATTAGGACTTTCTGACGCAACTATTAATCCGGTAGCCGATTTATGTGAGCATTCAGGGTCTGTATTGTTGTCAGCAGCTGATGCTGGAGGTGTGTGGACAGGTAATGGAATTACTGATCCTATAACTGGTAACTTCGATCCTTCAATCGCTGGAGCAGGAGTTCATACTATTATTTATGAAATTTCGGGATCATGTGGAGACATCGATTCAATCCAAATTAACGTAATACCGGTTGAAGATCCGAGTATCAATCCAGTGACCACTCTTTGTGGAAATGTATTGCCATTTTATCTTTCAAGCCCTGGGTCTGGAACATGGTCTGGAACTGGTATTGTGGATCCAATTTCTGGTTTGTTTGATCCTACAGTTAGTGGAAATGGTCTATTTACTATCGTTCACACAACTACGAATGGAATTTGCTCTGGTCAAGATTCTGTAGTTGTTCAAGTTGCTCCACAATTAGACGCATCATTTAATTCTATACCAGAAGTTTGTGATGGTGCTGGACATCAGTTTTTTACAGCTACCAATCCTGGCGGAATTTGGTCAGGAACAGGAATTGTAAATGTGGCGCTTGGTGAGTTTGATCCAATCGTTGCTGGTGTGGGGATTCATAATATTACCTACAGTTTAGTCGGAACATGCGGGGATACATTAACAAAAACGGTTACCGTTAATGAAACGCCTATTGCAAGTATTACGGCAAGTTCAACCATTGGATGCTCGATTCATGATGTTCAATTTTATGGAACTTCTGGTACAATCTGTAATTACAGCTGGGAATTTAGCTCTGGAGATACGTCAAGTGTTCAAAATCCGAATATCACGTTTGGACCTGGTCAGCATGACGTTCAATTGATTGTTACGGCCAACGGATGCTCAGATACAGCAAATGTTCAAAGTATGGTTGTGGTGCATGATTCAGTTCCTACTATACCTGAAATTAATAGAGTGACAGTAACAGGCGATAACTGCATACAGATAGAATGGAAGCAATCAGTGGACCCAGCGTTTGATGGATATGTGCTATATAGAGAGAATATAGTAACTGGATTATTTGAGCAGATTCATATTCAAAATGCAGTTTCCACAACTTCTTTTATAGACTATGGGGTGAACACTTTAACAAATTCATATTGCTATAAGTTGACTGAACAAGATATTTGTGGAAATGAAATTAGCATAACAGAAGCTATTACTCATTGCACGGTAAATATTGAAGCATCGATTTCAGGCAAACATCATGTTGACGTAAGCTGGTCACCTTACTCAGGAGCAAGTATTTCAGGATACGAACTTTATAGATGTGTGGATACAGATACCACTTTACATCTAATTGCTACTGTGGATTCTTCAACAAGAAATTTCACTGACCCTACTTCATATTGTAATCTTCAATACACGTATAAAGTTAAGGCGTTAAATATTGGAGGAACTCCACTTAATTCTTGGAGTGATTCTGCTCGAGTAGTAGGATCCGGAATTGAAGAGGACCAAATTTCGCACATCATTAGAGCTACGGTTTTAAATGACGAGTCTGTTTGGATTGAATGGACCGTACCTGAAGTTGGAGGAGATTTTGTTGACTCGTATGAAATCTATCGATCAACTGATTCACTGAACTTTGTTTCAATGGGTAGCGTTTCCGGAACTGTTCAGGGATATAATGATTTGGATGTAGAAGTAATGGAAGAACGTTATTTCTATAAAATTGAAGTAATTAATCAATGCCCAGCCTCAAATAATATTGGTGAAATTGGGACTTCTATATTGCTCCAATCTGAAAAAATTAGTGAAACAAAAGGGCTATTAAATTGGACTCCATACCAAGGATGGCAACAAGGCGTTGAAGCTTACCAAATCCAAATGTTAAATGAATTTAACGAGTGGGTTACAGTCAAGGTAGTAGACGGAACAATATTAAACTCAACCGTTGATTTTTAACGGACATTGCAGCTCAATTAAAAGCCTCATACCTCAACGGTATGGGGCTTTTTTATGCTTTCTGGTTTCCTAACGTAGCTGTTTATTGAATGAACATTTGGAGGGTAAATACCCCCTTTAGAAAGTAGTCTTACCCTTTCGGAAATTTCTCGTTCACAATCGTCATATTCCGCAGTATACTTACATAACAAACGAATAAGAGATGAAAACATTAAGTCACATATCATTTAGAAAAGCCGCTCAGGTTTGCGCTGTGATTGGACTGTTGTTTTTTGTTTCAAATTCTTCTTTCGCACAATCAATTGGGTCAACTGAAAATGGATGTGTAAAGTTTAGAATTGTTGCTATAAAAGAAGCGGCTAAATCAACAGTAAGTGTTTCAAATACAACAGCGTTAAAAAAGTCTACTTCTTTATTTATGCCTACCGCTTTTACTCCAGACGCTGACGGTGTGAACGATGCTTTTGGAGCTAAAGGAATTAACGTTAGCGATTTTCACATGGAAATCTATAACAGATGGGGAGAGAAAATATTTGAAAGTGATGATATTAATGCGCATTGGGACGGAAGTTACCACGGAAGCAGTGCACAAGAAGGATCTTACGTATATAACGTAACAGCCTTTGATATTGAGAATGAAGAAGATATATCGACTTCAGGAACAGTTGCTTTATTAAGATAAACCTAAGAGTACACCAAAAATGAGATCATTATTAACGATCATATTATCTACCATTTTAAGTCTGGCTGTCCAAGCCCAGGATGCTCATTTCACGCAATTTTATTCGAATCCTGTATATCTGAATCCAGCAATGGTCGGAATACGGAAATGCGGAACAGTTACCATGAATTATAGAAATCAATGGCCGGGAATTAAAGACGCTTACACCACTTTTAGTTCTTCCTACGATCAGCATGCAGATAAATTACAGGGTGGTATCGGTTTTAATCTATTTCACGATAGAGCCGGAAGTGGAAGATTAACTACTACGTCTTTCAGCGCTGCATATGCGTATGAATATCAAATGTCTAGAGACATTACTATTCGATTAGGAGGGAAAGCTACATACGTCAATAAAGCAATAGATTGGAATAGATTGATTTTTGGTGATATGATCGATGCGAGACAAGGCATTATTTACGATACACAGCAAAAGTTTGGTGAGCCAGTGAACTTCGCAGATTTTTCTGCTGGCGCGTTAATTTATACAGATTATGGATTCGCAGGGTTTGCTGTTGATCATTTAACTCAACCAGCAGAGGGCTTATTAAATAAATACGCCACTGCCTTACCTAGAAAATTTACGTTTCATGCAGGAGCTAATATTCCGCTTGGGAAAATGTGGAAAAAAGATCGATCAATATCCCCTAATATTCTAATAGCAAAACAAAATGAATTCACTCAGGTTAATCTCGGGTTATACCTAAGATTAAGAGAGTTGATAGTAGGAGGATGGTACCGAAATAAAGACAGTTTTATACTACTGGCAGGGTTTGAAACTCAAAAATTCAAATTTGCATATTCTTATGATATTACTACTTCCGGAATGCTAAGTCAAACCTTAGGCTCTCATGAATTGTCTTATACAGCTTATCTGCCTTGTAGAAGTAACAAGAAGAAAAAGATGAAAGTTTTATTCTGCCCTGTTTTCTAATCATAAACCATATTTAAGATGCCGGTTGGTGTACTGGTAAATAGGTTCGAAAGGGGAGTGGTACTTAGTACGCTTCCCTTTTATTTTGAGCCAGAAACAACAGTTAATGGAAAGTCTTGACCAAAACTATAGCTGGTTGGGTATTGCTCTGTTCCATGATATTGTTTAGAAAGTTCTGGCACTCTGGTTTCTACATAAGACTTGATTTCATTCACCGTTATCTTATCATCTGCAGAATATTGATTTTGTTTGCCTGTTAATAGCTCTAAAATGGAATAGGTAAATATGCCATGTTTCAGATCGCCAACTTCATTTGCGTATTGAGCATCTTGCGATGCGGTGAGAAAAAACGTACCGGTGCTTCTAGCCAACTGAGCTAAAGCTTTTTCTCTTGGCGCCCCTCTTGAGGCAAAGGCCGTAAGCGCTCCACCAGATTGACATGCATCTATCACAAAAAGTTGTTTTTGAGCAGTGATAATGCGAGAGTAATCCATGAGTTCTTTAGCTGAAACCGCCCGATCGTTTAGCATTTTTGTATCACCAAACAAATTGGTTACATCGTGGGTAACCAAATAAAATTCACCCGCATCAGATCCTGCACCGGTGGTCATAACCCCATGCCCTGCATAGTATAAGACGAAAACATCCTCAGGTCCGATTTTAGATGCGATCTCCTTAAAAACAGCGTCAATTTTTTCTTTGGTCACATCAGAATCATGGAGCGCATATGGATAAATTTCACTAAAAATTTCTTTGGCTCCTTTCTGAATTGTTTTAGCAAAACTTTCAACATCGTTTCGCGCGTAATTCAAGGTGTAAGCTTTATTCTTGTAATCATTTACACCAATAGTCATTAGGAAAAGATCAGTTTTCCCAGCCTCTTGATCATAAATCAGTGTGAATTTTTTTGGAGGTGACTCAATGCCATTTTGATTAATGGCTACAATTTCTAAGTTGTTTTCACCTGGTATTAAGTCTATTTCAAAACTGCGTTCTTGTTTCGTTGCACCTCTAAAACTTACGTCTTGCTTAAAGGCTTCGTTTAAAATGAGTTTTCCATTATTGTGAATCCTAATTTTTTCTGCAATGTTGGATTCGTTTTTTGCTGAAATGTTCAATGAAATTTGATTGGCGTTGTGCTGATAAACAGAGTCACTGGCCACATTGGTCTTTTTGTTTTGAAAATCATTAAACGTGGTTTCTACGTCAGAGACAGACTTCATTAAATCCTTTATGTTTTGTCCAGTGGCTTTAAAGCGTTCTCCTTTCATTATTCTTTTCTGTAAACCAGGAGTGTGATACTTTTTGAAAAATGAACTGACGGATAAAGATTCCATACCAGAAACATAGTTGATCAATTTTAAAGCGTTGTTCGTGCCGTCAAAGAACCCAGCACTATTTTTTGCCAGCCAGTTAGAACGATCAATTGAAATGTAAGTATACAGTTCCTCATAAGTTTCAAGATCCCAAACGATTATTTCCCCATCAACACTGCACGACACTAAAATACCTGCATTTTCAGAAACAGATAAAGAGGTCACTGAACTCGAATGACCAATAATTGCATGGATTGAATCTCCTGAAATAGGATCAAAGACATGGATTATACGATCAGTTCCACCGGAAAAAGCTATCGATTTTGTAGGATGGGCAACAACTGAAAGTACCGCTCCATTATGTCCTTTGAACTTGTTGATCAACATTCCAGTTGAGCTGTTCCAAATTTTAACACTACCATCCCAGCTACTTGAAATTAGGTGTTTCGCGTTTTTCGTAAAGTCGAATCCAGAGACCGTTTTTACATGTCCTATGTGGGACCGAAATATTTCCTTTGAATCCACTTCGATGAATTCTAGGTTTTTAGACAGGTCTGCAGAAACCAAATACAGGTTATCGGGATGAAAGGCCACTTCATAGCTTGATGCGTTTCCTTTATCAAGGTATCCTGTTTCTTTGCCAGTTGAAACATTCCAGGTTCGAATTGAAGCGTCCCAGCTACTGCTTATAATTTCTGTCCCGAGAGAATTGAATTTTAAATCAAAGATTAGATTTCGATGGGCAGCAATTCTTTTAATTTCTTTTCCTGTTTCCACGTCCCAAATTATAATTCTTCCATCTCCACCTCCGGTTGCCACTAATTTGCTGTCTGGACTAAATGTAAATGCCATTACTTGCTGACTATGGCCAATTAATCTATGTTTTAGTTTGCCGGTTGAAGTATTAATAATTTGGGCAATTGTGTCGATTTTACCTTGAACAATAAATTGCCCATCTGGACTTAGGGCCACCTCGGTTTTGTTCTTCAGGTAATTTAATATGATTCCATCATTCCATTTTGAGCTACTGTATTTTAAGTGATCATTTTTTGGAGCATTTAAGTATCCTTTATACGTTTTTTGCTTTTTTCCTGTGGCAATGTTCCATGTGCTTGCCGTATTGTACTCATCTGGAAGGATTATGGTTAATCCATTGGGGCTAAATACGGGTTGAAAATAAGAGAGGAGAGGGGATTCGACTTTTAATTTTAGTCTACCTGTTTTGGTATCGAATACTTCCACCTTTTTATGGTCTGAAACCAACACGAACCTGTCATCCTTGCTAAAGACCATGGCCAGAGGTTTGTTCTTTATTGGTGTTAATGTTTTAAGCCTTTTTCCCGATGAGGTGCTCCATAAAACTAGATTCGTTTTCTTAGTTCCTGTTGCAATCATTTTTCCATTATGGCTAAACGCAAGCTGCATGTTACATCCATCGCATTTAACTTTTGGATCATCTACTAACGTATGAACGAGTTTGCCAGTTTTAGTATCAAAAAGTGATGAAAACAATTTAGTTGAGCCTAAAGCCACCAACTTGCCTTCAGGCCCAAATTCAACACTATGGGCTTTGTCAAATTCAATCAGAACTGTATCGTAAGGAGTTGATAAGGGAACCAGTCGAGTTGTTTTGTAATTAACAAGATCCGCTATTTGGGTTCCTAAAGGATTAATGTGGTTTTTCTTAATGTCATAAGAATGTGCTTTGCCATAGGCGCCAACAATGGATTTTTCCTGAATTTTATACAGATATACTTGCGCCCGATTGTCCGAAATAAGGATGTTTCCATTTGGGGTAAATTCTGCGCTTTTTATACCTTCTTTCTCAATCGTGTGCTCCAATTCAACATCTCCGGTGGCAACATTAAAAATTCTAACAGTATTGTCTTTTCCAGTTGTAAGCATTAATGAACCATCAGCTGAAAATCGAATTGATCTAATCCCTCCCATATGGGCGTTGAACGACCTGATTTCCTTTCCTGTCTTGGTGTTCCAAAGTTTTATGGAGAAATCCGCACTTCCCGTAGCGACATACTTTCCGGAAGGATGAAATGCAGCGCACGTAACTTTTTGAAGGTGACCTTTTTGAATTACGGTTTCAATTTTCTCTTTTTCTTGCGCAAAAAGTATTTGCGAAAAGCAGACAAATAAAATTGTTAAATATCTCATGTATTGATGCTTATACCCTTGTAAAGGTATCAATCTAAATTGTGTTGACTTCCAAACGGGCACTTAGAGTTTCCCATCGTTATTTTTTAATTCAGACCTAAGAGTAACAAGGATATCGCACGTTTTATGTCAAACTTGGCTTGATATTGGCTATTTTAGTACTTCTGAAGAAGTATAAAAACATATTCGGTTATACGCTTTTAACCATTTACGCAATGGTTTTAATGCACAATGTGATCCCTCATAATCACAGTTCTGAGGATTGTCCGCATCATGCCCACATGGGCCATGAGCATAATCACGATCATGGGAATGACCATGCTGAACATACTGGATTAATGCTTTCGATTTTTGACATGTTTGATTCTTTAAGCCATAGTGGTATTTGCGTTGGACATTTTGAAAATGTATTAATATCTAAGGTTGAAAGTAATGTTGAAGTTCCAGATGCCCAATTTTGTTTTTTACCAAATGGATTCGATCTGCTATTGAATCCTGAGGCTGAAATTGATGCAGAAGAGGCTAATGCCAAAAGTTGGAATCAACCGCCAGATCTATTGCGCGATGAATACATTGCATCGGCTCTATCTCATAGAGGTCCTCCAGTTTCATAAGAAAGGTGTCCTTTCTCACCCTAAAGTGTACTGCACTTTGAAATGGGGAATTAAGTAGTAATGATCTTTCGATCAGCTATAATCAAATCACATGAAGAATTTAATAATGACGGTAGTTTGTGCCGTCCTGGTTGGCCCAGTGCTTGCCCAGCAGATTCAGGAAGTCTTGGGACAAATTGAATCAAACAACAAAAAAATAAAAGCAGCTACCGTTTTGGTTGATGCCAGTAAAATTGAGTTGATTACAGGAATAAATCCTGATGACCCCTTTATTGAGGCTGATTATATGATCGGAAGGCCAGTTGCTGGTGGAGATCAATTTGATTTTATGGCTGTTCAGGCTTTTGATTTTCCATCGGTATACCGCAAGAGAAAGTACTTAGCAGCTACTAAAGGCAAAGTCTTGGATCAAAATTTTAAAGAAATACGCCAAGAAATCTTATTTGAAGCTAACAAGCTTTGTGTGGTTGGTATTCACTTGAATCGTAAACAGCAACTGTATGAAGAACGTAAAGAACGCTCGCAGTTAATAGCAGATGATTATGAAAAGAAATTTAAAGCTGAAGAAATTAGCATACTGGATTTAAACAAGGCAAAGATTCAGTTGCTAGGAATTGAAGTCGAGTTGCGCTCTATTAAATCAGCTATTCAGATTAATAACGCTCACCTAACAGAGTTGAACGGGGGAGTGGAAACCGCTATTACAGGAAATAGTTATGAAAGCGGAGCTGAATTGCCGGCTTATGAAATCTTGTTAGATTCAATCAAAATGGCTGATCCTTCTTTGAGCGCCTTACAAGAGCAAACGAGAGTTTATGAAGCAAACTTAGATCTGAGTAAGGCGATGAAGCTTCCAAAATTCGAAGCAGGATACCACTTTCAATCAGTACTGGGCCAAACTTTTAATGGAGCACATGTTGGCGTTAGTATTCCTTTATGGCAGCAGAAAAACACGGTCAAATCAAGTTTAGCTAAAATTGAGTTAGGTAAAATAATCTTAGATGAACATGTGATTGAACATCAGTATAACGTGAGTGAACAGTACAGTATTTATCTGAATCTTAAAGAGAATTTACGCGAATTCAGCGAAGTGTTAAACGCAAACGATAACGAAGAAATATTGAAACAGCTTTTATTGGCAGGGGAGATTGACTTTATAACTTATGCGGTTGAGTTAGAGTATTTCTATAAGGCACAAGACGACATGCAAATCACCGAAAAAGACTATCAAATTACGATTGCTAAACTTCAAAAACACAAGCTATGAAAACCTTAAAAACAATTTTAACGATCGGGACGCTCATTATTGCGTTTTATGGCTGTAAAGAAACTGATCCTCATGCCGGTCATAATCATGGTGCTGGTGGTCATGGATCTCATGCTGGACATGGGAGCCATGCGCATAATTTAAGCGCGACTTCCTGGTCTGAGAATGTGGAGGTTTTCATTAAGTATAAGCCTTTGGTGGCTAACGCAAAAAGTAAGTTTACCGTGAATGTCACATTGCTTGATGGTTATTTACCATATTCCGGGGACTTGTCGTATGACATACTGGTTGGCGGGAAATCAGTAAAAAATGGAAGCGCGGAACGAAAAGCAGACGGTATCTATACGCACATTGATGAAGTTCCAGAAGGTGAAGTCCAAATAAAGTATACTGTTAAAGTAAGCGCGACTGATGAACAAGTAATTATTACCGGAGTAAGTTGCTTTAATGATAAGCATGCTGCTGAACATGATGCGCATGAAAATGGACATGAAAATCCGAATACAATAGAATATGATAAGGCACAGGCTTGGGTAACTGAGTTCAGTTCAGAATTTGCAATTAGGGATACCATTTATAACGTGATTAGGGCAGGTGGCCATATTATGGGATCTGTCGGAGATGAGAAAACTGTTTCTGCCACAGCTGCGGGAATTATAGTTTATAGCTCAGATTTGGTAATCGGAAACCCTGTAAAACATGGGAGTCGATTATTTACAATAGTGGGAGGTGGCATTGCAGATCATAACTTAGAAGCACATTTTCTGAAGGCAAAGTCTGCATTAGAGAAAGCAACTAGTAATTACGAAAGAAAACAATCACTTTACGATTCTGAAGCTGTTTCAAAAGCAGATCTAGAGGAGGCTAAACTGGAATTTGAGCTAGCGAGAACGGACTACAATAGTATTTCTGCGGGCTATTCGGAAGGAGGAAAAGCAATTAAAGCGAATTCTTCTGGATTTGTTAAAGTTCTTAATAAAACGGAGGGTGATTATGTAGAAATTGGAGAACAATTGGCAATCGTGTCAAAAAATGAGAAATTAATGCTTGAAGCCCATGTAGGTCAGTCAGAGCAGGGAAAGTTGTCTTCAATCGTCTCGGCAAACTTTAAGTTAAATAACAACATGTTTTCTATTGAGGATTTTAACGGAAAATTGCTGTCTTATGGAAGAGCTGTAAGCAAAGAAGATCCTAAAATTCCAGTTTATTTTGAAATGGCAAATCAAGGAAATTTAATGGTAGGAAGTTTTACCGAAGTATTCATACAAACTGGACCAGCTAAAGTTGCTGTTACCGTTCCAGCAAAAGCATTGTTGGAAGATTATGGACATTATTCGGTTGTGGTTCAGTCTTCAGGAGAGACCTATGAAATAAGAGATGTGGAAGTTGGTGTTTCTGATGGCATTCGAGTTGAAATAATTAGTGGAGTGTTGGATGGCGAGCGAGTTATAGTGGAAGGAGCTTACCAGGTTAAAATGGCACAAATGAGCGGAAAAATTCCTGCACATGTTCATTAAAAGCATAGAGTTATGTTGAAATTTATATTAGATATATCGCTTAAAAACCGACTGGTTGTTCTTTTAGGAGCTGTTGCTTTAATGATAGCTGGCGTATACGTTACCAATACGATGGAGATCGATGTTTTTCCCGATCTCACGGCACCTACGGTAACTGTAATAACAGATGCACATGGATTAGAAGCTGAGGAGGTCGAGTTACAAGTTACCAAATGGGTAGAAACTGGGTTGAATGGGTCACCTAATGTTAGAAGGTTAAGGTCTTCTTCTCAAGCCGGAATTTCTACTGTTTGGGTTGAGTTTGAATGGGGTACTGAAATTTACAAAGCCAGACAAATTGTTTCAGAGAAAATTTCGCAAATCGTGGAGCGATTGCCAATAGGAGTAGGGAATCCTACCATGGCCCCTATTTCTTCAATAATGGGAGAAATTATGATTGTTGGAGTGAATGCAGATCCAACTTTTAAAGGAGAACCAATTTCACCAATGGACATGAGAACCATAGCAGATTGGGAAATTATGCCAAGACTGAAAGCTGTAGAGGGCGTTGCAAATATCGTAACTGTAGGAGGTGAATACAAGCAATACCAGGTTCAGGCTTTGCCATTAAAAATGGATCATTATGGTGTTTCTTTAGAGGAATTAACGACAGCAGTAAAGGCTTGTAATGCAAGTTCTTCTGGCGGTATTTTAAATCAGCATGGAAATCAATATGTTATTAAAGGAGAAGGGAAAGTTCATCAGATCAGCGATATTGAATCAGGGTTTGTCAAAATGATGTCTTCTGATCACGTTGGTGGATCTAATGTTCCAATCGTGATAGGGGATGTGGCAAAAGTTGAAATTGGCTACAAGGATAAGGTTGGAGATGGATCTATGAATGCAGGAGCAGCGGTGTTGTTAACTGTAATTAAACAACCTGACGCGAACACCTTAGAAATTACTGAGGAGTTGAATAAAGCATTGGAGAATTTAAAGCCATCTCTTCCAGAAGGACTCCAAGTGGATAATTCAGTTTTTAGACAGGCGGATTTTATTGATGCATCGGTTAATAATCTGCAAAAGACCTTATTAGAAGGAGCGCTGTTTGTGATATTGGTTCTGTTTATTTTCTTAATGAACTGGAGAACAACAGTCATCTCTTTGATTGCAATTCCGCTGTCATTGTTAGTGAGTTTTATTGTGTTGAAAATGATGGGGTATACGATAAATACAATGAGTCTAGGGGGCATGGCCATTGCCATCGGGGCTTTAGTAGATGATGCAATCATTGACGTTGAGAATGTATACAAGCGATTAAGAGAAAATGTAAAACTGCCTAAGTCAGAGCGGCTTTCTTCATTAAAGGTTGTTTTTAAGGCTTCAGTTGAAATTAGAAGTTCCATCTTAATTGCTACCCTTATAATCATAGTTGCATTTATTCCACTTTTCTTTTTAGGAGGTATGGAAGGAAGACTGCTTCAACCGCTTGGAATCTCTTTTATCACATCAGTACTTACTTCTCTTTTTGTTGCTGTTACCATAACTCCTGTACTGTGCAGTTACTTACTGAAACGTGAGAAATTATTGCTCAAACAATCAAATGGCACAAAGGCTGAACGTTTTTTAAGTCGAGGATATAAGGCTGTACTGAAGCGCTTTTTAAAAGTGCCAAAGTTGACGGTTGCTGCAGCAGTAATTGCTTTTGGCGTAAGTCTTTTTTGTTTAACCGGATTAGGTCGGAGCTTTTTGCCTCCTTTTAACGAAGGCGCGCTTGTACTTTTAGTGACGGGCCCTCCTTCTATGTCGCTTGAAGAGTCTAATAAAACTGGAAATGCAATTGAAAAGCTCGTTCTATCATTGCCCGAGGTAGATGTTGTTACAAGAAGAACGGGAAGAGGTGAATTAGACGAACACGGTCAAGGTGTTAATGGAGCTGAACTAGAGGTTCCGTTTACAATCAAGGATAGATCAAAAGAAGAGTTTCTTAAAGCGCTAAGGAAGAAACTAGAGCCAGTTTCTGGAGTCAGTGTAATCGTTGGGATGCCAATGGGGCATAGAATTGACCACATGATTTCGGGAACTCGAGCAAATATTGCAGTTAAGATATTCGGGCCAGACTTAGCAAAATTATTTGCGTTGAGTAATTCTGCAAAATCCGAGATTAGCGGGATTGAAGGAATTGCAGACGTTTCAGTTGAGCAACAAATTGAAGTGCCGAAGATTCAAATAGTACCGAATAAAACCTTGTTGGCTCTAAATGGATTGACCATCAAGGATTACAATCAATTTATTGATGTGGCATTTGCCGGGGAGGTAGTAGACCAGATCAATGAAGAAAACGGAACATTTGATTTGGTAGTTCGGTACGATTCAAATTCTAGAGGAACCATTCATCAAATTAGTAATGCCTTGATGAATAACGGGTTAGGTCAAATGATTCCATTAAAGGACGTTGCTGAAATTAATTCAGTTTCTACGGCTCATACAATCAACAAAGAGAAGGTGCAGCGCAAAGTAGTGGTGTCTGCGAACATCAGCGGAAGAGATTTGAAAGGTGTTGTTACCGATATTCAAACTGCCTTAAATGAAAACTTGGACATGCCTGCGGGGTATAGAATCGAGTATGGAGGCCAGTTTGAGAATGAGCAAAAAGCATCAAGGATGTTACTGATCACTTCAATATTTGCCGTTTTAATCATCTTTTTATTGCTGTATTTACAGTTCAAACGAATTAAACTTGCCTTAATCGTTCTGCTAAATCTTCCGCTAGCGTTAATTGGCGGGATTTTTATAGTTTATTTTACAACTGGAATTGTTTCCATCGCTTCTACAATAGGCTTTATTAGTTTATTTGGGATCGCTACTAGAAATGGAATTCTATTGATCTCGCGATATCGTGCATTAGAAAAAGAAGAGTCCGATATAGATCAGCGAATTATTCACGGGTCAGTTGATCGGCTAAATCCTATACTTATGACCGCATTAACCACAGCTTTGGCGCTGATCCCGTTAGCTATTAACGGATCAGAACCAGGAAATGAGATTCAAAGTCCGATGGCCGTGGTTATTCTCGGAGGTCTTTTGACTGCTACGTTTTTGAATGTGTTAGTGATCCCTTGTGTTTATAAATTAATAGCCAAAAAGAGTTCCTAAACGGTCCTATTGTTAGACGCTATTGAAATCTAACTTGTCCAAGTGATGTCCATACGTTGATGAACTATAATAAAAGAAAAAATTGTACTTTGCCTATATGAGCAAAGTACTCGGAATCCTATTATTTTCAATTTCTCTTTTCTTTGGATTTACTTCGAAGGCAGCGTCTGATGGCTTTGTTCCAGGCGGCCATGTTAATCCGCTGGAAGGAATTTTACACATGAATCTTGGAAACAAGGTGAAAAGTTTCGACAGTCTACAAAGAGAGAATCAATTGTTAGGCTATTCTAATTTGCTTCAAAAACAAATAGATGCCGGATTGTTTAGTGAAGCTGAATCTTTCATCACAAAAACTACTGATCAATTTCTAGGGGCAAATTCGAGCGATTCCAAAGCAAAGTACGCTTACATGGCAGCGGATGTTTATCATTATCAAGGTAAATATGCACTTGCAGAGGAGTATTTTAAAAGAAGCTTGAACATGTATAGCGAGCTCAATGATGCAGAAGGAGTAATCGATGCAAATATTGGCATTTCCGAATCACGAAAATTTGTAGAAGATTTTGAAGGCAGTTTAAAATCAGGATACGAAGCCCTAGCAATGGCGGATAGCATTGGTCGACAAGATAAAGTTGCCGACATCAAAAACATTATTGGAAGAATATTTATTGATCAGGGTGATGCAAGAGCAGCAAGGCCTTTAATAGAAGAAGCTAAAGTCTATTTCGAACAAGAAAAAGACTCGATTTCTCTAGCGCTTGTAAATGAAGACATGGCCTTTTTGTACGCTGAACAGGGTGATTTAGAATCTGCTTTCAAGCATGCTGAACAGGCCCTTGCAAGCTTTATTAAATTCGATGACCAAGATGGGTATATCACGTCTTCTTTTTTACTTAGCGAACTATATGGCCGCCAAGGAAAATGGGACCAAGCACTTCTATACGTTCAGCAATCGATAGATGTTGTAGATAAATTGGAAGACAAGCGAGAACTACATAATTACTATTTAGAAAAAGCATTTTTCCTAAGCCAGCAAGGAAGGTCAGATGAAGCACTTGCTGCAATTAATTCGTTTAAGGAATACGGATACCAATTTGAAGACCCTTCTACAGACATGAGATATCACTTAGAGTTGTCTAAACTCTACCAGTTAACGGGAAATTACGAATTGGCCATGAGAAATTCAGAGCTCTATGATCTAGCCAAAGACGAGTTTACAGATGTTAAGAAGGCCAAGGCCATAGAAGAACTTAAAATTAAGTATGATACGGAAAGGCGAGAGCAAGAGTTAATATCCGAAAAGAAAAAGATCGTCAACTTGGAATTAGAAAATGAGGCTATCTTATCTAAAAGAAATTTCTGGATCGCTTTGATTGGTGGAATGGCAGCTATAGCTCTTCTAATTTTGAATCAAGCTAGAATCTCCAATAAAAGAGACTTAATTCAAAAGAACCAATCTTTATCTGATCATACCGCCCGAATTATTGAAAAGAATAAACTGATTGAGAACTTTGAAAATCAGTTAAATGATCTTTCAAAATTAAGCGAAGAACAAAATTTACTTCGACAGTCTAAGCTTGATCAATTGTATTCTTCGAAGATTCTAACTGATGGAGATTGGAATAAGTACAAAGGATTATTCAACTCAGTTCATGCGAACTTCCTTCTTACTTTATCTCAATCATACCCAAATCTAACGGAAGGAGATAAAAGGCACTTGATGCTATTAAAATTGAACATGAGTTCTAATGAAATGGCTGAAGTATTAGGTGTTTCTTCTGGAAGTATAAGAGTTGGTCGACATCGAATTAAAAAGAAAATGGAATTACCTGACGATTCTGATTTAAAGGAATTCTGTCTGAATATCTCCTAAGGCTCTCGTTTTCCGAAGTTGTAACGTTATTGTAACGCACTTTATTTTCAAATTTATTTAATCTGATTTACGTTTGTTCAGCTGGTTTGTTGCTGGTGTTAATTTTACCAAATGAAAATAATTAGAAAGCCTTTTTTACTGGTTGTTATATTACTTTCTGCTTGTCTGAACGCTGAACCATTGAAGGCTCAATCAAGTTTGGACATCACAATAGCAGATGAGATGAACACGGAAAACCTGCCTTCTGTCTCAGCAGTAATTGTGAAAAACGGGGAGATTGTATGGATGAAGTCTTATGGCTATGCAAACGTTGCAACCAGCGAACTGGCAACACCTCAGACTCCGTATATGCTTGCATCAGTTTCTAAAACGTTTACTGCTACCGCAGTAATGCAATGCGTTGAGAATGGATTAATTGATCTTGACGCTGATATTGACACCTATTTGCCCTTCTCAACTAGAAACCCAGGGCATTTGGCAACTCCAATAACTACTAGAATGTTACTCACCCATACTTCTTCAGTGCAGGATGCTGCAGTTGTAGATAATTACTATGCTTATGGAACTGATCCGATTATTTCATTGTCGAATGTGGCTCAGCAGTATTTCGCAGCAGCCGGTGCTGATTTTTCAGCGGCAAACTTTTTGTCTGGCCAGCCTGGAACTGCCTATGAGTATTCTAATATGGGAAATGCGCTGGCCGCATATGTTGTAGAAGCAGTAACTGGGTCCCTTTTCTACGAATATTGTAACGCCAATATTTTTGATAGACTTTGTATGAATAGCACGAGTTGGAGGCTTTCAGATTATGACACCAATGATCTAGCTAAGCCTTATAAATATTCGGCAGGCTCATATACTCCATATCAGCATTATACGTTCGCAGACTATCCGAATGGCGGGTTAAGAAGCAGCGTTGAAGATTTGGCTAACTATTTAATTATGTACCAGCAAAATGGAATTTTTAATGGAGATACCTTATTAATGCCTGCGACCATAAGTAATATGCTTTCCTTTCAAGTTCCTGGTCTAGATCCTACCCAAGGTCTCGCCTGGTACGAGGATGTGTTTTATCCAGATGGTTCAACTGCTACTAACTTTTGGACTCATAATGGAGGAGAAAGCGGTGTTAGTTCGGATGTAGTATTGTACCCTGCATATAATGCCGCAGTTGCTGTAATTACAAATGGAGAAGGAGATGCAGCCTATATTGCTGATGCCTTGCTTGGAGAGGCTGAAACACTAGTTTCGACTGGGGTGGGTAGCCCTTCATGCGCTACTGAGGTTATAGAAAGCACCCAGACGGAAATTTCAATTTATCCAAATCCAGTTAAATCTGAATTTCGAATAACTGAGGCTTTGAATAATTTAGTCGTGATAGATTTACTAGGTAAAGTAGTACATCAAAGCTCAAAGTCGGATTTGGTAAATGTAGCCAGTTGGGAAAGTGGAATCTATATTGTGTCAGGCGAAAGCCAATCTGGAAAGTACGTTCAAATTAAATTAGTTAAACACTAATTAAAAGATAAATCCAGTACCATAAAATAAGCCCCAGCTGTTAACTCCGAACGAATAACTGGTTCCTAGGTACATTACGAAATTATCCTCTTTTACTAAGCGAAGTCGTGCATCGATCAGGGGAACCAATCTAAATTTGTTCCTTCTTGAAACGAGCATATTACTTAATATACCTGCTTCTATTTCAGCTCGAGATTTACTCGAGATGTTAACTCTAAAACACTCATATTGAATACCAAACCCTACGGTTGTATTTGCTTTTTCATTCACTAACACCGAATCCACTAAAAACTGCTTACTCTCTGTAGGCAAGTTGGCATAGATAGGCAGCCTTAATTTTTTCAGTGGTCTAAATTCAGCGAATAGCAAAATTGCGCTGGTTGGTACTACAATTGCCTCGGATTGTAATATTTGAGCAGCTTTATCATCCGGAATAAACAAGAGCGATTGTCCAAAACTAAATTCGAAATAGGTTTTTTCAACAGTAGTAGAATCCGATTGAGCTAATCCATTCAAACTAAAAGTAAGTAGAATGAGGAAGGCTGTTATTTTTAGTTTCATAAAGAGTCGATCGTAATTAATGCTAGAATCTATAAGATAAAAGTAATTACATTTTTGGTCAAAGCAAGATTGAGATAAGACCTACATTTGTGGTCTATGGTAAATTACGATCTGCTAAGAAGATTCTTCGAGGATGAGGCTACTGAACAAGAGATTGCTCAGATCGACAAGTGGCGAAATCGAACGATTGGGAATGAAGTCAAGTTTCAAGAAATATTCAAAGTTTGGAATGAGAAGTCAGAAGAGCCTAAACCCCAGGAAAAGGACACGCGATCCTTGTTTTTGAGGGCAAGGAGATTGATTGTTGTTGCATTGATACTTGTTGTTGCCTATGTTGGATCTCTATTTGTTACTTGGGATAGAGTCTATTTAGAGGCGAATGCAGACCTTACTACGATTGAAGTTGTGTTGGCGGATCAATCTAATGTGACGGTGTTTGAGAAATCTACATTAACGTATCCAGAGACTTTTACAGATCTTAGAAAAGTCGATTTAATTAAGGGAGGGGCAGGATTTTCTGTTAAAGATTCCGAACTAGACTTTGTTGTTCAATTAGGCGCGCATCAGGTAGTTGTTGATTCTGGAAGATGTGATTTTAATGTATATCGTAATGAGGATTTTCTTCGGCTCGAATTAAAAAAAGGGGTGTTAAGGCTTAAAACAAGAAAGCTAGATAAGAAATTAGATGCACCAATAATAGCTGAGTTCAACTATGAAAATCATAAAATCAATTTTGTGAATGATTAACTCATTTTGAATGAAGGAATCGTTACTAATCTCGAAACGAAAGCGGCAATAAACGAGTGACTAGCCCGTATATAGGGAAAGCAATTTTAGATTTATCTTTATAACATTATAAACTCAAATTCATTGAAAGAACACAGACTTGGCAAAATATTAGTTTTCTGTTGCATGATTTTTGCTTTGGGATTAATGTCTTTTGTTGAAGTTTTAGATAATTACGATTCCAATTCATTGGTTGAAGAACCTGGGTCAGATACATTGTCGTATATTTTTTTAGGCCACACCTATAATTTCAAGCCCACAGGTCCAAGGGTAGATCCAAGAGTTGTAGCAATAGATAAAAGTAAGTTTAGCAGAATTTGGCTAGGTGGAGACATTTGCTCTGAGGCGTTCTTGAAAAAAAGTACGGTCCTTCATATGGACAGTGTGTTCTCATTATCGAGCAACACTACTCAATACGCCTTGGGAAATCATGACATTCGAAATGGAAATATAGAATGGTATTCAGAGATATGCGGCAAACCAACTTACAATGCTTATTCTGCCAATGGAGCGGTAAGCATATGCATGAACTCAATGTTGAACCCTGGGTTGTGTCCTCAGCTTAACGCGCAATACAAGTTTATCAAATCAATATGTGATACAATCACAGAAAGTACACATTTGTTTATTTTTCATCATGCAGGTCTATGGGAACGTGTTCCTGGACTGCCACCTAGTGCAACTTATTGTCACTCAAATTTCAACTACTGGAATGCTAATTGTGATTCTTCAACTACTTATTACGAGAATACCATTTATCAATTATTGAAACAGGTAAGAAATAGAGGTATAAAAGTTTACTGTATAATGGGAGATTCTGGAACCGGATCGCTTAAAGGCTGGCATAGAGAAAACGCTGATTCGATTCACTTTTTTGCTTCAGGACTGTATAATTCAAAGTACTCTCACGACAGCGTTTTATATGCGTCACAGATTCCTGATAGTGCTTTGATCTTTACGCATGACTTGATTAATAAAACAGTCGACTGGAGGTATCAAAGTATTGACTCTCTTCTTAACGAACAATGATTTTTCCAAATTCGGAATCGAAACAATCACCATTTAGTCTATAATAGTACATGCCAACGGCCCATTCAGACACGTCTAATGGACTCAGTTCACGATTGAATATTTGTCTTTCTTCAATTAATTTTCCTTGTGAATCCATGAATTTGATGTCATAAGATTCGCATCCTAGGTCAGTATCAACAAGGATATTTAAGACATCTTCCGTGGGGATTGGATAGAGATGGACGTTTACGTTTAAGGTAGGATCGTCTGTTCCTTGATGTAGCACTAATCCGTCTTCATCTAGTTCGAGCAAATACACATCTTGCTTTCCATGCCCGTAGCTTTCCGTGGATCCAACAATTGCCACGCCCTGGTTAATCTCCTTTATTTTATAAGCTACTTCGCTTTCTGGACCGCCAAATGTTTTATTCCAGATTACATTGCCACTTGAATCTGTTTTTATCACATTGATGTCCGTTGTGAAATTTACGGTGTCATCACAGGATGATCCTGCTAAATAGATAAAATTGTCAGAAGTGTAAACCAATGATTTTCCGTAGTCGAATGAAGCGCCTCCATAATTCAATTGCCACAATGAGTCACCTTGAGGATCGAATTTTGTAAGTGAAATGTCAAAGCTTCCGAAGCTGTTGTTTTGTGAAGATCCGATTGTATAAAAGCTGTTGTCACTTAAAATCTCAATCTCTTTATACCAGCAATTTTGAGGGCCATCAAATGACTTTTGCCAAATTAAATTTCCAAGTGGATTTAACTTTAAGAGAGTCGATTTACTGTGAGAAGTACTGAAATCGAAGGTAGAGTATAAGTAGTGTCCCGATTCAACTCCGCAGGCGATTATGTTTCCAACATTATCTTCAACTAAATCAAACATGTATTCTTTTGAATTCATGATTCCAGAGACATATTCCCACGTTACAGCTCCGAATTCATCGGTTCTTACAATGTAAAAGTCACCCACTTCTCCTGCCTCAAAAGACCTGGTAAATCCACTCAAAGCATATCCTCCAGAGCTACACTCAATAACATTAAATCCTAAATCATGATGAAATCCGCCATAGTATTGTTGCCATTGTACAGAGAAGTTCTGGTCAAACTTTAGCAGATACGCGTCCATTCTTTGAAATCCACCGTCCCATTTACTTCCGCACATTAAATATCCACCATCGCTAGTTTCGATCAGACTATACGGATAATCCTGATGGCTTCCACCAATGATGTCTTGCCAAAAGAAGTGTTTTAATGGAGTGACTTTTATTAACGCGAAATCTTCAGCTTCTGATGCTACACTTCTCGTTGATCCTAGTATGGTATAACTTCCATCGTTATGACTAATGAAATCATAACCGATCTCATGAAGTTTCGCTCCAGCGACTATTCCATCATAAGTTTGGCCAAAAGATACCGAGGCCAAAAGCAAGCTTAGTGAAAGAATATATCCAAGTCTCATGACTTGGAAACGGTTAATATTTGTCTTTGGTATTAACAATCTACTTTAATTCCAACCACCAAAACATCGTCCATTTGTTCTTGTTTTCCCTTCCACAGCATAAAGTTCTCCTTCATTTTATTTTCTTGAATTTCAGGAGATTCGTTTTTAATTCCATCTAAGAACGAGATTAAAGAAGCGTAGTAATATTTTTTACCATTGGGACCGCCTTTTTGATCGGGGTATCCATCGGTAAAGAGGTAAAGCACGTCATTCTTTAAAACTTTAGCGCTGTGCTGTTGTACTTCTAGGGAATCATTCATTCCAACAAATGCCCGACTACCTTTGAGTTCATTTTTGCCATGTTCATTAAGAATGTGACAGGATATATGCGTGCCTGCGAACTCGAGTTTGTCATTTTCAAGCATCAAGATTCCAATGTCCATTCCATCCTTTGAATTGGATTCAGAATCTAAAATTTTCCGAAGCCTAATATTTAGCTCTTGAATTATGTCTGCTGGCTCGCTAGTTTTTCCTAGATCCATAATTTGATCTAAAATACTAAGTCCAATAATTGTCATGAAGGCGCCTGGAACTCCATGACCGGTGCAATCTACTACGGCCATGTATTTTTTGCTTCCAACTTCATAAACCCAGTAAAAGTCACCGCTTACAATATCTTTAGGATTTTGGTAGATACTTACATCTTTAAAAAGCTTTTTTACTTTTTCCTTGGAAGAAAACATATCGGTTTGAATACGTTTTGCATATTCAATGCTATCGGTAATTTGTAAATTCTTTCTTTTGAGTAGTTTATGTTGTTTGGCAATTTTGTTTTCAGCTCTTTTTAATTCGTTGATCTCTGTATCGTAAACAACAAGTTTAATAACCGCTCCCTTATTGTTTTTAATAGGGTTTAAAGTTGTTTGAGTCCAAAAGAATCTGCCATTTTTATGCTGGTTTTTAACCGAGTAAATAACTGGGTTTCCGCTTTCTACTGCCTCATTAATTCTTTGTTTGATTCGAGCATCGTTACTAAATTGAATCAGGTTAACTCCCTGTTCAGCCAGGAGATTCCTTAAATCATACCCAAATAGTTTGGTGAAACCTTGATTTACCCATTCAATTTTTCCGGTAGAGTCGCATATTAATATGGCATTATTAGACTTACTTGCGACCATTGAAAGTTTAGCTAATTTCTTTTTAGTACTGACGTTGAAGACGATTAAGTAGGTCAGTAAAATGATTGACAACACCGAAATAACCACAATCGACCATATGTATTTAGTCCTTAAGGCGTTTGCCTGATTTTCGCTTTCCGTAAGGAGTTCTTTAGTTTTCTGAAGTTCATTTGATTCAGCTTGTAAGTACTCGAAATTTAAATCTACAGAGGCGAGGTATTCAAAATTGGTACTTGTGGAATTATTAGGATATAGTTGACCATAGCATCCTAAATTCACTGAAATAAGTAAAATAATTAAAGAGATAAACCGAATAATTTGGTTCATGAGTTTGATAGGTGAGTTAAGATAGATATGTGTTTAGCCACCAATAACATGACTCAAGATAACAAATTTCCATTTTAGAAAAGCAACATTGGCTGTATCAATTCAGTTCTTATTCGATAACTGATTTACATTTTTCTGGATTAAGCCATTTGCTCCATTTTTTATCGTATCCATGCACAGTTTGGGTAGGCTTTTCATCATTGTCTACAAGTGAGAATCCTTGATTTGCCCAACTGAATATTCCGCCTTCAACATTGAAAACGTTTTTATATCCAGCCGCTTTTAATTTTTCTCCAACGCTTTCGCTCCGGTAACCTATTGAACAGTAGATATATATTTTAGAGTCTTTGGAAATAGATTTTACTGAAGAAATATCGAAATTGTCAAATCCAACATTTATTGAATTTGGGATATGGCTCACTTTAAATTCTTTTTCTTCTCTGGCATCAAGGATCACTACCTTATCAGTTCGATCTAATTCAAAACTTAATTGGTTTGGTGACGCTAAAGGGATGGTTCCAGAAATATAGCCTTCGCACATATTTTCAAAGCCCTCCAGGTTTTGAGAAAGGGATAATGAAGAAGATGCTATCATGATTATTAAAAAGCTAAAAAGTTTCATATTATATCCGATCTAACAAACTATATCAGCGGCTTATTATAAATATGCTGCAAAGTTAAATTAATGAAAAAACTAAGAACTAACTCAGCTGGTAATTGTTATAGTTGTATGTTCATACATGAACATATAATATGCCAAATTTAAAGAGTTTAACCAACGAAAACGAAACATTTGAAAAAAGGTAGCAAAGCGTACAGCATCATCAAAGCGAAATGTCCAGAATGTCAAGAAGGAGATTTTTTCGCAGGGAAAAGATATAAAGCAAACGTCAAGGACCACTGTGAAGTTTGTGACTTGAAATATGCAAAGGAAACCGGGTTTTATCAAGGTTCTTACTACGTTGCATATGGTCTGGGAATAATAGTAGTTGTAGCCTTGTGGGCTATTTCTGTAGCCATGTTCCCAGAGGCCGATGCAACATTGTATTTAGGGATAATTATTACGGGAATAGTAGTTCTAACACCGGTTATGTATCCATTGTCTAAATTAATCTGGGCCAATATGTTCATGAAGTATAAACCGGGTAAGTTGAAAGTGAATGAAAAGTAAGTTGACGAACAGCTATGGATTTATTTTTGAAGATGAACTGATTCATGAAATAGGTCAGGTTGGTCAATTTGTAATTTATCCGAAAGGAAAAGTGATCATTGATTTTGACGATCAAGTTAAATTCATTCCATTAATTATTTCAGGTGCTATTAAGGTAATGCGTGAGGATGAGGAAGGCGATGCATTACTACTTTATTATTTAGAACAGGGAGATACTTGTTCAATAACAATGAATTGCTGTTTAGGTAACTCGAAAAGCGATGTAAAGGCCATCGTAGAAGAGGATTCAGAGATGGTAATGATTCCAATCGAATTCATGGAAAAATGGATTTCAAAATATAATTCATGGAAAGAGTTCGTATTTCAGAGCTATCATGCCCGTTTTCAGGAAATGTTAGAAGCAATCGATACTTTGGCCTTCATGAATATGCCAGAACGGATCTCGAAATACCTTTCTGATAAAGTGAAAGTTTTGGGATCTACAACCCTAAATTTAACGCATCAAGACATCGCTTTGGATCTTCATTCTTCCAGAGTTGTAGTTTCAAGGATCCTTAAAAAGCTAGAATCTGAAGGTTCCATTCGATTAAATAGGAATAAAATTGAAGTCATTCAATTTTAACCAAGAACAATAGTTTCTTCTTCAACTTAAATCAATAACGTATTTTCACGCTGAATACGAGTCGATGTACTCGTGATCAGTTTCAATGGATGAAAAAAATTCTGCCGATACTTCAATGGTTGCCTAGATATAACTTGAAAAAGTTTAAATCTGACTTGCCTGCTGGTATAACAGTTGGGATTATATTAATTCCTCAGGGTATGGCTTATGCCATGATTGCAGGGCTTCCGCCGGTATTCGGTCTGTACGCAGCTTTGATTCCGCAGGTTGTATATGCGTTTTTAGGAACGTCTAGGCAACTAGCAATCGGTCCGGTTGCAACGGATTCGTTGTTAGTAGCCGCAGGACTGGGGGCCTTATCTCTTTCAGGCATCGATGAATATATTGCGATGGCGATATTTCTGGCGCTCTTTATGGGGGCAATTCAGCTGGTGCTTGGTATTTGCAGGATGGGCTTTCTGGTCAACTTTTTATCCAAACCCGTGATTAGTGGTTTTACATCAGCGGCCGCAATTATAATTGGCTTAAGCCAATTAAAACATTTGTTAGGAGCAGACATCGTTAGGAGTAGTAAAGTACAAGACCTGGTGGTAAATACTTATCAGGTGTTTGATCAAGTTAACCTATATACCGTAGCATTGGGAATTACAGGAATTGTAATAATGATGGTGCTAAAAAAATGGGCGAAAAAAATCCCGGCAGCCCTCGTAGTAGTGGCTGGAGGAATCATTTTTATGTACGCTTCTGGATTTCATGAATTAGGGATCCAAATTGTTGAGCATGTTCCAGAAGGGTTACCGAAATTTCAAGTGCCAAAAGTTACGGGGCAGCAGGCGCTAGATTTGATACCGATTGCGCTAACTCTAGCCTTAGTAGCTTTTATGGAGGCTGTTTCAATTGCAAAAGTGGTGGAAGAGAAGCACGATGATTATCAAATTGATGCGAATCAAGAGTTAATAGCGCTAGGAACATCGAATATTGTAGGGTCATTGTTCCAGTCTTATTCAACCACAGGTGGTTTCTCAAGAACAGCTGTTAACGACCATGCAGGTGCGAAGACGGGAATGGCTGCGATTATAAGTGCAATTGTAGTTGGGTTGACATTAATGTTTTTCACTCCTTTATTTTACTATTTACCAAAGGCTTTATTGGCTTCTATAATAATGGTTGCGGTTTATGGATTGATTGATTTTAGGTATGCTATAAAATTGTGGAAATCCAGAAAAGACGAATTTCTGTTACTGATATTTACTTTTGGAATAACGTTAACGGTAGGTATTACTGCAGGTTTGTTGTTGGGGGTGGTATTTTCCCTTTTGCTACTCGTTTATCGAACGTCAAAACCACATGTAGCTGAAATCGCAAAAGTTCGAGGCACAAATTATTTTAGAAATATTAAACGGTTCGAGTCGGATGTTGAATCGCATGAAGGAATTATAATTTTAAGATTTGATGCTCAATTGTATTTTGGAAACACTGCTTTCTTTAAATCAGAGGTTCTTCGAAGAATTAAGAAAAGAGATCATACGAAAGCATTTATTCTTAACGCTGAATCTATTAATTATATTGATTCTACAGCTGCCTTAGGTTTAATTCAAATCATAAAAGAAGTTCAATCAATGGATGTCAGGTTTATCATTGCCGGGGCTATAGGACCAACAAGAGACATCATTTTTAAGAGCGACATTATTAAGCAACTCGGAAAAGAGAACCTTTACACGAATACGGCTAGAGCGGTCGATTTTGTGGAGTCCGGAAAAGTTGATGAATTCATCAGAGAAAAATTAGCTCATCAGAGCAAAGGTCAGTAGTCCGATCTCCCTTGTGTAACAATTGTGGCTGTGGATGTGATTTTTCAACCCCATATTTGTTTCAAGAATTTAAAGAAAATGGGATTATTATCAGGATTAAAGAGCTCATTGTTTGGGCCAGCAATAAACTTTCACGAAAAAATTGAAGCTGGGGCGATCGTCATTGACGTAAGAACTCCAACGGAATTTAAAGGAGGACATTTTGCGAAAAGTAAGAACATACCGTTGTCAGATATTGCAAGTAAGTGTAAGAAATTAAAAGGTAAAGAAGTCATTTTGGTTTGTAGATCAGGTGCAAGATCCGGACAAGCCAAATCGATTTTGACAAATGCTGGTATAACCGCTTATAATGCAGGTGCGTGGCAAAAATTAAATCAGCGCTAATGGAAAATTTAAATCAAGAATCTTGGCGGGAAAGACTAGGCCAAGCAGGTGATGCCGTAATATTGGATGTGAGAACACCAAATGAAGTTGCGGAAGGAATTATTCCCGAAGCGATAAACCTTAACTTACTTGATGGAGCAGAGTTTATGTCAGGAATAAATGGATTGGATCCCTCTAAATCATATTTTGTTTATTGCAGAAGTGGGGCAAGAAGTGAGCAAGCGTGCTTAATAATGAAGTCTTCCGGATTTAGAAATACTTTTAATTTACTTGGAGGTATGCTGCAGTGGGAAGGTCAAGTAACTTAATCAACTAACTTTGATAAAAAACGAATTATGAAATACTCTTTGCTTTTAACAATTGCAACCATGTTTGTATTCGCAGCATGTAGTCAAGAAAATACCGTAAAATCATCCAGCTCGAAAATTACTGATGAAAAGACTGAGATTAAAAGCCCTGTTTTAACAAGAGTTTCTAAAGAAGAGTTTAAAAACAAATTAGTTGAATTATCAGATGTTCAATTGGTAGACGTTCGAACCCCTTCGGAATATGCGGGAGCTCATATGGAAAATGCCTTGAATATTGACTTCAAGAATAGTGAATTTGAAGCTGAGATTTCAAAATTAGATTTGTCCAAACCAACCATGATTTATTGTCACGGAGGGGGAAGAAGTGCTGCCGCGTTAAAGAAGATGGGTAAACTAGGATTTACTCATGTTTTGGAATTAGAAGGCGGTTTTTCTAATTGGTAGCTTATTTCAATCCGCGATTTGCATTTTTTTAGATGAAGTTTATTCGAAAAAATACCGTACTATTTTTAGTTGCTTCTTTAACGCTTGGGCTCGCACCATTTAACCCTCCTCATATCTGGGGGAAGCTTAAATGGGTGGCTGGAGGGGCAGTAGGAATGGGGATGGAAGATTGGGGAGATCTTGCGCTTCACGGAATTCCATGGTTACTGCTAATACTTAGTTTGGCGTTAAGAATACCAAAGAAGAAGTTAACCTAAAGAAACCGGATCCTTCAATATGAATTTATTGACGAATGATTATTCGTTTTTCAACTGACATGCTGTTTTATTAGATTACTAGACAAGATTCTAGATTGTCGCTTAAAGGACTTCGATTGAATTCTGATTCAGTTATCATTGAGGTAAGTAATCCACCGTAGAAACTTGCAAAATGATAGAAACTTTTCATCTGGTCAGTCAGTATTTAGCAGCCGCCTCTATCTCTTTCAAATCAAAAAAAGATGATGATAGTCACACTAATTTAATATGGAATGTAGAGTCAAGTTCGCTTAGCACCCAAAGTTTAAATGATGATGGAATCACCATGTCATTAAGCTTTAGAAGTTTTAAGTTGACTTGGAATGATAAAACCAGTACCAAGGATTTTGATCTTAATGGTAAATCTCATGCTGAGATTTTGAAATGGATCGTTCTAATGGTTGAGGCTTCTACAATAAATAAAACCTATCAATATCAATTTCATTATGATCTGCCTTATAGTTCGGTTGAAAACGAGGATATATTCAATGCAGGTGACGCAAAAGAGGTAAATGAAATAATTGGAAATTTAGACCTTGCCCAAAAAGAGTTTAAGGAATTTTTGGCTGCTAGTGAACTTGAGTCAGACTTAAGGGTTTGGCCACATCACTTTGATCTAGGCGGGTTTGTACTTTTGCAAAATGGAACTGGGCTAGGGTTTGGCTTGGGCATTCCAGATTCTGTTTCCGATACTCCATACATCTACGTGTCGGGCTATAAAGGACATGACCCAGTTAGTACAGATTCCTTTACTGAATTATCAATTGGGAATTGGCAATCGGGTTCATGGAATGGTGCGGTATTGCCATCTATTGAGTTTTCGGATGGAGCAGTTTATAGCTTTCTGCAACAGGCGTATAAGTCGTTCGAATAAACTAGGAAGCTTCAAGCCATTCGAGGGCATTAGACTCAGGCTCAAATATTTGGCTTTTATTGGGGCTTTATGAAAGTTTGTTCCATTTCCGCTTATTTATTAGCTTTGATAAGGAAGTTCCTTACTAATCCGATATTAACTGATAAGATGAAAAAAATACTAATACTTGTAGCCTGCGTGGCTTTAATTAGCTGTGGAAGCGAAAATGAAAGTGCTTCTGGCTTGTCGGATGTTTCTTTTGATAAAATGGTTCGTTCTGACGATTATGAAGAGTCCATGCAACCAGAGGAAATCGATGCTAAGGAGCTAGTTCATCCCGATTCCGTTAATGCAATTGGTGTAAATGATGATTATCCGGCTCCACCACCACCGCCTCCTCCAATTCCACCGCCCCCGGTTGAGGAAATTGAAATATTAGAGGATGAGGAAGAAATAATGGAAATAGTAGAGGTTGCAGTTCCAGATGAGGTCGTTGAGGAGATTATTAAAGAAGTAAAGCCAAATCATGCATCTTGGGATGCCATGTTAAAGAAGAATGTAAGCAGCAGTGGAAAAGTTAATTACGATGGTTTAAAAGGGTCATTACCTGCTTTAGAAGCGTACATTAAGCAATTAGAAGGACTAACAGATCAAAAGGGATGGTCAAGAAATGAGAAGTTAGCTTATTGGATCAATATGTACAACGCAGCTACGGTTAGATTGATTTTGAAAAATTACCCTGTTACTTCAATTACTAAAATCAACGGTGGTAAACCATGGGATTTAAAAGTGGTAACTGTGGGATCAAAAAAATATACCTTAAACGAGATTGAGAATAGCGTAATTCGGCCAAAGTTTAAGGAACCAAGAATTCATTTTGCAGTTAATTGCGCAGCTAAGTCTTGTCCTAAATTACTAAATGGTGCTTTTTTACCAGATCAATTAAGTCGTCAATTGACAAAAATGACCAAAGCGTTTATTGATAAAAGCGGTAAAAATGAAATCTCCGAAAAGAAGGTTAAGATTTCCAAAATATTTGAATGGTATGCAGACGATTTCAAAACTGCCGGAACCGTTCAGGATTTCTTAAATAAATACAGCGCAACCGAGATTAAATCGGATGCTAAGATTGAGTACTTGGAATACAATTGGGATTTAAACAAATAGTCATTAAGCCAAAATCTTGGTAGTTATTGAACAATTAACTTGATTGCTTTACTGCCTTTTTCTGCAGTTACGAGGGCAAAATAAGTGCCTTTCGAAGCTTGTGATAAATCAATAATAAAGTCGTGAGCCTCTATTTTTGAATGATTCAAAATAGTTTGTCCGAGGGAATTAGAAACAGATAGGTTTTGGATAAGCTGATCGGGGAGATGTAGACTGAACCTTCCTGTACTTGGGTTTGGCCAGAGCTTGAATTGAATTTCCTTTTCAGTTAGTCCGTTGGTCCATTTGGCGAAATTGAAATAAACACCTTGAGATGACGTCAGTACAGATCTGGTATAAGTCAATAAATCTCCTTCATTGTCATAAAACTCAACTGAATCAAGATTTTGATCGTCTATAACAAGGCTCTGAAGCGATTCCATGCCTGTGCTGAAGTTTACGGTTAATGTATCAACTATCAGGTCTGAAGTAAATTGAACGGTGTCTCTCGCTTTCCAGTAATCACCAAATAAATCCATGCTCATGTACTCTGTATTTCCAGGCATCCCATTCACATAGTCTATCTGCGCCTGCACTTTGTACATTCTATTAGGATGAATTAGTAAAGTTACAGGAGCATAGTTGTTAACATATCTTGTAGATACATCTAGCCAAGTTGCAACTTTGCTAGGGTAGTTTAAGTTCGTGATAGGGTCGGAGCTAAAGACATCTGAAATTGTCATCGGAATTTCCAAAATACTTGATTCATCTCCTGAGAAAGATCTATTGTAATGGCCATAATATGGGTAGTTGGTTAAAACATCGTTCGCGGAAAATGTTGAATTAAACTCATATCCACATTCTTCTAGTCCATCAACCAATAATTTGGGATATGCCAAGTGACCTGCTCTAAAAGACCTAATGTTTACAGTGAAATCACTCTCCAATAAATCTTTAGAAACTTCTAATTCTCCAATTACTGTCCCACCTGTTGTAAATCCTGAATTGTACAAAGGTGTGTATGAAGTGGTCGTGTTACCTAAAGCTCCATATGGAAAAACGGTATTGTCCGCGAAATCAGGAAAATGTCCAACGGAGTGAGAACCTAATTTTTGATTGTCTGCAAGCACAGCGTTGATCTGAGCTGCACCACCTATATACCAATTTGACATCCAAGAATCGCTTAAGTATCGCGTAGTGACGTTATACATTGTGGTAATCCCTATTGACTGTTCATAAGCGGAGAAATTAAACATCGTGTCTAAGGCTGTGCGACTGTCAACATCATGCGTAATTAAGACCACACCAGCATAATCGTTAGGGTAAGTGTGTTTCCAGACAGCATTGGGAATAGCTTCCCTGATCATGTTTCGCAGTACAATTGTAATGACATCAGTGGATGGTTCAAATCCATTAGAATATACTCGGTGTGCATTCACATCTAAGTTCAACATGTTTCTGTAGCCAATGTCCCTGAAGTCAGGAGCAAAGGAGTAAATAGTTCCTAGCCCCAAGTCTTGTTGAATCAATGCAGCTTTCCCGGTTTTGTAAGTTGCCAAGACTGTACCTGTTGATGGGGTGAATTCTTTCATGATAAATGTAGTACCACTACTTTGTCGGCCCATTGATATTTCAACTTCCATCGAATCATCTATTAATGTGAAAAGGGAAGGGGCGACCGCAGTATCAAATTCCATCGTGAACAGGGTGTCGCTTGAATTGGATGCAGCTATTCCACAGGTAGCAAAGAAGTTAGTGTCTCGAACATTGGAATGGATGAAAACTCCTCCGTTGGTAACGTAGGTGGAAATAGATGAAAGTTCGGTACTAGTAAAGGTGTTTTGTAAAATTCTAGAACCTAAAACTACAACGCCATAGTTAAGAGCTGTGCTTAAATCAGATGTGGTGTCATGTGCCACACCAGCAATAGATAGGAGTTTATGCGTTGAATAGTATCGACTTTCATTGGTCTCCGCATTATAGTCAGTCATTCTTAATATTACAGTTTCGCGACTTTGTGATTGAGTAGATCCACAACTGATTACCAGAATGATAATTAATAGGTAGCGTAAATTCATATTCCAATTTTTTTAGCTTGTATAGAGGTTTTAGCTGGGTTCCAAGGATCTTTATATGATTCTTTAAATAGAAGTTCTTTTAGGTAAGCTATGGTCCTTACTAATCTTAAGAAATAGCCATGGTATAATACCATCAGTGGAGTGAAAATAAGAAAGTAAGAGAATGGAGCATTTTTTCTTTCTCTAAATAAGTTGAAGATGACCAGTTTAAAAAGGTTAGCGGTAGTGTATAAAAATAGGTTTGCAATTATAATAAACGGTAGCACGCTTGAATAATTAAAGAACATGTCGATTGCATAAACGTACCATTTGATATTTAAAACCAACGAGTAAAGGATGTTCTCCGCAAAAGAGAGAAAGTTGACAAAATTGAATCCTTCAGTCGGCATGAAAACATCATTGTGTTTTCTTACCCTAAACCTAATTAGTGATTTATCCCATCTAAGTCTTTGCTTCATGAGCTTTCGAAACGTGTTAGGTACGCTTGTTTGGCAAACGGCACGGTCTTCAAATACAATTTTGTATCCTAGTTTCCGATATTTTACGGTGATGTCTCCATCCAAACCAGGTCCAACATCCCAACCTTGTAATCGCTTTAGTACGTCTGTTCTAAACGCGCCAAAAGCTCCAGAAATCACTCTATAAATTCCGAGGTAAGATGACACCATTCTACCGATTGAAATGGCATCGCTGTACTCAACACTTTGTAGCGAAGTGACTAGCGATTCTTTGTAATTTCTAACCATTACGTTTCCACCAACGGCTCCCACTTTTTCATCTACAAAAAATGGAATCAAAATGTTCTCTATTGCATCTCTGTCATACGAGCAATCAGCATCTAAATGAACGATGTAATCTCCTTTAGAAAGTCTAAGCGCGGTGTTAGCTCCAGAGGCTTTCCCACCTCTAACCTCGTTTCGAACAAAGTAATCTATCAGTCCTTGTTTTTTTAAACTTTTACAGATTAATTCAGTTTCATCATCGGATCCATCATCAACTACAATAAGCTCAAAGTTGCTGTAAGTCTGTTCTGCAAGAGAAGTCACCAATTTGTAAATGTGCTTTCCTTCATTTTTTCCTGGAACTAAAATCGAGACCAATGGGTTTTTCAATTTTAGTCTTCTTCGGGCATCTTCATATGAGCCTCTTGTGAAATATCTTTTAATCTTGATAAAAATCAGTGCCATGAAATCGATTACCGCTATCCGGAAAAATTCAAAAACAAAAAAGAACCAGAAGACGCGCAGCAATTTATTTCCACCTACCGTTGTAACGTAGTTGTAGAAGTTTTCTAATTCGCTGCTGAAAAACTCAAACACTATGAAGTAATTTTATGCAGGAGCTTGTTTAATTGCATTTCATGACCTAAATCAGATCTAAGTTTCATGGAGTCATACTCTAGATTTAAATCTACTCCCTTCACTTTTCGAGCCATTAATCGATGAATTAATCCAACGATTTCGTTCAAGATATTCTGGGCGACTTTATGCGGGATATCGTTCATTGAAAGTACGAGGGTGTTCGAATCGTAGAAACTGATGTAATCAGAACTTCTCAGGTTGTTTCTAAGCAACATGACCAAATCACCAATCATCGCTTTCTGCCGATCTCCACCTAATCTCGAATAGATTTCACCTCCGTTAACCATATGGATATAACCAATATTACTTTCGTAATCGGTCTGCTTTAAACGCTGGATCTCATAATTCAGCATTACTTTGAAAATATCGTATTTCACGGTGCCGATAATTTCATCCATATCCTTTTGAACACTCAGATAGCCGTTTAATGCAACCGATTCTCCCTTTTTAGTTAATTGATATGATTTGATTGATCTAGCAACTAAATTTTCTACATCATGATCATGACTGCAAAGGTGGCAGAGTGCCTTTACGTTGTAATCTTGATAAGTATGCGAACAGTGATTACAATTAAACAATACAGATGGTTTATCATAATCAACTCCAATATGCCTCAACGTCTTATTACATTTTGGGCAATTTAAATGATCATCAATGGCATTTTGATAATCCTGAATTGGACCAACATAAGCGCACCTAAAGTGATGAACTAATTCATTAGCGCTAGAATCAGATGAGTTGCATTTTGGACAAACTTCCCGGTAGTTTAAGTATCCTCCAGAGCAGTTAGGACATAGGTAGATTCGTTGCTCAAAACTGGCAGTAAGAAGGTCTTCCTTTTCTGCAATGTCAAGTATTTCAAGTACTCGAGATTCATCGTGGTGATCAAAGTTGATTGATATTTCAGGATAAATATATCCAAGAGATGACTGGAAATATTGGAAAGGTTTTAAGGTGTTTCGATCTCTCGTATAGAGGAGATTAACCATTTTGTTAATCACTTTGGCCTCAAAGGAAATCCCTTTTGGCAGGTATAGCTCGTTGATTTTTAGATACAGCCTTTTTACACTTTCTTCAATAATGTCGATGTGGTTTAATGAAATCAAGGATCCATCAATTAAACCAGCCATCATCGCATCAGGAGTTCTGGAAATATTAAAAATGAAGATTGGCTTCAAATAAAGCTCAGGATCATGATGACTTCGAACCGTTTTAATGATGTATCTGGCGTAATCAACATTGGTATACTCCAATAGCAATGCATCGTAACCCATCAAGGTTTCTACATTGTGGGAAGAGTCAGCGTTAATTATAAAATAATTAAAGAGGCCTTTCCTTATGATATTTGGATCTGCGCTCACCTAATATTTAAATTTTGAAATGTTAACGGTCATCTGATGAAACGTTTTCCATCTTAATTCATCTTCATGGTCTAAAGGAGATATATCGGCTGCTATACTTCTAGTTAATGGCTCATATTTCTTTTGAAATTCTGCAGGTAATTGATAGGTAGCGAAGTAGAATCGCTTGATAACCCCTTGAGTAACGGATCCATCAGGAAACTCTATATCTACTTTGTCTCCTTCTCTCACATACTGGAAATCACCCTGGTCAAAAAAGGCTTTGATGTATAAATCTTCCCGTTTATGAAGATTCATGATGTTCTCAGTTTTCAACGCAACCTCATGATTTGATTTGAATAATTGAGTAATGGTTCCATCAACCGGAGACCTGTAAAAGTGATGCGCATCATTACCAGATCCAATTCCATTAAAGTCTGCTGTTGTATTGGTGGTCTCAAGAGATTTTGGTTTGCTCTTTAGTTTGGCAATCAAGGTATGGTAAACCGCATTCTTTCTTCGATATGTATCGTTTTCTAATTTCAGTTTTTCAATGTCTTTCCGATAGGTTTCAATTTTGTTTTTCGATGAAATCTCTAAAATCACTTCATTTTCCATTTGAGCGATTTCTTTTTGATACCATTTTATTAAAGACTCGTTTTCCTGAATTAAAGATGTATTGACGTGGATATTTTTGTTTAGCGAATATATTTCCCGCTCTTCCCAAGTACTTTTATTGGCATTGCTTGTTGATTGCGTGAAGGCTGCCAACTCAGGCATAGGCCTGAACTCACTGGCAACATTATAAGAAAACAAGGTGTCTCCTTCGAGAATAGTATCTCCTTCGGCTTTGTAAAATTCGCCTATTGTTACATCCCATGGAATTCTAATTTTAAGATTATTAATCATCATTTGACCTTCAGCCTCTACATATAAGATCTTAGTCAACGAAAATTTAAGCACGAAGAGAATAATTCCAGCCAGGATGATGAAGTATACAATTTTATCCCAATTGTATTTCTTCTTTTTCTTTCCGTCCTCTTCAATGTTTCTAAGGACCGAGTGATTTCTATTAAATCTTATCGTTTTCACGGCCGCTTAAGTATTGCGTTTTTTTCTAATTCTAACAAGCTTGAAATATCATGGACTGAAAAGGCGCGAGGCTTAATTACTTTCAACTCTTTTACTTTTTCTTCCATTTCCAACCTATTCTTAAAGTCTTTTGTTCGGAGCGCTATCACAATTTTATCTTTAGAAAGAGGCGCTAGTTTTCTTGATATATGAGATAACGTTACGTTCTCATAACACATGAAATAAACTTCATCTACTAACTGAATTAACTGCTTATTGACGTCATCTCCATACGTAAGGGGGATGCTTATTGCAAGTTTTAAGCCATTGATGTCACAGAATGCTTTGGCCTTTGTTACTAGTTCAATATAATCGCTTAAGAATTTAGGTTTGTTTGCTTTATAACCCTCCAGCGTATGAACTTCAACGTCAAGGTGAATGCCGCTTACGTTTGCTTTTAAATCTGTAATTCCTAGCGATTTAAAATATGTATCTACCTCTGCAGCTTTCAGTTTGTTTTTTGAAATTAATACTTGAATATTTGGGAGATCACCTTGAGTTTTAATGAATTTTTTTAGTCGATCCTGATTTAGAGAATCTTGATTAAGACTTACAATCATTTTACTGATCCCATTTAGGTTTAAATAATTGCTAATAAACTCAGGCGAGTAGCTTGCCATGGACTTTGACCAAATGTAAATTGATTCAAACGGAGAGCTTAGAATTTCACTGTCTTGCAATTCTCTCTTAACGATTAGGTTTTGGATGTTTACACCAGGAAGATCTGTGTACAGATTTAACGCTTTTAAATACATCTGCTGTTTCGTGTCGACTAATTCAATTTCGATCTGAAGTAACTCGTCAATGAGTTGCAAGGCGTCAACTGGATTAAATGCATATGGGTCAATGTGCTTTTTGGCATCTTGTTGCCTTATCAGTTCTTTAAATAACAACCGTTTATAGTAAAGGTTGTTAAATTGCTTCAGCTTGTATCTGAACTCATAGAATTGAGTCAGTAAATCTCGTTGTAGTCTTCCTACACTTTCGTTAGGGGCATGCTCTATGTACAAAGCTTCTGCCTGAATTATCTCATCTCGATACTTTTTATTAAAACGAATTGGATATCCAACTTTCACCCCGGCTGAAACAAAACTTCTATAGTTAAGATTAGCACTGTTCAAGTCGTAGAAGTTGTACTTTAAAAACGCAGCTAATGAAATATCATGTAATCCTTTGTTTTTAAGGACTAGATTCTCCAATTCAAGGGCTATTAAAGAATCACTTTTGTGAAATTCTAATTGATCTAAAGTGTACTCGTAGTCCAAATCTATTAAAGGCAAATCGTCAGCAGTAACACTTAAGCTATCATCCACATAATTAAGCATTTCATTATAGGACGTGTAGATGGCATACATGCTTTCTATTTCGGTAGTGTTGGATACTTCTCTAATTAAATCTTCCTGTGAAACCAACTTGAACAGATTTAATTTTTTGACAAAAATGGTTTTCTGAACAGCCAATTCCTTGCGCATATTTAGTAACTCAGTCTTTTTATCATTGAAGACATAGGTGATGTAGTGCCATTTAGCCAGCCTTAGGGTTTGCTTATACGTCTCTTCTAGTTCAGAGCGCGCTATTTTACTTTGATTGCTTTTTATTTGACTCTGTAGCTTATTTGCAGCGAAACCATTTTTTAGAATATTCCAGTTCAAACTTGTTTGAAACCTTCTATTGTAGATGAGGTTATCTTCATCCACTGCAGATGTACCAAAATTCTCCAAGTAATTTGCACTTACGTTTAGTCCTGGATCTTTTTTAAGTGCTTCACTTTCTAAATCTAGTATTTCAGTTTTTCGAAAATCTCGCTGGGCGTTGGTATTAGGAGGACTTGATGTAATTAATTGATGAGCAGATTGGATGTCACCAATGGTGTATTTACTGTTGCCATCGTCTAAGTTTTCTTCCCACAACTGACGAAGCCCTAATAGCTCTGCACTACCACTTTGGCTAAAAGTGGAAAGACTGCTGATAAGCAGCATGATGGTTAGTGTGGCTTTAGGCGTTAGCATTGAATCGGCAAAAATAGGGCTATTTCGGTTAATATCCATATATGGTCGATAAGGAGAGTAATTGTCCAGACGAAATGTAGCACAGGGTAGGATGGATGCAAATGAACAAATGATCTAAATCAAAGCAGTCCATGATTTGAATCATCCCTGTAAAAAGTGGGTCTATCTATCTTGCGCCTAGTAAGTTATTGCAATAAAAGCTCATGAAATTTATTATACCAACAGACAATTCTATTGAATCGGAAAATGCGATTTACAACCTAGTTCCATTGATGAGTAATCGATCGGCTGAGATAATTTTATTTCACAGTGTGGAGCCACAACTGAATGAGGTAACACCAATGGTGTCCTTGGCAACTGTGCTAACTGATGCTGCTAGAATTAGTCTAGAGGCAATGAAAAAAAGCCTTGAAGCCAAGGTTGCAGATTATAAGCAAATATCAGTACAGGTAGAGTTTGGAATATTTCCAAGGCAGCTTAAAGATTTTGTGAAATCAGAAACAGCCGATTTGGTAATAATTCCAAGTAATCGAAAGTCGCTCATAGAGAGAATGTTTGTTGGTCAACGATCGTTGGAATTTATTGGAGAGTGGAGTGTCCCTACTCTTATCACGCCTTATGATAAAGGCCAGTTTAGTACCGTGAAAATTGGGCTAGCAGTGGACCAAGTAGAACAGACTGATCCTTACGTTGATCAGACCATTCAGAAGATTAAAAACTTGTTGGATGCTGAACTTTGTGAATTTCACATAGATGATTTTACCGAGGATAATTTTGACTATTACCTGAAAAAGAAAACTGGAGAAAGTTCCGAGGGGCATGTCTCAATAATTCAGGATACGCAAGTTGAAAAAGGAATATCTAAATGGTGTAAAACAGAAGGTATTTCTATGCTGGCTATGGTCACTCATAACAAGAATTTTATCAGCAAAAAGTTTGTACACAGTACAATAAGAGAATTAGTTAAAGAAAATAAGTTGTCTATCCTAGTATTAACAAAAGAAGAGAAATGAGAAAATCAATTACAGCCGTAGATATTATGCAAGAATTGCCATATAGGCTAAATACGACAGATTCTTTATTTAAAGCCGGACGTATGATGAAAGATCATGACTTTCGACACTTACCAGTAATGGAAGGGAAAGAACTGAAAGGAATTGTTTCTGAAACTGATTACTTGGTTCAGAAGCTTAAAGTAGGAACAGATGTTGAAGTTGGAAATGTCATGTCTTGTCCAGCAAAATCACTGAATGAGTCTTCATCCATTGATGAAATTGTAGACATGTTTACCGAACAAAGGTTCCGCTCGGTTCCTGTTGTTGATGATCGCAACTATTTAAAAGGGATTATTTCTTCAGTTGATTTAATTCAGTTTTTAAGAACCAATATGGATGAACTTTAATCACATAAACTAAAACTTACATTATGGAAATTCACGAAAATATGTATTACGGAATTGGCAAAATTGCTTTAGCAGTTGCCAAGGCTGATGGTGAGATTACGAGAAATGAATTTATTCAATTAAAAGATTGCGTCAAGCAAACGGAGGAAGAGTTGAAAGTAGATTTAGGGCTACTTGAAATTGCATTTCAATACTTTCAAAAGTATGATGGTATACCGGTTAAAACTTTAATTGAGGAAGGCATACATGATTTTCACCTGGGGGATGATCATTTGACACCAAAATTGGCCGAATCTTTTAAAACTTTGTTGATCAAGGTAGCCGAAGCGCAACCACCGATAACGGTAGAAGAAGATGTGGTCTTAATTAAGTTTATTGACTTTTTGGAATCAAGAACTGAAGCTCAGCATAAGAACTAAGTCTTATATATGAAGAACATTCTTGTCCCAGTTGATTTTAGTCAAGCCTCATTGAATTCTTTAGAATATGCCATGGGTTTGAATGAGAAGGCGAAAGCTAATCTGATAATCGTGCATGCTGCGGAAGGTCTTAATAACGATAATGCAGAAAAGCAGTTGTTGGAACTAAGTAGAAAGTGCCTGGCACATGACCATTCGGTTCAAACTAAAATGGTTATGGGTAAGCCAATTGACGCGTTGCTTAAAGCGATTAAAGAAGATGGGATTGATTATGTGGTGATTGGCACTTCTGGTAAATCTGGAAGCATTTTAAATCCATTTGGATCGGTGGCAGAGTTAGTTGTAAGGAATGCAAATGTTCCCGTAATGGTCATACCTCCTCAAGTCGAGTGGAAAGGAATGAACTCCTTGGTGTTCGCATCGGATTTTTCTAAACAACTGTCTCCAGAAGCGTATAGCTCAGTTAATGTAATTACAGATGATTTTTCTGTAATGCATCATTTTTTAAAAATTATAACTCCGGAAGTTTTCGAACGAACCGTAGTTGCAATAGAGAAAATGAAGAAGTTTGGAGAATCCGCAGACATGTTCTTTGCAACAATGACTCCTTACTGTGATTATACCGTTGCTGGAGGTATTAAAAGTTTTACGGAAGAAATACCAGTTTCTGCAGTTGTTATGGGGACCCATGGGTTTGGTTCATTTACTCAGTTGCTCAATCGAAGCGAGGCCGAAAAGACAATTAGAGAATTAACAGTACCGATTATTACATTTAAACTCGAAGTATGAAAATTTTATTTCCAACTGATTTTTCGGCAACAGCAAACCAGGCACGTGAATACGTGTGCAACGTTGCCAAGGTGTTAAATGCTGAAGTTGTTATCTGCCATATTATACCAAATATTCTAATTGACCCAGCTCATGAACGTTTCGGAAATTCTGTCGTTTTTCCAAGCTTGAACCAAGTTGAAAATGTCCTGAATAATTTTGATGTAGACTATCGCTTAAAAGAAAAACTAAACAGCGAAATGGAATATTTTGACAGCTTAGGTGTTAAGTCAGAGGTCATTTCTTCATTTGGAAGCGTTTATGACCAAGTTCAACTAGTGGCTGCAGAATTGAAGTGCGACTTAGTGATTTTGGGAACTAACGGAGCTTCAGATATCGAACAAGAATTTATTGGAAGTAATGCTTTTTGGGTAAGTAGATCAAGTAAAATTCCAGTTATTACTTTGAGAAAATCTGTAAATCTTGGCGGAGAAAATGGGATTTTATTGGTCTCAAATTTCAAAGAAGGAGCCTGTGAAAAAGTAGTGGAGCAAGCCGTAGCTTTTAAAAAGACGTTTGATTGTCCTTTAGATTTTCTATTTGTGAATACACCAACTCAGTTTGTGGAGTCTCATGTAATTGAGGAAAGAGTTGCGACAATAAGAGAGGCCTTTAATTTGCCTGATTCACAATTGATCGTATTTAATTCTACGTACTTGGAAACTGGTATTCTAAATGTTTTATCTAAATTGAATCATTTAGGACTTGTTATTTTTGGCAATCATGGTTATTCAAGAATTAGAATGGAAGTTGAATATTCAGTTGCGGATCAACTAATCTCCCGCGCCAAGATTCCGATCATGAGTGTTAAAATCTGAATTTAATTCAGCTTTATGAGCTTAGTAAAAGAAACGGCAAAACATCTGACTCCTTTTTTGGAGAAGTATTACCGAGCCAAATATGAAGGGCTCGAGAATATTCCAGATACTTCGTTTCTAGGTGTCGGGAATCATTTAGGAGTTTATTTTTTACCAGAAACATATTTATGGCTGGGCAAGTATCACGGAAGGAGTGGTAAGCCAAAGATGAAAGTTTTGGTTCATCACATGCTTCATGAATTGGCGCTAAGTTTAAAATTTCCAGAATCAGAATTCGGAATAATCGATGCTTCACCGGAAAACGCAATTAAAGCACTTCAATCTGGAGATGCTGTTACCGTTTACCCAGGTGGTGATCGGGAGAATTCAAAACCATTTAAAGATCGGAATAAGATCCAGTTCTATGGACATTACGGATATATTCAACTCGCGTTGAGATCAGGAGCACCTATTCTTCCGATTGTTGGATGTGGGGGCGGAGAGACGTTATTTGTTTTGTCTTCTGGGGAGAAGTTTGCGAAAAAATCTGGGCTGACATCTGCTTTTAAAATACATACTTGGCCGGTTTACTGGTCACTTCCTTTTGGTTTGAGAGTAGGGCACTTTCCTTTCTTCTCAATCCCACTTCCATCTCAAGTAACCATAAGTATATTGCCGCCCATTACCTTGGAAGATTATTCTGCCGAAGATGCCGATGATAAAGAGAAATTAAAGGAAATTAATGACCTCGTTGTTTCAAAAATGCAAGCAAAACTAGATGAGCTTGCAGATGGTAGAATTCCGGTTATTGGAAAACTATAGTTTTAATGAGTCTCTTAAATGAGAATATTCGTTGCCGTTTTTATTCCAATAATCAGACTTTATAGTTCTTAGCATTTTACCAGAAGTGGTTAATGTCTTTTTCGAATCTCCGTAGCCACTATCATAGGTTTCGTCCCAAGATAAAATTCGGTGGGGCAGATCCGTTTCAAATTTGATAACTAATTTTCGATGTAATTCAGAATAGTTTACTGAATAAGTTGAGGTGCCATCTTTTAAGTCACTGGTTACTGTTTCAGCTGGATAGGCCGCCAATTCTTGATGCATCAGGCGCAGATAGAAGAAAGAGGGGATTAAATTGTTTTTTCCTTGCGGCAAATTTTCAGGATTTAGCCTGATCATAGACCACAAATCATCTTCAAGAAGTTCCTTGTCTAAAATTGTATTCTGGAAAGATTCGCCTTGAAAGTAGGAGCTTAAGTTAACTGTAAACTTGTCTCCATTTACTAATTCCATATAGGTATGTCCACACCATTCTTGTGAAGATGATGATACTTTTAAAGAGTGTTTTCCTTTTTCGACAGGGTAAAATGTGCTGGTCATCATAGAATAGGGGTAGATACCCGTGTTGAAGTTTTTAGTGAAATTAAGTTTCAATACCGGTTGATTCGTCTTGGAATCTGAATCTGCTTTTGTGTTAGTCAACGGAGAAAAAGGCTCAGTTACAAAAACCATTACTGCTTTGCCGCTTCTAATTTCTCCATATCTCGCCTGTTGTAATTGATAGGAAGTTATTTCTGCTTTTCCATCGTACCAATAATCTTTTGATTCAGTATCAATAGATTCTGTCTTTTCTGAGTTTGAAACAGCTAAAACTGCAGCAGAATTATTTTGACAGGAACTTAGAATTATAGCTCCAAAAAAAAGAAATGCGAACGCGAATTTCATAAGTTGTGATTTGTAAGAGAAGATACTATTAAAGCCTTTTTAAATGGCAAAAATTGAGATGATTATGGTCAGAAACTAAGAGCTATGCTCCTCAATGAATTGATAGATGGTTTTAATGGTTTCCTCAGGGTGAATCATATAGTATAAATGCTCACGGAATTTCTCTTCTTCTGAATCATTGGTAATGTCTGAAATGACCACATTTTCGGTGGAGTTATATACAGACGAAACGAACTTTGCAATGGGATCGTTTTTGCTTTTCAAAACGAGGATTGGAATCTGATGCTTTTCAAATCCTTTTAATTTTCTAAGGTTGTCGAATTTTTTAGATTCTCTCAACGCACATTGTAGCTGTATTGCGAAAATCTTAATCGGTAATCTATTAAGCGTATACTCGATTGGTACTCGGTTTAATTCCGGTAACGCAGCATTATCTGTAATCAATACTAGAATTCGTTTTTTTATGGCTCTCCAGATTCTTCGATGTACCGTTGAATTTCGCTTAATCAACCATTCTGACAGCATTATTCCAGTGTTTCGATGTCGATTTCTACTCATCAAGGGCATCACTTTTCTAGCCCCTTTGAATATGGTTCGATCAACAGCAGATAGATCTGAAGTTAAAACTACATGATCCATAAATTGTTCTGAAGTATGACGCACTTCTTGTCCAAAGAATGGATTAGCTGCAATTCGTCCAGTTAAGTATTTTCTAATGCCGCTTAATTCATCAATTTGCTGGTCAATCATCAACATGTACGTATTGGCCATCGAATGATCGAAAATGTAAACTGGGTGGCCCAATTCGCCAAAATGATTTACGACAAGATCAATATTTTCAACTACGAACTGAGAGTAATCTTTAGGCGGCAGATCGTATGGAATTGACCCATAGTGCATAGCTGCTGGTATATAGCCTTGGCTAGATATAAAAGCAAGCATGGAATCAAAAGTATTTAAACCTAAGAATCCATGAATAAATATGATGACCGGACGTTTATCCTTTTTGTCTTTCACGAGCGTCTCAGTTAGATCTAATCGGATCGTGGTATCGCCAAATTTGGTTTTCCTGGTCAGTATTTCTTGTGGCCATGTAAGCGCGCTATGATCAATGAAAACCTTTAGTCGATTTTCAACATCGTCAATGTGACGAAGGAAACTTGGACTTTCATGAGCTTTTCCCCATCTATAGTAAAGCCAAGCTAAGGTTCTTCGTTTCTCTGCTTTAGTCGCTAAAAATGAAATCCTTTTTGACTTGGAAATAAAGGAGGGGGTAAGTGTAATTTCTGGTTCCTCGGTGTCTAATACATGCTCAACAATGTTCTGAGATTTAAAAGCAGATGAATTTCTCATGATGCCAGCAACTTGACCAGATGAAGTGGAAGCAATAAATACATAATCCAATCCTTCCTTATTATGCTTCAGCAAATAGGCCTTCATTCGCTTATCAAATTCTTTAGCAAATACGTCTAGGTTGTCTCTTTCAATGGTGCTTCCAAGCACCTGATCTTTTTGTATTTGACCAGCTTTATAAAGTTGTTTTACAAAGGAAATTGCGTCTAAAGTATCCTTGAGCTCTCGTTGTCTTTTAAGCCTGGAATTAACAAACGTATATTTTATAAGTTCGGGATGATTAATTTTTGAATAATTATCCAAAATCTCCTGATACACGCCAGATGGCGATATTCCGTGAGACAAACCAACTATAAAACGAGTTCCATTTTTAGTCCCTTGATTAACACAAGTGATAAAATCTTTGCAAACTAAAGAGTCGAATTCCTTCTTAGTTTTCGCGTATATGGTTTTTGGGGCTCTATAAGATTTCAAATCTGATGACGATCTGGTTCGATTGGAACTAGTAAATACTTGTTCTTCCGGCTTACTCGCTTTTCTTGCTCCCCTGCTCATTAGACTAAAAGTAACGAAATAGTTTAAGAAATCATCAGTTTTTTACGCCTTCTTGTTTCGGTTATTTTATTTAAATGGATTATAAAATATGTTGCTTGCAAGATGATGAATGTTTACTTTTAAGGCTATAGGTAAAGACATGTTTGATATTGATTATAGCGAAATATTTGAGTGCAGTACGGAAGGACTGATCGTCTGCAATAAGGCTGCTGAAATAGAGGCTGTAAATCCAAGCATGCTTTCAATGTTTGGATATTCCAACGCGAATGAGTTGTTGGGTAAAAAAGTTGAAGTTTTAATTCCAAAGGAATTTGCTCATTCGCATGTATCGCAAAGAGATAATTTTATCCATAATCCGTCTAGACGATCGATGGGCAAAGGTAGAGACCTTAGAGGTAAAAAGAAAGATGGATCGGAATTCCCGGTTGAAATTAGTTTAAGTCATTATGGGAAAGAAGAACCTAAAATGATTGCTTTCATCACAGACATTAGTGAAAGGGTTAAGATTGAGGATGAAATGAAAGCGGCCAAGGAAGCTGAAATTAATGTGCTGAAAGATTTGACAAAAGAGCGAAACTTAAATCAGTTAAAAGCAAATTTTGTTTCAACAGTAAGTCACGAATTTAGAACTCCGTTAAGCACCATATTCTCTTCAGCTCAATTAATAGAAAAGTATCCAGGAGGGGAAGGACAGGATAAAAGATTAAAGCATACAGGAAAAATTCAGGCTTCTGTTTCTTTGCTAAATAATATGATTGAAGACATCTTAAGTCTAAGCAAACTGGAAGAAGGTAAAGTAATCTTAAAACAGGAAGCAGTTGATTTGCAGGAGCTCGTTACTCAAATATTTAGTGAAGTGAAAACAATTTATCCTAATATTAGATTGTATTTAGAAGGTGGTAATTCGACCATTTATTCCGATGTGAAAGTGCTTCAACATGTATTGATGAACTTGATTGAAAACGGCTGTAAATATGGGATTGATGGAGGGAAAGTTGAAGTTGGAATTAAAACCGAACCCGAGAATATTAAAATTACTATAGCTGATAACGGAATAGGAATACCAGATCAAGAAGAAAACAACATTTACGATCGATTTTACAGAGCAGCAAACGCTGAGAATATTAAAGGAACAGGATTAGGCTTAAATATTGTTAGGAAAAACCTCGAATTGCTTGGAGGTACCGTTGAATTTGAGAGCGAATTAAATTTAGGAACTACATTTACAATTAACATACCCAAACATGAAGAAAATACTGGTAATTGAGGATAACGAAGATGTAAGAGAGAACATTAGTGAACTTCTAAGTCTATCCGGTTATGAAGTTACTGAAGCCAATAATGGTTTGGATGGGGTGAAAAGCGCGAAAGCGGAAAAACCTGATCTTGTACTTTGCGACATTATGATGCCCGGCATGGATGGTTATAGCGTCTTATATGCCTTAAGTAAGGATGAAGATTTAGCGTTGGTTCCGTTTATATTTCTAACAGCAAAGGTGGATGCTGAAGACAGGCGAAAAGGAATGAGAATGGGAGCGGACGATTTTATGACCAAACCATTTGATGAGGCTGATTTGCTGGTGACAATTGAAAATAGAATTTCAAAAAACGAACGCTTAAAAAGTCAATATGAGCCTGCGCCAGAAGGTATTATTTCATTGATTAAAGATCTTTCTGAAGAAGAACTATTGTCGAAAAATGATCCAGAAAAGTTTCAATCTCACCATCAACTATATTCTGAAGGTAGGATCGCTCGAAATATATTTTACTTAAACTCTGGGAGTGTTAAAATATTCCAAGAGCATCAAGATGGAAAAGAGCTAATTACTGATATTATTGAGCCAGGAAATTTCTTTGGATTTATCCCCGTACTGCTGGAAGATATGCACCATACTTCAGCCACAACATTAGTAGAAAGTGAGATAACTTCAATTGCTATCGAAGACTTTATTACGCTGGTAAAGGAAGATTCTGATTTTAGAAAGCGTCTGTTTAAAGTGCTTTCCGGTAATGTAATCGAGCGGGAACATGAAATGTTAGAGATTGCATATGGAACCGTTAGAAAAAGAGTTGCTGAAGGAGTATTGAAGATTTGGAAGAAAGCTGGAGAACCGCAGACCATAGAAATGTCCAGAGAGGAAATCGCTAATGTTATAGGAGTTGCGACCGAAACACTTATCCGGACGCTCTCAGACTTTAAAAAAGAAGGATTAATAGGTCAAGAAAGAAGATCCATTAATATGATAAACCCAGAAGGCCTTAGAGGATTAAAGTTCTAATTAACAGCTTTTATTATGCTGCCTTATTCTTTTTAGGATCTGGAACTTCTGTTTTAACCATTGGTACCGGCACCACGTCATTTTTCCCCAAGGCATTTAGCAATCTAGCATGATTAACAATTGCCCCCATAAAAGTCTTTTCTGAATAATACGGTATTCCAAATTCGGCCGCTGTTGCTTTCACGATTTTAGAAACTTCAGGGTGATGAATATGGCACATGTTAGGAAACAAGTGGTGTTCAATTTGATAATTCAATCCACCTACATACCAACTCAGGATTTTATTAGATGGTGCAAAATTAGCAGTTGTTAGCATCTGAACTACGTCCCAGTCTAAATCTACCATGTTGTTTATGTCTGGCTTAGGAAATTCAGTTTCCGGCAAAACGTGAGCTGGTTGGAAAACAATGGCCAAAATGAATCCAGCAATGAAGTGCATACAAAAGAATCCAATTAGCAAATTCCACCAATCTACTTCCACAATGAACATTGGTAATACTATGATGTAAGAATGATAGAATACTTTTTGAATGATCAGTTTAACCATTCTCTTACCTAAAGTCGTCCCTTGAGCTTTTAATAAACCCTTTTTCTCATATCGAAATAACTGAACAAAGTCTTTATGAAGAACCCATACAAAAGTCATTAGTCCATAAAGAAACCAGGCGTAAAAGATTTGATATTTGAAAAATTTCTTCCGTGGTTGATGAGGTGAAAAACGCAATAATCCACCAGGTTCGATGTCTTCGTCATAACCATCAACATTCGTATAAGTGTGATGCAAAACGTTGTGCTGTACTTTCCACGTAAAGGCACTGCCACCAACAAAATCAAGAATCAGCCCTACTAGATGATTGATGGACTTATTTTTTGACAGGGCACCATGATTGGCATCGTGCATAACACCCAATCCTATACCCGCAATTCCAATTCCCATTACCAACCAACAAGCATAAAACAGCAATAAATAATCTGAAACAACATTCAAAAGAATCAAAGAGAATGGAATCAAATAGATTAAAGTCATTACAACAATCTTGATCCACATACGGTAATCTCCGTGTTTGGAAATGTTGTTTGTCTTGAAATAAGCTGAAACTCTTTTCTTTACTGTCTTACCAAAATCATTTTGGTCTTTGGGAGAAAATCTAACAGGGTTAAAAGTACTTGCTGCCATTTTGAATTGTTTTTAGTACGAGGTTTGATCGTTCTAATTTTCCGCAAAGTTAAGATTAACTAAGCACTATTTCTATCTATTGGGCGTGTTTATCAACATTTTGTATGTCGACAATTGTTTCAAATGAACTAACGTAAAACTTTGGTCAAAAGTGTATTATGTTACCATTTCGCTGTAGGATACCTATTGTTAAGATATTGCATATCTCCAAGTAGATGCCCTAGGTGCTCGGAATGAAGTCCTTTTTTACCTTCCGTTACTAAGAAGTCAAAATCAGGTTTAACAAGATCCGATTCAGTCAGAATTTCTTGAACTTTTTCGTTCCATGCCAATTCGACCTTTTTAAGATCGCAACCTATTCCAGAATTTACCATTTCGCTATCAATTTCGTCCATGTCGAAAAGTTCATCCGTATATAACCATAGATCGTCAAAGGCTTTTTGAACTCGAGCAGAGCTTTCTTCGGTTCCTTGCCCTAATCTAATGATCCATTCAGTACTTCTCCTTTCGTGGTAACGTATCTCTTTCAAAGATTTTGCAGCTACTTCAGTGAAAAATTCGTTTTTTGAATTCAACAGTTCTGTAAAGTATAGCTTGTTAAATACATCGATAAAGAATTGTCTTACCATGATGTAAGCAAAATCCGTATTTGGCTGCTCAACTAATTGGCAATTTAAATACTCATTTTCTGCTCTTTTAAAAGCTAAATCATCAGCAGAGCGACCTTTTTCGTCAATTGTTCCAACATATTTTAGAACAGACTCAGCAAGACCTAGATGGTCTAAACCAACATTGGTAATAGCTAAATCTTCCTCTAGATATGGGCCATGACTACAGTACTCACTTATTCGATGAGATAAGATTAAACTGTTGTCGGCAATGCGAAGTGCGTATGTTATTAAACTCTCCATTTACATGTGTTTTACACCATCTGGTACTTCGTAAAAAGTAGGATGTCTGTAGATTTTATCCATATTTGGCTCGAAGAATTCTTCTGCTGCTTCTAACGGAACCGCCACTATTTCTGAAGATTGAACAACCCATAACATAGAGCCTTCATTTCTTCGGGTATACAAATCTCTTGCATTGTTAATCGCAGAGTTTTTATCGTAAGCATGAACGCTTCCTACGTGCTTAAATGCTAATCCTGGTTTAGATTGCACAAACACTTCCCACAAGGGTCCTTGACTATCTGTATTTTCCATTACGCTTTTTCTAATTTTTTTGATTGTTTTTGCCCAAATGCAATTGCGGCTTCTCTTACCCATTGACCATCGGCATGCGCTTTGCGATGGTGATTTAATCTTTGACGATTACATGGCCCGTTTCCTTTTACAACTCTTTTAAATTCTTCCCAATCAATGTCACCCCATTTATAAGTTCCATCTTCTTGAAGTTCTAATTTATCATCTGGCGGTGTAAGGCCAATAATTTCGGCTTGCGGCACTGTTCTGTCAATAAATCTTTGTCTAAGTTCGTCATTTGACTCCCTTTTAATTTTGTACTTCATTGCCATTCCCGATCTAGGGGAATCAGCATCATGAGGACCAAACATCATGATTGAAGGCCACCACCATCTGTTGATAGCATCTTGAGCCATCGCCTTTTGTTCATCAGTTCCTTTCATTAGGCTAACCATTATTTCATAGCCTTGCCGCTGGTGAAAGCTTTCTTCTTTACAGATTTTAACCATTGCTCTCGAGTAAGGCCCGTAAGAAGTTCTTTGAAGCGATACTTGATTTACAATTGCTGCACCATCAACTAGCCAACCAATTGCTCCAATATCTGCCCAAGTAAGCGATGGGTAATTGAAAATAGATGAATACTTGGCGCGGCCTTCGTGCAATGCACCAATTATTTCATCTCTACTAACTCCCAACGTTTCTGTTGCCGAATAAAGATAAAGACCGTGGCCCGCTTCATCTTGAATCTTGGCCATTAATATTTTTTTAGCTCTTAAGCTAGGGGATCTTGAAAGCCAATTACCTTCTGGCTGCATCCCGATGATTTCAGAATGAGCATGCTGCGACATTTGTCGAACCAAATGAGCTCGATACTTTTCCGGCATCCAATCTCTTGGCTCAATCTTAACATCTGCTTCAATTTTCGCCTCGAATTCAGCTAAAAGCTTTGGATCTTCTTCGTGTAATTCTTTCATATTTAAACCTGGTTTGCTGTTGTCAATATTTCAATCGACTCCAAATTACTAATTCCCCAATTGTTCTGTTCTTCTTCAGACCACAAATCTGGAAAAAATACTCGCTTTTGATACTTTGGATGCATGTATTTTTGCCAATCACTTCCTCCAGTGGCTTCTACTTCCTTTTTTCCGCTGTTTAAATATTTACCAGCTGCGTTGTAGTGAGCCATTACCCATCTAACGTTTACAGTATGATCATAATGTCTCATTGCATTGACTAACTCAACATTTTCTTGCGCCTCTTTAGGAAGAGATTTGAACTTAGTCCATAGATTTAATTTATTGTAAGTCTTCATGAATACAATAAAATCATCCATGTATCGATCTTCGAACAATTGAATTAAAGTTGATTTTTCACCGGTTTTATGGTCTTTTCCAGCGGCTTGCCAGTATAAATGATCATAAGCATGAGTAAATGGCGTGTCTCTATCAATTGTAGCTCGGAACCTAATGTCAATCAAATTAATTAATTCAGTAGATGAGAATTCAATCATTCTGTATTGAGCACTTTGGAATCCACTAGCCGGAGCCAAAGTGGTTCGGAACTTCATGTATTGTTCAACTTCCATTCCATCTCCCATTACATTAAATGAAGAAGAAAGCATATCAAAATATCTACTAATACGATACAGCCTAGATGAAAAGAACTCAACGGTTAAATCCTCGTGAAAAGCTACTTGTTCGATTTCCCAAAGTATCATCTTAAACAACAATTCGTTGATTTGATGATACATGATAAAAACCTGCTCATCTGGAAGAGTAGTTCTTTGCGTTTGAAGGCTCAAAAGAGCATCCGTTTGAATGTAATCCCAATAAGTCATTGGGGTTGAATACAGTAACCCTTCTAGATGGACCATTGAATCTTGACCAATGGCCGCATACTTTTTATCAATCGCTTCTAGTAACTCTTCTTTATTCATCGCGCTTATTCGTTTGAGTCCGTTAAGTTACGATAACATGCGTGAATTGCGTAGCAAAACGGCAGATATCCTTTCGTGATTTTTGTCAGTTTTTAGACGAACAAAGATTCAAATCAATAGATCGTTTGAATACCCATCACGGAGAAAATAGTAGATCAATATTGATCTACTAAAAACTGAACCATATCGGTAGTGGTAACAATTCCTTTTAAATTATTAGACTCATCAACTACAGGTAAAGCATGAAATTCTTCAACAGCTAGTTTTTCTGCTACTTCTTTAATAGTTGTTTCTGGAGACACTGTTCTTGGTTCGTGTTTCATTACTTGCTCAATGGAAAGCATGTCGAACATGGCATGATCAACACTTTCTTGATTCCCACCAAGATTAGAACCAAAGCTAATTCTCTGTATATCGGTTAAACTGATAATTCCTGTCAATTTTTCTCCTGAAACAACTGGAATGTGTCTTACCTGATTGCTTTCCATTAATTTTTGTGCATCATGTAAAGAATCTGTTGCTGAATTAACAGTGTAAACGTCTTTAGTCATTATGTGTGATACTGGTTCTCTCTTTTTCATAATCGAAATTTTAGTTTTTTGACTTATTATATAAAGGTTAATTCCGGATGATTTTGTGACTTATATAAGTTAGAACCACCTTGATTACCTAGGGCTAAATTACCATTGGAACTTCCGAAACATCATGACTTGGTGCAGCCATAGAAGTGATCTGGGTCAGTTTGAATTTACAGTATAGAAAACCTAAATAGTTTTGCTGAAAACATCTTTGGTAGTTTCTTTTCGATGTAATTCTAGATCAAAACACATGCAGATGTTTCTAATGAAAATTTGGCCCAAAGTTGAAACTTCTAGTTGGTCATTTTTAATTTCTAATAAATTGTCTTGAACTAAAGGATCAAGGCGATCTAATATTGGTTGATAGTCAAAATCTGGATGGGATAAAGACGTGGTGAATTGACACATTAGATCCAAAATGTGTTGTCTAATAATCAGGTCTTGTTTGGATAAAATGTGCCCACGAAATACTGGGAATTCACCTTGTTTCACGCTTTCAATATACTTTTCAACCGTTTTTTCGTTTTGAGCAAAGCCAAGCCATGAGTCACTGATGGCAGACATGCCTAGTCCAATAAGGTTTTTGGTTGAATTAGTTGTGTAGCCCATGAAATTCCTGTGCAGACTTCCATTCATAAAAGAATCATAAAGTGAATCTGACTTTTTTGCGAAATGATCCATTCCAATCTCGACATATCCGTTTTTTTCTAATTCAGATTTACCGTACTCATAGAACTCACGCTTCAATTTTCCGGATGGAATATTTTCTTCTGAAAACCCCCTTTGTCCCAAACCTTTAATCCAAGGTACATGAGCATAACTGTAAAACGACAATCGATCAGGATCCAAGAGGCATGTGCGTGCTATTGTTTTCTTTATGTCACCCAAAGTTTGAAAAGGCAACCCAAATACTAGGTCGTGACTGATGGAAGAAAACCCTAATTGAAGAGCCCAGTTGTGAACTTGTTGAACATCTTCAAAGGACTGAATCCGATTAATTGCTTTTTGAACAGTTGGACTATAATCTTGAATCCCAAAACTTATTCGTTTGAACCCAAGTTGACTTAGCAAGCTTAAATGCTCCAAAGTTGTATTGTTCGGGTGAGCTTCAATTCCGAATTCAAAATCATCTGCGAGATGTGCGTGCGCTAGAAGTCCTTTCATTAATCGCCCAAGGTTCTCGGGTGAAAAGAAAGTCGGTGTTCCACCTCCTAAATGGATTTCAGTAATAATTGGTTTGTCAGGAAGTACTTCACAATATAATTTCCACTCTGCTAAAAGCGCTTCCACATAAGGTAGTTCAACATCATGATTTTTAGTAATCCGCTTATGGCAACCACAGAAAGTGCACAAACTTTCACAATAGGGTAAATGGATGTACAAGCTAAGCTCATTATTATCCTGGAGTTTGACCGATTTCAACAAACTGTCTTTCCAGTTTTGTTTTGAAAAGGTGTTTTCTTTCCAATATGGCACGGTAGGATAACTCGTGTACCTCGGACCCGGAACGTTATATTTTTCAATTAAGTCGTTCAAGGAGATATCAATTTCTAAGGAATTAATTGGCGTCATCACACTGGAGTTTATTAGAGGAACAACAAGAAGCAATTTCGGTATTGTCTTCTGTGAATTTTGGACTTAAATAAGGGATGCCTAGGTTCATTCCACGTAGCATTATGGCTAGCGCGAGAATGGTAAGTACATATGGAAGTAATTTGCTAGCCTTTATTCTAGATGAAGAAGAAATTCGATTTGCAAAGTATGGAGTTAACGTCATTGCTGGGAGTGTCCCGATTCCAAAAAAGATCATGAACATTGTGCCATTTTCGAAACTTCCAGTAGAAAGGGACCCTGCTACAGCTAAGTAAACCATGCCACAAGGGAGTAAGCCGTTTAAGAAGCCAATTAAAAACAAAGATTGAAAAGATGATTTCTTTAACCTTGAGCCCAATTTTGATCGGATGTAATTATTAAATTTAATAAGGCGGATACTGTTGAAATTTCTTCCTTTCGTCAAAAGAGGAATGTAGATCCATAGTAAAATGAAAGCTCCAAAAATGATCGCAGTATATTGCTGAAAAGCTCCTAGTTGAAGACCTTTTCCAAACAATCCGAATAAGGCGCCAAGAATACCATAGGATGCAATTCTACCTAAATTATAGATGCCAATCCCTCCAATTTTTTTCACCTCACTGCTTCGGTCCAAAGGCAAGACAAAAGCAATTGGTCCGCACATACCAAGGCAATGCAAATTACTAAGCAGTCCTAATACAATAGCCGTGACAAAAACCTGCGTCATATAAATAGGTTTTGTTTAACTAAGTACTTTTCACCGTTTACGATATAGGATAAGTTGACGATGTATTTTCCTGGTGCAAAACCAGTGGTTGGAAATTGAACTAACCCTTGGGATGAAATGGAACCGTTTAGTTCGAATATTTGGTCTTTTGAAGCATCACTTGGACGAAAGAAATGCACTTCGCCTAGGATGTTCTGAGGTGATTCAATATTGGAAAACGTTATTTCGATGTTTTCGGTGTTGGCTCCAATTGTGACATTATAGTTAGACTCCTGTTGGTTTTTTGCAGCTATTATCTCATTCTCATATACAAGTTCTCGCTCGTAATAGTTTGGATATTCTAAATCAATATCTACTGATGATACACCGATTACCAGATAGATTATAAATCCTACGAATCCGATAATTGCAATTGTTATTCCTGTTCCCCAATTCATAATTAAAGTAATGGTCCCATAAATGAGAGGTCAATTTTCTCTATCACCACACCATCGGATAATATTCCAATTGTGATCGGATTCTTTCTTGGCTTAACCTTGTCTTTGTCAGTGATAATTAAAAAGGTTCCATTAACGCTACCTTGTTTTGGGAGGGTTAAGTCGGTTCCGATTAGTTGAATTTCACCGTTACCTTTTATAAGCTGAATAGTAAAATCTTGGTCAAGATTGGTTTTGTTGATCAATGTAAACTCATAAGTGTTACTGTACTGCGTGTCAGAAAATGCTCTTACAGTTGTACCTCTCTGTCGGTAGATGGAAGCTTCGAAATTGCTACGAGTGACAATTAAAAATACAAGTAGCGCCATTAAAGCAACCAAAAGGAAAGAATAGCTGCGAGTTCTTAAATTCCATTTAAATTTTTGGCCAGTTTGAATTTCATTTTCCGAGGCATAACGGATGAGCCCTTCATCCATACCTACTTTCTTCATCATGAAGTCGCAAGCGTCAATACATGCGGTGCAATTCGTACATTCCAACTGCGTACCGTTTCTAATATCTATTCCAGTTGGACAAACATCCACACATTGAGAGCAATCGATACAGTCACCTTTTTTTACTTCTTGTCGATTCTCATTTTTTTTAAGTTTTCCCCTTCCTTCACCTCGCTTGTGGTCATATGCAACTACTAAAGATTTACTGTCTAATAAAACACTCTGAAGTCTGCCATACGGACAAATGGTTGTACAAACTTGTTCTCTAAGTTTGGCGAATACAAGATAAAATATGGTGGTGAAAATGGACAGTGCAATTAGTCCTCCTATATGATGCGATGGATCGTCAATTTGTATGGCCCATAATTCTTCAGATCCAATTATATAAGCAAGGAATGAGTTGGCTATTAGAAATGAGATGCCCCAGAAAACAATGTGTTTAGCCGATTTCTTAACCACCTTTTCCGCAGTCCACGGACTTGAATTAAGTTTTTTCTGATGATTTCGATCCCCTTCAATCCAATATTCAATTTTCCTGAAAATAAGTTCCAAGAAGACCGTTTGAGGACAGGCCCATCCGCAAAAAAGTCGACCGAAAATTACCGTGAACAAAGTGACACATACAACGGCTGTTACCATTGCTATTGCAAAAAGGTGAAAGTCTTGAGGCCAAAAAATTTGACCGAAAAGAATGAATTTTCGCTCTAAAACATTGAATAGCAAAAGCGGTTCACCAGCTATTCTAATATGTGGTCCGGCAAAAAGTAGGGCAACTAGTGAATAGCCAATCCATAATCGTCTTCGATGCCATTTTCCCGAAGGCTTTTTAGGGTATATCCATACTCGTTTACCCTTTTTGTCAACGGTAGATATGGCATCTCTGTATGAATCGGTAGATTCCAATTTTTTCTACTTGATTTATGGTTGAATTTCAGTTGCAACACTATCGGTTATTGCTCCATCAATCGCATCTTCCATTAATTCACCTTTTGGAGGTAGACCTTCCGTATACTTTAGCTGCTTTACAAAAGAGGCTACCTGTTGGATTTGAACCGGATTTAACTTGTCCTTATGTTCAGGCATATCAGCCATTGCGTTCTTCCTACCATATTTGATCGTCATGAAAATGGATTTGATATCATTCCCGTAAATCCAATAGTCGTCTGTTAAGTTTGGCCCACTAAGTCCTTGTCCTGCTTCCGCATGGCACACTTTACAATTCTCTCCAAATACTTCTTGTCCTTTGGATAAGTTCATTGCATCTGTAAACGTTATTACTGAGTTTTCATCAACGTTTAAAGCTTGGTCTTTGAGCCACTTTAATCTTGTTTCATCAGCAATCTGTTTTTCAACGATATAATTTTCTTCGATTGAATTTCCAACGTCAAATACGTGATAGTAGAACATGTAAAAGAAGGCGAAAACAATAGTTAGATAAAAGCCCCATTTCCACCATGGTGGTAGGTTGTTATCTAATTCACGGATACCATCATACTCATGGTCCATTAAGATGTCTTGCTCTTCATCTATGCTTGCCCGAGACGTTAATATTTTGAGGAGCGTTACTTTTCGAACCTTTTTCTTTTTAACTCTTTCTTTTCTTGGTGAAATCTCTTCCAACAGATTAAGTAAGATGTTTTTTAGATAAACTAAGACGAAAAGTAGAATGACGTCCAATACAAGAATCACATAGATATCGGTTAGAGAAATGTCTACCCAAAATTCCTTTGAGGTATCGAAACCAAATGCTAAACTTTCGTAGGGCATTAATCCGAGACCGATTATTATTAATATGGTTTTAATAATGCTGCCATTGTCAGTTTTACTCTTTTTCGGTCTGTTTTTAAATTTGTCGCTCATTAAAACCGACTTAATAGAATTGGTCATCACGAAAATTCCAATGATTAACATTAGGGTTACCGCTGCAAGCACGTAGAATAATCCCGAATAATTAGCAGGAATAGTAATTACAGTAAAAGGGTCTTTCTTAGGTCCATCGTCTGTTGGCGGTGGTGGAGGTGGATTCTCTAAGAATTCGAAAATGGCGTCAATTTCCTCATCGCTAACTGTTTGCGGAGTCATTACACTATTCTTGAATTCACTAAAAAGTTCTTTCGCATATGGATCACCACTTTCAATAACAGTGGTTGAGTTTTTAATCCATTTATAGAAGTTTTCTTCCGATGAGTTTTCAATCCACCTTTGTCTGGCGCCCTTCAAAATTGGACCAGTGGAGATCTTGCCTACGCTGTGACAAGCGGAGCAATTACTCTTAAATAATTTGGCGCCACTTTGAGCTTGAACCATTGGCATGCTCAGTAAAAACGCTAGAAGAATTGTCCAGGTAATTTTCATAGTTCCAGTTTTATAAGTCTGAGTCGTTATCATTTAATGGATATTGTTTCATCTCATTGATGTGCTCCTTTTTGGTTCTTATCACCCAAATAATTAGAAAGGTGAAAAACGTGGAGAATAGTAATAATGAGATGATTGGAAAGATTTCAATACCATCTATTGTCGTCATATTTTCTTTGATGAATTTCAGCATAGTTCTCTTTATTTACTTGGTTCTTCACTTCGTTTAATATCCTTACCAAGGCGTTGTAGGTAGCCAATTATTGCTACAATTTCCTTTTTGCTCAGCTCGTCTATTTTTGCTTCCGTTACGTTTTCTTCATTGGCGTAAATTGATTCAGCTATTTGTCTGGCTTGTTCATTAAGCAAGTGCACAACACTGTCCTCATATCCTTTGCGGTAAGGAACTCCTAGGGCTCTCATTACGCTTATTTTTTTAACCGTTAGACCGATGTCTAAATCGTCTTCAGCTAGCCATTCGTAATTCGGCATAATAGAGCCTTCAGAAACATCATTTGGATTAATTAAATGCAGATAATGCCATTTATTATCCTTTTGAGTTAAAAGACCACCACCGGTTCCTTCTCGAGCTAAATCTGGTCCATTTCGTTTAGATCCCCATTGAAATGGATGGTCATAAACGAACTCTCCGGCTTTGGAATATTCACCGTATCGTTCCGTCTCGAATCTTAATGGTCTTACCATTTGAGAGTGACAGTTGTAGCATCCTTCTCTGATGTAGAGATCTCGCCCTTCAAGTTCCAAAGGAGTATAAGGTTGAACACTTGCGATGGTCGGTACATTAGAATCGACAACGGCTGTCGGAATAATTTCTATTATTCCACCAATTGCGACCACCACCAAACTTAGTATTAGCATTTTCACTGGCCTTCTTTCGATGGCTCTGTGCCAATGCTCACCTAATTTTTTCGCCTTAGGTGCTTTGACTAACGCAGGTGCTTCTGCTAATTCATCACCAATGAACTTCCCTAATCTGGCAGTCTTTAATAAGTTATAAGCCATGAGGAGTGTTCCAAGTATGAATAAACCTCCACCAATAGATCTAAGGATATACATCGGACGTAATTGATTTACGGTTTCTAAGAAATCCTTGTTGGTTAAAGTACCATCAGCATCAAAATCTTGCCACATTAATCCTTGTACAAATCCCGCCCAGTACATTGGAATAGCGTAAAGCAGAATACCAACGGTTGCAATCCAGAAGTGTGCATTCGCAAGCTTCTTGGAGTATAATTTTCTTCCGAAAAGTTTTGGGAATAACCAGTATAACATACCGAATGTGAGCATTCCATTCCAACCAAGTCCGCCAATGTGAACGTGTGCAATGGTCCAATCAGTAAAGTGGGAAAGTACATTCACGGATTTTAAGGCCATTAATGGTCCTTCGAATGTTACCATACCGTAACACGTAACAGCAACAACCATGAATTTTAAAACTACACTTTCTCTAACTCTATCCCAGGCTCCACGAAGTGTTAACAAACCATTCAGCATTCCTCCCCAAGATGGAGCGATTAGCATAATGGAAAACACCACTCCTAAAGATTGTGCCCATTCTGGTAAGGCCGTGTAAAGCAAGTGGTGAGGTCCAGCCCAGATGTAAATGAAAATTAGGGCCCAGAAATGAATGATAGAAAGTCGGTATGAGTAAACAGGTCTGTTGGCTGCCTTCGGAATGAAGTAATACATCAAACCGAGGTATGGAGTTGTTAGGAAAAATGCAACGGCATTATGCCCATACCACCATTGAACCAGTGCATCTTGAACACCAGCATACCAAGAGTAACTCTTAAAGAATGAAACGGGGTACTCAAATGAATTGAAAATGTGCAGAACTGCTACAGTCACAAATGTGGCGATGTAAAACCAAATTGCTACGTAGAGGTGTTTAACCCTTCTTTTTAAAATAGTAGCAAACATGTTCCAACCGAACACAACCCACATCGCTGCGATAAGGATATCAATCCACCATTCTAATTCTGCGTATTCCTTACCAGAAGTAATTCCAAATGGCAAGGTACCTACGGCACATAAAATGATAAATTGCCATCCCCAAAAATTAATGTTACTCAGCTTATCGCTAAACATTCTGGCCTTTAAGAGTCGTTGTAACGAGTAATAGACTCCGGTAAAAATACCGTTACCAACGAATGCGAAAATCACCGCATTAGTGTGAAGCGGTCTTATTCTTCCGAATGAGATGTATCTGAATCCAAGATATTCATTAAAGAATTCTGGGAAGGATAGCTGAAGTGCAACAAGCAAACCAACCAGCATTCCGATGATTCCCCAGATGATCGTTGCGTAAGCAAACTTCTTAACGATCTTATTGTCATATTTAAACTGTTCAATTTCCATGAGCGTCTTCCTTTTGGTTGGATTTGGAGGTTAGTTCGTCTTCAAATAGAATTCTGACCGCAGGCGCATAATTGTCATCGTATTGCCCAGATTTAGTTGCCCAGAAAAAGGCTAGCAAAAAGACCAATGCCATTATGATACTCACTCCGATGGTAAGAAATAGAATTTCCATTTTCCCGAATGTTTATAGGGCAAAATAACCGCACAAACCAATGGGAAATCATGAGCCCAGTCACTACTAGAAATGATCAGGATCAGTTTGTGAAAACTCTCTTAGATAACCAGTTGACTGTAAGTGTAGTAGCTGCAATTATTGAAATTGAACTAAGTGGCATTAATATGGCAGCCACCAGAGGAGTTAGCTGATCCGTTACGGCAAAATACAGTCCGACAATATTGTATAGTATAGAGAATATGTAAGCTCCAATCAGCACGGTTTTGCTCCATTTAGACATACTTATAAATGATGGAATTTGATGAAAGTTTGAAGCGTCCAATATCCCATCGCTGGCTGGAGAGAAGTTGTATATGTTATCTGTAATAGTAATTCCGACATTACTCTGTTGAAGGGCTCCAGCATCATTTAGGCCATCTCCAATCATCAGCACTTTTTTGTCAGCTTCTTGAAGGTCACGGACATAGTTCAATTTATCAATTGGTAATTGATTGAACTTCATTTTTGTATCAATTCCGAATAGAGCCTGAAGTTGATCAAGGTCTTTGTCGTTATCTCCAGTCAAGACATGCAGATCAAAATCCAATGATTTGATCACTTCCGATAAGTTGTTTCTAAATGAACTTGAAATGGCGTAATATCCTTTGACTTCACCATCAATCTCTAGAACAACAGATCCACTCGGTGTCGCATTAGATTTTATAAAAGAAGATGAGCCGAGTCTATATGTGTGATTTGAAATAACTCCTTGTACGCCTTTTCCGATTTTTTCTTCAAAGCTGCTAACCTTGATGATTTCTGGTGAATATTGAGAATATGATTGGCAAATTGCCTGACTTTTAGGATGAGATGAATTGTAAGTTAAACTCATAACGCTCCGCTGTTCTTCTTCTGATAAGTCAGGACCATACCATGATACATTCGTGTCTTTTCGACTGGTTATGGTGCCTGTTTTGTCAAAAATAACGTCTGTAACATCAGATAGTTGTTCTACAACATGCGTGTTTTTCACGTAAAACAAGTTTCGGCCAAATGCTCTACTCGTACTTCCAAAAGTGAATGGACTGGCAAGTGCGAAAGCGCATGGACAAGCAACAATCAGTATTGAGGTAAGAATAGAAGGGATTCGATTTGGGTCGATGAAACTCCATACGATTCCAGTTCCGATTGCAATTCCTAATACGCCAATTATAAAGTATTGAGAGAATTTAGAATCTGTTTTACTACTGGAGTCAGTGGAATCTTTCTTAAATGCATCATTTTCCCATAGACTGGTTAAATAGCTCTGGTTTACGGGCTTAATCACTTGCAGTTTAACGGTTGCGCCCTGATGTTTGCCTCCCGCATACATTAAGTCTCCAACGGTTTTTTCAAATAATTCAGACTCTCCAGTAACAAAGCTATAATCTACTTGCGAGTGTCCGGCAAGAATTTTACTATCCACCGGAATTACCTCGTTGCTTCTAATTAGAATAGTATCGCCAGTTTGGATTTCATAAATTGGAACGATTTCTTCGCTTATACCAATTCTTGAAATTGCCAATGGGAGGTATGCTTTGTAATCTCTCTCAAAAGACAAGGCCTCAAATGTTCTTTGCTTAAACCATTCTCCGATAAGTAGAAAAAAGATGAACCCAATAAATGAGTCCATATAACCAGGACCAGATTCTGATAAAATATTAAATAAGCTTTTGCCGTATAACGCAATTATCCCGATCGAAATTGGTAAATCAACATTTAGGTGCTTGTTTCTAAGTCCTACAAAAGCAGATTTTAAATAAGATTGAGCACAGTACAGTAAAACTGGAATTGATAAACCAAGAATTAAATAGTTGAAAAACTTTTCAAATTGCGCTAGGCCACCATGGTCACTTAGATATTCTGGAAAACTAAGCAACATTACATTACCAAAACAAAATCCAGCAACGCCAATTTTAAGGATTGTTTTTTTGGAAGGATTTACTGACTTTGAAGATTCGTTTTTGAACTGAGGGCGATAACCAATCTTGGTTAAGAAAATGGCAAGCTCTTTAAGTGTTAATTGATTGGAGTCATAATTGATTATAGCGGTCTTTTTCACAAAATTAACTTCCGAGGAGATAACCCCTTTGTTGATTTTTGATAGATTTTCTAAGAGCCAAATGCAAGACGAACAGTGAATGTTGGGTAGAAAAAGGTGGACAATTTTTCGATTTCCATTTGAATATTGAATGAAAGAGTTTTGAATTTCTTCATTTAGCAAATAGTTCCATTCATGTTCTTGCGTAGATATTGGCTTGGAACCAGGTTGGCTTTCTAAACCGTAATAAGTACCAAGGTCATGATCTTTTAAAATAGAATACACGGAGATGCAACCATGGCAACAGAAAGCTTTGTCGTCATGCGAGAAATTGGCAAGTTCTACCGAAGCACCACAGTGGTAACATCCCATATAGACAAAGTGACTTCTATTTGCTTTTAATTGACATGACGTAAATCATTTTTGATACTAATTGAAATCATCCTTAATGGCAATCGACCAAACTACTTTTGAGTATATCAAAAAACATAAATCATGAGTGCGAAAGTTGAAACAGAAGAATTTAAAGTATTTGGGTACGATTTAGAATTTAACAGATTTGGCGTTATTTCAATAGTTCTAGTAATAGTGGCCTGCATGGGAGGTATTGTACAATCCTCTGGAGCAAGCACGCTCCAGTTAATCATGACGGTTTTCCCTACAATGCTTGTCTTATCTCTAATATTGGCAGTGCAACCGATGAAGTACATTTGGTACGCAGGGGTTCTAGTAACGATACTGGATATTGGTATCATTTTATACAACATTCTGTAGTGACTGATTTTGTCAATTAGTGATGTTCATTCTAATTGACTTCATGAAGTTCTTGAATTCTATTAGAATAATGTAAAGACCTTGCTGCAGGTTTACATCATGAGAACTCAATCCTAAACCTTCGTTGATGCGGAGGTTTTTCTTTTGTTGGACTATTTTACCGGTAATATCTATAATGGTTATCGTGCCAATGCCTCGATCAGATGAGAATACATTAAGATTGAAAGAACCTTGGTTCGGGTTAGGGTAGAGGTCAGCATCAAAAGAAGTAGTGTTATCCTCGCATGCAGCATGAAGAATGTTGAAATTAGTCAACGTTCCATCATAATCTAATTCAGATATTCTAAAGAAGGATCCTGAATTGGTCTTCTGATCAACTGAAAAACTATAGTTTCTTATTTCAGTAGAATTACCAGCAGCCGTTACCTCACCAATCGGATGAAATTCGATACCATCATCTGATGCTTCTACAATAAACTTTGCAGAGTTGGTTTCAGATGCAGTGGTCCAAGCAATTTTTACTATTTGGTTTTCGCAATATGCGTTCGCGTAAATTAGATCGACCGCCAAAGGCATGGGTAGCGGATTGTTTTTAGCATAGCCCAGTGCGTAGTTTGAAAAATCAACAAAATTTCCAGTGGTCGAATCGTTGTATCTAGTTCCTCCTGCTGTGTAATCCCAAGAGTCTCCAGTAGTGGATTGTTTTAATAAGGTGTATTGGCCACTTCCCCACGTTTCTGTGAACGTCCAATAATTTATATCCGGACTTACCCACGCAGTATAATTCCCTCCCGTAACAGGGCTATTAATATCCAGGTGCCAATATCCTTCGGTTTCCACTTGTTGAATCGTGTCAATGGTAGGGGAGAAACCAAAATATATTTCAGGGACTACGGTAGTAGGATTGGGAGTTGCATCTAAAAATTCTGCAGTAACACTGGATGGACCCGTAAGAGCATTTGGAGTTAGTCTAATTGGCTCGTAATAAGTCTCTCCATCGGAATTATCACTTCCAACATAAAAGACATAATCTCCTCCAGATGATGTAATGCTTCGGTTAAAGTCCCCAAGCACATGGCCTCCAACGTGCCTTACAATACCTGCACTTGAATTCAATGCAAAAACGGTATCCGTGCCTACTGTAATGTAATTTCCTAGCGTTGTTGGGAGATTGAAAATTAAGCTATCAGCTATATTCGTGTTTCCACTAATCGTTTTAATTCCTGTTCCGGCAAATTCAACTTCAACGTAATTCGTACCGAGTGTAGCGGTCGGTTTTACGGTTTGGGCGCAGGTGCCATCAAATGTAATTCTGCCTGCAGTTAGCGTATAAGTTCCAGTCACTTCAGGAAGGGTAGTCGCGCATTTTGCTAATTGCAGCTCTCCTCCAGTCATAGTGATATTTCCTGTTCCATTTAAAGTGGAAGTATTCGCATCTAAGATTCCGTTTTGAATCGTTAATGTTTTTGGTGTGTTCAGCGTGTAATTAAAAGCACTGACCATAGAAGCTTTAATCCCTGGAGTCTTGTTTACTAGTACGTCTCCAAATACCTGATTAGCATCTAGGCTTACGTTAGTTGTATTGGTCAGGTCTAAACATGTTCCGCATGCATCGATAAGGTTTATAGATCCGTTTACTGCAGTAAATGTTCCGTCTAATTTGGTTAAATCCCGATTTACAGAAAGGGCGTATACATCCAAATCTACCGTTCCAGTTGTATTGATGGTTAACGATCGAGGCGTCATATTTGTCTCGAGGGTTAAATCACTTGAGGTAACAGCAACGTCAACATCGAAAAGTGTTCCGCTTCCTTTGTAGATGGAGGCGCTATTTGCAAATATTACATCCGCATTGGGGTTTACGGTCGTAGTTACGATAACACCTTCATTCAACAAGTCTTCATCAATGGTTAATGTATTATTGGTTTGAATGGTAATAACACCGAAGTTGCATACGTTTTGCCCAACAGCTGGGGCAGAAATAGTTGGCATTACACAGGTTGCACACAGGTCAGATTGTTGAGGAACTAATAAATCATCGGTAGCAGTTGGGATTGTACCATCTGACCAATTTCCTGCGAGATTCCATACGGTACTCACATCACCTTCCCAAGTATTGGCAGTTCCTCCGCCTCCACCGGTTCCTGTAATATCAATGTCATCCACTGCGAAAGATGGATCTACTCCTCCTCCGTCATTATTAACCCACCTGAATCCAATTCTAAGCGTAGTAATGTTTTCACAAGTAACTGGTAATGGAAAAGAGTAGGCAGTCCAGGTGCCTTGAGCCCCACAAGGAACTGTTTTAGCAGGGTTGTCTAAGGTTAGCCATGTTCCACCGTTATTAATACTATATAAGACCGTTGCATCATCGGTAGTTCCTTCTCCTGCTTCCATGTACTGAAAAGTTAAGGTAAGCCCTGTGACTCCAGTGGTTGTGATTGCATTTGAATAAGAACGTTTATCGGTAACCGGACATACTCCTGGAATAAATCCGCAAAAGCCAGCGCCAATTTCGTACGCTGCTCCTAAATCACCAACCCAACAAGGGCAAGAAGAAACGTGTAAGGTTTGATCTCCTCCTCCAGAAGTTCCACAAGTTCCTACAGCTGTTCCAGCTTCTTGATCTGAGATATACCATTGGTTTGGAATGTCACCTTGGGCACCAATATCTTCGTTAGTCACAGCCCAGTTACTTCCAGCTCCTCCATTGCCATCAAAATCTTCTGCAAAAACGGAAGTTGGTCCACCTCCGCCTCCTCCACCGCAATTGCAGTCTATAGCCTGAATATATGCCGTTTTAGTTTCTGTATCTGTACCTTCTGAACTCGTTACTTGTAAAGCAACTTGATAGGTTCCAGCCGCATCAAAGGTCACATCAATGTTCTGAGAATTGGCGTTAGTTCCATTTCTATAGGTGACCGTGGCAGGGGTGAAAGTCCAGGTCCAGTTCGTGATTGGAGTAGTAGGTGTTGTGCTTAAATCGGTAAAAGAAACGGTGTCTTGAGCACTAGCTGGGACGGCACAAGCGGCAGTCGAGGAGGTAATGAAGTTTGCAATTGGAGGACAATCGGCTATCGTAATCATGTTGTTTTGAACCAGCGGAGTTCCTCCAGCACAACTGGATGCAGTAAGCGTAACATCGTAATTTCCATTTGCATTGAATTGAACTTCCGGATTTTGACTAGCAGCCGTTGTTCCGTTCACAAAAGTGACGGTAGCAGGTGAAAAGCTCCAAGCCCAAGTGTTTATGTCACATACTCCACTTAGTATCGATGCACAGTTAATGTATACACTTTGATCCACTACGGTTTCATCTGTGAATACGAAAGTCTCATTCTTACATCCGCTGGTATGATCTGCAGAAAATGCCGTGTTAGGTGCATCACATGTTGTAATAATTACGTTGTCCACATTGAAGCTTGCACCTAAAGCATAATCTCCGGTGTTTTCGATATCTCCGTCATCGTACCATCTAAATGCAATTCTTAAATCAGCCTGCCCGTCAGCATCCGAAGGAAATGCATAAGATCGTCTACTCCAGTTGTTACAGGTCCCAGCCAAAAATGGATTACACCCTTTCATATGATCTTCAAGAATCTTCCAAGTAACTCCGGCATCCGTGCTATATAGAATAGAGGCATGAGATTTAATTCCATCCGCATCTCCCCCTAAAAAGAAATCTGCGGATAGAACCAAATTGCAGGATGTGCTGGCGTCTATGTTATTCGTTAAAAATGCTATTTGTTCTGTTTGAGTTTGAGTATCTCCGTTGTCAGGATCAGAAATACAATTCCAATCATCCGATTGGGCAGTTCCACCATATAACAAAGTAGCACAAGTAGGATATGCCGTAATGTGTAAACTTTGGTTTGGGCCAGCTGCGGCCTGATTAATGAATGGATTTGGTAAATCACTAGGAGAGGCACAGGCATAATGTCTCCCTCTTACAAATTGACCTTGGGCGGACATGATTGTTCCAATCAGTATGTCTCCGTCTAATTGAGGTGTATTCCGATCATTAATAATGAAGTTGTCATGAGCAACAGCAGCATTAACACCGTAGGTTAAGCCCGTAATTCCAGCAGGAGTTGGATTGGTTAATGAACCAGGGGCATTTTCAACCGTCCATCTTCCGGCTCCGCCATCATCAAAGTCCTCAATCCATATTGCGGTTTGTCCAAAACACCCATTGATCCCGCTAAGCAAGAAAAATGCGATAGATAAACGCAACAAGTGGGGACCGATACGATTCATAACTCTGTGAAAGCGTGTTAAGTAGCTCTTTCCCTAAGATACGTTTATAAGAAGTTCGATCGGATTCTAAAACAGCCAGAGATTACAATTCTACCGAAGCGGCTGAGGATTTGGCTTTAACCTCTAATTCTTGGCTAATGCGCTACCAGTACCACTGAAATCAAGCACTGAACAGTAGCTGTATCGCTTATGTGGTTGCATCGAAATGCCCACCGACTTGTAATTCGAAAGCATAATTTTACGGTGACCAAGAGAAGCAACATTCTCGTCAACCAATAATTGTAGAATGTGCTTCATTGGATTTTTATTCCACGCATAACTGCAACACTCGGCAAAATGTCCTCCTTTACAATCTTGTCTGTCATGACCGGTTAGGCCTTTTGTTCCACTTTCTTTAGCCCAGCATTTAGCGAGATGGAACATCTTGGCGGAAGGCTGAAGAGCTTGAAGGTTCTTTTTGGAAGTAGCTAAAAGATCCTTGTACAGGCCATAGTAGTACTTGTCGCGCTTTTTGAATTTGGCATATCCGCTTGGGTCATTTTTCTTGAGGTGTGCTAAATAAACCTTGGCAAATTTCTCAGGATAAAGTCTTGCTAGATTTAAGTATTGGATCATTTCCTTTTCAGTTGAACTGAGATATAAAGCTGGTGCTGCTGTGTTAGCTGCGGCTAATTCTGTTGCCGAGAAAGAACTTGCGGAAAGAAATCCGGATTGTGCGTAAGCGCCTACGGATAAGCAAAGAATTAATAAAGTAATGAAAGAATGATTAATGAATTTCATAAGGCGATTGGTTGTGATTCACCTTTATAATGTTCGAAAAATTAAATAGATACATGACTAAAAATAATTTGATCAGTTTTTCAATTCAAAGCTAAAATCGAATTGGATAACGGAAATTGTATCTTAGTTCTAATTCATATGAAATACTTAGCGATTATCATCATTCTTTTTGCCTCAGTTGGGGCCGTATTCCTTCCTGTTAGCGCCAAGGCTAAAGTACCAGTGTCTAGTATAAAAGCTGTTGAAACTTATCGCGTATTAAAGGTTGTTGGAAAGGTTTCCATTGAGAAAGCCAAAGTCAATTTAAAAATTGGAGATCAGTTTAATTCCAATGATAAATTGAAGTTTCATTCTCCAAATGCCCAAGTTGCTGTTGTTACCAACTCAAGAAGGAGGAAAGTGTTTTCAGCTTCTTCTGAAGGATTGAAACAACCCTTGCTTCAAACGCTGGCACAAAAGAATGTGACCATGAGATCGGGCGGAATCATAAATACCCATGTCCTGTCTAAACATTTTTCGGACACCGTACTTTTATTAAATAAGATAAAACTGGCAATTGAAATACCTGAATTTGAGCAAAATCAAGACAATTTCTACTACATGGAATTCAAACATGAAGGTTCAACAATTGCGAAGAAATTACCGCATGACGGAAATCAATTATTGATTTATCGAGATTCACTTTTCATGATTGATGATGTGGTGATTGCACATCCGGTTTTGACTCAAATGACATTAAAATTTAGAAAGGTAAAATCGAATTCATCCGTAATGATTGGTGAATTTATGATGGCCACACCTTCCTTGGCTGAAATTATGGCTCAGTTAGATGTGTTTTCCACGGAATGGTCTGATACGAAATTTGAAAACAAAGAATTGCTGACGGAAGCGGTGAATCATTTGGGAATGTATTATGGTAAGACCACAGAGGAAGATATGAAGCGGTTTTATCTGAATCGATAGCTTTTTAAAAATCCATTAAATTTTATGCTTAAGTTGACTTCTCTCGTTTCCAAGGTTTAGATCTTAACTTTAAAACTGGTTGTTCTACAAAGTGATATAAGAGACTTGATAAGCCAATTACAACTAACCAGTATAGAACATATTTAAAAATCGAATCCGCTCCTCCTGTTGGAGGGATGTTGAACTTAATCAATGCCGCAACGATCCCGAGGTTCACTAGATACATTGAGTATGATATCTTGCTAATGTATTGAACAGCGGTTGCGAGAATTCCAGCTCCTTTTTTAATGGTTGAAAACAATGGAATGGTTAGTAATACTGCTATTGGTGATAGCGAAAACATGATTACCTGTTTGTAAAATGTTTGGCAATCTGCTTTATAATTCAAAAGGAAAACGATTAAAAGGGCTCCAATAGCGAAAGCTGGATACCTCAACTTGTTCAATAATTCTTGCTTATAAAAGTAAAACCAAGAGGCTAGCATTCCGTAACCAATGCTATCGAATCTGCACAGCACGATTTTTCTAAAAGTTATATCCCAGTGATACCGAGTGATGTCAGGGTCTCTTAATCCATATCGATAGAAGAGCGGAAATAGCAGCATCAGAAGCGTAATGATTAAGAAAGTCCATTTGATCCTGATTACTTTGTTCAATAAGTAAATCAATAATGGGCTGATGAGGTAAAACCATTCTTCAACAGACAAGCTCCAAGACTCCCAAAAGAACCCGCTAAAAGAAGAATATAAATTCTGAGTAAAAAATAGAAAGTCAATTGTTGCGTGTTCCGTGGATCCTGCAACTAGGCCGTTAGCGACTAACACGTAATCTATAGTTAGAATCACGTAGTATAATGGTAATGTTCTGAACCAACGATATTTCCAGAAGAGGAGAAGTTCTTTGATTTTTGTGCCACCGGTTTTCCCGAACTGTCTCAAAATAATACCTCCAATTAAGAAACCACTTAGTACAAAGAACATGTCAACCCCATCAATCATTTTGAAATATGGGAAACCTTCGAGCGGTGAATCGTCTAAGAGGAATTTACCATGGGAAAAGACGACAAGTATAATTGCAAAAGCTCTGATCAGGTCTAACCCGAAAATCCTTTTGCTATTTGTTTCAAACCCCATTTTTGTGCTCAGGTGTGAAGATACTTCTTTATGAAATCAGGTAATAAATCGTTGGTGCTAATAATTGAAGCCTTGATGAAGTAATTCAGCAAGGCTTCGAATAACGGAGGTGGAGTCGGGGAGACACATGTCGAACTTTTTTGAAGAAGATTTGAAGACTTTGGATGCTCTTTTTAAGTCAGAATTGAATATCTGATTTCCCTGTTAGTGGTGAAGAAAATGATTTAATCACAAACTCGACTCTTTGATTTTTCTATCTATGCTTTCAGATGAATTGACAAAATAAGGTTGTTGAACTAGATTAACACTATCCAGTCGAGTCCATCCTAAAACGGTTCAAAATTCTCACTAAACTATGTTACGATGTTTTTTAGATTTTACCGGTAAACGTTTTGTTTATTATTTCAATCGCGTCCAAAATGTAAGCGCTGGATTCGATTTTAATTGCGTTTCCACCAGCTTGCAAAACCGGGTTGATGTCTTTATCCATTCTGTCGCCAACAATCAAAATATTTTCTATTCCAATACCATAGCTTGAGCATAAATCTGGATATACAGTGTTCTGAGAAAATACTTTTCTGTGTCCATTTTCTATTCCGATGATATCATCAAAAATATCATCAATTCCTATAGCAATCAACGTTCTTTCTATCTGCTTTAAATAACTATCTGTATATAAAATCGTGTGAAACTGATTGGATATTACTTGAAGTTTCTCAGCTAGAAATGGATTTGGACCGTGAATCCTCTCGAAAAAGAAAAACGGATCACTATCACGATGTCGGTAAAATTCGTATTTGTCAAGCAAAGGAAATAGGGCAAATGCTTCATCTGTTCCTCCTGAAAAATGTTCAGGAAAGCGTGTGCCAAGTTTCTCCTCAATATAGCGATTACGGTAATAAATGTGGTACGGATGGATGGAAGTTCTGTTGGTTAATGTTCCATGTAAATCAAAAACAATCAATCTAATGTCAGAAGAATAAAAAAATGTTGAGACCATGTTATCTTCTCTTTTTGGTTCTATTTCATGAATCGACATTTCTCTTAATTTATGTTGGTTAGCAGTAGGTCTAAAGTTCCTGAATAATATTCTTGAAAGTCTTTTGAATTAATTTCAAATCTTTGCTTTTAGGCCAGTTTTCAGGATATGTACCAGTTGACTCGAATACAGACAGACGACATGATAAGCCAACCTTGTATATGTGCCGTTCTATAACTTCGTCAGTTATAACTTTCATTGACTTCAATGCCATAATTGATAAGTTGAGTCTCATGAGATGTAGGGACAATTCTACAGTATCCATAAAGTCATATAGTTTATCTGTTTCCTTCAAGTTGCGCTTTGTGTGTAATGTTTTACTATTCATGCCGTAAAGCCCTTTGTATCCGGTTTCTACCAATATGGAAAATTTATTGTACTCCGATCTGGCGGCAATACTTGCAAGGCGCCTACCTGCTTTGGAGACTTCTTTTCGCAAGGCGAATCTTCTGATATCGAACAAGTCTTGCTCGTGAAGGCCTAGTTGATCGAAAAATGCACTTAACCGATTTCTAGCCAGTTTTACGCCTTGTTTATTTCCATCTGCATGGAGAGATGCTATCCAGCACGCGAATCTACTTAGCATGTGATCTTTGGAGTTTTTGGCCGTATTTGTAATTGGAAACACATGTTCGTCATACGGCAATCCTAAATCTATAATGACCTTTATCGTCTCTGGTATAATGTTATTGCGAAACGCAGCGTTGCTTTTATATCCGTATTCTTTCGCAATTACGCTAGCGAGCCAGTATGGAGTGTCATTTACAATTGATTGCATAGGGTTTGTTTGTGATTTAATCATAACAGTTATTTTTAAAAGTACTTCTGATGATTTTTCATTCGAGAAATAGGGAACAATTGGTATTAGTTCTGATGTTAAGATTAATACCGAATTATTAGAGGTCTCATTTCATCATCGTATTTACACGACCTAGTACCATTATTTCAGATGATTCCCTTTAACAGTGTTCATGTTGATGCTTGTCATTGCTGTAATTATTTATTTTTAAAAATCTCATTGCTATTTTCAAAGCATTTCAATTCGACCATATAGCCGTTGGGGTCTTCAACAAAGTATGATTTGTGATGTCCAACCTGGCCTACAAAATATTCCGAAGGTGTAAATAGGTTTTGATCAGTGTCCTTAATGTGTTTGAGTATTTTGTTCCAGTCACTTTTGTCCAATACAATTCCAAAATGGAACGAAGGCAGTAGACTTTTATCTAGCTGGTAGTTATTGAATTTAAATTCAAACTCTCCTGCTTGCACAAACGTAATTTCGTTGCCGTATAGATTTATATCTGCCCAACCAATGAATTGTCGTCCAAGTTTACATTTGAAGTAAGTTTTATAAAAGTCAATTGTTTCTTGCAGATTTAAACAGGGCAATGAGAGGTGAAAATTTCTGTTGGCAGATAATTTCGATTGTACTTGATTCAAACTGTTAGGAGAATTCAATATTGTATTGTCAGAGTATGTATTTGTCCGTTTCATAGCCCGTTTGATAATAACCTTTCGGTTTGGTTCAGTCAAAGTTTATCTTTTGTTTCTGAATGATTTCTGAATCAATTCTGAAGATTTACTGAAGAAATCACAAGCTCAAAACCAATTTCTCTTAAACCAGTATCCGCAAGTTTCTTTTTGTACCAGATCTAAAATTCATCTCTGAGTCTGACGCAACCATCACGCAAACTCTCGATAAAAGGAAAAGGCCCCAGTTTCTGGAGCCTTTTCTTTTGAACAAAATTGAATTTGGAAACCCAACTTATTCGTCCCATTCTTCCTCTTCCTCGATTTGACGCTCAAGCTGAATAGGTTTCATTGAAACAATTGTATATACTTCGTATTCAAAGCCCTCTTCCTCTATTTCGATCTTAACCGTATAGGTAATTTCGAATGCTTTTCCTTGACTCTCTGTGGTTTTGAGCTTGTGTTTTTCGATCAAATCCTTAGGGACATTTGAAAATTCCCAGATCATTCCATCTGGCTCCTCAAAGTTAAAGGTTCCACTATCATAATTATCAAAAAACGCTTTTGTTGTTTCGGCTTGTGCCTGGGTACTTTTGGTTGCCATTAACGCCAGAATAATCAGAATTACTCCGCTTACAAATCCTTTTGAAATCATTGTCATTTGTTTTAAGGTTTAAAAATTACTTCGGATTGGTGGACCTGCCAAAAGCTCCGATTGCTTTTCAATTCATTAACCTGGTTAATGGAACCGGCAGTTGAAATCTATTTGCTCTTTCTTATATCTTTTCTAATATTTGGATAAAACAAATTTGCATGATCATTTCTGAATGATTTCTGAACGAAATCTGAATAAAACCTGAAGACAAATATTAAATCGTATTTTTTCGTTAAATTCTTGTAAATCACGTTGTTTTTTTCATCTAAATTAGTCTACAATGAAGTTGTTAATCATAGAAGACGATGTGGAGCTCTTACGCTCTATACTTCGCTATTTTGATTCTTTTGGATATCATTTAGATCGAGCTAAAACGGTAGCAGATGCGATTTGGGAATTAGATCGACATAATTACGACTGTGTAGTACTTGATATTAATTTACCAGACGGGTCTGGCTTGGATATTCTGAGAAAAATGAAACGTTCAAAGACCAAAACTGGCGTTCTCATATTATCTGCCAACGATTCTATTGAAGATAAGCTGGATGGACTTGAACTTGGGGCAGATGATTACCTGACCAAACCATTTCACCTGGCCGAATTGAATGCCAGAATCAAATCTATTGTTCGCAGAAATACTGCAGAAGGAAACAATGAAATCCAGATCAACGAATTGAAAATAGACATCTCTGCTAATGAGGTGTACGTGCATGAGCAACAACTTAAACTCACTAAAAAGGAATTCGAACTATTATTGTTTTTAGCGACTAACCGAAATAGGGTAGTTACCAAACAAACTATTTCAGATTACATCTGGGGGGGATACATGGAACATACAGAATCCGCGGATATGATCTACGCACATTTAAAAAATTTAAGAAAGAAAATTTCTCAGGCAAAAGGATCCGATTACATTAAAACCGTTCATGGTATCGGTTATAAGTTTACTACCGATGAAACTTCTCGATAAGACTTTACTGGCACTTCTAGTTACTTCGGTTATTGCTATTGGCGCATCCGCTTCTTTACAGTACATCTTTACAAAATCGAAAATTGAGTCGAGGGTAGATAAAAAGTTATATAAAGAGAAACGTCTTATAAAGGAACAACTCAAAGATTTGCAACCAACCATCGGATTTAGCTTCAATACGGAGCGTTCCAGTGTGAAATTTATTGATGCCAACATCGACTGTACGGATAGTCTTTATAATGGAGTGAAAATCGATGTTGACGGAGAAGAAATTGCTTACAGAATTCTTCGCACCTGTATCGAACTTGACGAATCTTCCTTCCGAGTAGAGATCAAAAAAGAAAGTGGAGAAACAGCCACTTTTGTGTCCAGTGTGTTTTTCACCCATTTTATAATTTTATTGGTGGTTGTAGGGATATTCGCCCTCTTTAAATTCTTCTTTTTGAGAAACATCTGGGCGCCCTTTTTCGCAACTTTAAAAATGATTCAAGAACACGATATTCCAAATGAGAAAGTATCTTTTGATCTAAATCCTAAAGTCAAGGAATTCAAAGAGCTCAACACAGAACTACAAAATTTATCTGATCGGATTTACCAAGAGTATCAAACACAAAAAAGTTACACCGAAGATGCAACCCACGAACTCATGACTCCAATTGCGGTGATCCGGAACAAAATGGAATTGCTGATCCAATCTGAACAGCTTAAAGCTACAGATCTGGCCCTAATCGGAGACATGTTGTCTAAGCTCGATAGGATCGCAAAAATTAATAAAGCACTCATTCTCCTTTCTAAAATTGACCATCAATTTGAAGAGCAAGAAGCCATTAACTTGAGCGATGTAATTGATGAATCGTTAAACTTTTTTGAAGACCAAATTAGAAACAAGGGCATTGCTGTTCGTAAAAATGTAAAGGATGATCTAGTCGTTACAATGAACGATGACTTAGCCCATATTTTGTTGATGAATTTGCTCAAAAACTCTGTTGTACATAATATTGAGGCCGGAAGCATTGAAATAAACGTTTTAGAAAACGTTTTAACAATTAGGAACTCTGGATTAGCACTTGAATCTTCTTCTAGTTCGATGTTTGATCGTTTTACAAAAGAGAGTTCTAACCCGGAATCAATCGGTTTAGGTCTATCTATTATTCAGAGGGTCTGCAGACGATACAACGTCCGTTTAACATATTCTGTGGACGATAGCACTCATACCTTCCTGCTTACTTTTCCGGTGAGTTAGGACTCTCTTCAGACTTTCTTCAGATTTCGTTCAGAAATTATTCAGATCAACAGCGTAATATTTGTTAGAAGAAATTATATCGCTATGGAATCAGGATCGATTATTTGTTTAGTAGAGAAAGAAATTGTGTCAACATTACACTTTCCTAAAGACGATGTTATACTTGGAATTCAGGAAAGAAAAGAAAGAGACGCAAAACTAAGGCAGGCTCTTAGTCTCGGAAATATAGAACACAACAAGGTTAAAATCATCTTTCAAGATATTGAGGGGACTAAACAGGTAGAGACTACTATTTGGGGGATTACCGACAAGTCCATAATTCTTAAAAAAGGAAGTGTCATACCCATTCACAGAATTACCAAAGTAACCATAATCTAATCGTAATGAGTAAGAAAAGAGCCATACTAAACTATCGGAAAATTTCTGATGAAATCAAGTTAGAAATAGACAAACAATATCCCTTTGGAGTGGAAAACCATTTAGTTGAAATGACTGATCATAAAGGAGAGAAGCATAAGGCAATTATGGTAGAAATGGAGGAATTCATCTACTTGATCAAGCTGAGTTTTAAAGATCTTCGAAGGATAATGAGTGGAATAAAAGACGCAGAAGTTCGGAAAGATCTTCCAGATGATCTTTCCGATTATTCCGATTTCTCTGAGATAGCCCTAGACTAAAATTAAATACTATGAAAAAGGATAATTCCATTCTAATATATCGTTATCAAGTTTTAGTAATTCGATGACAATTAAAACAACATTTAAAAAGAGCCTGAATGTCTTCAATGCCGATTATTGAAATTGTGCGACCGAGCACATTCGAACCACAAAATCATTGGTATGAAAAAGCACTAAATGCGACTATTCACCCAATGGTAAGTCATTTTATGAATTTATCTAAGAGTCAAATTGTAAACAGATATTGTCATTTAAACCCTAAAGTTCAACCAGAATATTTATCGGACATATTATCTTATCGACCAAAGTATTATCACCTATCAGGTGCAGATTTGTTGCATGTGACAACCGAATCAGGAAATCGACAAATGATAGTCATCGAAAACAATTCGTGTCCATCGGGTCAGAAATCAATGCCGCTGCTTAATGAGTATGAAGAACAAGGTGGCTATAAACGTTTTATTGAGCACACTGTACTTCCTTTACTTAAATGGAAAAAAGGTAAAACTGCAGCCGTTATTTACGATAAAAACTACATGGAAGCATCAGGATACGCACATGCCATGGCCGATTTAATAAACGATCAAGTATTTCTTGTTCCGTTCTATAACGATGTGGAAAACGAGCACATTCGAATAGGACATGATGGAATTCACATTCGAAATGCAGAAAATGAATGGGTTTTCGTAGACGTGGCTTTCCGCTATCTAACTCAGAAACCTTGGAATAGGCTTCCGATCAAGTCGAAAACGCTAATCATTAATCCCACCATAGTATGTCTTGCTGGTGGACGAAATAAAATGATGGCTTCGAAGGCCTATTCATTTTACAATTCAGAATTAGAGGATAAAAACTTGGGGATTTTAACCCCCAAAACTATTTGGGACGTTCAGAAAAATGAAATTCCGCTCTGGGTGGATCAACTTGGTGGAAAAGCTGTGGTAAAAAATCCATATAGTAACGCTGGTCAAGGGGTATACACCATCGTTAGTCAAGAAGAGCTTGATAAGTTCATGAATATGGACTTTCACTATGATAAGTTCATAGTTCAAGCGCTCATCGGAAATTACGATTGGAGTTCTACAGGTAATCAGGGGAAATTCTACCATGTTGGAACTATTCCTAATGCAAAAGGACATTCTTATGCGCTTGATTTTAGGATGATGATTCATGCCACGAAAAATGGTTATGAACCCATTTCTATTTATTCTCGCAGAACAGAAAAACCGTTAGAGAGTAAGTTGGTAAAAGGAACCGATTCTTGGAAGATCCTTGGGACGAACCTTTCTTATAAGAATTCAGATGGTTCTTGGGGGTCAGACACCAGTAGACTTTTACTGATGGAACGTAAAGCTTTCAACAATCTGGGTATTAGCCTAGACAATTTAGTAGAAGGCTATATCCAAACAGTTTTATCATCTATCGCTATTGATAAAATGGCCATAAAACTGATTAGTAGTAAGGGAGTACTTCGGAAAAAACTATTCGCATCGTTAAATGAGGATGATGTGCTTTTAAACGAAATACTTATGGCGCCATGAAGTCGATAATGGCATTTAACGAAGTACCTATCATGAAGGCGCTAGATCTAGATACATTTCCTGTAAATGAAATTTCGTTTCGCTGGCTTCACGTTGTTTCTAATGGCATTGGCCAACCAATTTTAGTCCCAATTATGGTGGCTAAGGGAGCTAAAAACGGCCCAATTGTAGGGCTAACTGCAGCCATTCATGGTAACGAGCTCAATGGAATTTCGGTAATTCAACGGCTATTTAACGAGATAGACACCAACTTATTGACTGGTACAATTGTTGGGGTGCCAGGAGCAAACGTACCGTCCATTTTAGCCAATGAACGAACCTTTATAGATGGAGCAGATATTAACCGAATCATGCCTGGTAATGAAGCTGGTAATAGGAGTGAGGTCTATGCTGCAAGAATTGTAGATCGAATTGTTCAGCACTTTGATTTCCTATTGGATTTACACACCGCAAGTTTTGGTAGGGTGAACTCGTACTACATTAGGGCGGATCTTGCTTCAAAAGTGGCTTATGAATTAGCCCACCTTCAGAATCCAGACATCATACTCAATGCCCCGCCAAAAGATGGCACATTGAGAGGAGCAGCAGCTGATCTAGGAATCGATTCAATAACAATTGAAGTTGGAGATCCGAATAGATTTCAAAAGGGAGTTATTCGATCCAGTTTAACTGGCATTTTCAATACGTTAGCTTATTTGGAAATGTATCATTCCGATTTGGAGAAAATTGAAGAACCGCCCGTTGTTTGTGATGATTCCAAATGGATCTATTCAGATAGAGGTGGGATTATATCAATACATGTAAATCTGACGGATCAACTGGAAAAAGGGGATAAAATAGCAACCGTTAGAAACGTCTTCGGAGCGATTGTTAAAGAGTTTTTTGCACCATTCAATGGCATTGTTATAGGAAAAAGCAACCATCCGATTGGGCAAACAGGAAGTCGATTAATTCATCTAGGAAAAACAGAACAAAATGTCTAAAAAACAAAAAACCACGGGCCGATATGTCGGCTATTCCTCAAAAGGTTATCAGTTTGTAAACGATGAGCATAGAATTATCTGTTTCGATAAGTGTGATCGAGCCATTGTTGAGCAATTCGATTTAATGAATAGCTCGTCCAACAATAAGTTTTTTGAGATAGGATATTGGGAATTAGCTAACAAATTTCTATCGAATCCAACTTCCACCAGGATTATTTTTGAATTAAGAATAGTTGCTAAATAAACCATCAGATTATGAATGAATTTAAATTCCATTTATCCTTACCAACATCTTCTATTGCTCTAACTAAGAAATTTTATATTGATTGCCTGGGCTTTGAAGAAGGGCGTAGGGGAGTAAATTGGGTAGATATTAACCTATTTGGTAATCAGATCACCTTCACTGCCACCGGAGATTTTGAATTCAATGCAAAGAAATACGCATTTGAAGACAAAATACTTCCATCGTTTCATTTCGGAATATTGTTGGATAATAAGGCTTGGGACAAGGTATTTGTGCTTACTAAATATGAAGATTTTATGTGGATGAATTCCTCCACATTTTTAAAGGACAAAGTTGGAGAACATCGTTCCTTTTTTATCGAAGATCCGAACGGATACATTATTGAATTTAAAACATTTTCTAAACCTGGAGAAGTTTTCTCTACATAGGCTTACCTAATAAATGAAAAATAAGTACATCGATTTAATCGATCAAACGTTCCACTTTCCTCAAGAAGAGTTCATGTTAGATAAGGAACAAAATTTAACGTTTCACGATGTGAGCCTGTTGGAGTTGGTAAAGCAATACGGAGCACCGCTGAAGTTCACGTATTTACCCAAAATATCACAGAATATTCAGCGTGCGAAAGAATGGTTTGAATTTGCTATGAAGTCAAATAATTATGATGCTAACTACTATTACTGTTACTGTACCAAAAGTTCTCATTTTAAGCACGTTTTAACAGAAGCGTTGAGCAATGATATTCATATTGAAACATCGTCAGCCATTGATGTGAACATTATTGAAAATCTCAAAGCTGAAGGACATCTTTCCGACAACGCCTATATAATTTGCAATGGGTTTAAGCGCAGCGAATACATCTCAAACATTGCACGTTTAATCAATAATGGACATGAAAATTGCATTCCGATAATTGATAATTACGAGGAAATCAGCTTGCTAAGTGACGAAATAGTTAATCCGTATGAAATTGGCATTAGAATAGCCTCAGAAGAAGAACCCAAATTTGAATTTTATACCAGCAGACTGGGGATCGGGTACAAAAACATTATTCCATTTTATCAGGATCAGGTTCATGAAAACAGTAAAGTAAGCCTTAAGATGTTGCATTTCTTCATCAACACTGGAATTAGAGATACTGCTTATTACTGGAATGAGTTGCACAAATGCCTAGCAGTTTATGTTGGTCTGAAGAAAATCTGTCCAAGCCTAGATAGTCTGAACATAGGTGGTGGTTTCCCCATTAAAAACTCTTTAGGTTTCGATTATGATTATCTGTACATGGTGAACGAAATTATAACTCAAATTAAAGCGGTTTGTGAGGAAGCAAACGTGCCGGTTCCAAACCTATTTACAGAGTTTGGATCGTATACAGTAGGAGAGAGTGGTGGTGTCATTTATGAAGTGTTGTATCAGAAACAGCAAAATGATCGGGAGAAGTGGAACATGATTAATTCTTCTTTCATCACTACACTTCCAGATACTTGGGCCATTAATAAACGTTTTGTGTTGCTGCCCATAAACCGATGGACAGAAGAATACGAGCGAGTTCTGTTGGGTGGCTTAACCTGCGATAGCGATGATTATTATAATAGTGAGCAGCACGTAAATGCCATCTACATGCCAAAATACGATAAAGACAAGCCGCTCTACGTAGGATTCTTCAATACTGGAGCCTATCAAGAGACTATTGGCGGTTACGGTGGACTTCAACATTGCTTAATTCCACAACCTAAACACATATTAATTGATAGAGATGAAAGTGGGGAGCTCAAAACAAGGGTTTTCTCAATGCAACAAAAAGCAACCAATTTCTTAAAAATTCTAGGCTATGAATAAACTCAATACTTATGCAGGTATTCCAAATGAAAATGCTACGCTGGAAAATTCAGAAATTGTATTGATTCCAGTTCCTTACGATGGCACGAGTACGTGGCAAAAAGGAGCAGATAAAGGTCCTGAGGCGTTTTTAAGCGCTTCGGAAAATATGGAGTTATACGATATTGAAACAGATTCAGAAGTCTATCTACAAGGCATCTTTCTTGCTTCGTCAGTAATGGAAAACGAATCCCCTGAATTAATGGTCCAAGCTGTACATGAAACAGTAAAGAACTTTATTTTAAAAAAGAAGTTTGTAACCGTGTTTGGAGGAGAACATTCTATTTCTATAGGGACCATTAGAGCTTTTAACGAGTGTTATGATAATCTCACGGTTGTTCAGCTCGATGCACATGCCGATTTAAGAAGAGAGTACGAGGGATCAACCTGTAATCATGCCTGTGCAATGTATGAAGCCAGTCAAACGACAAACCTTGTTCAAGTAGGCATTCGAAGCATGGATGCTGCAGAACTACGCGTTATGGATAAGGAAAAGGTCTTTTTTGCTCACGAAATGGTAGACAATGATTACTGGAAGGAAATCGCGCTTGAGATAATGACAGATAACGTGTTCATTACTATAGATTTAGATGCTTTTGACCCATCTATTCTTCCGAGCACTGGCACTCCAGAACCTGGAGGTTTATTTTGGTATGAAACACTGGATTTTCTAAAAAGAATTTTCAAAAACAAGAATGTGGTCGGTTTTGACATCGTTGAACTTTGCCCCAATAAGGGGGAGAAATCGAGTGACTTTCTCGCGGCAAAACTCTACTATAAAATGCTCTCTTATAAATTTGAATTAAACACAAGTAACGACTAACATGGCGAAACCAATAACAGAATTCATAGAACAGCACTTTAAGCATTTTAATGCTGCAGCTTTGGTAGATGCGGCTAAGGGCTACAAAAAACACCTAGATGATGGTAAAAAGATGCTTGTGTCTTTGGCTGGAGCCATGAGTACTGCAGAACTCGGTATCTCTTTTGCGGAAATGATTCGAAAGGATAAAGTACATATCATTTCATGCACCGGTGCCAACCTTGAAGAAGACCTCATGAATTTGGTGGCGCATAGTCATTACGAACGCCTACCTAATTATCGAGACTTAACCCCCAAAGACGAGTGGAATCTGTTAGAAAAGGGATTGAATCGAGTCACCGATACCTGCATTCCCGAAGAAGAGGCATTTAGAAGACTACAACAGCATATTTTTGAAATTTGGAAGACGGCTGAAGACAAAGGTGAACGCTACTTTCCTCATGAGTTCATGTACAAGCTTATCGAGTCTGGAGATTTGGAACAATACTACGAGATTGACCCAGCAAATAGCTGGATGATTACTGCTGCGAAAAAGAAGTTACCCATGGTAGTTCCAGGTTGGGAAGATAGCACCATGGGTAACATTTTCGCATCTTACGTGCTCAAAGGAGAATTGAAAGCGTCTACTATGAAGTCTGGAATTGAATACATGACTTTCTTGGCCGATTGGTACACTGAGAATGCCGAAGACAAGGGCATTGGTTTTTTTCAGATAGGAGGTGGGATTGCTGGCGATTTTCCGATTTGTGTAGTTCCAATGTTGTATCAGGATATGGAACGGACTAACACCCCGTTTTGGAGTTATTTCTGTCAGATTTCAGATTCTACCACCAGCTATGGTTCTTATTCAGGAGCTGTTCCCAATGAGAAAATTACATGGGGAAAATTAGACATCGAAACGCCAAAATTTATAGTAGAAAGTGACGCGACTATTGTTGCTCCCCTAATTTTTGCTTATGTATTGGACTATTAACTTTTTAAGCAAGGAAGCCAAGTGCTGATTAGGCATTTGGTATAAAGTGAAGCGGAAGACGGGGCATATGCCTCGTCCTTCGTTTTCAACATTAATAATCTAATTTTAATAAAGTTGAATCATTATAAGATAAGTATGAAAAGTAATAGACATCGATTGAACAGCTTATTCCTTATGCGTTGGAGCCAATTCTTATTAATAATGCTGATTGGCTTTACAGCATTTTCAAAACCTCCAATTTTAAACAAAAAGGAGATGAGAACACATCCTCCAAGGGTAACTAGAACCTGCTGTGCTTTTGGATCAAATCTTAAAATTGCAGTTATTCCTTTTGCTCATATGAATACCGCGATAGAATTTAGCGAGCTAGGTGAGCATCAATATTTAGGTGGAAATAAAGAGGGAAATGGGATTCTTTATACTACCAAGGGTGGATTTATAGACTTGGGTCATTTGAGAGAATGGGCAGATTGGACTGCTTTTTTATACTTATACATAGAGGATACCACAATCTCAATTAATCACTTGAAATCATTAGGGGTTGAAGGAGGGAAGAGGTCTCTAATATTGGGGAATACGGACAACCTATCCAAGGATGATCGTTTGTTACTAGCAGGCAGAATAGCTTTTGAACTCTCTCATTGGCATGAGATTGCTACAGGCTATGGTGTTTCTGCTGCGCCATTTATTTCCGAGAAATTTTCGAGTTTTTCACCGGAGGACATGTATTCAAATATGCTCGGGATCAATTTGGCAATTAAAGCGATTGAAAGCGATTTGCCGTATGACGAAGCGATAACGATTCTTCTAAATGAAAGTTTGATTGAATTGAATGTGGTTGATTCAATTGAAGCTACGTATGAAGCTTTAGACCAAGTTGAAAATATTTGGTGGAGCAAAGAATATAGTGTGCCGAACAAAAAAATCATGTTAAAACGGAGCTACTTGGAAAGCGCTTGTATTAAGCCTTGGCTAGTTCCAAATACTTCGGATTCCAGTAGTTATGTGGAATTGGATGTACCAGTTTGTTCAATAGACGGCACAGAATTTTGTCAATATTTCACATTGAATATTAAGGTTAATCACAAAATACCAATTAAGAAAGCGCTACCGAATCATCACGGAAAAACAATAAGTCAATCTGACTTTAATTTATTGATTGAATACGTGAGGGTAGATTTGACTAAAATCGAAGTTAAGGCCGCAATTAAGTCTAGCAACAAAAGGAGTAAAGTTAGAGTTTGAGAACCTTCCAAAAATTTGAAAAGTTCTCAAGCTTTGTGGAGTCGGGGAGAAAAGAACTAAGCCCTGAATCTCTTTGCTAGTAATGCTTTATTGTTTGGATGGTCAGTTGTTGAAACATTATTGAGACAATAATGGTGCTTATTTAATAAAAAAAGCTAGTCCTTTTTGAACGTTTTGTTACTTAACAGAAAGGAAATGCTGAAATCGTGAGAAACATGCATGTAATTACGTTCGTAGTTACCCCAAATTGGATCTTCTATTATATATGCCTCAAACCACTTGAAATGTTGATATGAGAATTTTAAATCAAATCGTTTTAATCTTGTTACAAATTCAGCACCATACATTTCGACTGGAAATTTGAATTTGAATTTACAAGATTCGCAGTTTGAATAAGTTCTCCATGGAGTAGTCAATCCATAACCGACTAGAGGACCAAAATAAAATTTATCCCATTGGTTAGGTAGTATATTCAATGATCCCTTAGCCATTATATGTAAAAATGGAATTTTTGAATTACTTGGGCGTCCAAAGGGAATTTTAATTATCGCCCCTCCATGAAACCTGCCAGATCTAAATCCTGCCCCTAGATTTAAATAACCAAGTTTATTAATGTCTGGATTTGGATCAACTCCAGATATTAGCTCATTTTGATTTTTTGCAAACCCAAATCCAACTTCATATTCGAACCAGTCTTTAAAATTAGACTTGTCCTGTGAGATTGACGATACGGATATTGATAAAAGAATAACTATCGATAAAATTACTTTATTCATTACTCTATTATAACGTTGAACGATACGGTCTTATTTCAGAATAAGGACCAAATTCCAATAGGATATCTATTAAAGATAGGAAATCGTAGTGAATTAAAAAGAGCCCTCCCGTGCAAAAAGCACCGAAGGACTCAGTGGAATCGGGGAGAAAGGAACTAAGTCCTGTATCTCTTTACTAGTGTCGCTTTATTGTTTTGATGGTCGTTTGTTGAAACAATATTGAGACAATTTTCATGTCTAGAAGGGCCAATTTGCTATTCAACTGCTGGTGATGTTCTTTCTTTTATAAAAATCCAATGGAACCCAAGCGAGATTCTAGTTAAACGATTAAATCGATAATATCTCAAATCTTTTGTAGGAAATAGTAATTCTTCAAACTCCAGATTTCCTTTGAATCTTCTCTTACCTATTCGAAGACCCATTAAAGGTCCGACTGCAAGTTGGTTAATTATACTGTTACTGTTAGTTTCCGTATATGTTGGGTTGAAACCTACTACAGCTTCCCAGTGACTAGATCTCCAATACCCAATTTGGAATGTTCCGTACCCCTGTAAAAACTTATCATTTTTAGAATGTATCGCAATTCCAGCGAGTAAAGATAATTTGGTGCGATAGTTCGCATGAACTCGTAATTCTCCGTTAGAAGTTGAATGGCTTCTTTCATAGTACAAGAAGAACGGCCAATGTGAAGAAACACATAATTCAATTGGTTTTTCTCGGAAGCTATATGATAATCGTCCTACTAACCCCTCTGTGAAAAACGTGTGATTCCTATCATAAGCGACATCTTTTCTAACTTCAGCAAGTCCAATATTTAAATCAAATGCGAACTGTCCAAAGCTGGAGTTTACACAGAAAAAAATAACTACAATATATATTAAGGTCTGGCGGATTACGTGGCTTTATTGTAGAACAATAATCTAAACCAGAAGTTACATTCAGATAATTGTAAGTTCAACTATGAAAAAGGAAATTTAAGAGAAATTATATGAGTCCTCCGATGCTAAAAAGCAACGAAGGACTCAGTGGAGTCGGGGAGACACATCTCGAACTTTTTTGAGGAGGATTTAAAGCTGCTTGCTAGATTAAATGAGATTGATTAATGCCCTTGACAAACACATTGATGGAATAATCGTGTAAATTTTTTTTGGATATTTATTGGTTGATCCTTTTAATGTAGTTCTGCCAAACATTGCTTTCCAAAGCACTTTTAAACACAACATTTTTGTTTAAGAGAAATTTAGTCATGTATTTTTCTAGAAAGAGCCAATCGATTAGTAGTCCTAGAAATGAAAATGGACTTTTGTAAACAAACTTATCCGTCATTATCGTCATACCATTCCGTTCTTCGAATGAATGAGTATGTTTCATGGCTTTAAATGCGCCTTCCTTCATTTCATCGGTAAATCTAAAAGGTTTTTCAACCTCAATTATTTCTACGGTAAGTTTTTGCCATATTCCAAAGTGTTTAGCTTTCCAGGTAACTTTTTCACCCAACTCAATAATTCCTGAAGTTACTCCAGCGATTGCTTTTTCTTTTGTTTTACTAGCTCCATCCTCGTGCAATTCTATTGATCGCGCAAGGTCAAAACATCTTTCGATAGGTGCATTAATTTTTGTTTCTAGTATAATTGTTGGCATTTAATACTTTGGTGTTAAGGCTCTTTATTTAACCATTGAACTCTTTTTAACCACGAGTATGCGGTCGTTCGATATTTCCAATATTCCGTATTCAAACGTAAATACGTAATGGTCGTTTTTATTAGTAGTCAGTTGATCCGTTGAGTATCTAAAGTTATAACCTAACCGTTCCAGTTCAACTCTGTAAACTGTGTTAGTTGATCGACTTCCGATCACTTTTTTTAACAGTTTACGATTATTTTTTAAATGGCGAATAATTCTATTTACTTCCTTGTTTTCTTCACGGTGAAGTTTGTTGTTAAAAGCACTCTTACAAGAAGAAGAACAAAATTTCTTATCCAGGCGCCCGACAAATTCTATTTTACATTCTTTACAATTAGTCATTCATTGTGCTTTAATCGAATAAAAACGTTTTTAATCGATTAAAGCTAAGCTAAATAGGGGCAATGACCTTAAGTTCAACTAAACTTTAATATGCGACATGCCAGTTTAGTTACCTTATCTAGACAGTACTATAATAATGAGAATGTGATTAAAATTTCATTTACGCTTTCGGAGCATAGGGTTGCCGATATTGTAAAGCAGATACCAAATCAAAAGTGGAGTAAAAAAGGTCAATTCGTGTATGCGCCAAATAATAGATATGTACTAAAAGAGATTTTTAGATTGTTTAAAGGAGTGGCATACGTTGATGCGAAAAATCTATTTAATAATGCTCAGAATAGGTTAGAGGAACTGTCCCGAGCTAAGACAATTGTACCCAACGAATATTTAAAGCTTTTAGAACTGCGAAGGTACAGTATCAATACAATCAGTACCTATTGCTCGCTATTTGCTCAATTCATAATTTATTTCAAATCAGAAGAACTTGATCTTATTAATAAAAGGCAAATTGAAGATTATTTGCACTACTTGGTTTTAGAAAAAAAGATATCCTCAAGCACGCAAAATCAAATAGTAAACGCAATCAAGTTTTATTATGAACGTGTTCTGGGAAAGCCTAGAGAAGTATATAATATCAACAGGCCCAGAAAATCGCACTATATTCCTCAGATTCTCAGCGAAGAAGAGGTACTTAATATCTTGTCTGTCACTACTAACATTAAGCACAAGGCCGTATTGTCCATTATTTATTCATCAGGATTAAGAATAGGGGAGGCTGTTAACTTAAAATTAACGGACCTGGATTTAGATAGAAATCTAGTATTTATTAGAAATGGTAAAGGAAAGAAAGATAGGATAAGTACACTCTCGTTAAATTTAAAACCTTTGATGCTTAAATATATAGAGAAAATGAATCCGCAAGTTTATCTTTTTAATGGGGCAACAGGTCATCAGTATAGTACAGAAAGCATAAGAAAAGTGTTTCGTAAATCTTGCAGGAAAGCTAACATTAGCAAAAAGAATTTGCGAGTTCATACCTTGCGACATAGTTTTGCCACACACTTACTAGAAAAAGGAACTGACGTTCGATACATTCAAGAATTATTAGGCCATTCTTCAATTAAGACGACTCAAATATATACGCATGTGAATAGCCAATTCGTAAATGAAATATCTAATCCTCTTGATGCAATACTGGATAATGTCAAATCGGATGCTAAATCTGGCGGAAAAGCTATAAATTAGGTATAACGATAAGGTATATAACGCACATATGTGTGTTATCCTTATGTTATATACAATATGCGGAATGTATTTTCCATGCTAGTGGTTTTCCTAATTTCTTGCCAGTCTAACGTCCCAGAAAATTGGCCAGTTAACTCTGGCGGTCGGCCCGACCTGGATGAATACCGAATTCAATTGGAGGATAAAATTGGACCATCTGGCTCCGAGACGGAAATTCCATTTTGTCAAAACATGATTTTTGTAAATTCTGTAATCAATGTGTCGATCATTTTTACAGATGAGGGAATTTATTATGAAGATAAAATCCAGTCACTTCAGGAAATAAAACTATCGCTGTCAAATGAAAAAATGAAAAAGCTGGCCGAACCAAATGTATCCTCAGATAGAATTATGGTAGTTATTACTCAAGAGCATTATATAGATCGGCAGGAAGTGATAGATTTCCTAGTGCTTCTGAAAGAACTTGAGATTCAACATTTTGAGGACTCAGATGGATCATTCACGATGCATACAGTACATAACAAAGTATAAAGAGGGTTCATTTCATTCACTACCTTTATACTAAACGTTGTGTCTAATTTGAAAACCATAATTTACATACTGAGTTTAGCTTTGGTTTTTGGTTGTTCTAGTAAACCTGAAAAACTTGCCATCGACCGAATGAATATTGAAATTGAAATAATTCCGGAAGATTTAGAAGGAGGTTATTCAATTTCTTGGAAAGACACATTATGTTCTGAATTTGAATCTGATTTGGATTATCTTGAGAAAAGACCTTTTGAATTGAATTGCTATATCACGAACAAATCAAATGACACTCTGGGATATTATGGACCGCAAAGCTCTCAGCAACAGTTTGCTTATTTCCAATGTAAGGACAAACTGGATTCAATAATCAACTTAAATTTCAAAGTCAATTTAAATCCATTTTCAACTTTCCTTCATAGCCACGACAAAAGCTACATTGATAATTTTATCGAATTGAATAAAGAACAGATTTTCTTTGAATCAATTCAAATGAACCTAAGCTCAGTATTAAGAGAGAAACTAGAAATTGAACTAGAAAAAACTAGGCACAACAAGAAATAAAGCTAATGCCTCTCGCTTTGCTCAAGAGCACTATCTTTATTCCAAACGTTGTATATCATAGTTATTTCCGCTATTTCTTGCTTTCCATAGTAGTTGGATGAGATCTGAAGGGATAATTGATTCAGAACTTAGCTAATCTTTAAGATCGAAGAATGATCTGAGTAACACTCAAGGCAATTAGGAATCGCCAAAGCTTAGCAAAGTTCATGGATTTTAAACTGGAAATCAAGTTTAAGGAATACCAAATTCATCAATAATCACATCTCTAGGACAACCTTTTCCTGAGTTTTGACGGTTATTTATCCGGACATAAATCCAATAAAAACATCAGCCACTATATCAAGCTGCGGCTAAACTAACGACAGGGTTTTCAATATTTCAAATCAATTGAAAACGCTACACAACATTGTCTAAAGCCCATTCAAAAAGACCTACGGTTTTTTATCACTAGCTTTAGACCTAACGTTGTAGCACATTATAAAGACAAATTTTTTGGTACAATCCTTGAAATAGATAGTTAATTCAATATCGAAAAACAAATTATTATGAATACCAGAGCAATTATCACCTCAATATTAATGTTGCTAA